>QFCE01000725.1_pt1:0-162500 | contig 247414 bp, 205 predicted proteins | sample 5346091 | NCBI WGS metagenome assembly QFCE01 (sample SAMN09062252, study PRJNA434731) | Human gut metagenome, whole genome shotgun sequencing project. | isolation source: stool timepoint A chromium assembly | host: Homo sapiens | collected 2015
CAGCTTATTCGGTGCGCAAAGCCTCGATGGGGTTCTTGCGGGACGCCCGGTAGGCGGGGAAGATGCCGAACACCAGGCCGATGGCCGTGGCTGCTGCAACGGCAACCGCCACCACGCCCCACGACACCACGAACGCCAGCCCCACGGTGCCCATGAGCAGTCCCAGCGCGATGCCCGCCGCGATGCCCAGAACGCCTCCGATGATGCTGAGCACGAGGGCTTCGAGCAGAAACTGCACGAGGATGTCGAAGCGGCGCGCGCCCAGAGCTTTCTTGATGCCGATTTCGCGGGTGCGCTCGGTCACCGACACCAGCATCACGTTCATCACGCCGATGCCCGCAACCACAAGCGATATGCCCGCGATGCCCGCCAACAGCAAAGTCATGGTGCCGTCGATCTCGTTGCCGGCCCGCAGCATCTCGTCCTGGGAGATGATGTCGAAACGTCCGGGGGGAATATGCGCCGTGCCCGTGAGGTACGAGCCTATCTCCCCTTTCGCCGCCTCGATGGCGTCCTCGCCGCGCGCTTTCGCGTAGAAAGAAGTGATCGTGCCGCTCTCCCCCATGCTCACGGCAGTAGAGAAGGGAACGAGAGCAACGTTGCCCGTATTGAGCCCCATCGACTGGCCCTGGTTCTGCAGCACGCCGACCACGGTGAACTCATCGCCGTCGAGCTTGACGGTACGGCCGACCGCGCCGTCGGCCGAGCCAAGCAGCGTCCTCGCCACATCGGAGCCCAGCACGATGACCTTGCTACGATTCTCCCGGTCGACAGCGCTCAAGTTGCGGCCTTCCTGCAATTTGAGGTTGCGCACGTGCAGGTAGTGCTCGTCGGTGGCCTCCACGAACGCCTTGTTAGCAACCGTCGTGCCCACCGAAAGCTTCTTCATCAGGGACTTCGAGGGCGCCACGCCATCCACGGCACCGAGGTCGTTCATGCCCGAAAGGTCGTTGTAGCCCATGTCGCCGTCGAACAGGTAAGCCGACAGCGCGTCTCCGCCGAGAGCTTTCATCTTTTCGCTCACCTGCCGGTTCGTCCCGTCGCCGATGCCCACGAGGATGATGACCGACGAAATGCCGATGACGAGACCCAGCATGGTCAGAGCCGAGCGCAACCCGTTGCCGAACACAGCCTGAACGGCAGTTCGCGCCAATTGACTATACCGCATGCGAACCCCTTTCCATTTCCTGTATCAAGCCGTCAGCAATGCGCACAACACGCTGCGCCTCGTCGGCGAGCTCCTGGTTGTGCGTGATGAGGATAACCGTCTGGCCCTCGGCGTGCAGGCTCTTGAACAGCTCCATGATCTCCACGCCGGTGCGCGAATCGAGCGCGCCGGTGGGCTCGTCGGCCAGGATGATCTCCGGCTCGCACACCAACGCACGGGCGATGGCCACGCGCTGCTGCTGGCCTCCGGACAGCTGGTTCGGCAGGTGGTGCTCGCGCCCTTCGAGACCCACGAGCGCGAGCTGCTTGCGGGCACGGGCGTCGGCCTCTTTCAGGCGTACCCCGGCATAGCTCAGCGGCAGCTTCACGTTCTCGAGCGCCGTGAGCTTGCCCAGCAGATTAAAGCTTTGGAACACGAACCCTATCTTTTCGTTGCGGATGGAGGCTAGCCGATTGTCGGACAAAGCCCCGACATCCATGCCGTCGAGCAGGTAGCGACCCTCGTCGGGCACGTCGAGCAGCCCGAGGATGTTCATCAGCGTCGACTTGCCAGATCCGGACGGCCCCACGATAGCGAGGAAATCGCCTTGGTCGACTTGAAGATCCACATGATCGAGGGCGCGAACGACCCCTTCGCCCATCTCGTAGGTTTTGGAAACGCTCTCCAAGAGGATCATCGCCGACCGCCTACTCTAACACCGGAGTCACGGTTATAGGCCCCTCTTCGGCATCGCCTTCCGAGAAGCCGCCGCCCGCAGGCTCTGCCTCGTTGAGAACCACGAGATCGCCTTCCTTCAGACCCTCGCCCGACACCTCGACCATGGTGCCGTTGGATATGCCCGTGGTCACCGGCTCCGCACGCTGCTCGCCGGATGCGAGATCGTACACCTGGACGAACTTGTCGTCGCCCGCGCCGATCACGGCGCTCACCGGCACCGTGAGCACGTCGGAGGCTTCCGCAACGGTGATGGACAGGTTGGCCGACATCCCCAGCTTGATGCTGCCGTCGTTGGGCACTTTGACCGTGACCGTGAACTTGGAGCCCGTCGCGCCGTACGTACCCACCTCGTTGATGTTGGAGATGGTTCCGTCGTACTCGCGGCCGTTATCGGATCCCAGCTTCACCTTCACGCTTTGCCCTTCGGACAAAAGCCCCAGATCCTTCTCGGAAACCTCCATGGTGACCGACACCGTGTCGATGCGCTGCACCTCGATATAGTGGTCGTCCTTCGTCACGGCGCCTTTGTTTTTCTCCGGAAGCTCGCGCGAGGTGACCACGAGGTCGTACGGAGCCGCCCACTTCTCGCCGTTGGCGTAGGTCACCAGCGTCTCGTCTGCAGCAACGCGCTTGTTAAGCGGCGCGTCGAACGATTGCAGCCAATGCCAGCTGTCCGCAGGCCTGAGCTTCACGGTTTCCAGCGGCTTCACCTCGCCAACGCCGGTGACGGTCTGCTGCACGGATCCTCGCTCCACGGGAGCGGTCAGCGGCGAAACGGTCTGAGGCTCACCGGAAAGCGCCGCCGATATCTTGTCGCCGAACACGAGCCAAGCGGCCAGCCCGCTCGCAACGGCCAGCAGAAGCACGACGGTCACGGACTTGCCTACTATGCTTTTCACAATTGCGTTCCTTTCTATAGTTCGCGATGCCAGGATTGCCGATGTCGATCAGGGAACGTACGTCTCGCCCTCGACCGAGGGCGTCGGCTCCGCTATGACGTCCTGAGCCGTGGCTTCGTTTCGGGTTTTCACAGTCTCCGGCGCATCGGTTCCTCCCGCTTCGGGAAGCAGGTTCTTGGCAACCAGCAAACCTCCCAGCACGACGATAACCGCAACCAGCACTCCGACGAGCACCTTGAACCCTTTCGACCCCATCGTCGACTCCTCACTGCGCACTTCTGCGCGTCGTCTCGATATCTTCCGGCGGCCAGTCTAACGAAAGCCGCCTTAAAACTTCCTGAACCGCGGCGATGTTTTTCGCGTCTCCCCGCCGAAGCTTGCCGAGGGGGTCGGTTTCAGGATCGTTTCAGGTTGCGCGTGCTAGAATGACCGCATGAAACTGCTGATCGTGGAGGACGACCGACTCCTCTCAAACGCCCTAGCCCGCAGCCTGCGGGACGCTTACGCCGTCGACCAGGCGTTCGACGGCGAAGAAGGCCTGTTCTACGCCGCTCAGGACGTGTACGACCTCGTCGTGCTCGACGTGATGCTGCCCGAACGCGACGGCTTCTCGGTGCTGGAAGCCTTGCGCGCACAAGGCGTGGACACGCCCGTGCTCATGCTGACGGCTCGGAGCGCGACCGCCGACAAGCTTCGCGGACTGCGCTCGGGAGCCGACGACTATCTCGCAAAGCCCTTCGACCGGGACGAGCTGCTCGCCCGCATCGAGGCCATCCTGCGCCGCACGACGGGCCGGCGCGACGTGGGCATCGTTGCGTTCAAGGAGCTTGCGCTGCACACGCGAACCCGGCAGGCCTTCATCGCAGACGAGCCCCTCGCTCTGAAAGGCAAGCAGTACGACATTCTCGAATACCTGGTCAGCCACCAGGGCAGTCTCATCTCGAAAGAGCGGTTGTTCGACAAGATATGGGGATTCATGTCGGACACGTCCTCGAACGTCGTGGAGGTGTACGTGAGCGCGCTGCGCAAAGCGCTGGCTCCGACCGGCTACGATCGCTACATCAAGACCATCCGCGGAGCAGGCTACCTGTTCACGGAGGACGATCATGACTGAGCGCGCGCTGATCCACCGAGAGCTGGTTCGGCAGACGGCGCTGCTGTTCTTCGTGTTCGCTTTGCTGTTCGCGCTACTGGGCGCAGGCGTCTACTCCATGGTGAGCTCGAATATCTACCGAAACGCCGACGAAAACCTGCAGGCCATTGGCATGGAATCGGATTACATAACCCTCGATGCCGCCGGCAGCGGATCCGCGATCGTCGACGACGTCGTGGTAGAAGAGCCCGACGGCGCCGCCCCCTCCGACGCCACGGCGATCGACGACCTCTCCCTCACGCTTCAGCAGAGCATCGTGGACGCCGATCCGCAGTTCATCACGCTCATACGAAACGAGCAGGGCGACCTTCTCGAGACCGTGGGGCTGTACGCCTCCTATCCTTCCTTCCTGCGCCATATCCCCTTCGACAAGAACGACCTCGAACGCGTCTACCAGATTGCCGCGGGGGGTCACGAGTACCGCGGCATCACGTATGCGGCAAGCGACGAAGGCGAGACCACGTATCTTCAGACGCTGGTGAACGTCGACTCGGAGATCGCCATTCTAGACGGCTTCACGCGCACGTTGATCGTCTACTTGGCGGCAGCCGTCGTCGTGGCAGCGGGCGCAAGCTACTTGCTTTCGCGGCGCACGCTCAAGCCCATCGTGGCGAACATGCGCGCGCAGACGGAATTCGTGCAGAACGCCTCGCACGAGCTGCGCACGCCGCTCGCCGTGATCCAGACCACCGGCGAGCTGCTGCTGGACAGCCCCAATAGCCGCATCGTCGACCGCTTCGAGGACGTGAACGCCATCACCTCGGAGACGAAGCGTCTCGCGCGGCTGGTGGACAACCTCATGGAGCTGTCGCTGGGCGATGCCGGGCGCTCGTCGCTCGATGCGAGCGCGGTGAACCTCGACGCGCTCGTACGCGAAGCGTGCGCAGCTTACGAAGACTTCGCCACGCTCCAAGATAAGCGCCTCGAAGTGGAAACGGGCTCGCGCGAAACGATAGAGGCCGATGCCGACAAGTTGCGGCAGCTGCTGGGCATCGTGCTGGACAACGCGCTCAAGTACACCGCGCCCGGCGACGAGATAACCGTGCGCACGCGCGCATCGGGACCGAAACAGTGCGTCGTCGAGGTGGCCGACACGGGCTGCGGCATAGACCCCGAAGACCGCGCGCGCGTATTCGAGCGGTTCTATCGCGCCGACAAGGCCCGCTCGCGCGAGACGGGCGGCTACGGGCTGGGGCTCTCGCTCGCGCAACACATCGTGGAAGCACACGGCGGCTCCATCGCCCTCGAACCCAACGAACCGCGCGGCACGGTCGTCGTCGTCACGCTGCCCGCAAACGCGTCTAAAAGAGTCGATTCGCTCTAAGACGTCCGCTCCTGCTCCTTCTGGGCGAGGCGGGCGAGCGATACGATCTTCGTCATGATCACGCCGTCCGACACCACGTCGCCCGCATCGTCGTACGCCGCCACGTTCCAGTACTGCTTGACGGCCCCCGTGCGCTCCGACACCTCCTCGCGGTCGAGGTCGGCCACGCCGCGCAGCGTGCCCTCCTTGCCGCTTTTACGATGGCGAACCTGCACGTCGATGCCGAAGGGACGCTCCTTGTCGAAATCCGTGTTCTGCTCGGTGCCGATGCTTGCCACCGTTTCCAGCAGCGCGATGGTGGCGCCGCCGTGCAGGTAGCCGTGCGGCTGGAAAACCTCGGGCACGATGGGCATCGTCGCCTCGACGTGGCGCTTGTCGGCGGAAACGGTCTCGATGCGCAGCGTATCGGTCAACGCCATGGAAGCCTCCTTCGTTAACGAGGCCGCATCGTCGCGGCCTCCGTGCGGTTTTTCGTCAAGTATACCCGCAGCGCGCCATCGCGGCACCGGACAGACCCGCGCTGCCGTCCCTCCCCTACCGCCCGTCGTTCAGGCTGCGGATAAGGCGCTTGACCTCGTCGTCGACATCGCGCGGCTCAGGAGCAGGCCGTCCGGTGAGGTAGCCCTGCACGTAATCGGCGCCCAATTCGCGCAACGCTCGCAGCTCGGCCTCGGTCTCCACTCCTTCCGCGATCACGCGGATGCCGCGATCATGCGCGTACCCGATCAGGTTGCGGGCGATGTCTTGATGGTCTTTCGCCACGTCGATGTCGCGGACGATCTCCATGTCGATCTTCACGAAGTCCACGTGGTAGTCCAAAAGCGACGTCTCGCCGTTGTTGCCGCTGCCGAAGTCGTCGATGGCGAGACGCGCGCCGAAGCGCCGCGCCAGCGCCTCTTTGTACAACGCCATCTCGCGGCTGTAGTCGCTCTCGGTGATCTCGATGACGAGGCGCTTGAGCAGGTCCGGATAGCGCTCGTTCAGTACGAGCTCGTCGTCGGACGACAAGCGCTGCGTAGCGATGCTGTTCACGAACAGAGTGGCCCCATGCGCCTCGGGATAACGGGAGAACGCCTCGAGCGCGCCGAAAAACGTGAGGTGTTCCACACGGTAGAGCTTCGACTGCGAGCGCGCCAGCGCCAGAACCTGGTCGGGCGTCGGAATGGTGTCCAACTGCGAGCGCATGAGCGCTTCGTACGCCACCGGCTCGCCCGCACGCAGGTCGACGATGGGTTGGAAGTGATACTCGACGAGACCCTCCTCCAGCAAGCGGTTCAAGTCCTCCTTGTTGTTGACGATGAACGACTTCTCTTCGTAGCTTTGCCGATCGAACGAGAACAGATCCCCCTTGCGGCTGCTCTTCGCCAGGTACATGGCGAAGTCGGCGTATTCGCGCAGGTGAGCGAAGTCCGTCGCATCCTCCGGATAGAACGCTGCGCCCATGGACGCGCGCACCTTGAGCGTCTTTCCGTCGGGCGCCACGATGGAGCTGGCATCGAGCATGGCGCGGAACGTGGCGAAAAGGTCTTCCACCGATGTGCGATCAGGGCATACGTCGACGAACACGAGGAACTCGTCACCGGAGATGCGCGAGTAGAATCCCTTGTCCCTGAACGCCTCGTCCACCACGCGGCCCGCCGCCTTGATGTACTGATCGCCCCAATCGTGCCCGTAGATATCGTTGATGAACTTGAGGTTGTCGAGGTCGAGCATCAGCATCGCTCCCAGCGCAGGCGGGCGTTGCGCGAGCAGGTCGGTAACCTCCTGCTCGAATGCACGGCGGTTGAACAGCCCGGTGAGGATGTCATGGTCGCGCTCATGCTCGATGCGGCGACGCGTCTCGATCTCATGCGTCACGTCCTCCACGAGGCCGAGCACGCGGTTGTGCTCGCCGCTTTCCACCACCACGAGACGAACCCACGAGGTTCGATGCGGGCCCGTGAAGAGGTAGCGGCCCTCTTCCTCCACCTCGATGTAGGGAACGTACCATTTCATAAGGCTCTCGAACTCGCTCGCGCTCAACGACCCCGTCGCAATGCGCTGCGGATCGAAGTACGAGGGATCAGGAGGTTCCAGCGTCGACAACGTGGCGAAGAACCCGTCGGTAAAGGTGATGGCATCTGTTTCGTAGCTGTACTCGAAGGCGCCGATGCCGCGGTCGGACAGGCGCAGGATGCGCGATAGGCGCGATGCGGTCATGGCCACTTCCTCCCCCATCGACTCGATGGCCTCGGACAGCTCGTCGACCTCCACGATGCCCGTGGGAGTGAACGCAATAGGCTGCTCGGGCTGCGCCGCGCGCACCTCGGACATGAGATGCCGCAAACGTGAGGACGACAGCCACGCAGCGACGACGGCAATCAGCAAGCCCACCACGAGCGATGCGGCGAACACGGCGGTGAGGTTGTCGGACAGCGTCTTCGATGCGGAGAACATCTCGCCTTCGCGCTCAAGCCCGACGAGCGCCCAATGCTCGTACGCGAACGGGGACGTGCTGTCGTAGAGCTGGATCTCGGCTGCACTGGCGACGGCTCGCGCGTCGGAGGAAGCGTCGTCCGCCGGATCTACCACCATGCGTCCGGCGCCGTCGATCGACGCGGAGAACGCAGACTCCTTCAGGTACAGGCTCTGCGATGCGCCGGTGGTGGTAAGCGCCTCGTACACCCGCTCCTTGTCCGGCAGCGGCGCCACGCCGCCGTCTCGGACGAAGCCGCCGTCCTCGTTCGTGATGGCCAGCACGTACGAACCGTTGCCGCTGCTGGCGAGATCGCGATACGGGAAGAAGGATGCAACGCGGTCGAGGCGCACTTCCACGCCTATGACGCCCACGATGCCCCCTTGCGCATCCCTGATAGGCTTGCTGTACGTAATGGAAGGGGTTCCCGCCCATCCGAAGTCGACCGGACGGCCCCAGTAACCCAGATCGTTCGTGCTGGCCTCAGGGTAGCGCTCGGCAGCGCGCACGGGCTCGTAATAGAATGCGCTCCGGCTTTCACCCTCGGCTGCCAAGGGGAACGTGGCGGACCACATGCTGTCGAGGGTGACGCCCAGCTGTCGCCCGATGCTGATGGGGCAGGCGGCCAACATGAGATCGGAACCGTTGGCAACCTCCACCTTGGGGTTCGAGTCGCGGATGTACAGCGCCGTCCGATTGTCCGATTGTCCTTCTGCGCCGTCAGCCAGCACGAGGAACACGCCGTCGACTTCGGCGCGATGAGAATAGGCCAGAAGGTCTTGGGAAGTCGCCTCGATTATGGAGATGGCCAGATCGGACCTGGTTTCGATATCCGCCGACGTTGCCTGAGCCGCGGCCAGCGCCTTGTCAATGCTGGCGGTCGCGCTTTCCACCACGGGATCGAAGTCCGACCAGCGGAATATCATATCGTTTTCCAGATAACCCGCACGGCTCGCCACGCGCTCCGAGAACAGATCGTACGCGTCGATCTCCATCTGTTTGAGTATCTCGCTGCGCGCGAGCACGGTAGCGCAGACGACGCCCTGGATTCCCAACGCGACGCAGAACGGCAAAACGACGAGAGCTCGAAACGTCACTCCTCGCCGTCTAGCCGTGCGCTTCTGTCCGGAACGCACCCTCAATATTAAGCGATCGCTTCCCTGAGCTGGGTCTCCAGGTCGGCGAGCCAAGCGTCGAACCCTGCGTCGTCTAGATACGGAGCCACAGCCTCTTCGGACGATGCTCCCGCCGCCATTGCTTCGACCACCGCCGCACGATCGGCCACCGCCCTGTCCGACAGCGCGCGGTCAAGGACGGCGCGCGCCTCAACGCCGCCTTTGAACGGCGGGTTCGCGTACACACCGGCCTCGATGGTATCCAGCGTGGCAGGCAGGTTCACCAGATAGTTGCCCGAAGCGCCGTCGATCGACTCGGCCGCCGCCTGGAGGTTCTCAAGCGTCAGCGCATCCTTGGTGACCGGCACGTAGCCGGCGCTCACCGAGAAGTCGGTGTTCTGCTCTTTAGCGGTGAACCACTTGAGGAACTCGACGCACGCAGTTTCCTTTTTCTCGTCGGACTTCGTCACCACGAACCCGGCGCCCTGCTGCGGCGAGCACGGCTTGCCGTGCTCGAAAGACGGGTTGGGCAACGCGCCCAACTGGATAGGATAGCTCGTGGCATCGTCCACCGTCACTGTTTGCGGGAAGTACACCACCGAGGACGATGAGCCCACATAGCAGATGAGATCGCCCGTCTTCACCGCATCCGAACGGAACTTGCCCTCCGCCGAGAACCAGCCCTGCACCATGGGCACGTAGTAGTTGTCCCAGAGCGTCTTCATCGTAGCGCGGTCGAAGTTCAGCGCGCACACGCCGTTCTCAATTTCAAAAATCTCGTGACCCAGCTGTTTTGAACCTGTGATCAGGTAGTTCGCCATAGCATCGCGTCCGAAGAACGGACGGCCGTCACCCATGACGCCCGGCGTCTGCGCGTCGGTCCACTCGTAGTAGCGCTCCGCGACTCTCACGATGCCCTCAATGGTGCTCATCTCGTCGAGCGAAGTGCCGGTGGCATCGGCGAACGTCTGGAAATCGGTCATGTTGATCTGCAGCGTCTCGGTGGACTTGCCCACCGGGAACACTTTGAGGCTGCCGTTGCCGTTCAGATCGCCCTCTTCCAGAAAGCCCTCCACGAATCCGGCCTTCTCCTCTTCAGTAAGGTAGCCCGACAGATCGGCCACCATGCCGAACCCGTCTATGACCGACGCCGTATCGGAATACGACAGGAACGCGTCGGGCATCGCCTCCGAACCCACAAGCTCCTGCGCGGAATCGGTGACAGCGGAGGCCAGGTCGTTGACGCCGCCTTGGCTGGAGCTGGTCACCACGATGCCGAGATCCTTGCCTTTCGTCGCATTGAAGTCCTTGACGAGGTCTTCGAAAGCCTGCTGCTGCGTGCCGTTGTAATAGGTCCACAGCTCCACCTGCACCGGATCGGACGGGTCGAGCACGGACGAAACCGCATCCTCCGAGGGCGCCGAAGAACCCGAGCAACCCGCAAGCGCCAAAGCGCCGACAAGCGCGAAAGCCGTGCCCGCGCGCCCTATGACATTCTTTTTCATAGTCCCCTCGTTCCGTACGGCAGCCGGAGCCGCGCTGCATGCATCCTGCCATTCTAGAACATGGAGCACACCGAAACGTCGTCAATTTACCATTGAGGCCGCGGAGGAAGGCTGGATGCGCCGAACGGATGACGGGCTTCGGGCTTAACGGCGCAAGCCCTTGCCTTTCTGGTCGCGCACGGCCCGCTTCGCGTCGTGCTTGAACGTCTTGGTGGTTTGGATGAGGATGGCGCCGATGAGGAACGGCATCCAGAACACGATGCCGCGGTACACGAGCGCGATAGACAGGCCCGCCGCGCCCGACACGCCGAACGACGTGAACGCCACCACCACGGCAGCCTCCACCACGCCTACGCCCTGCGGCGTGATAGAGATCATGGCGAACAACGTGGCGACTACGTAGCCGCAGATGAGAGGTTCGGGCTGATGCACGCCGAACGCCACGCCCACCAAGCTGAAGCAGGCCAGCTCGCAAGCGCTGGCCGCAATGGAGCAGCCGAACGCCTTCGCCGTTGTCTTGGGGTTATGCGCGATAAGGCCGGCAGCGTCGGAAAACGAGCCCACGATGCGCTCGACCCAGGGGTCGAGGGGCTTTTTCTTGAAGCGCACGAGGACGCGGTCGACAAGCCGTTCGATGGGACGCAGGGCGCGCAGGACGAGAGCCGGACGCTTGCGTCCCAGCACGAGGATAAGCACCATCGCGCTGACCAGCGCTATAACCAGCAGCCCCAACAGAAACCACAAGGGCGACAAACCCACCGTGGCCGCCAAGATGCCGAACGCGATGAGCATGATGGTAGCGAAGCCCGAGTCCACGGTGATCTGCATGAGCAACGCAGCGCTCGTAGCCTTGCCGGGCGCGATGCCGCGACGGCGCGCATCGTCCACCACGAGCGTGGTGCCTGCCAAGTTGAGAGAGGGCGCGATAGTGTTCACGAAGAACGTACCGAACACGAGCGGCAGCGTCTCGCGCGGATTCATGTGCTCGTCGACGGCCTCGAAGGCGTACGAGTACGAGAAGCTTTGCGCGAAGTACTTGCCCAACTGGGTGCACACCGCCGCGATAAGCGGAATGACGGCACCTTTTTTGATGGTCTCGACGAGCTCGACCAGCTGGTCGCCGCGCAGCAGCACCACGGCCAGCACGATGACGATGACCAGTCCGATGAGCAGGTTTCGAATGTTGAGCTTCTTCACCGATCAGCCCGTGCGCCGTGCGCTCCTCCGCCTTAGCGGAGGAACTCCTTAAGATCGGAGCGCATGAGGAAATCCAGCTCGTCGGACGTGGACGGATCCGTCTCCAAGAACAGGAAGCCGTAGTTGCCCACGCGCTTCACGTCGAAGGGGCGCATCTCCAACACGTGGGAGAATCGACCGAGGAACGCGTCGTAGTCGAAGTCTTCGTCGCCCGAGGCATCGGCCGGCGCGTTCAGCAGCGACATGGAGTACACCTTGTCGGTCTTGCCGTCGAACGCCGCATCGAAGTCGGGCTCGTCGTCTTCGAGGAACGCCTGGTAGGTGCGGTAGCCGTAGCCGTACCAGCTGACGTCGGTGCCGCCGAGGCCCGCAAACCGCAGCGGATTGAACTCGATGGGGCTCACATGCCCGTCCGACACGCGCACCTCCACGTGCACGGGGAAGTTCCGCGCGCCGATGAGCGCGTTCACGCGGTCGAGCCAAGAGGCGAACATCGTGGAGGTGTCGCGCACGATGGAGGCGCTGGTCACGTACATGCGATCGGAGGTATCTTCAGGCGAGGTGAAGTCGTGGCGCAGCACATTGAGGATGTGCGCGCGACCCGTCTCGTCGAAGTACGCGTCCAGCGCGTACTCGGTGCCCTCAAGATAGCCTTCGAGAATGAACGACCCGGCGCCGATGACGCTTTCGGGGTACATGTCGTGCCACGACGAGGCGTTCTGCTGGATGTCGGCCAGAGCGCGCTCCCAGTCCTCGCGGTTCTGGATGGCGTAGACGCCCATGCTGCAGAAACCCACCGACGGCTTCAGCACGAAAGGCGCCGGAAGCTGGGAGAAATCGAGCTTGAACAACTCGTCCACCGAACAGGATTTGAAGAACAGGTCGGGGTCGAGGCCGGCCAGCGCAGCTCGCATGGCGGCCTTGTCCTTGAACAGGCCGATGGCGCGCGACAGGCTTTCGTTGTGGGCGCTCTCGACGATCCAGGCCAGGGCGTTCTCGGAGTTCGTGTACACGCGCTCCCCTGCGTCGATACGGCGAACCGCCTCGTCGGACGATACGAGGTTCAGAGCGCGTCCGTCGGCGATCGAACGCGCGAAAGCGTTGTCCAGCACGGGATGCTGGGACTCCTCAAGCCAGGCGATCAGAGGTTCGGACACGTAGGGCTCATCGAGCACGATCATGGTTTGACTCCTCCTTCATTGCTGCAGAATCGGCGACGCCTGCCGTTGCCGCCCCCGCGGGCGCCGGCTCGGCATCATCGCCAAAGGGCAGTATACCCTCATGTCCCGCTTCGCGGATGATCTCCGCGCCTTTTTCGGCACGTTGTTCCCAACCCGTTTTCCTTTTCGCAGGCGAGCGCGCGCCGCCCTCTTCTCGGCGCGAGGCTATGGCGCTGCCGATGCCGGCGAGCGGCTGCTCACCCGCCGCCTTCGCCGCAGCCCGCCTGGCGCGCCAAGCGCGGAACCGCTCGACGTTCTCGCGGAACTCGCGCACGAGGCGCGGCGCGTCGTCTTGCGGAGCGATAGGACGGTCGAACGCGTCGCGCTTCCAGAACAGCCACATCACCAGCAGCAGAGCCGCCACGGCAACCTGCACGGTGTTCACGTAGAGGAACTCCGCGCCAGCCACCAGCACGAGCACGCCCAACGTGAGCGCCCACGCCGTACGGAAGCGCAGGATGAGTCCCACGGCCAGCACCACGAGCACGATGCTCCCCACGATAAGGAACGGACCGATGAGCAGGCCGCCCATGTTGATCCAATCCGTGAGCGCGGTGAACGGCCTGAACGTCTGCGGAATCAACGCCATGCCGATGTTCACGAGTCCCACGATGAGCACGATGGTGCCCGAAACCCAAGCCGTGTCCTTCGCGCGCTTCTCCTCGGTAGGGCTCTTCTTGTCGGCGAAGAACCCCGACTGCGACAGCAGCAGCGCGCCGATGCAGAAAGGGATCCAGAACATGATACCGCGGTACACCAGCGCGATGGCCGTGGCTGTGGCCAGCGAGCATCCGTGCGCCGTGAGGATGGCGGCGATGGCCGCCTCCACCACGCCCACGCCCTGAGGCGTGGGGCTCAGGATGACCGAGATGGCCGCCACCGCGAACGCCGCCACGAGCGCGGCCACGTTCTCGAAGCCGAACGCGTAGCCGATGGCCACGAGGCACGCCATGTTGAGGATGGCCGAGAACGACGCGTAGGACACGGTGACCATGGTGCCCTGCGGGTTCTTCGCGAGGATGCCCGCCGACGAGATGAAGGAGCTGGCCATCTTGCGCCCCCAGGCCGGCTTGAGATGTTTCTTCAGCAGCCCCAGCGCCTTGTTGATGAGCGACTCAATGCCGATGAACAGGCGGAACAGCACGCGCGGTTTGCGGTAGCCCACCACGAACATGCTGGACAGCGCCGCCAGCACCGCCGCCAACGCCAGCCCCCCGACGAGGAACAGCGTGTTCATGCTGCCGGACAGCAGCATGGTGAGAAAGCCGATGACGGAGATCACGAGGATGGCGGCGAAGTAGCCGATCTGCGAGAGGATAGCGCCGCTGGTGGACGTGCCCGCGTCCGCGCCCGTGCGGTGCGCGTCGTCGATGATGAACGCCACGCCCGTCGCCCCCGAGAACAGGCAGAACGTGTTGATGAACACCAGCGAGAAGATGAGCACGACGTTGTGCCAGAAGCCCGTCTTATGGCCGACCGCCTCGAAGGCCGCGTCGTAGGACGCCGCCTGCACGAGGTGGCGCGCCAGCATGAGCACGCAAGCCACGACCAGCGGCACGAGCGCGCCGGTCTTGAGCGTCGCGAGGAAGCTCGCCAGGTAATCGGCGTTCGCGATGAGAAAGCACACTGCGACGATGCCGATGACGAGCAGCAGCGCTTTCTTCAACCAGCGTCCCCTTTCGACGAACCATGACGGAATGATTCAGTATAGCATGAGGGTGCGCGCTGCAAGCGGGACGCGGCGGTCCCGCCACAGAGGCTCCGCTAGGACGTCGCCCGGCGCGCGACGCGCAGGGCGCGCAGGAGGTTGCGCACGTTCACCACGTCGAACAGCACCGCGAACAAGAACGCCACGGCCAGCCCTGCGGTGACGGCCCCCTGCCGGGGCGCGATGATGAACACAAAGGGCGCGCCCAGCAGCATGAGCGGCACGATGAGACCGATGAGGCACGAGCCGAAGCGCTTCCACAGGCCGTATACGATGGAGATCATCACGTACAGGAACAGCCCGGTGGCCGCGGTGCCCGCGAGCGCCGCCACCGCCAACAGCGCCACCTTGCCCGCAATGACGAGCCCTTCGCGCCCGAGGTCGCGCTTGACTTCGTCGAGAGCTTCCTGCGGGGTCTTGCGCGGCTCGGCCGTTGCGCGGAAGGGCGCGAACGGGTCGAAAGGGTCGAACGGCTGGCTGCCCACGCCGGAACCGCCGGAGCGCGGCACGTCCCACGACGTCCATACGTAGGTGGTCTGCCCCTGGCCTTGGCCAGGGGCCTGGCCGAACGGCCAGCCCGCGAAGGGATCGCCACCCTGACCCGCGCCGCCGTAAGGGTTCTGCGTGGGGTGGGCGTACGGGTTGTTCGCGTAGGGGCGAGGATCGCGGCGCGGATCGAACTCGGGCGTCCATGAACGGTTGAGCAGCACGTCACGCGCTTCGTTGATGCGCTTCGTGAACTCTTCCGCCTCCTCGCGCTCCTTCGATCCAAGCGCGAACTTGTCAGGATGGTGCTCGATCACCAGCTTGCGGTGGGCCTGTTTGACCGCATCGTCGGTCGCGCCGTCTGAGAGCCCCAGGATGTTGAGCGCTTCGGATTTCTTCATGTTCCCACTATACGCGCCGCCCCTCCCCCGCCATCATCCCGTCAGAGAACATCCACAAGCCCCGACAAGCCGCGGAAACATCGTCGTCCGGCGTGGAAGTTGGGCGCAAAACGGTAGCCATGGCAATCATCGGGTCGCGACGAACGTTATAAGCGTCGTGAGCATCCACGAAACCCCAGATCGCGTGAAATCCAAAGTGCGAAATCCACTTGAAACCAAGGCTAACTTTGCCACAGCTGCCGTTTTGCGTCCACGTCGGACGAGAAGGCTGCAACTTGACGCGTCGAGCGAACCGAGGAAGTCGGATCCCGCTACGGGGCGCCCGCAAAAAACGGCAGCTTCGTTTCCGAAGCTGCCGCTTGCAACATGGTATGCCGCCGGATCTAGTGCCTGAAGTGGCGGTGGCCGGTGAAGACGAGCGCGATGCCGTGCTCGTCGGCGGCGGCGATCACCTCTTCGTCACGGATGGAACCGCCCGGCTCGATGATGGCCGTCACGCCGGCCTCGGCCAGCGCGTCGAGGCCGTCGCGGAACGGGAAGAACGCGTCGGAGGCGGCCACGGCGCCCTTGGCTTCCTCGCCCGCCTGCTCCACGGCGATGCGCGCGGAGTTCACGCGGTTCGGCTGACCGCCGCCCACGCCGATGGTCGCGTGGCCCTTCGTGATGGCGATGGCGTTGGACTTGATGGACTTGCACACCTTCCACGCGAACAGCAGCTCGGCGAGCTCTTCCTCGCTGGGCTGGCGCTTTGTGGGAACCGTGAACGTCGCGGGATCCTCGGCCACGGCGTCGGAATCCTGGGCCAGCAGGCCGCCCTCGACGGAGCGGTACTCCACTTCCCCGCCGGCCGGGTTCACGCCGCCCGTGGACAGCAGGCGCGCGTTCTTCTTCGCGCTGTACATGTCAAGCGCGTCGCCCGCGAACTCGGGAGCGATGATGGCCTCGACGAACTGCTTGTTGTCGAAGATGGCCACCACCACGTCGGAGGTGACGGGGCGGTTGAACGCCATGACGCCGCCGTAGGCGCTCACCGGGTCGCACGCGTGCGCGCGCTGGTAGGCCTCGACGAGGTCGTCGTTCTGGCACACGCCGCAGGGCGTGAGGTGCTTGACGATGACGCAGGCCGGCTCGTCGAACTCGCGCACGGCCGTCCAAGCCGCGTCGAGGTCGAGGTAGTTGTTGTACGACAGCTCCTTGCCCTGATGCTGCTTGGCATGGGCCAGGCTGTGCGGGGCGTCGGCGTAGTCGTCGCGACGGTAGAACGCGGCGGACTGGTGCGGGTTCTCGCCGTAACGCAGGTCCTGCACCTTCGAGAGATGCAGCGTGCGGTCGGCGGGGAACTTCACGTCGCCCTCGTCCTTGAGCTGGGCGCCCATCCACGCGGCGATGGCGCCGTCGTAAGCCGCCGTGGTCTCGAACACGTCGAGCGCCAGCTTGGCGCGCGTGTCGCGCAGGGTGGCGCCGTCGTTGGCGCGCATCTCGGCCAGGATGGCGTCGTAGCTCGCCGGGCGCGTGACCACGGCCACGCTCTCGAAGTTCTTGGCCGCGGAGCGCAGCATGGACGGGCCGCCGATGTCGATGTTCTCGATGCAGGTGCCGAAATCGGCGCCGCTTTCCACCGTCTTCTCGAAGGCGTAGAGGTTCACCACCACCATGTCGATCATCTCGATGCCGTGCTCGGCCGCTTGGGCCATGTGGGCCTCGTTGTCGCGCTTGGCCAGCAGACCGCCGTGCACGCGCGGGTGCAGCGTCTTCACGCGACCGTCCATCATCTCGGGGAACTGCGTCACGTCGTCGATGGGCGTAACCGGCACGCCGGCGTCCTTGAGCGCGCGGGCGGTGCCGCCCGTCGAGATGATTTCCGCCCCGAACTCGTCGACGAGCGCGCGGGCGAAGTCCGCAACGCCGCTCTTGTCCGTGACGGACACGAGCACGCGCTTGACCTTAGGATTGCTCATATGGCCTTACATCCTTTCCTCTTGTCTGCGACTGAACGGCCCCTTGCGTCCAATCTCCTGCGACGCATGGTACCACCCGAACCGCGAGGTCAACGAGGAAGCGCGCGCATATCCCGCAAACGCGCACGACGAAAAGGTCAGCGAGCGGCAAGCTCTTCGACGACGCCGTCCGTATCCAGCACGCGCGCATAACGGCCGTCCCAGATGCGATCTTCGAAGTAGGCGGTAAGAACTTCGCCAGGGGCGAACCCGCTGTCGAACGTGGTGACGGCCTCACGTGGCACGGTCACGTCGTAACCCAGCTCGAAAGCCACCTTGACGGACACGTCGAAGCAAAATTCCGTCTGCATGCCGCACATGACGATGCGCTTCGCGCCCAAAGATTGCAGCGTTTCATGAAGGCCTGTCTGCCGAAAAGCGCTGTTGAATCGCTTGTCAACGACTATTTCTCCAGCCTGCGGCGCGACGGCGCAATGCACCCGCCAGCCATCCGTCCCACGTTCCAGCTCATCGCCCGCTCCTCCATCGTGGCACACGTACAGCACAGGAACGTCTGCGCGACGACACGCATCGATCATCGCGCCCACCGCAACGAGGAACGAATCCTCCTTCGACGGATGACCGTCGACAAGAGCCTGTTGCACGTCGATGACAATAAGGGCGTCAAAGAGTCGTTCGCCCATGTCAGCGGCCCAGGCTCTTCTCGTGGCGCTCGCGCGCTTCGGCGCTGTAGCGTTGGCGGTAGCGCACGTCCACGAGCTCGGCGACGATGGCGATGGCCAGCTCGGCGGGCGTCTTCGCCCCGAACTTCAGGCCGATGGGGCGCTTGACGCGCTCCCAGTCCTCCTCGGTGGCGCCGGAAGCCAGAACCAGCTCGTGCACGCGGTCGTTCTTGCCGGCGCAGCCCATCATGCCCACGTAGTGCACGTGATGCCTCGTCGCCCAGACGCAGCCCTCGGGGTCGAACATGTGACCACGGGTGAGCACGCATACGTAATCCTCGGGCGCGGCGTCCAACTGCTCGAGCGCATCGAAGTTGCCGCCCTCGAGCACGATGCGCTTCGCCGCAGGGAAGCGCGCTTCGCTCACATAGGCCGGATCGTAGTCGACCACCGTCACGGCGAAGCCCACGTGGTCGGCGAGCGCCGCCACCTCGCTGGCCGCGTCGGACGCGCCCAGCAGCCAAACATGCACCCGGTCGAACAGAGGAACGCTCGCCCAGGTGAGACCCTCGAACTGCTCGTTGTGCATCGAGGGGCCGCGCGTGACGTCCTTCATCTGGAACGTGTCGCGGGGCGAGTACGGCCGCGACGCCACGATCTCCTTCGCGTCGTTGCAGAAGAACACGAGCGGCTCGCCGTCGGCCGAGCCCTCGTCGCCGTACTTCTTCGTCACCTCGTTGTCGGTGTTGCGCTGAGCCGCGTCCGCATCGTAGACGATCTTGAAGCCGAGCCAGGCGAGGTCGCCCTCCTCCATCGCGCGCAGGGCGCGCTCGAACGTGGGCGCGTCGTCGGCCGTGAGGCTTTTCGCCACCACGTCGAGATACGTCGGATCCACGTGCTGGTTGCCTTCGGTCGCCTCGTGCGAGAAGCACGGGAAATCCTCCACGCTCAAGGACGGCGTGCGGCCCTCGCGGAGGGCGGCGATGACGGATTGGAGGGCTTCCTTGTTCATAAGGGCTCCTTCGAGGTTCGAGCTGGCGGGCATTTGCCTGGGCGGACGACGAGCTTACGCGCGGAACGGACGGTTGACCTGCGGGTTTCCCCGCGGGTTCATCGGGCGGGGGCGATATGCACCTTGCGATCCTCGCCCACGGTCACGCGGCCTTCGGCCACGAGGCGCAGCACTTCGGGGTACAGGACGTGCTCGACCTCGTGGATGCGGGCTTCGAGGTCGTCGAGGGTATCGTCCTCGCGCACCTCCACGGCGCGTTGCGCCACGATGGGGCCTTTGTCGTAGTCCTCGTTCGCGAAGTGGACGGTGATGCCCGTCACTTTCACGCCCGCGTCGAACGCGTCCTGGATGGCGTGCGCGCCCTTGAACGAGGGCAGCAGCGCCGGGTGCAAGTTCAGCACGCGGTCGGGGAACGCGTCCAGCAGCACGGGCGTCACCTTGCGCATGTACCCCGCCATCACCACGTACTCGGCGTGCGCGTAGCGCAGCGTCTCGGCGATGCGCCTGTCGGCTTCGACGGGGTCGGCGTACACGTCGCGGTTGAGCACCGTGACCGGGATGCCCGCCCGATGCGCGCGCTCGATGCCGAACGCATCAGGGCGCGACGACACCACGTGCACGATCTCCACGGGCAGCCCCTCGGCCGCCGCGTCGATGATGGCCTGCAAGTTCGTGCCGCTACCGCTCAGCAGCACGCCGATTTTCAGCGGTTCGGTCATGTCCTTACGCCTCCGCGCCGAAGCCGTACAGCTTGCCGTCGTTCGCGTAGCGGACCTCGCCCTCGCCCGCCACGATGCGGCCGACGCGGTACGTGGTCTCGCCGGCCTGCGTCAGCGCGGCCTCCACCTCGTCGGCGCGCGCCGCGTCCACGATGAGCACCATGCCGAGGCCCATGTTGAACGTCTTGAGCGCCTCGGCCTCGTCGAGGTGCGCCGCGTCGCACACAAACGACGCGATGGCCGGCACCGGCCACGTGCCCAGGTCGACTTCGGCGGCGCAGCTCTTCGGCAGCGCACGGTCGAGGTTCTCGGAGATGCCGCCGCCCGTGATGTGCGCGAGCGCGTGCACGGCGCCCTCGCAAGCCTCCAGCACGGCGCGCACCGGCTTCACGTAGATGCGCGTGGGCTCCAAAAGCGCATCCTGCAGGCTGTGCCCGCCCAGCTCCTCGCGCTCGATGCGCAGCTCGTAGTGGGTCTTGCCCTCCACGCACACCTTGCGCGCCAGCGAGTAGCCGTTGGAATGCAGGCCGCTGGACGCCAGGCCGATCAGCACGTCGCCCTCGCGCACCGCCGCGGGATCGAGCATCTTCGAGCGGTCGACCACGCCCACGCAGAAACCGGACAGGTCGTAGTCGTCCGGGTCCATGACTCCGGGGTGCTCGGCCATCTCGCCGCCGATGAGCGCGCAGCCGGCCTGCTTGCAGCCCTCGCCGATGCCCGCCACGATCTCAGCCACGTTCTCGGCCTTCAGCTTGCCGATGGCCACGTAGTCGAGGAAGAACAGCGGCTCGGCGCCGGTGGCCAGGATGTCGTTGGCGCACATGGCCACCAGATCGATGCCCACCGTGTCGTGCTTGCCGGCCATCTGGGCCACCTTGAGCTTCGTGCCCACGCCGTCGGTGCCGCTGACCAGCAGCGGATCGTCCATGTCCTTGGCCGCCGCGATGGAGAACAGGCCGCCGAAGCCGCCGATGTCGCCCACCACCTCGGGACGGTACGTGTCGTGCACGACGCCCTTGATGGCTTCGACGGCGCGCGCGCCCTCGGCCGTGTCCACGCCCGCCTGCGCGTAGGTCACCGCATCCTCGTCCATCCAGCTGGGCATGTGCGGGCCGTCGTCGGTCTGCGCTGCGTTCACGGTTACTCTCTCGGTCATCTCTGCTCCTTGTGCCGTATCGTCCATGTCGGGGCGGTTCCCCCTGTCATGCTGCTATCGCGTGCGAGGGCGCGCCTCGTCGGCCGCGCCTTCGCCGTAAGTCTCTTCGAAATCCTTCTTCGTGAGGAAACTCTTCTTGGCCACCGAATCGGGGATGGCCACCGGGTAGTCGCCGGTGAAACATGCGTCGCAGAACCCCTGGCGGCGCGCATCGGGCACGGAGGCGCGCAGGCCCTCGAGCGAGATGAAGGCCAGCGAGTCCGAGCCGATCCACGCGTTCATCTCGTCCAGATCCATGTTCGCGGCGATCAGCTGGTCGCGCGTGTCGGTGTCGATGCCGTAAAAGCACGGCCACAGCACCTCGGGGCTCACGATGCGCAGATGCACCTCGGCCGCGCCCGCATCGCGCAGCATCTGCACGAGCTTCTTGCTGGTGTTGCCGCGCACGATGCTGTCGTCGATGACCACGAGGCGCTTGCCCTCGATCACCGAGCGCAGCGGGTTCAGCTTCAAACGGATGCCCAGCTGGCGCATGGCCTGGGTGGGCTCGATGAACGTGCGTCCCACGTAGCGGTTCTTCACGATGCCGTCGGCGTACGGGATGCCGCTCTCAAACGCGTAGCCCATGGCCGACGGCACGCCCGAGTCGGGCACGCCCAGCACGAGGTCGGCCTCCACGGGCGCCTCCTGCGCCAGGATGCGCCCCATGTTGCGCCGCGCCTGGTACACGCTCTGGCCGTCGATCACGCTGTCGGGGCGCGCGAAGTACACGTACTCGAAGATGCACGCCGCCGACTTGCGGGCGGCAACGCCCTGCTCGGCGTGCATGCCGTCGCGGTTGAAGCGCACGATCTCGCCCGGTTCGACGTCGCGCACGTACTGCGCGCCCACGATGTCGAGCCCGCACGTCTCGCTGGACACCGCCCAGCCGCGGCCGTCGGGCAGCTCGCCGATGCACAGCGGGCGGATACCGTTGGGGTCGCGGAACGCGTACAGCGAATCGGGGCTGGCCAGCACCATGGCGTAGGCGCCCGACAGCTCCTCCATAGCGCGGCGGATGCCGTTGCGCAGGTGGTGCGTTTCCTGGGTCACCCGGCCGATTGCCTTCGCCGCCACCTCGCTGTCGGTGCCGGAACGGAACTGCACGCCCTCGTCGACGAGACGGGCGCGCAAGGCGTTCGTGTTGACGAGCGTGCCGTTGTGCGCCAGCGCGATCAGCACGTCGTCGATGGCCGAGATGTGCGGCTGCGCAGCCTCCCACGACGCGGCGCCGCCGCTCGTGGAGTAGCGCGCGTGGCCCACGGCCACGAAGCCCTCGAGCGCGGCCAGGCTTGCTTCGTCGAACACCTGGGTCACAAGGCCGAGGTCTTTCGACACCATGACCGTCGCACCGTCGCCCACGGCGATGCCGGCGCTCTCCTGGCCGCGATGCTGCAGCGCTTGCAAGCCGAAGCACGTCATGCGCGCCACGTCTTCGCCGGGAGCGAACACGCCGAACACGGCGCACTCCTCTTCGAGGCGGTCGGGGCGCTCGCCCGGCAGGATGGACGTGCTCATGAAGCGATCTCCTGTTCTGCGGAATCGATGGCCGCGACGGCATCGGGGTCGATGACGTCGCCGTCGCCCTCGCCCACCGTGCTGGCCTTCACGTACGAATACAGCACGTAACGCCCGTCCGACGGCAGATTGTCGCACGTGGCGAGGGCGAAGGTGTGTTTGATATCGGAAGCAGCAGGTATGTCGGAAGCGGGCACCACCGATCGGTCGATCTTGTCCTGCACGTAGGCCACGCGTTCGTCCTCATCGGCGAACCGCGTCTGTGCCAACGGATCGTCGGCCGCCACATGCACGAGCGCGAACGTGCTCAGCTCGTAGTTGCCCTCAGGCGTGAGGATGTACACCGTGCGATGGTCGTTGAACTGGGCGGCATCGCTGAAATCGGCGACGCAGGCGAACATCGAGCCGTCGTTCAGATGATGGCCGTAGATGATGTTGTTCGGGTCGGAGAAGTCGGAGCTGTTCTCGGCCGCCAGGAAGATGGCGCCGAACGTGGCGATCCAGCCTTCCGATCCCTTGAAGTCGTGCGTAAGGTACTTCTCGTCGTCGGCCGCTTGCACGATGGGGTAGTTCACCACGGTGCCGGGAATGTAGATCCACCCCACCGTGTCGGGATTGATAGCCTTGAGCGCATCCCAGTCCACCGTGAAGTCGGCGAGCGACGTGGCCGACAGATCGTCGGGCGGCGTGAAACCCTCCCGCGCGACATCGTTATAGGTTTGCTGACCCTGCCAGTAACTGAAGCCGATGGCACCGAGCGCGGCCAGCGCCACGACGAACACCACGAGCGCGATCCAGAACACCACGCGCCACGGCCCGCTCTTCTTCCGAGGCCGTCCGGAACCGGGCTGCTGATAGGTCGGTTGCTGTCGATACGGGTAGCCTCCGCCTCCAGCCGATCTGCGCTGGGCAGGCTGAGCGGAGCGGTAGGCGGCATGCTGCGCGGTGGCCGGCCGGTAGGCGCCCGGTTGCGCCCCTGCCCGCACGTCGGGCGCGGCGCCCCTCGGCGCGCGCTGCTGCGCAGGTCGCCCGCTTGGAGCAGGGCCGGGATGCTGTCGGTACTCGGACATGTTCACCTTTCGGGATGATCTTCAAACAGCGGAACCCCGCCGTCGCCAGACCGTTACCATAATAAACAAACGCCCCCATGATGGGGGCGCGATGTTCGCAAAAACGCAATTTTCACGATAGGGACCGCTGTTCGCCGAAGCGGCTACTTCTTCATCTCGTCGATGAAGCCTTTCGCGATGAAGCCGACGATGACGAGGACGATGATCGCGACGATGACCCAGATAGCCTCCATGGGCACGGTGATTCCGAACAGAGTCATGACTGTTTACCCCTTTTTTTCGTTCAAGCGCGCGAATGCGCACGGTCGTTTCGAGTACTGCTGCCCATAGTAACGCGATCTCAGTTTTCGCGCAAGCGCGCTTCCAGGGCGTCGTTGATAATTTTGAGCGCCTTGACGCGCGCGTAGCGCTTGTCGTCGCTCTCGAGGATTATCCAGGGGGCGAACGGCGTGCTGGTCAAGCGGAAGATATCCTCGACCGCGGCTTTGTACTGGGGATACTTGTCGCGGTTGCGCCAATCCTCATCGGTGATCTTCCACTGTTTCGCAGGATCTTGCTCGCGGTCGCGAAAGCGTCGCAACTGCTCTTCGGGACTCACGTCAACCCAGAACTTCAGCAGGATGGCGCCCCACCGCACCAGATCGCGCTCGAATTCGTTGATCTCGTCGTACGCCCGCGTCCATTCCGACACCGAAGCGAAACCTTCGACGCGCTCCACGAGCACGCGACCGTACCAGCTGCGGTCGTAGATGCCCACGTGGCCCGCCTTCGGCAGACGCGTCCAATAGCGCCACAGGTGCGGATGCAGCAGCTCGGGCTTCGTGGGGGCGGGACTGGGAAAAATGGTATAGGCGCGGGCGTCGAGCGCTTGGGCCACGCGCTTGATGTTGCCGCCCTTGCCCGCGGCGTCCCAGCCTTCGTACATGATCATGAGCGGGATGCGCTTCTGGTACATCTCCATCTCCAGCCTGTTGAGGCGCTCCTGCTGGGCCTTGAGCTCGACCTTGTACGTCTCGGGGTCGAGCGCGAGCGCGTGGTCGACGCTCTCGAGGCACGGCGGGTCGTCCACCTGACGGAACCTCGAAACGCGCGGAGCGCGGGCGGAAGCAGCGGCTGCGGCGGCTTCCGCCTCCTCGCGCACGCGCGCCTCCTCTTCGGGAGAACGGCCGAACAGGGGCGCTTCATCGAGAGCGCCGGCGGAGTTGGCCTGCGCCTTGGCCGCCGCTACGGCGGCTTCGGCGTCGGGCGCTGCCTCGAACGCGCTCGTAAGCGCGTTCACCAGCGTCTCGGCGATCTGCAGGTTGGCGCGGCGCTTGTCCTCGCCGTTCACGAGATGCCATGGGGCGAACGAGAAGTCGCTGCCCTTCAGCAGGTTGTCGTACAGGCGGTACGCCTCCTCGTAGTTGCCGATGGTGGCCAGCTTGTCCTCGCCCACGCGCCAGCGCGTGGCCGGATCGTCATGCAGGCGCGTGAGGCGCTTCTTCTGCGCCTCCTTCGTGACGTGCACGAAGAACTTCACCACGAGGTAACCGTCGTCGGCTAGCTGCCGCTCGAAATCGGACGCAGAGGTGAGGTAGCGGCGCAGCACGTCGATGTGGCGTTCGTCGCGCGCCTCGGCCATGGCGGCCGCGACGGCTTTCTGGCCCTTGCGCTTGGAGGCTTTCAGGGAGAGCTTGCCGAACTCGGTGTACAGCATGTGCTGAACGGCGGCGGTGTACCAGCCGCGGTCGAAGAACGAGATGGTGCCGCGCTGGCCCAGGCCCTTCCAGAACTCCTGCATCACGGGATAGAAGCCCGTTACGCCGCTCTTCGCGCCCGCGAACGCGCGCGCGGCTTTCACGTCGAGGTTTTCAGTGACGTACACGCTGGTGGCGCGCGCGTCGAGGTGGTACATGAGATCGGAGATGCGGCTGCCCTTGCCGGCGCCGTTCCATCCTTCGAACAGCACCACCAGGCCGACGCCCTGCACGCGCGCCTGCTGCTGCAGCACCACCAATCGCTCCATCAGCTCGTCCCGACGCGCCTTGTAGGCGTCCTTCGAGAGCGGTTCGCGTGAGAAATCGACGGTTTCCAGCATGGCGCTTCCTTTCCTTCGAGAAGCTCATGGTACCACAAGGATCGCGAAGAACCGGACCGCCATCCTGCAAGGGCCGGCCCATCGCCACCCGAACGAGCGAACCAGACCGTCGTCCCGAGCGCAGGCGATAAAAAGTAAAATCCAGCTTTCAGTTCGCGCTCGGCCTGGCCGCGACCGGCGCGGTTCACTACAATGAAGCGATGGAGCACATCGCGGATCGCCCCGGGCGAGCCGCTTGATTTCGGACGGACTATGCCATGCCCAACTACGCGGTGGTCGACCTCGGGTCGAACTCGATACGCCTCGTCGTCTACGACGTGAAAGACGCGCATAAGCGCACGTGCACGAACAAAGATTTCAAGAGTCTCATAAACGACAAGGTGATGGCGGGCTTGTCGGCCTACGTCGTGGACGGGGTGTTCACCCAGGACGGCATCGACCGAGCCGTCAGCGTGCTGCGTGGACATGCGAAGCGCGCACGGTACTTCGATTGCGAGAAGATGGAGGTGTTCGCCACCGCGGTCATCCGCAACGCCTTGAACTGCGAGGAAGCCGTCGCGGCCATCGAGGAGGCAGCCGAGCTGCCCATCTCGCTGCTGTCGGCTACCGACGAGGCGCACCTGGGCTTCGTCGGCGCCACCTGCGACCGCGCAGTAGAGCGGGGCACGCTCGTCGACATCGGCGGCGGCTCGACCGAGCTCACACGCATCGAAAGCAGCCTCGATTTCGACAACGCGAGCATCGGGCAAGGGTCGTTGTCATCGTTCGCCCAGCACGTACGCGCTATCCTGCCGACCCCCGGCGAGATGGACGCCATAGCCGAAGCGTTCCGCAAGCGCTTCGCCGGTCTGCCCAACTCCGACGCGTACCGCTCGGAAGCGCTGTACGGCATCGGCGGAAGCGTGCGCGCGGCCGCCAAGATGCATGCTCAAGCCACCGGCGCGGCCGTACGTCCGAAAACCATGACGAAACAGCAAATTCATGCGATACTTGCATGGTGCCGCACCGATCCCGACACGTTCGCGCACGCCGCGCTCAAGGCTTCGGCCGAGCGCGTGCACACGCTGGTACCGGGCTGCATCATCCTCGGCGAGCTGTTCGACGCATGCGGAGCCGAGCGTCTGGACGTATGCAAGTACGGCGTGCGCGAAGGGTACCTGATCGACCGCATGCTGCGGTAGCGGCGCGCAGGAAGCGAACGTTTACGGGAAGGGGACGTTCATGGACACAGCCAAGAAATCCACGACCAGCACCGCCGAGACTCCTGCCGGCCAAGCGCCGGACGCTCTCGCGGAAACGAGCGCGGACGAGATGCGCGCGTCAATCGACGAGGTCGAGGGCGCAAACCCCTCCGTCGAGGGCGAGCCGAGCAAAGAATCCTACTTGCAGAACCGAGAGCTGTCATGGCTCACGTTCAACGAGCGCGTACTCGACCAGGGAGCCGACGAGACGGTGCCGCTGCTCGAGCGCCTGAACTTCATCTCCATCTTCTGGAGCAACCTCCAGGAGTTCTTCATGGTGCGCGTCGGCAGCCTGACCGACCTGTCGTTAGTGAAGAAGCACATCATCGACTCGAAGTCCGGCATGACGCCCGCCGAGCAGCTCGATGCCATCTACGCGCGCTGCCACGAGCTGTACCCCATCCAGGAACGCACCTACGAAAGCGTGCGGAAACAGCTGTGCGCGCGCGGCGTGTGCAGCCTGCGCCCCGAAGACCTCGACGACGAGCAGCGCGCCTTCCTGTCCGATTACGTGCACAAGAACGTGATGCCGTTCCTGTCGCCGCAGATCATCAACTCGCGCCATCCCTTCCCTCACCTGGAGAACGGCGCGCTGTACGTGGTACTGCGCCTCAACGAGGAGCCGGGCGCGAAGAAGAAGGCGGCGAAGACCAAGGACGGCGAAAAGGCGCCCAAGGAGGAGAAGGGGAAGAACCTCGGAGCCGAGGGCGTGACGCTGGGCCTCGTCCCCATGCCGCGCCAATGCCAGCGCGTGATCGCGCTGCCGGGCGAAGGACTGCAGTTCATCCTGCTGGAGCACGCCATCGAGATGGTGGCGAGCGAGATATTCTCCATGTACGCCATCAAGCACACGAACGTCATCTGCGTCACCCGCAACGCCGACCTCGACGCCACCGAAGGCACCGACGAGAGCGACGAGGACTATCGCGAGCACATGAAGCGCATCTTGAAGAAGCGCTCGCGCCTGGCGCCGGTACGCCTCGAAAGCGAACGGCCGCTGTCGCCCACCCTGGAGAAGCTGCTGCTCAAGCGCCTGAACCTCAAGCCGCACCAAGCTTACGTCACGAAGGTGCCGCTCGACATGAGCTATACGTGGGGGCTGGCCGGCCATCTGCCTGAGGCCGCGCGCGCGGAGCTGACGAACGTACCGTTCACGCCGCAATGGCCCGGCTGCCTCGACCGCAACCGTCGCATCATCGACCAGGTGGCCGAGAAGGAAGTGCTGCTATCGTACCCGTACGAGAGCATGGACGCCTTCGTGCAGCTTCTGCGCGAGGCTGCGAACGACCCCACCGTCATCTCCATCAAGATCACGCTGTACCGCCTGGCCAGCCAATCGCATCTAGCCGAGGCGCTCATCGCGGCAGCCGAGAACGGCAAGGAGGTGACCGCGCTGTTCGAGCTGCGCGCCCGCTTCGACGAGAGCAACAACATCGAATGGTCGCAGCGCTTCGAACAGGCGGGATGCAACGTCATCTACGGCTTCCGCGACTTCAAGGTGCACTCGAAGATATGCTGCATCACGCGTCAAACCGACCAGGGGCTGCAGCACATCACCCAGCTGGGCACCGGCAACTACAACGAGAAGACGGCGAAGCTGTACACCGATCTGTCGTTCATCACCACCGACGAGACGTTCGGGCGAGACGCAACCGAGTTCTTCCGCAACATGGGGCTTGAGAACACCTCCGACAACTACGACATCATGTGGGTGGCGCCGTTGCAGATCAAGCCGATGATCCTCGCTGGGATCGACGCGCAGATCGAACGCAAGAAAGCCGGCGAGCCGTGCGGGCTGTTCTTCAAAACGAACTCCATCACCGACAAGGACGTGATCGAAAAGATCGTGGAGGCGTCGCAGGCCGGCGTGAACGTGACGCTGTTCGTGCGCGGCATCTCGTGCATCGTGCCGGGGCTGGAAGGCTACACCGAGCACGTGCGCGTCGTGTCCATCGTGGGGCGCCTGCTGGAGCACAGCCGCATCTACGGCTTCGGCCCGCGCGACAATATGAAGGTGTACCTGTCCAGCGCCGACCTCATGACGCGCAACATGGACAAGCGCATCGAGATAGCCTGGCCCGTCCTCGACAGCGAACTGCGCGAGCAGATCCTCGGATACCTCGACGTGAGCCTGAGCGACACCGCCAAACTGCGTGAGCTCATGCCCGATGGCAGCTACACGCCGCTCGGCGCGTTCGCGAAAGAAGACGCCGACGGCGAGACCGTGCTGTTCGAATCGCAGGAGTTCTTCATCAAGCGCGCGCAGCAGCGCCGCCTGGAAGCAGCCGAGGACGAAGCGGCGCGCGATGCTGCTCGGCGACGTTCGGCCCAGCTGATGGCGGCACACGAGATGACCGAGGACGAGGCGAGCATCCGCGCGGAGGAACGCGCCGCGGCTGCGGCCGCGCGCGAGGCGGAAGCGGCTGCGGAAGCCGCCGTTCAGGCATCCGTGGCCGCATCGTCCCGGATCGCGCCCGCAACCGCGCCCGCTATTCCGGTCGGCCCTGCCACCGCCCCGGCACTCGAAGCCGACGCCATCGAACCTCCTGTCGGCGAGCGCCCGTGCGCCGAGCAGGGCATGGTGGCAGCCCCGCCCGCAACGCGCGGTGCGAAGAAGCCGAGCCTGCTCGTGCGCTTCCTCAGCCTGTTCGTGCGATAAGAGCACGCTTCCTCTCGCATGAAAACGCCCTCGGCTCTTCGGAGCCGAGGGCGTTGCTTTCGGATGATGCGGCAGGAGCGCAGTCCGAGGATGCCGCGGTCGACCGGCGCGCATATCGCGGCCGCGTCCCTGTCGCAACGACCACGATCCCATGAAGCGCGCGAGTGCGCAAGAGGCCGCAGCTGGGCGTTGCCGCCTTGCCACCCTCCCGCTACTCGCCTTTCCTCATCGGCCCGACGTATTTCCAGAAGCGTTCCGGACCGCAGCAGAAGCACAGCACGCGGCCCGACTCGGCGTCGAAGCGGTAGCCGGCGCTTTCGAAGACGAAGCGCCATTGCTTGATCCTGCCTACGATGATCGGCCGAACGCGAACGTGGCGGCACCCCGTCAAACGGAGCGCCTGCAACGAAAACCGGAGAAATCTCCTCTGTCCATGACTTATGCGCACCTCTGCCACGCCGAAACAGCCTTTTCAGACGAAGCGGCAAAGCGTCGCCCAATAAAAGGCCTGGTCAAAAGTTAGCTATGAAATACTTCGATCGCTCAGGCCGCTTCCGAGGTGCACATAAGTCGCGTACATGGTGCTTTTTGGGCGTTTTCGATGGCAGAGGTACGCATAAGTCGGGAACTTGCCCGCACGCAGGGGGGGCAACCCTGCTTGCTTTTCGCCCCGAAGCGCGCACTACGCAATAGAAGGATCCCGAATACGGCACCGGCAGAAAGACTTCCTGCTGACGCCGCACGGGATCCTTCGCGTCCCCGCTTCGCGGGGCCTCCCTGCGCTCGCTTCGCGTGCTCGGGAATTCTACAGTCCGCTGGACTGTCGAATGCTTGCGCTCGCTCAGGATGACAGCGGAATCACGCCTCGCGCTCAACCACGGCGGCGATGGCCTGGGCGTGGCGGTCGGCCTCCTCGGCGCTGGCGGCCTCCACCATGACGCGTACCACCGGCTCGGTGCCGGAAGGACGCAGCAGCACGCGACCCGAATCGCCCAGCTCCGCTTCGGCAGCTTCGACGGCGGCCTGCACAGCCGCATTGCCGTCGACGGCGTGCTTGTCGTTCACGCGCACGTTGATCAGCGTCTGCGGGAAACGCGTCATGACGCTGGCGACATCCTCGATGGAAGAACCGGCACGCCGGCAAGCGGCCAGGAACTGCAGGGCGGTCACCAAGCCATCGCCTGTGGAGTTGTGCTCGAGGAAGATCATATGGCCGCTCTGCTCGCCGCCCAGGACGAAGCCGCCCTCGCGCATGGCCTCCAGCACGTAACGGTCGCCAACCTTCGTCTGGACGAGCTCGATGCCCGCATCGCGCAGAGCATGCGAGAGCCCGAGGTTGCACATGACGGTGGACACGGCGGTGCCGCCGGCAAGCAGCCCGCGCTTGTGCAGGTCGATAGCGCACACGGCCTCCACCACGTCGCCGTCGATCTCGTTGCCGTTCGCGTCCACAAGCATGACGCGGTCGGCGTCGCCGTCGTGCGCGATGCCCACATCGGCGCCCGTCTCGGCCACGAGCGCGCGCAACGGCTCGAGATGGGTGGAGCCGCACTGCACGTTGATGTCGGTGCCGTCGAAGTCCTCGTTGATCGAAACCACCTCGGCGCCCAGACGGCGCAGCGCCTCGGCGCTGGTCATGCAGGATGCGCCATGGCCTGCGTCGAGCGCCACCTTGAGGCCCGCGAAGTCGATGCCCTCGCCGGCCACCGTGGACACCGCGTGCGCGATGTACAGCTCGCAGGCGTCGTCCACCGGCAGCGCCACGCCCACCTCGTCGCCGTTCGGCAGCTCGTCCGCCGACGGGCCGCCCGCTGCCAGATAAGCCTCGATCTCGTCCTCAACCGCATCCGGCAGCTTGAAGCCCTGGCCGTCAAACAGCTTGATGCCGTTGTACTCGGGTGGGTTGTGCGACGCCGAGATGACGATGCCGCCGTCGCAGTGCAGCTCGCGCACCAGAAGCGCGATGGCGGGCGTCGGGATGATGCCGGCCAGGAGCGCCGTGCCGCCCATCGACATGATGCCGGACGCCACGGCCGACTCCAGCATGTCGCCGGACAGGCGCGTGTCCTTGCCGATGAGGATGGTCTTGCCCTGGAAGGCCACGGCGGCCTGACCCAGCTTGAAGGCCGTCTCGCACGTCAGCTCCTTGTTCGCGACGCCGCGAACCCCATCCGTTCCAAATAAACGTGCCATGCTCTTTCCTTTCCAGCAGGTTCAACAAAGTAAGCGGGGCTTTCGAGGCGGCGGATAACCGCCGGAAGGTCTACTTCCCCCGTTTCACATGGTCTTCATGCAAGCGGACGCCGCCCTCGGGGCGTTCCGCGTCGGTCATGCGGTTGTTCAGCTCGGCGGCGAACTCGTCGAGACCGATGCCGTAGCGCTCGAGCACCACGAGCAGGTGGTACACCACGTCGGCCGCCTCGTAGCGCAGATGATCGATGGCCGCGTCGTACTCGGGCGGCAGATCGACGGCCAGCTCGTCGGTCTCGTCGACGGCGCCGCTTGCCGCGATCGATGCCGCCAGCGACGAGCACGCCCACGACTCCACGTCCTTCGCCGCAAGCGCCGTCTCGCCCGCCTCCTCCATGACCTTCTTCAGCACCCCGTCGGGAGAGCCGGTGAGCAGACGATAGGTGTAGCTCTCCTCCCCCGCCTCGCGCCGGGCTGCGATAGTGGCGGCAAGCGCCTCGAACGTCGCCCCGATCTGCGACGAAAGCACCGTCTCGCCGGAAGGAATATAGGTTTTCTGAGACATGATGCTCCTCCTACTAAAGAGAACCGCGCAGGTAGAACCTTTCTCCAGCGAGTCCCGGTCTGACCGCCCTATCGCAGGTTGCGGCCGCACCCGCCGGCACCGCGCGGGATCCTTCGACTCCGGCAGCTGCGCCGCCTCCGCTCAGGATGACAAGAGACTCGCGAAGGAGGGTGCGACGCGGTGCCCACCAAGCGAGTTTCGCACGAGCCGAAACGTCCAGCGGACGTTTCGTGCGAGCAGGACTGTCTGAGCGACTGGGCATTGCGCCGCATCCTCCGCCACAAGAGCCGCAAGCAAAGGGGGCGCGCCAAGCGCGCCCCCCAGGTCGAACTTATTCCTCGACGTCGTCGTCGGCGTTGGAAGCTTCCTCGGACTCCTTGGTGGTCAGGCCGAAGCCGAGCGACCCTACCGAGCCCAGCAGAGCGTCGAGCTCTTCCAGGTTGCGCTGGTAGGAGCGCGGCGGCAAAGCTTCGCCCAGCATGTCCTCGCCCTCGGTGTTGAAGGTCGGGGGCTCGTCGCCGCCGATGAGGATGGTGTCATCGGGCGAGAACACCATGTCCAGCAGCTGCGACATGTCGTCGCTCGTAGCCGCGAGGTCGTCCTCGATCACGTGCGTCAGATCGTGGGCCTCGAGGCCCTCCTTCAGCTCCTCGATGGCCTTCACGCCGATGCCCTCGATGCGCAGCAGGTCCTCCTCGGTGTGGCCCACGAGGTCGGCCACCGTCTCGATGCCCGCCTCGGAGAACTTGTTGGCCCAGCGCTGCGACACGCCCAGGTCGTCGTAGATGTACAGGCGCGCGTCCTCGTCGGACAGCTGCGGGCCGCGATGGCCCAGCGAAAGCCCGCTGTAGTAGCTGCCGTAGTTCGTGCCCATGTTGAGGTAGCCGTCGCCGTCGAGCGACCAATCCTGCGGCTGGGGCAGCAGCTCCTCGATATCGCGCAGAGCCTCCGGCGCGAAGTCGGGCAGCGTCTCGCCCACCACCGGCGAAACCGGACGACCCTTGTAGGTGAGGCCCACTTCGCGGTAACGCGACAGACCCGTGCCCGCCGGGATCGGCTTGCCGATGATGACGTTCTCCTTGAGGCCGGCCAAGTGGTCGATCTTGCCCTCGATGGCGGCGTCGGTGAGCACCTTCGTCGTCTCCTGGAACGAGGCGGCCGACAGGAACGAATCCGTGGCCAGCGACGCCTTCGTGATGCCCAGCAGCAGCGGCTGGCCCACGGGCGGCTCCTTGCCTTCGGCGATGAGCGCGTTGGCGGCATCCTCGAACTCGAAGCGGTTCACCTGGCGACCCGGCAGGAAGTCGGACTCGCCGGCGTCCATGACGGCCACCTTGCGCAGCATCTGGCGCGCGATGACCTCGATGTGCTTGTCGTTGATGTCCACGCCCTGGGACACGTACACGCCCTGGACCTGGCTGACGATGTAGCGCAGCGTCGTGTTGGGATCGGTGAGGCGCAGCAGGTCGTGCGGGTTCACCGAGCCCTTGGTGAGCTGCTGGCCCACCTTCACTTCGCAGCCGTCCGTCACGCCGGGCAGCATCTGGGCGCGCGCCGACACGACGTACTCGCGGAAGTTGCCCTGCTGGTCGTGGATCGTGATGGTCTTGGACTGCTTGTCGCCCGAGATCTGCAGCGTGCCGGAGATCTCCGCGAGGACGGCGAGGCCCTTGGGCTTGCGCGCCTCGAACAGCTCCTGGACACGAGGCAGACCGTGGGTGATGTCCTCGCCGGCGACGCCGCCGGTGTGGAACGTGCGCATGGTCAGCTGGGTGCCGGGCTCGCCGATGGACTGGGCGGCGATGATGCCCACCGCCGTGCCGATGTTCACCGGACGCGACGTGGCGAGATCCCAACCGTAGCACTTCTGGCACACGCCGTGCTCGGCATGGCAGGTCATGACCGTGCGGATGACGAGCGTCTCGACGCCCGCCGCGTCCATGGCCTTGAGCTGGTCCATATGGGTGATGTACTCGCCCGCGGCCAGCAGCACCTCGCCGTCGACGCCCGCCACGTCGTTGAGCAGGCAGCGGCCGATGAGGTTCTCGTCGACGTCGCCCTTCTCGTTGTGCAGCGGGTACGGCACGCCGTCGGCGGTGCCGCAGTCGATCTCGCGGATGATGACGTCCTGGGCCACGTCCACCAGACGGCGGGTCAGGTAGCCCGAGTCGGCGGTACGCAGCGCGGTGTCGGCCAGACCCTTACGGGCGCCGTGCGTGGAGATGAAGTACTCCAGAACGGACAGGCCCTCGCGGAAGTTCGCCTTGATCGGGCGGTCGATGATCTCGCCCTTCGGGTCGGACATGAGGCCTCGCATACCGGCCAGCTGGCGGATCTGCTTGATGTTGCCTCGAGCGCCGGAGAACGCCATCATGTAGATGGGGTTGAACTTGTCGAAGTTCTCGGCCATGGCCTCGCCGACTTCTTCGTTCGCGGCGTTCCAGATGTCGACGACCTGCTTGTGGCGCTCGTCGGGGCTCATGAGGCCCATCTCGTAGTCCTCGTCGATGGCCGCGACCTTCTCGTCGGCGGCAGCCAGGATCTCGGCCTTGTTCGGCGGCACGGTGGCGTCGTACACCGAAACGGTGACGCCGGCACGCGTGGCGTAGTGGAAGCCCGCGTCCTTGAGGCCGTCGAGGATCGCCGGCACGCTGGACAGCTCGTAGCGGTTGCACACGTCCTCGACGAGGCGGCTGATCTCCTTCTTGTTCATCTCGTAGTTGAGGTACGGATAGTCCTCGGGCAGCACGTTGTTGAACGTGATGCGGCCGATGGTGGTCTCGATGCGCTCGCCCGCCTTGTGCTCCTCGAACACGCCGAAGGCCGTGGCCACCTGCGTGTCCTTGGTCAGACGCACCCAGATCTTGGCCTGCAGGTCAAGCTCGGCGCGCGCGTCGTAGGCGTTCATGGCGTCGTCGAAGTCGATGAACGAGCGACCCTCGCCCTCGAAGCCGTCGCGGGCGGCCGTGAGGTAGTACAGGCCGATGATCATGTCCTGGGTGGGCACGGTCAGCGGACGGCCATGGGCCGGCGACTTGATGTTGTTGGCGGACAGCATGAGCACGCGGGCCTCGGCTTGCGCCTCGGCGCCCAGCGGCACGTGCACGGCCATCTGGTCGCCGTCGAAGTCGGCGTTGAAGGCGGTGCAGACCAGCGGGTGCAGCTTGATGGCCTTGCCCTCGACCAGCACCGGCTCGAAGGCCTGGATGCCCAGACGGTGCAGGGTAGGTGCGCGGTTCAGCAGCACGGGATGCTCGGTGATGACCTCTTCCAGCACGTCCCACACGTAGCTGGCACCGCGATCGACGGCGCGCTTGGCGGCCTTGATGTTGGCAGCGTACTCCAGCTCGACCAGACGCTTCATGACGAACGGCTTGAACAGCTCGAGCGCCATCTGCGACGGCAGGCCGCACTGGTGCAGCTTGAGCTGCGGGCCGACGACGATGACCGAACGACCGGAGTAGTCGACGCGCTTGCCCAGCAGGTTCTGGCGGAAGCGGCCCTGCTTGCCCTTGAGCATGTCGGACAGCGACTTCAGCGGGCGGTTGCCCGGGCCCGTGACAGGACGGCCGCGGCGGCCGTTGTCGAACAGGCTGTCGACGGCCTCCTGCAGCATGCGCTTCTCGTTGTTGACGATGATCTCAGGCGCACCGAGGTCCAGCAGGCGCTTGAGGCGGTTGTTGCGGTTGATGACGCGACGGTACAGGTCGTTCAGGTCCGACGTCGCGAAGCGGCCGCCGTCCAGCTGCACCATGGGGCGCAGGTCGGGCGGGATCACCGGGATGACGTCGAGAATCATGTCCGTCGGCTTGTTCTCGGACTTGAGGAACGCGTCGACCACCTTGAGGCGCTTGATGGCCTTGGCGCGCTTCTGGCCCTTGCCGTTGGCGATGACGTCGCGCAGCTCGTCGGCCGTCGCTGCCAGGTCCATGGCGTCCAGCAGGTCGCGTACGGACTCGGCGCCCATGCCGCCCGTGAAGTAGTCGCGGTAGTTGAGGCGCATCTCGCGGTAGAGGGCCTCGTCAGGCACCAGCTGCTTCGGCTCGATCTTCATGAAGGCGTCGAAAGCGTCCTGGCGCAGCGCCTTGCGCTCGTTGAACTCCTCGTAGATGTCGGCGATCTCCTCGTCGACCTCCTCGGCCGTCATGCGCTCGTCCTCGTCCACGTCGTCGACGAAGTCGTCGTCCTCGGGCACGTAGTCCACGGACAGCTTGCGCGTGGCCTCCACGAGGCGGTCGCGCTCGGCGTCCAGCTCCTCGAGGTCGGCGGCCAGCTCGTCGCGCAGCTCGTCGGCGTCCTCCTCGCGGGCCTCTTTATCCACCGAGGTGATGATGGAGGATGCGAAGTACAGCACCTTCTCCAGCTCTTTCGGTGCGATGTCCAAGAGGTAGCCCAGACGCGAGGGCGAACCCTTGAAGTACCATATGTGGCTGACCGGGGCGGCCAGCTCGATGTGGCCCATGCGCTCGCGGCGAACCTTGCTGCGCGTCACCTCGACGCCGCAGCGCTCGCAGACGATGCCCTTGAAACGCACGCGCTTGTACTTGCCGCAGGCGCACTCCCAGTCCTTCGTCGGGCCGAAGATCTTCTCACAGAACAGGCCGTCCTTCTCGGGCTTGAGGGTACGGTAGTTGATCGTCTCGGGCTTCTTCACCTCGCCGCGCGACCAGCTGCGCACGTCCTCGGCGTTGGCGAGCGAGATGCGCAGGGCGTCGAAATTGCTCACGTCGAATTCCGTCGTCATTTATCGCTCCTCTCCCTCACCGATCAGGTCGTTCGTATCGTTGTTGCTATCGCCCATCAGCTCTCCCAGCTCGGCGGCAATGCTGTCGAGCGCATTGGCCGCGTCGTCTTCTTCGGTCTTGCGCGCGTCGGCCGCGATGGCCTCGTACAGCGCGCGATCGCCGTCTTCCTGGCCGTCGATGTCCTGGGTCACGTCGATCGTGCGATGATCGTGGCCCTCCAGCTCGACGTTCAGGCACAGCGACTTCATTTCCTTCACGAGAACCTTGAAGCTCTCGGGCACCTCGGGGGCGGGGATGTTCTCGCCCTTGACGATGGCTTCGTAGGACTTCACGCGGCCGGCGGTGTCGTCGGACTTCACCGTGAGGATCTCCTGCAGCACGTTCGATGCGCCGTACGCGTACAGCGCCCACACTTCCATCTCGCCGAAACGCTGGCCGCCGAACTGCGCCTTGCCGCCCAGCGGCTGCTGGGTGATCAGGCTGTAGGGGCCGGTCGAACGCGCGTGGATCTTGTCGTCCACCATGTGGCCGAGCTTCAGGATGTAGCTCTGGCCCACGGTGATGGGCTCGCGGAACTTCTCGCCCGTGCGGCCGTCGTACAGCCACGTCTTGCCCGTTCGGGACAGCTGCGGCACGAACTCGTCGCGCGCCAGGTCGCCGTACGTGGCATGGTTCTTGTTGATGAGGTTGCGGTTCGCCTTCTCGATGGCATCGGAGATCTCCTTCTCCGTGGCGCCGTCGAACACCGGCGTGGCCACGTGCATCGGGCCCTCCACCACGGCGTCGGTTTCCTCAGCGTCGTCCCAGCCCCACTTCGCAGCCCAGCCGAGGTGGTTCTCCAGCAGCTGGCCCACGTTCATTCGGGAAGGAACGCCCAGGGGGTTGAGGATGACGTCGATGGGGGTGCCGTCGGCGAGGTAGGGCATGTCCTCCACCGGCAGCACGCGGGAGATGACGCCCTTGTTGCCGTGGCGGCCGGACAGCTTGTCGCCCTGCTGCACCTTGCGCTTCTGGGCCACGTAGATGCGCACGAGCTCGTTGACGCCCGGAGCCAGCTCGTCGCCGGCATCGCGGCTGAAGCGGCTCATGCCGATGACGCGGCCGCCGGAGCCGTGGGGCACCTTGAGGGACGTGTCGCGCACCTCGCGGGCCTTCTCGCCGAAGATGGCGCGCAGCAGGCGCTCCTCGGCCGTGAGCTCCGTCTCGCCCTTCGGCGTGACCTTGCCCACCAGCACGTCGCCCGGGAATACCTCGGCGCCTACGCGGATGATGCCGTCGGCATCGAGGTCGCTGATCATGTCGTCGGAGATGTTCGGGATCTCGCGGGTGATCTCCTCGGGACCCAGCTTCGTGTCGCGCGCGTCGACCTCGTACTCGGAGATGTGGATGGACGTGAGCAGGTCTTCGGCAACCACGCGCTCGGACACGATGATGGCGTCCTCGTAGTTGTAGCCTTCCCACGGCATGTAGGCCACCATGAGGTTCTGGCCGAGCGCGAGCTCGCCGCCGTCGCAGCTGGGGCCGTCGGCCAGCACGTCGCCCGCCTGCACCTCGTCGCCCTTGCGGACGATGGGGCGGTGGTTGATGCAGCCCGACTGGTTGGAGCGCTGGAACTTCGGCACGAGGTACTCGTCGTACTCGCCGTCGTTGTTCAGCACGATGATGGTCTGGCCGTCCACGTAGTCGACGACGCCCGGGTTCTGGGCGACCAGGATCTCGCCGGAGTCGACCGCGATGCGGTGCTCGATGCCGGTGCCCACCAGCGGCGCGTCGGGGCGCAGCAGCGGCACGGCCTGGCGCTGCATGTTCGAGCCCATGAGGGCACGGTTCGCGTCGTCGTGCTCGAGGAACGGGATGAGGGAGGTGGCCACCGAAACCATCTGGCGCGGGGACACGTCCATGTAGTTCACCAGCTCGGGCGCCACCTCGTCGGGCTCGCCGAACACGCCGGCGGCGTCCTTCGTACGGCAGAGCACGCGGACGGCCTCGTGGAACACGCCCTGGTCGTCGAACGTGCCGAACTTGCGCGTCTCGGGGTCGAACAGGTCGTTGGCCTGCGCGATGGTGTAGTTCTCCTCCTCGTCGGCCGTGAGGTAGTCCACCTCGTCGGTGACCTTGCCGTCGACGACGCGGCGGTACGGCGTCTCGATGAAGCCGTAGGGGTTGATGCGGGCGTAGGTGGCCAGCGAGCCGATGAGGCCGATGTTCGGGCCTTCAGGCGTCTCGATGGGGCACATGCGGCCGTAGTGGGACGTGTGGACGTCGCGCACCTCGAAGCCGGCGCGCTCGCGGGACAGGCCGCCCGGGCCGAGGGCCGACAGACGGCGCTTGTGCGTGATGCCGGCGGCGGGGTTCGTCTGGTCCATGAACTGGGACAGCTGCGAGGAGCCGAAGAACTCCTTGATGGCCGCCACGATGGGGCGGATGTTCACGAGGCTCTGCGGCGTGATCTCGTCGGGCTCCTGCATGCTCATGCGCTCGCGCACGACGCGCTCCATGCGGGACAGGCCGATGCGGAACTGGTTCTGGATCAGCTCGCCCACCGTGCGGATGCGGCGGTTGCCGAAGTGGTCGATGTCGTCGGTCTGAACGCCCTCGTCGCCGGCATGCAGCGCCACGATGTACTGCATCGTGCGCACGATGTCGTCGTCGGTGAGCGTGGAGGCCTCGTAGTCGGGGTCGAAGCCCAGCTTCTTGTTGATCTTGTAGCGGCCGACCTTCGCCAGGTCGTAGCGCTGCGGGTTGAAGAACAGGCCCTCCAGCAGCGTGCGGGCGGAGTCGATGGTGGGCGGCTCGCCGGGACGGAAGCGCTTGTACAGCTCGATCAGCGACTCTTCCTTCGTGGTAGCCGGGTCGCGGTCGAGCGTGCGCAGCACCATCTCGTCGTTGCCGAGGAGCTCGATGATCTCCTCGCGCGTCTCGGCCAGGCCGAGGGCGCGCACGAGCAGCGTCGCGGGCTGCTTGCGCTTGCGGTCGATACGCACGGACAGGATGTCGCGCTTGTCGGTTTCGAACTCAAGCCACGCGCCGCGGCTGGGGATGACCTTCGCGTTGAACAGCGTCTTGTCGGACGCCTTATCGCGCTCGGAGGCGAAGTACACGCCCGGGGAGCGCACCAGCTGGGAGACGACGACGCGCTCCGTGCCGTTGATGATGAACGTGCCGCGGGGCGTCATGAGCGGGAAGTCGCCCATGAAGACGTCCTGCTCCTTGATCTCGCCGGTCTCGCGGTTGATGAAGCGGATTTCCACGAACAGCGGTGCCTGGTAGGAGACGTCCTTCTCCTTGCACTCGTCCACGGTGTACTTCGGCTCGCCGAACTCGTGGCGGCCGAACTCCACGCACATGTCCTTGGTGTTGTTCTCGATCGGGCTGATATCCTGGAACGCTTGCGCCAGGCCCTCGCCCTTGAAAAACTCAAAGCTGTCCGTCTGGATGGCGATGAGGTTGGGGACGTCCATGACGTCCGGAATCTTCGCAAAGCTGCGCCGATCCCTGTAAAGGCTGGTCTGATCAGTCGTTTTTCCTTGAGCCACGAGGCTTTTCCTCCTTCATGTGCACCCGCATTTCTGCGAAAAAGTCGCAATTGCCTAAGATATGTCGAAAGTCAAGGCGAGTCAAGAAAAATTTTTACGAACTGTGGAAATTCTTTGTTGATTTGCCCTTTTATCTGGGAGAATGCAAGTATGGTTTCAGGCCGATCCCGACATCGGGACGGCATCTTCGGTCGATTCGAGGCTCCGCCGACGCTATGCGAGCTGGATAGCTTTGCCGGTTCAAGACCCCTTCGACGAATTCCGAGCTGGAAAGCCCCGCAAAAAAGTCGCTGACTTGGCGAAACGATGATCTTCATCATCAGGCTCACCTCCCTGCTGAAGTTTGTTTTGTTTGTCAGGGAGCTGTGGAAACGGGCTATCGGGACTTGGCTCCGCCCGCAATCGCGTGCGAGACTTAAGTTTCAACGCGCCCGCGGGCGCGCAAACACACTACGAACGCACTTGAAACGCAGCATACTTGCAGAACTAGGAGGTCCTCATGGGACAATCCACTACGCCGAAGGCGCTCGCCTTGGGTGTTTCGCTCTCCCTCGCGTGCGGCCTGCTGCCGGGCGCGGCCTTTGCGGACGAAGCCCCAGAAGACGATGCGTCCGCCAACGCCGCCGATTCCGCTAGAGGAACGGCCGGCGGCGCCGACTCCGCCCCTTCGGGCGCGGCCGCCAAGCCCGATGGCTACGATAAAGCCGACTTCTACTCCGACAACCCCGTCGCGCCAATCGCACGGACGCTGGCCGTCCCGCTGGCAGCCACCACGCAGCTGCGCAGCCTCTCGAACGAGATGAAGTACTTCGCCCGATTCGAGAGCAACCAGAACTACGACCAGGGGCTCTCATGGGGCGATGGCTACCATGCAATGGGCTACTATCAATTCGACAACCGATACTCGCTCAAAAGCTTTATTTCCTATTGCTACAATTTCGACCCGGTCAAGTACCGGATGTTCTCCTGGGTTCCCAGCGCGAACATTTCGGGAGACCTGTACGACGGGAACGCGGATCGGCTGACCGACATCGGCCAGCAATTGAACGAATCCTGGCATGCGGCATACGCCGCCGACCCCGCGGAGTTCTCGGCACTGCAGGACACCTTCGCATACGACAACTACTACGTCCCCGCTGAAACGTACCTCGCAAGCCGCGGCATCGACATCTCGAATCGCGCCGACAGCGTCAAAGGCCTTTGCTGGGGCCTGGCGAACCTGTTCGGCACGTCGGGATGGCACAAATTCGTGGGCGGTTGGTCCGACGGCTACGTGAACGGAACATATTACAACAGCTACAACTACCCCGGCGCCGGGCTGACGAACGACATGACCGACGAACAGTTCGTCACCACGCTGTGCGATTACGTGATAGCGCACGTGGCCGAGTTCTACCACGGCCAGCCGCAGTACCACGAAGGCTGGACGAACAGGTACAAACAGGAAAAGGAGCTGTGCCTGAGCCTGCTTCCCGAGAAGCCCACCGTGCCTCCTGTCGAGGAAGAGCCCCCTGCGGCGGATTCCCCTGCGGTTCCGCCGGTCGGGAACACCCCTCCCGAGGAAGGCAGCGGAGATGCGCCTTCGGGCGAGACGAAACCGCCCGAGAGCGTCCTGCCACCCGAGGTGAACCCGCCGGCAGCGCCCGAAGGGAACCCGCCGAGCGCTCCGAACGAACCCGCCCCGCCCGCGAACGACGGCGCCGGACAGGCCGATCCCGACGAAACCCCGAAGCCGGACGGAGACAGCGCGGCTCCAACTCCGCCTGCATCGCCGTCGAACCCCGAGAACACGACGCCTCCCGCTGGATCCGAAACGACGCCGCCCGAGGAAACAAAGCCTCCGGAGAGCACGACGCCGCCCGAAAGCCCGGAAACGACGCCGGGATCAGGTCTGCAAGAGCCGACGAAAGAAGTGGCGAACAGCAGCAAGCCCTCCCTTGAAGAGCCAACCGCCCCTGCGCAGGAGCCTGTCAACCTGCCCAAGGCCGACGGAGACGAGAAGAACGGCAACGAAACAGCCGCAAAAACCTCGAAGCTCAGCCAGACGGGCGACGGCACCACGAACGCGCCGCTCGGCGTGGCGCTTGGAGCAGCCGGCATCGCCGCGATCGCAGGCGCCGCGCTCGCCACACGACGCATCCTCAAATAGCTCCCCTCGTTCCTGCTACAGTCGAGCGCCCCGGCCGAAACCGGGGCGCTCGACTGTAGGGACGCCATGCGACGTCAGGCGGAATATCCCCCCTCCCCCTCTAGCGAACTGCCTCGACGAAAAAGTTCCGACAACGAGCCCGTCCGAAAGCCGGCGAGGAATCAGCATCGGGCGACGACGCCCTCACGGCGACTCGACGGTCGCGCGACGATTCACCGACCTTGCGCAATTCTTCTGCTGTGGTAGCGCTAGAGCAAGCGGCCTTGGTACTTTTCCATGAGGGCGCAGGGCTGGTAGCTCAGCTTGTTCTCGCGCAGGCCGGGCAGGCCGAGATCCTCTTCCAGGTTGAGGTAGGTCGCCTTGTCGACGCAGTAGCGCGCGAGCTCGCGCAGAAGGGCTCGCCACACGAAACGGAAGTCGAGGTTGCCCTTGAGCACCATAACGTCGAACGCGCCGCCGGGCAGCACGCTGCCGTACGCGTAGCCTTCGACGGTGCCGCCGATGCGCAAGAGGATGCCGTCGAGGTCGAGCTCCTCGAAGTGGTTCATGTCGAGCAGGATCTTTCGATGCTCCAGCTCGAGGGGGTGCTCGTCGGTGCCGCGACGGCGGCTCGTCTCGAACCAAACCTGCTGGTAGGCGCGCAGCTCGTCCATATGGTCGAGGGCGATGGGCTCGAAGGACGCCTCGCTGCCGTACAGCTGGAAGAACTTGTTCGTCTCTCGGCGCTTCTTCGCCAGGCCCGGGCCCTCGTAAGCCGCGATAGTCTTCGTAAGGTAGAGGTAGTCGGCGAAGTTGCGGTCGGAAGAGAATTCGAAGGCACCCGGCAGGTCGGCCTCGAGCTGCTCCTTCTCCTTCGGCGACAGGCCCACGAGGTGCAGCCTGCGACCTTCGGCTTGCGCCTCGCGCATGAGCGTGCGCACGTCGTCGGCGATGTCGAGCGTGCCCAGCGGCGGATAGTACGCGACGGCGCCGGGGATGCGATCGAGCTGGCGCACGTAGAGCACGCCGTCCTCGAGCGCGATCTGCGTTCCGTACTTCTCGGTAAGCGAGTAGAGGTTGGCGAACCCGAGCGCGGAATCGTTGCGGCCGAGGGGCAGGAGCACGTCGTTGACGGCGGCTTTATCTTCCAAGTGCAGCGTTCTGAATTCCATGGGCCCGCATTTCGCTCGATCGGTTGCTTCGCAGCGGAACAGGATAGCACAAGTGGGCGCCGCCTCGGAAAACGCCATCAACTTGCAACGCGAACCGCGCCGCGAGGGGCAGTCGGGGCAGCCACATTACCAATACGGTCGTTTTTTACCACGCTTCTGACCAGGAGAAACATACTGTTTCACCTGGTCATAGGCTTGCGACAAGATGGCAGAAAACGCCCGGTTTGGCAACGCTCCTACCCGACGAGCGCGCACGGCATCTTTCTCGTAAAACCGGACATGCCCTGTCCGGTTCTGTTCGGTATCGTGTCCTAGTCAGCATATCCAACGAAAGGACACGAAACCATGCACTACGAAATCGTCGAGCTTCCCGCACGCACCATCGTCGGTCCCACCGTCCGCACGTCCAACAACTCGCCCGAGGAAACGACCGTCATCGGCCAGCTGTGGCAGCGCTTCATGGGCGAGGGCCTTGATCGCACCATCTCCGAGGTGCGCGTCGTGCCCTACGGCTGCTTCGCGCTGTACTACGGCTACGACATGAGCGACATGAGCTACGAGCTGCTCGTGGGCTGCGAGACGCCCGCCGAGGCGCCCGAGGGCATGGAGGCGCAGACCATCGCCGCAGGCCGCTACGCGAAGATCGCTATCCGCGGCGGCGACTGCGTGACCAGCGTCCAGAAAGCCTGGGAGGAGATCTGGGCCGACGAGGAGCTGGGGGCGCAGCGCGCGTTCACCGTGGACTTCGAGGCGTACCTGCCCGGCGAGGACATGTCCTGCGCCGACATCGACGTGTTCGTAGCGCTCAGGTAAACGCGCCCGTCGCGGAGGCGGTCTCGCGTGCGCGGGACCGCCGCACCTGTCATACTGGCTCGAGACCTTAAACCGACGAGGAGCCCCGATGGGACACGACTGGATCGGCGATGTGCCCGACGAGCTGCTACGCGACCTGTGCGATCACTCGTACAGCCTCGTGTTCGGCAAGCTCACGAAGAAGCTGCAGCGCGAGATCGCCGAGTAAGCCGACGGGAACTGAAGGAGGAAGCATGGCGTTCGATTTCAAGAAAGAGTACAAGGACCTCTACCTGCCGAAGACCAAGCCCGAGCTCATCGACGTGCCGCCCATGAGCTTCATCGCCGTGGCCGGCACGGGCAACCCGAACGAGGAAAACGGCTCGTACGCCGGTGCGATGGGCCTGCTGTACGCCTTCTCGTACACCGTCAAGATGTCGAAGATGGGTGCCTGGCAGCCCGACGGCTACTTCGACTACACGGTGCCTCCGCTCGAAGGCCTGTGGTGGACAAGCGACGAAGCGTTCGACGGGCAGCGCATTTTGGACAAGGACGCGCTCTCTTGGATCTCGCTCATCCGCCAGCCCGACTTCGTCACGCCCGAAGTGTTCGCCTGGGCCGCCGAGCAGGTCGCGGCGAAGAAGCCCGAGCTCGATCTGCGGCGAGCCCGCCTCGTGCGGTTCGCCGAAGGACCGTGCGCGCAGATCATGCACAAGGGACCGTACGACGACGAGCCCGCCACCATCGCGCAGATGGAGGAGTTCGTCGCCGCGTCCAGGATGGTCGACGACATCGCGAACCCAGCGAGCAGCGAGGCCATGCTGGACGCGCTCGATGCGCACGGAGGCGTGCCCGCAGTGCGCCTGCACCACGAGATCTACCTGGGCGATCCGCGCCGCACCAAGCCGGAGAACCTCAAGACGGTGATCCGCCATCCCGTGAAGCCCGCGTCCGCATGAGCGACGCGGCCTCTGCCGCCGCGCCCTGCCCCGTCGTCCGCGCGCGCTCGATCCTCCAGAAAGTGCGCGCGGGCGGCAACGAATGGTTCGGCATCGACTACAACATGAACTTGTACCGCGGCTGCTGCCACGGCTGCATCTACTGCGACAGCCGAAGCGAATGCTACCGCATCGACGACTTCAACCAGGTGAGCGTCAAGTTCGACGCATTGGCCATCCTGCGGCGCGAACTGCGCAGCCGCCGCGTGCGAGGCATCGTGGGCGTCGGCGCCATGTCCGACACGTACAACCCGTTCGAGCGCACTCTGCGCGTAACGCGCGGTGCGTTGGAGCTGATCGAGGAATTCGGCTTCGGCGTGTCGGTGGACACGAAGAGCACGCTTATCACGCGCGACATCGACGTGCTGAGCGCCATCGGAGCGGCGGGCGGGGCCATCGCGAAGATCACCGTCACCACGGCCGACGACCAGCTGGCGCGCATCATCGAACCGCACGCGCCCTCGCCTAGCGAGCGCTTCGCCGCGCTGGCCGAGCTGGCGGACGCCGGGGTGTTCTGCGGCGTGCTATTCACGCCGACGCTGCCGTTTGTGACGGACGACGATGCCACGGTGCGCGGCGTGGTGGAAGGCGCGGCAGCGGCCGGCGCGCGGTTCGTCTACCATATGACGGGCGTCACCATGCGCGACCGCCAGCGCGACCACTTCCTCGACCGCATCGCAGCCGCGGATCCCACGCTACCCGAGCGCTATCGCGCGGCATTCGGCGACCGATACTTCTGCAACAGCCCCCGCGCAACCGAGAACCGCGCCCTCTTCCGCTCGCTGTGCAAGCAGCACGGCCTGCTTTGGCGCATGTCCGACATCGTCGCCACCTACAAGCCCTCCCAACCTATGGGAGCGCAGACGAGCCTGTTCTAAGCATGTAAATCGCCGTTCGCAGCCGAGAACCCGCCAATCGCGGGCATAGTCGCCGCGCGCTCGTTGACCCTGTAATCGTTACAGCCCCCATGATGGCTGTACGTCACCGCGCGAATCCGATCCCCATTCCCATCGAACGAAGAGGAGGACGACAATGAAGGTAGCGAACAAAGAGATGAGCGTACGGAAACTCTGGACCTCGAACGAACTGCTCGACGCAGTCAGCGCCCGGAAGGCCGTTTCCATCGGGAAACTCCGCGGCGAGGCTCTGCGCGCGGCGCTGAGCGAGATGCGCGACCCCGAGCTTATGGCCTTTCTCTCGAACGTCGACGTGAGCCGCGTAGCCAAGATCGTAGCCGTATCTTCCATCGACGACATCGACCTCCTGCTTGCCATCGCCGCCGGCAATGGTCCCAGCTTCGTCAGGAGAAACGCGCTGCACCGCATCGACGAGCTATGCGATCGCACGCCCCTCGACGTTCGCGACGCGCAGCGCCTCGTCGCCTGTTTGAGCGAGAAGAGCCTCATCGCCTTCGCAGTCGCGCTCATGGACATGAGCGATTACGATTGGCCTTCCCACTGCGACGTCACCTCGGTAGGCGCGCTGTGCGAGGCTCTGTACTCCTGCACGAGCATCCACGAGACCGTATTGCTCGAAGACGCTTGCGCCCACCTCGCGCATCGCCGTCCCGACCTGCTGTCGAGCATCGGCGCCTGCGCCCCCGACCACTACCCGATGGTGGCCTGATCCTTTTCGATTTCTCGCGTCCGCGCAGAAGGGAGTCCTCAATGAACCGCAACACCCGCAACGCCTTCATCAGACAAATGCTCCAAAACGAAACGTCCATCGAGCCCTCGCCCGAATTCAGCTACAACGCCCTCATCAAAAGCCGGCAGGACTACGACGCCATGTACAGCCGTTCCATCGCCGATCCTGAGGCTTTTTGGGCCGATATGGCCACCGAGCACCTTGACTGGTTCAAACCGTGGGACGCCGTCGAGGAATACGATTTCGATTCGGATGAGCCGTTCGTGCGCTACTTCCGCGGCGGGGAGCTTAACGCATCTTGCAACTGCATCGATCGCCACCTGAACGGGCCGCGCAGGAACAAAGCCGCGCTCATCTGGCAGGGCGAGCCCACCGAAGAGGTGGACGTCTACACTTACCAGCGTCTGCATCGCGAGGTGTGCAAGGCGGCGAACATGCTCCGCCGCCTCGGCGTGCGAAAGGGCGATCGCGTGGTGCTGTACATGCCCATGGTCCCCCAACTCGCGATCAGCATGCTGGCGTGCGCTCGCATCGGCGCTATCCACTGCGTGGTGTTCAGCGGCCTGAGCGCCGAATCGCTGAAGGATCGCATCGTCGACTCGGGTGCCACGGTGGTCATCACGTCAAACTACGGATACCGTTCGGGCAAGATCCTGAGACTCAAGGAAATCTGCGATAAAGCCCTTGACATGTGCCCCCAGGTCGAGAGCTGCGTCGTCGTACGCCGCATCGAGAAACGCACAGCCATGAAGGCGGGGCGCGATTTCTGGTGGGACGACGTGCTTGCTCCCGAGGCGCCCCAATGCGAGCCGGAGCGGATGGAAGCGAACGATCCCCTGTTCATCCTCTACACGAGCGGCAGCACGGCGAAACCGAAGGGCATCCTGCATGGCACCGGCGGCTATCTGCTTTACGCCACCCTCACCTCGAAGTACGTGTTCGACCTCAAAGAGCATGACATTTTCTGGTGCACGGCCGACGCCGGCTGGATCACCGGTCATTCCTACCTCGTGTACGGGCCGTTGTCGAACGGAACGACGTCGCTCATGTTCGAAGGCGTGCCCAACTTCCCCAAGCCCGACCGTTTCTGGGAGATCGTTGAGAAGTTCGGCGTCAACATCCTGTACACGGCCCCGACCGCAGTGCGCTCCATGATGAAAGACGGCGACCGCTGGGTGAACGAGCACGACATCTCGACCTTGCGGCTGCTCGGCTCGGTAGGCGAGCCCATCACCTCGAAGGCTTGGATGTGGTACTACTCCACCGTCGGTCACAGCATGTGCCCCATCGTCGACACGTGGTGGCAAACCGAGACGGGCGGCATCATGATCACCTCGATACCCGGCGCAGTGGACATGAAGCCAGGATCGGCGGCGCTACCGTTCTTCGGCATAGAACCGAGGGTCATCGGAGCGGACGGAGCCGAGGCCGATGCCGGCGAGCGCGGGAGCCTCGTGCTGACGAGGCCATGGCCGGGCATGATGCTGGGCGTGTACGGCAACGCGAAGGCTCACAAAGACGTGTACTTCCCCACCCCCGGCTACTACCTCACGGGCGATGGCGCCTATCGAGACGAGGATGGCTACTTCTGGATCACGGGTCGCATCGACGACGTGATGAACGTGTCGGGCCACCGCATCGGCACGGCCGAAGTCGAAAGCGCGCTCGTCTCGTACTCGCAGGTCGCAGAAGCAGCCGTCGTAGGGTACCCGCATCCGGTGAAGGGCGAGGGCATCTATGCCTACATCACCGTCAAAGAGGGAACGGTCATCGACGCCGACCTGCGCGACCGCCTGTTCGTGCACGTACGGGAGATCATCGGGCCCATCGCCACGCCCGATGTCATCCATTTCGCCAACGCGCTGCCGAAAACGCGCAGCGGTAAAATCATGAGACGCATCCTGCGGAAAATCGCCGCGCAGGAGACGGAGGATCTGTGCGACATCTCCACGCTGTCCGAGCCTTCCGTGGTGCACGAACTCATCCAAGAGACGAAGCGCATGAGCGCCTAGAAGGCCCGCTCGCGCACGAAGGACCGCCCGCGATCCGTCGAACGGATCGCGGGCGGTTTCGCGTCGGGCGGCTTACATATCGACAAGCACCGAGATATGCAACAGGTAGTCGTCCGCAGAGTCGGACATGAGATACGAGTTCATATCTAACTCGTACACCGGCCCCACGAGATCGAGACCCTCTTCTTTGACGTAGTCCAGCAGCTTGGCATAGGATCGCGCAACCGTGCTCGTGCCGCCCCTATGAAGAATGACCGCGTAATTGCCCCGCGGTTTGCACGCCAGACGACCCTCCAGAAGCGCGGGGTGGGAAGGGGGCGAGATCCAGGTGGTGAGCTTCGTGTAGACGAAGTCTTCAGGGTGATCGGAACAAGGAAAGTGCACGATACGACCCAGGGGAAACTTCGTCACGCCGGCAGACGATTTGCAAAACTCGGCATGCTCGCTCACGGCCTGGGCGAACGCCTGCTGCGTGCGCTCAGGCTTTACGTCGGTCGTGATGAGCCACGTTTCATCCCAGAACGACAGTCTCGGTTTATCCTTCGGGAACAGCAAAGCGCGCTGGGTGATGTAGCGCATCTTCTCGATCATCCCGATGCGCGCGTCCAACACATCGCGCTGCTTCTTCATCTTCTCGATGCCCGCCTGCGTGGCCTCGAGGAAGAGGTCGGTGGTACGGTTGTCGAGATAGGTCTTCACCTCTTTCATGGACATGCCCGTATCGAGGAAGAACCGAATGGCGTCCATAAGGTACAGCTGCTTGAGCGAATAGTAGCGGTAACCGTTCTTGCCGATTACCTTCGGCTTCAACAAACCGACCTTGTCGTAATGGATGAGCAGTTCCTTGCTGACGTTGCACATCCGAGCAAACTCCCCGGTGGAGAGAAGCAGTGTCGAGGGTGGCTGCATGTCATCCTCCTTTTTGCCGCGCCCTCTTGGGGCGTTTGCTTTGAGTATACCGTGCATGAAAGATATTTCCCCTGATATATACGGGTAAGGACGCAAAACGACCGCCAGCGCGCGTCCCTTCGCATGACCTCTCGCGTCGCAGCGCGGGAAGCGGCACGCCACGCAGAGCATCAAGGGAGAATGAGGATTCCGGGCCTCTACCTTCCGCGATGCTTCTGCTTTCGTTTCTGCCGCCTGAGAGCGAATCGACGCTCGGCTTGCGCTTGGCGAGCCTCGCGGGCCAAGGCTCTGGATTCGATTTTGCGCGCCTCGTAACTGACGCTCATGGCCTGCTGGGCTTTCGTGCCGACGCCGGCTCGCTCCACGAGCTTGCGCGCCTCGCGCTGACGACGCTTCGGGTTCGCGTGGGACAGCATGGCATCCGCTGTCGCAGACGGATCGGCCGCCATATCGAATGCAAGCGTCGTCCATCGCCGCACGATAAACGCTACCAGCTCTACATCGGTGGGTTCGGCGGCGCCGAACACGACGCGGCATGCGCCGTAGCGGCCTTCGTCCGCATGCTCGAATATGCCGATCCAGAATTGACCGTCATGAAGCACGGTCAGCGTGATCGAAGTGGTGACCTGCATGGTTGCTCCTCCTTGTATGTGGTTGCTGCGCGAAGGACGGACAACCAAGGAGGCAGGTTACTGACGAAGCCGTTGACGCGTCGAGCGCGGCATAGGGTTCGCGTCCGGACTACCGACCGGACCGTGTTTTCACCTTCGCACGGGCATCATACCAAGAGAGCGCGCGCCGGTGCAACTGGAGCGCGTCGGAATGCAACTCGGTCGCTGTCGCCTTGTGCGCACCGAACGCATTCGGCATACTGACGACGTTGGCCAACCACCCGCTCACCAAGGGAAGGCACGCCCATGAACGTCACCATCACCGAGGACCCTCGGCTCGCCGATATCGAAGTGGCCGTATCGTGCCCGCGCATCGACGAGCGCGTGCAACGCATCGTCGCCGGGCTGAACGCTTTCGAGCGCAAGCTGACCGGCGAGCGCGACGGAGCCACGTACCGCCTCGACATCGACGGGATATGCTATGTCGAGACGGTCGACGGACGCACGTTCCTCTACACCGAGGACGCGGTGTACCGCACGCCGCTTCGGCTGTATGAGCTGGAGGACAAGCTGGCCGGCACCGAATTCGTACGCGCATCCAAGCAGCTGCTGGCGAACTTCGACCACGTGGTTGCCATCCGCCCGGCCATCAACGCGCGACTGCAGCTGCTGCTGGACAACGGAGAATCGGTGATGGTCTCGCGCCAGTACGCGCCCGCCATCAAGCGCAAGCTGGGGCTGTGAGCCGATCCGCCCCGCTGCCGCATCGCAACCCTTCCGCAACTCAATTCTCCATGCAAAGGAGCACCTCATGAAAAAGATCATCGCACAAACCGCAACCGCCGTCTGCATCGTCTTCACCGTGATGATGGCCTGGTTCCTCGCCATGGGCTACCTGTTCGCCGGGCCCAGCTACGGCCTCAACCTCACGGCAAGCCTGTACGGCGCCGCCTTCGGCATGGCGGCACTCCAAGCGATCTGGTTCACGGGCGCGCTGATCAAGAAGCTTCCCTACCCGGCGCGCATCGCGGGCTTCGGCGCGTGCCTGCTGCCGGTGCTCGCGCTGTGCGCGTGGTTGGGCCAGTGGCTCCCAGCAGAGGATCCCGGGGCGTGGGCGAGCTTCGTCGTGATCTACCTGTTCATCCTCGCGGGCATGACCGCAGGCTACACCGTGTACTACAAGAAGACCGCCGGCGGCTACGACGAGGCGCTCGCGCGCTACCGCGAGCAGAACCGCCGCTGATACCGCGCAGGCGAGCCGCTGAACACGAGCGTCGGCGGCATGTTGGAGATACTCGCGCAGACGCTGCTGTTCAGCATCGCGGCCGCCTGGTGGGTCAAACGGCCGGCACGGCGAAATCCTCGGAGCTGAAGTTCTGGTAGTAGCGGCCTCGCTCGGCCGTGAAGCGCAGCACGCAGTAGTCGGGATCGGTCACCCCCAGCGGATAGTACGTTTCGTCGCCGTCGAGCCATATCAGCTCCTTGGCCCACGCGTCTTCGAGCACTTCCATCGTGCCCTTGAGCATGACGCCGCGGAAGAACCGCCGGTCGACGAAGTAGATGCACGCCTGCGGATGAGCGCGGTAATGCGCGGCCCGCATGGACGAGGTGTTCGACGTGAAGTAGAACGTGCGGATGCCCTCGCGCTTGCGCGGCGGCAGCATGGCCTTGACCTCGGGGTAGCCGTCCTCGTCCACCGAGCCGACGAACGAGGTGTTCTGGCGGTCGATGAGGTTGCCGATGGTCTGTTCGGGGTCTCGCATCATGAGCGCGCTCCTTTTGGCGCGGCGCGCAAGAGCATGAGCGCCTCGGCGTCGCGCAATATGCCCTCGCTGGTTATTTCGATCATGAGCCAGCGGCCCATGCTGCTGTCGGCCGAGCGCTCGTACAGGGCGCGCACGTACGGGTCGGCCGTCGCGAGCAGCGCCTCGGCCTCATCCTTCTCCTTCGAGCCCACCGACACCATGCAGATGAAGAAGCCGTCGCGCGGATATACCGTGCACAGCGCGCGGCCGCGCGCCTTGTACTTCACGTTCCAACCCGGAGCGCCGCCGCATCGGCTGTACTCGATGCGCGGTTTCGCGCCGTAGCTTTCGTCGACGAACGCGGTGAACGCGTCCCACAGGGGATGGTCGATATAGCCGGCGATGTCTTCCATCGTCGGCTCGCGATCGAGGGGAAACAGCTCGTGCCAAGCCGCCATGGGCATCCTCCTAGCTTCAGGGGCGAATAGACGCAGTATATCACACTGCAGAATGCTTTGATCGGGAATTTAAGAACTTATGTTCTCTATTTTTAGAGAGAGCGGCCAAAGAGGGGCGGGCGACCGGCGCAGCATGGAAGGCATCGGTCCCCGGACGCATGCCGCGCCATCGTGAGCGGCACCGTCCACCGGCGAATTGCGCACGCGAGAATCGGCGCACGCGCCTTTGGCGAGCGACGTGGTTTCCCTTCACCGACGATTCCTGGAATCGGACGTGCGGCTCACGTAGGATGACCAGCATCTCATAACGCAACGAGTTGAGCGCTTCGCCTTGCCCGCAAACGGCCAGGTGAGGCTCAGTCCTATCCGCGCACCGGCCAACCGCGCCAGCCAACGCCCTTCGAGGGGAGTGAACGCCCATGAACGCCACCGCCCTATTGTCGCGATTCCGACGCACGCGAGGCGCCGTCGTGCCCCATCGCAAGGACACGGCGGAACTGGAAACCATCGATATGCCCGTCCCAAGCGAAATCGTGCTGCCCATGCAGCAGCATATCGGAGCGCTGTGCGAACCCGTCGTGAAGAAAGGGGACCACGTGGACGTGGGCAGCCTCGTCGGGCACGCGCCGCGGGGTCTGTCCGCCGACATCTTCAGCGGCGTGTCGGGCACCGTGAAGGCCATACAGCCCGTCTTCTATTCGACCGGCAAAACCGACACGACGGTGATCATCGAATCCGACGGAGCCCAGACCGTCGCGGACACGGTGGCACCCCCCGAGGTGACCGACCAGGCGTCGTTCCTCGCGGCAATAAAGAAAAGCGGTCTGGTGGGCCTGGGCGGCGCGGGCTTCCCCACCGATATCAAGCTGGCGCCGCCCAACCTCGAGGAGATCGACCTCTACGTGGTGAACGCCACGGAATGCGAGCCGTACCTGTCCACCGACTACCGCGAGATGATGGAGAGCCCCGACGACGTGCTGTTCGGCATTCGCGAGACATGCAGGCACCTCGGCATTCCGAACGCGATGATCTGCATCGAGAGCAACAAGCCCAAGGCCATCGAGCTCATGCGCGAGCTCACGAAGGACGATTCGTCCATCCAGGTGAAGGCGCTGCCCAGCCGCTACCCGCAGGGAGCCGAGAACGTGCTCGTGCACAATGCCACGGGACGCGTCGTCCCGCGCGGAAAGCGCCAGACCGACGTGGGCGTCATGTTGAACAACGTGACCACCATGGCCTCCATCGGACGCTTCCTGAAAACAGGGATGCCCCTCGTCAAAAGACGCTTCACCGTTTCAGGCGACGCCATCGCTCGCCCTTGCAACGCGAACATCATCATCGGCACGCGCCTGCGCGACGTCATGGAATTCGCCGGGCTGACGAAGGAGCCGCACAAGGTGGTGCTGGGAGGACCCATGATGGGCAACGCCCAGATCGATATGGACTACCCGGTCATCCGCCAGAACAACGGCGTGCTCGTGTTCAGCAAAGACGCCATGGAACAGCCCGCCACCACCGCATGCATCCGCTGCGGTCGCTGCACGAACTCGTGTCCCATGCAGCTGTCGCCCATCGCTATCAAGAAGGCGTACACGGTCCAGGACGCGAAGAAGCTCGACGACCTCATGGCGGATCTGTGCATGGGCTGCGGCACCTGCTCGTTCGTCTGTCCAGCCAAACAGCCGCTCGCCCAGACAAGCAAACTTGCGCGCGACTTCATGCGCGCCGAGATGGCAAGGAGGGGCTAGATGGAACATACGACGAAACGACCGCTTGTCCTCTCGACGCCGCCGCACGTGTTCGACGGCATCACCACGCAGAAGGTCATGCTGAACGTGGTGATAGCGCTCGTGCCCACGCTGATCGCCTCGTTCGTGATATTCGGCTGGCGGGCGCTGCTGGTTACCGCCGTGACCACGGCGGCCTGCGTGCTGTTCGAGTACCTATGGTGCCTGCTGCGCAAGACCCCCCAGACGGCAGGCGACCTGTCCGCCGTGGTCACGGGCTTGCTGCTGGCCTTCAACCTACCCTCCACCATCCCGCTGTACATGGCGGTGATCGGCTCGTTCGTGGCCATCGTCGTGGTGAAGGAACTGTTCGGCGGCATCGGGCGCAACTTCGCGAACCCGGCCATCGTGGCCCGCATCGTGCTGTCGGTGTCGTTCACCGCGGCCATGACGAACTACGCCGCGCCCCAGGGTTTCCTCCCCGGCGCAACCGGCGTCGATGCCGTGAGCTCCGCCACGCCGCTGGCCCCGGGCGCCGCGCAGCTGCCGTTCATGGACCTCCTGTTCGGCGTGCACCCCGGCGTGCTGGGCGAGACGTGCGGCATCGCCATCCTGCTGGGCTTCGCCTGGCTTCTGGTCACGCGCACCGTCACGTTCACCATCCCGGGCGTGTACGTGGGCACCGTCATCGTGTGCAGCCTGCTCACCGGCCACGACGTGGCCACCCAGGTGTTCTCAGGCGGACTGCTGCTGTGCGCCGTATTCATGGCGACCGACTACACGACCTCGCCCACCACGTTCAAAGGCCAGGTGATCTTCGCCGTGGGCCTTGGGCTTATCACGTGCCTCATCCGCTTCTGGGGGAACATGAACGAGGGCGCGGCGTACTCCATCCTGCTCATGAACCTCGTGGTGCCGTACATCGACTCGCTCACGGCAACCACGCCGTTGGGCGGCGAGAAGAAGCGCCGCTTTGCCCGCGCGAAGAAAGAAGGAGGCGAATGATGGCGAACGCACCCGACACTCCCGCCGCGCCCGCTCCAACCCTCTGGAACAGCCTGGTGAAGCCAGCCGTCGTCCTCGTGCTGATCTGCGCCATCGTAGGATTCCTGCTGGGCTCGGTCGACAACCTCACGTTGCCCACCATCACGGCGAACCGCGAGGCGCGCGCCTGGGCGACCTACAACGCGCTCATCCCCGAGGCGACCGACTTCGAGGCGCTGTCCTGCGACGTGCCCGGCGTGACCGCGCTCATGGAAGCCGACGACGATTTGGGCTACGCCGTCATCGCGCAGTCGAAGGGATACTCCAGCCAGGTTCCCATGGCCGTGGCCTTCGACGACGAGGGCACCATCGCGAACGTCATCGGCATGGACAACACCGAGACGCCCGGGCTGGGCACGAAGGTGCAGCTGCCCGATTTCACCGACCAGTTCCTCGGCCGCGCCGCCGAGCCCCTGACCATCGACGACATCGATGCCGTCACGGGCGCCACCATCTCGTCCAAAGCAGCCTTGGCCGCCGTGAACGAGGCCATCGAAGCCTATCGATCCGCTGCCGGCGAGGCGCCTGCCGCCGCCGCAACCTCGACGGAGAAGGGAGCAGCATAATGGCAGCCATCGACCAAAAGCCCTCGGCGCTTTCCGTGTTCAGCAAGGGCCTGCTCATCGAGAACCCCACGCTGCGCCAGATGCTGGGCCTGTGCCCCACTCTCGCCGTGACCACGGCCGTCACGAACGGCATCGGCATGGGCGTGGCCACCACGTTCGTGCTCGTCTGCTCCGGCATCGTGGTGTCGCTTCTGCGCAACATCATTCCCACCACCATGCGCCTGCCCGCCTTCATCACGGTCATCGCCGGGTTCGTGACCATCGTCATGATGGTCGTCGAGGCGTACCTGCCCGACCTCAATCAGGCGCTGGGCATCTACCTGCCGCTTATCGTGGTGAACTGCATCGTGCTGGGCCGCGCCGAGGTGTTCGCCTCGAAGCACCCGGTGAAGGACGCGGCGCTCGACGGCCTCGGCATGGGCGCAGGCTTCACCCTCACGCTCGTCCTCATGTCGGCCATCCGCGAGCTCTTGGGCGCGGGCACCCTGCTGGGCTTCCCTATCCTCCTCGGCATCGTCGAGCCCATGACCGTGTTCATCATGCCCCCGGGCGGCTTCGCCGTGCTGGGCGTGCTGATCGCCATCTCGGTGGTCTTCGAGATGCGCCGCAAGCGGCGCGCGGGAGAGCCGGAAGACGAGGCCATCGCATCGCAGGAAGACGTGTGCGCGTCGTGTCAGATGTGCGACCTGAAGGAGCGTGAGGCATAATGGCCGAGTACGCAGCAATCCTCTTCAGCATGATCCTGGTCAACAACTACGTGCTGGTGAAGTTCCTGGGCATTTGCCCGTTTCTCGGCGTGTCGAAAAAGCTTGACTCGGCCGCGGGCATGGGCTGCGCGGTGACCGTGGTCATGGTGCTTGCCACCGCCGTCACGTGGCCCTTGCAGCAGCTGCTGAACGCGCTGGGGCTGGGCTACCTTCAAACTATCGCGTTCATCCTGGTCATCGCCGTGCTCGTGCAGATGCTGGAAATCGTCATCCGCTACTTTCTTCCCGCGCTGCACGAAGCGCTGGGCGTGTACCTGCCGCTGATCACCACGAACTGCGCGGTGCTGGGCGTGACCATCCTCGCCGTGGACGAAGGCTACAACTATCCGGAAGCGCTCGTGGCCGCGCTGGGCGCAGGCCTGGGCTTCCTGCTGGCGATGGTGCTGTTCAGCGGCGTGCGCCGGCGCGTGGACGAGGCCGAGCCGCCCAAGGCGTTCAAGGGCATGCCCATCACGCTGATCTCCGCGGCGCTGGTGTCCTTGAGCTTCATGTGCTTCGCGGGCGTGGCGGACAACCTGTTCGGCGTGCTGTAGGAAGGGGGACGAATGGACACTGTCGTTTGGACCGTTGCGCTCATGGCCGCCGTCGGCCTCGTAGGGTCGGTGCTGCTGCTGATCGTCTCGCGCAAGCTGGCCATCGGCGAGGACGAGCGCCTCACCTACCTCATGAGCATCCTGCCGGGCGTCAACTGCGGCGCCTGCGGCCACCCCGGTTGCGAGCAGTACGCGAAGGCCATGATGAACGGCGCGCCGCCCAACGCCTGTACCACCGGCGGCGACCGCGTCGCGCAGGCGCTGGCCGCGTACCTGGGCGTGGAGTCCACGGGCGTGGTGCAGCGCGAAGCGTTCGTGGCCTGCCAAGGCTCGCTCGACCATATCGACCCGCAGCTCGTGTTCAAGGGCGTTCCCAGCTGCCGCGTGTTCAGCACGCTGTCGTACAGCAGCTTGTCGTGCCCGTTCGGCTGCCTCGGCTACGGCGACTGCGCCGAAGCGTGCCCGTTCGACGCCATAGTCGTGGAGAACGGCGTGGCGCGCATCGACACGGCAGCCTGCACCGGCTGCGGCACGTGCGCGAAGATATGCCCGCGCGGCATCATCTCGATGGTCGACCAGGCCTCGTCGCCAACCGCCTCCGTGGTGACGTGCAAGAACACCATGGCGGGCGCCAAAACGCGCAAGGTGTGCAGCGTGGGCTGCATCGGCTGCCAGAAGTGCGCGAAAACCTGCCCCACCCAGTCGATCACCGTGGAGAACAACCTCGCGCGCATCGACACGGACACGTGCATCGGCTGCGGAACGTGCATCGAAGTGTGCCCGACCCATGCCATCAGCAAACTGGTGTTCCAGTGATGCCATGGTGAAGCGTTTCGCGCGACAGAACCGAACCACCCGCTCGTCCCGTCGTTCTTGGACCGGACGAGCGTTTGCTGCGCTGCTCGCATGCGCGCTGGGCGCTGCGCTGGCCGTCGGCCCCGTCGGATGCGCGGGCGGCGAGCCCGACGGGGCGGACGTCCCGACCACAACGGCCACCAGCTCCTTCACGGCTATGGACACCGGCATGACCCTCACCGTGCACGCCGCCAGCCAAGCCGTCGCTGACGACGCGGCAAACGCCTGCCGACAGCGCGTCCTCGAGCTGGACGAGCTGCTGGCCCCCGAGAACGCGGCCAGCGAGATAGCCCGGGCGAATGCCGCAGGCGGCGCGCCGACGGCCGTCTCGCCGGCGACGGCCGCGCTCGTCGCCGCGTCGCTCGACGCGGCGCATCGCACGGGCGGCGCCTTCGACCCCACGGTGTACCCGCTGACGAGCGCCTGGGGCTTCACGACCGGCGACCATCGGGTGCCCTCCCCCGACGAGGTGGCCGCGCTGCTGCCGTGCGTGGGCTACGCCGCCGTGCAGGTGGACGAAGCGGCTGGCACCGTCACGTTGGAAGACGGCGCGCAGATCGACGTGGGCGGCGTGGCGAAGGGCTTCGCAGCCGACGAGCTGCGCGCCCTGCTGCGCGAGCGCGACATAACCTCGGCGCTGTTCGACCTCGGCGGCAACGTGACGGCCCTCGGCTCCAAGCCCGACGGCTCGCCCTGGAAGGTGGGCGTCGCCGACCCGGACGACCCCGGGAAGCTGGCGGGCCTGCTCGAGGTGCGCGACGCCACGGTGTCTACCTCGGGCGCCTACCAACGATACTTCGAAGGCAAAGACGGAACGCGCTACCACCACTTGCTCGACCCCTCCACCGGCTATCCTGCCGCGTCCGACCTGGCCTCCGCAAGCGTCGTCGGCGCGGACGGCGCGCAATGCGACGCGCTGTCCACCGCCTGCTTCGTGCTGGGGCTCGACGGCGCCCTCGACCTGTGGCGCGCGGCCGCGGCGGACGGCGATGCGGCGTTCGACCTCGTGCTGATCGCCTCCGACGGTCGCACGTTCGTCACCGACAGCATCGCCGATGCGTACACTCCGGCCGCCGGAACCAACGCCCAGGTGGTGCGCTCATGAAACGCCGCGCGAGCAAAGCGGAGCTGCTGTTCGCAGCCGTCGTCGTGGTCGCGGCCATGGGCGGGTTCGCCGTCGCGCACGCCGCGGGTGCCGCCAACCCGAGCGGCCATGCCGTCGCTACCATCGCCCGCGACGGCGTCGCGATCGAGACCATCGACCTCGATGCCGTGAAGAACCCTTACACGCTGCGCCTCGAAGACGAGCGCGGCGTGAACGTGGTGGCCGTGGAGCCGGGCCGCATCCGCGTGGCCGAAGCCGACTGCCCCGACGAGGTGTGCGTGCACACGGGTTGGATCGACGGTCCTGCCATGCCCATAGCCTGCGTGCCCCACGGGCTGACCGTCACCGTCGCGCGGGAAGGAGACGATGGCGATGGCCTCGACGCCGTGGCGCGCTAGCATCGCCGCCCCTTCCACCCTGCGCGTCTGCCGCTGCGCCCTGATGGCGGCGCTCGCTTTGGCACTGACTGCGCTCGAATCGCTCATCCCCGTCCCGATGCCCGTGCCGGGCATGAAGCTGGGCATCGCGAACGTCGTGACCGCGGCGGCCGCGTTCTGGCTGGGCCCCGTCGATGTGGCCGTGGTTCTGGGCGTGCGCATCGTGCTGGCGGCCTTCTTGACAGGCCAGCTGGCGACGCTGCCGTTCAGCATCGTGGGCGGCGCCTGCGCGCTGGCGGTGACGTTGGCGTTCGTCCGCTTCTCGTCGCCGAATCGCGTGCGCCTCGCCGCCATGGCGGCGGCGGTCGCGCACAACATCGGGCAGATCGCCGTGGCCGTCGCGGTCACCGGCACGCCCGAGATCGCGTTCTACCTCCCCGTTCTGCTGGTGGCGGGCATCGCGGCGGGGTTCGCCACCGGCACCGTCGCGCAAGCGGTGCTCGACCGGATTCCGCACGCGCATGCGACGGCCGACCGCGGAAAGCGCGTTCGTGCCTGACCGCTTCGGCCCCTTGTGCACTGCCCGCCGCTGGAAGCGCGCCCCATGGAGCTGCCGCCCCTCGCCTACGAAGCCCACGTCCGTCCCGGTGCGCCGCGCGTCGTGCGCGACGTGCTGGATGCCTGCATCGACAGCTTCAAGCGAACCGGCTGAGCCGGTGTCGCCGGGATGCCCTATACACCGGCTACTGCAGTTCCACGGTCACGCGGAGGAAGTCTCCCTCGAGAGAGGCGGCGGCGGTGGCCCCCATGGAGGCGGCCAGCTGGGAGACGATGGCCAAGCCCAAACCTGCCCCCGCGCTCGATCGAGCGCCGCCTCCTTGGTAGAAGCGCTCGAACAGGCGGTCGACGTCGATCGCATCCGGATCATCCACGCGGTTCTCGAACGTCACGCGCCCGCCGCGCTGCTCGATGACGGGCGCCGCCGCGCCGTGGCGAAGCGCGTTCGCCGTCAAGTTGCGGAAGATGCGCGCGAGCGCCTCGGCATCGGCCTGCACGACCGCCTCGTCGTCCAGCAGCACGCGCGGCTCCCAGCCCCGCTCGCGGAACTGCGGGTACAGCCCGGCCAGCACGTCTCCCAGCACGTCGGCCGGACGCACCGGCTCGTACGCCACCTCGAACGACGGATCGTGCACCTGGGCGAACGAGAACAGGTCGTCCAGCAGCACCCGCACGTCGTCCAGCCGATGGGCGGCGGCGCTCAAGTAGCGCTCCTTCGCCGCGGGATCGGCCTCGTCCTCCACCAGCTGCAGGTAGCCCTGCGCCCCGGCCAGCGGCGTGCGGATGTCGTGCGACAGGCACGTGAGCCCCGCTTGGAACGCCTGGCGCGCCTGCTGGGAAGCGATGCGCTCGTTTTGCAGCTCGTCCAACTCCGCATTCACGCCGCGCGCGATGCCCAGCACGCCGCGCGTGCGCACGAACGCCGTCATGCGGGCATTGCCGGTAGGTTCGCGCTGGTCGAGGAATCGCGCCATGCGCCGCAGCTCCCGCTCGTATCGGAAGGAGACGAGCGCCGCCCCCGCGGCGAACGCCGCAATCGCGACACCGGCCAGCACGAACCCGTTCATGTTCCTACACGTCCTTTCGAGCGCACACGCCCAGCGCCACCGCCACGCACGCCACCAGCACCGTGCCGCACGAGACGAGGATATGGCCTATGTCGCCCGGCGACGCCAGCAGCGCCTGACCGCCCTGAACCAGCAGCGCACAGCTGCCGTACGGAAGCCATTCCGCTGCGCGAGCGAGGGGCTCCCATGCAACGGAAGTGCTCGCGAGCAGTGTGACGACAATGCCCACACCCCTACTCCGCGTCAACCAGGTTGCCGTCGCGGCCAGCATTCCATACGTCCAAAGGACAAGCAGCAGCAACCCGTACCAGACGGCGATTTCCGGGACCGAATCCGCATGGGCGTACGCGAACCCTGCCGCCTTGAGAAGGATTTCGAACACAGCGATACCGAACACCGAGAACGCCGTCGAGAGCATGACGACGAACACGATCTTCCCGCCGTAGTAGTCCAAGCGATCCCGTCGCGACAGGGGCAGGCTCTTCACGAAACCGCTTGAGAAATCAAGCGCAAAGAACTGGGCGACCACCACGGAGACGAGGAGGACCGTCGTCCAGATCCACAGACCGGACTGGGTCTGCGTGAAGCTTCCAAGCTCCTTGCCGTTTTGGATCGCCATCGACGAGGGGCCTTCCCCGCCCGTCGCGCTAAGGTCAGGCATGGCCGCCGTGCTCATCATATACACCGAAAACGCCACCGCCGCGAGGATAATACCGAGCGCTACATACAGCGTCTTGGTCTTGATCAGGCGATATGCATCCATGCGCAGGTACTTAAACATGAGCAGCATCCCCTCCCATGAGTTCGAGGAAGTAGTCTTCCAAATCACGCTCGTGGACACGCAGTTCGTACACCGGGATATTGTTCGCAGCCAGGAACGTGCCGAACACGGTCGCGTCGAGCGCTGCGCGCTCCTCCGACACGCCCCGCAAGCGCAGCGTCCCGTCCGGCAACACCGTGCAGGCGATATCAGGATATGCCTCGGCCAGCAGCGCCAGCGTGCGCTCCGGCTCAGCCGTGCGCACGACCAGGTAATCGCCGCACGCCTGGGTCACTTCGTCCGCCGTCATCTCGCATACCATCCGACCCGCGTCGATCACGCCGTAGCGCGTGGCGATGCGCCCCAGCTGGTCCAGCACATGCGAGCTCACCACCACGGTGACGCCACGCTGCTCGTTCAAGCGGATGATGAGGTTGCGCATCTCGCGCACGCCCTCGGGATCGAGCCCGTTCATCGGCTCGTCCAGCAGCAGCACGTCGGGCGAGCCTAGCATCGCCAGCGCCAATCCGAGGCGCTGCTTCATGCCCATAGAGTAGTTCTCCGTTCGCTTCCCGCCCGCAGTACCCAGCCCCACGACGCTCAGCAGCTGCTCGATTTCCCCCACATCGTCCACGATGCCCAGCGCGATAGCCTTGCAGCGCATATTATCGAACGCGGTCATGTTGGGGTACAGTCCAGGGCTTTCCACCAACGCGCCGATGCGGACGGCCTCGCTGTACTCAGCGCTGCCCGACGGGTCGGCGGCCAGGCGGTCGAACAGACGCACCTCACCCGCCGTGGGACGGATCATCCCGCAGATCATCTTCATCGTGGTCGATTTTCCTGCGCCGTTTCGGCCGACGAAGCCGTAGATATCGCCGCGGGCGACGTGCATGTCCAGCCCGTCGACGACGTTGCGCCCGCGATACGCCTTGCTCAGGCCACGCGTTTCAATTGCCAGCACGCGATTCTCCTTCCTGACGGCTTGCCGCAACGTCCGCTTAGCCTTTCAGAAGCTGAGAGTTTTCGCACAGGCGCATCAGGCCTCTTAGCTCAAACCCTCAGAACCTTCAAGGTTATGCGGCTCGCTGCAGCAAGCCCGCCTACTCCTGCCGTGAACGCTCTGCCATCCACGATACGGAGAAGGCGTTAGGGAACCTTCCCGAAAACGTTAAGAAAGTTGTAAGAACGCGCGCGAAGACAAGCGAACCGCTCATTCGGCCAGCTTGAAGCCGATGCCCCATACCGTTTCTATCTCGCCGGCCGAATGCGCGGCGCGCAGCTTGCTGCGGATGTTGCTGACGTGCACGTTGATGGCCTTCTCCTCGACCGCGCTTTCCTCGTTCCATGCGATCTCGAACAGCTCGCGCTTCGTGAACACCTTGCGCGGACGTCGCACGAGAGCTTCGAGGATGTTGAACTCCAGGCGCGTGAGGCGCACGGGCTCGCCCTGCACCGAAAGCGTGCGGGCGTCGACGTCGAGCGTCCAGTCTTTGTAGCGCATCGCGGCTGCGGCGGCGGGCTCGGGGAGGCGCTCGTCGGAAGGCGCGCCGGACGCGGATGCGCGGCGAACGTCGGCGTGGCGCAGCTGCACCTGCACGCGAGCCAGCAGCTCGTCGAGGTCGAAGGGCTTGGTCAGGTAATCGTCGGCGCCCAGCTTCAGCAGCGCCACCTTGTCGGCGGCGGTCGTGCGCGCCGACATCACGATGACGGGCATGTCGCCGCGGGCGCGCACGAGGCGCACCACGTCCTCGCCCGCCATGCCCGGCAGCATGAGATCGGTGATCACGAGGTCGAACGGCTCGGAGCCGGAAAGCAGCAGCCGCCCCTCGCTGCCCGAGAAGGCCTGCGTGCAAGCGAACCCGTTGCGGCGCAAATGCACCGCCACCACCTCGTTGATGTCGGCGTCGTCCTCGATGATCACTATGGATGCCGGTTCGCTCATAGAGGGTATTGTACCGCAAGGCAAACGCGGGAACCCGCATTTCGAGAGCCGCAACCGCACGCACCCTCTTTTCGCTCCAAGCCCAAACGGCAAAACATGCAGTGAAACGCGCTCTGCCATGGAAAAGGCCGAAAACGGCAATGTCCCCTACTTATGCGCACTTCCGCCAAGCAAGTCTTAGACTTCTGCGCGCCTCATCGTGAACGTGATCAGGGAAATACCTGGTCACAGAATCTTTTGAATTGCGAGAGCCGCAAAAAAGAGAAGGTTGGAGCCTTTCGGAGCGCACGTAAGTCACGGACATTGCCTTTTTCGGCCTTTTTCATGGCAGAGCAGCGCATAAGTCGGGAACTTTTCCATCGTGGACGCGATGGCGATGTTGACGGAAAGCCCCGAAGCTCGCACCTATCGGAGAGCGCTCAAGCATCGCCTCGAAGAGGAAGGCAGTCGGTTGGTTGCAGAATGCAGCCAACTGAAAACGCAGTCTGCGGAAGACAATAGTTCTACCGCACCGACGCCGGCACCACCGAGCAGGTACTGCGCCTCGTCCGGTCCATCCCCTCGCCCAAGGCCGAGCCGTTCAAGCTGTGGCTCGCACAGGTCGGCAAAGAGCGCATCGACGAAATGTTCGACCCCGAGCTCGCCATCGAACGCGCCATCGAGTACTACCGCCGCAAAGGCTACACCGAGGACTGGATCAGCCAGCGCCTGTTCTCCATTCGCGTGAGGAAGAACCTGACGTTCGAATGGCGAGAACGCGGCGTGAAAACCAATTCCGAATACGCCATCCTGACCAACGACATATATCGCGCCTGGTCGGACATGACCGCCCGCGAGTATAAAACCTTCAAAGGCCTCGCCAACGAAAGCCTGCGCGACAACATGAGCGACCTAGAGCTAGCTTTGAGCACGCTGGCGGAAGCCACCACGGCCGAGGTCGAGCGAGCGACCGACCCTGAAAGCCTCCCCGAGCATCGCGAGGTCGCACGCTCAGGCGGCGAGGTGGCGGGCATCGCGCGCAAAGCAGCCGAGAAGAAGATCGGCGGGCCCGTCATCACCTCGGCCACCGCGCCCGATTTCGGTCGCCTCATCATGGAAGTGATCGAGGTGCAGGCCATCGAGGAAGAGGGGGATGCGCTAAACGCCGATGCGGCCGAATAGGCGCGCACCCGATCGTGACGACGAGATGGAACCGGCTGTCGGCCTGGCCGTCGGTCGCTTGCATCTTGCTGCACTCGCATTCCCGCACCGCCTCTCGCGTGCTAGAATATCGGCAACAAAGAGCCAGTGCGAGCGCCCCTCCTCACGAGGCGGCCCATTGCGGAAACCGTGCCCTCGTTTCCCCTACCACGCCCGTAAGATCCTCTCAACCCAAGGGCAATGAGGAGGCGCGGTGGCTTCACCCTCGATATGCTTCGGATACGAAACCGCTTTGCAGATCCTGCGCACGACCGACCCGCGAGAGCGAACCCTTTTGCGCAGCGGAGCGCACACGATGCCGGATCGAGCGCCCAGCATGTGCGCCTTTCGGCAGGCCCTCGAATCGCTCGAAACGTTGCACCCATCCATGATGCTCGAACAACCTGTGCATCTTCTGGTGTCTCGCGTATCCCAATGCCGATCTACAAGCGCTTTCACGGTGCGCGCATGCAAAACGATCGTGCAGGGACGCCCGCTTCACCGACTTGGCAACGGCGCATACGTAAGCGCTGCACCCCTCGCCTTCGTGCATATAGCAGCTCAAGAGACCAGCATGATCGCACTGCTCGAACTCGGCTACGAACTGTGCGGCTCCTATCAAACCAGACGAACCGGCACATCATCCGCCTACCAGGTCGAACCCCTGTCATCGATTCACGCCCTTGCAGACTTCGCCACACGAAACCCGTCGCTTCGCGGCGCAACCAAAGCCGCGAAAACCTTGCGCTACCTTGCCGACAACTCGGCCTCCCCGCGCGAGACCAAGAAAGCCATTCTCCTCGGCCTGCCCATGATGTACGGCGGATACGGGCTGGGCATTCCCCGCATGAACTACGAGGTGAAAGCCAACCCGGCTGCACGAGCGCTTACGGGCAAATCGTGTTTCCGGTGCGATCTATGCTGGCCGGAAGCGAAGCTCGATGTCGAATACCAAAGCCGGGAATCGCACTCCGGGGAAGAAAAGCGCATCGAGGACTCCCGAAGGACGAACGCCCTCGCTTCCATGGGCTGGACCGTCGTCTCCGTCACCAATGACGAGCTGGACAGCCTAGTCGCCACCGATGCGATCGCGGACAGGATCCGCAAGCATCTCGGAAAACGATCGCAGGTGCGCGTGGCAAACTACCACTCGAGGAAGCTGAAACTCCGCAGACAGCTCGGCCTCCCAATAGGGTACGACTGACTTTCGATGCATCTTCCAGGCTGTGATTCGCACAAAAAACCGCGACGTTTGATTCCTTGAAGAAAGCCGAGGGAGCGCCGATCGAGGGATCTCGACAAAACCGCAGGTGGGAAACTCGAGCCCGGAACCCGTCCGAGATGCGAAGCCCTCCGTCCCGCTCGAACGGCCCTTTCACCATCGAACGTCGCCACTTTTTGTGCAATCCGGCGCGAATTTTGCGCATTGGCCGCCGGCAGCGGGTAGTGAAACACGGACAAGAAAGCGGCCCGGCGGGACACGGCGGCCCGGAGGGGCGGCGGGTCAGCGGGGACGCGGCGGGCCGGAGGGATTCGGCGGGCCGGGGAGCGCGGCGAGCCGGTGCGATGCGACGCCGGGGGGGTCGCGGCGGGCCGGCTGGGCTTCGGACGCACGGGCGCAGGGCACGAGGCGGCCGCGCAAAAGGGAAGGGCCCGCTGCCGAACATGCGGCAGCGGGCCCTTCGGGCTTCGGAGGCGCTTTACGCCGTGATGACCGTGCCCGTCTTGCCCTCGAGGCCCGCGGCGGCGCACTCGAGGCTGGTGATGAGGGCCTTGCCCTCAGGGTAGGCGCGGACGTACTCGATGCAGGCCTCGACCTTGGGGAGCATGGAGCCGGGGGCGAACTGGCCCTGGGCGATGTACTCCTCGGCCTCGGCGACCGTCATCGTGGAGATCTCCTCCTGCTCCGGCTTGCCGAAGTTGATGCAGACCTTCTCGACGGCCGTGAGGATGACCAGCATGTCGGCGCCGAAGTCGGCGGCCAACTTGGCCGAGGAGCGGTCCTTGTCGATGACCGCCGGGACGCCCTCGTACAGGCCCTCCTTCTCGAACACCGGCACCCCGCCGCCGCCCGTGGACACCACGATGTAGCCGGCGTCCATGAGGTCCTTCACCGCGTCGAACTCCACGATGCGCACCGGCTTCGGGGAGGCGACGACCTGGCGCCAGCCGCGGCCCGCGTCCTCCTTGAAGGTCCAGCCGGTCTCGGCGGCCTTGGCCTTGGCCTCCTCCTCGGAGAGGAAGGCGCCGACGGGCTTGGTGGGGTTCTGGAACGCCGGGTCGGCCGGGTCTACCACGGTCTGCGTCACGACGCAGGCCGTCGAGCGGTCGATGCCGCGCAGCTTCATGTCGTTCAGGATGGCCTGGGACAGCTGGTAGCCGATGTAGCCCTGGCTCATGGCGCCGGCCTCGGGGAACGGCATCTCGGGCGTCTTGCCGTCGTTGGCGGACGCGTACGCGAACGCGTTGTTGATCATGCCGACCTGCGGGCCGTTGCCGTGGGACACGATGACGTTGGTGCCCTCCTCGACCATGTCGACGATGTTCTTGGCGGTGTCCTTCACCAGCTGGAGCTGCTCCTGGGGCGTGTTGCCCAGAGCGTTGCCGCCCAGCGCGATGACGACGGACTTACCTTCACCCTTCTGATAAGGCATGCGATGCTCTCTTTCTCTCGGGCGCGCCCAACGCGCGCCGCAGGGACGGGAGGTGAGGAAAAAGCGGAGCGGCCCCTGGCGAAAGGACCGCTCCGTGGCCCGCCGACCTCCGCCGGTGCGCACCGGTTGGCCGGAGGACGGATGGGGCCTTCTGGAAAATGCCTTGATGAAAAAGCCGGGGTTGCCACGGCCGGAGACTGTCAGGCAGAGGATAATCAATCGCAGAACGCTCGCGGCACCGGCGGGACGATCCGCCCCGCCGGCCGCGAGGTCGCCGGAACAGCCTACTTGCCGGCCGGCTCCTGCTGGGTGATGCAGTGGATGTTGCCGCCGCCGAAGACCACCTGGTCGGTCTTCACGCCCACGGCCTTGTACGCGCCCTCGCCCCACGCCTCGTCGAACGCAGCCTGGATCTGCTGGACGGCCAGCGCGTCGTTCTCGTCGCCGTACTGCGGCACGATGACGCCGCCGTTGACGATGAGGAAGTTCATGTACGACGCGATCAGCGGCTCATCGGCCACGCGCGGCTCGGCGTACTCCTCGGTGTCGATGGAGTCGCAGGACGCCTGGTCCATGTACAGCGGCTTCACGGGCATGCAGAGCTTGGTCACCTCGAGCTTGCGGCCCTTGGCGTCCACGGCGTTGGACAGCGTCTCGTAAGCGGCATGACACTCGTTGTAGAACGGGTAGTCCGGGTCGTCGGACCAGATGCACAGCACCTTGCCGGGAGCGACGATCTGGGCGACATCGTCGATGTGGCCGTTCGTCTCCTCGGGGTCGATGCCGTCCTTGACCCAGATGACCTTCTCCACGCCCAGGTACTTCTTCAGCTGCTCGTCGCAGTACGCGCGCAGCTCCTCGGACCAGGGCTCGTAGTCGGTCACGGACGCGTTGCGGCCGGGATCGAGCAGGCACATGTCGGTGGTGATGACCGTGCCCTCGCCGTCCACGTGGATGGAGCCGCCCTCGAGGATGAAGCTTTCGGGGCGATAGCGACGGCAGCCGCTCATCTCGGCCATCTTGAGGGCGATCTGCTCGTCTTTGTCCCACGGGAAGTACAGGCCGTTCTCGAAGCCGCCGTAGGCGTTGAAGTGCCAATGCACGGCGCGCTTGTCGCCCTCGTCGTTGACCACCCAGGTGGCGCCGGTGTCGCGCACCCACGCGTCGTCGGTGGTCATCTCGACGACGGTGACGTTCTCGTCGTCCTCGAACACGGCCTTGGCGTTGGCGTAGTCCACCTGGTTCACGCACATGGTGACGGGCTCGAACTCGGCGATAGCGCGCGCCACGTCGGCGTACTGCTTCTGAGCCGGCTTCGCGCCCCAGGCCCACGTGTCGGTGCGGTGCGGCCACGCCATCCAGATGCGGGTCTGCGGCTCGAACTCGCCGGGCATGCGGTAGCCGTCGGCCTTCGGGGTGGAAACGCTCTCGTGAATCGTCTTCATAATGCACACCTTTCTGTTTTGGTTTGCAGTACTTGCTTCAAGCGTTGTTTGTTACTCTGCTGGCGCCGCGCCGGATCCTTCCCTAAAGGACTAGCTTCGCGTCGCGACTCCGCTCAGGATGACAGCCGGGATGACGACCTGCGCGGCGCCAGCTTGGTTCTTGCTTACGCGACCGGCACCGCTTCGGGTTCCGCGTCGCCCTTCGCCTCGGGGGCCTCGGCCTCGTCGGCGGCCTCTTCGGCGGCTTCCTCAGCCAAGCGCTCGGCGGCCAAGGCGGGCGTCAGGCCCTTGTACTCTTCCGTGCGGCCGCGCTTCGACCAGATGCGCACCACTTCGCCCAGCACCACGAACACGATGACGCCGATGAGCATGGGGATCTTCGAAAGCTCTTCCTCCGAGCCGTTCAGCGGCACGATGGTGGCGATAATGGCCAGCACCAGCTCGATGGCGGGAATGGCCAGCATCACGTACATGAGCTTGCCCTTGAAGGGGAACGTGAACACGCGCTTGCGGTTCGGGTCCACCTTGCGCATCTTCAAAAACGCCGGGAACATCGGAATGTAGCTGATCAGCAGGAACACGACGTTCATCGAGAACAGCATCCAGAAGATGCCCTCGGAGATGGCCGGAATCGGGATCAGCTGCAGCATGAGGGCCAGCGAAGCCACCACGCCGTTCACGATAGCCGCGCCGGTGGGCATCTCGGTCTTCGCGTTCTCATGCGAGAACACCTTTGGCATGTTGCCGTGCTTGGCGGCGTAGTCGGCCACGAAGTTCACGCCGAACGACCAGGAGGCCATGTTCGCGAACAGGGTGACCAGGAAGATGATGCAGATGAGCATGAAGATGGGAGACGCCTCGCCCACCATGGTCATCACGGCGTAGATCATGCCGAAGTCCGGGTCGATCTGGTCGGCCGGGATGGCCGCGCCGATGCCGAACGAGCAGAACAGGTAGATGGCGCCGATGGCCAGGCCGCCCAGCACGATGGCCTTGGGGATGTCCTTCGAGGGGTTCTTCATGGCGCCGGCGAAGGTGCAGATGACCTCGAAGCCCATGAAGTTGAACAGGATGATGGACAAGTACGTCAGCGCGTTGGTGTTGGTGAGGTCGGGCATGAACGTGGCCGGCGACATGTCGCTGGCGAAGCCGTTGTTCACGGCGTACCAGATGCCGAGGCCGCCCACGGACACCGCGATGAGCACCTTGAGGACGGCGCCTCCGTTGAGGATCCAAGCGGAGTCCGACACCTTCGAGAAGCTCATGAACACGACGATCCACACGAACGCCAGCTCGATGAGCAGCACGGGAGCCAGCTCGAACTCCACGCCGAACACCATCCCCAGGATGTCGGGGAACAGCGTGGCCAGAGAGGCGATCCACAGCGGGAAGTTGATCCAGTAGTACCACGCCACGCGGCTGCCCCAGCGGTCGCCGAACGCCTCGCGGATCCAGTCGTACAGGCCGCCGTCGGAATCGTAGGTGGTTCCCAGCTCGGCGACGACCATGCCGTAGGGAAGTAGAAACGTGATGATGAGGAAGATCCACCAGAAGAACTGCTGGTTGCCGATGGCGGCAGCGGGGGCGGCGGCCTCGGCCACGAACACCACGCAGATCACGGACAGAATAACGCTGATGAATGAGAACTTCTTGACTTTATTACCCATTGGTTGTCCCCTTTCAGGGGTTCAGCTCCACCGGGCCGCGTCAGCTAACGTCGCGGGCCCGGCCCGGTGGAGCGTTCGATCAGTGCAGGCATCCTGGAGAAGGCCGTCCCCCTCCAGGATGCGCAATCCCCAACTAGGCGATCTTGTTGAGCACCGCGTTCATGCGAGCCTCGGCGGCGTCGGCGGCGTCGGCATCCTCCTTCGTCTTCGGGCAGAGGTAGGCCAGGATGGCACGGATGGAGTGCTTGCGGTTCTCGGCCTCGACCCAGCACAGGCTGCGCTCGGGATGGTCCATGACCTCGTCGGTCACTTCCTCGCCGCGGGTGGCCGGCAGGCAGTGCATGAACTTGGAGTCCGGGCCGGCGAAGTCCATCATCTCCATGGTCACCTGGTACTTGGGATAGAAGACGTCCATGTAGCTCTCGCCGCCCTCTTCCTCGTCGTACAGGCCGTACCACACGTCGGTGTAGACGAAGTCGGCGCCCTTGATGCACTCGATGTCGTCGGACACGGTGACGGTGCCGCCGGACACCTTGCAGTTCTCCTCGGCGATGGCCATGATGTCCACGTCGGAGTCGACCACGAGGCCGCCGTCGGTCACCTGCTTGCCCTTGGGGCCGAAGTGCACGAAGTCCATGCCCATCTTCGAGGCGATGAACATGAGGGAGACGCACACCTGCGTGGCGTCGCCGATGAAGGCGAGCTTGCAGTCCTCGATCTTCTTGCCCTCGGGCAGGTTCTCGATCATGGTCAAGAGGTCGCCCAGCTCCTGCGTGGGATGGTTGAAGTCGGACATGCCGTTGATGACCGGCGCGGCGGAGTGCTTCGCCAGGTTCACCACGTCGGGATGGCGGTTCACGCGGGCCATGAGGATGTCGACGAGCGAGCCCATGACGCGGGCGGTGTCCTCGAGGGTCTCGTGGCCGCCGAGCTGGATGGTGCCCGGGCCGAAGAACTGCGCATGGCCGCCCAGGTCGGTCATGGCCGTCTCGAAGGAGATGCGGGTGCGGGTGGACACCTGCTGGAAGATCATGCCGAGCGTCTGGTTCTTGAGGATCAGCGGGTAGCGGCCGCCCTCCTTGATCATAGCCTTCATGGACTGCGCCAGCTCGATCATGTCGAGCAGCTCTTCCTTGGTGAAGTCGTTGGTGTCGATGTAGTCCTTCACTGCCATGGTTCCTCCTATGGAATCGGTGGTCCGCGACATGCCGTCGGCAGCCGCATCTCTTGGCGCCCACTATGCGACCGGCACCCCGCGTTGTGAAGGAATAATGAAGATTATTTTCACGAAAAGAAATCTATAACCGAAATAATCCCCCGTAACCCATCCTCTGAACAGGCACTATAGTCTCAGTTTACAAAAGCTCTACAACCCCGATACGACTCGCTAAACCCACGAGGTAGAATGGCCGCATGAAGAACGGCCGACCCGCAAACGGGAAAGCGAGGGGGACTAAACCTTGGAGATCGCCTTCTACTTCTACACGATCCTCGTCATGCTCGTCTGTATCGCGGCGGGAACGATCTCCCTTTCCGCGTACTTCGTCTGCCGTAAACGAAGCCATCTGTACATGGTGGCGTTCTTCCTGTTCTACTTCCTCGATCTGGCGCTCATTTTCCAGAACGAATACCTCGGACAGAACACCGAGTTCCCCCTCGAAGTGTTCTACGCCATCGACCAGCCGGCCCTGAGGATATTCTTCGCCCTCGGCATCTTGGAAGCCCTGTGGCTGATCGCCTTGGATTTCCTCGGCGAGAAACGGATGTCGATGCGCATCGCTCCAGCCGTGGGCTTCGTCGTGCTCAGCACCGTCGTGATCGTCGCCCTGCCCGAAGGGCAGTACAAGCAATGGCTGTTCTACAGCATGCGCCAGGTGTTCCTGCTGTGGTGCCTCGGCTACGTGCTCATGCGCTACCGCACCACCAAAAGCGAGATCGAGAAGACGAGACTGCGCCGTCACGAGCCTTTGTTCCTGATCACGTTGGTGCTGACCATGTGCATCATCCTGGAAGACACGTTCATGATGCTAGTGTGGGACCCCACGTCGGTCTCTATGCTGCCCCTCTACATATCCGAGCGCAACTTCTCCGAGAACTTCCTCATGCTGGCGTTCGCGTTCTTCAGCCTGCGCGAAGCCGGAGCCACGTTGCGGCTGCGGTTCAAGGAGCCGCCCGCATCCGAGAACCCCGAGGTGCGACGGCAGATCGACGACCTGCTGCCCGCGTACTGCGAACGCCACGGCATGACCGCACGCGAGCGGGAGATCCTCGCCCTCGTGCTGCAGGGCAAGGACAATCAGAACATCGCGAGCGAGCTGCAGCTGGCGCTGGGAACCGTGAAGGCGCACGTGCACAACATCTTGAAGAAGACCGACCACGCAAGCCGCCAGGATCTCACGCGCGACTTCTGGAAAGAGTGAGACAAAGGGACAGGGTCAATGACTCATCCATCTTTTTTCGCCATCCTGAGGCATCTGTTCCCAGCCAACGCGCCGCTATCGGTTCGCCGCGCATGAACCCACTGCGCGGCGAACCGCAGCAGAATCGGCCCGTTGCGGACAAAAACCCCCGACGTGCGGATTTCGAGACCATTGGCAAACACCTTCGGGACGCCCATCGGAGCCCTTAGCCGCGCGCTGCAACAAACCCATGATCCTGACCAGGCACTTTTCGAACCGTTTAGATCCGTGAAGGACGGCGACGAAAACCAGGGTCCGCACGTCGCGGATTTTTGTCCCCAAACGCCTCACGTGGCGCGCTAATCCCATATAATCCCGCGCTCCCTCGAAACGCGACCGGTATAATCCCCCGCTCGCGTCGGCTTCGCGATAAGGTCGTCACGACGAAAACCGCCACCAGGCTCAAGGAGGCCGACGGCAATGGACGAGCTGCTCATCGAACCCGAACCCACCGAACGCGAGCTGCGCACCGCTCCCATCAAGCCGCTGTTCGCCCGCTACGCCGCCATCACGTTCGCCGGTATGCTGGCGCAGATGGTGATGGTGGTGCTGGAGGGCCTCATCATCGGCAACGGCCTGGGGCCGCTCGGCCTGGCCGCCGTCACCGTCATCCTTCCGCTGGAGCTGCTGAACTTGGCGCTGGGCGGGGCGCTGGGCATGGGTACCGCCGCCGCAGCCGGCCAGCGCCTGGGCAGCGGCGACACGGCGGGCGCGCAGAAGGTGTTCAACCAGGGGTTCTGGCTGGCCGCCTACCTGCTGGTGGCGCTTTCCGCGGCCATCGCCCTGTTCGCGCCGCAGATAGCCACGATGCTGGGCGCCACGCCCGACATCCACGACGACGTGACGGCGTTCATCCGCCTGCTCATGTGCTTCTACCCGTTCTGCACGCTGGGACAGCTGCTGTGCTCGCTGTTGCGCACCGACGAGAAGCCTTCGCTGGCCTCGGCGCTTGCCGTCATCGCCTCCGCCACGTCGCTGCTATGGCTGTATCTGTGCGTGTACGTGCTCGACCTGGGCTTCGCCGCCGCGGGCGCGTACTACGGCATGAGCACGGGGCTGTGGTTCCTCGCCATTCTGTACTTCCAGCTCAACAAGCAGTCCACCTTCAAGTTGACGTTCGGAGGCATGAAGCTGGATCCTGCGATATGCCGCGCGATCCTCTGGCAGGGCTTGCCGCTGTTCCTGGTGCAGGCAGCCAGCCTCGTGTACACCATCGCGATCAACAACTATCTGGGATCGCTGGGCGGCGATGCCGACCTCGCCGCGTTCGCCGTGATCAACGGCTACGTCGTCTACCTCCTGGACATCCTGTGCCTCAGCGCAACCTACGGCCTGCAGCCCATCGCCAGCTTCAACTGCGGCGCGCGCCGCTTCGACCGCCTGAGCGAGCTGGTGAAGGTCAGCCTGGGCGGAACGCTTGCCGTGCTGGCCGTCGTGTGCGGGCTGGTCATCGCGTTCGCTGAGCCCATTTCGGCTTTCTTCATCGGCGACGATCCCCAGCTGATCGAGCTGACCGCCTCGCACTTCCTGCCGCTGCTGGCGTGCGCGCCGTTCGGGTTCCTGGCGCAGGTGGCCTCGGCGTACTTCCAGGCCGTGGGACAGGAGCGCATCTCCATTCTGCTGGGAGTGTGCCGCTACCTGCTGTTCGCCATCCCCATGATCGTGGTGCTGGCGGCCGTCGAGGGCCTGACCGGCGTCTGGTGGTCGCAGCCCCCCGCCGATCTCATGGCCGCCGCCCTGGCCGTGGCGCTGGCCGCGCGGGAATGCGGGAAGCTGAGGCGGGCGGGGGCAGCGCAAACAAAACCCGCACCCGAATCCGAACCGCTGCTCGAAGCGGAGTAAGAACCTCTCACGATGCGGGCGTCGTCTCGCCTTCGGCGCCCGCATCGTACACAATGTCGAGCACCTCCTGACGAGAGCTTACGCCCATGTTGAGCCGCTCCCGCTTGTCACGATTAGCATCGGTTTGTTGGGTTGCGGCTTGAACGTGGGGTGCCTGTTTTTGGCACAAATTTACGGGTAGGGGAATTTGGTTCGGATTGTGGACGATTTCGACCTGAGGTTTCTTGTTTTTCACCCCTATCGTACATGCGAAACAGCGCCGAATCGCTCCCCTACCCGTTATTTTGTGCCAGAATTTCGACTCGCGCCTTCACGATGGAGAAGCGCGTGGCCCGCGCGTCGACGGGCCGCACGCTTTCGGCGCTTACGCCACGATCAGGGTGCCGGACTCGCCCTCGATGGCTTCGGCGGCGTTCTCGAGGCTGGTGATGATGGCCTTGCCCTCGGGGTAGGCTTGCAGGTACGCGATGCAGGCCTCCACCTTCGGCAGCATGGAGCCGGAAGCGAACTGGCCTTCCTCGATATACTGCGCGGCCTCGGCCACGGTCAGCACGTCGAGGTCCTGCTGGTCCGGCGTGTTGAAGTTGATGGCCACCTTCGGCACCGCGGTGAGGATGACCAGCATGTCGGCCTTGAAGTCGGCCGCCAGCTTGGCGCTGGAACGGTCCTTGTCGATGACGGCCGGCACACCGCGATACCCGCCGTCCTCCTCAATGACGGGCACGCCGCCGCCTCCCGTGGAAACCACGAGGTAGCCGTCGTCCACGAGGTCCTTGATGGCATCGAACTCCACGATGCGCACCGGCGCGGGCGATGCGACCACCTGGCGCCAGCCGCGGCCGGCGTCCTCCTTGAACGTGGCGCCCGTCTCGTTCGCAAGACGCACGGCCTCGTCTTCAGTCAGAAACGCGCCCACGGGCTTCGTGGGATCCTGGAACGCGGGGTCGTTCGCGTCGACCACCGTCTGGGTAATGAGCGCCACCGACGAGCGCATGATGTCGCGACGCTTGAGCTCGTTCAGGATGGCCTGGGACAGCTGGTAGCCGATGTATCCCTGGCTCATGGCGCCGCACTCGGGCAGCGGCATGGCCGGCGTCTTGCCGTCATGGGCGTTCGCGTAGTCGAACGCGTTTTGGATCATGCCGACCTGCGGCCCGTTGCCATGGGACACGACGACGTTCACGCCCTCGCCCACCATGTCGACGATGTGCGAGGCGGTGTTCTTCACCAGCTCGAGCTGCTCTTGCGGCGTGTTGCCCAAGGCGTTGCCGCCGAGGGCGATGACCACGGTCTGGCCGGGTCCTTTCTGATAGGACATGGGAAATCCTTTCTGATTGGGGCTTCGGACTTTACACTCCAACTGGCTGCTGCTGGGTGATGCAGTGGATGTTGCCGCCGCCGTACACCACCTCGCGCGTGGGCACGCCCACGACTTCGCGTTCGGGGAACATCTCCTGCACCTGCTGCAAGGCCTTCTCGTCGTATTCGTCGTCGTACTGGGGCACCAGCACGAAATCGTTGCCGATCAGGAAGTTCATGTACGAGGCGATGCACACGTCCTCGGTGGTGCGCGGGATAGTGCCCTCCACCACGTCGATGGCGTCCACTTCCTCCTGCGTCATGTAGGTAGGCTCCTTCGGCATGGTCAGCTTGTGCACCCTGAGCTGGCGGCCCTTGGCATCGGTGGCGTTCGACAGCGTTTCGTAGGCGGCGTGCGCGGCCTCGTAGAACGGGTTGTCCTCATCGTCGGTCCAGATGCAGGCCACCTCGCCCGGGCGCACGAAACAGGCCACGTCGTCGATGTGCCCGTTCGTCTCCTCGGGGTCGATGCCGTCCTTGATCCAGATCACCTTGTCGACGCCCAGGTACTCGCACAGGTAGTTCTCGATTTGCTCCTTCGAGAGCTCGGGGTTGCGCCCCTCGGACAAGAGGCACATCTCCGTGGTCATCACGGTGCCTTCGCCGTCCACGTGGATGGAGCCGCCCTCCAACACGAACGAGTCCGGACGGTAGCGGTCCACGCCCGCGAGGTCGGCCACCTTCAGGCCCACGAGCGCGTCCTGGTCCCACGGGAAGTACAGGCCGTCCACCAGCCCGCCCCATGCGTTGAAGTGCCAGTGCACCGCGCGCACGTCGCCGTCGTCGTTCACCACGAACGTGGGGCCGCAGTCGCGGATCCACGAGTCGTCGCTGGTCATCTCCACGACCAGGATGTTCTCCTCGCCCGCCAGCACGTAGTGCGCGGCGGCGTAGTCCTCGGGGTTCACGCCCACGATGACCGGCTCGAACCGGGCGATGCCGCGCGCCACGTCGGCGTACGCCTTCTGTGCGGGCTTCGCGCCGTCGCGCCAGTTGTCGGGACGATGCGGCCACAGCATCCAGATGCACTCCTGCGGCTCAAACTCGCCGGGCATGCGGTAGCCGTCCTTCTTCGGGGTCGATTCGTTCTCGTAAATTGTATCCATAAGTACGTCCTTTCGGGGTTGGTTGTCATCCTGAGCGAGCGCAGCGTGTTCGTTGGATCCCGTTTGGCGCCAGCCGCGGCAGCTCCCGCTATCGCCGCACGGGATCCTTCGACTGCGCGCCTTCGGCGCTCCGCCCAGGATGACACGGGTCGCTTTACACCAGATCGCGCGGCTCGCGGCCGATGATCAGATCCTCTTCCACGGCGATCTTCTCGGATTCAGGCATTTCCTCGTAGCCGTGCGCCACATCGAACTCGAACGGGTCGCCGCTCGAGCCCATGCCGCCGTAGTCGTCCTTGCGCCCGCGCGCCGACCAGATGCGCACGAGCTCGCCCAGGATGACGAACGCGATCACGCCGATGAGCATGGGGATCTTGCTCATCTCCTCGGGCGAGCCGTTCAGCGGAACGATAGTGGCGATGATGGCCAGCACCAGCAGGATCACCGGCACCCACGCCACCACCAACGCCACGCCGCGGCCGCCCGGCACCTTGAACACGCGGTTCGCCGCGGGATCTATAGTGCGCAGCTTCAAAAACGCGGGAAACATGGGAATGTAGCTGATCAGCAGGAACACGATGTTCATGGAGAAGAAGATCCAGAAGAAGCCGTCGAAGCCCGCCAGCTCCATAACGGGCGACAGCAGCACCAGCACGCTGGCCACCACGCCGTTGACGATGGCGGCGCCGGTGGGCATCTGGTTCTTTTCGCTCTCGTGCGCGAACACCTTCGGCATGTTCTTCTTGCGCGCCGCGTGCTCGGCCACGAAGTTCACGCCGAACGACCAGCTGACCATGTTGCCGAACAGCGTGATGAGGAACACGACGCCCACCACGATGAACAGCACGCTGCCCACGCCCGCCATGATGCCCACGGCGTCCATGATGCCGGAGTCCAGCGAGATGTCCATGGCCGGGATGGCGGCGCCGATGCCGAACGAGCTGAACAGGTACAGCGCCGCGATGGCGATGCCGCCCGCGATGATGGCGCGGGGAATCTGCTTGTTCGGGTTCTCCATCGAGCCCACGTACGTGGTGATGACCTCGAAGCCCATGAAGTTGAACAGGATGATGGACAAGTACGTCAGGCTGTTCGAGTCGAGCGCCGGCAGGAACGTCTCGGGCGCCATGTCGTTCGCGAAGCCGAAGTTCACGGCGTACCAAATGCCGAGGCCGCCCACCACCAGCGCGATGCCCACCTTGAGCACGGCGGCCATGTTGAGGATCCACGCCGAGTCCGACACCTTCGAGAAGCTGAGGAACACGACGATCCAGATGAACGCCAGCTCGATGGCCAGCGAGGGCACCAGCCCTATTTCCATGCCGGTGATCATCGAGATGGTCTCGGGGAACAGGAAAGCGAGCGACGCCATCCACAGCGGGAAGTTGATCCAGTAGTACCAGCTCACGCGGCTGCCCCACTTGTCGCCGAACGCGCGGCGCACCCAGTCGTACAGGCCGCCCTCGTCGTCGTAGGTGGTGCCCAGCTCGGAAACCACCAATCCGTACGGCAGCAAAAACGCGATGATGAGGAAGATCCACCAGAAGAACTGCGAGTTGCCGATGGCGGCCGCAGGAGCCGCCGCCTCGGCCACGAACACGACGGTGATGACCGACAGGATCGCATCGATCAACCGGAATTTCTTGTTTGCCATGCCAGGCCCCTTTCAGTCAGGCGAGCCTTATTCGATCGGAGCCTTTCCCAAGCCTTCCAGCAGGTAGTTCAGCTGGTCGTGGGCTTCTCCGGCTTCGGGCTGGTCGGTTTCGGCCTGCTTGCAGAAGTACGCCAGCAAACCGCGAATGGAGTGCTTGCGGTTCTCGGCTTCGTCCCAGCAGATGGACTGCGGGCCGTCGATCACCGCGTCGGTCACTTCCTCGCCGCGCGAGGCGGGCAGGCAATGCATGAACTTGGCGTCCGGAGCAGCCATGGCCATAAGCTCCTCGGTGACCTGGTACGTCGGGTAGAAGATGGCCATGCGCTCGTCCTTCGACAGCTCCTTGTCGTACAGGCCGTACCACACGTCGGTGTACACGAAGTCGGCGTCCTTCATGGCCTCCTCGCGGTTGTCGGTGACGCTGACGCTGCCGCCCGACACCTCGCAGTTCTTACGGCCGATCTCCAGCAGGTCCTCGCGAATCTGATGGCCCTCGGGGCCGTACTGCACGAAGGTCATGCCCATCTTCGAGGTGATGAACATCTCCGACACGCACACCTGGGTGGCGTCGCCCACGAACACCATCTTGCAGTTCTCGATGCGCTTGCCCTCGGGCAGATGCTCGATCATGGTGAGGAGGTCGCCCATCTCCTGGGTGGGATGGTTGTAGTCGGACATGCCGTTGATCACGGGGATCGTCGCGTACTTCGCCAGCTCTACCAGGTCCTCGTGACGGTCGACGCGCGCTTCGAGGATGTCCAGCAGGCGGCTCATAACGCGGGCCGAGTCCTCGATGGTCTCGTGCCCGCCCAGCTGGATGGTGCCGGGCGCGTAGAACTGGCCCGTGCCGCCGAGGTCGGCCATGGCGCCCTCGAACGACAGGCGCGTGCGGGTGGACACCTGCTGGAAGATCATGCCCAGCGTCTTATGCTTCAGCAACTCGGGGTAGTACCCGGCCTTCACGCAGCGCTTGAGCACGCGCGACAGCTCGATCATGTCGAGCAGCTGGTCCTTCGTGAAATCGTTGGTATCGAGAAAATCCTTGACGGTCATCGAAAAGCCTCCTTCGAAAGCGAACTGAACGGGCAGCCCGTCGTCGCGGCAGCGCCAGCGCGATGCGGCGAAGACAAACCGGCGCGACCGGATTGCAGTACGGCCGCGCCTTGCCGTCAGTTGTAACCCGAATCGCCGAAGCGCTCGACAAGGCTTGCGGGTCGTGCGAGAATCGAAGACGAACCGAAACCGAATCGCAAAAGGATGCCCTATGAACCTGCCCGGACTCGTCACCGTTCAACCCGACCGAACCGAGGAGCTCGATGCGCTCGCCCGCATGGTGGGCACGTGCTTCCTCGAGGAGATGTGGTACGTCACCTGGCTCGAAGCGCTCGACGAGCTGGGCATCGGACGCGATCGCAAGCTGGAGATCACGCGCGCCGTCATCCGGTCGGACTACGAGGTCACCGCACCGTACCAGTGCGTGTACGCGCTGCCCGACCGAGCGGGGGCCGCGAACGTCTACCTGCGCAGCGAGCTGGGCGACGTCGACTGGACCGAGCTCGAGGAGGAATCGGGCGCGCTTCTGGCCGAGGTGCTCACCGACGAAGAGATCGACGTGCTGGGACCGCGCATCGAGGCGATGGATCCCATCTCCTCCACGAGCTGGCCGCTCGAGCGTGCGGCGGCCGACGAGGATTTCATCTACTTCATCTCGGCCGGTGTGGATCCCGAGAAGCGTGGCAGCGGAGCATTCCGCCGTCTGTTCACGCCGTTTCTGGAATACGCCGACGAGCACGGGCTGGCCTGCTACCTCGATTGCTACACCGAACGGCTCGAGCAGCTGTACGGCCACTTCGGCTTCGAGACGGTGGAGCGCCGCAGCATCGACGCCTTCCCCATCGAAGAGCGCCTGATGGTCCGCCGGGCGCGGTAGGCGCGAGCGAAGGAGAGTTCCTGGTGAAGTCGAGCGAGATAGCGAAGCTGGCGGGGGTGTCGGTGCGCACGCTGCGGCATTACCACGCCATCGGGCTCTTGCCCGAGCCGCCGCGCGGCGAGAACGGCTACCGCGACTACAGTGCAGGGGATCTCGCGCGCCTGCTGCGCATCAAGCGCCTCGCATCGCTGGGATTCCCGCTTGCGCGCATCGGAGACGTGCTCGACGAGATAGACGCGGGCTTGCAGAACGCCGACGACCTGCGGGGCGGCACCGCGCTTGACGAGCTGGATCGGGAGCTCGCGTGCCAGATAGATCGCCTGCAAGAGCAGCGGCGCACCATCGCCCTGCTCAAGCAGCAGGAACTCGACCCCGATCTTCCGGCTCACCTCGCCCGAACCGCCAAAATCCTTCTCGATGACGAGCGCGTCGCCCTGCCCGCGAACGCCGGGGATCGCGAGGCGCTGCTCATCGTCGGGCACTTGTTCTCGGAAGAAGACGCCGCCAATGTGGAACAGGTTATGGCCGCTCTGGACGAAAACGGCACGCTCGGCCAGCTCGCCGAGAGCCAGGCGTGGTTCGACGCGCTGGACCCTCGCACCCCTCGCGAGGACATCGACCGCATCGTCGAGGAAGCCATCCCCTGCTTCGACCCCCTCATCGACTACTTCGACCAAGTAGACTGGGCCGATTGGGATGGGGAATACGACGCGCAAGCCGAAGCGCTCACCGACGAGGTCATCCGCCGGCACCTCAACGAGGCTCAGGCATACGCGCAGGATCGCCTCGAAGAGGCGCTCAAGCAGCGGGTTATGAAAAAGCGCAACACAGCCCTTGACCCCGACGCAGCGTCGTAGTTTTTACTCCTTTCTAGCAACGATTGTCATCCTGAGCGAAGCGCCACAGGCGCGCAGTCGAAGGATCCCGCAAGAAAGGACCCCTCATGTTCGGCCGCACATCCGTCAGATTCCTCGTATCGAACGCGCTTTCCCTGCTGGGAAACTCCATCGCAGCCGTCGCGCTTCCGCTCATCTTGCTGGCTACCACCGGCGATGCGCTGGCCGCCGGCACGCTGGCGCTCATCTGCGCCGTCCCCCAGATGGCCATCGGCATCGTGGGCGGTGCGGCGCTCGACCGCTTCAACCGCCGCACCATATCCATCGCCTCCGACCTCGTATCCGCCGCCAGCATCGCGCTCATTCCCATTGTCGATATGATATGGGGACTGAACTTCTGGTGGTTCGTCGCACTGGGCTTGCTGGGAGCCGTGGGCGACATCCCCGGCATGACCGCGCGCGACGCGCTGCTGCCAGCCGTCACCAAACACGACGACGTGGACCTCCAACGGTTCATGGGGTTGTCGCAGTCGCTCGATTCGCTGGTCACCATCGTAGGGCCCGCGTTGGCGGCGCTGTCCATCGGCCTGGTCGGCGGCGTGCCGTCGCTGTGGTTCACGGCCGCCCTCTCGTTCTCGGCAGCGCTTGCCACCGCCACCATCCCGCGCTGCGTGGGCGCGGTGCGATCGGGTGCCCCTGCGAACGAAGGCGACGCGACCGCGCAGCGGGGCGTCGTGCCATCGGCCGTTGGCGCGCTGCGCACCGGCATCCGCGTGCTGTTCCGCACCGACGGCGTGCTGACGGTCTCCACCCTGCTCACGTTCGGCATCGTCATGGTCATGGGATCGTTCCAGGGCCTCGTCCTGCCCGTGTTCTTCACGGACAGCGGCCGTCCCGAGCTGCTGGGCTACGTGCTGTCGACCATGTCGCTGGGCCTGCTGGCAAGCTCGCTCGCCTATGCCGCGTTCGCTCCGCGTCTGTCGCGTCGGACATGGTACGTGCTGTCGATGTTCGGCATGCTGTTGGGCGTGGCTATTCTGGGCGCGCTGCCCGCCTACCCGCTCATGCTGCTGGGCGCGCTTGTGCTGGGCGTGAGCGCCGGGCCCGCCTCGGCGCTGCTGGGCTTCTTCATGCTCGATCGCATTCCCGAGGCGTCGCGCGGCAGCGCGCTGGGCACGCAGAACTCGCTTCTGCTGGCGGCGGCGCCCGTTGCCGTGTTCGCCACCTCGGTAGGCGTCAGCGCACTGGGCACCTCGGTGGCCGCCGTCGTGCTCGTAGGCTGCTGGATGGCCATCACGGCCTTCGCCCTGGTCGCGCGCGGCATGCGCAACCTCGACGACGCCGCGCCCGACCTGAAGCGGGAGGAGGGCGCCCTCGAGGAGGCGCGACTCGATTCGTAAGCGTCCTCCTCGCCATTTCAGCCCGATTGCGTGCAAGTCGCACCTTTCCAACGGCCGCGCAGCCGCCCGAACGGCACTCGCCACCCGCTCCTATCATGACGGAAAAACCACTCGGGCGCAGCGCGTCCGGCACGAAAGGAGCGCCATCATGGCACAAACCGCATTGGTCACCGGCGCGACGAGCGGCATCGGAGAGGCTCTCTGCCTGCTGTTCGCCAGCGACGACTTCGATCTGGTCACCGTCGCACGCGACAAGGAGGCTCTGGAAAAGCAGGCCGACGAGCTGCGCAGGCTCGACATCGACGTGCTTCCCATCGCCTGCGACCTCTCCGACCCCGACGCAGCGCGCACCATCTTCAAGCGCGTCCAGGAGGCGGGCAAGGAGATCGAGATCCTCGTCAACGACGCGGGCTACAGCCCCGCCGGCCAGTTCTCCGACCTGCCCATCGCCGACATCCGCTCGATGATCCAGGTCAGCGTCACCAGCCTCGCCGAGCTGACCAGCGTGTTCCTGCATCCCATGCTGGAGCGCGGCCACGGCCGCATCCTCAACATGAGCTCGATGATGGCGAAAACGCCGTGCCCCTACAACGCGCTGTACGGCGCGGCGAAGGTGTTCGTGCTGTCGTTCTCAACCGCGCTGGCGCGCGAGCTCAAGCATACCGGCGTGTCGGTGACCACCGTCTGCCCCGGCGCCACGCGCACGAACTTCCCGAAGAACGCCGGCATCGAGGACGCACCCGCGTGGAAGTACTTCTCCATGGACACCGACGAGACGGCCATCCGCGTGTACCGCGCGCTGATGCGCGGCGAGCGCTGCGCCGTGACGGGCTGGTACAACAAAGTGGGTTCGATCTCGGTGCGGCTCATGCCCATGGGCATGCAGCTGCTAGCCGGCGAGTGGCTGATGGGCGCGCGCAAGCACCCGCTCGACCACGAGGGAACCGAAGAGGGCTCGCACGAGGAGCATCCGCACAGCCGGAAGCAGGGTCAGCCCGGGACGCACGCCTGCGGATGCGGCCATGCGCACGAGCACGGGGACGGTCATGAGGACGGCCGTCCTCGCGGACGCGAGGACGATCAGGCTCGCAGGCACGATCACCATCAGCACGGCCAGCGCGAACGCAGCGGCATGGGCGGCACTGCGCCTGTCTGCCGCATCAGCTGGGATCGCTGGTAGTTCCTTTCAGAAGCGGTCGGGGCGGGCTTGCTCCGGCCGCTTCCGCGTTCACGGCCGCTGCCAGGCGGTGGAGCCTATCTCGCCCAGGCGGAAATCCGACCCATCGTAGGAGATGCGCGTGACGCTGGCGTTCGGTATCTTCACCGGATCGTTCACGCGCTCCGGGTCGATGAGGTACACGAGCGTGCGCACGACGAACGAATGCGTCACTACCAGCACGTTGCCGCCGTCGCGTCGAAGCTCGGCATCCCCGGCCTCGCGGAAGAACCCGCGCAGGCGCCGTTCGATGGCATCGAAGCGCTCGGCGCGGCCGGAGCAATCCGCATCCGCCAGCACGTCGGCCACCTCGGGCAGCCGCCGATTGTGCTCCTCGAACGACAGCGGCGCGCCGAACCCCACGTCGAGCGTGGCGTGCAGCAGCTCGCCCGGCTCGCCCTCGAGGTCGCCGTAGCACCACTCGCGCAGACGCATATCGTCGTAGGGGCCGAACGGCACCCCGCTCCCCCGTGCGCGCAGCAACTCGTCGAGCGTGTGCACGGCACGACCGCTGTCGCTCGAGTACGCCGCAGAGAAGTCTACTTCGGCCAGCCCGCGGCCCAGCGACTGCGCGGCGCGCACGCCCTCGTCCGTGAGCGGCGTGTCGCACCAGCCCTGCACCTTGCCCATGACGTTGAACAGCGTCTGCCCGTGACGCACGACGTAGAACGTCATCTCGCCGGAACGGCGCTCCCCCGCCTCCATCAGACGACCTTGCAGACGTCGACCCAGGTGCAGGGCGCGGCGCAGCGTTCCAGCTCGTCGGGCGTCAGGCGCACGGCGCTCGCGGCGTTGCCCGCCGCCGGATACACGGTGTCGAAGCGCCGCAGAGATTCGTCGAGGAACACGTCCACGCCCTCGTTGAGCGCGAACGGGCACACGCCGCCCACGCCGTGGCCGATCAGCGGCTCGGCCTCGTCGGCGGCGAGCATCTTCGCCTTGCAACCGAACTGCGCCTTGTACTTGGGATTGTCGATGCGCGCATCTCCCGCAGCCACCACGAGCGCGACGCGGTCGCCCACGTGGAACGACAGCGTCTTCGCGATGCGCGCCGGCTCGCAGCCCACGGCCTGCGCGGCAAGCTCGACGGTGGCGCTCGACGTCTCGAACTCCAGCACGCGTTCCTCCATGCCCCGCTCGCGCAGAAACGCCTTCACCTTGTCGATAGCCATCGTCGCCTCGCTTTCCGGATAGGTTGCAGCTTCCAGTATAGCGCCGCATCCCGAATCGAAGAAGCCGACGACCGGATACCGCGATCCCAGTTCGGAAGCAGGCTGGGCGATGTCATCCTGAGCGGAGCTACCCCTACTCCCCCTCGAACTTCGCTAGGAACGCCTGGGTGCGCTGGTGCTGGGGGTTGTTGATCAGCTGCTCGGCCGGGCCTTCCTCCACGATCACGCCGCCGTCCATGAACACGATGTGGTCGGCCACGTCGCGTGCGAAATTCATCTCGTGCGTCACGATGACCATCGTCATGTTCTCGGCCGCCAGGTCGCGGATGACCTTCAGCACGTCTTTCGTCAACTCTGGGTCGAGCGCGCTCGTGGGCTCGTCGAAGAACAGCACGTCGGGGTCGAGCGCGAGCGCGCGGGCGATGGCCACGCGTTGCTGCTGGCCGCCCGACAGCTCGCAGGGCACCATGTCCTCCTTGCCTTCCAAGCCCATCTTCGCCAGCAGGCCGCGCGCCGCCGCCAGCACCTCGTCCTTCGGACGCTTCTGCACATGCAGGGGCGCGTCGGTGATGTTCTTCAGCACCGAGTAGTGCGGGAACAGGTTGAAGTTCTGGAACACCAGGCCAAAGCGGGTCTTCGCTTCCTTGAGCACGGCCTTTGGCGCATAGGCCGCCGCGCCCGCGCCGTCGCTTTCGGCAACCACAAGGTCGCCGTAGGCCAAGCGCCCCGCGTCGAGCGTCTCCAGCAGCGTCATGCAGCGCAGCAGCGTCGACTTGCCGCCGCCCGACGGCCCGATGACGGCCACCACCTCGCCTGGCTGCACCTTGAGCGAGATGTCCTTGAGCACCGGCGTGCCGCCGAAGCTTTTCTGCGCATGCTCGAGCAGCACGACGGGTTGTTCGTTGGTCATGACATGTGCTCCTTCCAGGTTTGCCAAAGTCAGCGAGGCTTTCTGCAGCGTCGAGCCGTTCCGCTGTTCGCCAGAACAGCGGAACCTATCAATCATGGTAGTAGTTCAGCCGCTTCTCGACGCGGGTGAGGATGATTTCCACGATAAAGTTGAACACCCAGTAGATCACGCCCGCGATGACGTAGGGAAGCATGCTCACCTGCGAGGCGGCGATGGCCTTCGCCTGGCTGAACATCTCCATGATGCCCAGCACGAACGCGAGCGAGGTGTCCTTCACCAGCGTGATGATCTCGTTGCTCATGGCGGGCAGGATGCGCTTGACCACCTGGGGCAGCACGATCTTCATGAACGTCTGGAACCGCGAGTAGCCCAGCACCTCGGCCGCCTCGTACTGCCCGCGCGGGATAGACTGGATGCCGCCGCGGTAGATCTCGCCGAAGTAGGCCGCGTAGTTGATGATGAAGCCGATGGAGCACGCCCAGTACTTCCAATCGTTGCCCATCTGCAGGCCGAACAGGTAGTACGGGCCGAACATGAGCGCCATGAGCTGCAGCATGAGGGGCGTGCCGCGCATCACCGAGATGTAGAAGCGCGTAACGAGCGCGACCGGCTTGAACCGGCTCATGCGCCCGAACGCCACCAGCACGCCCAACGGCAGTGAGCCGATGAGCGTGGTGACGAATATCTGCAACGTGAACGCCAAGCCCGAGAGCAGAAGCTCCATCATGGTCGCGAATTCCATGTTCGGCCTTTCTCAAACATAACAGGTCCAGTAACGTCAGCGAGGACCGTTCCCGTGCCGAAGATTCGGGGGATCGCGGAGGCGAAGCGTACTGCGGTACGCGAGCTTCCGGGATCGCGCGAAGATTCGGTGCGCGAACGGCCCGCAGCGTCGAGCAGGTCCGCCGGCCGTCAGGCCAGCGGAACCTTACAGCACCCAGTTGTCGTACGTGATGCCCTGGTCGGCGTACTTGTCGCACAGCTGCTTGACGGTGCCGTCCTCGTTGAGCGCCTTGAGCGCGTCGGTCACCTGCTGGGCCAGCTCGGTGTCGCCCTTCTTGAAGCCCACCGCGTAGTTCTCGGGGGCCAGCACGCCCAGCTTCACGTAGGCGTCGGGCTTGGCGGCCATCTGGTAGCTGGCGATGGACAGGTCGCACGCAACGGCGTCCACCATGCCGGACTCAAGCTGCATGAACGCGTTGTTGTAGTCGCCGATGGTCTGGAGCTCCTTGAACGTGTCGGCGAGGGGCTTCTGGCCCTTCTCGTCCTCCAGGACATGGAGCGCCGCGGAGTCGACCTGCGTCAGCACCGTCTTGCCGGCCAGATCCTCGAGCTTCTTGGCATCGCTGTCCTTCTTCACGACCACCACCTGCTCGTTGTACATGTACGGCTCGGAGAACGTGAACTTGTCTTCACGCCCCTCCATGGTGAAGCCGTTCCAGATGCAGTTGATGGTGCCGCTGCCGATGAGCGCGTCCTTCGCGTCCCAGTCGATCGCCTGGAGGTCGAGATTCCAGCCCATCTTCTCGCACACGGCCTTGGCCAGCTCCAGGTCGAAGCCGGTGAACTGCCCATCATCGCCCACGTAGCCGTAGGGCGGGTAGCCCTGGTCGAAGCCCACCGTCAGCGTGAACGCCCCGTCCGTCGCGCCGGAGTCGCCGCCCTGCTGCTGCGCGTCGCCGCCGCCGGAGCACCCGGCCAGCATCACCGCGGACAGCGCCAGCGTGGCCACGGCGGCCGCGAGCGCTACGAGTTTCTTCTTCATCGTCTCTCCCATCGTCCTGAACCCGGTCGCCGCGCGCCCTTCCCTCATGACGCCTTCGCTTCGACCGCTTTTCTACTTTACTGTACTAAAGCGCGGGGACAGTATAGCACAGCCGTCGAAAAGCGGAACCCCCTGCGATCGGGAACCGGCGACGGACGGCGCAAGCGGAGCGAGCGCGAGCCGGCAGCTGCCCCGAAGCGCAAGCGCGACGACGGACATCACATCGAGGCGGCTCCGAGGTGAGGGCGCAATGGCGGCCCGGCTCGCCATTGCGCCATGGCGCTTTCCGTATCGCCCCGCCTTTCCCCACGAAGCTGTTGGCAGAGATTGCGCGCTATGAACGATTTGCCGAGCATACAGAAAAAGGCGAGCTGGGAGTTTCTCGAACCATTCCCGAAAAGATGTCCCGAAATCGTGCATACCATGCGATCCGTGCCAGAGCGCTTTCCGGAATGCGCCTGCTTCATGCGGAACCGGTGCGAGCGCGGCGCCCCGCAACGGCCCGCGCTCAGCGAGCCAACAGCGCGCGGAGGCTCGCAACTTGAACGGGCGTCAGGCGCAGCGCGTCACGCACGTATGCCGGAAACCCGCCGACGCACCCCTCGACTTCGTCGAAGAACGCACGCAAGTACGTCGGCCGCGCTTCTAAAAACGACGCCAGCACCGCGCGCTCGTCATCCGACATCCCCTGCGACAACTGAGCCGTCTCGTGAGCCGTCGTCTCGGCGTTCGCCTCGTTGGTGGCCAGGTACGCAGCCATTATGTCGTCTTCGGGGCATCCGGCTATGCGTTGCAGCACGGCGCACAGCACGCCCGTGCGATCTTTGCCGTGCTCGCAGTGCACGAGGGCAGGCAGGCGTTCCGCGGCCATCGTGCGCAGAACGGTTCCCATAAGGGGAAACTCGCGCGCATAACGCCGGTAATTGCAGATCATGCGCTCTTCCGGACGGCCGTACTCGCCGATGACGCCGGCCACCAGACGGCGAGACGCGTCCGAACGTTCACGATCGGTGGAAGGTTCGAATGCGAGCGTTTTAGCGCCGACGATACGCGGTTCGGGACTGGACGCCACCTCCCAACGGTTACGCAGGTCGTAGATAGAGCGAACGCCCAAACCGCCCACGACGAACGCCGCCTCGTGCTCGGTGATGCGCGAAAGCGAAGCCGACCGGAACAGGCGCGCGCCCTCAAGCGGCCCCCCGTCGATGGCGCGCAAGCGGATGCCGCCGAACGACGCGACGCCCGGCGCGCCCGCGCCCGCAGGCGCGCCCGCCCTCGCGTCCGTCACGACTCTACCTCGAAAGCGTATTCCGCGACGATATCCGATACCGTGCCGTCGCCGTCGACCGCGCGCACCTTCAGCAGATAGCGGCCGGGCCGTTCCGGACGATACACGAAATGCCAGTTCACGCCTTTGTCGATGACCGCGCCTGCCGTCTGATAGGTCGTCCAGGTTGCACCGCCATCCAACGAGAACTGCATCGCGGACACATTGCGCTCGAAATCGTCCACGTACCCGTCGAACTCGAGAGGCTCCCCCACCCGATGCGCCACCGCCATCCCCTTTCACCGGCAAACTCCACCTCGTCCGCGCGAACGATGCGCGCCCGTCCACCCTACCACAAGCAAACACCCCGCGCAAAACCAAACAGGCCGCCCCCTTGCAGCAGCGGGCGACCTCGAAAACACGGGCCGGCAGCCAAGGGCTGCCGGCCCGCTTGCGAAAGACGGCGAGGGAGGGCCGTCTTTCGCATCTATCCGATCAGGCTCATCACCGTTTCGGCAACCAGGTCGGCATGCATGCCGGCAGCGAGGATCAGGAAGCGGAGCGCACACCCGCCTATCAGAGCGCCCACGGCGCCCGCCGCCATCAGCGCGCCGCCATGCTGCTTCATACCGGGCTTCTTCTTGCCGCGCTTGTGTAGCACAAGCCCTGACACGGCCATGGCCAACGGTATCGCCAACCCGCACGCTGCCACCAGAGCCCAAAAGCAGGCTGCGAGATCGCCCGTCAGCAGCAGCGCCGCAGAAGCCGCAGCCGTCGCGCCCACCGCCGTCTGGACGTCGCCTCCCAGCATGACCGCAAAGAACGCCGCCAACACCGCTATCTCGACCAGCACAAGCACCACGACGATCCGCTCCATGAGCACGCGCGCCTTGGGAGCAAGGGCATCCTTCTTCGACAGCGCGAGCGCCACCAGCTCCACCAACGCCACGCCCGTATCGAAGGCCGACACCGTGAACAGCGCCGGCAGCAACGGAGTGCTCCACAGAGGAACGCTGCCGGCCGCCATAAGCAGCATGCCCGTGTACACCGCCACGAACGCGCCCAGTACGATGCCGATCACCGCGAGCACCCGCCGCAGCGCGACGCCCCGCTTCTCGAACCACTTCCACTTCTTCGCCAGCCACACGCCCACCGGGCGCGTCGCCAACAACGCCGACACCGCGAACACCGCCATCGCCGCGAACGCGCCCCAGGCGCCGTAGGTCATCCACGAGGTGAAGTGGCCGAAACTCTGCCACATCATCAGGCCTCGCAGCGGCGTGACGAGCTCGGAAAGCAGCAACAGCAGACCCACCGCAAGGCTGGCTAGCGCAGCCCACATCGACACGCACACGATCAGGCGATGACGCGTCCGGTCGATCAGGAACAGCACCGCCGCCATCACGAACGCGCCGGCGCCCATGCCGCCCAAGAACAGGTACAGGGCGGGTTGCCAACTCCATATCGTTTGCAGCTCCATACTACTTCTCCGTTCCCAGCACCAGGCAAGAGGGACCGTTCGCTTGCGCGACGGGAACCGCGGAATGGTTCGTAAGCTCCATCAGCTCATCCAAAGGCCCGAATTGCAAGGCGCCGAATTTGCACACGCGCACGCAATAAGGATCCTCCCCTATTGCAACCCCCGACCCTTGGCAGCAATCGCATTTGTCCATGGAAACGGAGTTGTACTTCGGCACTTCGTACGGGCACGCCTGGAAACAGTACTTGCATCCTATGCACACGTCCGGATTCACCTTCACGATCCCATGGGCGTCCTTCGAGATGGCGCCGGCCGGGCATACCTTCATGCAGCTCGGATCCTCGCAATGCATGCACGAAGTCGAGATGAAGAAGCTCCTCCCTCTTCGGCGCTTGAACGAAGATACCGTTCTCCTGTCAGGGGTATCGTCGGATAGATTGTTTTCCTTCCTGCACGCCTCGACGCATCGTCCGCATCCGGAACACCGCGCAAGGGCGACGAGGAAGCCGTACGCCGCGCCGTCGCCGTCTTGCCGTTGGTCGGCCTCGCGGGCATGCGCCTCGCCGCCGGAAGCGGCAACGCCGCCGAGGACGAGCGCGCAGGTTCCCGCAGCCGATGCCTGCAACAGCGTGCGGCGCGTCACGCTCACATGTTCTCCCATTTCAAACACTCGCTTTCAAGATCGAAGTGACGACGAGCCTACGCTTCAACGTCGAACACCACGCTGGAGGCGAGGGGAGAGACCGTGCCGTCCTCCGTGACCGCGCGGACGTCGAGCTTGAAGGTGCCCGCCGTCTCGGCCACGTAGTCGAAGTGCCAGTACACCCAGTCCTCGGCGTTCGAGGAGGAAGCGTCGAACGAAGTCCACGTCTCCCCTCCGTCCATCGAGAACTCAACGGAGGCAACCTTGACGCCGCAATCGTCGGCGTAGCCCTCGAAGGAGACCATGTCGCCCACCTTGAAGCCGCCGTCGACCGTGCTGAGGATGTTCACTTTGGCGCGGTACTCGTCGTCCGGGCCCTGCACCTCGGGCACCTCGTCGGAAACGGATAGCTCGATGTCGGTGACCGCGCGGGTGAAGTACTTGGCCACGGTGTCGGGCATCCACACCTGCAGGCGCTCGCCCTCGGACAGCTTCTGCTCGTCGATCTGGTACACCAGCAGCGCTTCCTTCTCCAGCACGTACGACAGGGGCATGGGCAGGCCGTAGCCGTCCTTGTCCTTGAACGTGATGGTGTTCACCTCGGGGGCGATGTCGGTCATGGACAGCATGTCGGACACCTTGACGCCCTTGACGCTGGCCATGGCGAGGGCGGGGCTCATGCCGCACGTGCAGCGCATCTTCTGGATCTTGGAGTCCATGCGCTCGATCTCGTCGAGACCCACCGTGTACACCTTCTCGACGTTGCCGCCGATGTTGAGGTAATAGCTTTCATGGGTGACCGCATCGAAGGCGTAGCCCGGCTTTGCGCACAGGGCCGTGGTCGCCGTGCCGAACAGGTTGAACACCTCGTCGGCCGGAGTAACCACGTCCTGGCAGAAGGTGAAGTCGCCCGAGACGTTCGCAACCTTGTCGTAGTCCACCGCGTTGCGCTGCATCGTCTCGACGGGAAGCAGGCTGCTTTGGGCCATCGCCATGTCGAGCCCTCCCAGAGCGCCCGCGCCTCCCAGCAGAAGGGTCGCGCCCACCACGGTACAACCCAGCATCTTTGCCCCAGTAGCGTATCTCATTCTATCCCTCCACATTGCTCTTGGCGGTCACCATCACCTTTTGAATGTTGGTTCCCACGAGGCCGGTATCGGTGGTGCCCCGCACCATCAGCACGTAGCTGCCGTCGCTTTCAGGAGTCCACGTGTAGTGCCAGTACACCCACTTGCTAGGATCGGTCTGGCCCAGGTCGTACGGCGTCCAGGTCTTGCCGTTGTCCATGGAGAACTCCAGCTTGACCACCGCCTCGTCGTAGGCGTCCGCATATCCCTCGAAGGTGAAGGGCTTGCCGGTCTCGATGATCATGCCCTCGGGGACCTTGAGCACCGTCGCATTCGGCTTGTTGATGTAGGGGCCCTCGCCGTACGAATTGAAACCGTTCATCATCCAGTCTTCCCACGGCTTTTCCTCGTCGGTCAGCTTGTAGCCCACGCACTGCTTGACGTACGACTGGGCGTCGCACTTCTCGACCCAGTTGATGCAGGGGCTGCCCTGGCTGGGATCGAGCGGCTTGCCGCCGATCTCGTAAACGAGGTACACGTCTTCGAACGAAGCCTCGGGGACGCCGCGGTTGCTGTGCGTCTGGGCGCCGTTGGTGCGGAACTCCTGACGATCGAACAGCACGCCGGTGATGTCCTTGCTCGCGCCGCCCGCCTTCTCGATAAGCCAGGTCAGCGGGATGCCCGTGATCTCAACGTTCGAGATGCCGCCGCCACCGGGCATGTTGTCGACGCAGTGGATCTTCGAAAGCTTCGTCACGGTGACCCCGGCCGCCTCGGCTTCGGAGATCAGGTCGGCCAGCTTCGCCGTGAACGGCTTGTTCACCAGGCCGTCCATGGTGATCTCGAAATTGTCGACGAAGTCCTTCGGAAGCTCCGTATCCAGCACGTTCTTGCCCATGATGTGGATCAGGCTGTCGTAGCGGGAATGGATCCAGTCGTAGGTGAACATGTCCTCGGGGGCCACGACGGTGTCCTGATCGAACACGAACTCGCCCTGGACGTCGGGAACCTTGACGATGCCGTCAAGATGGTCGTACTTGACCACGTCCCAAAGCTCGGCGCCCTGCTCGTTCTCCGTCATGTTGTGGCAGCTGATGCATTTGCCGCCACGCTCCTCGAAGTTCTCGCCGTTGCGTTCGCCGTAGTGGACGCCGTGCATGACGGTGCCCATCTCGTAGCCGTCGTCTGCGCTATGGCAGAGCATGCACTGGTCGACCGTGATCTTGCTGCCGAGAGCGTCGTTCCAGACGGTCGGATGGCTGTACTCCATGTTGGCCAGGGCGTCGCCGAGATCTTCATGGCAAGCCCCGCAACCGCGGTTGTCGGCATCAAGATAGTAGTTGTTGTACGACGTGCCGCCTTCGTACGGACGGTTCCAGTGGTAGCACTGGTACTCGGTCGGCGTGCGCTGAACCTTCGTGCCGTCTTCCAAGGTGCGGATTTCGGGAGCGTACTCCTTGTTCAGCTCGTCCTGACGCTCGTTCACCCCGTCAAGATACGCTTCGGCCTCCTCGATGCTGTTCTGATATTGAACCTCGGTCGAAGAGCTCTCCCCTTCCGCGGCTCCTTGCTGCGCGCAACCGGCGGCGAACAGCGATCCCGCCATCAGCATCGCGGTCGCCACCATCAGCTTCTTTCTCATTCCCCTTCCTTTCTTTCGCTCGTTTCGTGCGGATCAACGCGGAAATCCCCGCGCGCCGCTTTCACCGTAAAGGCTTGCTCGCCTTCTGCCTTCAAAACGGTAATGAACGGAATATCGCCCCCTCCCTTGACGGGAACGCTGCACGATACGACCCTCCCCCGTCGCCCGTATCGTATCATAAATCATACAAATTTGTGATACTTGTCTTACATGTTTATGATTCTTTTTCGAGTATAGATACCCGGCACCGTTGCCGGGCACAGATGGAACCGTGGTCAACCGGCATGCGTCGAGCTCGCACACGCGAAAGGGGCTCCGCGACGGCGGAGCCCCTTCAGGCAAACGGATGCGCAGACGGCGCGCTAGGCTTTCTTCGCGATGTTCTCCAACCCCTCGAACGCCTCGGACAGGGCGCTGGGGATGACCACGAGACCGCCCTTCTCGCGCACGCTGTCGGACACGAAGCTCATCGCGCGCAGCTGGAGGGCCGCATCCTCGCGCCCGTACGTGCGCGCGGCATCCACGAACATCTCCGAGATCTCCTTCTCCACCTCGGCCAGGATGATGCGCGCGTTGTACTCGCGCTCGGCGCGCGCCTCGGCCGACAGCGATTCCTGCAGGTCGTCGGGGATCTCGATGTCGCGGATTTCCACCGACACCACGGTGATGCCCCACTCGTTCGTCTTGCGCTCGAGAATGTCGGCCACTTCGCGGTCGATCTGCTCGCGGCGCGTGCTCAGCTGGGCGATGTTCACCGCGCCCATCACGTCGCGCAGGGTGGTCTGCGCCGCCCAGTACACCAGGCGGACGTAGTTCTTCACCTCGGAGCACGCCTTCCCGGCATCCCACACCGTCCAGAACAGCACGGCGTCCACGTTCACGGGTACGAGGTCAGCGGTCAGCACGTGCTCAGCTTTGAACGCCGTCGAGCGCATGCGCATGTCCACGGTGGCCGCCGAGTATTCCACGAGCGGGATCATGAAGATGAGGCCGGGGCCGGCCACGCGGTTGAACTTGCCGAAGCGCAGGACCACCGAACGCTCCCACTCCAGCACCACGTGCATGCAGCTGAACAGCACGGCGCTGGCCAACGCGCCCACGACGACAGGCGCAAGCGACCATGTAAGCCACCCCATGCCTGCGAACAGGAAGAACACGATCAGCGTCAGCACCCACCGAAGCGCTGTCGCGCCCGTGCGGCTGGTCGTCGTCTCGTCGAACTGCGCTTCGGTCGCAATCACGACGTCGTCGGCGCTCACGTCGTCCAACTCGTCGAAGTACGGCTTCTTCTCGCCCATGGCTCTCCCCTATCGATCCTCGAGCTTCGCGAACGCTTCCTCGATTCGCGTCATCGCGTCCGCGCGGGAAACCCCCGTCTCCCGCACCACGCGAACCAATTCCTCGATCACCACGTCTACAGGCGAATCGGGCAGGCTGAGCGCTTCCCGATCGATTTCCGCGATGGTCGAGCGTTTTCCACGTCCCGACAAGATCAGCCCGTCGGTCTCCAGATCCTGATACACCTTATGGATGGTGTTGTAGTTTACCCCCAGCTGAATGGCCAGCTCGCGCACCGTAGGCAGCGTATCCCCCGGCCTCAAGTGCCCTGACCTGATGAGGAAGATCATGTGGTTGCGGATTTGGATCCACACGGGAACGCCCGACGTATCGTTCACCCGCAACGTCTCGAACACGCGCCCCAACCTTCCTGCCAAAGTATCATCTAGTCGTATGATAACACAAGCGAACGCCAACGGATCGCCTCAACGAAAGACGAGTGCATCGATCAGATGCCCGCGTTCGCCCCAAACAACCGCCTCATGTACGCGAGGCGTGTGTTTGGGGCGAACGCGGGGTCGAGAAAAGAAGAGCGCGGCCGTCGCGTTGACGGCCGCGCTCGATCGGCGCGCTTCCGGGAGCCTGGAAGCCGGGCTACCCCAGATCGCCTGCGGCTTTTACCTTCACGCGGTTCGTGTGGCCCGGGTAGTACGCGAGCGGCACGTCCTCGGCGTCGATGATCTCCACGGTGTCGCGGACCGCACCCGCCTCAACCGCGGCGTCCACGGCGGCGGCACGTGCGATGGCCAGCGCTTCGTCGCGCGGGGTGACGTCGTAGTCCACGAGAGCTTCGTACGTGCCGCTCACCTTCGAGATGGCCGAGCCGATAGCGTTCGCGCAGCCCGCGTGCTCGGGCGCGTCCACCTCGGCGGTTCCGGCCAGCTCATGCGGCAGCACGATGGCGCCGCCGCCCACCAGCACCACGTCGATGTCGTCGCTCGACACCTTCATCACGTCGATGGCGTCCTCCACGAGCGCGCGAATGGCGTCCATGGCGCGCTCGGCGACCTCCTGCGGGATGTCGGCCACGAGCGCCGCATCCCCCACTTCGGCCATGCCCAGACGCACGGCGATGTCGGTGGCCGTCATCGTATCGCCGCCGAACACGAGCGCCTTGCGCGCGATCTCGTAGCCCACCGAGTCGGGGCCCACGCACACGGTGCCGTCGTCGGCCACGCGCACGATGGAGCCGCCGCCCAGGCCGATGGACACAACGTCGGGCATGCGGAAGTTCGTGCGCACGCCGCCGATGGTCACCGCCACGCCGCTCTCGCGCGGGAAGCCGTGCGCCAGCACGCCCAGGTCGGTGGTGGTGCCGCCCACGTCGATGACGATGGCGTCGTCGCGGCGCGACAGGTAGCTGGCACCGCGGATGGAGTTCGTCGGCCCGCACGCGATGGTGAGGATGGGATAGCGGCGCGCGTGCTCCATGGTCATGAGGGTGCCGTCGTTCTGCGACAGGTACACCTCGGCGTTCACCACGCCCTTGTCGGCCAGGCTCTGAGCGAAGCCCTCGGTGAAGCGGCGCGCCACATCGTACAGCGCCGCGTTCAGGATGGTGGCGTTCTCGCGCTCGATCAGGCCCATCGAGCCGATTTCGCTCGAGATGGACACGTGCACGTCCTCGCCCAGCACCTCGCGCGCAATCTCTGCGGCGCGCAGCTCGTCGTCGTTGCGCACGGTGGAGAATACGCTGGACACGGCCACCGCCTCCACGCGCCCGCGCACGCCCTCGAAGAACGCGCGGCACGCGGCCTCGTCGAACTCCGCCAGGCGCTTGCCGTCGTACTCGAAGCCGCCCTCGATGATGAGCGCGTCCACGCACACTGCCGCGATGTCGTCTGCCCAGTCCACCATCGGCGGGATGCCCACCGTGGCCGGCGCGCCGATGCGCAGGATGGCGATGGGCGCGAGGCCCTTGCGCTCCACGATGGCGTTCGTGCACTGGGTGGTGCCCAGCATGGCCTGCCCGATGAGTGTGCGGTCGACGCCGCTCTCGTCGAGCACGGCGTCCACCGCGCCCATGATGCCCATGTAGATGTCGCCCGAGGTGGGGTTCTTTACCGCGGCCACCACCTGCAGGTTCTCGTCGATCAGGACGGCGTCGGTGTTCGTCCCGCCCACGTCGATGCCCAACTTGTACATTTACGCTCCCTTCCGCGCCGAGCGCTCTTCCACGGGGATGTAGTCGGTGTCGATGCCGAAGTACCGCGGTCCCACGAGGTCGAGGCCCGCCGACGTGCGCCACATATCGAAGCACTCGAGGCCCACCACCAACACGCGCTTGCCGTACTTGAGCGCATCGGTGGGCACGGGAATGAACGTGTCGGGGTCCACGAGGCAGATGAGGTCGGGCACCGTAGCCACGATCTCGCCGTCCACCGTGCAGCTGAGATTCTCGTTCTGGAACTCGACGAACGCCTGGGATCCCTTGTCGTCGGCGATGCCCTCGAGCATCACCTTGCCGAAGTTGAACGCGCCGCGCGTCTCGCGCAGCACGTCGGAGATCTTGCCCTTGAACAGCTTGTGGCCGCCCGTGAACTTCAAGAAGAACTCCTCAGGGGAAAGACCGGCCGCAGCCGCCTCGTCTTTCGCCGTACGGATGGCGCGACCCAGCTCCTCCGAGCGCGTCACGATGCCGTGCACGCCGTAGTTCTTGCACGTGTCGGCATCCATGCAGAACAGCGCGATGGTCAGCGTGCCGCCGCAGGTCATGGTAGCTGCGCGGGCGATGTCCTCGGTCCACTTGTTCGTGATGGTGTCGAGGATGCCCGAGTTGCCTTTCTCGTCGATGAACGCCATGGGCGTGGCCGACGCGCCGCCGATGGTGAACGTGACCATCTGCAGCTCGGGGAACGCGCGGCCCATGCCGTCGGCGTCCACCATGGGGATGCCGAGGCGCGCGGCCGCGGCGATGGGCAGCATGGAGTTCACGCCGCCGGCCTCCATGGGCATGGTGGCGTACACGGGCTTGCCGTAGTAACGCGAAACCATGTCGAACAGCTTGGCGAACTCGTTGGCGCCCACGCCCTTCTCGGCGAGGATGGTGGGGGCTCCCATGGAGGCCGCCGGCATGATGAACGCGCCCTCGGGCACCTCGTCGGCGCCGATGAGCTCCACTTCCCCGCACTCCTTCACGGCTCCGATGGCCGTGAGCTTGCCGATGTAGGGGTCGCCGCCCCCGCCTGCGCCGAGAAGCGCCGCGCCCAGCGCGATGTCCTCGATTTCCTGGATGCCGATCTTCCTCATGCTCGTCCTTCCTGTATACCGTCCGTCGCATCGGGTGCGACCTGGTTCATGATAGTCGATTCCGCGGGCCGCTTGAACGCGATGGGCCCCGCGAACCGCATCCCGCCCGCCAAACGGTAGGCCGCCACGTATGCCGCCATCGCCACGACGATGCCGTTGACCGGCCCGACGAAGAACGGCACGTCGAGCGCCTCGAGCCCCGGCACGAGCGCGAACGTGCCGCCCGTGACGAGCGCTGTCGCGATGCCGCACGCGAGCCCCGCCACGCCCGCCGCGGACACGCCGTCGATCACGAGGATGTTCGCCGGACGGCCTTTCCGCACCAGCCAGTAGTCCGACACCATCACGCCGGCCAACGCGGGGCCGCAGGCGGACAGCACGGTGAGGAACGCCTCGAACTGCCCGAGGATGCCGCCCACCGCCAGCGCGATGCCCGCGATGCCGGAGACGGCCGTGGTCCATTTGGATCCTCCCTCGTCGCGGCCCAGCATGACGGCGAAGCCGAGGCCTGCGGAGTACACGTTGCTCGCGTTCACCGTCCACGCCGACAGCACGAGCGCGATGAGGCCGACCGCCGGCAGCCCGATGGAGTTCATGATGACGGCGATGTCGCCTTGGCCGGAGACGATGGCCAGCGCCGCGCCGGCGAGCAGCGCCACGAGCGCCGCGGGGATGACGCCGACCACGCACGACAGCACGGCGTCCTTGCGCGTGCGCGCAAAGCGGGCGAAGTCGCCGGCCGTGGCGCCCGCGAACGCGAACAGGCCCACCGCCATGTTCACGCCGGCGATGAGGCCGATGGCGTCGGCCGGCAGCGGCACGTAGCCCAAGAGCGCGTCGAGGCTTCCCGTCTGCGCCACCGACGCGCCCACGCCGTACAGGCAGATGGCGACGAGCAGCGGCGCGGCGACGGAGCTCACCCATTTGAGGCCGTCGAACCCGATGAGCGCCGTGGCCAGCATAAGCGCGCCGAGCGCCACCGAGCATGCCCACACGGGCACGGCCAGGCCGAACACGTCGGCCAACATGAGCGCGAGCGACGCCCCGCACACGGCCGTCTGCACGCCGAACCAGCCGATGGTCACGATGCCCACGATGAGCGACACGATGTAGCGGGCGCCGGCGCGCCCGAGCGCGGGGGCCGCAAGCGACGCCGTGGGCAGCCCCAGGTCGGAAGCTTGCATGGACACGAAGCACATGTAGGCCACGATGAAGCCGAAGCCTGCGAGCGTGGCGAGCGCCGCGCCGCTGAGCGCAAGCCCCAACCCCAGCGCCGCGCCTACCATGAGCGTCGGTGCGCTGAACATGCCACCCGCGCGGATGAACGCGATGCTCGCCCAGCTCTTGCGTTCGGATTCGTCGATGCGCAGGTTGTCGCCGCCGCGCTCCGCTTCTTGATGCCCCGCCATGGCCCCGCTTTCTCGTTTGTCGTTTTTTCGGGTGCCAGTGTAGCACAGCAGCCCCAAATCCACCTTTCCGGAGGATGCATGCGCGCAATCGTGCCCGAATGATCGGATGCGCGTGCGGCGCGGCCGACGCATGATGATGCCAGCGGTCGATCGCTGGCATCGCAGCCAAAGGGAAGGTCGGCCGAAACGCACGAAAAGGGAGGATGAGCATCATGATGAAGACCAACCGCACGGATGCCGCGAACGCGCCGACCACGGAGGCTCGCGGGCTCTCGCGCCGCGGCTTTCTCGGAGTGGGTGCCGCAGCCGTTGGGGCCGCGGCGTTCGGGCTCGCCGGATGCGCGCCGCAGAACGACAACTCCAAAACAGCCGCCGCGCCAGACGGCGGTGGCGAGCCCGCGGCCGCGAGCGTCGAAGACCCGTGGGCCGGGTTCCGCGCAGAGGAGTACGCGGGCAAGGCGGACGAGACGGTGGACGTCGATTTCTGCATCGTCGGCTCCGGCGCGTCGGGCATGGTGGCGGCGGTCGAGGCCGCGCAAAGCGGCAAGAGCGTGCTCGTGCTGGAGTCGCAGGACAATCCCGGCGGCAACGGCATGTTCACCGACTGCTGCTTCAGTTTCGGCTCGCCGCAGATGGAGGAAGGATGCGCGAAGTACGGCCTCACCGTCACGCCCTCCGAGATCATCCGCAGCGAGATCGAGCTGTACGATTACATGGTGAACCCGCTGCTGTGGGCCGACACCATCGCCCATTCCGCCGACAACACCTCGTGGATGGTCGACAACGGCGTGCGCTTCGCCCCGACCACCGACTACTATTCCGGAACGCTGGGCAAGACGCCGACGGCGCTCATGTGGGAGGACAGCTTCTTCAGCGGCGGCGAGTGCATGATGAAGCCGCTATTCGCCGCAGCTGAGAAGCTCGGCGTCGAGACCCGCACCAAGACGCGCGCCAGGGCGCTGAAGACGGTCGACGACGGAAGCGTGTCCGGCGTGTTCGCCGAGACGAAGGACGGGGTGCTCGAGGTGAATGCCAAGGCGGTCGTCCTCGCCGGCGGCGGATGGGCTGCGAACCTCGACATGCTCGCCGAATACGGCGGCTACGACATGGACATCACGAAGACGTCGTGTGCGCCCGGCTCGGTGGGCGACACGCTCAAGATGGCCGCGGCCATCGGTGGACGCGAGGAAGCGAAAGCTCGCGGCTACATGTTCGGCAACCTCATCGACGGCATCTCGTCGTACTCGCTTCCGCAGTACTACCCGGCCATCTGGGTGAACGAGAACGGCGAGCGCTTCGCGAACGAGGATTGCGGGGAGCCGTGCCACGACTACACCGGCACGGCCGTCGGCGCGCAGGATCGCGTGTACATCGTCTTGAACGACGCGATGGTCGACGAAGCCGAGGCCCAGGGCAACAAGGATCTGCGCAAGGAGATAGAAGCGGCAGCGGGCGGCGCGTCCAAGGCCGTGTTCAAGGGCGCCGACGCCGCCGACCTGGCGAAGCAGGCTGGATGGACGGGCGACTTCGCCGAGACGCTGGCCACCTACGAAGGATACGTCGCCCAGCAGAACGACGACGAGTTCGGCAAGAACCCGAAGTACCTCGCCTCGTTCGGCGAAGGGCCGCTGTACGCCCTCATGATCCATCAGGAGATCGCGCTGTCGCTGGGCGGCATCATCACGAACCGCCAGTGGCAGGTGGTGGGCGAAGGCAAGCAGCCCATCAAGAACCTCTACGCCATCGGCGCCGATGGGCAGATGGTGTACCTGGGCCTGTACAACCTCAACACGTCGGGCGGCCACATGGCAACGAACGTAGAGTCCGGCCGCTACGCGGTGAAGCACGCGTTGAAGACCTGCTTCTAACGCCCTCCCCGGCAGCGCACGCGCGCTCCTTCCTTCCGCTCCCCGATGGCCCTCCCGTCGGGGAGCATTCTCGGTTCCGAGCCCGTCGGCTATCCACCGAACCCGTCGAGCAGCTTCAGTAGATCCTGGCGGTTGCTCACGCCCGCCTTCTCGTAGATATGGCCGATGTGGGTTTTCACGGTGCTGTGCGCCACGAACAGCTCGTCGGCGGCCGCCTGGACGCTGCGCCCGCGAGCGATGAGGCCGAGCACCTCGATTTCCCGCGTCGACAAGCCGAACATATAGGCGAACGCCTCGATGCGGCCGTCGAGCGGTTCGTCCCCGGCATCGCGCGGTATGCCGTCCGCGCCCGCCGCGAGCAGGTTCTTCCCCGGCACGTCGAACGAACCCGCCAGGATGAACACGAACACGAGGCCGAGCGCGATGGCAGTTGCCCACGTGCTTGCCGCCTTCGCCAGAACCAGGCCGCCGAAGAACGCCGCGAGCAACGACGCTTGCACCACGGCGCCCCCGAAGCCGAAGATGCGCCAGGGGCTCTCGCGCGCAGCGAGCGTAATGCGCGCGAACGCGACCATAATGAACATCTCGAACAGGATGGTGCCGGCGAGCACCATGGCCGATGCGAGCACCTGGTCTTCGGCCCGTGCAAGCGCGAGCAGGATGAGGCCGATCGAGATGATGGGCACGACGAACCGGTAGAGCAGCGCCGAGTAACGCTCGTGGCGCGCCAGAGCGTAGTCGGCCCCGGCGACGATGGCCATGATCACCGTGTAGATGCCGTAGGTTTGGAACAGAGCGCCGCCCGACGCGTCCGACGCTGCGATGCTCGCGGAGCCCGTGACGAACCCCATGGGCAGCTCGTAGACGAGCAGGCCGACGACGAACGCGAGCGGGAACAGCTTGCCGAGCGGCAGCCGCTGCTTGCGCGCGCACGGTCGAAGCACACGGGCGGGTTCGCGACTTTCAGGAGGAAGGCCGAGCATGGCGGCACCCGAGAGCATGGGCAGCGCCACGAGAGAGACGGTTGCTACGGTCGCATCGATGTGCGTGGTCACGAACCACATGACCGTGCCCAGCACCGTGGCGACAAGGAAGACCGATCCCGGCCTCTTATGGCCTATCAGAACCGTGAACGGCGACATCCAACACAAGAACAGCAAAGCCCCGCCGCACGCTGCGACGGCTCGCGCAGCCATGACGCACGGCACGGGAAGCCCGAAGAACAAGGCGGCCAGCAGGCCTGCCGTGCCAGCGGCGCACAGCCCCGCCGAGAGGGCGAACGTACGTCTTTGCGCGTAACCCAGCATGAACCGCAACGCCGCGATAACGCAGGCGATTTGCACGAGCAGGTACGCTGCATGGACGACGAGCGAGGCGCTCCCGGCATCGAGGGACGAGGACGACCAGACGAACGGGCTCGACGTCATCGACAGCCACCAGGCGCTCGACGCGCCCAGCCCCAAGCAGAAGAACGCCTCCGACAGCAGTGCGGTGCGCTGGTTCACGGCAACCCCCCCCCACTCTCCCCTTGCAGCGCTACCCGGCCATTGTACGCCCGTCGATGCTCCAAGCTGGTATGATATCCCGCATCGGGGCGAAACGCCCGCAAAGGGAGGGAGCGGCGATGGACGTCGAGCTGCACTACCGCGAGCAGGGATCGGGCGAGACGCTCATCCTGCTGCACGGCAACGGCGAGGACGGCTCGTACTTCGAGCATCAGATGAGCGCATTCGCGCCGCGTTTTCGCGTAATAGCTCTCGACACGCGCGGGCACGGGAAGTCGCCGCGCGGGAAGGCGCCCTTCACCATCCGCCAGTTCGCCGACGACCTGTTGGAATTCATGGACGAGCGCGGCATCGAGCGCGCTCACTTGCTGGGATTCTCCGACGGAGGGAACATCGCCCTCGTGTTCGCGCTCGCGCATCCCGAGCGCGTGGGCAAGCTGGTGCTCAACGGCGCGAACCTCGACGCGCACGGCGTGAAGCCGTCGGTGCAGCTGCCCATCGAGGCGGGCTATCGCGTGGCGTCGTTCTTCGGGAGGCGGAGCGGGCGGGCGCGCCGCAACGCCGAGATGCTCGGCCTCATGGTGAACGACCCGAACATCGCGCCTGAGGAGCTAGCCGCCCTGAGCATGCCGACGCTGGTGGTGGCCGGCACGAGGGACATGATTAAGGAAGAGCACACCAGGTTTATAGCGAGCAGCATCCCGGATGCAAGGCTCGCCTTCGTGGAGGGGGGATCACTTCGTGGCGAGGAAGAACCGGGCGGAGTTCAACGAGGCGGCAGAGGGGTTTCTGCTGGGCAGATGAAACCAGCGATGAAACTGCGGTTTCATGCACAATGCATGCTTATTGCAATTCTGCTGTTTGCTGCTAACGAGGAATGACGGCTTTCGCTGGATCCAATTCTCGGAGTGCGGCAGTCTGCGCCCGGAAACGTTTGATTCTTCTTCTAACAAGGCTTTCGCACCAGTACAGTGCGACTCCCACAACAACGCAAACGAGAACGCTGCCGGCGACTACTTCCCACAAGGGTAGCGCGGCGAGCTTTTGCTACAAGTGGGCGTTCAAGAAATTGAAGTACAGCATCTGGAACAGGTAGACATGGAGCTGCCTTGCTGAGGTATTCCACGCAGCGCGAAACCCTGCCGGGTTGCCGGCTTCTTCCGTCTGCCAGCTCGGCGTACGCGGCAAGAAGCACGTAAAAGACAGAACCGGAGTACAGCGCCGTGATCCGTCAAAAGCGGCTTCTTTCTGAAGCCGCATACATGAACGGGAAGAGGGCGTACATCTGAAAGAGGATGGACACGTAATAGCCTTCCGGCCCGACCCCTCCTGCAAGCCACAGGATCGCAGTCGATGCGACCTCGTCCAATTGGCAGCATTCGACGCCTATTAGATGCGATGCCAAGCTCGAAAGATCCGATCCTCTGCACAAAACTATCGCGAGCATCAGTGCGAAGATCGCCGTATAGGTAATCGCCACGCGGGACAGGCGGGGCGCGGGAACGCTTCGCGCGAGCTCGTCTCGCGCCCGAGTCGACCCGTGCCGCTCGAAAGCCGCCGCGAGCAGAAAGGAGCTGATCACCCAGAGAGGCGGAACGGCTTGATCGATTCAGAAGGGAAACAGAAGGTCTTGCCACATGGAGGCGGTTATCAAGCCCACATGCGTGACGATGATGAACACCTTCAGCGTGACTTTGATCCAGTCAAAACCACAATCCGGGTCATAGATCCAACCTTCGTGTTAATTTGCGTCACTTCTCCACCAACATCAAGGAGTACGGCCGTTTGGACTGCCTAGGCGGCAAGACCGCACCTCTCCCGCACCTTCTTGAATCACAACTCCCTTGAGGTCATCAATGAATTTTGGGGCGACACATAGCAGGAAGTCTCGCAGAAAGAGCTCCAGGATCGCTTTCGCTCGGAAAATGCAAAAGACTCACGCCAATGGAGTCAGAAATGCTTTCTAGCGGTTCAACATGCGAGCCCAGCTCTTTGTAAAGGTGAGTCTCAACATGCGCTCCCTCATACTCTTTTGTGAATTCAAATCCGTTGAAGATGCCCGATGTCTGGGCGTAATGCATGAATTGCACCCAGAGGCCATCCTTTGATTGCTCGAAATGCTTAAGCCCGGATGGGTCACCGACCGCTATCCTAAGCGTAGCTTCAACAATATCGTCACCAGAGATGTAGGAGAAAAAACGCGGAAGGTAGTTACCTCCGTTACGGGGACCAACATCAATGATATAAATGTCGCCTGACTTATTGGCAATTAGCTCAATGTTCATAGCACCCTGAACGATGCCCGCACGAGCGACAAGAGCGGAGAGGACCTCGTGAACAGAGGCATTAACTCTGCTACATTCATCCATCGGATGAATGTAGCACGAAGGAACGACTCCATTTAAAGACAAATCCCGATAGGCACTCATAAGACCCCAGGAGATTATTTTTCCACCCTCAACGAATAGCTCAGCCTCGATAACGCGACCTGCAGTGGCGGTCTCAATATAGCTTTCCATAACCACTTCACCCTTGCGCGAGAATTCGCAAGCACGGTTAAACGCGGCAACGAGCTCGGAAAAATCGCGCACGACAGAAACACCACGGCTTCCCGCGGAGTCGACAGGCTTGACCACGAGCGGAAGACCAATCATTTGAGCAGCAGACTTAGCAGCCGATCTATCGCCACTGTTAGCAACAACGTTATCTGGCACAGCAAAACCGTTCTCGGCCAAAAAGGCACGGAATCGCCCTTTGTCGCACAGCATGGCAACCGATTCGCAAGGGTTACCAGGTAACCCGAGCCGCTCCGAAACCCATGCCGCGACGGGTGCCGAAGCATCCGAGGCATAGGAAACAACGCCGTCTACGCTCTCGGCACGCGCAACCCTCAGCACCGCTTCACGGTCTATAGTACTCACTTCGTAGAACGAATCGGCCAGTTCCCGTCCCGGGCAATTTGGATCCCAATCGCAAAGCACAGTGCGGTACCCTAAGCGCCGCGCCGCCTCAAAAGAATCGAGCTGCTGAGCCGACCCGCCTAAAAGAAGGACAGCTTTTGTCATTTGACAACCCTTTTCAAACACTCGCTCAGAATACGAAGCATATCGCCAACGTCTGCCGCATCGTAACGCTGATCGCAAGGCAGACACAGCATTCTTCCGACGAATTCATCCACGAATCCAGAACAACCTTCGGCGCTCCTAGGAATGGGCCACAAATACGGGCAATACAAACCCCGCTCGCTCATGCTTGCCTGAAGTTCGTCGCGATCGCAGCAGGGGACGAAAGGCATCCAAAGGGGAGCCGAGCCCTCTTGGTAAAAGCAGGTTACACCCATATCTTGAAGTCCTTTGGCAAGCAGCTTTGCATTCTCGCGTCGTGCCGTCTTCACGGCCTGCCAGCCCACCCCTCCGCAAAGAGCCCTCGATCTCTCCCCCATACCGGACGTTTCCCGGAACGAGTCGAGAAGCTCGTTGCATTCGCGAAGCTCAGAGAGGTACTGCGGCTTGAGTCGCGCATCCATCCCATAAAGATACTCGCGCTTGAGATCCATGGCCGATTCTCTTCGAGACTCGAAATCCTTGCTCACAACCGGGACGACGGGTAGTCGATGTTTGGCAGAAAACGCAATACCACCCTCCGGCAGCCCCGCCCATTTGCGAAGGCTCAGCACCGTGTAGTCGTCTAAATCCGACTTGTCCTCGAAATCATAATCGAGCCAATCGTGAGTAGCGTCTTTAACGATCGTCAACGAGTGCTTCTTTTTGATTTCTTCCAATTCGACGTCGCTGGCAGACGGCAACCCAAAATAATGCATATAGAGAAGGGCGACACGCCCTCTTTTAGCAGCCATCGCATCAACGTCGTCTAAATCGATCCTGAACTCCTCCAAAACGCGGTAATAATGCACATCGAGCCCTTCGTCGAGGAAAGGCCACTCCATGCACTCGCAGCAATAACAAGGCAGCAAGACCTCGTCGGTGCCCGCATTTTTCAGGAAGGAGGCCACGAGACGCAGAGCATCGCGACCCGACCTCGTGTACACATAGCCGCCGCCATCAACGCAGGGCGCTCCTACCACGGTTTCCAAAGGAAACTCACTCCCGTACTCCACGGCTTTCCAATCGTCTTTCATGCGAACTCTATTCCCTTCCTGCCATCCAGGACATAACTTCGAGGCGGCACGAGCACGGCCTCAGTCGGAACATCTTCACGTGCGTATGCCCCGGCTCCTACGAGCGCCCAATCATTGACGACAACGAAGTTGTTGAGCTGCGCCCCGTTCCCAATAAGACAATGGCTTCCCGCCCTGGCATATCCGGAGAAAGACGCCGTGGGCGATATGTTGTTGAAGTCTCCGATCTCGTTATCATGCGAAAGCACGCAGTTCTGCCACAGGATGTTGCAATCGGCGATGCTGCATCTAGGCCCAACCACCGCCCCGGCCATAACAATGTTGCCCTTTCCCAGCATTCCGGACACATGCGCCCCAGGCTGCACCACATTGGGAAAACGATATCCCTTGTTCAACATCTCGCAGTACTTCTCCTCGCGGGTTTTCTGGAGATCCTTTCCGATGAAGCCCATGGCCATGTCGTACTGTTCCGGAGGAAACTCCTTCGCCAAATCTGATTTGGCCACAAAAGGCGGTAACTCCGTATCCATGCGGGCGTCGAGCGCGTCGGACGTAAATGCGGCCACCTCGATGCCCGCCTCGATCGCAATGGAGTATACGAGCGTTGCAGTATCGCCAGTTCCATATATGACAAGCGGTCTGACCCCACCTTTATTCACTTGGGCCCCCTTTGCGCAATGTCGAGAATCTGCTTCGCAATGCGCTCTGCGCCCCTGCCGTCAACCCCCAGAGTAGAAGCTGCGCTGATCTGGGCGGCGCGCCGCGATGCGTCGACCACAAGGCTATGCGCAGATGCGCATATTTTATCCGTGCCAGCATCCAAATCGGACCTGATGTCTCCAATGAATTCCATGATGCCGGGCACAAAACCGTTCTCGGCCTGATCGGCCGATGTTGCGTATGCGACCATGGGTACCCTGCATAGCGCAAGTTCGTAGACCGAATGACCGCATGCCGTGATCGCGATGTCGCATTCCGACATAAGGGACGCCATATCCCTCACCGATTCGTGAACGAAAACGCTGGCGTCATCCTCGGCCAATGAAAGAACCTTGTTGCGACAACCGGATGTCGGCCCCACTACGACGTGCTTTTCGATCGCACTCCAGAAAGAGTCGCCCTGAAGTTTTTCAAGGATGCGCGCGCACATTCCTAGCTGGTCAGAGCCTCCTGCTACGATCAACACGCTCTTAACGTAATTGGCAAAGCTGCGTTTATTCATATCAAGAAACTCTCTTCTCGCCGGAACGTAACGCGCACCGAACAGAAGAGCTATTCCATCACGGCCGAAACGGTCCTTCAGCCATTGCTCATCTGAGCTAGGAAGATACGACACGACGAGATCGAGGCCTCGTGTGAACTTCCTTCCAAATGCGAAGCTTCCCACCGGGCACAAGGCTCGAACGGACTCGAAGTAGGAATCCGTTGCATCGAAGCTATCCACGAAAACGAATTGCGCATCTATATCGCGCAGTACAAGGGAGAGCCTTTGAAACTCGCCCATGAGATTAGCGGGATCCGTTTCGAGCACCAGAACCTCAAAACCGCGTGATTCGATGATCTCTTTTGGCTGTTTGTCGGCGCAAACATAAAGCACATGGGCGCCGGCGACTCGAAGTGCCTCCGCAATGGAAAGCGTTCTCATCACGTGCCCCATGCCGACGGACCTGGAACCGTCGGCGCGAATGGCAATCGTAGGACAGCTTGCGAGCTTCGCCTTCACTCTATGAGTCCAGATCCTCTTGCCTAATTGGCGAACCAAAGGGGATATCCCGCCGCGCCGTCTTGCCGAGTAGTTTCGGAAGGTGCTTCGAGGCCAGACCGTGGGCAGGGCGAATGCTGCGAATGTTTTCGTTTGTAAAAGTATCCCCTATATGAATAGGCGCTACGGCATAGAGGGATCGACGACCCGCGATGTTCTCTTCCTCGCGTGGGGTGCGCTCATAAGTGACATGCCCCACCGCGTCGCGCGCACAGCGTACAGCTTCGATCATGCTCTTGAATTCTTCGCAATCCATGGAGAAAGCGGAATCCACCGTCTCTTCAGCGCGAGTGATACAGAAATGCTTTTCGATCACGCTTGCGCCAAGAGCTGCGGCGGCGACGTCCACCGTCCAGCCCATTGAATGATCGGACAGGCCCACCGTGCAGCCAAAGCGCTCACGCATATCCGCCATAGTCGCAATATTCATATCCGCATAAACGGCGGGATACTCGCTCGTGCACTTGAGAAGCACTATCTGATCGTTGTTCATGCGATGGCAGGCGTCGACCGCATCTTGGATCTCCTCGACCGTGCCCATGCCGCAGGAGATGACCATGGGCTTGCCTTTTGAGGCCGCGTACTCGATAAGGGGAATGTCCACCAGCTCGGGCGACGCGATTTTATACGCTTCGCAGCCGATGGACTCAAGAAAATCGACAGATGTAGGATCGAACACCGAGCTAAGGAAGTCCATACCCAATCGCTCGCACTCGCTCTTGATTTCTCCCTGCCACTCCCAAGGCGTATACGCTTCCTTGTAGAGGTCGTAGAGAGTGCGCCCCTGCCAGAGGCCCTTCAAGGTTTGGAAATCCGAACTGTCGCAGTCGATGGTTATCGTATCGGCTGTGTAAGTCTGAAGCTTCAAGCAGTCTGCCCCAGCGACCGAAGCGGCCGCCACTATCTCCATGGCCTTTTCAAGACTTCCACCATGATTGCCGCTCATCTCGGCGATGAAGTAAACGTCTCCGTTGCTAATAATGTCAAATAGTTTCATTTTCGCTCTCTCCATCTTTCCACATGAGATATTTCATCTCGGCCATTCGCCAGTCGCTCGGAGTGTCTATATCCTGAACAAGGGCGGGATCTATATAGTACCCCCTGCAATTGGGCATCATAAAGGAACGGAACCGTTCCCACGATGCCGTACGCGCAAAATAAAAGCGACCGCAATCATGAGCGGTTCTCGGCAGATCCTGACTCCGCGTAAGCGCATTCTCCGGACGCTCCCAAGTGAGATTGCCGTCGTCGCTCAACAAGAAGGCCCGTTGAGGAGGAAAGTCGAAATCCGTCACTGCAACAACGGAGGACGTGTCCGTGTTCGTAAGCAGCTTGGCCGCGTTGCGCAACTCTTCCGCCGTGATAAAAGGTGCCGTCGGGTAAATACAGGCGAGAATATCGAACTCGCTATCACGCGAACGATACTCGAAAAGAACTTCAGACAAGACATCGGCACTCGTTGCATGGTCATCGCTATTATTTTCGCTGCGAAGGAACGGCACGCTCGCGCCATATTCCTTAGCGATCTCCGCGATCTCCTCATCGTCGGTCGATACCATCACTTCGTCGAAAAGCCCGCTCTCGAGCGCCGCCTCGATAGAATATGCGATGATGGGCTTACCGCAAAACTCTTTGATGTTCTTGCGCGGTATGCGCTTCGAACCGCCGCGAGCCGTGATAACGGCGATGCTACTCATAGCGAAACACCTCCTCGACATACGATCGAACCGCATCCGCGCGATTCTCTTTGATCACGAGATTCGGGCTTTGTCCGAAAACGAGTGAATTGCTGGGGATATCCACATCTTTCACGTACGCATTGGCGCCGATAATCACGTTGCTGCCTATCTCGCAATCGCCGATTACCTTACTGTCCGACAGCATGAAAACCGATTGGCCGAACCGAGGGTAGATACCCCGGTTGTTCCCGACCGTGCATCCCTGCGAAAACGTGAAATAATCCGAATAGCTTGCACGCCCCATAACGGATCCCAGCGGATGGTCGAACGTGAAGATGTCGGGCAACTCTACCTGGTAGAACAAATCAACGGAAGCCATCGCCTTGTTAAGAGCGTACAGCTTGTCACTCACAGACGCACCCCCCCCCCAAGGAATATACAGCGAGCCAGCTCGTAGAGAAAGCGCGACCATTGACGCCCATGAAGAGGATCGAATTTGGTTACACCCGCTTCGCTGTAATACTTGTTCCTGGTTTTCGAAAAGGATCTCTCGCATTTATCCAGCGCGCAGGGGACGCTTTGCTCAACTGCCTTCTTGTCGTCTTCGCTTAAAACGAAGAACGAGCTGAGCTGCCTTAACAACAGTACGTTGATCTCGCTTATCGATTGCGTCATCAACATATAGATCCTTAACCCTGAGCCTTGCACCAATCTATCAACTTACGAACGGCTTTCACTACGTCTTGCATGTCGTCGTCCGTCATGCAACAGTGTAGCGGAAGCGTGACCGCCTCGTCGTAGTAGCGGTTGGCCTCGGGACAGCACTCGGGATCGTAGCCGAGCTTTTCGTAGTAAGGCAGGCGATAGACCGGCAAGTAGTGCACGTTCACGCCGATCCCCTCAGCGCGCAGAGCATCGAAAATGAATCGCCGCGTGACTCCAAGCGCTTCCACGCCAAAACGCAGAACATAGAGATGACGCGTCGTATCGCTGGGTGCTGGATCGAGCTGGAAGGAAACCTCGGGGATATCCGCGAACGCTTCGTTATAGTACTTCACGATCTCGCGGCGTCGCTTGGAAAAGCCTTCGAGGCGCTTCATTTGCGAAACGCCCAGCGCCGCCTGGATATCACTCATCCGATAGTTGTAGCCCAGCTCGAGCTGCTCGTAGCACCAGCCTCCCTCATCGGGATTTTGCATCTGCGCGCGATCCCTCGTGATGCCGTGCTTCGAGAACAGGACGATGCTCCTGGCGAGCTCGGGGTCGTTCGTCGTCACCGCGCCGCCCTCGCCGGTGGTGATGGTTTTGACAGGATGGAAGCTGAACGTGGTCAGATCCGCCACGCTGCCCACCGGACGCCCCTCCCAGGAGGATCCGAGAGAATGCGCGGCGTCTTCGACAAGCACGAGATTGAACTCGTCGCAGATCGCCCGTATCGCGCCCAGGTCGACGGGCACGCCGCCGAAATCGACCGCGATGACGGCCTTCGTGCGCGGTGTGATCTTAGACCTAATAGACTCGGGGGAAATGTTCCACGTGCGAGGATCTATGTCGGCGAAAACCGGCGTCCCGCCGCAGTACAGCACGCAGTTCGCCGAGGCTGCGAACGTGATGGGCGACACGATCGCCTCGTCGCCCCCGCCGACCCCCGCCGCAAGGCATGCCACGTGCAGCGCCGCCGTGCCGTTGGCCACGGCGGCTGCGTAGCGGGCACCCGTCGCTTCTCGGATCGCGTCCTCGAACCGCTCGGTGGCCGGCCCGCAGGTCAAGTAATCGCTCTTGAGGGTCGAGACGACGGCTTGGACGTCGTCGTCGGATATGCTCTGATGCCCATAGCCCAACAGCGGCTCTCGAACCGGTCCGCCCCCGTTGATCGCTAGCTCTTCCACGCCGGCCTCCTAGTACTTGATCTCCATGCCGGACACGAGCTTCCGCAACTCCTCGACCGACAGCCACTCGTCGTTCGTCCCCGAGTCGTACACGAACCCCGACTCCACCTTCTTGCCGCCTCGCAAATCGACCTTCGACAGGTCGCACCACTCCATATGAGGGTAGATGACGTAGTTCTTCTCGTACTCGTAAGTGGTCATGCTGTCCGCCGCCGGCACCATGCACTCGTGCAGCTTCTCGCCCTCGCGGATGCCCACCTCCACCTGCTTGAGGTTCGGAGCCATGGCCGTCGCGAGGTCGGTCACCCTGAAGGAGGGAATCTTGGAGATGAACGTCTCGCCGCCCTGGGCCTCGGCGAGCGCCTTCACCACGAGCCCGATGCCCTCGGCGAGCGAGATCCAGAAGCGCGTCATGCGCAGGTCGGTTATCGGGAGCTCCTTCGTGCCGCTTTTGACAAGGTTGTCGAAGAACGGGATGACCGAGCCGCGCGACCCGGCGACGTTGCCGTAGCGCACGACGGAGAACGTCGTACCCGAGTGGCCGCGGTAGGCGTTGGCGGCGACGAACAGCTTGTCGGAGACGAGCTTGGTGCCGCCGTAGAGGTTCACGGGGTTTACGGCCTTGTCCGTGGAGAGCGCCACGACCTTCTCGACGCCCGTGTCGAGCGCCGCGTTGATGACGTTGGTGGCGCCGTCGATGTTGGTCCTGATGGCCTCGATGGGGTTGTACTCGCATGCCGGCACCTGCTTGAGGGCGGCGGCGTGGACGACGTAGTCGACGCCCGCGCACGCGCGGCGCAGCCGGGCCTCGTCGCGCACGTCGCCGATGAAGAATCGCAGCTTGGAGTCGTAGTCGGCGCCGGCCTCCTTGCCGAGCGCGATAAATTTGTTGCGCATGACGAACTGCTTGTACTCGTCGCGCGAGTAGACGATGACCTTCTCGGGGTCGTAGTTCTCGAGCACGTAGCGGGCGAACGCGTTCCCGAACGACCCGGTTCCTCCGGTGATGAGTATTGTCTTGTTTGTTAACATGGGTTTCCTTTCCGAGCCTTATCTAATCATTTCTGAAGTTATCGATCTCCAAATAGCGTTCGCACTTTGCCAATTTCGCGTCTGTAGCAAAACGCGAGTACGCAGCTTGTAAGTACTATCGAGATGGCTTTGTATCCCCATGAATCGTAAAAAAGGCAATTTCCTAAACAGAGGAGCAAGATAGCGCCTGCGGATATGGAAGAACGGGCAATGCTATTGATGCAAGGGTAGAAAAGCTGGCCGGTTATAGATTTTGCAAGACATATAAAAATCGATGAAACGCATACCGCGACTCCCGCAGCAAAACCCCCGAAGACTGATGCCAGAACAAACGTAAGCAAAGCATTGATGATTATTCCGATTATGGATATAACGCTAACGTATATAGGCTTGTTGGCGAGCATTGTTCCGTAGCCCGTTGTCTCGCATATAAGGGTTGCTATAGGCGCGGTCATTAGAAGCATGAAATAGGATTGCGATGAAGCGTATCCTGGGCCTACCAGCATATAGAGTGCATCTTGACCCACCACGATTACGCACGTGGCTACGAGCGCGGCAGCCATGACGTAGTCGTGCATCTCGCGTATTCTCGCATGTTCTGCAGCATGATTCTTGTATACAAAAGGAGACCAATAGAGCGAAAACGCCTGTGGAAGTAGGGAAAAGGCAGAAGCGATAGTCATAGCTATTGCCAGAACGCCAGCGTCTTCAAAAAGCCCTAGCCAACCAAGGATGATTTTTCCGATAGATGTTGAGAGTATGAGGACAAGCCCGTTTATGCAACATGGTATCCCAAAAGCAAATAGCAGCTTAATATCTGATCTACTTGGGTGGCTGCCGTCTAGACCGAAGTTCTCTCTTTGTTTAGTCAAAAAATATGTCGAAACAGCAATAGTGCCGAGCGCCATAACCACGATCGACGGAAAGAAATTCGTTGAAACCAGCACTGCAATTGCAAAAAGAAATTTTGATATTAGATTTTGAAGAATCTGCTGCAGGTTGTAATCGCGCACCTCCGACCGCATGCGAGCAATCGTGTTTGACATTCTAAATGCGATTGAACCCGCGATGTAGACACCCAGCACAATCAGCGCGGGGGTATTGCTTTCCCCAAACAGCAAAACCGCTGCCATCTTGGGGCAGGTCAGCAAAATAATAAAGATCAGCGTGCAATTAACTACAGTAGCGACGCATAGCGCCAATAGCGCCATCGTCTTATTACTTAACGATTTCGGCGGGTCGTAAAAGAATCGAATGAACGAACTGTCCAGTCCGAGAAAGGCAAAGTTTGAGACTACGGCGCCAACGGAATAGAAAATGCTTATTTTCGCGTATTCTTCTGCAGGGTAAAAATTCGAAATCAACGGGATGGCCAGTATAGTCATTAATGCGGTTGCTATTGGGGTTAACGAATAACCCGCCAGCCCTTTGATGATCTCTTTTCCCTTGATCATCAGATGTTGTCATTCGTGTTTTGAGACGCGCGGAGTATCTCTTCGATTTTTTCATATATTGTATTCACTCCACCATTTAACTCGTTCTCCAGGAAGCGTTTCTTCATGGCAACAAACGCTTCCTGATCGAAGTCCCGAAGAACCTTTTCGATATCCTTAGCATCATGCGCCGTAGGTACAGCATCGTTAAGCCTGAAATACGAGTCATCGACCTCATCGAATAGAATAAACGGAACATTCATGCAAGCGAAATCAAGGAGAGATGTTGATTGCTCGCTTATGGCGAAATCAAAATCAAGATCAGCGATCGCTTCGTCTTTATACAAATTCACTATTCTTCCCTGCGCCGCCTCAATGAGTTCATCCATGGAGAATTGGCTTCCGGGATGCGTTTTTATCAACAGGTCGAACTTCAAGCGGTTTTGAAGCTCAAATATGGGTTTGAGCGTATGCTCAATGGCTTCCTTGCTGCGACTCGTTGCCAAGCAAACAAGAACTTTCTTTGGCGGACTTTTGATAGCTGATCTTTGCACCCTTAGGCATTCGTCGAATTTGTTTGTACCTGTGATAAAAACCTTTCTCTTATCACCAATCAAATTCGAACTTGCTTTGCCCCATGCGAAAAAATAATCTGCCCGAATGGGTTCGAAAAAGGCTTTATCTTGAATGAGTCCATGTTGCAGCACACATGACTTCTCTGGATACTGCAGTGCGACGATGGAAGAAAAGAAGTGATGATCGCTCATGAGAAGGTATAACTTCGCCTGAGCATCCAGTTTGTTCAGAAAATTACTAAAAGCGTTTGTTAAATATCTGAGCATGCTGTATTCGTACTTGCTGTTTTCTTTCCTGATCGACAAAACCACAGCAAAAGCAGCTCCCGCGAACACAGTTTGGAAGAGCTGGATGACGGGCCATAATATTCCGATCCTTATGTGCTTCGAGCGGCATACTTTTCTTAAAGATAAGGTGCGCGTCTCTTCGTGCTTGTCCAGATCGCTTTTCGTAGCGTGCAAATTCTTAAACATGTTTGAGTTGTTAACCTCGTCCACAAAGACGAGCGCATTGCTTTCTTTCGTCCCAATGGAATTGAATAGCACGATGCCGTATTTGATAAACAGATCGAATCCGGTGCGCTTAATAAAAGAGTCGAGAACTCCGAGTTTCGCAAGCCTTTTACGATCGACCATGAGCTCATGCACTACGCGATCAATCGTGCAACTCTTTCGATTCGACATGCTAGTTCGCTTTCGCCTCAACGCGACAAGAGGGGGCGCCGGCTATCTTTTGGCGCGCTTTAGAATTGTCGCGAATTGACAAGACTCCCCCAGCAAGCACTAGTCCAAGAAACGTAGACGATATGCTTTCAAACATTACATGTCCTCCCAAGCAGCTAAAAACGAATAGGACACCGAAAGCGATTAGATAGAAACCGGCTTGGCTTCTTTTGGAACTTTGCACAATTTTCATCAACCACGTAAGAAGAAAGCCATACACGAAAAACGTCATGATGAAGCCATAAGACACGAACAAATCAGCCCAGTCAAACTCAATCGGTCGCACTATCGACGTACTCAGATACCCCGATATCTCGGAGAGAACATTATGGAAGCAATAATATCCGTTTCCGAATAGAAGTTGAAAAACACCCAGCGGATCTGCCATGTCGGAGGAGAGGAGCGTAATCGCATGGCCCAGCATCCACGTTCGTCCGCTGGTTAAATAGTCGATAAAGTTTCTATTTTCAAAAAGATAGGCCTGTCTTTCCGAAACGGAAGCAAGTAAAGCCTGCAAATAGTCAACCTGAAGAAAAAGGAAGTAGAATACTGCAGAAATCAGCAAACCCAATATGAAGTTTCTCGTTCGATTCCTTTTTGGTGCAATTAGATAAAAGAGAAAAAGAACCAAGACGAAAACAATACTTGACTTAGTGCCCAGCATAAAAAGAGAAACAGCATTAAGCAATGCTACCGGTGCCCATGCAGCCTTTCTCTCTGCAAAGCATTTCTCAAGGCAAAACGCATAAAGAAGGAGCATGGCAATATTTATGCTATTAAGGGAGAGGAATACGCTCTTAAATCCCTGTCCTCCCGAATAGCTTGAAACGCCTATGCCCAATATGGATGTACCCAAATATAGAATTGGAACATAAATCGCGGATACTTTAAAAACACTGTCGATAAACGAAACAGGAATATAGCCGCACTCGTTAAGCTTGGTAACAACTCTGAATATCGAGAAGAACAGCAATAACTTGACAATCACGCCAATCTCGTAAGTTAAGGAGCTGAGCCCTATTGTGCCGTCGGCCATAAACGATGCAAGCATGACGAAAACGCAATACAACAACGCCGCAAGAATTACGAAAAATCCCTTTTTGTCGATACGCAGTTCTACGTACAACAACAAAATGAAAAAGGCTACGCGAATCAGTTGCCCTAAGATATCTATACTCGTGAGCCCATTTAGAAAATCGATACCAACGGTTGCAATCAGTATGAAGAAGATGATCTTACTGCAAATAGCGAGATCTCTGTCTTTGCCACTTGCCTTTAGCACATGCGATCCAGTCCCGGTACTCGGGATACCGACGCCGGCCCTCGCGCAAATTCGATCTTCTGCTAAAGAATCAATTCTCAAACCGAGGTTCCTCCCAAAAAAAATATTTCATAGGAGGCGACGATCGAGCACCAAGAATAATTATCGTGAATGATCATCGAGGTTTTTTGATCGAATCGCCTTAGCTCGTCAATTGAAAGTCGCTCGGCTCTCTCGATCAGCCTCGCCAGCGACCCCTCCCCCTTCGTCCAGTACAGCGCGGCGCCCTGGGCCACCTCGCGGTTGAAGCCGACGTCGAGCAGCAGGTTCAACTGGGTTGAGGCGAGCGCCTCGAGCAGGCTCGGGTTCGTGCCGCCCACCTCGTGGCCGTGCAGGTAGGCGAAGGCGTTCTCGCGGATCTTCTTGAGCAGCTCCTGGTCGTAGACCGTGCCGACGAATTTGATGCGGGGATCGCCCCGGAATCCCGTGCGCCTCTGCAGCTCGTCGAGGAACCCCTCGTCGACTCCCGTGACGAGGATGAAGGCCCTCTTCGTGCCGGACGCCATGAACTCGCGAATCATCGTCTCGTAGTTGTTCTCGGGGACGAAGCGGCCCACGACGAGGTAGTAGCCGTTCGGCTCCAGGCCGTTCTTCTCGAGCCATCCCGCGAAGGCGGGGTCGTCGTCGGCGAGCTTGGAGGGGGCCGCGTCGGCGCCGTAGGCGATGTAGGTGGTCTCGGGCGAGAAGCGCGCGTACTCCTCCCGGACGTACTTCTCGATGGTCCTGCTGTCGCAGACGAGCAGGTCGGCGTGCTTCACCATGCCCGCCTCGGAGAGCTTCCAGTACCTGCGCACCGGCGCGCTCCACTTGGCGCGCATCCATTCGTGGCCGTCGGGGTTGACGAGGAGGGTCCCGCCCATCCTGCGTATCCTGCGGGCGAAGCGTCCGACGAAGGGGCCTATCCTGCAGGCGAGCACGTAGAAGACAGGCCGCTCGGCGCCGGTGCGCTCGGCGTGGCGGATCGCCCACCAAAGCGCGTCGAGGTCGTAGGCGATCGCCCGCGCGGCCCCTATCGGGCGCCAGCGGATGCAGAAGCAGTGGGCGCCGTTGTGCTCGTACTCGGGCTCATGCGGCATCTCGTCGACGGCGCAGGCAACGTGATACCTGATGCGGTCGGAGACGCGGTTCTCGGTGAGCTTCTCCACGAACGTCTCGAAGCCCCCGTAACGGGCCGGGATGCCCTTGCATCCGACGATGTATACGTGCTTGATCCCGTCGCCCATCTAGCACGCCCCCTTGCCGTCGAACATCGTGATTACCGTCTTCGCGATCACCCGCAGGTCGGTCGAAAACGAGCGCTCCTCTATGTAGGCGAGGTCCATGTCCACCATGTCGTCGAAGGTCGTGTCGCTCCTGCCCCTCACCTGCCAGTAGCCGGTGAGACCGGGCTTGACGGAGAGGCGGCGCATGGCGCGCTCGTCGTACTGGGCGACCTCGGAGGGCAGCGGCGGGCGCGGGCCCACGCAGGAGAGCTGGCCCATGAGGCAGTTCAGGAACTGGGGCAGCTCGTCTATCGAGTGCTTGCGGATGAACTTCCCGATGCGCGTGACGCGAGGGTCGTCCTTGATCTTGAAGAGCGGGCCGTCGGCCTCGTTCAGGTCGGCGAGCTCCGCCAGGCGCTCGTCGGCGTCCTTGTGCATGGAGCGGAACTTGTACATGTCGAAGGTGCGGATCTGGCCGTCCCGGCCGATGCGGCCGACGCGCTTCTGCGAGTACAGGGGGTTGCCCGGACTCTCGAGGCGGATGGCGGCGCACAGGACGATCGAGGGGATCAGGAGGACGGCGATCGCGACGAGCGAGAAGGCGATGTCGAAGGCGCGCTTCACGAAGCGGTAGCCCCAGCGCCCGTCGGCGCGGGCCGGCGCCCGGACCGGGCCCTCGGCCTCGCTCGTGAGCTCCGGCGCTAGAAAAGCGAGGTCGGAAGCCTCGAGTTCGCTCGACTTTACATAACCGCGCTTATCGAGCAATGTTGCCGACAACACCTTGATCGGGCGGTTAGCTAACCTCTTGATTCTTACGGGGTCACCATGACCCCGTAAACAACGTACAGGCTTCTTCGCGACGGCGCACAACGCTTGCAGCATGTACCACTATCAGTACAGCGTTACCCCGCACTACTCCCCCGCGCGCTCCACCAGGTCGATCAACTCCTGCTGGGAATGCACATCCAACTTCGCGTAGATATGTTTGACATGGCTCTTCACCGTGTTGCGCGACACCACGTAGTGTTCCATGACGAACTGCCCGTTGCGCCCGCGGGCCAACATGGCGAAGATCTCCGTCTCGCGCTCGGTCAAGCCGTGCTGCGCACCCAGCTCAGCGCACCGCTCCTCGATGCTGAGCTGCCGCACCGTCTCACCAGCGCCGCCAAACCTCACCTCGCCGACTGCCTCGGCAGCAGCAGCCCCAGCCGACCCAGCCTCGCGCTCGCCCACGTTCACCACGCCTCGGATCGTGTCGGCGAAACTGAACTTCCTGAATCCCAACCACAGAAACGCGACGAACGCGAACAGCACGACCTCGGCGATGAGCATGGCTGCATCGTCATTCGTGCCCACGATATCGTTCGTGGTATGCCCGGCAATCGCGCCCACGTCGGTTCCAACCGCGCTCATGAAACGCACAAGCGCGAACGTCGGCAACAAAGCCAACAGGTTTTGCCGCCCCACTGCCAACACCACAAGCCACACCAGCATGTCAAAGCTGCGCACGCCGATGCGCAAAAGCGCGTTCGCCGAGGGCAGATCCGTCAAAAATGTGAACGGCGCGATGATGAAGCCGGCCACCACCAGCAGCATCGCGAACGAGAACAGCATGTCCTCCTTGCTCTCGCTGCGCGACAGCAGCATCCATGCGGCCACCCCCACCAGCACGACCGCCGAAACATCGACGCTGATAGGAGCATGGGACACTTCGTTGAGCGTGAGTCCGTAACCCGTCGCAACGCTGAACAATCCTACGCATAAAAACAGCGCATGAGCAGGCCGCAAGAACGATTCCGGATTGGACAGTTCGAGGCTGGCCGGGGACGCTTCGCGCGCGATCGCGTCCAGCTGCCGCCCGCCTCGGCGATACAGCATTACGATGACCAGCGCGTACGAGCATGTCGCCTCGACGATGCCCAGCTCGTACGAGACCGAAGGATGCGCCACGCGCACCACCTCGCCCAACGCCATGCCGCACACCACCCCCGCAAGCGCCGCCTTCGACGAACGCAACGACGAGAAGGCGGAAACCATCATGATCGACGCCCACGCGGAGGCCGTGTTGTAGAACAGGAAGCCCGCCACCGTCAGCGGACCGTTCGCCATCTGCAGAGCGAACTCCAGCACGAACGCCGCCGTGATCGCACAACCCAGCGCCACCACGGTCAATAAGCGCCGATCGAGCAGCGAAGGCTTGCGCGTGGCGATCAGAAACAAGATCAAGAACAGAAAGCCCGACGTCATCGTGGAAATCTCCCGAGCGATGCCGTAGTATTCGGCCACGCGAGAATACACGCTCGCGTTCAGAATGCCGCCGACACAGCCCATGATCGCAAAGGCGATCACGCACACCACTATAGCCGCGCTTTCGCCGTGCTTCGAATCGCGCATACGTTCCACCATCGCTTGCAAGGCTCCCTCCCCCTCATCGCTTGCTCCCATTGTAAGCGAAACCTGCGCCATCCGATCACGGCACCCCGCATCCACCACGTTCATCAGCCTTATCGCCCTCAAATCACCCTCGCAGGGGGAGCGCGCCAACTCGCCTTTCGCCAGCCGAAACACCCCCGACGGGGTGGTTTCAAGCCTCGCCGAACGCCGTAGAGTGCACGTCGAGGGAAGCGGCTCCTCATCCGGAGCCGCAAAACAGATCGCACCATTAGGAGGATCATCATGGGAACGAACGTAACGAACGAAGGCGGCATCTCCCGCCGCAGCTTCCTGGGCGGCGTCGCAGGCGTCGGCGCGCTTGCCGCCATGGGCCTGGCCGGCTGCTCGCCCAAAGCCGCGGGTACAACCGGAGCCGAGAGCGCTTCCAGCTCCGCCAGCACGTCCACAGGCGTCGCCGACAACAACGCGGTGGCCGTGGACGACGGCAGCGCCGCCATCACGGTCGACTGGCTGGGCGCCCCGCCGGAGATCGGCGACATCACCGAGACGAAGGACACCGACCTGCTCATCGTGGGCGCAGGCAACGGCGGCATGATCGCCGGCGCGTACGCATCCGACCAGAAGATGGACTTCATCCTATGCGAGAAGGGCACCGAGGTGGGCGCCACGCGCCACTGGTTCAACGCCGTCGACACCAAGCCCTTCACCGACCAGGGCTACCACACCGACCGCGCCCGCCTGCACGGCGAGTGGGCTCGCTATTCCAGCGGCACGTGCGACCACAACCTCATCAACATGTGGATGAACGAGAGCAACGACATGTTCGAGTACGTCGACAAGTACATGAGCGAAGCCGGCGCCGTGGTCATCGCCGACGAGTTCGAGATGCCGGGCGGCATGGGCGCCACCCCCTTCTACACCCCCTGCGGCGAGCACCACTACGGCAACGCCGAGGGCGGCCGCGACGGCGTCCCCGTGCGCAACGAGCTGTTCGAGAAGGTCATGAACGACAACGGCTACGAGATCTCCTACAACCATGAGCTGGTAAAGCTGGTCACCGAGGATTCCGGCAAGGTGACCGGCGCCATCTTCAAGACCGATAACGGCTACACGCAGATCAACGCCAAAAAGGGCGTGCTACTGACCACGGGCGGCTACTCCGCGAACCCCGCCATGCTCTCGTCGCTGTCCCCCATCACCACCGCGTCGGTGACCGCGCTGGGCTACAACCAGAACAACACGGGCGACGGCATCAAGGCGGCGCTGTGGGCGGGTGCGGTGAAGGACATCACCAGCGCCACGATGATCTTCGACCGCGGCCTCGTCGCGCCCGGCACCACGGCGGGCTACACCGAGGAGTCCGTCAAGGCCGGCAATCCGCAGTGGCCGGGCAACGGCCAGTTCAACCCCGGCACGCAGCCCTTCCTCAAGGTGAACCTGCGCGGCGAACGCTTCGCCCTCGAGTCCGCCGACTACGACTACCTGCCCCATGCGGCCGCGCAGCAGCCTGGCGGCGTGTACATCAGCGTTTGGGACGGCAACTTCGGCGACGACGTGCAGCGCTTCCACACCCTCGGCTGCTCGGCCGGCACCCGCATGGGCGTGCTGGGCGTGAAGAAGGAAGACGGCACGTACGACCTGGACAAGTACTTCGAGAAGGAGCTGGCCGACGGTCGCCTGCAGAAGGCCGACACGCTCGACGAGCTTGCCGACAAGCTTGGCTTCGACGCCGACGCCAAGAAGACGTTCCTCGCCACCTGCGAGCGCTACAACGAGCTGTACGACAACCAGGAAGACGTCGACTTCGGCAAGGAGCCCTACCGCCTCTCCGAGCTGCGCACCCCGCCGTTCTTCGGCGCCACGCTGGGCGGCACGCTGCTCACCACCATCGACGGCGTCCGCATCAACGCCGACTGCCAGGCGCTCAACACCGACTTCGAGCCCATCGAGGGCCTGTACTGCGCCGGCGACTGCTCGGGGTCGCTGTTCAGCGGCAACTACCCCGACCAGATGCACGGCGTCGCCTGCGGCCGCACGATGACCGAGGCCCTGCACGTGGTCAAGCTCGTGGCCGCCAAGTAACGCGCTCCCCTCATAAGCTGCGCGCCCTCCCCTCCCGCGCGCAGCATCCTACCCGCGCCCCGACCTCCCCGGGGCGCGGCATTATTTTGGGGTATGCCACTCGCACGGGTCGGGTGCCGCCAAGCCACGCACGCCCATGATGATCATCTCCACGCCGTTCGCGAACGACTCTTCCGAGTACGCCGAATCCACGATGCGCTGCCACACGGGCATGTCGCGCGTCGCGCCACCCGCCGCCTCGTCTGCCAGCCGTCGCTTCTGGGCGGCGATCGCGCTTCCGTTGAACCCGGTGAGAAAGGCGTCCACCATGGCCCACGCCTTCGTGAGCACGGGCTCGGGCATGCCCTGGTCGAGATGCAGCGACACGATCTTCTCGGTGTGGGCCGCCAAACCCGCGTAGGAGATGTTCGGATCGAGGTCGATATCGTTCATGTGCGGATGCGCGCAGTACTCCCGATGGATGGAGGTCATCGTGCGCCGCAGCGTGTCGTCCCACCGCTCTCCCGGCACCGGATCGGTGTCGAGCGTTTCCATGAAGCGCGTGAGCACCGCCACCAGCACCTCCTCGCGCGAGGAAAAGTGCGCGTAGAACGCCATGGCCGACACGCCCAGCTCCGCGCCGAGGGCACGCATCGTGAATGCGCCCATGCCGTCGCGATCGATCATGCGATACGCGGTATCCACGATGACGTCCCGGGTCAGCCCGCTCTTCCGCTTCTTTTCGGTTTCCGCATCCACGCCGCGTCCCTCCTGCCAGCACCTCGTTTCGCCCAGCATAGCATGAGCATGCCCGGCCGCGAGCCCTCCCGCCTCCTTCGCATGCGAAAACCAAGAGGAGCCGAAGCGCGCTCGCTCCGGCTCCTCTTCCGAACAGGCCGATCGGCGTTACGCCGCGGGATTATGCGGCCAATCGTGGCAGTGCATGCACTGGTTGTCGGTGATCTCCTTGTCGCGCGCATGGCAGTTCACGCAGGAGTTGTACCCTCCGTGGAGGGAGTCGTGCGGGTTGCTCTGCTCGTAGGACGAAGTGGTCTCGGCCAGCGCCTCGTACGAGCCTCCATGGCAGCTCAAGCACTGCTCGTCGGACACATACGCACCGGTGCCGTCGCCGGCAGCGGTCTGCGTCGTCTTGGCCGACGAGCCGTCCGCATCGGCGCCGGGTTCTGATGTCTGCGGCGCACATGCCGCCAACCCCAAGGTCAGGCAAAGGACAAGCGCAACCGTCGACAACGCGCCTACCGTGGATCGTTTGACGTTCAACATGGCTTTACGCTCCTTTCACCGCATGCTCGGCGGCAACGTAGCCGAACGTGACGGCGCGTCCGATGGACGTTCCAGGGATATGACGGGGGTAGTTGCCGGCGAAGAAGTTGCCCGACGCGTTGCCCACGGCGTACAGCCCCTCGATCACCCGGTCGTCGGTATCGAGCACGCGGCACGAACCGTCGATGGTGAGCCCGCCCACCGTGGCGAGCACGCAGCTGTTCGTGGTCAGCGCGAAGAAGCGCGTGCCCGTGAACGGGATGGTTCCCGCCAGGTCGCGTCCGAAGTCCTCGTCCACGCCGGCCTCGAAAAACCCGTTGTACCGCGCGATGGTGTCGGCGAGGCCCTGCGGGTCGACGCCGCAGGCGGCGGCCAGCTCTTCGGGCGTTGATCCCTCGAACAGCCAGCCCTTCTGCTTGAACTCCTCAACCGCGTCCTCCATGCCCTCGAACATGGTATCGTCGAACACCTGCCAGCAGCTCTTCCCGAAGTCGGGCTGGGCGTTCTGCGCGTTCGACACGCTTTGGAAGGGCAGATCCTCGCGCACGAAGCGCTTGCCGTCGCCGTTCACCACGAGGGCGAAGTACACGGCGTTCCACGTGCGCGCGTCGTAGAACGAATCGGGATTGCCCCAGCGGAAGTTCATCACCGGCTGAGGGCACGGATCCATCTGCGCGCCTGCTTTGATGCCCATGAGATGCCCGTCGCCCGTGGTGCCCCAACCGGGGTTCCACCAACTCGACGAGGCATAATCCTCCGGACGCGTCCACGCTTCCATGAGCTCAGGGTTCGCATCGTAGCCGCCCGTGGCCAGGATCACGCCTTTTCCGGCGTTGATCTGCACGTACTCGTCGCCGCTCTTGGCGATGACGCCGCCCACGCGTCCCGAACCGTCGCGCACCAGCTGCACGCCCGGCGTGCTGAAGCGCAGGTCGAGGTTGTCGTAGGCCTTCGCCACCTCTTGCATCTCGAGGCACACGTAGATGCCCGAATAGCCGGAGCGCACTCCGGCGTCGGGCGGCAGCGAGGGGCTGTCGTAGAAGCCCAGCTCCGTGTCGATGAGCGGGGTCAGCGCCGGCATGCCGCAGGTGGAGGGAGCCTGCTCCACCTTCGAGATGACGAAGCCGTTCTGTCCCTTGTCGAGTTCGGCCTGCCAGAAATCGGTAGCCTCGCCCGAACGGTCGACGTAGGTGCGTATGGGTTCGGGGCGCACGCGCCAGTACGCGCTGCGGTACATCTCGTCCAACAGCGCCACCTTGTCGATCTCGGTGCCCTCCTGGCACTTCGCCCCCACGGCGCCGAAGCACTCGAAGCAGCCGCGGCCCTTCGTCATCTTCTCGATGCAGATGACTTTCGCGCCCTCTTCGGCTGCCTTGAGGCTGGCCATGAGCCCGGCGATACCCGCGCCCACCACCACGATGTCGCAATCCTCGGTCGAAGCGATGTCGCTCGCGGCGATGTCGCGGTCTTCGAAGCCGACCGGCCCGCGCGGCCCCGGGCATGCCGCCTTCTTCACCGGCACAAGCGCCGTCTCGCACGCAAGCTGCCGATACGCGTCCACCGATTCGGCGACGGGCGCATCGTCGGCGAAGGCGATGCCCGTCGCGCCCAGCGTCCCCAGCGTACCAGCAGAAAGGCCCGCCAAGCCGATCCCCTTCAGGAACGAGCGACGCGATACGTCGTACTCTCCCATAGTCCCTCCTTGTTCGTTTTTCTTTACAACGTAAAGTGAATGGTAACGTGTTTTATTTACGTTGTAAAGTAAGAGCTTGCGAATACGCCGCGTCGAGCAGCAGAGCGCGAAAAGGGATCCCGCAGGATCCCTTTTACGAACAGATGTTTCACGTGAAACATCCGCGTTACGGAGGCGCCGCGCGAAGCGGCGGGCGGGCGGCGTAGCGCTACTTCCTCACACCGGACATGGTTTGCTCGACGATGCTGTCCATCATGTCGGGGGTCAGCATGCCGCTGATATAGCCGAAGATGTTGCCGTCCTTGTCGATCATGAACGTCGTGGGGAACGACCTGATACGGTAGCCGCTGAACATCTCGCCCGTCGTGTCCATGAGCACGGGATACGTAATGCCCCGCTCGTCGATGAACGCCTTCACGTCGGCTTCGGACACGTCGCTGTTGTTGGGACGGCTGTCGGTTTTAGGATTCGCCACGCCCAGCACCACGAGGTCGCCCTCGTTCTCGCCACGATCCCGGTACAGCTTCTCGATATCGGGGATCTCGCGCTGGCACGGCCCGCACCAGGTGGCCCAGAAGTTAAGGAACACCGTCTTGCCGCGGTACTCGTCCAGCGAATGCTCCTTGCCGTTCTGGTCGACCAACTTGAGGTCGGCCAGCGGCGCCGCCTGCACATCGGCTTTGCTCGCAGCGCCATCGCCCGAGCCGGCGTCCTTGCCCGCATCGGAAGCATCGGACGAACCGCTGTTCGCCCCGTCGCCCTTCGCCTCATCCGCGCCCTGGTCGGCCGGCTGCTCCTGCGCAGCGGGCGCGCCGCCGAACGACGACAGATAGCTGGTCACGCCGTTCATCCACCCGGTCACGGTCATCACGCCCATGACGATGAGCAGCGCGCCGCCCACCTTCACCGTATACTTCACCACGTTGCCGTGCGTACGGAAAAAGCGCAGCACCTCGCCCGTGAACAGGCCCACCGCCAAAAACGGCAGCACGAAGCCGATCGTGTACACGGCCACCAGCCCGAAGCCTGCCGCGGCCGAAGCGCTCGACGACGCCATCAGCAGCACGCTGGCCAGCACCGGACCCACGCACGGCGTCCACGCGAAGCTGAACGTGAAGCCCAGCACCAGCGCCACCAGCGGGTTCATCGCGAACCTATTCAGCCGAAACGGCAGACGACGCTCCTTCTCCACCGCCTTCGTCTTGCCGAACGCGCCCAGCATGTACAGGCCGAACGCCGCCATGATGACGCCGGCGACGATCGAGAACACGCGCTGGTTTCCGGTGAAGAACTGGCCGAGCGCCGTGAATCCGAAGCCCAGCAGGAAGAACGCGAAGCTCACGCCCACGACGAAGAACAGCGTGTTCACGAACACCTTCTTACGCGGGTACTCGACGGTCCCGTCATCGTTCGCAACGCCTGCGCCGCCTGCCAGATAGCCCACGTACAGCGGAATCAGAGGCAGCACGCACGGCGAGAAGAAGCTCAGCAGGCCTTGCACGAACACGGTGAGCACGGGAATGCTCGTTTCGAGGGAGAAGCCCATGATCTCCTCCTAGCCCTCTGCGCCGGACGATGCCGGCCGACCATCGAAAGGCACGACGCCGTCGGAGCCGAATATGCGGTCGTCGATGTCGGCGATCGATATCTGCGCAAGCCGTTCACGGCAACGCTCGTCTAAATCGAGGAATATGTCGTCCATGATGCCCGCCATACCGGATGCCACAAGGCATTTCATGTCCATATCGCCGCTATGCCAACCGGATTGCACAAATCTGATGTTGAGCGCATCGGCCACCATGTGCAGGTCGACCGCCGAAGCGTCCCCTGCAAAACGGTAGCCGCCCACGTTGCCTTCGCGCGTGGTCACGAACCCGGCGCGCTTGAGCGGAGCCATCACCTTGCGCACACGCGCCGCGTTCGTACAGATATTCTTGGCCAAAGCCTCGCTGGAAACGATGTCCGCCTTATGGTTCAGATACACCAGCGCGTGCACCGCAACAATGAAATCGCTGTTCATGATGCTGCTCCGTCTACGACAAATCAACTGTTTCACTTCTTTATACAGTAACTTTTGTACAAAAGAAAGATACAGTTGAGAAATCGAGCCGAAAAACCCGTAGAGAGCAGGCGAGGGCGAATCATCGGCCCGAAAACACACTTCCGAGCCGAATTCCGTGTCTTTGGGCCGATGATGAGCCCTTCCGACCGCTATCGCCTCAAGCTCGACAATATTCCGGGCCGCGCGGGCGGGTTCGGCAGATGGATCAGCCGCGGTTCGAAGTCGAACAGCTCCTCGGTGGACACCGTCGAGCTCACCGTCAGGCAGCTCTTCAAGCACGCGTCGGCGCACAGGTTGCACTGCACGCAGTCGGCCGCCGAGAACTCCAGGAAGCTGCCCTCCCCCTCCGCAGGCACCAGCTCGCTTTTGCGCAGCGCGCCCGTCGGGCAGAACACCGTGCACATGTTGCACGAGCTGCACGCCTGCGTGTCGATGGATACCGAGCCGAACAGCCGCGTGTCGATCTCGGGAACCGTCGGCGCGCCCAACCGGTCCATCGCATCCAGCACCAGCATGCGTCGCTGCGGGTTGAACTGCGGCAGCGTGCCAGCGTCGGACATGCGCAGCCGCTCGCGCAGCGACGGCGCGGCGTTGTCGTTCTTGAACACCATCACCTCGGCCGTCTTGCCCGCGGCGTCCTTCGCCCGCGTGCGCGCGCTCGTGAAGAAGCCGCGGCGCGACTCGCCCAGCAGCGTGCGCTTGTCTTCGAGCAGCACCTCGTCGGGAAACGCCGACGCGCGCCGCACGCGGACGTCCGAGCCCTGCGCAGCCATGAGCTCGTTCGCCGAAGCCACCGTGGCGTCGATGCCCGGCACGTTCGAGCGGAACTTGCACGTGGCGCACGTGCCGTCCACCAGCACGATATCCTCCACGCCGCGCGCCGCAAGACCCAGCAGCACGCTTTCCTCCATGCGCGCGAGGCAGGGCACTTCGGCGTACTTCGCCGGGTCGGCCAGGCGCTTCGACGCTATGCGCGCGCATGCGAACACGGCCTTCCCGCCGGTTGCCGCCACGGCGGACGCCACGCTGGAGGCGAGGTCCTCGTCCAGCGGGCGCAACGGGATGAGCGCCTCCACCGGGCATACCGTGGTGCAGGCGCCGCACGCCACGCATCCCTCGCCGTCAAGCTCCAACACGTTGTTGGCCGCGAACACCGAGCCCGTCGGACAGGCGTCCGCGCATTTTGCGCACGACGCATGGCGGTTGCGCACCACCACGCAGCGATCGCTCGCCAGGTACACGGCCTTCGACTCCAGCGCCTCGGCCACTTCCACGATGTCTACCAGGTTCGGCATGCCAATTCCTCGTCTCGTCTTCCGCTACTTCTCGAGAAACGTCTCCTCGATGGCGCGCAGCTCCTCGGGCGTGTTCGCGTTGATGAAGCAGCCGCCCATGGGCTCGGCCTCCAGCACGCGCTCCTGCGGGAACTCGCACACCTCTACGTCCGCGAAGAACCCTTGGGCGCGCTTCTCGCCGCGGTCGAGCGCGGCGCTCACGGCCGGCAGGCAGCCCGCGCGGCGGTACATCGCATGGAACGGCTCGAACCCGTGCTTGTTCACCGGCACCACCACGTCGGCGCCCGTCTCGTTCATAGCCAGCGCCTCGGCCACCACGAGCGACGGGGAAGCGAACACCATGTCGCAGGCCACCACGGCCACATACGGGTTGCGCGCAGCCTCCAGCGCCGTGTACAGACCCGGCAGCGCCCCGCGCACGTTGAACGCGTCGCGCACCAACTGGATGCGATACTGCGGGAACTCAGCGTGCAGGAAGTCCAGGCGCTCCGGCTCGTTCGTGGTGATCACGAGGTCGTCGGCAACCGGGCCCAGACGCTCCACCAGCCGGCAGATCAGCGGCCGGCCCGCGAACGGCACGGTCGCCTTGCTCTGCCCCATGCGCCTGCTCTCGCCGCCCGCCTGGATGACCACGGTCACGCGCGGCCGCACGAAACGCTGCTCCACGAAGTCGGCGAGGCCAGCAATGTCGTCGAGCGCGAACGCCGGCACGTGGTACAGCTCGGCGGCATGGCGCGCCTCCTCGATGTCGGTGACGACGGCCACCGTGTCCGACGTCGGCAGCTTGTTCGATATGTCGGCGTAGTCGGGATGCTGCGTCTTGAAATGGCCTCCTGAAGCCCTCTCGACCCGCTGCGCGGCACGGCTCAGCTCCTCGCGCGCCGCATCGTCGTCGGCCGGAGGCACGGTGCCGCGGGTGAACTGGGTGAAGTCGGTTCCCAGCGGCCAGCCGCAACGCGCTCCCTCGGCGAACACGTCGGCCACCCGCGCGTCGGCTTCGTTGCCCGAGCGCATGATCTCGATGGTGGGCAGCCCGCTTTTGCGGTACCCTTCCACCACCACGATGTCGTGTCCGGGCATGCTGCGCACGATGTCCGAGCACTCGATCTCGCCTTCCACGGTCTTGATGCGGGCGATCTGCCCGGGCGCGGCGATCACCGTCTCGCGCGCACCAGCGGCGCGGTGGCGGTACGAATCCTTCCCGGGATAGTCGATGTCGAAGCCCACGTGGCTGTGATGCTTCACGCTGCCCACGTCGCGCCCACGTCGCACCAGCTCGGCGATGAGCTGCTCGATGAGCGTCGTCTTGCCTGAATTATGCCGCCCGACGATAGCCAGGGCGGGGCTCGGTATGTTGACCATGCGCTCCCCCGTTCGTTCGGCGCACAGTATAGCACGAAGCGCCGCCCGCACCGGGAAGGAGAGGCAGGACGCACGCAGAAGCGCCAGGTCGATAAAACGCTGCGCAGAGCCGCGCCGATCCCGCAATCGTTGTTTTTAGCAACATAACGAAACCGTTTGCGTTGCATAACGAAACCGTTTGCGCTGCATAACGAAACACGCCGGAGGCCGCGCCAAAAGGCGCGGCCTCCGAGGGAGGGAGGAAAACGCGAAACGCTTACGCGGTGATCGTCGGCAGATAGAACACACGGGGCTCCGTGCCCTCTTCGGGCAGGTACGCCTCGCCGCCGCGCTCGGCCACGAGCTTCTTCATCTCGTCGAGGTCGCCGAACAAGCGCGCCTCCGCCATGCACGCCTTCACGCATACGGGATCGGGCTTTCCGTCGCCGGAATGCTCGATGCAGAAGTCGCACTTGTCCACCGTCATCTTCGGCATGTTCTCATAGGCGACGCTCTCGTATTCGTTCAACTCGGAGCCGAAATAGCCGTCCTCGCTCTGAACGAGGTAACGCGCGCCGTAAGGGCAAGCCTCCATGCAGCTCTTGCAGCCGATGCACTTCTCCTTGTCGATGACCACGATGCCGTCCTCGTCGCGGATGGTGGTGGCGCCCTGCGGGCACACCGCCACGCACGGCGGGTTCTCGCACATCATGCACAGCATGGGGCGGATGGTGCGCACCGCGTTCGGATAGGAGCCTTCGGTGCCGCGGTCCACGCGCGAGCGGGTCACCGTCGGGGGCGTGCCGTTCGCGCCCTTGCACGCCACCGAGCATCCGTGGCAGCCAACGCATTTCTCAAGGTCGATAACGAACCCATAGGCCATGAAACTCATCCTCCTTTCCGGGGATTAGGAAATCTTCTCGAGCTTGCAACGCACGCACTGGTCCACGCCGGATCCGACGTATTCCATGCGCTTCGGATCGCCTGCGGGCACCAAGTGGTTCACCGCCGTGCCCTTCGTCTTGCCGATGGGCTGGTAGTCGGATTTCGCGTTCAGATGGCCGCCCACCGACGCCACGCATTCGGGATGCACGAACTCGGTGAGCACGGCCACGCCTTCCACCACATCGCCGTCGCGGTTCGACAGGCGCACCTTGTCACCCGATTTGATGCCCTTGGCGGCACCGGTCGCCGCATTGATCTCCAAGAAGTACGTGGTATCGTCCAGCTCGTTGATCTCGTTGATCCAGGCGTTCTCCACCTGCCAGGTATCGGTGTTGATGGCGTTCGTCCAGTACACGGGGAACAGGTCGAAGCCTTCCTCCTCCACCTCGTGGTCGAGGCACGGCATGAATTCGGGCAGCGGGATGTAATCGTCCGTCTCCCAGTAGATGCCCAGCTTGTCAACCTCGGCCTCGATCTTCTCCTTCGCTTCAAGCATGAAGTCGAAGTACAGCGGAATGCGCCCTTCCATGCCCGCCGCGAACACGTACACCTCGTCGGCCTTGCGCTCGCGCGTCAGCACGCCGTTCTCGCGGAACCAGTCGATGCCGCGATCCTTGCCCGCCAACGACTTGAGCGCGGCGTCGCACACGCGCTCGGCCGTGATCTGCTCCTTGCCGTCAAGCTTGTACTCGTCGGCAAGCTTGTAGTAGTCGTTGAGCGCTGCAGAGTACTCGGCGGTCTTGCCTGCCTTCGCCGCGAGCGCGCCGAACGTGTCCAGCGCCGACGGGCAGTTGTCCTTGGCCTCCACGATGGGCATGCGCCCGGCGACGATATAGGGCACCTCGGGCAGGCCGGGCACGCGGTGGTTGTTGAACGACAGCGGCAGCGGATCGTAGCGCTCGAGGTAGCACGGCTCGGGGATGATGAGGTCGTAGTAGTAGGAGGAATCGTTCAGATAGATGTCCATGCCGAAGATCCAGTCGAACGATTCCAGCACCTTGGCCTGGTAGTCGTGGTTGCACCAGTTCTTCAGCGGGTTCGACGCCATGCAGAACGCCACCTCGGACGGCTCGGTGCCGTACACCTCCGGCTGCACCTGGGCGATGTAGCCGAAGTGCTGGTCCATCGTGAGGGGCTGCAGCTCCTCCATCGCCTCGGACGTGGGCGTGTAGCTGGCCTCGCGGATATGCTTGTAATGCGAGCCGTTCGACGGCCAGCCGTGCGCCATGTTGAGGTCCTCGATGAGGCCGTCCTCTTCCCAAATGGTGAACTCCCAGGCGTGATCCTTGTCGCCCTCGTAGAACCCGTACTTGTTACGCGTGTAGAAGCCCAGGTAGCCGCCGCGCGAGAACGTCGAGCCCACGAGCGTGTTCAGCTGCAGGATGGCCCAGTGCGTGATGAAGCCATGCTTGTGCCGCGCAATGCCAGAGAACGTGTCCACGGCCACGGGGCGGTAGGGCACCGTGAGCCCGTCCACCTCGACGGTCTGGCCGATACAGGCCGCTTCGCCGAACTCCTTGGCCAGGCGGCGCGTGGTGTCGGCGGGGATCGTCGTGACCTCTTCAGCGTATTCGGGCGTGTACTTCGCAACGGAGTCCTTGAAGATGCTGAACGCCGTGCGCACCGGCGTTCCGTCCACCTCGAAATCGCCTTCGAGCGCGGGCTCTTTGACTTCGTCGTAGGGCTTCGCCGTGTTGTCGGACAGATCCCAGTACAACGCCTTGTTGCCCTTCGACGCGTCGCGCACGATGCGCTGCGTGGCCGGATCAACCAGCGACGGCCCGTTCGTGCGCGCGGCAAGGAACTCCTTGTCGTACAGGTCGTACTCGTTCACCAGCAGGTTCGCCATGGCGAGCGCCACCGCGGCATCGGTTCCGGGGCGAATGGGCACCCACTCGTCGGCCTTCTCGGCCGCGCCCGACATATGCGGGTCGAAGTTCACCAGCTTGCAGCCGTTCGCGCGCGCGTCGGCGAACACCTTCGCCGTGATGCTGGTGCCATGACGCGTGGCCACGCCCGCTTGCGTGCCGAACTGCATGAGGTACTTGCAGTGCGCGTAGTCGGGAAGCGCGTTGCCGCAACCGGTCAGCAGAGCCGAAATGGGATGCGTGGGCGCTCCGCAGATATCGGCCTTGAACGGGATAGGAATGTTGCCGTTGCTGCCCAGCCAGTTCATGGAGTCGATCCACGAGATGATGCTCGTGATCAGCGCGAACACGATGACGGGCTTGTTCTTCTGCTTCTGCTCGTCCAGCTTCTCCAAGATGAGATCGTACGCCTCATCCCAGCTGATCTCCTCCCACCCCGGGTCGATGCCGACGCCCTTCTTCGGGTTCGTGCGCTTCATGGGCTTCGTGATGCGGTTCTCGTCGTAGAGCTGCATGATGCCCGCCGTGCCCTTGCCGCACAGATGGCCCCAGCCGGCAGGACTGCGGTCGTCGCCCTTGATCTCCACAAGCTTTCCGTCCACCACATGGCCCAGGATGCTGCAAGCGTTGAAGCACATGTTGCATTGCGAGGGCAGCCACACGCCCTCGTCCTCGGCCGGCGCCGCGGCGTCCGACGCCTTGTCGTCCCCCTGCGGGGCGCACCCGACGAGCGCGCCGGTCGCGCCTATAGCGGCTGCCGCCGCACCCCCCTTGACGAAGCTGCGGCGGGTGATGCCGCCCGGTGCAGCGATGTTGGAGCGGTTCTCCATTGGTTTCCTCCTCCTCGTACGATGACTATGCAGAACGTGCAACCAGATCGGCGGGCACCACCTCCTCGAGTTCTCCCAGGAATCGATCGACCTCGGCAACCGTGGTTCGGTCGCTGAAGCTGAGGCGATAGGTGCAACGCGTGAGCGAGGCGGGCACGCCCGCCAGCTGCAACGCCAGCGGATGCTTCTCGCGCCAGGTGCCGGGAGGCACCGTGGTGTGGTTGGAGCTGCACGCCATGGATGCCGAGAGGTACACGCCCGCGTCGCTCAGATCCGCAAGCACCGCGCGGTTGTCGGTGCCCGGCAGCGAGAAGTTCACGATGAAGGGAGACCCGCCGTCGCGCGAGTTCACGATGACGTCGGCGTAGCGGTGGCGCAGCGCGCCGACCACATGCGCGCGCAAGGTCGAAGCGCGCTCGAATGCTGCCGCTTGCTCGGCATGCGCGATGCGCGCGGCCTCGGCGAAGCCGGCGATAAGGGGCAGCGCCTCGGTGCCCGAGCGCAGCCCGCGCTCCTGTCCGCCGCCGAACGCCGTGGTGAACAGCCGGGTGCCGCGTCGCACGTACAACGCGCCGACGCCCTTCGGACCGCCCACCTTGTGCGCGCAGAACGACAGCAGGTCGGCGTCCAGCTCGTGCACGTCGAGGGGCAGCTTCCCGAACGCCTGCACCGCATCGGTGTGCACGAGCGGCCCGCGCGTTTTTCTCGCGCAGCCGACGGCGCGGCAACGCCGGACGACGTCTTCGATCGGGAAGCGGTACCCCAATTCGCTCTGCACGCTCATCACCGTGGCCAACACTACGTCGGGAACCTCGTCCAATATGCGATCAAGTCCGGAAAGATCGAGCTCGCCGTCGCGAGCGTCCAAGTAAAACACCGTCCAGCCGTCGCGCTTGAGGCCGCGCACCGTTTTCGTGACCGAAGGGTGTTCGAGCGCGGACGTGACCACCGCCCCCGCACGGCCATGATCGCGAGCGTACGCAGAGCACGATCCCGTGATGGCGAGGTTGTTCGCCTCCGTGCCGCCCGAGGTGAAATAGATCTCGTCGGGAAACGCGCCCACCGCCTCAGCCACGACCGCGCGGCTCTCGTCGAGCAACGCCCTTGCTGCATGCCCTTTCGCATGCTGGGACGACGGATTTCCGTACGCATCGCGCATGACGGCGGAAACCGCCTCGATCACGCGCGGATGCATGGGCGCGGTCGCCGCGTTGTCCAAATAAGCTTCAGCGCCTCCATGCGCTGAGCTCTCATCTGCATGCATACGTTCCATAACTTCCCCCGTCCCCTGGCGGCCGCCGTTTCGCGCGGCCGGCCTCCCCGTTGGCTCTGGCCGAAATCTAGCAGCCCTTGCACCCGTTTCACCGCGACGGAACGGGGGCAACCCGAAAATACCCCTGTCAGGGGGATACGTTTTGCCGGGATCGCCCCCTGCGCTTGCAGCCTTTCCCCGGTAAACCCGATACAATAGAGAACGGGGGAAGGGGGAAGCATGGGAAAGTTCGGCTTTGCTGCGCTGGGCAAGCGCATCAAGCTCTCCGTGTTCAGCTTCGACGTCCAGCCGACCATCGCGTTAGGTTTCGCGCTGCACTGGACGTGGGTATGGGTAACGTTTTGGAGCTCGACCTTCTACTCCATCTCGCCCGCGCCAGGACCGGCCACGGTAGGCGTGCCCCTCGAACCGCTCTGGCTGCTTTCGCTTTTAACGAACGTGCTAGGCTACGGCGCCCTGTTCGTCATGAGCCGCAAGCGGCCGGTATTCGGACGCAGCTCGGCCGTCCCCCTCGTGGCCGGAGCCCTTACGCTTATGGGGACGCTGCTCGTTTCGTACCCGTCGGCCGCTTCGTTCAACGAAGCGAGCTCGTTCGCCTACTTGTTCGGAGCGCTGATCACCGGTGTCGGAAGCGCCGTCGAGGTGATCCTCTGGGGCGAGCTTCTCACCATACTCGGCGCGCGCCAGACCATCGTGTACAGCATGTTGGCAACCGTCATCGGCAGCGCGTTCTACCTGCTGCTGTCGTTTCTGCCCGATCAGGCTGCACGCTTTCTGACGGTAGGCCTTCCCGCTGCGGAAATGTGGCTGTTCACGCGCAAGCAGAGCATCGTGCGGACCGCGCGCCAGCCCTCCGACGAAGTCGCCGGTCCCGACGCGCCCCCATCCGGCCGCAAGCCCCGCCTCACCACGACGCGCAAGGCGCTGCTGGAGATCGCGGGCATATCGCTGTTCTTCGGCCTTTCATACGGACTCATGAAAGGCTTCTTCGCGCTGAGCAGCGACAATCTCATCACCGTGCGCGACTACCTCAACATCGTGGCGCTCATCCTGGGGGCTACCGCCATCCTCGTCACCACCAGCGTGTTCCGGATGGATTTCCGGCACATGACTTACCAGGTCGCCTTGCCGCTCATGGCGGCGGGCTTCATCTTCTTCTCGCTCACCTACCCGCTCGACCTCATCGGGTTCGCGCTGCATCAGATGGGCTACCAGTACTTCTACATCATCATCTGGGCGCTATGGGCGCTGCTGGCGCGTAAGCTGGACAAGCCGGTGGCCCGTTTCGCATCGTTGTCGATGATGATGCTCATGGCCGGCCAGCTGGTCGGCTCTATTGCAGGCGCCCAGCTCGTTCTGCTTGCCGACGACCCCTACACGATGGCCGTCGTGGCCGCATGCTCGGTGTTCGTGATCCTGCTCGTGTCGCTGTTCGCCTTCGAAAGCCCTTTCCCCGAATCGGGATGGAGCATGTTCGATCCGCTTGGCCAGGATGGACCAGCCCCGCGGTTCAGGCGCTCGCTTAAGAAGCTGGCCGAGATGAGAGGACTGTCGCCGCGCGAGACCGAGGTGCTCGAACTGCTGGCGAAAGGACGCAACTGCAGCTTCATCAGCACCCAGCTGGTCATCTCGGAGGAAACGGCGAAAACCCACATCAAGCGTATCTACCGCAAGTTCGGCGTGCACTCCCAGCAGGCGCTCCTCGACATGATCGAGCTCGACGGCGACTGCCACTGAACCCCCGCACGCAAACACGCCGGAAGCCGCGCCAAAAGGCGCGGCTTCCGAGGGAGGGAGGGTATGGCAGGTTGAAGAGCTACGCGGTTGCGGCGTGCTTGCCGGCCACGCGGCCGCTGGTCATAGCGTTGCCCATGTTGTTGCCGGCCGAGGGGCAGTTGTAGGCGTTGCCGTAGCGCTCGCCCATCGTGTTGCCCACGGCGTACAGACCCTTGATCACCTCGTTCTTCGAAGCGGTCAACACCTGGTAATCACCGTTCACGCACAGGCCCGCCAGGGTGTTCAGGCCGGGGCCGTACAACCTGCTCGTACCCTGCGTGGCAATGAAGAACGGGCCTTCGTTGATGGGGATCAGCAGGTTCTCCGGCTTGCCGAAGTCGGTGTCCTTGCCCGCGGCGCACAGCTCGTTGTAGCGCTCGACGCTGGCCTTGGCGTTCTCGAGCGCCTCGCCTTCGAGACCGGCGTTCTTCAGCGCGTCTTCGAGCGTGGCTCCCACGAATATCTCGTTCACGAACGGGCTCGTGCGGTTCGCGATCTCCAAACCGCGCACTTCCACCGTGCCGGCAGCGGGATCCGCCGCCTCCATCTGCGCCTGGAACTCCTCGATGCCCTCGGGGAAGCCCCAGTTGGGAGCGCCGTGATCGAGGCCGCCCGCCTGGATGTAGCTCATGTACTTGCTGTCCATGATGGCGAAGTTGCCCACCATCTTGGCCTCCGGGTTGATAGGCTGGCGGCACGACTGCGCCAGCACGAGGCCCGCGAACGATTCGTTCATGAAGCGCTGGCCGTTGCAGTTCATCCACAGACACGGCGTGGAGCCCCAAGGGCCGAACGAGATGGAGGGCGCGTCGCCCGCAACCGGGCGGGGATGGCTCTCGATGGCGCCGCCCGCCCAGCACCCGATCTTATGACCGGATCCGTCGCAGTCGGTCATGCCCATGAGCTCGGCGCGGTCCACGCCGTGGCGCTCGGCGTTCTCGGCGCATTCGGAGCACAGCTCCCACACCATGTCGGTGTTGCCGCCGAAGTCGCCCGTGGCCAGGATGACGCCCTTGGCTGCCTCGAACTTCACGTAGTTACCGTCAGCGTCCTCGGCGATGATGCCCTTCACGGCGCCGTCGGCATCCTGCACGCAGCGCGCCGCGGTCTGCCCGCAGAACCATTCGGCGCCCAGGTCTTCGGCCGCATCGCGGCAGTATTCCTCGATTTCGGATAGGCGCGAGATGCCCGTCTTCTGCTTCTTGCCCACGGGCTGCTCGTTCTTCGTGCCCACCGTCTGCACCGTGGACGCCCACATCTTGTAGCCCGAAACTTCCACGGGGTAATCGGCGCCGCTGGGCTTGTCGTAGGCGATCTGCACGATGCACTGGCCGCCCTCGTAGTCGAACACGTCCGATGTGTCGGGGATCAGCGAGGCCAGGTTGTCCATCATCTCGCCGGAGTTGTACACGAACGAGCGGATAACCTCGGTGTTGCAGCGGCCGTTGGCGCGGCGCACGTACTCGTTGACGATCTCGTCGAGGTCGTACGGGCCGAAGCCCCACGCCTCCAGCATCTTGGAGTTGTACGAGCAGATGTCGTCGCCGCGGTAGACGATCTCGCCGTCGTTGTGCTTCTCGATGACGGCGACCTTCGCGCCTTCCTGCGCCGCTGCAAGCGCCGCCTGCGTGCCGGCGTGGCCGCCGCCCACCACCACGACGTCGAAGCTTTTCGTCTCTTTGATGTCGGCGTCGGCGATCTCGGGCGCGCTTCCCAGCCAATCCTCGTCGCACATGTAATAGGTCGGACGCGCGACCGCCGCGTCGGCGGACGACGCGTCGCCGCTCTTGGCCGACGCGGACGACGCCTGCGGCGCGCATCCGGTCAGCCCGGCCATCGCGCCGAGGACGCCGGCGCTGGCGGCACCCACCAAGAAGTTCCTGCGAGAAAGTTCCATGTTCCCCATCTCCTTTGCGTTGTGCTTCGTACTCTGCGACCCCATCTTTGCCCGAACCGACGCACGCTTCCATCCGAAAAAACGTTGATTTGCGTTTCCGCAGATGGCGAATGCTTCTCAACGGTTTTACGTAGACGCCTCAACGCTGATTGTTTACGCAGGTGAGACGCGCGGATGCTATAATTCGACGCACGGCGAGGGAAGGAGGCGGCTATCGAGACGCAACGCGAAACAACGGACAAGCTCGAACGCGGGCGGGCGGGCGAAGGGCTTTCCCTACCCGCTATGACAGCGCTTATCGTGGGCGTCGCCTGCCTGTCCTCCACGCTGCTCATCTATTCGGGAACGGTCATCTCGTTTCTGCGCTTCGAGCATACGTTGCTGTTCGTGGGCACCTTCGCCGAAACCACCCTGTTGGCGGCCACGCTGTTCGGCGCGCTGTTCCTCGGCTTGTCGCTGGCGGGAAAGCGCCTGCCGTCCATGCTGCTGGGCGCCGGGGGCGGCATGCTGTACCTGTGCTGCGCGCTCGCGTTCGCGTACTTCTCCTGGTTCGGCAGCCTGGGCACGGCGCTGCTCATCGCGCTTGCCGTGGCCGCCGCCCTCGGCGACGTGTGCTTGGCGCTCACGTGGGGGCGCATATGCGCGCGTTTCAAAATCAAGCGCGCGCTCGTCGCCGTTTCCCTTGCCAGCATGCTATCGGCCGGGATCTGCTTTCTGTACGCCGTGCTGCCCCTGCCGGGCGTGACGGTGCTGTTCGTGCTCAGCTCCATCGCGGCCGTCATCGTCCCTCTCGCGTTCTCGGGAACGGCGGATGGCACCGTGCAGACCGCCCCCGAACGAGCCGAGGGCCGCACGACGGGCGCCACCCTGGTCTCGCTGGCCGACGTGATCGTCGCGCCCGGGCTGGGGCTGCTCGTGTTCGCGTTCGCGATGGCCGTCATGCGCACCGCGTTCAACGAGAGTCAGGACGCCTACCTGGCCGCGCTCGCGCTCGATGCCGCGGCGCTGCTGGCGTACACGACCCTGCGCAAAAAGCGCTTCGCGCTGCGAGGCGGCATGCACCAGACGTTCCTGCCGCTCATGGCCATGGTGCTGCTGGCGGCCACCAGCATCTCGGCATCGGTGGGCAGCGGGTCGGGACTCGTGTCGTTTCTGACCTACGCGCTGTACGCGCTGGCGGCCATCCTCACGCTGGCCACGCTATGCGCCATCGCGAACGCGGGCGAGTTCTCGGCCGACCTCGTGTTCTCCACCGCCGTGCTGCTGTTCTGCGCAGCCTCGTTCGCCGGCCAGAGCTTCGCGAGCGTGCTCGACGACGACCTCGTCCATGTGGCGGTGACGGTCACCACCACGCTGTACGCGTTCGTCATGGTGCTCTCGTCGTACGTGCGCCGCACCCGCGATGCGCACGACGAACAGCGCGTCGCCGAGGACGCCGAGGACGAGGCGACGCCCGCAAGCTCGCCCGACCGCTGCGCCCAGCTGGCGGCCGCGCACAACCTCACGGCGCGCGAGCAGGAGATCCTCGCCTACCTCGCTGAAGGCCACAGCGGCGCCTACATCTCCGACGTGCTGTTCATCTCGCCGAACACGGTGCGCACCCACATCCACAACATCTATCGCAAGCTCGACGTCTCCTCGCGCGAGGACATCCTGCGTCTGACGAAGGGTTGATCTCGGTCGCACCGAGCCGAATACGAACTCGTCGGCATCGTCGCCCCAGCTCAGCTCCCCGCTCGTTGTTCGCCGAAAATATATGTTGTGATTTCGTGAAGAGGGGTGGTATAATAATCCGTGCATTTACAGAGGCTTTGATGCTTCGGTAAAGATAAGGGTTCTGTTTTTTGGAGGGGGCAGAACCCTTTGTCTTTCTTTGGGACGCTTGCGTCCCATTTTTTATGCCTGCGTTCCGCGCTATGCGGCGAGCCTCCCCTACAGCGGCCGTCTGGCTTCGATGGCTCGGCCGAGGGTCACTTCGTCGGCGAACTCGAGGTCGCCGCCGACAGGCAGGCCGCTGGCGGGACGGGTGACGGCGATGCCGAGCGGCTTGATGAGTCGGGCGAGGTAGGTCGCCGTGGTCTCCCCCTCAACGTTGGGGTTCGTGGCCAGCACCACTTCGCGCACCTCGTCGGATGCGAGGCGCTTCATAAGCTGGGCGATGCGCAGCTCGTCGGGGCCGATGCCCTCCATCGGGGAAAGGGCGCCGCCCAGCACGTGGTACACGCCGTTGTACACCGCGGTGCGCTCGATGGGCGGGATGTCGCGCGGCTCGCTGACCACGCAGATGATGCCTGCGTCGCGCTTGGACGACTGGCAGATCTCGCACAGGTCGTCCTCGGCGTAGTTGAAGCAGCGCGAGCAGAAGCGCACCGTTTCCTTCACCTCGGCGATGGCATCCGACAAGCGCAGCGCCGTAGCCTTATCGGCGTTGAGGATCCAGTACGCGATACGCTGCGCCGACTTCGGCCCCACGCCCGGCAAGCGCTCAAGCTCGTCGAGCAGTTTCTGAATGGACGGCGCAGCGTACATGATCGCGATTCTATCCGAACCAGGTTACATAAGGCCCGGAATGTTCAAGCCGCCGGTCGCGGCGTTCAACCGCTGGGAGCTGATCTCGGACACGCCGCGCAGCGCCTCGTTCACCGCGGCGGCCACCATGTCCTGCAGCATCTCGACATCCTCGGGATCCACGGCCTCGGGGTCGATGACGATGCTGTCCACGGTCATGTCGCCGTTCGCAACCACCTTCACCATGCCGCCGCCGGCGGTGGCCTCGAACGTCATGTCCTTGATCTCCTCTTGGGCGCGCGCCAACTCGGCCTGCATCTTCTGCGCCTGCTTCATCATGGCGCCCATGTTACCGCCGCCGCCGGGAAAACCGCCTCGTTTCGACATCGTCGTCTCCTATCTGTCATGGTCGTTTCGAACAAGCCGCATACGTGCGGCGAACTAGCTGTCGCGCTATTCTCTCACTTCTTCGACGCGCACGCCATCGCCGAAACCGGCGGCCAGAATGGCCTGCAGCTCTTCGGGCGATTGCTGCACCGCAGGCTCGGGCGTCGCCGACGTACGAGCATCCACCGGAGCCGGAGCCGCAGGAGCCGGAGCCGGCACGGAAGCCGGGGCGGCAGCAGGCGTCGGCGCCGAAGCCGGATTCGGAGCAGGCGCGGGCGTCGGCGCGGACGAGACGTAACCGTCATCGTACGGAACCACCTCGTCCTCGTACGGAGGTATGTCGTAGTCCGGCACGGGCATCGGGCGCGGCGCGGGAGCAGAAACCGCCGGAGCCGCCTGCTGAGGCTGCTGCGGGCGCTGGGCCGGAGCAGGCGTCGGACGCGGCGTCGGCGACGGCGCGGAAGCCGACGTCGGCGCAGGACGCGCGGCCGGAGCCGCCGCCGTGGCAACCGCGCCGCCCTGCGCATACGCGAAGTGCAACGACTCGCCGCACGCCTGGTTGAGCGCGACCGACACCGCTTCCTGCACGTCGGGCTTCTGCACCGCCTTGAAGGCGAACGAGTTCTCGGCCGGGAACTCGATGATCAACGTGTCCTTGCCCGCGTCGTACACCGCTTTCGTGTTGAGAAACAGCACGCCGTAAGCAGCCTTGTTCTTCTTGAGCGTCGCCAGCACCGCCTGCCACACGCGCTGCAAGGCGGCCGGATTCTGCAGGCTGGCCTTGAGCTGGTCAGAGGGGGCCGCGGCAGACGGAGCCTGAGATTGCATCACGGGCGATGCGGGTCGAGGAGCCGAAACGCCCTCCGTCCCTTGCGGCAGGACGCCGCCCGCCTCGCGCGACGGCGCCGCAACCTGCGAAGCCGCGACGGGTTGCACCGGCGCGGCAGGCGTCGCCCCAGCGCGTTCGGCCGACGATGCGCGATCGGGACCAGGAGCGGAAGCGGGAGCCGCGGAAGGCTGGGAGGCGGGCATCGGCGCCCCCTGGGTCGCAGGGGATGCAGGCGGAGAAGCCGGCACGGGCGCAACCGAAACCTGGGGAGCCGAAGCCGCCGCAACCTGAGGGGCGGCAACCGCAGCAGCCCCTCCCCCGATCACGTGCGCAACCGCGGAGTGCCCGCTCTCCAGCGCCTCGATGCGCTCGGCAAGAGCCTCCAGCGTCAAGTCGGAATCGGGCCGCACCATGCGCGTGAGCGCGATCTCGAACGACAGACGCGGGTTCGTCGACGTCTTCAACTCGGCCGACAGGTCGCCCAGCACGCCCAGCAGGCGCGCCAGGCGGTCAGGGCCGAACAGCGGCAGCTCGCTCGCAAGCTCGCGCCGCACGGTTTCGCTCACCTCGAGCGCCACGTCGGCGCCCGCCAGCGACAGCACGTACATGTTGCGCATATGCTCGGCCAAATCGCGCGCGAACTGCGCCAGATCCGCACCCGTTTCCACGTACTCCGCCGTCCAGCGGAAGCACGAGGCCACGTCGCGCGTACCGATTGCGCGCACGATCTCGGCCAGGTCGTTCGTGTCGATGGAGCCCAATAGCCTCTCGGCCACCTCCATCGTCACCTTGCCCTCGCCGAACGCGATCAGCTGCTCGAGCGACGTCAGCGCGTTGCGCATGCCGCCTTCGGCGCGATGCGCGATCAGATCGAGCGCCTCGCCCTCGAACTCCACGTCCTCGGACACGCAGATGGCGCCCAGGCGCGACACGATGGACTCGGCCGAGATGCGGCGGAAGTCGAACCGCTGGCAGCGCGAATGGATGGTCTCGGGCACCTTCTGCGGATCGGTGGTGGCCAGGATGAACACCACGTGGCTCGGCGGCTCCTCGAGCGTCTTCAACAGCGCGTTGAACGCCGCCGTCGACAGCATGTGAACCTCGTCGATGATATAGATCTTATAGCGCCCGCGCGTAGGAGCGAACTGGACGCGACCGATGATCTCCTCGCGCACGTTCTCCACGCCCGTACGCGACGCGGCGTCCAGCTCGTAGACGTCCGGATGTTCGCCGTTCGCAATCATCACGCAGTCATCGCACGTGCCGTCAGGCTCGGGGGTAGGGCCGCATTCGCACAGCAAGGCTTTCGCCAGCAGACGAGCCGTGGTGGTCTTGCCGGTGCCGCGCGGACCCGTGAACAGGTAGGCGTGGCTCACCTTGTCCTGTTCGATCGCGTTTTTGATCGTGCGCTCTATATGCTCCTGACCGACAACGTCTTCGAAGATCTGCGGCCGGTATTTACGGTAAAGTGCCTCTGCCATCGCGTACGCCCTCTTCCCTGCTACTCCGTTTCGGACTCCGCCTTCGCATGAGCGCCGTGCGGCATCTCCTGAACCGCCTTCGCGACAGGGGCCGCATGCTTGCCGGAGAGCCCTTCTTCGACTGCCGCATGAGCGCCGCGCAGCTCGAGCTCCTCGACCAATTCGGCATCGATCTCGGCTTGGGCCTGCGTGCGTCCGTCAGCCGTCTTCTTCTTGCGCGAGCTCATAGCGGCCTTGACGGCGCCGATGATAGCCGGAGCCACCGACACGGCGACAATGCCCAGCACGATGACCTCGAAGTGATCCTGCACGAGCGGAATACCGCCGAAGAAGTATCCCACCAAAACGAACAGGCTGACCCAGGCTATGCCGCCGATGCAGTTGAACAGCGTGAACTTGCCGAAATTCATATGGCCGGTACCCGCAATGAACGGGGCGAACGTGCGGAAGAACGGCATGAAGCGCGTGATGACGATGGTGAGCCCGCCGTATTTGGCAAAGAAATGGTCGAGCTTGCTCATGCGTTCAGGCGTGAGCGCTTTCACTTTGCCGGAATCGATGATGCGCGCGCCGAAGAACCGCGCGATCCAGTAATTCGACGTGTTGCCCAAGATAGCGGCAACGTAGAACACGATGAGCGTAGCCCAGACGTTCAACCCTCCACCGTCGGCAGAGAACACGCCCGCCGCGAACAACAGCGAATCGCCCGGCAAAAACGGGAAGAACACAAGACCCGTCTCCACGAACACGATGAGAAACAGCGGCGAGTACACCCACAGCGGCCCCAGCGCGATAATCCAGCCCGCGATAGCCCCCCGCGGATCCGAGAGCAGGTTGACGAAGAAATTGATGATGTCCATGTCGTCCTCGCGGTCGCAGCCCGATACAAAAAAGTATCTCGAATAGGCAGGGGCGCTCGCCAGCGGTCCCTTATGGCTGCTTCCTCCCGGACCTGACCAGGTTCGGAACATGGCGCCGCCCCGGCCCATTCGAGATACTCAAAACAACAACCGCTCCAGTATAAAGGAAGCGCAAAATCCGGTCGAACCCCAACCCTCTGAAGCAACCAAAAGCACACAGTCTCGACCATCGCGTTCGCCGTCGAGACCGCAGGAATCCTTTGCCTTGCGGCGCCGCGCCATCGCAAGCCGTCGTCTTTCCAGCAAAGTTGATCGAACCCGATCCTCTGCAGAACACCCAGATAGATCCATTCGTTTCCAACTTGGCGATCGCCCTTCTTCATTTCGTTACCGGAATCTACGTAAGATGATTATTCGGCATACGTGGAACAATCAATGCATAAGAGGAGGAAGCGATGAAGGCAACCGATCAGATCAAGCACGCGGCCTTCGAGAAGACGCTCGATTATCTCTTGGAAGACCCCGAGCGCAACGCCACCAAGATCATGGATATGCTGGACAAGGTAGCACCTGCCGACTTGTTCCCCAGTCAGAGGACCGCCTTCCGCAACGCTATCGACCAGCAGAGCAATTGGTACCAGCTCATCACGCGCTTGCTCGAGCTGAATCCCGTGATGCGCAACGACTTCATCAAGACGTTCCTCGTTGACGGCAACCTCATGGCATGGCCAAAGCAGGAGACCATGCGCGAGAAGCACCGCTGCAACGTGCCCTGGGCCATCCTCATGGATCCTACGAGCGCCTGCAACTTGCACTGCACCGGTTGTTGGGCCGCCGAGTACGGTCACCAGGAAAACCTCTCCTACGACGAACTGGACTCCATTATCCGCCAAGGCACCGAGCTCGGCACCTACGTGTACATCTACACCGGCGGCGAGCCGCTCGTGCGCAAGCGGGATCTCATCGCGCTCTGCGAAGCGCATTCCGACTGCTCGTTCCTCTCGTTCACCAACGCGACGCTCATAGACGAAGAGTTTTGCCAAGATTTGCTGCGCGTGAAGAACTTCATCCCCGCCATCAGCGTGGAAGGCTTCGAGGAAGCAACCGATGGACGCCGCGGCGAGGGCACGTACCAAAAGGTCGTCCGGGCAATGCGCCTGCTCAAACAGCACGGGCTCCCCTTCGGCGTCTCGTGCTGCTACACGTCAGCCAACGCCGATTCCATCGCCTCCGAGGAGTTCTTCGACTGGATGATCGGCCAGGGCGTCCTATTCGCCTGGATATTCACCTACATGCCCGTAGGCGTGGACGCGCCCGTCGAACTCATGGTGCAAGCCGACCAGCGCGAACGCCTCTACCGCTTCGTCCGCGAGATGCGCAGCAAGAAACCGCTGTTCACCCTCGATTTCCAAAACGATGGCGAGTTCGTGGGCGGATGCATCGCCGGCGGACGACGCTATCTGCATATCAACGCCGCCGGCGACGTGGAGCCGTGCGTGTTCGCGCACTACGCCAACGCGAACATACGCGAGACGACGTTGCTCGATGCCCTGAAATCTCCGATCTTCATGCAGTACTACGAGCGGCAGCCGTTCAACGACAACTTGCTGCGCCCCTGCCCCATCTTGGAGAACCGGGACGTGCTGGCGGACATGGTGGAAACCGCCGGCGCCCACTCCACCGACCTGCAGGCGAAGGAAAGCGCGCGCGACCTGTGCGCCAAGTGCACGCGTTCCATCGAGGAATGGGAACCTGTGGCCGAGCGCATCTGGACCAACGCCGCCGATCCGCTGTTCGATAAACGTCACGATCCCGGCCAAGGCATGGCCGAAACCGATAAGAACAAGTTCGATCGCCTGAACCGGCAGCGCAAGCCTTTGGAAGACAAGGCCCAGACCGGCGAACCAGCGGCGTAGTCCGGCGCAGACGACAACGCATTCGGATAGAACAGGGGCCCGTTGAGATCAACGGGCCCCTCGATGCGTTCTTTCGCTCGCTTCCCTACAGCGTGCGCAGATTGACTTCCTTGAGCTGGCGGCCCGTCACGGCGCTCGGGGCGCCGGTCATCGGATCGCTCGCGGAGCTCGTCTTCGGGAAGGCGATGACGTCGCGGATGGACGCCTTGCCGCCCAGCAGCATGACCAAGCGATCGAGGCCCAGCGCGATGCCGCCATGCGGCGGGGCGCCCAGCTCAAGCGCGTGGATGAGGTGGCCGAACTTCTCCTCGATCTCCTCGTCCGTCAAGCCGCACGTGCGCAGCACGGCGCGCTGCTCGTCGGCGTTGTGGATACGGATGGTGCCGCCGCCCACCTCGAAGCCGTCCATGACCAAGTCGTAGCTGTAGCTGCCGCACGCCAGCGGGTCGCTCTCGATCTTGTCCACGTCCTCGTCCAGCACGTGGGTGAACGGATGGTGCTCGGCGGCGTACTTCTTCTCGTCCTCGTCGTACTTGAACATGGGGAAGTTCACCACCCACAGCAGCTGATGGCCCTCGCGCGGCACGTCCAGCGCGTCGGCCATATGCAGGCGCAGCGCGCTCAGCACGGCGCTCGCCACCTCGTAGGTGTCGGCGGCGAACAGCAGAAGGTCGCCCGGCTCCACGTCCATGGCCTCCTTCAGCGCGGCGAACTCCTCGTCGCTGAAGAATTTGATGATGGGGCTCTTCTCCTTGCCGTCGGTCGTGAACGCGATCCAGGCCATGCCCTTCGCGCCGTTCTCGGCTGCGATGTCGGCCAGCTTCTCCACGTCGCCGCGGCTCCAGTCGCCCGCGCCCTTCGCGTTGATGGCCTTCACCACGCCGCCGGACTGCGCCACGCTCGAGAACACCTTGAAGCCCGTGTTCTTCACGATGTCGGTGATGTCCACCAGCTCCATGCCGAAGCGCGTGTCGGGACGGTCGTTGCCGAAGCGGTCCATGGACTCGCGGTACTGCATGCGCTCAAGCGGGAAGGCGTGCTCCACGCCCACGGCCGCCAGCGTCTCGGCCATGACGTCCTCCATGAGGTTCATCACGTCCTCGCCCTGCACGAAGCCCATCTCGATGTCCACCTGCGTGAACTCGGGCTGGCGGTCGGCGCGCAGGTCCTCGTCGCGGAAGCAGCGGGCGATCTGGTAATAGCGCTCGATGCCCCCCACCATCAGCATCTGCTTGAACTGCTGGGGGCTCTGGGGCAGCGCGTAGAAACGGCCCGGGTTCGGGCGGCTCGGCACGATGTAGTCGCGCGCGCCCTCGGGCGTGGAGTTCGCCAGGATGGGCGTCTCCACCTCCAGGAAGCCGCGCTCGTTCAGCGCGCCGCGCATGGCCTGGGCCACCTTGTGGCGCAAGTGCAGGGCCTGATACATCTCGGGACGGCGGATGTCCAGGTAGCGCCACTTCATGCGCGTGGTCTCGTCCGTCTCGATGCCGTCCTCGATGGAGAACGGCGGCGTCACGCTCGTGTTCAGGACCTCGACGGACTTCGCCAGCACTTCGATCTCGCCCGTGGCCATGTTGGGGTTCACGGCCTCCGCCCCGCGCTCGCGCACGGTGCCGGCGATTTTCAGCACGTACTCGCGGCCCAGGTGCTCGGCCTTCGCGAAGTCGTCGGCGCTCACGCAGTCGGGATCGACGACCACCTGCGTGTAGCCCGCGCGGTCGCGCAGGTCGACGAAGATGAGCCCGCCGTGGTCGCGGTTGTGCCACGCCCAGCCGCACAGCACGACCTCGCGGCCGACGTCGCCTTTGCGCAGCTCGCCGCACGTGGCGGTGTGCATGCAGTATTCGTTCATGAAGTCCGTCATAACGTTGGTTCCTTGCTCCTCAGCACTGCTATCTGCATTCGCCGCCCCTCCGTGACGCGGCAAACGTTACTCAAACTTAGCCATTGTACAGTATCGAAGGCGCGCGGGTCGAAACAGGTATCCGGTTTCATGCAAAATGCGCGCGAACGACCCGCTAGAAGTTCGTATCGGTCAGCACACAGTCCACCCCGTTGTCCAAGCACAACTGTTGCAGCTTGCGATCCAGCGTGAACAACGTGGCCGCATTGCGCCGCGCGAGCACGAAGTACAGCATGTCGTAAACGGGATGGCGCAAGCGCATCGCTTCTTTCGTGGCCTCGCAGCACTGGGTTTTATCAAGATCACAGAACTCGTCTACGAGAGCGATCGCTTTCTCGATGTTGGCGCATACCGTTTTCTCATCAAGAAGACCCGCTTTATGGTATTTCCAAAAAGCATTCGACACCTCAATGAGAAAGAGCTGAGAGCTGATTACCTCTTCTCCTTCAAGCATCAATTGCCTCAGAGCTCGACCGGCTTCGGTCTCCCTTACCATGTCAACCGCCGCAGAACAATCAAGGACTATCATGCTTCGACCGCCTTCTGCTTCTCGGCAGCAATCATCGCGTCGATAATCGCATCCCGCTCCTCGCGACCCTGGCGTATGAGTTCCACCGTGTCCGGAAAATCATCCGGAACGTCAAATTTCGGCAGCTTGTCGATCTCCGCGAACAGCTCCTTGCGCTTCTCGATGCGCGCGGCTCGCTTCGCCTCAGTGTCGAAGTCGAAGTAACGCGGGCGCCGCTCCAGGCGGTGCAGGTCATGCCCGTCCCAATAATGCTGCGCGTCGGCGGCCTCCAGCATCTGCTCCACCGCCACGATGGTCTGCTGCGCGATGCTGCGATGCTGGCTGGCCGCATACGCCTTCAACTGCTCGTACAAATCGTCGGGAAAATCTCGCACCTGCAAAGCCGGCATGAGGGCTCCTTTCATGAAACTGCGATATGCATGTAGTATACATGACCGAGCACTCAAACGCCACCGGCGCCCCACGCGACACCGATCAATGCCGTAAACAGGGGCAGGTGCCTTTTAAGACGTTTGCCTATCCCGCCCCTCGCGAACACGCCGCCCGCCCCGGCGGCGCGGGCGCGCCTCACATCAATCCCGACCCGAACAGCACGAGGTCGAGCAGCTCCTGCTTCGAGTGGATGTTCAGCTTCTCGTACACGTGCTTGATATGGGTGCGCGTCGTGTTGTGCGAGATCGTCAGCTCCTCGGCGATGTACTTCGCGCTGCGCCCCATGGCGATGAGCCCGAGTATCTCGGCCTCCCGCGGCGTCAAGCCGTTCTCCAGCGCGAGCTTGCGGCAGTACGCCAGCATCTCGGACGGCATCGCCTCGCCTTCCGTCTCCGTCTCGGCGCGCGCCCGCGGCTCCTCGACCTGCCTCTCCTCCTCGCGCGGCCGTTTCCTCTTCGGCACCCCGCGCAGCAGCTGCCCTCCCACGCTGAAGAAGTACAGCGCCGTCAGCGCCCCGGCCACCGCAAGCGCGCACGACGAGAAGCTCAGCGTGGACACGCGCGCGATCAGCTGGCCGATGCACATGGCCTCGAACATCAGCCCCACGGCCAACCCGCGGATGGCGTACACCGAATCGCGGATGTCGTAAGCGAAGATGGCGATGAGCAGCACCCACACGTTGCTCTCCCACAGCGCGTCCGGCGCGTTCGACGGGATGGCCGCCCCGCCCATCACCAGCCCGATGGAGAACAGGGGCAGATAGCACACGCAAAACGAAAGCACCGCGGTGCCGCGCGGCGACAGCGCGCCCCGTTGCTGCGAGAACCGGCTCATCAGCCAGCAGCAGAACGCCATGAGGATGACCGCCAGCACCTCGAACAGCACCATGTAGTTAAGCCCCGACGACAGCACGTCGTTCTCGCGCCCCGCCAAGTACACGGTCACGCTGCAGCCGATGGCGAACGCCGCTGCAACCGCCACCAGCACTTGCAGCGCCTGCGTCCCCTCGCCCAGCGCGGGCGCATCGCCCTCGTCGGCGGGCTTGGCGGCGCGGATGATGCACGCGATGGTCACCAGCGGCAGCGCGAGCAGGAACCCCTGCGCGATCGTGTCCGAGAACGAGCTGACGCAGCGGAACAGAAAATAGCACACGACGGCCACCACGAGCGCCGGATCGAGGTAGAACGAGGCGCTCTCGGGCCGCGAAGCGTGGATGGTCGACGTCCAGATGACGATGATCCACCCGCAGGCAAGCCCCAGCAAGGCGCCCGACACGTAGAACAGCCCCACGTCCACCACCGGCAGCATCGACACGAGCGCGAGCGTGGCTCCCAACGCCGCCGTCACGCTGACCGCCGGTATCCCCAAAGCCGATTCCGCGAACCGGCGCGCCCGCAGCAGCGGCCTCGACAGCAGATGCGCCGCGATGACCGATGCGATGACCACGAGGAAGAACACGGACAGCTCCGTCGACGTGCGATCAACCCCGATCGAGTACATCGCCCGGATGACCATGTGCGACGTGAAGAAGTACAGCACCCCGATTCCTGCGTCCAGCACCGTCGGGCGGACGAACAGCGCGGAGCCTCCTTCGGTATCGGCTCTCCCCTTTTCCATGACTCCCCTTCCATGGACGCGATGCCATGGTGCCAGTATAAATGACGGCGCCGCCAAGGAATAACGCATTTCGAGTGAGATGCGCGCCGCTTGCCTTCGAAGCCGCCAATGCCACGTTTTGAGTGACGCGCGCCGGCCCGATTGATCATACGCTACATCCCGTCGAGCGTCGCGCAAGACAAAGCAAAAGACATCGCCGCAGCGCTCGGCAGGGGATCATCCGAACAAAGGAGGGAACATGGGAACAGCAAGGTCGATGGATCGTCGCAGCTTCCTGAAGGGCGCCACAGTGGCCGGAGCCGCCGCGGCCGCGGCGGGCACGCTCGGCTTGGCCGGATGCGCGCCGCAGGATAAGGAAACCGTCGCCGCCGCATCGGGCGACCTCGTGCTCGATGCCGAGAAATTCACGAACGCGAAGTGGAACTTCGAGATTCCGCCCGAGCCCGTGGACGAGAGCAAGATCGGAAACACCGTGGAATGCGAGATCCTCGTCATCGGCGCCGGCGTGGGCGGCCTCGTCACCGCCACGTCCGCCGTCGAGGAAGGCGCCGACGTCGTGGTAATCGCCTCGAGCGACGGCCCCGTGTCGCGCGGCGGCTCCAACGCGGCGTTCAACACGCGCCTCACCCACGAGCTGGGCCTCGACTTCACCCGCGAGGAGATCGAACCCATCTTCCAGGAGATCTTCGCGTCGAACAGCTTCCGCCTCGACCAGGAGAAGTGGTGGCTCGTCTACAACGAGTCCGGCAAAGCCATGAACTGGCTCATGGACAAGATGGAGCCCTACGGCATCTCCGCCGTCATCGAGAACAACCAGCGCGACGGCGGCACCGACTGGTGGGACGGCGGCCCGCTCAAAACGCTGAACGTATCCCACTCCTTCGTCGCCGAGGGCGCCCAAGCGGCCGGCGCGTCGCAGCAGATCGTCGTCGAAGCGCTGACCGAGGAAATCCAGAAGGGCGGCGGCCAGGTCTTCTTCAGCACCACCGCCGTGCAGCTCGACCGCGAGGGCGACAACACCGGCCGCGTCACCGGCTGCGTGGCCAAGCACGACGGCGAGTACACCCGCTACAAGGCCACGAAGGGCGTCGTGCTGGCCACGGGCGACTTCTCGCAGGACAAGGACATGGTGGCGAAGTACTGCCCCATGGCGCTGCCCTTCGGCTACGGCGGCGTCTACGACGGCAGCGGCCTCAAGCTGGCGCTGTGGATCGGCGCGTCCTGGCAGAAGTACACGCCGAACGCCCCCATGCTGGCCACGATGGGCGACGAGGTGCTGCCCTGCCGCTGGTGGGCGGAAGGCGCGCTCACCACGTTCCCCGGCCTGCTGGTGAACAAGAAGGGCGTGCGCTACTCCAACGAGAACTGCACGTATGGCTACATGCCCTATCCGCAGCGCGTGCAGCCCGACGGATGCGCGTTCCTCATCTGGGACGAGAACTGGGTGCAGGACTCCGCCCCCTGGCAGAGCGACCGCGTGGGCGGCGAGCCGCGCGACACGCAGGAGGTCTACGACGCCATCCAGGCGCTGTTCGACCCCAACACCGATTGGACCACCACCGACGAGTACGCCGGCTTCGACGCCACAATGGCCGAGAACGCCGTCAAGGCCGACACGCTCGAAGAGCTGGCCGACGGTCTGGGCCTGCCGCGCGAGGAGTTCCTCGCCCAAGTCGAACGGTACAACTCGTACTGCGAGACGGGCCTCGACGACGAGTTCCACAAGGACAAGCGCTTCCTGCTGCCAGTGAAGCAGCCCCCGTTCTACGGCATCAAAAACGAGCCTTACACGCTATGCATCACAGGAGGCCTCAACACCGACATCCAGATGCACGTGTGCGATAACCAAAACGACCCCATCCCCGGCCTGTACGGCGTGGGCACCGTCGTGGGAGACATGTACGGCGACGTGTACGACTACAAGGTGCCCGGCATCAACCTGGGCGGGGCCTGCACCACCTTCGGCTACCTGCTCGGCAAGAACCTGAGCGCCGGGAAATGGTAAGCCTCTAACAAGATCCTCCCTCTCCCAAGCGAAGGCGGCCTCTCGGCCGCCTTCGTCGTCTTGCTCGCTATCGCCCCTCCCGCACGCTGACGGCTATCGGGCTTCCAGCTTGCCCAGCACAGCCTCGAGGGAATCCGCCTCTCCACCGAACGGCTCGCCGCCGAAATGCGCCAGCAGCTTCTTCAGCGCGGCGAGATCCGCCGCGCTCTCCTGGTGCGTCCGCATGTTGCGCACCTTCACCTGGCCGGCGGCCAGCTCGTCGGGACCCAGCACCGCCACGACGACGGCGCCCAGCTTGTCGGCCAGCTTGAACTGGCTCTTCAAGCTGCGATGCTGATGATCCATCTCGCCGATGAGCCCCGCGTCACGGCAAGCCTGAACGAGCGAGAACGCCTCCGCGCGCACCGAGTCGTCCACGCAGGCCACGAAGAAGTCGCAGCGCCGAGCCGCGGGGAACTCGTAGCCCGCCGCCTGCAGCGCCAACGCGCACCGCTCGTAGCCCAGCGCGAAGCCGAAGCCGGGCGTGGGGCGCCCGCCCACCTCCTCGGCCAGCTTGTCGTAGCGCCCTCCGCCACCGATGGCGTTCTGGCTGCCCATACCCTCGGTCACCTGCACTTCGAACACCGTGCGCGTGTAGTAGTCCAAGCCGCGCACCAGCTTCGGATCCTCCTCGAAGGAAAGGCCCGCGCCGCCGAGGTACGCCTTCACGGTGTCGTAGTGCTCGCGGCAGTCGTCGCATAGGTGCTCGGTGATCTTCGGCGCATCGGCCATCACGGCGGCGCAGTCGGGGTTCTTGCAATCGAACGCGCGCAGCGGGTTGATCTCCGCGCGGCGCTTGCACTCGTCGCACAGCTCGTCCGCATGCGCGTCCATGTACGCCTTCACGGCATCGCGGTACGCCGGGCGACACTGCTCGCAGCCCATAGAGTTCACCAGAAGGCGCGTGGCGTCCACGGGAATGCCGATGGCGGCAAAGAAGCGCATGAGCATGATGATGCCCTCGGCGTCCACGCTGGGATCTTCGGCGCCCAGGCACTCGACGCCTACCTGGTTGAACTGACGCTGGCGACCCTTCTGCGGACGCTCGGCGCGGAACATCGGGCCTGCGTACATGAGCTTCGCCGGAGCCGCGCCCTGCGGCACCAGATCGTGCTGCACCACCGCGCGCACCACACCCGCCGTGCCTTCGGGACGCAGCGACAGGCGGCTCTTGCCCTTGATGGTGCCGCCGCCCAGAAGCTTGTTCAGGTTCTCGCCCGAGATCGCCGTGAACATCTCCTTCGACACGACATCGGTAGCCTCGCCGATGCCGCGCACGAACAGCTCGGTCTGCTCGAAGACGGGCGTCTCGATAGTCACATAGCCGTAGCGACCGAACATGTCGGCGGCCGTCGCCTTGAAGTGCGCCCAGAATTTCGCCTCGTCGGGCAGGAGGTCCTTCGTTCCTTCGGGAGCTTGCAAAGCCATGGCGTATCCTTCGTCTCTCGCATTCTGAATCGGTCTATTGTAGCGCAAACACCCGCGAAGCCGCCATCACTCGCCCAACGAACGGAGCACGTTCACCAGCGCGTCGTCCGGACGGTAGCGCAGGCGCAGGGCCAGCAGGTTGCGTGCGACGGGGAACATCCCGACATCGACGGCAGCGGACGCGCCGGAGCCCAACGCTTCGAGCACCTCGGCGGTAGGCGCCACCGGCACCGCATGCTTCGCCAGTTCTTCGTCGACGACTTCCCTCGGCGGCAGCGCCACGCCCGTCTCCTCCACCAGCTCCTGGAGTTCGGCCGTGGCCTGCATCGCCATCGACGACGAGGTCATGAGCGATTTAAGGTAGCATGCCGCGCCCGCCTGCGGCCGTCCCGCCTTCCACAGCACGTACGCAAGCTGGTAGTACGCCATGGCGATGTCGCTGGGCTGCACGGCGATCAGCAGTCCCTCCTCCAGCACCGCGGCGGCGTTCTCCATGTCGCCCACCAACATGTAAGCGCGACCCAGCTGACGGTAGCCGGCTGCCGTCGCAGGCCCCAGCTCGATGGCGCGCTGGCCGAACCGCAACGCCTCTTCGGTACGCTCGAACGAGTGCTCCAAAAGCTGCGTGATCTCCAGATGGCACAGGTAGTAGGAATCGGGGACCACCTCCACCCGCTTGCCCGCATCCGCCGAAGCGCGCGACGGAGCGCCCGCACCCGCCCGCGCACGGTTGTACAGCACGCGCGACGCGTACGAGTCGAACGAACGGTACACGGTGGTCGCGCCGTCCACGAACCCGTCAAGGGCCGCCGCTTCCCCTACGGCATCGATGAGCACCTGCACCGCCGTCTCCTGGTCGCCGCTCGTAGACAACGACCGAGCACGTCCGAGCGCCGCAAGGCACCGATCCTCTCCGAGGAAGCGCGCCACCACTGCGTTCTGATCGCCCAAGCCGATCTCGCCTTCGGCAAGCGCCGCCATGAGCCGCGTGCACGACGCTACCGTACGGTCGTCGTCCTGGACTGCCGCCTCCTCCTGCGCCGCGCGAACGAGCCGGATGGCGTCCGCCGTGCTCGAAGCGCGCACGATCTCGTCGGCAAGGCCTTCGGCCATGCGGCGACGCGCAGCATGAAAGGTGATGCGCATGTCCTTGCATCGCTCGGCGCCCAGCTGGACGCGCATGTCGTCCGCCAACGCCCCGTCGACCACTTCCGGCATCTGCAGACGCAGCTCGTGCGACGGAAGGGCGTCGACGTACGCGAACGCTTCGGCCGCCTCCACATCGAAGATCGCCCCGCTCGCCGCATACGGCGGCAACGGGTCGCCGGCGCGCGCATCCTCGAAGCGTCCGAACGCCTCGTACGTTTCCCGAGCGAACGTCGTCTGCACGAACGCCCGCGCAGACGACTCGCGCGGAAACTCTCCCTTACTTTCGTCGCTCGAGCTCGGCGCCGCGTTCTCGCACGGCCGCGCCACGATGTCGACGCGTCGGATTCCAGACGAAGCGTCGAATGCAGCAGCAGCCAGCACCAGCCCCAGATGCAGCGCGTAGCGATGCGCCTGCGCGTCCCGATCGCGCTCGCTCGCCTGCACCCAGCCGCTTTCCTCCCGCCACGCCCACGACGGCATGAGCGACGCGCCCGGAACCTTCAGATCGAACGCCGCCGCCCCCGCCTCCACGTCGAAGCGCATCGACGCGTCCAAACGCACCGGAAGCCGCAACCGCTCGAGCATCGCCCCTATCGCGCACCGCACGCTCCATTCGCCCGCCCGCTCTGCCGCAGGCGCATCCGCAGGCCCGTCCATCACTGGACGCTGCGCAGCCACCGTTTCCAGCAGATAGGCGTCCCACCGAGCGCAATCCGCCTCCGTTGCCATCGAGGCGCGATCGCCGAACGCCTCGCTTACCAGCAGAAACCGATTGAGCGCAGCCTCGATCGCCCACACCGTCTCGATCGTGATAGGAGCTTCCCCGTCTTCCACGCCTAGATAATAGGTGTTGGCGTAGCGCACGGTGCGAACCAAGCGCAGCGCCTCGTCCTTGACCCCTGCCAGTTTGTCCAGCCCCGCCTCGGTCAGCCAGTGCGCCAAGCAGCTGACGAGCGCAGGAGGCTTGCACACCGGATCGTCCTCGGCACAGCGCGCGTCCTCCACGATGGATCGCATCGCCGTCAAGGGCTTGTCACCCTTCAGCCGCTCGAACACGCCGCCGATGCCGCGCTCGGGTACCGACGGCGCTCCGAGCGAAGGACGCAGCACGAACGCCAAATACGCCCGAGCCATCGCGTCTTCGTACGTCAAGTTCATGTCGTACGGGCCGAAGTCGTACCAAGAATCGAACAGCGCATAGCGGCCGCTTGCGCAGCGGTACTGGGCAACATCTTTTTTCGACCCGTCGCTTTCATGGACGTACACGCACCCCAGCTCTTCTCCGGCAGCCTGCTGGGGAACCCTCGCGAACGTCAGATCGGGAGTCCTCGCCGGAGGCACGGCAGACGCTTCGCTCGTCGAAAACACGCGCCCGAACGGATCGATATAAGCCAAGATCGCGATATCGCTTTTTCCGAAGAACTCGACAACATAGAGTCCGCCCGTGGCGGGCGTCGGCAGCCCCTTGCTCACCCAACCGTACGACCGAACAGGCTCCTCCTGCGTGATAGCGATCGGAGGCACCGCCCCTTCCAGCACGCAGCGCTTCGACGTCAGAAGGTCCGCTGCCCCGAGACGATATCTGCCTTCTTCATCGAGTTGCCGCACCGCTTCGTCCTTTCATTCGCTTCCTTGCAGCATAGCATGACCTTTCAAACGCGCAAAGAAGAACACCCTCGAAGCCCAAGCTTCGAGGGTGTTCGAACGACCTCGTCAAACAGATGATCAGTGGTGATGGTTGCACGCGTTGTCCGCGCTCATCACCGGCACGCTGCCCGCAGCCACCAGCTTCGCCGCATCACCCACGATCGGCGTCTGGTTTTCGAAGTACACCGTGATGCCCGCCTGGTTGAAGCCCGTGAGCGGGCGCATGCCCATGCCCGCCGCCACGATAGCGTCCACTCCGGCTTTGGCCAACAAGCCGACCGGACGCATGCACCCGCCTTCCTCGTGCGGAGGGTTGGCCACCTCGCTCGTACCCGTGATCTCGCCATCGGCGATCTCCACCACAGTGAAGCAGTCGCAGTGGCCGAAATGCCCCGCGCGCTCGGATTCCAACCCCGCTTCGCCCATCGTCGGCACCGCAAGCTTCATCGTCTCGCCCATCTCGCCCTTCTTTCATTCATGTCCGGATAATACTTCAAACGTCGTTTCGTTTCAGCTCCGCCAAGCCGCCTTCCAGCAACTCGACCAGCAAATCATCGAGGCGCCGTCGCGCCCGAAGCGCATCGAGCCACTGTTCGGCCAGTTCGACTCCCTGCTGCGTCAGCTCGTACTCGCGACGGCGCGGCCCAACGTCCTCGTCGCACCATCGAGATGCCACCGCACCTTCGTCCTCGAGCCGTCTGAGCGACCGGTACAAGCCGCCTACGTCGACATCCACCTCGCCATTCGTACGCTCGAGGATCGCCTTGCGCATGTCGTAGCCATATCCGCCCGCATACAGCAATGCTGCAAGGGCGGCAGGCTCGACCAACGCCCCGCCGCCGCCTCCGCGGCGTCGACAACACGGCTGACGCGCCGCACCCTCTCCGCCGCAATCGTCTCTCGGCATAGGCCCCACTTCCTTCCGCAAGCTCGCCTCTATATGCTAATAACATCTATACTCCTTAAGCATGCATGTTGTCAACATATATAGCAAGCGAGTTGTCCCAACGGCGCTTCGGCGCATGCGGAACGCAAGGAAAAGGGAAGCAGTAGACAATGGGAGAAAGAAGAGGGCGAATAAGGCCGGAGACGGATTACTCGAAGGCTTCGCGATCCAGCTCCCGGGCGGGATGAACCTCAAGACCCCGGACACGGAACGCCACGCGCCTCCTAGGGGAGCGGAGCCCCCGGAACGCGCGGAGGCCCCGCCTCCCGAGGGGGGCGGGGCCTTCGCATGCCGAAACGCCCTCCGCGAGCGCGACGCCCTATCCTCCCACAGCCTGACGCTGCAGTACTTTCGGCGATGGCGGGCTTAACTTCCGGGTTCGGAATGGGACCGGGTGATCCCCGCCTCCATGGTCGCGCTCGCGCAGGGCGTTCCCGCGCGGGCCTGTATGGCCCCGTCAGGGCCGCGGGATCCCCCCCGCGCCACCCTGGCGGTTGCACAGCGCTCGTGACTTTCGCGATCGCACAACCCGAGGGCCGTGCATGTACTGGAAGAAGAGCTCGGGCTATTAGTACCGCTCGGCTGAGGCGCTCGCACGCCTTGCACCTGCGGCCTATCGACCAGGTGTTCTGCCTGGGCCCTTACCGGAAAGAGGACTCATCTTGGAGACGGCTTCCCACTTAGATGCTTTCAGCGGTTATCCGTGCCGGACGTAGCTAGGCAGCCGTGCCGTTGGTCGACAACTGCTGCACCAGAGGTCCGTCCACCCCGGTCCTCTCGTACTAGGGGCAGACCTCCTCAATCCTCTTGCGCCTGCGGAGGATAGGGACCGAACTGTCTCACGACGTTCTGAACCCAGCTCGCGTACCGCTTTAAATGGCGAACAGCCATACCCTTGGGACCGACTTCAGCCCCAGGATGCGATGAGCCGACATCGAGGTGCCAAACCTTGCCGTCGATGTGGACTCTTGGGCAAGATCAGCCTGTTATCCCCGGAGTACCTTTTATCCGTTGAGCGACGGCCATTCCACTCTGTGCCGCCGGATCACTAGAACCGACTTTCGTCTCTGCTCGGCTTGTGGGCCTCGCAGTCAAGCCCGCTTGTACTCTTGCGCTCTGCGAACGGTTGCCGACCGTTCTGAGCGGACCTTTGCGCGCCTCCGTTACGTTTTGGGAGGCGACCGCCCCAGTCAAACTACCCGCCTGACACGGTCCCCCCGCCGGATCACGGCCGGGGGTTAGATCGCCGACGCGACGAGGGCAGTATTCCAAGGTCGGCTCCGCCCGGGCTGGCGCCCGGGCTTCGCAGCCTCCTGCCTATCCTCTACGCGCCGAGCCAACGATCAATGTCAAGCTGCAGTAAAGGTTCACGGGGTCTTTCCGTCCTTCCGCAGGTAATTCGCATCTTCACGAATAATACAATTTCACCGGGTCCATGGTTGAGACAGCGCCCAAATCGTTACGCCATTCGTGCAGGTCGGAACTTACCCGACAAGGAATTTCGCTACCTTAGGACCGTTATAGTTACGGCCGCCGTTTACTGGGGCTTGGCTTCAGCGCTTCGCCTTTCGGCTGACCCATCCGCGTAACCTTCCAGCACCGGGCAGGCGTCAGACCCTATACGTCGCCTTACGGCTTTGCAGAGTCCTGTGTTTTTGATAAACAGTCGCTTGGGCCGTTTCGCTGCGACCCCCGGCCGCTCGGGGAGCTAGTCCCGTCACCGCCAGGGGCACTCCTTCTCCCGAAGTTACGGAGTCAGTATGCCGAGTTCCTTAACCATGGTTCTCCCGATCGCCTCGGTATGCTCTACCTGCCCACCTGTGTCGGTTTTGGTACGGGCGCCTGCGTCCCTTCCTAGAGGTTTTTCTCGGAAGCATGGGCTCGCCGACTTCAGCATAAGCTTTCGTCTCGCGTCTCAGGATATATGCGCCGCTGATTTCCATGCGATGCTCCCTACGCGCTTTCACGGGGACGTCCAGAACCCCGCTCGGCTACCCTTCTCCGTCACCCCGTCGGTG
>QFCE01000725.1_pt1:167500-247414 | contig 247414 bp, 205 predicted proteins | sample 5346091 | NCBI WGS metagenome assembly QFCE01 (sample SAMN09062252, study PRJNA434731) | Human gut metagenome, whole genome shotgun sequencing project. | isolation source: stool timepoint A chromium assembly | host: Homo sapiens | collected 2015
GCGTCGGCGTGAGCGTGGAAGTACAGCACGGCGACGCGCCATACCGCATCGCCGTGCCGCTCTATCGCCCTCTCGATGTCTCCTGCCGATCGCACGCGCACCGCCCGCTTTCGCTAGCGGCGCATGCCGTGATGGCCGCGACCGTTACCCGCGCCGTAGTTATCGCAGATGCCATCGCCGTCGGCGTCGACGTAGCCGGCACCGCCGCCGTTGCCGTTGCCGCAACCGTAGCCTGAGCCACGTCCGTTACCGCAGCCGTTAGCGTAGTTGTCGCATACGCCGTTTCCGTCGGCGTCGGCGTAGCCGGGGCACGATCCCTGTCCGTTCGCGCAGTTGTCGCCGATGCCGTCGCCGTCGGCATCGGCGTAGCCCGCGCACGAACCTTGGCCGTTCGCGCCCTTGCCGACGCCGTAGTTGTCGCACACGCCGTCGTTGTTGCGATCGACGTATTCACCGCGCACGGTGGCGATAGCCGCGCCGACCGTCGCGCCGGCGTCGCTGTCTCCCGCTGCGCGCATCGCATGATGAGCGAGCGACCCGACTCCGCCGGACGGACACCAAGTTTGCTGCATGCCGTTGGCGAATGCGATGGTGGGCACGGCGAGCAGCACGAGAGCCACAGCTGCCACGATTGCGATCACGTTCTTCTTCATTTCGGTCGATCCTCCTGTTGTCGTTCGCTTCGTCCTTCATATGCAAAACGAACGAGGGGCGCGAATCCTTGCAAATATTTTCAAAAACTTTTCCAGAAGCAAAGCAGGCGGCCCGAAAGCCGCCTGCCGATTATTACACGATTCGAGGAAACGGGCTACACCAGCTTCACGAACTTTCGCTTGCCCACCTGCAGCGTCGCGCCCGCGAGCAGCGCAGGATCCACGTTGTAGGACTTCGCAGGCAGCGCTTCGCCGTTCACCTTGACACCGCCGCCGTCGATAAGACGACGCGCTTCGCCGGCGCTTGCAGCCAGGCTCGCATCGGCCAAAAGCTTCGCCAGGTACACGGTTCCGTCGTCGTTGGGCGTGAGGTCGGCTGCAAACTCGGGGATGTCGTCCGGCACGGCATGCTGTTTGAACACGAGGTCGAACTGCTCCTCGGCCGCCTGCGCCGCCGCCTCGTCGTAATACGCGGCTACGATATTCTTCGCCAGAGCGCGTTTCACCTTGTTCGGATGCAGCTCGTCGGCGGCCAGACCGCGCTCGATCTCGTCGATCTGATCGACCGGCAGCGCCGAGGCGAGACGATAGTACTTCACCATGAGCTCGTCGGGAATGGACATGACCTTGCCGAACATATCGGCAGGCTCGTCGGTGAGGCCGATGTAGTTGCCGTAGCTCTTCGACATCTTCTGCACGCCGTCAGTGCCCTCGAGCAAGGGCAACGTGAGGCACACCTGCGGCTCCATTCCCATCTTCTCCATGAGCTCGCGACCCGCCAACAGGTTGAACAGCTGGTCGGTGCCGCCCAACTCGACATCGGCTTTGATGACGACCGAGTCGTAGGCCTGCATGAGCGGGTAGAGGAATTCATGCAGGCTGATGGGCTGGCTGTTGGTGTAGCGCTTGTGGAAGTCGTCGCGCTCGAGGATGCGGGCCACCGTGAAGTTGCTGGCCAGCTTCAGCAGGTCCTCCATGTTGAGCGAAAGCAGCCACTCGGAGTTGTAGCGCAGGGTGGTCTTCTCGGGGTCGAGGATCTTGAACGCCTGGTCGACGTAGGTTTGGGCGTTCGCCTTGATCTGCTCGGACGTGAGCTGCGGACGCGTGGTGTTGCGACCCGACGGATCGCCGATGAGCGCGGTGCCGTCGCCGATGATGAGCGTCACGCCGTGGCCGAGATCCTGGAACTGGCGCAGCTTGCGCAGCGGCACGGCATGGCCGAGATGGATATCGGGAGCAGTGGGATCGACGCCCAGCTTGATGTTGAGCGGCGTGCCCCGCTTGAGCTTCTCGAGCAGCGCGCTCTCCGGCACGATCTGCGCTGCGCCGGAAGCGATGGTGTGCAGTTGTTCTTCCGCGGAAAGCATGGTCTTCTCTTCCTCTCTATACACGTAGCTCATGATTCTACCATAGGGAGCAAGGAGGAGCCGTGCGAACGGCGCGCCCGCCATCGAGATGAGCGGAGTCGAAGAATCTCTCACGGGATCAGCTGTCAACGATTCAGCTGTCGCCGCACGGGATCCTTCGACTCGCTGCGCTCGCTCAGGATGGCGGGGTGGGAAGGCTCGTTCGGGATGGCGGGAAGAGCCTAGGAAACGCCCCTGAATAGATGACCGCTGGTGGTGCCGGGGGTTTTGGCGATGGCGTTGCCGTCGGCGTGGGCCACGTTGCGCGCTCGGACGGCGCGCTGCACGGCCTTCGTGGTCTCCTCGACGTTCATGAGCGTGGTATCCACCAGGAACGACGTGACGCCCGCATGGATGAGGTCGGGCAGGGTCTGGGCCACATCGAGCTGAACACCGTTGAACAAGTGACTGCGGCCGAGCGCGTCGGTGACGACCGGGAACTCGTAGTCCTTGCGATCGCGCAGAAAATGCGGGCTCTTGCGGCGCGGACACTCGGCGCAGTTCTCGTCGCAGGGGCCTTGGCTCATGAGCAGGCAGTGCTCGGTGACCATGAGCTCTTGGGCGCCGATGATGGTAAGGCCTAGCTCAACCGGTGCATCTTCGGCGATGTCGGCGATCTGGCCCAGCGTGAGCTCGGGCGACAGCCACACCCGGCGCGCTCCCAGCTCGGCGGCCGCTGCGAGCGATAGCGGATTCGTGATGGGGATGTGCGGCCCTACTTCGACCTCGCATCCCAGCTCGGCGGCGCGCACGAGGCCGGCCAGATTCTCCACGAGCACAGGCTTGCCTGGCTTGACGTAGCGCCAAGGATCGAAATCGATGGCCGCCTCGCGCGTGCCCGGAACCTGGTCGTGTTCAACAGTTGGCAGCGCCACGACGGCCTGCTTCGGATAGCCCGCTTGCTCTGCAGTGGCAGAACGTTGGCCCGCCACCACGGCCTCGCCGCGCTTGTAGTTGAGCGCAGGCACGTAGATGATGTCAGCGCCTGCCCGCTTCGCCGCGCGTGCGCAGGCAGGATTCGTGGCCCACGCCGCGATGCGCACGCCGCGCGGGCGCGCGGGCGCAAGCGCCGTGCGCTCCCGCACACGCGGCAACGCACGGTTGCGCGTGGGCGCGAGCAGCTGCTGCGCAAGGTCGTCGAGCGCGGCGGCGCGCACGCGGTGCAGCTGCGAGAAGCCGATACCCACACCCTCATCGAGTTCGACCTCGAGCGATTCTAGCAGAAACGGAGTTTGACCCAGGCGATCGACATGCGCACGCACGTCGTCGACCGTCACCGGCTTCGTACGCGCGGGCTCGATCGCAACGCCTTCGGCTGCGCCGATCGGGGGGGTATGGGCTGTCGCCGCACGGGATCCCTCGACTTCGCTCGGCTGCGCCTCGCTGCGCTCAGGATGACGCGCTGCAGCGCTCGGCGCCAGCGAGAACTCTACGCGCAGCGGCTGGCCGATGCGCAGCACCACGCGACCCGTCACCGCGACGCGCGGCTCGAATACGTCGTCTTCAAACGCCGCTTCGGCGCTGCGGACGCGGAACACGCGGTCGCCCTTCCCCACCGGACGGTCGGGCGCCATGCGAACATTGCCTTGCTTGTCGAGAGACACCTGGTCGAGCGTGTAGGCGAAGTGACCCTTGTTCGTCCAGAACTCCAACACGTCGCCCGGTGCGAGCGGCCGCTCGGCCGCGACGGTGGCGACGCCGTTCTTCGCCGACGTCACGCGACCCACGAACACGCCGCGGTTGTTCGGGCGCCCGTAGCTCATGATGTCGTTGCCGCGCTGGTTCTCCAGGTAGGCCGTGGTGAACCCGCGGGAGAACGCCTCAGCCAGGGTGCGATGTTCGTCTTCGGCGGCCCGCACGTCCTTGCCGCTTCCCGCAGCGCGCTCGGCCAGCGTGCGATCGAGTACGGCGCGGTACGTCTGCGTGACGGCGAACACGTACTCGGGCGACTTCATGCGACCCTCGATCTTGAACGACGTGACGCCCGCTTCCACCAGTTCGGGCAGCAAGTCGATGGCGCACAGGTCCTGCGGGGACAGCAGATGCTCGCCCGGCGCGGGCAGGTTCTTGCGCAGCGCCACGTTGTGCAGCGTGTAGGGCAGACGGCACGCCTGGGCGCACAGCCCGCGGTTCGCCGAACGGCCGCCGATGAGCGACGACATGAAGCACTGGCCGGAGTAGCACACGCACAGCGCGCCGTGAGCGAACGACTCCACCTCCATGCCGTAGCCGTCGGCCACCTCGGCGAGATGGGCGATCTCGAGGACGGACAGCTCGCGTGCCAGCGTGACGCGCTGGGCGCCCAGCCTCGCCGCCGCCTCGATGCCGGCCGCGTTATGCGTGTTCATCTGCGTCGATATATGCAGTCGCGCCTCGGGGAGCGTGCGGGAGATCTCGGATGCGATGCCGACGTCTTGCACGATGAAGGCATCCGCCCCGGCGCGATACGCCTGGCGCACCGTTTCGAGCGCACGAGCCACCTCGGAAGGCAGCACGGCGGTGTTGAACGTCACGTACACGCGAACCCCACGCAGATGCGCGTAGGCGCAGGCATCGGCCAGTGTCTCAAGCGTGAAGTTGTCGGCTCCGCGGCGGGCGTTGAACGAGTCGAGGCCCAAATACACGGCGTCGGCCCCGCCGCGCACGGCGGCACGAAGCGCCGCGGCGTTGCCGGCGGGCGCGAGCAGTTCGATGGCATGAGACATGGTAGATCCTTACCTATATATAGCCGTACGTTTTGCACCCTTTCGAACAGGATGCGAGCTGGTGTAGAGAGTTCCGGGGTTATCCGACCGAACGTTACGGTTCGGTATCAGCGCTATGGTAGTATAGTCGAACGATGAAAATACGGAGAAAACAGCGCGAAATGCGCACCCATGCGGTGAAATGGGGCCTCCTCGTCACGGTGGCAGCCCTTTGCTTCGTCGGCTACGCAGGAGTTCAGGGCGCCCTCGGCGTCATGGAAGGCTGGACGAAGAACCTCCCCAGCATCGAGGACACCGACTTCACCAACACATCCCGCGAATCTGTGATGTACGCAGGCGACGAAGCCACGTTGCTGGCGGAGTTCCAGCTGGAAAAGCGCGATCCGGTAACGTACGAGGAGATCAGCCCATACGTGCTGGAAGGCACCGTCGACACCGAGGACGTGCGTTTCTACGAGCACGAAGGCGTGGACATCCCCGGTATCGCGCGCGCCTTCGTCAACAACCTGCGCGGCGGCGACCTGGAAGGCGCTTCCACCATCACCCAACAGCTCGTGCGCAACACCGTGTTGTCCGAAGAGGCGACCGACATCTCCTTCGAGCGCAAGATCCGCGAGGCCGAGCTGGCCATCGATTTGGAGAAACGCTTCAGCAAAGACGACATCCTGGTCAAGTACTTGAACATCATCAACTACGGGGACGGCTGCTACGGCATCGAAGCGGCCGCGCAGAACTACTTCCAGGTGTCGGCGCTCGACCTGACGCTCGCGCAGGCCGCCACGCTCGTAGGCATCCCGCAGTCGCCCACCTATCTTAATCCCAAGGTGTACCCGGACGCCTGCCTGGCGCGCCGCAACGTGGTGCTCGACCGCATGCTGTCGGCCGGCGACATCACGCAGCAGGAGCACGACGATGCCCAAGCCGAGGAGCTGGGGCTGAACCCGGCGCCCGACGCACCAGCCGACGGCATCTACGCCTATCCCTTTTTCACCAGCTACGTGCGTTCGTTGCTGTTCGACGAGAACAACCCCTACGGATGCTCGTATGCCGACCTGTTCAAAGGCGGACTGACCATCTACACCTCGCTCGACCCCGAGCTGCAGGACGCGGCGCAGGCGGCGGTGGACAACCAGCGCGCGAACATGGCCGACAACTTGGACGCCTCCATCGTAGCCATCGACGTGGCAACCGGCCAAGTGAAGGCGATGACGCGCGGAGTGCCGTACGGCCAAGGCGAAGGGGAAAGCCAGGTGAACATCGCCACGGGCGACGGCGGAACGGGACGCCAGGCCGGATCGACGTTCAAGGCGTTCACGTTGGCCGCAGCCATCGAACAGGGCATCTCGCCTCAGACGCTGGTCGATTGCACCTCTCCCCTCAAGAAGGGACAGGATGGCGCACCCGAGGACTTCGAGAACTTCAACGGCAACGACTACGGCATCCAGACGATCCAAAGCGCGACGGCCATCTCGTCGAACACCGGCTACCTGCGCCTGTCGAACTCCATCGGCCAGGCATCCACTACCGAGATGGCCAGCCGCCTGGGCGTGACCTCCCCCATGCAGCCCGTGTACACCGCAACCGAGGGCGTGGCCGACGTCAATCCGTTGGAGATGGCGAGCGCCTACGCCACGCTGGCCAGCGGCGGCGTGAAACGCGAGCCCACGGTGATCACAAAGATCCTCGACCGCGACGGCAACGTCATCTGGCCTCAGGAGGAGAGCGACACCGGCGAACGCGTGTTGGACGAGAAGGTCGCCGCCGCCACGACGAAGGTGTTGGAAACGGTGTTCACGCAGAGCAACGGCACGGCCACGTCGGCGCGGTTGAACAGCGGGCAGCCGGTTGCAGGCAAGACGGGCACCGCCAGCTCGTTCACCGACCACTGGCTGGTGGGCTATACGCCCAGCCTGTCGTGCGCGGCTTGGATCGGCGACCCGTCCGGCGCTATTGAGACCGACCACGGGCTCACGGCGAACGCGCTATGGAAGGACTTCATGGATCGGGCGACCAGCGGCAAGGCCATCGAGAACTTCCCCACCGTCGCGGATCCGCCGTACAACAACCCGTACAACATCGCTCAGAAGAACAAGCTGGGCAAGAAGGTGGAAGAAGAGAAGGACGAGGACGGCGAAAGCCGCGAGAAGGACGTGAACTCGGCTCCAAGCGCCGTGGGCAAGACCTTCGAGGAAGCCATCCAGATACTGAACGGCTACAAGGCGGGCTACATCGAGGAGTACTCCGACACGGTTCCGGAAGGCACGGTGATCAGCCAAAGCGTGCAAGAAGGCAAGGTGGTCATCGTCGTATCGAAGGGACCGAAGCCGTAAACGAGACCGCTGACAAAAAAGAAGCGCCCGTTCAGGGCGCTTCTTTTTTACTTTGCAAGGAACGCGCTACAAACGCGACACCACGAGATCGCCCATCTGCGCCGTGCCGACCAGCTTGTCGGCGGGCGTGTCGGACTGTTTGATGTCGCCGGTGCGCCAGCCCTCGTCGAGCACGGCGGTCACCGCGCGGCGAATGTCGTCGGCGGCCTCGCCCATGTCGAAGCTATAGCGCAGCATCATCTCGACGGACAGGATCTGCGCGAGCGGGTTCGCGATCCCGCGTCCCGCGATGTCGGGCGCGCTGCCGTGGCTGGGCTCGTAGAGGGCGGTGCCGTCGCCGAGGCTGGCGCTGGCCAGCATGCCCAGCGAGCCGGTGATCTGGGCGGCCTCGTCGGACAGGATGTCGCCGAACATGTTCTCGGTCACCACCACGTCGAAGTCGACAGGGCGGCTGATCAGCTGCATGGCCGTGTTGTCCACGAGCAGGTCCTCGAGCTCCACGTCGGGGTATTCCTCTGAGCCGACGCGGTGCACGATCTCACGCCACATGCGGCTGGTTTCCAGCACGTTCGCCTTGTCGACGCTGGTCACCTTGTTACGGCGCTTGCGCGCGGCTTCGAACGCCTGGCGCGCGATGCGCTCCACCTCGTACTCGCGGTATTCCAACGTGTCGTAGGCGCGCTGGCCGGCGGCGCCGTCCGAGCCGCAGCCTTCTTCGTCGTAGAAACGCTCGCGGCGGCCGAAGTACAAGCCGCCCGTCAGCTCGCGGACAATCATCATGTCCACGCCGTCCACGATCTCGGGCTTGAGGGTGGACGCGTCGGCCAACGCGGCGAAGATCTGCACGGGACGCAGGTTCGTGTACAGGCCCAACGCCTTGCGGATGCCCAACAGGCCCTGCTCGGGACGCGGCTTCGCGGGGTCGGTGGTATCCCACTTCGGACCGCCGACCGCCGCCAGCAGCACGGCGTCGGACGATTCGGCCACGCGCAGCGTCTCGTCCGGCAGCGCGGTGCCGCACGCATCGATGGCGCACCCGCCCAGCAGCGCCTCGGTGTAGGAGAACGCCGTATCGTACTTCGCGCCCACCGCGTCCAGCACCTTGACGCCCTCGGCGATGATCTCGGGGCCGATGCCGTCGCCGGGAAGCAGGCAGATGTTATAGGTCCTGGTCATTGATCTACTCCTCGCCAAGTTTCGCCTTCGTGCGGTTGATGAGGCCGCCGGCTTCGATGATCTCGCGGATGAACGGGGGGAACGGCTGAGCCTGGTACGTCTGGCCCGTCGTCTCGTCCACGATGACGCCCGTATCGGCATCCACCGACACCACGTCGCCCTGGCTGATGGCGTCCACCGCTTCGGGGCACTCCATGATGGCGAGGCCCGTGTTGATGGAGTTGCGGTAGAAGATGCGCGCGAAGCTCTTGGCGATGACGACGTCGACGCCCGCCGCCTTGATGGCGATGGGGGCATGCTCGCGCGACGAGCCGCAGCCGAAGTTCTCGTCGGCCACGATGATGTCGCCCGGCTGCACGCGTTCGACGAACGACGTGTCGAGATCCTCCAGGCAGTGCTTCGCCAGCTCCGCCGGATCGGACGTGGTCAGGTAGCGGGCCGGGATGATGACGTCGGTATCGATGTCGCGCCCGTAGCGGTGCGCGGTTCCTTTGAATTGCATGATCGCAGCTCCTCCTAGTCCAGGTCTTCCGGCAGGCCGATGTGGCCGAGCACGGCGCTTGCCGCGGCGATGGCCGGCGAGGACAGGTACACCTCGCTGGTGGGGTCGCCCATGCGGCCGACGAAGTTGCGGTTCGTCGTGGCGATGGCGCGCTCGCCTGCGGCGAGAATGCCCATGTAGCCGCCCAGGCAGGGGCCGCACGTAGGCGTGGACACGGCGCAGTTCGCGTCGAGGAACACGTCCATGAGGCCTTCCTCCATGCACTGGCGATACACCGCCTGCGTGGCGGGGATCACGATGCAGCGCACGTCGGGATGCACCGTGCGGCCGCGCAGCACGTCGGCGGCCTGGCGCATGTCGGCGATGCGGCCGTTCGTGCAGCTGCCGATGACGGCCTGATCGATTTTGACGTCGCGCGCCTCGGCGGCCGGGCGCGTGTTCGACGGCAGGTGCGGGAACGACACGGTGGGCACGATGGAGGCGGCGTCGATCTCGTACACCTTCGCATACGTCGCGTCCGCGTCGGAATGGTACTCGGTGTAGGGGCGCTCGGTGCGGCCGTCCAGGTAGGCGCGCGTCACGTCGTCGACCTCGATGAGCCCGGCCTTGCCGCCCGCCTCGATGGCCATGTTCGAGATGCTCATGCGCTCGTCCATGTCCATGGCGCGGATGGCGCTGCCGGTGAACTCCATGGCCTGGTAGAGCGCGCCGTCCACGCCGATCATGCCGATGATGTGCAGGATGACGTCCTTGCCGGTGACGCCGGGAGCCAGCTCGCCCTCGATCTTGAACAGCAGAGACTCGGGCACCTTGAACCACGCCTTGCCGGTGGCGTAGCCCACACCGGCGTCGGTGGAGCCCACGCCCGTGGCGAACGCGCCCAGCGCGCCGTACGTGCAGGTGTGGCTGTCCGCGCCGATGATGAGGTCGCCCGCGCCGACGACGCCCTGCTCGGGGAGCAGCGCATGCTCGACGCCCATGCAGCCCACCTCGTAGTAGTGGGTGATACCCTGCTCGCGCGCGAAATCGCGCACGATCTTGGCCTGCTCGGCGCTCTTGATGTCCTTGTTGGGGACGTAGTGATCGGGGACGAGAGCGATCTTCGTAGGATTGAACACCTTCTCGACGCCGATCTTGCGGAACTCTTTGACGGCAATGGGGGCGGTGACGTCGTTGGACAGCACGAGGTCGAGATCGCATTCGATCAGCTGACCCGGCTCCACTTCGTCGAGCCCCGCATGGGCGGCGAGGATCTTCTCCGCCATGGTCATGGGACGTGGCATGTGTGCTCCTTTGTGCGGTGGGTCTCTGGCGCCCGCGCTTCCCCGCACGGACCCTGGAAATCGCTCACAATTGTACCACTCGCTTTAGCACGCAAAAGGAAGAGCCCCGCTGGGCTCTTCCAATGTGAAGCGATTTACAGATTTATCCGGTCGATTACCAAGATCCGTGGTAGCCGTAGTTGTAGGAGCCCATATCCACCGAGTTCATCAGCCCGTACATCGCGGCCGAGATGGTTCCGAACACGATCATGCCGAAGATGAACTGCAGCACGATCCAGATGACGAAACCGATGATGGCGAACTTGAGGGCATCGCTTTTCACCTGCGGCATCTTGTCGACGTTCACAAGCCAAGCGATGATGATACCCGGAATGCCCAGCAAGGCGCCCACCACAAGCCAAGCGAACTTCATGCCGCCGGTGAGCTGCATGAGCGGAGCAGGCGGGTAGAAAGCCTGCGGCTGAGGCTGCGGAGCGCCGTACATCGGTTGCTGCGGCTGGGGCTGCGCGGGAGGAACCTGCTGGCCCATAGAAGGTTGCTGCTGAGGCAACGGCTCGGTCGGGGGCGTCGCGGGAGGCTGCGGAGCCGCGTCGGGCTGCTGCGGGGTGCCAGAGTCGGTGTTCTTCGTATCGTCAGCCATGATAACCTGCTTTCGAATCGGTTGGTGTTTGACAGCAGTATAAAGCCCTCACCTGCGGAAATCATTAACTTTTGCATATCCGTCATCGAACCGACACGAGAATACATCAGCTGGTGTAGGAAGGTTTCGATCAAAGAGCGCGAGCGTTCGAGCTTCCGATCGAGGAGATGCCGCAAGCCTCCTCGCCACGCGCAACGCGGCCTTCGACTCGCTTCGCTCGCTCAGGATGACGGGAGCGGACCGCACTCTCTCAGGATGGCATCCCGAAGACCTCGCTTGCTCGGAATGGCGGAGGGGGGTGCAGCGTCTACGATCAGGGTGCCGAGCTTACGACAGCGCAGTGCACAAGGCGTCGAGCAGCGTAATAGCGAAATGCTGCGCGGAACGACCCTCGCCCGCGTCTTCCCACATAATGCCGGGAAGCTCGACGGCGATGCGCGACGGACTGGCGGCGTCGGCCACGCCGATAGCCGTCTCGAGACGCAGAGAAAGCGTCTCCTCGTCATCGAAGCTGACGCGCGGCACGGTGGTCACCGTCAGCTCGCCCGGCAGGACGATATGCACAAGCAACATGGACTCGTCGGGGGCGACGAGCAGAGAATCGGCGCTCATGATCTTGGAAGCGGGGTTCGTGGCCAGCGCGAGATTCGACATGCGCGATGCGACGCTGCGCGTAAAATCCTGCGTGCCGAACAGGCACAGCGCATTGCGCTCGAGCACGTCGGCGGCGCGGGCGAACCCGAGGTGGCTGGAACCGTGCACCGCTTCCTTGCCCTCCCACGAATGGTGGAGGTTGCGGATGGCGGCGTACGTGTAGGCGCCGGCGATGCCGTCGGACGGCAGGCCCAGGTTGAGCTGGAACTTGCGCAGCGCAAGCTCGGTGAACGCGCCGAAGATGCCGTCGGTGGCGCCGCAGGCGAAGCCGAGCGCGCCCAGCGCGTGCTGCAGCTCCAGCACGTCGTGGCCGTGGAAGTGCGGCATGCGCAGGTACAGGGTGCGGTCGCCCAGCGTGAACGAGGCGTCGACGAGCGCCGCCCACACCTTCTCGGTCACCTCGTCGGTGAGAGGCAGGCCCGCGCCGCCGCAGAACGCCTGCACGGCCTCGGCCGTGGTATCGCCGAACGCCCCGTCGACGTCGGCGGGATCGAGCAGCCCGATGGTGACGAGGCGCTGCTGCACGTCTTCGACCGCGGGACCGGTGTCATGTCGCTTAATGGTTTCCATGAGCGTCATGGTAGCGCACCGCGGTGCGCGCGCGAGGGTTTCGACCGAGGTTCCACAAGAGGAACAGAGGGGGTATGCGCAGCTTGTTGCACGCATGCCCCCTTCTCGGACGTCCGCGCAGCGGTCGCGTCAATCGTGGCACGTGTAGCACTCGAACACGTCGGCGTGATGGCAGCTTGCGCATTCCGCATCGGCTTTGTCGGCAAGCTTCTCGGCATCGTGCATGCCGTGGCAATCCGCGCATCGGATAGTATCGTGCTGCTCGCTCGGAGTCACATCGTGCGGGTTCACCGCCGTGCCTTTCGAATCGACCACCGCGACGTCGACGGTGGCTGCAACGAGTTCTTCGCGAGCACCGTAGTGGCACGACAGGCATGCGTCGTCGGGCACCTCCGTCTTCTTCAGCTTCTTGGGCATGGTATCGGACGCGGTCTTGCCCTCGTGAGCCGTCGCCAGACCGGAAGCGTCAGCATGGCACGAAATGCACGCTTGCCCTTCGTGCGTGCTGGCCACGCAAGCCGCGTCGTCGTACGACGCCTGCTCGGTCGCATGGCAGGTGCCACACTCCGAGTCCGCCGACCACGCAACCGTGATCGGGGTCTCCTTCGCATCGTCGGCCGATGCGGCTCCGTTTTCGTTCGACTGGGGCGCGCAGGCGGTCAACGCCAACGCGATGACTGCGCACGAAATCGTCGCCGCACCCGTAAACTTCTTCATCGCATTGCCTCCTTGGCAGATGAGCGAGCGATACCTTCCGGATCGCCCGCAGGTTCTTGGCCGCCCTTCCGCACGAGGGAGGGAGTCGGAAGGACGGCCGCGTCACGGAACAGATGAAGCCCTAAGCTTCAGCGTCCCAAGGAGTCAGCGCAGCGGCATTGCGCCCGGCGATGCGGCCGAACACCATGCATTCGCTCACGTTGCCGGCACCCTGGTAGTACCAAGCCCATACGGAGCCGAGCTCGCCAGCGGAGAACAGCCGCTCGACAGGCGTGCCGTCCGTATGCACGATGCGCGCACTCGCATCGCGCTTCGGCCCGCCGTTGGTGTTCACCATGATGGGCTGGAGCTGCACCGCATACAGCGTGCCGGAAAGCGCGCGCTTCTTTTCCGCAGCTCGACCGAACTCGTCATCGGGACCGGAAAGCGCGTCCACACTCTCCTGCAGGATCGTCGCTTCGACGCCCATCTGAGAAGCAAGTTCCTCGACAGTGTCGGCTTTGACCATCAAGCCCGAGGAAAGCAACTCTTCGGTGCTGTCGGGAGCGCTGGTGCCGCCGACGATGTGCACCCAACCGCTGCCGCTCGTTCCCATAAACGGCAGCGTGCTCTCGTCGACAACCTGCCAGAACGGCAGGCGCGGCCATTCCATCTTGGCGGAGTCGTTGTAGAACAGCGCATCGCGACCGTATCCGTGCTGATAGGAGCGAGTCTCGTCCATGAAGCGCTTGCCGTACTTGTCGGTCCACACGTACCCGGCATCGCCTGCCACTTCGCAGTCGAAGCCGCATTCGCTGAAATCGTCATCGAGCCAAGTAGCCTGCACGCCGACGCGCGTTGCCGGCGTCGCGGAGTTCATGTGCCAGAAGTCGATATCGTACTTGCGACACGCCGTCAGAGCATCGCCCGTGTTGTACGGCGTGCCCCACGCGAGCGACGGGTAACGGCAGTTATTCGCCTTCATTTCCTCGTTGTACTCGAACCCGCCGCAAGCGAGCACGACGCCCTTCTTCGCCTTGATGAGGAGGGGCGATTCGCCTTGCTGCGCCTCGATGCCGATCGCTTCGCCAGCCTCGTTGAACACGAGATCGGTGAAGGCCGTCTCGAACAGAGACGTAACGCCCGACTCGCTTCCTACCACCTCGAACATAGGCGCCCAGACCCGAGCGTTACCCAACCCTTCGGCCGGAATGAGCGTGTTGGAATCGCCCACCGCCGAAGCGGTTTTCGCAGCGGGGTACTCGCAGGCGTTGTGCGTCTTCGTCTCGATCTCGAACTCGTCCAACAGCCAATCGGCGTTCTCTTTCGCGCCGCCGATATAGGCCTCGATCACGGCATCGTCGAGTCCGACGAGGTGGTAATCGCCGGTGATCTCCTTGAAGTAGGCAACGCCTTCGGCGGTCTTTTCCGGCGACCAGATGGCCTGGGCGCATGCGCGGCTATTGCCGCCTGCGTACTTTTCGGGAGCTTTTTCGACAAGAACGACCTGGCTGCCCGCCTTCGCAGCCTCATGAGCGGCTGCCAAACCGGCGAAGCCCGTTCCGACCACCACCACGTCGGTTTCTTGATCCCACGCACGCTCGTCGCTTGCCGGAGCGCCCGCGCCCCCCTCGGACGAGCATCCCGCAAGCATGCTGCCCGCGCCGACCGCGCCGAGGGCGAGCGCGCCGGTGAGAAAGCCACGCCGCGTTAAACCCATGCTCTCGTTATCCCTTGTTCCCATTTGTTCCTCCTCTTGTTTTCCGCTACCATAGGCCGCGAAATCGCTTCGACGCGCATCTCGCAAAGGGCCTTTGACGGCGAGGAGCGTACAGGGGAACGAAGCGCGAAAACATCGAACAAGGTATATGATTTACGCGCCGCAGCAAGGGGATCTGTCCATCATATAAAGTATTTGACACGCAGCTCACCGGGGAGAATGCAATGCAGCAAGCCACAGGGGGAGAAAAGAGTCGAGTTGTCGCCAAACCGGCCCGCTCCGACATTCAAAGAGGCGGCATCGCGCTCGATGCGTTCGCCTCGGCGCTTTTCTGGGGATACGTCGCCATCATGTTCGGGTCGTCGGAAATCAAGATTGCGGAGTCCATCGGGCTGGCACCGGAGAACGTTGCTCTGATATGCGGCAACGTCGTCGCCTTGGTCGCGGTCGGGTTGTTGGGGCCTCGCGCGCACGGGTCGCACCTGTTCGTCCTCGGGCTCGCGGGCTCCGGAACCGCGTGTATTTTGCAGACAGTCAGCCTTCTCTCACCCGAGATGGTTCCCGTCGCCTGGTCGCGCTTGTTCGCGTGCGGCGCATCGGCCATCCTCGTCCTCGCATGGTGCGAGCATATCTCGTCCGAGACCTCCCAGGAGCGACCGCTGTTCCTAGCGCTCTGCAGCCTGCTCACCATCGTCATCGTCCTCGTATCCATACAGTTGGGCGCACGATCGGCCATTCTGTTCGGCGGGGTGTTGCCCGTCGTCTCGGCGGCACTAGGCGCTTATCGAACGCGCGCGTCGGCACGAACTGCGCCCAGCGTGACGATCCAGCCTCCGTTTCCCCTGTACCTCATCGTCATCCTGTTCGTATTCGGATTCATGATCAGCTTCTTCTCGCTTTTGAACCGGCGCACCGGAACCGTCGAGAACTTCATGATACCCGCCGGCATCGACCCCTTCCTCGCGGGATGGACCGTGCTCGTCCTCGTCATCGCAGGATGCGTTTGGATGCTGTTGCCGCAACGGCACGCCTCCCTCGTCACCACCGTGCTCATCCCGCTCGCCTCGCTCGGTCTGCTGCTCCCGCCGTTCCTTCGCTACGGTTTGCAGGAAACGCTGCCGGCCGTCGTGGCGTTCATCGTCATCTGCGAGGCCATCATCTGCAGCGTCGGCCCGAGCAATGCCAAGAAGTACTTTCACATCGGATCGTTCACCTTCGTGTTCTGGACACGTTCGTTCGGCCTCATCGGCATGATCGTCGGCTACGCTGCGGCCATTCTCCTGTTCGACATCATGAAGATCGCCATCGACTTCGACATCCTTTTGATCATGTTCGCCGCTTACGCCATCCTGTGCCTGACCGTCGCGGTGATGCTCGGCCGCATCGGGCTGAAAGCCCCCGCGGAGCGCGAGCGCGAGAGTACCCCTGCCGCCGCGGCGCACGCGCTTGCCGAGCGCTACGGTCTGACGGCACGGGAAGCCGAAGTGCTCGAGCTGGTGGCGCAGGGCCGCAACATGACGTACGTGCAGAAGGCCCTGTGCATCTCGCCGGGAACATCGTCAACGCATATCAACCACATCCATCAGAAGCTGGACGTTCACAGCCGCGAAGAGCTGATCGACCTCGTGCAGGAGGAGTTGGCGCGCTAAAAAAGACCCGGACGAATCCGGGCCCTGATGAGGTGCATCTCGAAACGTAGATCAGATCACTTCAAGCGGCTGACGAACCAGTCGGCCATGGAGACGAGGAGGTCGCGGGCCGTGGAGGGGCGCACCATGTCGGTCAGGCGGTTCTTCGCGATGCTCGTGAGGTTCTCGGCGTAGTTGCGCGCGTAGTCGATGCTGCCGGACGCCTCCATGATGGCGACGGCCTCGGCGAGCACGGCCTGGTCCTTCTCCTTCGACGACAGGATGTCGATGAGGCGGTCGCGATCGTCGGAGTGCTGCAGCGCGTGCACCACCATGAGCGTGCGCTTGCCCTCGGTGATGTCGTTGCGGAAGTCCTTCTTCGTGCTCTCCTCGGAGCCCACGAGGTTCAGCAGGTCGTCCTGGATCTGGAACGCGAGGCCGGTGTCCAGGCCGTAGTTGCGCAGCGCCTCGACTTCGACCTCGGTGCCGCCGCCGATGATGGCGCCGATGGCCAGGGGCACCGCGCCGGAGTAATGCGCGGTCTTGTGCGTGGCCATGACCAGGTAGTCTTCAGGCGTGATGTCGTAGCGGCCGTCACGCGCCCATCCGATGTCGAGCGCCTGGCCTTCGATGGTGCGGCGGGTCATGTCGATGAGCTCGGTGATGACGCGCACCTTCGTGGCATCGTCGAGGTTCTCATCCGACACCACCGTGCCGTTGACGAGGGACAGCGCGAGGTCGCCCGCGTTGATGGCCAGCCCCATGCCCTCGGTGAGGTGCATGCACGGCTCGCCGCGGCGAAGCTCGGCCTCGTCGGCGATGTCGTCGTGGATGAGGGCCGCGGTATGAAAGTGCTCGATGGCGGCCGCGGCGCTGGTCGCGCGCGCCATGTCACCGCCCACGGCGCGACAGGCCGCGAAGCAGATGAGCGGGCGATGGCGCTTGCCGCCGTTCTGGCTGTACGCCATGAGCGGCTGGTACAGGTAGCGGTCCATGTCCGCGTGCGTGCCCTTCGGGATGAAGGAGTTCACCAGGTCGCCCACGCGGTCGGCGTACGACGTCAGGTACTGCTCGAACGACTCGGGAGGTTCTTCTACGGCTGCGATGATTTCGTTGATTGTCTCCATAGCACTTTCTCTGTAGGCCTGGGCGAATGATCCGCTCGACATGGTATCACAAAGAAAAGCGGGCGCTTTCCGTGCGCTGCGCCAGCGGCTTATTTTTCCGGGTTTCTCCGCATATCAGGTTGAGAGTATGCAACGCTTTGCGTCAAGCGACGCTTCGCTTGCTACACTGGGAGCATCGAAAATCCCGCGCGAGAAGGAGGCGTCCATGAACGTCAGCCCCGCATTCCAGGCATTCGCCCAAGAGGCTCCGCAGCACCAGCAGGCATGGTCGGAGGCGGTGCAGGCGCTCGGCGCGGCCAGCGCGCTCGACGACAAGACCGCCGCTCTCGCCTACCTCGCCGTCATGGCGGCGGCCCGTCTCGACAGCGGCCTGCCGTTCCACGTGAAGATGGCGAAGATGCACGGTGCCACGCGCGACGAGGTGATCAGCGCGGTGCTCATCGGGCTGCCGGCCGTCGGCAACGTCGTGACCGCGTCGCTGCCCGCCGTGCTGGAAGCGTACGACGAGGAGTAGGAAGCGGGAGGCGTCGCCTCCGTGGCGCTCGCCGCACCATGAAGCGCAAGGTGGTAGGGGCGGCGGGACTCGAACCCGCAAGGCCGAAGCCGGAAGATTTTAAGTCTCCTGCGTATGCCAATTCCGCCACGCCCCCGCGTGCGACGGCCCGCTGAAAACGAGCAGGCCCTATGGTAGCAAACTTTATCGGACGGCGGGACCTCAGCGCGCCGCTTCGTCCAAAATGATGCCGTGGAGAATGTCCGATTCGCTGACCGTGAACGAATCGACGCCGGCCAGGTCGAGCACCGTCTGCAGGATCACCATGCCGGCCACGATGACGGGCGCGCGGCCCGGATCGAGCCCGACGATGCGCTCGCGCTGCGCGAGCGGGACGCGTTCCAGCTGGTCGGCCACCCCGTCGAGCATGGGGCGCGTGATGACGGCCTTATGCACGCGGGAGGTGTCGTACACCTCCATGCGCTCGTGGATCGACACCACCGTGGTGGCCGTGCCGGCCACCGCCACCAGCCGCTCGGGTGCGAAGCCCGCCCCGCGCAGCTCGTCGAAGTAGGGGCGCATCCCCTCCTCCACCCACGCGCGGGCCCGTTCGAGCTCGCCGGCGCCGGGAGGATCGGCCGCGAAGAACTTCTCCGTCACGCGACGGCATCCGATGTTGAAGGAGTGCGAGCGATCGGGCCGGCTGCCCGCGCGCCCGGCGATGACCTCGGTCGAGCCGCCGCCGATGTCCACCACGAGCAGGCGCTCCCCCCGGAAGTCGCACGACGCGCCCGCGAAGGAGAGGGCCGCCTCGCGCTCGCCGGGGATGACGGACAGCGTGACGCCCAAGCCCGCCATCAGCGCCTCGAACTCGTCGGCGTTGCGCGCGTCGCGCGCGGCCGACGTGGCCATGGCCCTCGTCGTGATGGCGGGATGTTCCGGCGTGGCGAACCCGCGCAGCACGTCGAGGAAGCGCGCCACGGCATCGGCCACGCGCTGCATGGCCGCGGGCTTCAGCACGCCCGTCGCGTCCACGCCCTCGCCGAGGTTCGTGATGGTGTACTCGCGGTCGAGCTCATGGAGCCGCCCCGCCTCGTCCACGTCGGCCACGAGCATGCGGCACGTCACGGTGCCGATGTCGATGGCCGCGTATCGGCCCGCCTGGAAACCGCTTTCGGTACTCTCGGGCTCCGCGATGGCGCTCATGGCGACCCCTTCCCTCGGTCTACTCGACGCCGAACAGGGCGTCCAGGAACGGCGAGTACCACGTCTCCGGCGCCTCGACGCTGCCCGGCGTGATGTTGGCGCGGAACGTGGATGCCTCGTCCTCGTCAAGGTCGAGGCCGCGCACGTTCGCCGTCTCCTCGCCCTTCTTCACCCATCCGAACTGCTCGTGGGCGCGATCCTCGATGCCGGCGTCGGTCTGCAGCGACGAGACGTCGCTTTCGAGGGCGCCGTTGCGCTCCTCGAGCGCCGCATACTCGGCGGCCAGCTGGTCGCGCTCGCGCAGCGCATGGTAGTACTGCTGCGCCGGCGGGTACAGGAAGGCGCACGAGAGCACGAGGCAGACGGCGACGGCCGCGCTCGCGATGAACTTCGGCGACGACTTGAGCGATGCGAGCGATCCCAGCGAGAAGCCGCGCTTCGCCGAAGCCTGCGGGCTCTCCGCGTTCTGCATGCGCGCGGCCTGACGGTGCTTCGCGCCCATCTCGCCCTTGTACACCGCGGCGCGCGGGCCCGATTGCGAGGCATCGGACGGCTTCGAGCCGCCGAACTGCTTGGTGAACGCGCGCTCGGCCTTGCTCTTGGCGCGCGCCTTCTTGCGCTGCTCCTTGCGGGTCAGGCGGCGCTCTTCGACTTCCTCTTCGGGCTGTTCCTCGATGCGCTCGTCGAACGAGGAGAAGCGGCCCGTGCCGTACGAGCTCGATGCACGGCGCGAGCTCGACGACGCCGGACGCGGCGCCGCATGACGGCCTGCGGGACGATCGAACGTCGATATGCGGGCGAACGAACCGTCGCCGGCTCCCGCGGACGATCGCCGCGCAGCGCCCGACGGGCGCGCGTGCGCCGCCGTTCGCGCGCTCCCCCGCCCCTCGCCTGCCTGGCGGAAGGGCGACTCGAATGCGGGGATGGCATCGACGGAATGGATCACGGGACGCGATTCGGGCGCAGCAGAAGAGGGGCGGCGCGCACGGGTGTCGCGTTTCGCCTCGTCAAACGAGAGAATATAAGGCTGCGTTGCCAAGGAAAGGGGCTCCTCTGTGCATCGTGTTTCGTGTTTGGTTTGTTTAATGCAGAAGCTGGGGAAAGCATACCACACCGACGCCCGCCCTGCCACCGAGGGCGGGGCGGGCGGGCGCGTCGTTAAGAACTTGTTGAATGCTCGCGTGACCGAGGAAAACGGTCAGGGAAAGCGGGGCGAAACCCGCTTACAGGTCGAGCTTGTTAATATAAGAACTCCATTTTTTGAACGATTCGTCGCTGATGGCGTGCTCCATGAGGCAGGCTTCCTTCTCGGCCTGCTCCTCGGGGATGCCGAGCGCCTTCGTGAGGAACGTGAACAGCATGTGATGGCGGTCGAGGACCGACATGCCGTAGGCGTACCCTTCTTCGGTGAGCGTGATGTCGCCGTAATAGGGCTGGTCGGCAAGACCCTTTTCCTTGAGCGAGCTGATCGCTTTGTTGACCGAGGCCTTCGACACGTCGAGCTTCGTCGCGATGTCGACCGACCTGACCGACACCTCCGTCGTGCCTCCCAGCATCACGATGGCTTCAAGGTAGTCCTCGTGCGACATGGACATTTTTTCCACGGAACCCTCCTTTTGTTCGTCGTTCCATGGTACCACACGACAGGCGGAACCAGTTGAAACCGGATGGCGGTGCAAGGGGTGTTGGAGGAGCCGGCGAGGGAAGGGGGTCCCTCGCCGGCGTGCTGTGTGGTGGACGACCAGACGAGAGGAGAGTCCCCACCACCGTGTCAGCAAAAAGAGGAGGTGCCTGCGGGTTCGATTTCCTCGGCCCCGCTGACAATTGTTAGTCTACGATAACTTTTGCTGCGGGGCAATAGAAGTTTACCATGGTTTACAATTCCTCCACATATCGGAGGGAGGGGCGGCTACGGAGAGAGAGTGCGACCACGGCATCCCCGCTCCCCTGCCCCCGTGCCCTCTGCCCCCGTAAACGACGAAACGGATGTTTCACGTGAAACATCCGTTCGTTGATCGCGTTACGACGCTCTGCGTATGGGGCGGTTAGCGGTGCGACTCCGCAGCGGCTCGCTTCTGCATGTCGGCCACCATGGCGCTGGCAGCGCCGCAGCCCGAGCAGCCGCCGCATCCTCCGGCGCATCCGCCGTGCGCGTCGTCTCCCTTATGGCAATCGCACATGCCGTTGCGCACCAAGCGGCGAACCGCGAGGAACACGAGCGCCAGCACGATGAGCGCGACGACCACCGTAGACGGCGTGAACTCCAAACCAAACATAGCGCGTCCTTTCTCGGAACATCGGGGCACAGGCCCGAGGGGGTTCCCTCGGGCCCGAAGCCGCTTCGCCTACGCGACGCTGCCCTCGGCTTCAAGCTCGCCCGCGACCTTGTCCTTCTTCTTGTCGAAGGTGGGCATGGGGCGGAAAATCTGGAACAGCATGCCGGCCAGGACCACGATGGCCACGACCGTCCACACGTTGAAGCCGATCTCGCCGGTAAGCAAGCCGCCGAACTGGTAGAACATCAATCCCACGCACCACGCGAAGATGGTCATGTAGCCGATGGTGAACCAGGTCCACTTCGCGGTGCCCATCTCGCGCCAGATGGTGCCGATGGCGGCGAAGCACGGCGCGCACAGCAGGTTGAAGGCGCAGAAGGCGAGGATGGCCGGCACCGAGCCCGCAAAGAGGGCGGCGAACGCGGCCCACATGGTGGGATCGGCTTCGCCCACATCGCCCAGGCTGGTCAGGATGCCGACGGTGGCGACGACGTTCTCCTTCGCCACGAGGCCGGTGATGGACGTGACGGTTGCCTGCCAGTCTCCGAAGCCAAGCGGCGCGAAGATCCAGCCGATGCCGTTGCCCAGGCCCGCCATGAGGCTGTACTGGATGTAGTCGTCCATCTCGGTATCGAGCAAGCCGAAGCCCTCGCCCGCGTCACCGAAGTTCATGAGCAGCCAGATGACGATGGTGGACAGGAAGATGATCGTACCTGCCTTGACGATGTAGCCCTTGATGCGGTCCCACGTGGACATCAGGATGGATTTCACCGTGGGCATGTGGTAGGAAGGAAGCTCCATGACGAACGGCGAGGTGGGGCCGGCGAACATCTTGGTCTTCTTCAGCATGATGCCGGAGATGATGATGGCGATGACGCCCAGGAAGTAGAACAGCGGGGCGATCCACCAGGTAGCCTCGGTGTTGCCGCCGGCGATGGCACCGAACACGAGCGCGATGATGGGCATCTTCGCGCCGCAGGGGATCATCGTCGTCGTCATGATGGTCATGCGACGGTCTTTCTCGTTCTCGATGGTCTTCGTGGCCGTGACGGCGGGCACGCCGCAGCCGGACGCGACGAGCATCGGGATGAAGCTCTTGCCCGACAGGCCGAAGCGGCGGAAGACACGGTCCATGATGAACGCGACGCGCGCCAGGTAGCCGCACCCTTCGAGCAGCGCGAGCAGCAGGAACAGGATGATCATCTGGGGAATGAAGCCGATCACGGCGCCGACGCCCGCGACGATGCCGTCCATCACGAGGCTCTGCAGCCACGGCGCGACGTCGACCGCCTCGAGGGCGTTGCCGATGACCGCTCCCAAACCGGGAATCCACAGGCCCCACGAGCCGTCGGAAGCGTCGGGCTCTTCAGCTTCGAGGGCGGTTGCAAAGGCCGCGGCGTCCACCTCGGCGGATTCGCCGGTCTCCTCGTCCTCGACGATGCCGACGACGCCGGCCTTCTCGGCATCCTCCTGGAATGCGGCGAGGGCGCTTTCGTCGGCAGCGGTGGGCTCTTCGGCTTCGAGGGCCGCGGTCGCGCCCTCCACGTCGATGCCGTCTTCCTCAGCAGCGGCGAGGTAGGCTTCGATGTTGGCCTGCTCGCCTTCCCATTCGCCCACGGCCTCTTCGTAGGCCGCGCCGCCGGTGTACAGGAAGCCGTCGCCGGAGATGCCGTCGTTGGCCCAGTCGGTGACCACGCCCGTGCCCACGGAGATGGCCAGGTAGTACACGAGCGCCATGACCACCACGAAGATGGGCAGGCCCAGCCAACGGTTCGTCACCACGCGGTCGATCTTCTGCGTGGTGGTCATGCCCTTGTGCGAGCGCTTCATCGTCTTGTCGATGACGTGCGTGATGGCGTTGTAGCGCTCGGACGTGATGATGCTCTCGGCATCGTCGTCGAGCTTGTTCTCCACCTCTTCGCGAATCGCCTCGACCGCCTTGAGGTCGGCGGCGCTGAGCTTCATGTTGGCGACGGTGCGCTCCTCGCCCTCGAACAGCTTGATGGCGAACCAGCGCGCGGTTGCCGGAGACACGCGGTTGCCCAGAATGCCCTCGATCTTCGTGATGGCTTCTTCCACCTGCGCGTCGAAGGGCATCTTCGGCTCGGCGGGCTTGCCGGCCTTCGCCGCCTTGACGGCGGTTTCCATGAGCTCGGCCATGCCGTGCCCCTTGAGCGCCGTCGTCTCGACGATGGGGCAGCCCAGCTGCTTCGACAGGCCGGCCACGTCGATCTTGTCGCCGCTCTTCTTCACGAGGTCCATCATGTTGAGCGCCACCACGACGGGCACGCCCAGATCGAGGATCTGCGTGGTCAGGTACAGGTTGCGCTCGAGGTTCGTCGCGTCCACGAGGTTCACGACGACGTCGGGGCCGCCGTCCAACAGGTAGTCGCGCGTCACGATCTCCTCGGGAGAGTACGGCGACAGCGAGTACACGCCCGGCAAGTCCGTGATGATCACGTCTTTGTCGCGGGTGTACTTCCCTTCCTTTTTCTCAACGGTCACGCCCGGCCAGTTGCCAACGTATTGGCTGGCGCCGGTCAGATCGTTGAACATCGTCGTCTTGCCGCAGTTCGGGTTGCCGGCAAGCGCTATGCGAATTCCCATGATCAGCCTTTCCATCTGCTTCGAAGCCGGTCGGGGGTCTGCAATCCCCCGTTGGCTCGTTTTTAAGTTAGCTGCTACTAACTCAGTCCCAAAAAAGAAGCGCCGCGGCGCCTCTATCCTCGTCACCTGGCGCTCACGCCTGGCAACGTCAGCCGATGAGGATGCTCTCCGCCTCGCTCTTGCGCAGCGACAGCTCGTATCCGCGCACCGTGACCTCGATCGGATCGCCCAGCGGCGCGACTTTGCGAACGAACACGCTCGTCCCCTTGGTGATGCCCATGTCCATGATGTGACGCTTGAGCGCGCCCTCGCCCGTCAGGCGACGGACGGTGGCGGTGTCGCCGATGGCCACGTCGCGCAGCGTTCGATCTTGAACTTCTGCCATATGCCCCGTTTCCTTTCCTTGAGGTTCCTTGCGGTGATGCCAACTCGATGCGCGCACGCCAAACGGCACGGCAGATGCTTCACGTGAAACATCCGTTCGTGCTCGTGCGTGGCTTGCGGAGGTGCTACGCGGCGGCGTTCGTGATGATATGCGCCGCGACCTGGCGGTTGAGCGCGACCTGGATGCCCTTGACCTCGACGATGAGGTCGCCGGCAGCCTCGGACACCACCGTCACCTGCGCGCCCTCGACGAAGCCGAGGTTCTCCAGATGATGATGCAGATCGCCGCGACCGCGCACCTTCGCGATGGTGCCCGTCTCGCCGCCCTTCAGGAACGAAAGCGGCATCTGCTGGCAGGCGATGCCCTGCGCAGACCCTGCGTCCGTACGACCGACCGTTCCCTGCATGCTCGCAACCGTTGCGTTGTCCATGGTGACTCCCATCGAGTTAGCTTCATGTAACAAAAGTATCTTATAGCAAACTCTCGGGGAATGGAAGCCTTAGCTAACATTTTCCGCATATTGTTGGACTGGGACGAGGACGCTGCAGGGCGCGGGGCGCGGTCGCCTCATTTGTTTTTGAGGGTCATCGCGTTGACGGCGACGATGACGGTGGACAGGCTCATGAGGACCGCGCCCACGGCGGGGCTGAGCAGGATGCCCACCGGCGCGAGGACGCCGGCCGCCAGCGGGATGGCCACGATGTTGTAGCCGGCGCCCCACCAGAGGTTCTGCTTGATCTTGCGCGTGGTGTTCGTGCCGAGGTCGAGCAGGCGCACGATGTCCTCGGGGTCGCTTTTCACGAGCACGACGTCGGCGGAGTCGATGGCGACGTCGGTGCCCGCGCCGATGGCCACGCCCACGTCGGCGCGGGCCAGCGCCGGCGCGTCGTTGATGCCGTCGCCCACCATCATCACCACGTCGCCCGCATCGCGGCGCTGCTGCACGAGCTGCACCTTGTCCTGGGGCAGCAAGCCGGCGCGGAACTCGTCGATGCCGAGCGTGTGCGCCACGGCGCGGGCCGCCGCCTCGTTGTCGCCGGTGAGCATCACGGGCGCGATGCCGCGCGCCTTGAGCTGTCGCACCGCCTCGCGGGCGGTGGGCTTGATCTGGTCGCCCTGCGCCACCACGCCGCGCACCTCGCCGTCGATCACGAGGTAGCTGACGGTGAGGCCACGGCCTGCCAGCTGGTCGAAGGCGGAACGATCGTAGGGGATGCGCTGCTCGTCCAGATAGCGCGCGTTCGCGATGAGGGCGTGCGAGCCATTTTCAAGCACGCCCTTCACGCCGACGCCCGCCACGGCCTGCACGTCGCGCACGGCCGCAGGCTGCACGCCGCGCTGCTGCGCGGCGGCCACGATGCTGGCGGCCAGCGGGTGCGACGACGACTGCTCGAGGCCCGCTATGAGCGCGAGCGCGCGATCGTCGGCGGGGGCGCCGGGGACGTTGGGGGCGTCGGAGGCGTCACCGGCGGGGGCGCTCCGCTTCCCCACCGCGCGCACCTCGGCCACGCGGAAGTCGCCCTCGGTGAGCGTGCCCGTCTTGTCCATCATCACCACGTTCACCCGCGGCGCCACCTCGAGGGCGCGTCGGCGGCGCACGAGCAGGCCGTTGCGCGCGCCGAGCGAGGTCGAGCGCGCCGCCACGAGCGGAATGGCCAGGCCCAGCGCGTGCGGGCACGCGATGACGAACACGGTGACCATGCGCGTGAGCGCGTCCGACACGCTGCCGGTGACGGCGAGCCACGCGACGAACGCGACGAGACCAACGCTCACGGCGGCGTAGAACAGCCAGCGCGCCACCTTGTCGGACAGCACCTCGGCGCGCGATTTCTCCTGCTGCGCCTGCGAGACGAGCTGCATGACCTGGGCGAGGTAGCCCGACTGGCCGGTTCCGGTGACGCGCACGTACAGCGTGCCGTCGCCGTTCTGCGAGCCGCCGAACACCGTGTCGCCCTCATGCGCCTCCACGGCGCGCGCCTCGCCCGTGACGAGCGCCTCGTTGACGGACGACGAGCCGTCCGTCACCTCGCCGTCGGCGGGCACCTTCTCCCCCGCCTCCACCATGACGGTTTGGCCCACCTGCACCTCGTCGAGCGGCACGTCGGCGAAGGAGCCGTCCGCCTGCTTCACGTGCGCCTGCGCCGGCAGCAGTTCGGCCATCTCCTTGAGCGCGTCCCCTGCGCCCATGACGGCTCGCATCTCGATCCAATGGCCCAGCAGCATGATGACGATGAGCGTGGCCAATTCCCAGAAGAAGTCCATGTGCATGCCGCCGTCGTGCGCGACGCTGCCCATGGCGAACGCGTACATGCTGTAGACGTAGGCCGTGGTGATGCCGAGCGCCACGAGCGTCATCATGGCGGGCTTGCGGTTGCGCACCTCGTCCGCCGCGCCGCGCAGAAACGGCCAGCCGCCGTAGACGAACAGCACCGTGGCCAGCGCGGCCACGAGCCAGTCCGAGCCGGGAAACGACAGCGTGATGGGCAGCGCGAGCCCCATCGGCGACGACAGCAGCAGGATGGGAACCGCCAGCACGAGGCTCACGAAGAACCGCCGCTTGAGGTTCACTCCGTGCATCATCATGCCGCCGGAGGAGGATCGTCGTCCTCTGTTCGCGGGCTCGCCCATCGTCTGCACCTCGCTTCCGTAACGCATACGACGCTCAGCGTACCGGGCTTCGCCGCGGCAGCGGGGCGCAGGTTGATTCGTTACGGAACGGAAGGCGCCTGGAAACCCAGGTCGAGCAAGCAGGGCGGGAACGCGGCCGCTTGCAAATTGCGTGAAGATCCTCCGCCGATTCTGCCGCCGGGACAATTCCCAGCATAGTATACTGAGACGCGATACCAGTTCGGCGGAACACGGATGAAAGTGCAGGACATGGCTCAAAACCTCTACTCCGACACGCGCGGGCAAAGCGAGCGCCCCGTCACCTTTACGGAAGCCGTCATCGACGGCCTGGCCGCGGGCGGCGGCTTGTACGTGCCCGAACGCATCCCCGAGCTTTCCCTCGACGAGATCGGAGCGCTGGCCGAGCTGCCGTACGCCCAGCGCGCGGCGCGCATCTATCGGGCGTTCGACGTGGATCTGCCCGCCGAAACCGTCGAAGCGCTTATGGCCCAGGCTTACGGCGACAACTTCGACGACGAGCGCATCTGCCCCATCACGTCGCTTTCGGCCGACACCCACGTGCTGGAGCTATGGCACGGCCCCACGAGCGCGTTCAAGGACATGGCGCTGCAGTGCCTGCCGCGTTTCTTCTCCGCAAGCGCCGCCCAGCTGCGCGAGCAGGGCAAGCTCGACCACGACTTCCTCATCCTGGTAGCCACCTCGGGAGACACGGGCAAAGCCGCGCTCGAGGGCTTCCGCGACGTGGACGGCGTGTCCATCGGCGTCATGTACCCCGACGGCGGCGTGAGCGACATCCAGTTCAAGCAGATGGCCACGCAGCGCGGGCGCAACGTGCAGGTATGGGGCGTGCGCGGAAACTTCGACGACTGCCAGACGGGCGCGAAAAACGTGTTCGGCGACGAGGCCTTTGCGAAGAAGCTGCAGGACGAGCACCGCATCGCTCTTTCCAGCGCGAACTCCATCAACTGGGGGCGCCTCATGCCCCAGATCGTGTACTACGTGTCGGCCTACGCGCAGCTGGCGGCCGACGGCAAACTGAACCTGGGCGACGAGCTGGACGTATGCGTGCCCACGGGCAACTTCGGCAACATCCTGGCCGCCTACTACGCCAAGCGCATGGGCGTGCCGCTGGGCATGCTGTACTGCGCCAGCAACGAGAACCGCGTGCTCACCGACTTCATCAACACGGGCACCTACGACATATCCGAGCGCCCCTTCGTGCTGACGCCCTCGCCGTCCATGGACATCCTCGTTTCGTCGAACCTGGAGCGTCAGCTGTTCGAGCTCACGGGACGCGACGCCGCCGCCATAGCCGGCTGGATGGCCGACCTGCGCGGGCAGCGCCGCTTCCGCGTGGACGAAGAGACCTTCGCCCGCGTGCGGGAGCTGTTCGCGTCGGACTCCATCGACAACGCCACGTGCCTGGACACCATCAAGCGCGTGTTCGAGCAGCACGGCTACCTGTTGGACCCGCACACGGCCGTGGCCTACCAGACCGCCGAGAACCTTCGGGGCGAGAACCCCGTGCTCATCGCGAGCACGGCGCACTGGGCCAAGTTCGGCGACAACGTGTACCGCGCGCTGCACGGCATCGAGCCTGGCGCGCCGCTGCCCGACGACGTGGCCGCGCTGTCGGGCTGCAAGCTGAACGAGCTGATCGCGCGCGAGACGGGCGTCGACGACATCCCCCACGGCCTGGCTGAGCTGGACGCGCTTCCCATCCGCTTCGACGAGGTCATCGACGGCGGCACGAACGACATCGAGGCGGCGGCACTGCGTTTCCTCGAGCACCTGGACGACTGACGCGCATGCATGCGCAAGCAACAAGCAAAGGACGGAATCCCATGAGCGACCTTGCGAACCTGAAGCCGACGATCAGGCTTTCCATCATGAACCCGGATGCCGAAAGCGGCTCTCTGTTCGGCCGCGGCATCGCCAGCCTGTGCCTGGGCGTGCGCGAAACCGGCTCGCTCAACGCCGCTGCCAAGGGCATGGGCATGGCCTACAGCAAGGCCTGGCGCATCATCAAGGACACCGAGGCGGCGCTCGACTTGCAGCTGCTGAACCGCGACGGCGCTCACGGCAGCGACCTGACCGAAGCCGGCAACAAGCTTTTGGATACGTACCTCGCCATCGAAGAGAAGCTGCAGAAAGAAGCCGAGGAGCTGTTCGAAGCGGCGTTCAAGTAGCCCCCGTCCCTTTGTCTCATTCCCCTGTCTCATTCAGCGGTCGCGGTAGTAGCGGACGACCAGCTGGGTGCGATTCTTCAGATCGAGCTTCTGGAGGATGGCGCTGATGTGGTTGCGCACCGTGCCCTCGCTGAGGTACAGCCTGGCGGCGATCTCCTTGTTATCGAGACCCTCGGCCACCAGCTCCACGATGGCAGATTCGCGCTCGGTGAGGCCGCTGCGCATCTCGCCGCCCGGCGCGTTCTCCGCGCATGCGGGTCCTCGACTCATAAGGACGTCCATGCGATCAAGCACCTCGCCGCCAAGCACGCTCTGACCGGCCATGACCGTGCGCAAGGCCGGCGCGATGGTGGCCACTTCCTGCTTGATGAGGTAGCCCTTCGCCCCCAGGCGCAGGGCGCGCACGATGTACTCATCGTCGGAGAACGTGGTGAGGAACACGATGCGCGCGTGCTTGTGCGCGCCCAGGATGCGCTCGGCCGCGCCGAGGCCATCGGAGCCCGGCATCTGGATGTCCATGAGCAACACGTCGGGCCGTTCGCGCTCGAACAGCTCGACCGCCTCGTCGCCGTCGGCGCCGAGCGCGCACACCTCCACGTCGTCCTGCGCTTCGAGGATGGTCTGCAGCGACATCCGAACGAACGGGTCGTCATCGACGATAAGCGTCCTGATCATGATTTCTCCTTCGACGGTTCTTTCGGCACGGTGGCGAACACGCGGAAGCCTTTGCGGTAGCCGGTGCGCAGGCGCCCGCCCAGCGAGCTCACACGCTCCTCCATCGTCTGCAAACCGATGCCGGCCTGCGCGGTCGGGACATCCACCGCCGTAGAACGTGCACCGTCGCGCGAACCGTTATCCTGCACGATGAGCTGGTAGAGAGCCGGGTATTCGATGACCGACACGTCGACGCGCGTGGCGTCGCTGTGCTTCGCCACGTTCGACAGCGCCTCGCGGACGACGGCCACCACGCCGTAGGCGACGGGAAGCGGCACATCCTGGACGTCGTACACGAGGCGCACGTCGTCCAAGCCGCAGGCGCCGATGACGCCTTCCAGACGCGCGCGTAGATCGAACGCATCGTCGTGCAGGTCGTGCACGCTTTTGCGCACCGTGTCCATGGCCTCGTGCAACGTCGCGCCCACCGATGCCAGCCCGCCGCGAACGCACTCGTCGTCGGCGTGCACCACTTGCAACGCCTCCACCTGCAGCACCGATCTTGTGAGCAGATGACCCACGTTGTCGTGTATCTCGCGGGCGATGCGGCTGCGCTCGGACAGGGTGGCCAAGCGCACCTCGTAGTCCTGCGCGGCCATGAGCTCGCGGTTCTTGTTCGCAAGCGACAGCGACGCCTCCTGCTGCTCGTCGCGCAGGGCGCGGTAGCGCTCGCGCTCCTCGCCCGCGCGTTTCGTGCGCCACGCCATGAGGCAGGCAGCCGCGCACAGCACGGCCGCGGGGACGAGCAGAACGTCCTGGGTGCGCAGCGCGGCCGCCAGCGGCATGATCCAGGACAGCCGCACGAGCCAGAACCGCTCGCCGAACAGCACGTACGCGACGACCGGCAGCAACGCGGAGAACTCCGGGACGAACAGCGCCGCCAGCTCGTACGCGCCCGCCGCCGCGAAGCGAAGCCGCGCATGCGGGTACACGTCGAAGCAGCACGCCACCACGATGGCGCACAGGAGCGCCGCGACATGCGCGCCGGAGAACGCCGCGAACGGCAAAAGCAGCAAGCACAGCGCAACGAGGATGATTTCGTCGATAACCCGATCCATGGCCATCAGTATAGCGGGCGGCAAGGCGCAGCGCGGCACGAGGACGCGACAAAATGACGAACCGGACGAGGTCCATGACAAATGTCATGGCTCCGGTTGAGACCGATGACGCCGCACACTTACGTGGAAACCGCTACAGGGGCATGATGGTGCCGACAACGAAATCGCGGAACGGAACCGCCACGAGGAGGAACCATGAACATCGTAGCCGTCGACAACTTGGTCAAGCGCTACAACGAGGTGCTGGCGCTCGATCATTTCAGCCTGCACATCGAATCGGGCGAAGTGTTCGGCCTTTTAGGACCGAACGGGTCGGGCAAGACCACCGCCATCAACTGCATCCTGCAGCTGCTGACCTACGACAAGGGCACTATCGAGTTGTTCGGCCAGACCATGCGCCCGTCCAGCTACGATTTGAAGCGCAGGATCGGCATCGTGCCGCAGAACGTGGCCGTGTTCGAGGAGCTGACCGTGCGCGAGAACATCGACTACTTCTGCGCGCTGTATGTGAACGACCGCGCGAAGCGCCGCGACCTTGTTGACGAGGCCATCGCGTTCGTCGGCCTGGAGGACTACGAGAAGTTCCGCCCGCGGAAACTCTCGGGCGGCCTGCTGCGTCGCCTGAACATCGCATGCGGCATCGCGCACAAGCCCGAGCTCATCTTCTTCGACGAGCCTACCGTGGCCGTGGACCCGCAAAGCCGCAACGCCATCCTCGAAGGCATCCAGAATATGAACCGCCAAGGCTCCACCGTGGTGTACACGAGCCACTACATGGAGGAAGTCGAGGAGATCTGCACGCGCATCATGATCATGGACCACGGCCAGGCGCTGGCCACGGGCACGAACGCCGAGCTCAAGGCCATGATCGGCACGGGCGAGAAGATCCAGATCGACGTGCCCGAGCTGGACGAAGCCACGTTGGCGCGCCTGGACGCGTTGCCCCATGTCACCCGCACGCTCTACCGCGAAGGCACGCTGGAACTGGCTTGCCAGAACGGCACGCACAACGTAAGCGACGTGCTGGCCGTGCTGCAGCGTGACGGCGCGCAGTTCGGGCGCATCTACGCCGAGCCGCCGACGCTGAACGACGTGTTCCTCGAGATCACCGGCACCGAGCTGCGCGATTAGGGGGCGGACATCATGTTCAACGTATTCAAAGGCGCACTGCTCGCGCTGGTGCGCGAGAAGAGCGTGTTCATCTGGTCGCTGGCGTTTCCCCTGATCCTGTCCACGATGTTCGTGTTCATGTTCGCGAACCTGGACGAGGCGGGGCAGTTCGAGCCCATCCCCACCGCGGTGGTGGCCGACGAGAACTACGACGCGGCGCCGGGGTTCTCGGAGATGATCGACACGCTGGCGGAGCCGGGAGCCGACCAGATGCTCGACGTGGCGCGCGTAGCCACCGAGCAGGAGGCGCGCGATCTCATGAGCGGAAACGATGCCGCAGGAGCGGGCTACTTCAACATCTCGGGCGATGGAGCGGCCGGGTATTTCACGGTTGACGCCGACGGCATGCCCACCGTGCACGTGAAGGCGGGGGTCACGCCCGACTCGCTGGACAGCGCCTACCAGTCCATCTTGAAGACCATCGGCGACGGATACGTGCGCAACGCGGCGCTCATCGAAGACGTCGCCGCCGAGAACCCCGCCGCGCTGGCCGACATGGCGGCGGTGGAAAAGCTGCTGGACGCCGGCGATCTCACCGAGAAGATCGACGTCACGCAGAACCCGCCCAAAGAATCCGTGCGCTACTTCTTCGCATTGCTGGGCATGGCGGCACTGTTCGGTGGGCAGATCGGGATGATCGCTATCTGCCGCACGCAGCCGAACCTGAGCGCGCTGGGGGCGCGGCGCGCCGTGGGAGCGCTCAGCCGCGCGAAGACGCTGACGGCGACGCTGGCCGCCAGCTGGGTGCTGACGTTCGCCTGCATCGCCATCGCGTATCTGTACATCCGGTTCGTCGCCGGCGTGGATTTCGGCGGACGAGATGCGATATGCATCGCCGTGATCGCCGCCGCGGCCTTGACGGCGACGGCGTTCGGCACGCTGCTGGGCTCGCTGCCGAAGATCGACGAAAGCGTGAAGGGCGGCATGCTGTCCGGCATCGTGTGCTTCGCCTCGCTGTTCGCCGGGCTGTACGGCTCGCCCACGATGAAGCTGGCCGATACCGTGAACGCGGCGGTGCCCGCGGCGCAGCTGGTCAACCCGGCCGTGCAGATATCCCAAGCGTTCTACAGCATCATGTACTACGACACCTACCAGCGCACGATCGAGCACATCCTGATCCTGCTGGCCATGGCTGCGGTACTGTTCGCCGCGTCGGCTCTGTTCATAAGGAGGCAGCGCTATGCAAGTCTTTAAAACCGCGATCAAGACGGTGCTGCGGCACCCGATGTACCTCATCGTGTACGCCGGCTTCCTGAGCATGATGGGCGTGTTCATCGCAAGCGGCCTGACGTTCGGCGGCACGAACGACAGCGAGTTCTCGCCGTACGAGACGAAGTTCGCCGTGATCGATCGCGACGGAAGCGCGCTGTCGGACGGGTTGGCGGCCTACTTGCGGGAGCAGGGCATCGAAGTTCCCATCGAAGACAGCCAGATGGCGTTGCAAGACGCCGTGGCCAAGGGTCAGAGCTCGTACATCCTCATCGTTCCGGAAGGGTTCGGCGACGCGTTCGTGGAAGCCGCGCGCACCGGCGACGAGCTGCCGACGCTCGAGACGGTGTACAGCTTCTACTCCACCGAGGGCAGCCTGATGGACCAGATGGTGAATTCGTACCTGGGCATCGCGGGCGCGTACGCCGGCCTCGAAGGATCGGCTTCGCAGGGCGATATCGTGCAGCACGCAGCCGAGGCCATGGCCGAATCGGCGGAAACGGACAGCGTGGAAGTGGGCGGAACCTCGTCCGAGGCGCAGCGGTTCGTGTTCTTCCTCCAATGGGGCACCTACACCCTGTTCGCCTCCATCATCGTGTGCGTCGGCGTGATGATGACCACGCTCAACCGCACCGATCTGCGCCGACGCAACCTCGTGTCGCCGCTGCCGTCCCTGTCCTACGGGCTGCAGCTGGCGGCGAGCAGCCTGCTGGTCATGACGGCGGTGTGGCTGTGGACGATCTGTTTGGGATTCACCGTGTTCCATGAGGCTACGTCGATGATCAGCGGTCCGGGGCTCGCGCTGATGGTCGCGGCGTCGTTCGTGTTCGCCACGATCCCGCTTTCGGTGGGCTACCTGCTGGGTCAGCTGGGCGTGGGAGAATTCGCCAGCAACGCCTTGGGCAACATCCTGGGCATGGTGATCTCGTTTCTGGGCGGCGCCTGGATATCGTTCGACCTGCTGGATCCGTCCGTGCAAATGCTGGCGCACTTCTCGCCCGCCTACTGGTACACGGGCGCGCTGCAAGCAGCGGCCGACATGGGCGCGGCCACGCCGGAGGCGGTGATACCCATTCTGGAGAACATGGGCGTGATGCTGCTGTTCACGGCGGCGATATTCGCGGTGGCGCTGGTGGCGGGACGGCTGCGCGTGCAGAGCTCGGAAGCCGGGGGCAATGCCGCTGCGGCGCACGCCACGCACGGGTAGGCGCACGAGCGAGGGCGGGAACCGCGTCGGTCGATGGCGAGGGCCCCGCCCTCGCCATCGGTCCGGGAGAACGTTCCTGCCTGACTGCTGGAGTCTAGCCCTCGCGCTACGAAGCCGTTTCCGCGACGCTTTCGAGGCGGTCGCTCTTGCGCGGGCGGCCCGGCTTCGGCGGGTTGTTCAGACGCTCCTTCACGCTGGAAAGGTACACGTAGTTGTCGCGGCCCTGCTTCTTGGCGGCAAGCTGGCCCGAGCAGATCATCTGGCGCACGCGGGCATCGCTCACGCCGAGCAGGTGCGCCGCCATCTTCGTGGTCAGCACGCCCCGCTCGGTATCGACGTCGACCGATAGAGCGACCAGCAGGCCTTCGTGCTCGATCGGGTACGTCGGCTTCGGCAGAGGCTTGTCGAGCTGCAGGTAGTCGTCGATGAGGAGCCAGAGGACTTCCGCAGCCATCGCGACGGCATCTTCCATGTCGTCACCGCAGGTGTAGCCGTTCTCGAAATCGACGAACTGCACGCTATAGCCGTCCAACTCGTTCTCCGTGAAAATCGCAGGATACATGTAACGCATGGTTCGTCCTCTCTCGCGCTTTTTCACACCTCAGCGCCACCGAGCGGTTTTGCGGATGCTCTCCCATAATCCCTTCGGCAGCTCTTTCCGACGAAGCGGCAGCATGATCGTTCGGTCTCCCCGCTTCAGCTTCCGATGAGAGCCTTTGCCTCCTCCGACGTCCTGCCAGCCCTCTCTGAGCAGTCGACGATATATCTCGAACGGTTTCGGCGGCATGCGATCTGCTCCTCTCGAACTATAACTCCAACGTTAGTATTACGCAAGCGTAAGGTTTAGGAAAGCGCGATGCCGTCGTACACGGGAACCGACCATTGCAGGTACGCAACAGTGTTGCCGGTGATGCGGGCCGATCGGGCGGGAGCGCCCTCGCCTGCGGCCGTCGGGTAGGCGCCCGCCTCGCACGTTGCCTCGCGCATGCGGTCGTGCTGCTGGAACCACACGCTGCTCCCCCGATCGAACGAAAGGCGATCGCCGTAGAACAGCTCGCGCGACGGAGGCGGCTCTATGCGGGCGAGCGGCTCGAGCCGCGCCTCGTCAGCGAAAAGCTCTCGGTCGGCGAACAACGCGACGGTGCGATCGGTCAGGGCGTACGAAACCGTCACGCGGTTGCGTCCGTACAGCGAGAGACCCGCCTCGGGCACGATCGAGCCTTCGGCGAAGGGCCGGGTGCACGCGGCGTCGAGGTACCAGCCGTCGAAACCCGCGCAATCGGCCTTCGTCGCCTGGGCCGTCGCCTGGCTGTTCGACCGATACGCGCATCCCGCCTCGACTGACTCCGAGAACACCGCCCCGTCGGCTCCGTCGGCGTAGTAGGCGATGCGCGCATACGGCTGCCATCGCGCATAGTAGGTCGTGCTCGACGCGACGGAAACCCGATCGCCCGTCTTGCCGATCAACGACCCGCCCGAAGGAGCGTCGTACCACCCCTTGAACGTGCAATCGGATTTCGTCCCCGGATCGGGAAGCTCGACGTAACCCTCGTCCCATTGCGCGTAGAGGTTCGTCGTTCCCGTCGTCGCGCGAAGGTTCTTGACGGAGGCCTTGTTCCCGTACGACGAGCCGGTTCCGTCGGCACGCTCGTTCCATGACTTCCAGCCCCAAGTGCAGTCCAGCCGCTTCACGCCTGCCGAGCCTCCCTGCGCGTCGCAGGTGAGCGTGTAGCTGCGTCGGAAACCGTTCGCCGTGAGAGAGCGCGCCGCGTCGTACACGTGCGACGACGACGCGGTGCTGCCGCCCGTCGCGCCGTTGCCGTTGTAGGACACGGTGTAGGATATCGGCTTCCACACTGCGTACAGCGGGATGATGTTCGACCCCGAAGGCGACGGCTGCCCAGCAGCCTCGTCGCGGAAGAACGCCGTCGGGCTGCTTCCCGCCCAATCGTGCGGGATGTTGCTGCACTGCAGAAGGTTCCAGTCTTCGTATCCAATCTTCTGGCCGGGTGCGATGTTCACCGCGCCGTTTTTCGTCGTCGACCACCCCTCGAACGTGTAACCCGTCCTTGTGGGCTTCTGCGACGAGATGTTCGCCGTGGTGCCGATGTACTTGTAGTGCGCAGCCGGCGCGCCGCTTCCGCCGTTCGCGTCGTACTGTATTTTGACGCGCGGCCAGAAATCAACGGACCCGTAGCAATTCAAGCCGTAGTCCGTATTCAGAAGGTATACATGGCAGTACATGAGCGCATCGAACCCGCCGTGCTTCGATATGACGGAGCCTCCCCATCCGTAACCGTAGGTGGCGATGCACCCGAACCCGTTGCCGTTGCCGCTGCCGTCGAGCTTGCCGCTTCCCATCACGGCGCCCGCTCGCGTCCAGCGACCGTTGTCGCCGGTGTACCAGACAAGGTCGTCCTGACCGTTCGCGGCGCTCCATACGGCGAACCGATACGCCTCGATGCGAGAATGGATGCCGCCGGGGGCGTTCCAACTGGGCATGTCGAAGCGCGGTCCGATGGGATCGGAGCCGATGAGCTCGAGGTAGTTCGCTGATGCGTCCGCTCTGATCCAAGCTCGATTGTAGATGGTCTTTGTATCCGTGGTCCTATACGAGTACGCGAACGCCTCGCCCGTCTCCAGGGCGGCGAGGCCGAAGCTGGCTCCCAAAAGCACGGCGGCGGCCAACAGCGTGCGCACCACGCGATGCACCTCACGCTTCATGGTCCGCCTCCCCGCTCTTCCGCTCCAAAGCGCGCTCGAACGCCGCGTTCGCATCGTCCTCGAAGACGAAGCTGCAATCGGCGACGGCGCGCAACTCGTCCTCGGACAGGTCGCGCGCGTCGATCGCCGCGTACGCGATCTCGAGATCGTCGGCTGCGGAAGAGCCCTCGCCGTAGTCGCGCGCGACCGCATCGCCTGCGGCGAGCACGGTGCCGTCGCGCAACATGAGCGACGGGAGCTGCGGGACGATCTCGTACGAACCCGCGCCGAGGTAGGCGGTCTGCACGCCCGACCCCTCGAACACGAGTTGCTCGTCGCAGGTCGCCCCGTCGATCTGCGTACCCGACACGAACACTCCCAGCCCGGTGTTCTCGGACGACCAGCCGTCGCATCGCAAGTTAACCTTCAGTTCGATCGCAGCTCCGTCGACGCCTACGGCATCGACGGAGCGCCCGCACGCCCTCCAGCCGAAGAACGCGACGGACGCCACCACGACCGCAACGACGGCCGCGATGCCGCAGACGACCCGCCTTTCAGGATCCATCCCTTTGTTCGCTCGTCTCACGAAAGCCCCCTCATCCCATCGAATCGTTCAAGAAGTTCAGCAGATTGACCACCGTCGGAACCACGACGAGCGCGACCGTGGGCGGCAGAAAGCACAGCGACAGCACGATATCGAGCTTCGTCGGCATCTTGCGGATGCGCTCCATCGCCTCCGCTTGCGCCGTCTCGCGCGCCAGCGCCGCTTGGACAGCTAGACCCTCCGTCAAGGACGACCCCTGGCTGACCGCCTGCATCAGCTGGGCGGTGAATGCGCTGACGTCCTGGCTGCGGCACCGCTGCCCCAGGTGCTCAAGCGCCTCCTCGCGCGAACGGCCCAGCAGGTTCACCTCCCTGTCGACGAGCGAGAATTCCCGTGCCAGGGGGCCGTCCATGCTTTCCGCGACCTCGCGGAAGCATTGCTCGATCGGAGAGCCTGCCGCGATGGCGATGCCGAGCAGCTCCATCGCGTCGGGCAACGCGAGTTCGATCGCCCTCCTTCGGTTGCGCTCCCTTCGCGATAGCGCCCAGGACGGAGCCATCCAGCCGCATGCCGCGCAGCAAGCTGCCGCGCCCGCGAACGCGGGCGGTTCGAAGCCCATGCCCGCGGCGGCGACCCCTGCAAGCCCCGCGCATCCCAACGCGGACACGACACGGATGCTCCTCCATGTTTCCGGTTCAAGCTCCACGCCCGCCCTGCTCAAACGATCGCGGCTCGATTCGACGTCGGCGCGCGTGAGCGGAACGCGTTTATCGAGAAACGCAGCGAACGCACCGAAAGCCTCGGTTGCACGACGGCGCCGCGACGCGCCGCCCGCACGGTGGCCATCCTTCGAGGCGCTCGCCGACGATGGCGCGACGACGTCGCGACGCGCGGGAGCCGCGTAGCGCACGAACGCTTCGTAAGCGGCGAGCCCGCCTATCGCCCCCAGAACGAGCATCGCGCAAACCGCCGCGCCCGCTCCGCCCGCGATCACCTTCGGCTCCGATCCATCGCCGTGATGCGCTGGCAGGCGAACAGCCCGAACGCCTCCGAGCACCCCGCGACACCCAGCACGATCCAACCAAGCGGCTGTTCCCGATAGAACTGCGAGAAGTCGGCATTCGTCGTGAACATGATGAAAAAGATCGCCGGCATGGCGAGCGCGACGAACCATTTCGCCAAGCGCGTGCCCGCAAGCTCGGTCTTCAGTTCGCGCGACGTGCGCAGCCGCGCTGCAGCATGCGCGGCGATCAGGTCGAGCACGGGCGCGACCGCGCCGCCGAACCGCTGCTGAATCCTGACGGCCGCGGCGAGCGAGCGCACGTCGGGGCTGTCGGTTCGGCGCGCCATGCGCTCGAACGCCGTCGCGAGCGTCGTCCCGTACGCCGTGTCGGCCAGCACGCGGGCGAGCTCTTCGCGAAGCGGATCCTCGACGTGCGACGCGGCCGTGCGCAGCGCGCGCTCGAGCGTGAGCGAGCTGCGCACGCTGGCCGCGATCTGGGGAAGCGCGCGGGCGAGCTGCCGGTCGAGCAGCTCCCTGCGCCGTAAGCGCCGCACATGCAGCCGCACGCCCGCCGTCGCGAGGGCCGCGGCGCCGACGACCGCCCCGATCCCCGGATCTCCCGTCAACGCCGCGGCAAGCGAAAGCGAGACGAAGGCGATAGCCGCGACGCCCGCCGCCCAGTTCGCAGCCGGTGTCTCGACCCCCGCTTCATGCAGCGCGCGGGCGAGCCTCGGAAGCTTCGGCTTCTTCCGTTCCGTCGCGGCGGCCTCGCCCGCTTCGTAGAGACCGCGATCGCTCAGCACCCGACCGCGATACGCCGCGCGCTCCTGCCGCACGAGCGCGTACGCCCAAGCGCCCGCCGCAGCACATGCCGCCACCAGCGCCCAAGGCAACACGAGTCCTATCATGCTTCAGCCCTCCTCATCGATCGAAAAACCAAGCGGGGTCGTACCATACGCCCGATGCGCGCATGCGCTCCTTGATGCGCTGGGGCTGCACGCCGCACGCGCGCCACTCGCCCGCGACGGCGCCGTACGCATCGACGCCCTCGACGTCGAAAACGAACAGCTCGGCACGCGGGATGACGAGGCTCCCTTCGGGAAGCGGATCGATCGCCACGATGCTGGTCACTCGGCGGGCCCCGTCCTGCATGCGTTCGACGTGCACGACGAGGCCGCCCTGCAACGACTCGGCAATCTGCTGGACGATGACCTCGCGGCTGAGGTCGCCGTCGGCGTAGCCCACCATCGTCCTCAAGCGGCTGATGGCGTTGCCCGGATCGTTGGCATGCACCGTCGTCATCGAGCCCGGATGATCGGTCTGCATCGCCTGCAGCATGTCGTACGCCTCCGCGCCGCGGCACTCGCCGACGATGATGCGATCGGGACGACGACGCAGCGACAACGCCACCAGCTCGCGCATGCTCACCGATCCCTCGCCCTCCGTGTTCGCCTCGCGCGTTTGCATCCGCTCCACATGCGGCGTTTGCAGGCGCAGCTCGGGCGTGTCCTCGATGGTGATCACCCGCTCGTCGGGAGGGATGAACCCAGAGAGAGCGCCCAAGAGGGTGGTCTTGCCCGATCCGGTGCCTCCCGATATCACAAGCGGGCAGCGCGCCTGCACCGCCGCGCGAAGGAACTGCGACATCCCGTCGGTCAGCATACCCATGCGCACGAGATCCTCCATGCCCAGCATGCTCGACGAGAACGTGCGCACGTTGAGCGCCGGCCCGTCCGGCGCGATGGGCGGCACCACGTAGGTGGCGCGCGCCCGGCCTCCCGGCAGCATCGCGCAGCCCATGGCGTGCGCGTCGTCGCATCGCTTGCCCGACTGTTCGGCGATCTTGTTGATGATGCGACGCACGTGCTCCGCATCGTCGAACTCCACATCGGGACGGTACTCGATGCGCCCGGCACGCTCCACGTACACGATGGGGGCGCGAAAAGGCAGCGCCGGATCGTCCAGGTCGATGCCGCCGCCGTTGACCATGATCTCGGTGACGGATTCGTCCTCCAGCAGTCGCTGGAGCGGCCCGTAGCGGAGAAAGTCGTCGATCATCGCACTCGCAAGCCCCTCGAACTCGTACGGGGGTAGCGAAATGCCCGACTCGCTCGCAATCTCCTCCACGAGCCGGCGGATGAGCGCCTCGACCGCGTCAGGGCCGACGGCATCGCCGCGCAACCGCACGGCCGCCTCGTCGCGCACGGCTCTCTTGAGCGCACGCTCAGTCGTCCTGTCCATCGGCGCCCGCCTCCTCGAACGCATCGTCGGCAGCCACGAGAACGAGGCTGACCCTCCCTGCGAACTGGGCTTCGCGCACCGCGTCAGCCTCCTCGGGCGACACTTCCACCGTGACGGAGGCGGAACCGCTCTGCACGCCGGTTGCATCGTCGCCCACCGCAACGACGCGGGCGCGCTCGCACACCGTCTCGAGGAACGCCTCGCCTGCCGACGCGCCCTCCGCAGACACGATGCGCACCGTGTCGTAGGGCCGCACGTGGCCCGCGAGCCCGGTTTCCACGTCCACCGCGAGCGTCACCGCCTGCAAGCCCGCTCCCAGCTCGGCCGAGAGGCGATCGCCTCCCATCCCCGTCACGAACGACGAGGACAGCTGCGTTCCCGCCGGGATATCGACGATCGCACGCCCTCCCGCAGCGAGCCCCTCGGCATCGAGCGCCTCGCCGCCGAGCGCCGAAGCCGCCCGGTACGTCGCGGGAACGTCCTGCACGGTAACGGCCTCGGCCGTGATAGCGTCGCCCGCGCGGATGTCCGCGGCAGCCACCAGCGTGGGGAGCGCGCCGGCCGTGGCGTGCTCCACCGCCGCGCGCGACGCGGCGGCGGACCATACGCCGTACGAAACCGACACCGCCGTCAACGCTACCGAGGCGGCGACGATCGTCGCCAGCCGTTTGACCCGGACGGTATCCCCTTTCCGCGGCTTGGGCATCGCAGGCTTCGCGCGATCCGCCGCTGCAGCCGGCATCGACGCTGCAGCCGACGCGCCTCCCCGAGGCGTCCCGTATCCCGTTCGGCCTCCTCCGACGCTTCCAGCCGCCGGGCCTTCGTCCGTTTCACGCCGCGAAGCCCGCGCTGCGAAGCCTCCGCCCCACGCCGTCGCATCACCGCCGTTGCCGCCCATCACCATAATCGGTTCCTCTCTCTCGTTTCCGCCGGATCGAACCGGCCTATTTCCCGCTCTCGGCCAACGTCGCCCGCGCCGCTTCGGCAAGCTCCGCCGGAAAGGCGTCGAGCGAGTTCAGCGCCTCGTACGTCCATGAGTCCGCAGTCGCTCCCGCCGGGTAGTCGTATCGTCCGCAGCGCCTCGTTTCCGGCCGCCACACCTTTTCCCCGGCATAGGGCATCGCCGTCAGCACCCGGTACGACGCCACCGGCAGCCCTTCGATGCCGTACCCGCGCGCGAACACCGTGGGCGACTCCTCCTCGAACTGCATCCCGACGACCCAGTGGCGCTCCGTCGAAGAGGCTCTCGCCTCCGGCGTTTCGTAGAACCACACGGACGCCTTCCCCTCGAACCCCGCATCGCGCGCGGTGCGGACGACGCGGTCGGCCACCATGCGGCCCGGATCGTCCGCGTTTTTCGCCACGAGCGCGAACGATGCGTCCATGCAGGCTGCCCGCGCCGCATCGAGCGCGTTCTCTTGGCGCGCCTTCGCCGCGTAGGCGATGCCCTGATCGACGGAGAACGCCAACACGGCGAACAGCGCGAGAGCCGCCACAAGAACGAGCGGCAGCGCGGATCCGCGCTCGTCCCGACGATCACTTGCGTTCATAGCCCCTCCTGCCTGATCTCTATCGCACGCCCATCCACGAACGAGCAGCGCACGTGACGCTTCAGCACGCGGCCTGCCAGACCGGGCAGATCGGCGACGGCGGGCAGCAGATAGCTCACGTCGTACGATGCCTCGATCACCGTGGACTGCTCTTCGATGGCTCCTCCGTCGCGCACGGGCTGCTCCCGCTTCGTCCGCTCGCTCGTCCAGCTGACGTGCTCCACATGCAGGCGAGCGGGGTCGAGCTGGGTCGACGCGCCCAGGATGCCCTCTTCGATGAACCGCTCCTTGTTCGCCGCCAGCTCGAACCCCGCGGCATCGAGCTGGCGGCACGCGCGCGTGATCTCGGACGACAGCTGGCTGGCCGCAAGCGTCATGCCCGCAAGCTGCACGATCGAGAACACCACCGCCAACAGCAGCGGCAGCACGATCACGAACTGGACCACTTCGCTTCCCCGCTCGCCCCTCATCACCACGCGCCTCCTTCCACCGTTGCGTCGGCCGCGCCGCGAACCTGGGCGCGGAACGCGAACCGACCGGATCCCTCGCCTCCGCTCGACAGCCCCGCGCCGAGCGGCGTGAGGTACGCGCCCTCGAGCACGAGCGAGACCTCGACCGGCCGCGATCGGGCGAACGACGTTCGTTCGTCGTACGCATCCGTCCTCTCGTTGTAGAACCGATGCTCGTAAGGGCGATCCTCGAACTCGCCATAGCGAACCGAGACGTCCAGATGCAGATCGTCGCGGTCGAGCGCCGGCGCCGCAGCGAAAGCCGCCTCGCGCAGCTGTGATTCCGCGACATCGCCCGCAGGATGACCCGATGCCGCCTCGCATACCGCATGCGCTGCGTCGTCGAGCGCCATGGACAGGAACACAGAGCGCCCCAGATCGACCACTGCGAACAGGAACAGGAGCAGCAGGGGCAGCGCGATGACGAACGCCACGACGCTGCCGCCCCGTTCCGAGCGTCCTTTACGCCGCACCGGACGTGATCTTCGAGAACATGTCGGTCACCGAGGTTCCCGCTTTCGTGATGGCGGTTTGGATGTTGCCCTGCAGCAACAGCAGCGCAGCCCCCAAACCCACCGCGAACCCCAGCACGATGACCGTCTGCACGATCTCGGAACCGCCGTCCTCCTCGCCCACGACGAGCAACGCCCTGACCTTGTCCAATCTCGATGCCGTGTTTTTCTTGATCATGTTCATGCTCAACTCCTTTTCATCGATTCATCCCATACCGTGCAGGCACGCGCACGCGCCTCCGACCAGCCATGCCGCAAGAAACGGCGCCATCGGGATACCGCTTCTCCACGAGAGCTTTCCCGCGGCGATGCCCGCCAGCGAGAACGCCGCCGCGCCGCCATAGCAAAGCGCCGCTCCCAGCGGCGTCGCGACGCCGCTGGCAAGCGAAAGCGCCGCCATGCACCGCACGTCGCCGTAGCCCACGGGCGTGCGCCCCGTCCTTCCGAACAGCCGGTTCAGCGCGAGGCAGCACAGCACCGCGAACACGGCGAAGGCGCAACCGGCCAGCACGCCCTCAAGCCCCGCGGTCGACGCCTGGAAGACGACGCCCGCCGCCGCGAGGGCCGCGCACGCCTCGAGCGGCACGATCCTCGCCTGCAGATCGCATATCACGGCCGCAGCCATGGCCGTCGCCGCTACCGCCAACGCCGCCGCGACCAGAGGCGAACCTGCGCACCACGCGACGGCGCAGCCGAACACCGTTCCGACGAGGGCGCCAAGGCAGCGATGCCATCGTTTCGCTCGAAACGAGCAGCGCGCTTCCTGATCGGCCTCGCTGCGCGAAGGCTCGGACGCGCCAGCCGCGCATCCCGCCTCGATCAGCGCCTGCAGCCGCTCGCGGGGAAGGCTCCCCGCCTGGGCGTCGCGCAGCGCCTGAGCCCGCCACAGGCCGAGCGACCCCTCGGCTCCCGCCGCGCGCGGCGAAGGCTCCCTGAGAGGATGCGCCTGCTTGAACGCCCGATAGGCGTCGAGCGAATCCCACCACCACGAGCGAGCGCGGCGATAGGCGCGTCCCAGAAGCACGGAAGCCGACCATGGCACGAAGAACGCGCCGATCAGCCCGCCCGCGCATCCGGCCGCGAGGACGAGCGCGATCGGGGCCGTCACGAGCGGCCTGCCGCGCTCGCCGACGCGCGGTTCTCCGACGGCGCATCGCGCGCATGGGTGCCGCGCGGAACCCGCCGCCCGCCGTCGCCAGCCCCTCCCACCTCGTCGCTCGGCTGGAACCGCACGACCACTCCGCCTTCCCGACCGTCCGCTTCCATCACGGGCGCATATCCCGGCAACTCGAACCGAACGGTCCACCCCGCCCCGTCGCGCGGCGGCGCTTCCTGAGGAGGTTTCGGCTCAGCGGGAGCCGCCTTGGGACGAAGCGTCGGACAGTGCCCCGTTCCAGGCGACGACGGCATCGTCGGCATCGCGACGTTCGGACGGACGGGCTCCTCCCCGTAGCGATGCAGGCAGCCGAAGCACACCTCGGCGTCGTCGAACGCGCGAGCCCCGCAAGTCGGACACGTTTTCATTTCCGATCTCCTTTCATGCAAACCACTCCCACGCGATCGCCCGCCGTGAACCACGGGGTCGCGCAGGACGAGAACCTCTCCACAACCGCCTCTGCGCTTTTGTTGCGCAGCCTCCGGCACGGCTCCACGTCGCGATGGGCTTCGAGCACCAGCCCCTGCGCGTCGACGAACGCGATGTCGAGGCGATGGCGCATGCCCGCCGTGTGCACGTCGTTGCACGGCGCGAGCAGCAGCGCCCCGGCATGCTCGGGCGAGAACAGCAGCCCCTTCGCCTTGCGGCGAAAGCGTGCGGCTATCAGCAACGGCCGCCCAACGCGCGCGTCCCCTTCGGGACCAGACGCACCGAGCGACGGATCTTTCGGTTCCACCATGACGTCACGCTCCTTCCTCCGTCGTGTAGCGCACGACGACGCTGGTCGATCCGCCTGCGTCCACGCAGGCGACGAACATCCATCGATACCGGCCGTCATCCTTCACGAACGACTCGCTTCCTTCGTTTCCGCTGCGCACCCCACTCCATCCTTTGGCGAGCAACTCCCCCTCGATCGCAGCGAGCGCGTCCGCAACGTCGTCCGAGCGGGTGAAGCCCAGCACGCCGCTGCGCTCGTCGACCCGCACGTCCTGTCGTCCTTCGAGCCGCAACGCTTCGTCCTCGAAGCCCGCAGGAGGACCGGCGCCGCTCGATTCGGCCGTCGTCCGCATCGCTTCGTGCAGCACGCTCGGCCGATCTGCTTGCGCGAACGCGAGCGCCAGCGCGCACCCCGCAACGAGCGCAGCCACGACCGCCCAAGCGCGCCTGCGGCGACGGGCGCCTACCGTCGACCCGCTCACAGCAGCACCCCCGGCTTGTAGCAGTCGACCGCGATGCTGACCGCATGCGTCAGCGGCGGCAGGGGGATCCCGAACACCGTCGAGCGCAACCCCAGGCCGAACAGCGTGGGCATGTACTCCAGGGTGCCCGTGAAGCGCGTATGGCCCCCCGAAACCCCCTCCGCCGACACGCGCACCGCCTCGTTCTCCGCATCGAACGCGGCAGACAGCGCCGTCTGCACCAGGGCGCTGCTCTGCTCGATACCCTGGCCCGCGGCAGGCGACGTCGCATGCACGCGCACCGCGTCGCGGAAGACGTTGTCGAACGCGGCGCATTCCGAGAAGAACGCGAGCGCGTTCACCGCGATGACCGCGACGATGATCAGCACCGGAAACGCCGCCGCAAGCTCGACCGTCATCTGGCCCCGTTCGTCGCGCATCCGCATCACTCCCATACCCGCACCCCCGTCACCTGCGCGTATACGCCGCGCAATCCGTCAGCCGCCCGTTGCACCAGGTCGGCAGCAGCGTCCTTCGCCGCCTGCGGCAACGCGACCTTCACCGGGAACGACGGGCCGCCGTCCCACAGCTCGATCTCGGCTATCTCGATGGTGCCGTCGAACCCCTGGATGCCTTCGACAGCCTCGGCTTCCACCGTTCCCACGATCGAGGCGAACACGTCGTTCGACCCGAGCGGATGCTCGATCGCCTGCTCCTTGAGCGAGAGCAGCCGCGCGCCGAACGCCCCCTCGTCGCGCTCGGCGACATGCGCCGAATTCACCAACACCGGCTTGAGCGCGTCGAGTTCGGCCGGAGCGAGCCCCGCGGCCCGCACGGCCTCGCGCAGGGCACCTGCCGCCCACGCGCCCAACCCGCTGGCCCCCGCGAGAGGCAGCCCGTCCAACGCCGACGAGACAGAATCGTCGAGCGCCTCTTGGCCCTGCGCGTACGCGTCCAGCAAGCCGGACCAGCAGTCGAGCACCGTTCCCAGCGCGCCCACGGCCGCCCCTCCCTGGCCCTTCACGCCGTCCAGCAGCGACGACACCACGGTGGCGCCCTCGTCGGACGAGTCGGCGACGAGCGTGGCGGCCGAAACCGCCGCCCGCGCGCCGAGCGCGCCCCCTCCCCGCACGAACGAGCTGCCGAAACCGCTCGATGCGGCGACGCTTGCCGTGTTAGCGACCAGCGCGACCACGCCGTAGCGTCCCGGCGGCTGCGCCGAGAGGCGCTTGCCCGCCACCTTGGCGAGCGCGTCCTTCACCTCGTCGAACAAGCCGCCCGCACGCCGTTTCACCTCGTCTGCCAGCGGATCCAGCTCCGCGCGGGCCTCCTCGTACTCGCCGGCCGCCTTCGCCACGGCTTCGTAGTGGTACTCGAAGCCGTTGTCGATGGACGACGAGGCGGCCGCCACCTTGCCCATGCTCGCCGCCGAGAAGCCGCATTCCGCGCACTCGGCGAACGGCTCCGCCTCCGTCTGGGCGATCGACACGAGGCTTCCCGACCCGGCCGCAGCGGGGCATCCGGCCCATGCATGAGCCGTGGCGCGCCCTTCCTCGTCCACCGTGCAGGGGTACGCGGCCTCGGTGTACAGCGCCGTCGACCTCATCTCCTCCGTGTTCTTCGGAAGGCGCGGAAACCACGCGTCGAAGGAATCGGCGCCTTCATGGACGTATCCGCGCCCCACCTCGTCGGCGGCGAAGGCGTAGAACCGCTTGCGCAGCGCCGAGCGCGCCTGCTCCTCCACCGAGCCGTCCGCCGGAGCCTCCACGGCGAGCCGCCGCGGATAGTAGGCTTGCGCGCGCTTGAGCGCCACGGAGAACGACCAGGCGTCAACGCTTCTGAACAGCGGGTTCTCCGATCCGCTCATGCCTGCCAATGCAGAGGCGCGCTCGTACATGCAATAGGACGGATCGAGGCCGCAGTCGTGCTCGAATGCACGGCGCTTCGCTTCGTTGGCCCGCTCGGCGGCGCGCTCGGCCTCATCGGCCGCCTGCCGCACCTCGTCGGCCTCGTCGCCCACCGCCTCTGCCACGTCTTCGAGCTCGGCCGCGCCGTCCACCGCGATCTTCTTCCCCGAGGCGGGCACGAGAAGCGCGAGCGCCACGTAGCTCGACGAAGCCCCGTTGTTCGCCGACGCCACCGACGCCGCGTTCGCCGCGGCGAGGAACGGCAGCAGCCGTTGCAGGCGGTCGAGCCCGTCGGCCGCCTTCTCGGCGAACCGGTCGCGCGCATAGGCCACGTCGCGCCCCGCTTTCAGCAGGGTCTCGGATGCGGAGGCGGTGGCCGGCGTGCACAGCGCGGCCACGCCCAGCCCCGTCGCCACGAGGCTCGTCAGCGAAAGCGACAGCACCGCCGCATCGCACACCCGCACGACGATCATGAACTCGCCCACCTCGTTCTGCGCGGCCAGAGCCGCCGCATCGGCCACGTTCTGCACCTCCGACGAGGCCGAGCCCACCCGGTACGCCTGCCCCGCCGAGAACACGAGCGCAAGCGTCACCAGCAGCGACAGCACCATGCCCACCGTCGTCATGCCCTCTTCGTCGTGGAACGCATCGAACATCATGACGCCCACGCCCCGATCCATCCCGCCGGATCGCCGCCCTCATCGGACGAGCGCGCCCACGACGGCTGCGTCGGCTGCTCCGCCGTCACCCGCACTTCGAGGTTGCCGTTGCCGTTCACGATGCCGAGCAAAGCGCCGCCTGCATCCAGCAGCGGCAGCGGACGAGCCTCGTTCGCGATGGTGACGCGCACCACGTCCGAGCGCTCGTCGCCTTCGAACCGGATGTCCCAGCTGCACGCGCCCTCGTGCACGTGGAAGCAGGAGACGGGAGGGATCGCTCCCAAGCGGTGGCGGACGAACGCCTCGCAGCTCTCGGCCATGTCGCCCGCCGCAGCGGTTTTGGTCGCCAGCAGCCGGCACCCCTCCGACGCGGCCGCCTGCATCACCAGCCGGTCGTACAAAAGGATGCCCGGCTGCATCAGCAGCAGGAGCCCGACGAACAGCACCGGCAGCAGAAACGCCGCCTCCACCGTGGCCTGGCCCGATTCGCACGTCCGTCGCATGTCCGCTCCCTCCTTTCCGAACCCGTCAGTACAAAAACACATCGGCAACCGACCCCGGCATCGTCATCTGGATATGGTGCGAAGCCGACATCAGCGCATGATCGACGAACATGCCGGCCTCCAAGCTGCGCCACAGGGCGCCCAGTGCGACGACTGCTGCCAAGAACGCGGCCGTAACCAGCGCGAACTCGACCGTTCCCTGACCGCGTTCGTCAAACGCGTCCGCACGGATCGCAGCGCCGGCACGGCGTCCTACAGCCCGTTGATGCCCTCGGCGATGGCATCCCACAGCTCTTGCAGCTTCGGACGGAACACGGTGATCGCGATGATGGCGATCACCACCAGAACCCCGACGAGGATGGCGTACTCCGTCGTGCCCTGCCCATCCTCTCGAGCAAGCACCCGCCGAACCCGGCACGTCGCCTTCGCCATCCATCTCCAGTACGTCTCCATGTGCGAACCTCCTCATTCCTACATTCCTTCCATCAGTTCGAGCAGCACCGGCCCCAGCACGAGCAGCAGCATGGCCGGCAGGATGAGCGTGCCCGTGGGCACCATCATCTTCACCGGAGCCTTCGCCACCCGCTCCTCCACCTGCGCCCGATGCACCGCGCGCGCCTCCGCCGCAGCCGATTCGAGCCCCTCGGCCAGCGACGAGCCGAAGCGCAGCGAGCGCACCATGCTCTCCACGACGCGCGCGAACAGCGGCGAGTCGTACGAGGCCGCCAGGTCGCGCAACGCGTCTTCGCGATTCGTCAAGCCCAGCGACCAGGCATGCTGGGCGCCGACGCACGCACGCGCCAAGTCCGAATCGAAGTGAGACCCGTACAGCGCGAACCCGCGGTCGAACGAAAGCCCGCTGCGAAGACCGAGCGCCACCACCTCGAGCATCTCCGAGAGGTCGCTTTCCAAGCCGTCGGCGCGCTCGCGCTGCGCCCGCTTGACGGCTCGCGGCATCGCCGCCGCGCCGCCCGCAACCCCTGCGACGGCGCCGAGTACGGCAAGCTCCGTGGAGAGCACCGAGCCGACGAGCGCGCCCGCCAGCCCTCCGGCGCATGCGAGCCTCATCGAGGCCTCGCAGAACCCTTCCGGGGACACGGCCTGCTCCAAGCCCGCCCGCTTCGCCCGCGCGCAGAACCACGCTCGCGCCCGCGAAAGCCGCAGCCGACGGGAAAGCGCCTCGGTCGCTCCGAGGGCGATCCGCTGGCTGAGCGCCGTCGCGTACCGCACGAGCCGCGAGCCCGCGTCGAAACCCTCCTGCGCGTCGCGCACGTCGGCGGCTTTGCGCAGCCGCTCGCGTCGCGCCGTCGCGTCGCGCCTCCGAAGAAGCGTTGAGCCCGCCAGCCCTCCGGCGATCCCGGCGGCGGCCACGGCCGCAGCTATCAGGAAAGGCGCCTGCACGGCCTCCATCAGCCCACCTCCACGGCCAGCATGCGGCGCACCGCCACGATGCCGGCGGCCTGCATGCCCAGCGCGATCGCCAGCAGCGCCATGCCCATCGGGCTGGCGAAGAACGGATCCAGAAAGCCTTCGCTCACCAGCGAGAACACCGCTATCAGCACGAAGGGCAGGACGCTCACCACGCGCGCCGACAGCTTCGCCTGCGCCGTTTGCACGCGCAGCGCGCGTCGCAGCTCGATCTCGCTCTGAACCGTGTCGCGAGCCGCGTCCAGCACCTGCTTCATGCTGCCGCCCGCCTGATGCTGCACGTCCAGCGCCACCGCGACGAACGCCAGCTCGGCCACCGACGAGCCCCTGCGCAGCACCTCCAAGGCGCGCCCGGCGCCCTCCCCTGTTTCCAGCTGGTGGGCCGCGCGGGCGAACAGCGTGCCCAGCGGGCCTTGCACCTCGCTTGCCACCTGCTGGAACGTTTGCAGCAGCGACAAGCCTGCCTGGAAGCACACGGCCATGGAGCGCAGGGCGTCGGGGATGCCCTCGCGCAGGGCGTCGCGGCGCTTGTCCTGCACCGTGCGCAGCCACACGACCGCGCAAGCGCACGCGCACACGGCTACGGCGATGCCGCACACGACCGAGCCTGCCGCTGCGCCCGCGCACATCCCCGCCCCGACCATCGCCGCAATCCATACCGACAAGAGCGATTCCTCGGTCGTCATCAACCCGCGCGCATCGACCACGCCGACAGCCTCGCGCATGAGCGCCGCGAGCGCGCGATTGCCCAGCAGGGCACGCGTCACCGGCCGCGTCCAGCCGACCCCGTTGCGCAGCAGCCAGGCGACGCGCGACGATCCGACGTCCCCCTCGCCGACCAGGGAGGCCGTCCGACGCCGAGCGCGACCCGCCACCGACGCGCTTGCCGCCGCGCCGCATCCGAACGCGGCGAGCACGCCTACGCCGCCAAGCACGACGTGCGCTTCCATCGCTCCACCTCCTCTCTCTCGGCAACGCCGATGTCCGCCACCTCGTCGATCCAAGCCGGAAGGGCCACCCAGCGTCCCACACGCTCAGCCAGCCCCCGCATGAACAGCGGGCGCACCTTGCAGCAGCGCTTTCCTCCGTCGTACACGAGCTCGGCCACGTCCGACACGAACCGCGACCCGTCCAGCGCGCGAGCCGTCTGCACCACCACCTCGAAGGCGCTTGCCACGTTCGACTCGATGACGTCAACCGGCAGATCCACCGCGTAGCGCACCATCGTCGCGAGGCGCGACACCACGTCGGCGGGCGAGTTCGCGTGTAGCGTGGTCAGCGACCCGTCGTGGCCGGTGTTCATGGCCTGCAGCATGTCCAGCGCCTCGGCGCCGCGGCATTCGCCCACCACGATGCGGTCGGGGCGCATGCGCAACGCGTTGATCACGAGGTCGCGGATGGTCACCTCGCCCGTGCCCTCCGCGTTGCGGGGACGCGCCTCCAGGCGCACGACGTGCGGATGCTCCAAGAACCTCAGCTCGGCCGAATCCTCGATGGTGATGATGCGCTCCGAGGGCGGCAGCTCGCACGACAGCGCGTTGAGCAGCGTGGTCTTGCCGCTTCCCGTGCCGCCCGACACCGCGATGCTCTTGCGAGCGCGCACCGCCCACACCAGAAACGTCCGCATCGCCTCGTCGAACGACCCCGTGGCCACCATGTCGTCCAACGTCATGACCCGCTTCGCGAACTTGCGCACGGTCATCACCGGCCCGTCCAGCGCAAGCGGCGGGATGATCACGTGCACGCGGTGCCCTTCGGGAAGCCGCGCGTTCACCATGGGCGACGCCTCGTCGATGCGGCGCCCCAACGGCCCCAGCACGCGATCGATGAGCGCGCGCAGCTGGCCTTCGTCGGCGAACCGCTGCTCGCTGCGATGCAGCCGGCCGTCGCGCTCGAAGAACACGTCGGAAGGGCCGTTCACCATGATCTCGGTGACCGAATCGTCGGCCAGCAGCGATTCGAGCGGCCCGAACCCGAACACCATGTCGATGAGCCCGTCGGTCAGCCGCTGCTGCTCGCGCTGGGAGACGCCCGCCCAGGAAGCGTCCTCGAACGCCTGGCGGCACGCGCTTTTCAACTCGTTGCGGGCGCGGCTGGGCTGTTCGGCCATGATGGCGGCGATATCGTCCGTGGACACGAACCGCTGGATGTGCTCCTTGAGCCGTTCCAGCGCGTTGTCGTCCGCACTCGCGGCGAGCGTCGGCACGTCGTCGATGTCGCGCACGCGGCTCATCAGAGACATGGGGCCTCCTTCCGGCGACGGCGCGGCTTCTTGCCGACGGGCAAGCGGAAACCGGGTCCCCGAGAGGCGCCTTCCTCGGGCGGGGCTGCCGCGCGCCTATCGCCCGGCAGCACGCCCGACAGCACGCGCTCGAGGCTCGCGCACAAATCGTTCCTCGACGCCAGCAGATCGAACGGAAGCCCCGCGCCCAGCAGCTCCTCCACCTCGCCGCCGCCGTCCTTGAGCTCGAACACGTGAGCCCCGCGCAGCGAGCATGACACGTCGATGGACGTGAACAGGGCGTTCTTGGAGCATCGGTTGACGGCGTACAGGAAAGGGCCGGTCGCGATGCCGCACCGCGCACACAGGTCGAGCGCATGCTGGCAGGCGCGCAGCGACGACGGCCGCTGATCGATCAGGAACAGCGCCTTCGAGCTGCGCTCCAGCAGCAGGGCATGCTGCTCGGCCCAGGCGGCTCCCGTGTTCGCCACCACAACGTCGAACCGGGCCGTCAGCTGGTCGAGCAGCTGGGGCGCCCGCTCCACCACCGCTTCGCTGTCTTCGAGATGGCGCGGCGCGGCCAGCAGCGCCGGCATCCGACCGTCCGACCGCAGCTGATCGAGGCGCGACGGCACCGCCAGCACGTCATCGACGGCCAACGGGTTCTGCACGCCCATGAGCGCCGGGGCGTCGCCGAACTGCAGGTCGAAATCCAGCAGCAAGGTGTTGTAGCCCATCCTCTGCGCGATGAGCGCCGACAGCACGGACACCGTGCTCTTGCCCGCGCCGCCGCTTCCGCTGACCACTGGGAAAAGGAACCCGGCCCGCGCGCCCGGGCGGCGCTCGTCGCACCGCGCCGGCTGGGGCGCGGTCGCCGGAGCAACCGAGACGGGCATCGCCGCCGGCATCGGCGCTTGCCGCGGGGCTGCGGGCGCCGCCATGGGCCATGGGCAGGCGAAGGCCTGCTTGCGACGCGCGTAGCGCTCGGCCAAGGCTTGGCGCGTGAGCGAGGCGTCGATGCCCGTGGCGCTCATGCGGCTCTTCAGCGAACCCGTGTCTTCGAACGACAGCATGCACACGCAGCGATCGCTGCGGTCGCGCTTGAGCGTGGCCGCCAGGTTGATGGGAGCGACGTCGTCGCTCGACGCCACCCACACCTCGTCAACCAGGCGATCCGTGCGCAGGAACCTGCGCGCCTCCTCTGCCGAGGAGAAAATGCGCAGCCAGTCCTGTGCAGCCAGGTTCTCTCCCGCCAACCCTATAGACTCCGGATGCTGCAAACTCGTCGTATCGGCGCACAGCGCCACCAAAGATCCGCTCATCGCTCTCCCTCGCTTCCCGGCAACGTGAAGTACAGCTCCGTCTTCTGCGCCGCCGCGACGATCTCCTGCACCGACTCGGGCGCGACGGCCACAGTGATCCACGACACCTTCGCGTCGGTTGTCGACTCCTGCGCGCTTGCGCTGGTCGCCAGCACCAGCACGCCGCTCGCCAGCACATCGGTCGACGTGCCGCCGGTGGCGTAAACGTCCACCCGCGAGCCGGCCGCCACGGCGCCGCCCACCGCTTGCACGTCCTTCGCCGGCACGCTGAGCGCCGTCAGGCCCTCGGGCACGTCCAGGCGGCTGCCCGCATCGCGGAAGCGGCGCTCCGACAGCACCTCGCCCGCAAGGATCGTCGACGACGCCTTCTTGCCCACCACGTCGTCGGACGATCGGAATGCTTCCGCGGGCAGCAAGTCGGCCACCCACAACCGCGTCTCCACCGCGCTCGCGTCCACCGACTCCCCCGCTGCGATGTCGCGCTTAGCCACGCACACTTCCAGCTGCTCGCCCCCGTAGCGCGCCAGAGCTTCCGCGCGCGCCGCGTCGGCCTCTCCCCGCACGCCCTGGGCGTAGGCGAACACGCATGCCGCGCATGCCAGCCCGCAGGCAATGCCGATGATGGTTGTTCTGCTCCGTTTCATTTCGTCCTCTCCGCCGTTTTCCCTCCTTTCAGTATGACCAGCTCATCTCACGTTTTCATGGCACAGTTCACCATGAAAAGCCGCCTGGACCTTACCCGTTTGCGACGTCGTTCCAACGCCGATTACACATTTCGCACCTCCGTTTCCAACGCGAATTCCACGCGCCGCACCGCAAAATCCCACGCCGCTCCAACGTGCGGCAGATTAGATGCGGCTTTCCTGGGGATTCGTTGCGCGAACGCGCCTTCTATGCGAGAATAGGTGCTCGCCGCAAGGCGACGAAAACCGGGCGATTGGCGCAGCGGGAGCGCAGGTCCCTTACAAGGACAAGGTCGGGGGTTCAAATCCCTCATCGCCCACCACGGGATGCGAAGAGGCCCGCCGGATGCTCCGGCGGGCCTCTTTTTCATTGCTGACAACGACTGCGGAAAGCAAAACTCGGACGAACCGATGTTTCACGTGAAACATACGGCGAAACGCGCGCACCGCGTTCGGCGCCCCTCCCTACCTCTTCTCGCTTTTCGGAGCCCAGTCCTTCATGCCGGGTATGGCGCCGCCGGCCACCTCCCATAGATAGAGGCTGGCCACCGAGCCGTAAGGCGTGTAGCGGCGGCGGTACTTCGCGAACAGCTCGGGCGTGATGCGCCGGTGGTGGTGCACCATGCGCAAGCCGCGATGGATGGCCAGATCGCCCCAGCTCAGAATATTGGGTCGCTGCATCGAGAACGTCATGAGCATCTCGGCCGTCCACACGCCGATACCCGGCAGCGCCGACAGCGTGCGGCACACCTCGTCATCGGATAGCTCGGCCAGCCCCTCGAGGTCCACCTCGCCGGACAGCACGCGCGCGGCTGCCCCCTTGATGTAGCCCACCTTGCGAAACGAGATGCCCACCTGCTGCAGCTCGTCGTCGGAGCACGCCGCCATCGCCTCGGGCGTCACTTCGCCGAACCGCTCCAGCATGCGGTTCCAAATGGTGGTCTGCGCCTTCGTCGCTATCTGCTGACCCACGATGCAGTTCACGAGCGCAGCGAACAAGTCGGGGTGCACCTCGCGCTCGATGCGTCCGATAACCGCCATCGCCTCGCCCAGCCTCGGATCGCGCGCCGCAAGGTACGCGACCTCCGCTTCGCCGTATTCGAAGTAGCGCGGTTCCCGCTCCATGCCGTCCCCTTCCGTCGTTCGACCCAGTATAGCGAAGACGCAGAGGCCTCACAGAGAACGTTGTCGCCCGTAAAAACGCGGAATCGCGCTTGAAAACGAGGCTTTCGGGCGACAACGCCAACGAATGTCAGGAGCTGACGCTGTCAGGTGCCCGACATAAGGCCAGGTCGCGAAGATCCCAACGCGAAAGACCCGGCCGAGGGAGGGGCCGGGTCTTCGATGACCCCGAAACGGAAAGGGAGGGAGGGGATTCCGTCTCGGGCGGGTATGCTTGTTCGTTGCTTCTTAGCGCTCGCGGAGCTCGTGGCAGGTGCCACATTCGAAGGTTCCGCGGTGGTGGCACTGGGCGCAGTACTTCATCGCGTCCTTGGCCTGGTCCTTCGAGTGGTTGTTGTGGCAGCTCGTGCACGTCGCCGGGTTGGCGTCGTGCTTCTCGTTCGAGGGGACGTCGTGGGGGTTCACCGTGGTGCCCTTGTCGTCGGTGAGCGCCGTGGAGTCCGCGGTCTTGGCGGCCATCTCCTCCATCGTGCCGTGGCACGAGATGCAGGTCTCGGGGTCCACCGTGACCACGGTCGCCTTGGTGGCGGCCTTGTCGCCGAACTTCACGTCGGCGTGCTCGGTCGAGAGCACGGCCTCGTCGGTGTGGCACTGGACGCAGGTCACGCCCTCGGCCTCGTGGGCCGAGGCCTGCGGGCAGGACGCGTCGGTCGCCGACGCGGCCTCGACGGTGTGGCACATCGAGCAGTCGGAGTCCATCGTCCAGTTCACCGGCTGGCCGTCCATGGCCGAAGAGCCGCCGTTCCCGTCCTTCTGCTCGGACGCCGCCGGAGCCGAGGGCTCCGCCTTCGGCGCGCAGCCCGCGAGCGTCCACATCGCGGCCGTGAGCGCGAGGACGACGCCGAGGACGGCGAGCACGACGAGGCGCCGGTCGGCGGTGTGTGCTTGCACGGTCATGCGCTTCTCCTATCAGTCGTATTGCAGTTCGGAAGGCGGTTTCCCGCCAGATGCGCCCGCCGAGGGAGCGGCGGGCGCGGGGGTTGAGTCGCATCCGGCGCCGCTGGGGAGCGCAGCGCCGAACCGATCAGCGAAGGGAGGATGCTACTTGGCGTCCCAAGGCTCGAGACCCGCGGCGTGACGGGCGGAAATGCGGCCCCACACCTGGTTCTCGGCGTTGTTGCCGCCGGTGATGCCGTAGCTGTGGCTCTGGAAGTTGCCGAAGCAGCCCGCCGCGTACAGACGCGGGATGGGGTTCTCGGCGGGATCCAGCACCTGGCCGTGCTCGTTCTTCATCGGGCCGCCCAAGGTGGAGCAGGAGCCGGGGTAGATGGAGATGGCGTAGTACGGGCCGTCGTCCAGCTTCTCGAGCGTCTTCTCGGAGCGGTCGAAACGCGCGTCCTTCTTTGCCTCGCAGAATGCCTGGTACTCGTCGAACGTGGCTTTCAAGGCGTCGACGTCCATCCAGTGGTCGAACTCCTTGATCTTCTTGCCAAGCTCCTCGATGGTGTCGCCCTTGAGGATCCAGCCCTTCTCCAGCTCGGCCTTGTTGTCCTGGCTCCAGCCGTTCCATGCGCGGATCTCGTCGGGCAGGTCGCTGGCGAAGTTGCCGCACTCGAAGAAATCGCCCTGGCTGGTGGACAGCTTGCCGGCGTCGAAGCAGGTCTGGTCGAAGATGCCCCACGACGGGATGCGGTCGAAGTCGTCGATGGAGTCGTCGAACGACAGCAGCGTGTGCCAGCCGTTGTGCGGCGAGCCCATGTTGTTCTCGTTGACGTAGCGCTTGCCCAGACGGTTCACATTGAAGTAGCTGTTGGCGGGCATGAAGTACAGGATGGAGAAGTCGTTCTCAGGATCGCGCGTCCACATGGAGTACATGGAGATCGCCATGTCCATGTGCCACAGCTTCGCTCCCACGTCCTCGACCATCTTGATGCCGTCGCCCGTGTTGAACTGCCAACCCTCGAACTTGAAGGGGTAGCACTTGAGGTAGGCGTTCTTGAGATCCTCGTTGAACTCGAAGCCGCCCGTGGTCATGATGACGCCCTTGCGAGCCTTGACCGTCTTCTCCTCGGAGCCGATCATCGTGTACGCGCCGACGATCTCCTTGGTCTCGGGGTTCTGGATGAGACGCTCGTCGTGGCAGTCGAACAGAACCTGCACGCCCAGCTTCTCGCGCTGCGCGTCGAGCTCGCGGAACGACAGCATGCCGAAGCCGTCGACGGAGGACAGCTTGCAGGAGCCCTCGTAGGCGTTGTCGTCCAGGAAGTAGTACTCGGGGATGGCGCCGGCCAGCGCGACCTCGGACACCTCGTAGGTCATGCCGTACTTGTCGGCGTACTCGGTGTTGCGAACGCACTCGTTGACCCAGGCGTCGATCATCGGCTCGGGGGTCTTGCCGTGCGTGAACGCCTTGATGTACTTCTTGAAGCGCTCTTTGTCGCTTTCCTCGACGATGGTCCACTCGCCGTTGTTGATGCGGCTGTTGCCGCCGCCCTCGACGGGAGCCTTCTCCAGCACGATGACTTCCTGGCCGCACTCGTCGGCGCCGATGAGCGACGCCCACATGCCCGCGCCGCCGTAGCCGATGACCAAGAGGTCGCACTCGTAGTCCCAGCTCTTCGGCAGCCAATCGCCCGAAGCCGCGCCCGTCGAACCCGACGCGCAGCCGGCCAGCGCGGCGGAACCCGCCACGGCTGCGGCAGCGACGCCCGCGCCCTTCAGGAACGAACGACGGGAAACTCCGCCTTCCATGCCTTTGCTCATAGTGTTCCTTCCTCCTACTTGAATGAATGCCCCTCCTTAGAAGCATCCGTTCTTGCAAGGACGAACCCTACGCTTCCAACCGAGAAGGCACATCTGATGAGCAGTCTGATTTTGGGCGCGGTATCTGACGTTGGATAGGATTTTCCTGGTCAACCGCCTATCGGATTCTCCATCCGATTTGATCAACGTTTGAAATTGCGTATGATACTACACATGGTTTTGTTGCAGACGGGAGGGAGCCGCGCTCATCGGCGCGACCCGTGGCATGAACGCTGGGGAGAGATGCACATGCAGTACGGCACCAAGGGTGAACGCGTCGGCGAGCTGGCGTTCGAATCGGCGGCGGAAACGACCTCCGCGGAACGCGACTCGCGCACGCTCGACTACCTGATAACCGTCATAGGGTTCGGCTTGTGCCGCGCATGGATCGTGTTCTGCCTGGGCGCGCCGCTCATCGCAGGCGCAGCATCATCCTTCACCTGGGCCTACCTCTTGTTCGGCGCGCTCAGCGCGCTGACCGTGTCGTTCGTTGCAAATCGAAGCGGCAAGCGCGAGGGCGTCGTGCGCGTCGCGCTGTTCCGCGCAACTCCGGTAGCCCTTGCCGCAAGCGGCATCATCATCCCCGTGGCGCTAGCCCTGAACAGCGAGGCGCTCATGATCGTCGGGTTCGTAGCCGGCGGCTTGGGAGCGGGGCCCTTGCAGGTGCTGTGGGGCGACCGCTTCGCCCGCCACGCCACGTTGTTCGCCGCCGTCGCTTCCCCCGCGGCGGCCATCGTCACCGCGCTCGTCGCCGGCATGTCGAACGATCATACGAGCTTCATCGGCTTCGCGGTGATACCCCTGTTATCGTTCGGCTTGCTGCTGTTCGAAGCGAACCGCACCGGCCTGTCGTGGAGCGACCTCACGCAGAAGCCGATAGGGGAATCCTCGGGCGCGATCGCCGCCGACGGCGAGGCGGACGGACGCGTCGGCGAGCCCGCAGGTTGCGACCGCGAGCGCGAGCGCGACTGCGATCCCAGCGCGAAGTTCGGCGTGGGCAAGCTCATGTTCTCCATCATGACGTTCTCGTTCCTGTGCCGGCTGTTCGACGCCATGCCGTCCCACGTCGACCCGTTCTCCTTCATCGGCGGAAGCGCCATCTTCGCGCTCATGGCGGTGGGCGTCGCGTTCCTGCTCATCGCCGCGAAGCTGCGCGACCGTTTCAACGCGACGCTCACGTACCGGCTGTCGCTGCCCATCATGGTGGCGGGATTCGTGGCCATCGCGCTGTTCTTCGACACGCACGCCGCGGTGTCCATCCTGCTGATCAACGCGGGCTACGAGTTCTTCGACATCCTCACCTGGGTGCTGTTCGTGGACGTGTCGCGCCGGCGCAACGAGAACGCCCTGCACATCTTCGGGCTGGGCGTGGCGTTCATGTTCGCGGGCATGGGCGTGGGGACGCTGGCGGGCAAGGCGTGCGACGCGATGATCGCCAGCGGCGACGTGCAGATCTCCGTCGTGGCCATGCTGGCGACGCTGTGCCTCGTGGTGGTGGCGTTCATGGTGCTGCCCGAAGGCGTGGTGTCACAGCTGTCGCAGACGATGCGCACGAGCCGCAAGGAGAAGGAGGCCGAGGAAGCGCCCGCCGTCGCAACTGCGGACGCGGGCGCGGGCCGCCTCGAGCAGCACTGCGCGTGCGTGGCGCGCGACTACGGCCTGACGCCGCGCGAGAGCGAGGTGATCGTGCTGCTGGCCTACGGCCGCACCCTGTCCATCATCGCCCGCGACCTGCAGATCGCGAAGGGCACCGCCCGCACCCACATCGAGAACATCTACCGCAAGCTGGACGTCCACAAGCAGCAAGAGCTGATCGATCTGGTGGAAACGTACGAGTAGGGAGGCGTTTACTCTTCCTTCGCCGCCGCCGCTTCGCGCTCGGCCCGCTCCCGCTCCAGCTCCTCGAGCACTTCCTTCGGGGTTTTCGGGCGGGGCAGCTCGTGGGAGATCGCCTCGGCGAGCGCCTCCTCGTCGGCGCCCTCGATGCCGATATGCACGATCGCGTCGCCGATCGTCAGCTTCTGCACCACGTCGAGGCCCTCGACGGTCTGGCCGAACACGGTGAACTTGTCGTCGAATTCGGGCTGCTCGGACAGCGAGAAGTAGAACTGGCAGCTGCCCGAGTTCGGGTCGGACTTGTGCGCCATGCACAGGCTTCCCAGCACGTGCTTGTTGTTCGGGTTGGCTTCCCACTCGTCGACGATGACGTAGCGCGCGTCGCCCGTGCCGGGGTGGATGCCGCGGATCACGCCGCGCGCGGCGGCGTCCACCTGCGCCGGCCCCAGCGTGCGCGTCGTCGGGCAACCGCCCAGCACCACGGAGCCGGGCTTGTGCGCGTGAAATTTCAGCTTGTCGTAGAAGCCGCGCGCCGCCAGCTCGACGAAGTTGCCCACGGTCACGGGCGCGTCCTTGCCGGCCAGCTGCACGCGGATCGTGCCGCGCGACGTCTCGATGACGGCAACCTCGTCGCCGGTGGGGATGTAGTGCGGGGTGTATACGGGCAAGACGATTCGTCCCATAGGTGCCTCCTTGTATCGCTTGGACCATGTGCGACTCCCATGATACCCACGCCCCCGTCCCCCGCATCAGATGGAGCATCGTATTTTGCTCCGATCAGGCCTCATCCTTCAATTCGCAGCCTTCCACGAGGTCGATGAGCTCCTGCTGCTTATGCACGCCGAGCTTCGCGTACACGTTCTCGATGTGCGTCTGCGCCGTCCCCTTGGCTATCTGCAAATCGCGCATGACGATGGCCAGCGTGCGCCCGCGCGCCAGCAGCACGAGCACCTCGCCCTCGCGAGGCGTCAGATGCCGCTCGATGGCGAGGGCCTCGCAGCGCTTCTCCAAAGGCGGCACCGCGGGAGCGCCCACATCCGCCGCGCCCGCCGCAGGCCCCTCCCCCTCCTCGCCGTCGCGCTCTCCGCCGCGCAGGCGCCCCCGACGACCCACCACCTGCGCGATCGTCCCCTCGGGAATGACGAGGAACGCCGTCACCACCAAAACGGTGACGCAGAGGATGCCCACCGTGGACATCTGCACGGACTCCGCCAGCAGGCGCGCGTGCAGCTCGCCTCCGACGAGATACCCCAACCCCATGCCGCACAGCGTGGCGGCTACGCCCTGCCCGAACACCCGGTAGCGCCCGCCCGCGTCCTCGCGCCGCTGCGCCAGATCCACGAACAGAATCCACGTCACGATGTCGAACAGCTCGTAGCCGATGCCGATGAGCAGCACCGACAGCGCCCAATGGTCGTAGAAGAACAGCGAGACGATGGCCATGCCCAACGCCATGAGCGGAAGGGACAGGCGGTAGGCGAACACGGGCTCGAAGCGATCGCCGCACAGGAAGGCGAACAGCAGGAACAGGATGCCCACCACGGCCAGCGCGAACACCGAGCTGCCGCCGAACACCACGAAGGGGTCGATCACGCCCTCGCCGGGAAGCGAGTCGAACACCCGGCACAGGAAGCTGAACACGCCAATGCTCACCATCAGCTGGGCGATCGATTTGCGCGACAGGGCCGGCCGATCGCGCTCCGCCGGCACGACGGGGGCGGCCGGGGCAACCGGCGCGGCCGCTGCGCCCGAAGGCTCGTCGCGCGGACGCTCCTTGTCGATGCGCGAGGTTTCGACCAGCAGCAGCACGAACGACATGACCGGGAACACGAAGAACGCGAGGAACCCGCGCTCACCGACGACGAGCGCGATGAGCAAGGCGATGACCACGGCCGTGGCGGGGTAGCACGCGAGCGCGAACGGAACCGGGCGGCGCGCGTACTCGTTGCCCCACAGCACCTGCAAGAAGCTCGAGGCGGCGCCCCCGACGACCACGAGCACCGCCAGCATGATCGGCTGGCCGCACGCCAACGCTATCGGCATCGCGACGGCGCACAGCACGGTGAGCGCGCCCGTGACGCCGCGCAGCCGCACCTCGAATCGCGCCTGCGTCGCCGCACGCCGCGCCGCGACGGCCACGCCGGCGGCCGCCACGGAGCCGGCAAGCAGGAACATCCAGTTCGAATGCGACACGAGCGTCGTCACCGCGACGGCGGAAAGGCACAGCACGATCCACGCCCGGCAGAACGCGAGGCCCAGCAGCACGATGTAGAAATCGAGCGATCGCCAATCAGGGCAAAACGCCGTGAGCTTGCTCCGCAGGCACGTCCCCATGCTCCCCTCCTTCTTCCGAGCCCCGCGTCCCCCGCGCGGCTCGATATCATCCCCGCGCCCAGTATAGCAACCTGCCCTTCGCCGCATATCGGATGGAGCACCCTAAGGGCCCCCTCCCGATGCCCCTCACCTGCGGCGCGGTCGATCGAGCAAAAATGGGGCGGTGCGCTCGATGGCGCGCAAGCCCCCAACCCATACGGTGATCGAGGGCGCCGATCGTTCGAGGCGGCGCCGATCAAGCAAAGAGCAAGGAGCAAAGAGCAAAGAGAAAGAGGAGGAACGATGAACGCAAAGGAACTGGGAGGGCTGTCGCGCCGCTCGTTTTTGAAGGGCGCGGGCGTCGCTGCCGCCGCCGTGGCGAGCTCCGCCGCGCTGGCCGGCTGCGCGTCGGGCACGGGGGCGTCGCAAGACTGGATGCCGAAGAGCTGGGACTACGAGTGCGACCTGCTGGTGGTCGGCTACGGCGGCGCGGGCATGTGGGCCTCGCTCATCGGCGCCGACGAATGCGGCCAGCAGGTGCTCGTGCTGGAGAAGGCGCCGGTGCGCGGCGGCGGCAACAGCTCCATCAACAACGGCGAGTTCGCCATCATCAACGATGCGGAGGGCATGCGCCAGTACTGGCACGAGATGACGCAGGACGTGGACACGCCGTCCGCGGTCATCGACGCCTGGATCGACGAGGGGCTGCGCAACTGCGAGTACGCCGACAAGTACGAGCTGGAGTACGACATCAACGAGAAGGCCATCGCCGGCACCATTCCCGAGTACTCGTTCCTGCCCGGCGGCGAGGGATGCCAGTCCATCGCCGACCCTCCGGGATTCGGCATGGCCTCGTTCGAGATCCTCGACCAGAAGCGCAAGGACCTGGGCGTCGAGGTGCTGTTCGACTGCCACGACGAGCACCTCATCCAGAACCCCGACACCAAGGAGATCGTCGGCTGCACCACGATGATCGGCTCCGAGGAGAAAACGGTCAAGGCGCGCAAGGGCGTCATCCTCTGCACGGGCGGCTTCGAGTTCAACGAGGACATGAAGCGCAAGTACCTCAAGTGCTACCCCTTCAAGTTCGAAGGCTGGAAGTACAACACGGGCGACGGCATCCGCATGACCGAGGAAGTGGGCGGCAAGCTGTGGCACATGGGCATGGCCGGAGCCATGTACGGCATGTGGACGCGCGATCCCGAGAACGACTTCCTCATCCTCATCATGCCGTCGGATCAGACGTTCATCTACACCGACCGGCTGGGAAAGCGCTGGGTGGACGAGATGCGCATCGGCTCGCCGCACAACGGATGGCATGCGTTCACCCACTTCAGCGACGAGATCTGCGATTACGACCACTGCCCCAGCTGGTGCGTGTTCGATCAGACGCTGTTCGAATCCGGCCCGATGTCCACGCGCCAGGGCGACTGGTTCGAATGCGGGAACTTCACCACCATGCTGCCCGACGAGCTGCGCGATTGGGAAGGCTGGTCGGACGACAACCAGGCCGAGGTGGACAAGGGCTGGATCATTAAAGCCGACACCCTCGAGGAGCTTGCGGCCAAGATGAAGGCCATCGACAAGTGGATGGACGCCGACACGCTCAAGGCCACCGTCGACACGTGGAACCAGGTGTGCGAGAACGGCGAGGACCCCGAATTCCACCGTTCGGCCGCCACGCTGAACCCGCTGAACAACCCGCCGTTCTACGCGTACACGGTGTACCCCGGCTCGTGCTCCACGCTGGGCGGCGCCATGAAGAACGAGCACGGCCAGGTGCTCGACGTGTTCGCCGAGCAGCCCATCCCGCGTCTGTACGGCGCCGGCAGCTTCGGCAACATCCACTCGCACACCTACGGCATCACGGGCGGCAACGTGGCCGAGAACATGATCTGGGGCCGCATTTCGGCCCGCCACGCGGCGTCGCTCGACGCGTGGGACGAGAAGAAGTAAGGAGAAGCGCATGACCGTGCAAGCACACGCCGCCGACCGGCGCCTCGTCGTGCTCGCCGTCCTCGGCGTCGTCCTCGCGCTCACGGCCGCGATGTGGACGCTCGCGGGCTGCGCGCCGAAGGCGGAAACCGACGCCCCGGCCGAGTCCGGGCAGAAGGCGGAGGGCTCCGGCTCCGGCTCCGGCTCCGCCGCGTCGGCCATGGACGGCCAGCCCGTGAACTGGACGATGGAGTCCGACTGCTCGATGTGCCACACGAGCGAGGCCGAGTCGGCGACCGACGCCGCCTGCCCGCAGGCGACGGCCCACGAGGCCGAGGGCGTCGCGTGCGCCCAGTGCCACACCGACGAGGGCGAGCTCTCGACCGCGCACGCCGACGTGAAGTTCGGCGACAAGCCGGCCTCGAAGCCCACGATGGTCACGGTGGACCCGGCCACGTGCGAGTCGTGCCACGGCACGCTCGAGGACATGGCGGCCAAGACCGCCGATTCCACGGCGCTCACCGACGACAAGGGCACCACCGTGAACCCCCACGAGCGCCCCGCCGGCGAGAAGCACGAGGAGAACCCGGCCACGTGCACCGACTGCCACAACAACCACTCCAAGGACCTCCCCAAAGACTCGATGCGGTACTGCGCGCAGTGCCACCACCGGGGAACCTTCGAATGCGGCACCTGCCACGAGTTGCGCGAACGCGCGACGACCTAGCACCTCCCGTTCAGGGACCGGGGCATCCCTCCCCGCCCCCGTCCCTCCCTATCCGCAGAGCCCGGCATCCCTCCCCGCCGGGCTCTTTCGCCGTCCGGCTCGCGACGCGCAGGTGCGAAAAGGGGTATCATCGAAGGATTACGGGAGAAGAGAGGAATCGCCATGTCGTCGATCGTTCGCGCCGTGTACTTCAGCCCCACGCGCACCACCAAGACCATCGTGCAGGAGGTGGCGGGCGCGTTGGCCGCGCCGTTGGACGCCTCCGTCGAAGCCGTGAGCCTCACGCTGCCGGCACAGCGTCCGGCCGACGTTTCGTGCGCGGCCGACGACGTGCTCGTGTTCGGATTCCCCGTGTACGCCGGGCGCGTGCCCGTGCTGCTGCGCGACGAGTTCGCGCATCTGGAAGGCCGCGGCACGCCGGCCGTGGTCGTGGGGCTGTACGGCAACCGCGCCTTCGACGACGCGCTGCTGGAAGCCGCCGACCTGCTGGAAGAGCGCGGGTTCAACGTGACGGCCGCGGGCGCGTTCATCGGCGAGCACTCGCTCACCGCGCGCGTGGGAACCGGCCGTCCCGACGACGCCGACATCGCCGTGGCGCAGCGCTTCGGCGCGGACCTGGGAGAACGCCTGGCGCGCTCGCGCGACCTGCCCGCGCCCGCCATCAAGGGCAGCCGCCCTTACAAGGAGCTCAAGCCCGGCGCCGACGTGCGCCCGCTCACCTCGGATGCGTGCACGAGCTGCGGCATCTGCGTCGCGCGCTGCCCGCTCGGCATCATCGACGAGGACGACCCCGCGCTCGTGGGAGCCGGATGCCTCCACTGCTGCGCGTGCGTCAAGAGCTGCCCCGAGGACGCGAAGCGCTTCTCGAGCGAGTCGACCGACCAGGTGATAGCCATGTTGGAATCGAAGTGCCTCGAGCGCAAGGAACCGGAGCTGTTCCGGTAGGGCCCGCGCCCGCGTGCAAGCGGTGCCGATGTCGGTGCCGCTTGCACGCACGCAGCATCTCGCTAGTCGATCAGCGCCTCGCCCAGCACCGAGTCGAAGCGCACCGACGTGCCGTCGGCGTAGGCCACGTTCCACACGCGGTAGTCGAGATGCTCGGGTACGCCGCCGCCCTCGAGCGCGCAGCCCTCGCCCGACGTGTCCACGTCGTCGCTTGCGCCGCCGGCCTCGACGGCCTCCACGTCCACCGCGAAGTCGCCGGCATCGACGTCGGCCGCGCGGTCCTCGGCGGCGATGTCCGACGGGTCGACGCCCTGGCGCAGCGCCGCCTCGGCCTCGGCCACGGCTTCGGCAAGCTCGCTGTCCGTCGGCGCGTCGCGCTTCGACTGCGAGCCCTGCAGCTCGTCGGTCCACCCCTCGCCCGTCGCAAGGTCCACCTCCTCGGAATAGCGGTCGACCTCTTGCAGCACGGGCCGGTGCTCGGCCTCGTACTGCTGCGCTTCCAGGTACTCGGCGCGGTGGGCGTCAGCGCGCTGCGCCTCGATGCTGGCGCACGCGGGGATGCGGATGGCGGCGATGTCGTCCGCGCCGAACGCCCCGCCCACGAGCAGCTGGCGCGCACGGGCGACGAAGCCGGCCGCCTCGGGCGGGATGGCGGAGTCCTTCATGCGGATGGCGATGACCGGCCCCGCGCCGAACTTCACCTCGGCCCACGCGAACGGCACCGGCTGCTCGCCGTTGTTCTGGCGGGCGTCGTTCTCGCGCGCCACGAGCGCCGACGTCTCGGCGAACTCCTCGTCGAGCCAGGTTGTGAGCGCGTCGCGCCACAGCGGATCGTCGTCGGCCTCGGCGGTCACCACATCGTCGCCCAGGTCGAACCGCAGCACGTTCGCGCGCTGCGAGCCCTTCGACGCGCGCACCACGTCGGTGGGGGCGACGGCCGTGAAGCGGCGCGCCATCTCGACGCTGTCGCCGCCCTGGTAGCTGTCCTCGTCGAGGACGATATGCAGTTGCACGGGAGGATGGATCGATGCGGGCATGGCGCTTCCTTTCGACGCGCGCCGAGCGCGGGCGTCCGGGGGCGGCCACGGCGCTTCGGCGGAATGTTCAGTATCCGCGCATTGTCGCCCACGCCGCCCCGCCCGCACCTGAAGCCCCAAGCCCGTTGCGGAAACGTTGCGCCCCGGAAACCGGCCCTTGGGAGAGAAAGGGGTCTCGACGTTGGAACAAGCAACAGAAAACGTCTTTTGACATGGCCTTATGCAAAAATCCCCCTCAGCGGGTGACGAACCTCTCCTTCGACGAACCTAGGATGCGAGACGCTCGTCGGCTGCATGGCGAGCGCGACACATCCATCGAGCAAGGAGGGAACGTATGGAAGACATTTCACGCCGCAGCTTTCTGACAGGAGCAGTTGCGGTCGCGGGCATCGCCGCCACCGCCGGCTTGGCGGGGTGCGCGCCCCAACAAACGAGCGAAGCGACTGCGGGGTCAAGCGCGCAGGCGGCACCGGCAGGCTCGGGCAAAACGACCATCGGCCAAACGCCAGCATGGTTGGGCGATGCACCGCAGATCGAAGAATCGGACATCGTGAACACCATGGAAACCGAGCTTCTTATCGTGGGAGCCGGAAATGCCGGTATGGCCGCAGCCGTTCTCGCCACCGACCTGGGCATCGACTTCGTCGTAGCCGAGAAGGCCGGGGCCGTGGGCGCAACGCGCAACTGGTACGGCGCGGTGAATATCCCCGAGTGCGCCGAAGCGGGCAAAGAGGTCGACACCGTCAAGCTGAACAACGTGCTTCGCCAGGCGTTTGGAGGAAAAAACGACATGCGGGTCGTGAAGGTGTGGCTTGACGAGTCCGCCGACACGCATGCCTGGGTCAAGCAGATCATGTCCGATTACGGTTACGAGGTTTCTTTCGATTCGGATCAAGGGCTCGGCCATGGAGGCGTGGGCATCGACATGTACGTTCCCCCCATTCAGGTGAACTACAACGCCCGCGAAGATTGCCCCGAGGAGTACGCCAAGCTCAAGCGCAACGAGCTGTTCGAAGACTACATCAACAAACAGGGTCACGAGGTGACGTACGGATTCGACCTCGTCAAGCTGACCACCGACGACGCCGGCGCGGTGACGGGAGCCATCTTCGACACGAAAGAGGGGTACGTGCACGTCAAGGCCCGAAACACGCTCATGACCACCGGCGGATACGCAGCGAATGCGGAGATGCTCGACTCCTTGAACCCCATTCTCTCGAAATGCCTGACCGCATCCGACTGGACGCCCGGGAACACCGGCATGGGCATCAAGGCGGCTCTATGGGCCGGAGCCATGAAGGACCCGCAGTCTGCCGCGTTCGTATTCGACCGCGGTGCCGTCGAGCCGGGAACCAAAGCGGGATGGACCCAGCAGAGTCTCGAGAACGGAGAGCCGATGCTACCTGCGACGGGGCAGTTCAACCCCGGGTCGCAGCCGTTCCTCAAGATGAACCTGCACGGCGAGCGCTTCTTCAACGAATCAGCCAACTACGACTGGGCGCCTCACGCCGCCGCGTCACAACCGGGCGGCGTATACCTGGAGGTTTGGGATGCCGGCTTCGCCGAAGACATCGAGCGGTTCCACAGCTTGGGCTGCGCGAGCCTCACGCGCGTCATGGTTAACACGGTGGGCATGGGAACCGACGGTTACCTGCAGGAATGGATCGACAAGGGCATCGTGGTCAAAGCCGATACGCTGGAAGAGCTCGCCGACGGCCTGAAACTGGAAGGGGCCCACAAAGAGGCTTTCCTCGCCACCATCGAACGGTACAACGAGCTGTACGACGCCCAAGAGGATGTCGATTTCGGCAAGGAGCCGTACCTGCTATCGCAGATCCGCACGGCCCCGTTTTACGGCGTCACGCTGGGCGGAACCTTGCTCGACACGAGCGACGGCCTGCGCATCAACGCCGACATGCAGGTGCTCGACACCAACGCCGAAGTGATTCCCGGCTTGTACGCTGCAGGCAATTGCGGCGGATCGGTCTTCGCAGACGGGTACTACAACCTCACGCACGGCATGGCGTGCGGAAGAGCGCTCACGTTCGCCCGGCACGCCGTGAACCACATCGCGGGCACCAAGGCCTAGCATCTACCAACACCCCTCCCTTGGCGGTGCCGGTTCCAAACCGGCACCGCTTTCGGAGCGCGACGCTGAGGCCCCTTCGTCTCCGAAGTGCTCGACCGCATCGATCAACTCCTGCTGGGAGTGCACGTCCAGCTTCATGTAGATATGCTTCACATGCGTTTTCACCGTGTTATACGACACGACGTAGTGCTCTTCGATGAACTTCCCGTTGCGTCCCCGAGCCAGCATAGCCATGATCTCCGTCTCGCGTTTCGTAAGCCCTCGCTGTGCCGCCAAGCGAGCGCAGCGGCTCTCAAAGCTCCCGCCTTTCTCGGATGCCTGATGAGAATCGGCGATCACCAAGGGCTTCACGGGCTGAATGCCGTATATGATGCGTTCGAAACTGACGCGACGCAGCCAAACGAAGCAAAATACGACGAACAGGAACAGCAGGGCCGCGAGAAACGCGAGCGTAGCCGCATCGCTTGCGGTGGCAATGCCGTTCGCCGCATGACCGGCACCCGCCCCCAGCATCGTCCCGACCGAGGTATATGCCTGGCTGCATGCGACCACGTACACAGCATCGATCTTGTTGCGAGCGGCCATGGAAACAACGACCAGCATCTGAAGCAAAGCGAAACACTCGCTCGCCGAAGCAAGCAACACGTTGCTTGTCGCTCCCAGCGAGTGGAGGATCGACACCATCGCAGCCAGAACGCCGGCGATGACGAGCAGCGAGGCGATTTGGAACAACGCGTCCTCTTGGCCGCGCTCGCGCCCGCTCAGCACTATCCAGACGCCTGCAAGCAAGGGGACGAGCCCTGTGACGAACGTGTGGACGGGAACCCCGGAAACGCTGTTGAGCGCCAGAGAGAAGCCCGAAACCAGCTTGAGCGCGAGCAGGCTCAAGAACGCGACGTTGAAGGGGCTCACGAAAGAACGAGGCTGGCTCAGCACCAAGTCGCGCGCGTCCCCCACCTCGGCAGCCTCGCGAATCATGTCGCTCGCCAGGGGGTACGCCAGCACGAGCACGATGCACGTGAGGGCAACCCAGGACGCCACGCGCGCTTCAAGCGGCACAGAGGACATCGCCCACTCGAGCACCGATGCTGCGGCGTACGCGGAGCACACGCACAATGCAACGCTTCTTGGGTTGGCAAGCTTGCACAACGACAGCGCGAGGGCGGCGCTCACCCACATGCCTCCGAGTATGCATAAAGCATAGGCGATCTGAGGCCAGCCGGGAACGGCCCAAGCGTCGACGCATAAGAACATCGCCGCTCCGATTGCAGCCGACGCAGCCGCAGTGCACGAGAGAAGCCGATTGCTCAGAACGGTTGGGCGAAAGCGGGCCAACAAGGCAATGGCCACGAGGGGCAGTATCTCCGCGCATGTATACACAACATCGCGGGCAAACGGGTCCGTCGCCGAGAACACCGAGATGATGTCGTTGTTGAGAATCCAGACGCGAACCGAGGAGCACGTTCCCATGGCAAAGCAGCAGAGCCAGAGCCGAGCGCCTTTGCCATCGGGCCCCATCAAATCGCGCAGCCTTACCATGCCCGCACCCTCCCCGTACCACAAGCCCGCTCGGCGACCCCTCGCCACAGCTTCCTTCGCCTGCCAGTATACCGTTTCGAATAAACGCCCGCCCGTTTTCGCGTGAAAAAGCCGCCGTCCTGGGAGGGGTGGGACGGCGGCTGGGGAAGGCGGGGCGGGTGCGCCCCGGGAACGGGAATGCCAACAGCGTGCGGCGCGCGGCGGGGCCGGACGGGCGAGCCTTACTTGCCGCCCAGGTACTCGCCCACCAGGTAGCCCGAGGTTTGGGCAAAGCCGATCGACACGCCGTTGATGGGCGACGTGTACTGCAAGGGGAACCTGCCGCCCATGCAGTTGCCGGCCGCGTACAGGCCCTCGATGGGCGCGAACGTGTTCTGCGCGCGCACCTGGCCGTGGCGGTCGCAGAACATGCCCGTGAGCGTGACCAGGCCGCCGGCCATGTTCCCGTCGGTCGGGAACGGGATGGCGAAGTAGGGCGGCTCGAGCTTGTTCAGGACCTCGGCGGGCTTGGCGTAATCGGTGTCGGCCCCCTGCTCGCACATCTCGTTGTAGCGCTCGACGCTGGCGACGAACCGCTCCGCCGCCTCGCCCTCGTAGCCGCAGTAGCCCGCCAGCGTGGCGAGATCGTTCGAGCAGTAGCAGGTGAACGCCCCGTGCTCCGCCTCGGACGTCTGGAACCCCTCGGCCCCGGAGTCGGCGTGATCGGCCGTGAAGTCGTTGTCCCAGTACTTGGCGCCGAAATGGCCTTCCTGGTCGTCCCACCATTTCACGTTGAGGTGGCCGATGGGCATGCGGTTGACGGTGGCGCGCCAGTTCGAATCGAACACGCTGACGAACCCCGCTTCGTGGCGGGCGCCGGGAATGCCCGCGAGGAACGACGTGGAGAAGGCCTCGTTGGAGAAGCGGTAGCCGTCCTTGTCGAGCAGCAGCACGTGCGTGCCCTGCCAGGGACCCATCGGGCTGACGTTGGCACCGCCCATGGCGGCGCGGGGGCCGATCTCGAATTCGCCGCCCGCCCAGTACATCATCTTCTGGCCCATGCCGTCCTGCCCCATGCCCGAGAACCCGTCGGACGTGGGGTTCAGGTCGCTGATCTCGGTCAGCAGCTCGCCGCACATGGTGGTGTTCGTGGACATGTCGCCCGTCGCCACCACGACGCCCACGCTGGCGTTCAGCTGGATCTGGCCGTCGTCGCCCTCGACGATGGCGCCGACCACCTTGTCGCCGTCCTTGACCAGGTACACCGCCTCGTAGCCCCACAGCATCTCCATGCCGTCGTTGCTGATCGCGGCCTGGATGGCGTTGTAGTTCACCTGCGTGATGCCGGCGTACGTGGCGCCCTCGATCTCGGCCTGGTGGTTCGCGGCTCCCGGCCAGCTGTAGAAGCTGCCCAGCTGGGGCGTCCACTCGTCGGGAATGTCGTCCCACGTCTCGCAGATGGGGTCGTAGCCGGGCGTGAACGACAGATGCCAATCGAACACCTCGCCGGAATGATGGCAGAAGTACGACAGGATGTCGGGCTCGGCGCGGTTGCCCGAGTTCAGCTGCCAGTTGTTGAAGAACGTCATGGGATCGACCTCGGGCACGCCGTGGCTCTTCTGCCATTCGGAGTTGATGTGGCCGTTCTCGTTGCCCAGGTTCTGGTAGTTCTCCTCGGCCTGCTTTTCGACGAGCACCACCTTCTTGCCGAGCTCGGCCGCCTTATGGGCGCACGCCACGCCCGCGTGCCCCGCGCCGAGCACCACCACGTCGAAGTCCCGCGTCTCCTTCGGATCGAACGAGCTTGCGCCGGGATCGGTCCGCCATGTGGGATCGGCCGCGCCGCCGCCCATCGCGGGGCCTGCCGCGCCGCCCCCGCCTTCGCCGCCCGCAGCCGGCTCGGCCGCATCGGCGCTCGCGCTCGCAGCCGCGTCGCCCGAAGCCGACGTGCTGGGCGCGCATCCCGCAAGCCCCAGCATGGTCAGAGCGCCAGCCGCGCCGGCACCCACCAGGAAGCTTCGCCGGGACAGCGTCGCGCCCTCCAGATCGTCCATCGCATCGAGGTGATTCGTCCGTTCGCTCATCGCATCCTCCTTCCCTGCAGCGAGCGGCCCGAGAGCCCTTCCCCCAGGCCGTGGTGCGCTGCAGAACCGACCCCATCCTACGGGGCGCACCGCGGTTCGGTATCCCCCAACCTGCATGAATGCGGCCGGTTACTGCAGAGTGCAGTAGGCGCTCGACGGCCTTCCTCGCTATCATCGAAGCGGAACGAAACGCTGCGGCCGCACCGCAGCCCCTCCCCCGGACCCAGGATGGAGCGCCCCATGAACGAGCTGCACGTCGACCTCTCTTTCCCGTACTGCCCCCGCCGCTGCGACTACTGCGACTCGCTCGTCGCCACCGGCAGGGTGGCCGACTTCGAACGCTACGCCGACGCGCTCGTGCGCGAGCTGCGCGCGGCCGCGCCCGAGGCGCGCGGGCGCATCGTGATGTCGGTGCGCTTCTCCGGGGGCTCGCCCGTGCTCATGCCGCCCAAAGCCCTCGCACGCGTCATGGACGAGCTGCGGAACGCGTTCGAGGTGGCGCCGGATGCCGACGCGGCCCTGCAAGCGACGTGCGCGGGGCTGAGCTTCGACGCGCTCGGGCACTATCGCAAAGCGGGCATCACGTTCCTCGAGCTGGGACAGGAGACGTTCGACGGCGTGCAGCACGACGCGCTGGGGCTCTGCTACCCCATGAACAGCTACATCGACGCGCGGCAGCTGCTGACGTTCTGCTCGTGGGACGGCCTGGGCATGAGCCTGCTGTACGGCCTGCCCGGCCAGAACCGCGTCAACCTGTCCACCTCCATCGTCAACGCCGTCGGCTTCGGCGCGCGCGAGATCGCGCTCGCCCCGCTGCGGCTGCGGCCCGGAAGCGCGCTGCACGAGCGCTACGCCGAGCACCCCGAGCGCTTCGACGCGTTGCCGCGCAAGGCCTGGCCCACCGACGACGAGCGGCTGGCCCTGCGTGCGGCCGGCGAAGAGCAGCTCGTCGCCGGCGGCTTCACCCGCGTGACGCAGCACCTGTTCAGCGCGGACGGCACGCTGCGGGCGAGCCAGCGGGCGCGCTGCGACGACGTTGACCGTCTCGGCGTCGGCGCGGGGGCCTGGTCGAAGCTCGACGGCGTCGTGTCGCGCTCGACCGGCGACCTCACCCGGTACCTGGCGCACGCCGAAGACGTCCGCGCCATCACGGCGGCCGCCGACGTCCTGACACCCGTCGAGGCGTCGTGCCGCTACGTGGCCGGGCGCCTGTTCGCGGCCGAGGGGTTCTCGCACACCGAGCACGAGCGCCGCTTCGGCGCGAGCCTGCCCGTTCCCCTGCGCGCCGAGCTCGAGCGCCTGGCCGAAGCGGGCTGGGCGACGTGCGAAGGGGACCGCTGGAAGCTCACGTGCGAAGGCGGGCACCGGTACGACGATGCGGTGCGGCGCCTTGCGGCCGCGGCGCAGGCGGAGAAGGAGGCGGCCGGCCATCGCGGCGCCGGCGCGAGCCCGCGCGTCGCGGCGTCGGCCTAGTACGTCTTCAGCAGCGCCAGGAGGTCGTCGCGCGAGTGCGTGTCCGTCTTCACGTAGATGTTGCGCAGGTGCGTGCGCACGGTGTACGGCGACAGCACGAGCTGCTCCGAGGCGTAGGCCACCGAGTACCCCTGGGCGAAGAACCCCAGCAGCTCGCGCTCGCGCGGCGTGAGCCCGTACTCGTCCGCGAACCGCTCGACGAGCGCCAAGTCGGCCTCGTCGGCGGAGATCGAAAGCGCTTGGGAGCGCGTCTGGCCGTTCGAAGGCCCGGTGGGGAACGTGGCGGGGCGGCTCGACAGGAAGAGCGGGAACAGCTGCATGACCAGCACGGCGCCCAGCAGGATCACGACGATGACGTTCACCACCTGCACGGGCCCCTCGCCCGCCATCGCCATGACGGCCGCCTGCAAAAGCGCCGCCGCCACCTGCCAGCATACGAGCATCCGCGTAAGGGCGCGGACGGCTCGCGCGCCCGGGCGAGCGCACGCCGCGAACCACGCGTACGCCAGCAGCAACGCGCCGATCAGTTTCGCGGCGGTCAGCGACACGAACGTGCCCGACATCATCAGCACGTTGGCCAGGCACAGCGCCAGCACGAGCGCCACGATGACCGTCAGCCGCGCATAGGCGAGCAGCCGCGCGTCGTCGCCGTCGTGCGCGAACGCCGCGCCCCCGCCGACGAGCGCCGCGGCGATGGCCAGCGCTGCGGCCACCAGCAGGTTGTTCGCAACGTATCCCCCGGCCAGCTGCTCGTGCGCAAGCACCAGGTCGGCGCCCACGCCCTGGATGCACCCCAGCACCGCCCCCGCCAGCAGGCAGAACAGGATGGGAGAGCCCAACACGCGCGCCACGCCGCCCGATGCGGCGCGCGACGGCTCGGCGTCGCCGACGGCTGCGGCTGAAGCCGCACCTGCCGGCGCAGCTGCAGCCGCGCCCGCGCCGGAGCGCTTCCGCGCGACGACGCGGTACGCCCCGAGGGAGAGCAGGGGCAGCGCCACCAGCAGCGCAAACCCCACGGCCGCCTGCAGCGCGAGGAACGCGAGATCCGCCAGCGCGGTCGCCGCGAACGCGACGGCGATCGCGGAAACCTGGAAGAGGCGCGGACGATCGCCCAGCAACGCGAACCAGCTCACGAGGGTCGTCACGCCCAGGAAGCCGCGCAGCACGAGCAAGAGCGCCCGCGCGCCGGAAGCGTCCGACAGCACCGGCAGGGACGTCACCGCGTACACCGCCGCCAACGCGACGCAGCAGACGGCGTAGACGGGCATCGACCCCCGCACGCGATCGACCGCGCGCAGCGGCGCCCACCCGAACAGCGCGTAGGCGGCAAGCGACCCCGCCGTCACGGCGAACGTCGGCAGCGCGTCGGCCTGTCCCGACGGGGCGAATAGCTCGGAAGACCGCATGGCCACCGTCTCCACCGACGAGCCCATGCTGCAGAACACGAAGCAGCAGGCCAGCCCGACGACCGCGAGAACGAACGACGCGGCCCCGTCCCGCGCGATGACGCGCGCGAGCTCGCGCGCGCTCGATTGTATGCTTCGCCGCAATGCCGGCAAACGTCTTCCCCGTTCTGCTGGAACCCTTAGCAGGCATTATAGCCGATCGCGACCGAGGCGGCGGAAAACGCGGGGAGGGGGGGCAAAGAGGGTGCCCCCCCTTGCGCGCGGAAAAGCCGTCGCCCCAGGGAGGGAGGGGGCGGCGGCTCGTCGATGGGGCCCGGGGCCGCAGGGAAGCGGCACCCGGGAGGGATGGCTTAGATGTCGAGGCTGGGGATCTTCGACTCGGCGTCGCCGCCGGCGGCGTTGATGCCGGCGATGCGGCCGAAGGTCACGCAGCGACCGTGGCCGATGCCCGGCACGTACGTGGGATAGTCGCCCGCGCCGAAGAACTCGCCGGCAGCCGAGCCGCACACGTACAAGCCCTCGATCGGCTGGTCCTCGGCGTCGAGCACCTGGCAGTCGAGGTTCTGGCGAAGGCCGCCGCACATGGTGAGCAGGCTGGCCACCAGCTTGCCGGCGTAGAACGGCGGGTCCTGCACCTTGCCCATGACCTCGGGACGCTTGCCGAAGTCGAGGTCCTTGCCCAGATCGCACAGCTCGTTGTAGCGAGCGACCGTGGCTTCGAGGTTCTCGGGCGGCACGCCCATCTTCTGCGCGAGCTCTTTCAGCGAGTCGGCCTTCACGGTCTGACCCTTCTCGATCTCGCCTTCGAGCACGATCTGCTGAGCCTCCAGGTTGTATTCGCCGCCCACGGGCTGCGTGAGCTGGCCCCACTGCAAGCCGCCGCCGAGGCCGGCGTCCATCTGCGCCTTCACCTGCTCCAAGCCGTGCGAGTCGTAGATGGTCCAGGCGTCCTTCTGCGTCTGCAGCGCCTTCGTGACGCTCTTCGACTGGGTGTTCACGTCCTCGTTCTTGAAACGCTTGCCGTCCCAGTTCACGTGCAGGAAGCCGTAGCTGGCCGCGCCGAAGTCGAGGTGCATGACGGCCGCGTGCGGCTCGGACTTCTGCATGGCGGCACCCGCCCAGATAGCCTGCTTGTGCATGTCGCCGGTGTCGCAGTCGGGCGGGTTGTAGAAGCGGCCGTCCATGGCGTAGGCGGTCATGGGCGAGTAGTACTGGAACATCTCGTCGTCGGCCGCGTAGTCGCCCGAGGCGATGATGACCGATTTCGCGTTGATCTGCGTGTACTCGTCCTTGCCGGTGGAAACGATGGCGCCGGTCACCGGGCCGTTGCCGTCGCGGACGAGTCGTTCGCTCTTCGTGCTCCAGCGGATCTCGCCGCCCAGGTCGGCGATCGTCTCGTACAGCGCCGGCACGAGCACCGCGTTGCCGTACACGTCGCCCACGCCCGAGCCCTGGTAGAACGTGAAGTTGATGGTTTCCTCGTACTTGTCGGCCTGGTAGAAGATGTGCGTGACCGGGTACTCGGTGTAGTCGGGGCCCTTGTAGTAGCCGTCCCACAGAAGCGCTTCGAGGCCCTTCTTGGTAGCCAGGTCGTACAGCCAGTCGAAGCACGCGCCGCTCTTGTGCGCGAACTCCCACAGCAGCGGCTCCTTCACGCGGCCCTGCGCCCAGTTGATCCAGCGGCGCACGACGTTGTTGTAGTCGGGCTCCTCGACGAGGCCCTGGTCCACGAGACCCTGCTGCACCTTCGTGTGGAAGCCGGCGATGTGCACGCCGCGCGCGACCACCGTCTCGGGGTTCTTGTCGATGGTGATGACCTTCTTCGCGCCCTCCTCGAGCGCGGCGATGGTGGCGCAGCAGCCGCCGAGGCCCGCGCCCACGACGAGCACGTCGCAGTCCTCGGTGTTCGTGATCTTGTCCGCGGGGATGTCCTCGGGCGCGATCTCCCAGCTGTGCATGCCGGCCACGTCGGGACCGGCCGAAGCGCCGCTGTCGGCCACGGGCATGCCGCCCGTCGCGCCATCCGCCGCGCCCGCCGTCGAGGCCTTGCCCGCGTCGGCGGAACCCTGCGGCGCGCAGCCCGCCAGCCCGGCGACGGCCGCACCCGCGAGCGCGGTGCCGCCCAGACCCAAGAACGCTCGACGCGAAAGGCCCTGCTTCTTCTCTTCCTCCATGAGTGATTCCCTCCTCCGTTGCTTGCTCGCGGCCCCTTGTTGCCGCGTTGCGCCGACCATACGCCCGACCTCGCAGGTCATCATCCCGTCGACCGGGGGAACTTCGCCTCCCCTCCCGGATTTCCCCCTACCTGGGGGATGCTTTTCACACGGGCGGCGCGGCAAAGGGTGATGCGCTCGCGTATAATCTCTGGCGGGGATCGCTGTCGGATTCGCCCATCCGCGCGCTGCGGGCACTGCGGGCGTTCGATGCATGCAAGGGGAGGAACGGATGACACCATCGTTGCGCAAGGAGCTGTGGCGCACGCCCGACCTGTTGGGGTTCGCGGCCCATTGGACCTGGATCTGGTGCGTGTTCTGGAGCTCGCTGTTCTACGGCGAGGGAACGCTGCTCGGCTCGTCGGTCGGTGCGGGCGCGGCGACGGGGCTTGCGGGGATCGCGCTCGAGCCGCTGTGGGTGACGTCGCTGCTGGCGAACGTGGTGACCATCGCGTTTTTGCTGCCGCTCTCCTACCTGCGCAACCCGTTGTCCGACGTGAAGGGCCTTCCTCCGCTGGCCGCCGTGCTCACCGCGCTGGGCACCGTCGCCATCTCCCACCCCGCGCTTGCCGGGACGGGTGACGGCGCATCGACCCTCTATCTGGCCGGATCGTTGCTGACCGGCGTGGGCAGCGGCATCGTCGTGGTGCTGTGGGCCGAGCTGCTGGCGTCGCTGGGGTCGCAGCGCACCGTGAACTACAGCGTGGTGTCGCTGCTCATCGCCGCGGTGGCGTACCTGCTCGTGCGGTTGCTCCCCATCGACGTGGCGCAGCTCGTGGTGGCGCTGCTCCCCCTCGTCAGCATGGGATGCTTCGTCCACTTCAAGCGCAGCGTGCCGCGTCCGCCGCGCGCGATGCGCAACGTGCGCGTGCGCGAGAAGCCGCCGGTGCGCATGATGGTGATCGCCGTGTTCTTCGGCGTGTCGTTCGGCGCCATGAAGGGGCTCATCGCCCCGGTGGGCGACGATTGGATCGGCGTGCGCGACCAGCTGAACATCATCGCCATCGCAGGCGGCGCGCTGGCCGTGTTCGTCACGATGAGCGTGTACAAGATGGACTTCGACCACCTGACGTACCAGATCGCGCTGCCGCTCATGGCGGCGGGGTTCCTGTTCCTGCCGCTGCACGAGCCGTGGAACGTCATCGGCACCGCCGTGCACCAGTTCGGCTACCAGTACTTCTACATCGTGCTGTGGGCGCTGTGGCCCGTGCTGGCCTCGCGCGGCGGCGTGCCGACCGGCTGGGTGGTGGGCTGGGGCCTGCTGTGCATCCAGCTGGGGCAGTTCGTGGGCTCGGTCGCGGCCGCCCTCGCGCTCACCGTGGTGCACGGCGACCTCGGGCTGGCCATGCTGTCGGCGGGCATCGTGTTCGTGATCCTCATCATCGCGCTGTTCGCGATGGGGAGCGGGTCGGCGAACACGGGCTGGGGGTTCGTGAAACCGATGGAGGAGGCCGACGCCACGTCCGACCTCGAGAAGGCGGGCACGCGCCTGGCGCGCAGCTGCCGCTTGTCGCCGCGCGAGATCGAGGTGTTCTTCCTGCTGGCGAAGGGGCGCAACCGCGCCTACATCCGCGAGGAGCTGGTCATCGGCGACGAGACGGTGAAGAGCCACGTGAAGAGCATCTACCGCAAAACCGACGTCCACTCCCAACAAGAGCTGATCGACCTGCTAGAGCGAGAAAGCGGCGTGGAGGGATAGGTTCTGCCGGAATTGAGGCCTGTCGCTCATGAGGACGCTCATGAGGACGGCGGGCGACTCGTTGCAAGGTTTGGTCTGCTTTCTGCAACTTTTTCGACTTCGTGGCAAGCGGGGAGAAAGCCGACCAGGGGTTTCTCCCGCACGTGGCCGCCGGCTTCCGCCGGCGCGCTTTCTCGCGCTTGCGAAACGCCTGATGGGAGAACCGGCTTCGGGAGCCCGCTTGCCACGAAGTCGAAAAAGTCGCAGAAGAGGCGCCGGAACCCGCTCGGGAGCCCGGCCCCGGCCCTCCTCGAGGGCGATCCGTCGTTTGCAAGGGGGTGTGGGGAGACGAATCGCGCTCGAGGAGGGCCGGGAAATTGGGATG
>QFCE01001098.1_pt1 | contig 246933 bp, 231 predicted proteins | sample 5346091 | NCBI WGS metagenome assembly QFCE01 (sample SAMN09062252, study PRJNA434731) | Human gut metagenome, whole genome shotgun sequencing project. | isolation source: stool timepoint A chromium assembly | host: Homo sapiens | collected 2015
GTATTTCTTTCATTCGTAAGAATGGGCACATTTTGAGAGGAGGTGAGCATATATGCAGGCAAAGGGTTTATTCTTGAATTATAAGAAAAACAGACGACTTATGCAGTATTTCTTTAAAATAAGAGAGCTGGTATAATGAAAGCCTGCTAATAAAAAGTCAATAGTAAAATGAATTATTTTTATGATTGTGATTTTGGGCACAAGTTTTGAACCGCCATATTTGCCGGTTTGAAGAAAAATGAGTTTAGACTTGGTTATTGCTCTAAATTACGGATGCATTCCTTGACCTTGCCGTAATAGATACGCAGGAACTTATTAGCCCCAGCAGTCATGTAAACATAGTAAGGCTTTCCTTCTGCACGCTTCTTGACAAGAAATTGATATACCTTATCATCTTCAGGAGCTGTTTGAAGCAGTGTAGACATGATTTGAAACAAAGTCTTTCTTAGATGGTTGGAACCGCATTTAGATGCTTTATTACTCTTTGAATTGTGGGTGCCTGACTGATCCACACCTGGGTCTACTCCGGCAAAAGCAGTCAATGCTTCACGATGTGAGAAATTGGAAATATCACCTATTTCTGCTATAAGCTGGGGACCAAAAGTTTTTCCCACGCCATACATGCCCATTACCGTTGCGTATTCGGGCAGAGTAGAAGCAAGTTCATTCATCTTTGAACGTAGTTCTTCTACATGGGAAGAAGCAAGATTAAGCTGCTGAATGCTTTGCTGAATAAGCAGTTTATAAGACGCTTCTTTTGGAAAGACAGCAATAAGGTCTTTGGATGCAAGAAATAGTTCCGCTGGTTTTGCTGGTTGGAAATTATAGTGATGCTTTTTACAGAATGCTTGATAGCGTTCCGTGAATGTTTTTAATCCAATTTTGCGGACACAATCCACATGCCAGAATGAGTAAGCATAATCCACCCATTTTTCACTGCCATCATCGCGGACAGGGCTGTTAAAGAGTTTATTGACACCAGGATAGGTATTATCCAATAGTGCAATCAGGTTAGCCTTAGCGGCAACCTTTTGCTTCATGAAGAAGCTGAATTGTGAGTTTAAAGTTTTTAATTGAGTACGTGTATTATCCATACTTGAATACTGTCGCAGTTCTATCCAGTTGTCAAGAGTATAGCGTGCAATCTTCTTCGCATCAGCAGGGTCGGATTTGACTTTGCGGATGGAGTTGTTGCCAAAGTTCTTAATCAGATGTGGATTGACAGCACTGACAAACAAACCGGCTTCAGAAAGAGTTTTTACCACTGGTTCATGGTAACGCCCGGTGCATTCCAAAACAACACGGGTTTCACCTTCCAGACTGCCAATATATTTGGCAAGCTCATCCAGTTCACTGGATGTGTGATTAACATTAAAAGGCTTACGAATAATAACACCTGCTGGTTGCAGGACAGCGACGGTGCTCTTGCCTTTTGATACATCAATACCTACTGCGTTGTACATTCTCGTACCTCCGAAAGTGAATTTGTATGGTGTCCAGCTATTTCTCATTGCTTATTCAATCTCCTGGGGTATCAAACGGACGTGCACAGGGCAGTCCAACCTGCATAAATCGAACGGCTGCAAATGATAGGCTGGCTGACTGGCTTTCATACGGACGTCTATTGAGTCCAAGGAGAATACTGTCAGACCGATACCTCATCATTGTACAGCTTTAGCAATAAGAGGGATAGAACCCAACTGGCTGTTGGGGTATCTAAACCCTACACTTATATATTAGGAGGAGATTTTAATTATGAAATCTAAAAATTTAAAAAATCAGCCAGCAAAAGTATTAGCAAATTTATCTCTGAAACTTGGTAAAATGTCAGCGGACAGTGCTTGCTGTTATATTTATCATCAGCCAAAGATGCCAGAAGCATTGAAAAAAATGAAGAAACTTTAATTTTATGGGAAAATTATCGGAAAAAATAACAAGATACGTTATTGATGCCGGTGCAGTTTCAGAGGAGTTGTATGCAGTATATCAATATGGATTTCAGATTGGATTAGAGATGTTAATTTGCCTATTCGTCTGTATGAGTATAGCGATATACTTGCATACAATCCCAGAATTCCTTGTGTCTACAGGTGTTTTTATGTTTTTAAGAACCTATGCCGGTGGTGTACATCTGAATAGCTTTAAGGCTTGTTTTACATGCTCTGTTGCTGTTCAAGTCATGATTTTACAAATTAATAACAAATATCCATTAGGGCTATTTGTGGCTTGGGGGATTATTTTGGTAAGTTCCATTTGTATATGGAAACTTTCTCCTGTAGAAAACATTAACCATGAGTTGGAAAGAGAAGAAAAGGAGCATTGCCGAAAAGTAACAGGTAAAATACTAGGAGTTATTTTAATTGCTGCTGGTTGTTGTACAACTTTAGGTATGAAAAAGTATATATCCTTGATTGCGTTGACAGCGTTGACCGTTTTTATATCACAATGTATCGGTATCATAAAGTATAAAGTTGAAAAAGAGAAAAATTAGCGGGAATGATAGGGGTCTATTATTTCCGCATTTTTATTGTGTGTATAGTTTTGAACTATTGCTGGGATAGAAAATCATGGAGGTGAAAATGAATGCAAACCGTTTTTCCAGAATATAAATCTGAAATTGTATTAGGAAATGGTAAATTTCAACTTGATCCCATGTCATATACTGTTATTTATGAAGGAAAAGAAATCAGCTTAGCTCCCAGGGAATTTGAAGTTCTGTATCTTTTAGCCCAAAGACCAAATTGGGTTATTCCAAAGAAGAATATCTATTGTTCGGTCTGGGAGAGTAATTATTATGATGATCAGATTCCGTACAAAACAGTGGAACACGTAGTATGGAAGATACGAAAAAAGATGGGGCATGATATTATAGAAACATTGATCAATGTAGGATATAGACTAAAAAAGATGTAAAGGCGAGATAGTGTGAGTAAGCGGTGTGAGTAAAAGTTTGTATATTCTGATTGAATTTTTAGGAGATACGCCATATAATATTGGCAACTATAAGAAGGCGCGTACATACGTCATTTGACTAAATATCACGTTGTAACTAGAAATTGAGATAAACTCTTACAGAGCTTTTGTGGACTATCCAAAGAAAAAGGAGGCTGACTATGAACGTATATGAAGAAATAGATCAGGAAACAATGATGTTGCTTTTAGATTCCTTGTGTAAACGGACAGTGGAGGGAAAACAGATATGGGAAAATATGGAGTATAATCCTATTTCCTTTTTACAGAAAGATATTTATGAAAAAGAAGGTGCCTGTATATCACAAATGTTTGAAGCAACGACAGTGTTCAATAACATTGAATATGAATTAGAGCTTTCAGAGTCAATCGAACTTCCGTCTGGCAAGGGAGATATTTTTGGAACAATTTCTTATGAAACAGAAGACGGAAAAGAGAATACGTATGATTTCTCTTTGTCTTTTGATGTAGAGAAATATGATGATGCGAATGCGGAAGAATTGCAGGGGATTTTTGGGAGCTCAATCATTGTACAGTTTACAGATGCAATAGTGGGAATATTTGAAAATTCAGATGCGGTAGCTAAGGGATTTGCTTATGCAAGATACTATCATCAAACAGGAATTGATTCGGAATGGGAAACCAATCCTCTTGTGAAACTTGGTGAGAAACTGATGCAAGAGCACGCAATGCTGGATTTTCATAAAATAGTATTGGATACAGCTTCTAGGGAGCGTTTATTGAAACGGTAAGTAACGGGTTATAATAAGATACAACCAATCAATTTTTTGTGGAAACTATTGATATTTCTTAGGGTATCGCATATAATATAATTAAGCCAAAAGGTTTCGTGTAGCGGCACGTAAAAGCTGTACTGTGCCCGGGCAGGGTAATTACTGGGACTATTTGATACTCGGAAGGGTATTACGCCCACACCAGGGAGATACGGTGAGTCCGCGCCGGGGACTCAATGATACCGGCGACATTTTAGACATTCGGAAGGATGTCGCGGCTGACAGCCAGCATAAAACCGCTTTTTAAGATTATGGGCGCTGGATAACAAAAAAGTTGTCCAGTGCTGTTTTTTTATACTATAGTGATGATTGGGAAAAGATAGATGGGAAAACAACAGGATAGAGAGAAAATTGTACAGGAGATTAAAGTGGCTGCTGATCTGTATAGGAAGCATTTAGTAGGTAAAAGATTTCTATATGTATTTGAAGGCAGATATATTGAGGTGCTTTATAAAGCTGCCAATTTTAGGCACTTGACAGGTGTGGCCACGAACCTTTCAGCAAAAAAGTTTTATAGTTATGCAGCAAAAAAGATGCTTCAGGCTTCGCAGATATTTTTTACACCGCAGCACCCTTTTTCATTGTGTAAGCGTAAGATTAAGCATATCGGACAGATTGCAATGCTGGCTGGCTCAGAAGGATTTATGCTGGAAGAGATTGTTACAGACACGAGAACTTATAAGTTTGGCACAACAGATCTTAATTTTACTCTATGCCTAAATAAAGAGTATGATGATAAGGGGCAGCAAAAGGGCGATTGCTTTGTAGTAGAATCGCTGCGAGATGAAGATTGCTTTTCTAAAAGTAGAACAGCATATACAGTAACTCATATTTTTTCAGCGCCGAATGATGCGAAAAAATATACAAATTTACTGTTTTTAGATGAAAATGCAACGATAGACGGTCTTCCAGATGAAATTAAAAACATGCTGGATCAAACTTTATTACATAAATAAAAATGGAGAGTACAGGTCTTGGCGTATAGAAAATACTGCAGGATCTTCTTACGAAAGAATTTTTTAAGATATGAGAGAAAAGAGGTTCTTTCTATATGGCTACATCAAGTATCCTTACAGAGCTTGTGATTGAAGACCCCAAAAAGGCAGAAGCATTTATTAACGCACTGGAAATGTCCAGTCAAGATCCAGTATGCAGCCCGTCTGCCCCGTCCATTCCCATATTAGATAGTGTGAAAGAGATACGGAGGTTCCTGGAAAGAAAAAAACAAGTAAGCCTATGTATTGGCAAATATCTTAGATGAATAGAAGCTATTGGAGAGGAGTCGATATGTGACGTTCTCTCCTTTTTTATGTCTAAATGAAGAGATAATGCAGTGCTTTTTCGTAAATGGTGCAAAAATCGTTTTCAACTCGTTCAGATATAATAAATCTCTAAAACCAAAAAAGGAAAGAAATGGTAATGAAACTGGGAAATCTTGCCTCCATAGTCCATTACCAGGGAAAGGATTTGTAATTATAATAGAGCCTGTAATCAACGAGGAGATAAAAGAATGCAGAATGAACTTTATATTGTAGCAGATGCTATAAAAGCCTTGCGGGAATCCAGGGGACTGACTCAGGAGCAGCTTGCAGAGAAAGCGGATATTTCTGTATCCCATCTGGCCAAAATCGAAACACATGCCAGAGCTATGGGTATGAAAACCTATATCCGGCTGTTGGAAGCTATGGATATTCCCATAAAAGAACACTTTATACACATGGGGACAGCGAAAAAAGATATGATGCTGAAAGAAAAAATCTGGTATCTGGTACAGGATTGTGATGAAAGGGAAACTAGCCTTTTGATTTATTCCATAGAGGGAATTAAGAAAGGGCTAAAGAAATATCAGCAAGACAGCAGGAAGTGAGAATACAGATAGAGGAGGAAAAGGGAAATGTTATCAAGAGAAAAGGTGGAAGCAGTATTATTTAAAATGGGAATGCCTGCCAATGTAAAAGGATTTGGTTATATCGTAGACGGTGTTTTGCTTCTGGAAGAAGACAGCAAGATTAAAACGACATATCTGTATTTTAAGGTGGCCCAGCAACATGGCACGACAGGACAGAGGGTAGAACGGGCAATCCGTCATGCGTTTGATATTGTCCGAAGCTGCAGAGGTGATTATGATGTGGTGAACCATTATATCGGTTTTATTAACTGTGCCAATTCCCCTTCCTTATCCATGCTTACGATGAAAATACGGGAAGAAGCACTGGAAGTACAGGAACCAAAACCGGAAAAGAAAGAAGAAAATGTAATTACAGGAATTACCGAAGCCCGGCTTCTGGAGTTAATGCGGCAGGCATACACAGAATTCTGGGCAGATATGATTATCCGGTTAAAGAAATAAAGAGAAATGCAGACAGAAAACAGTCTGCCAAAACACATCAGGGTTATGGTGTCTTTTGGCAGGCTGATGTTTTCAGCCGGAGAGAACCTTGAAAACTGAATATCGGTATGGTGATATTTTTTTGAAACAAACGTGTCATTTCTGACGCTAAAATATAGAAATATCTTAAAGGACACAAAACATTTCGGCACATTCTATTTTGTGTGATGCAGGGTCATGAGCTGTGCGAAGATACATTTGTCCGCAGTGGCAGCAGGTAAGGCAGAAAAGAAGCGGATCAAACAAGGAATCGTAGAAGATGAAGGAAAAGTGTGAGCAGCGCCCAGACATAGGCTGTTGGTGGCAGGCAGCCTGAAAGCCGAATGATAATGATACCTTTGCATAAAAACACTGCAACCAGGGTAGCGTCTGGGACATGCTGTAGCGAGAAAGGGGGCTGCAGGGTGTCAGGCGGCCAGCCGGGCCGGTCCTACATGCTCCCGTTCACACCGGGGTGAGAAAATGAAAAAATCATGCTGGCAGGGAAAGCCCTGCCGGTATGGTGTGTGAAACAGGTTCATTTTAGGGCTATGGGGAAACAACAGGTTTCCTTATAGCCCTGGAATGAAAACAGGAGCAAAAGAAAGAGGAGGCAGAGCAATGAAGAGAGAGAGGTTACAGAAACTGTTTTCAGAAGATAAAGAGATCTTTCAGGGAGGAATGCTGTTTCCTACATGGATCTGCAAAGGAAAAGAAGAGATAGAAAATAGGAATATTCCCCAGCGTGCGGCAGTGTATCTGGATATTCCCATTCCCTGTGCCGGGCTTTTGTATTATGAAAAAGAAAAAAGCCTACATTACTGTGAACAGCAGACATACCAGGTGGTTACTTTGTTGGAAGGTGTAGGGTGTGATTATTCCATAGAAAAAGAAAACTGGCAGAGGCTGGCAGTGCTTGCACGAAAAGGCATGATTGATGTGATTGTGGTATCCGGACTCAGCAGGTTATCCTATTGTCCGGAAGAAATTTTACAGACAATGGAAATGCTCCAGTCTTTCCAGGTACAGATAGACTGTATCGGTTATGGGATTTTAGATTATGCCAGACTGAAACAGTATTTAATGCACACCTGGGAGAAACAGGAACAGTTTGAGCAGGAGTTAGATGCGTATCTGTGCAGCTGCTGTACTAGGGAAAGGATATAATGCTCTCGCGGGCAGAACTGCTGAAGATGAGGGAAATGACATTTGAGGACATTGACCCGAAAGAGATACAAGATGTAGAGAAACTGAATATTGATGTAAAAAAGAGCAAACCGGAGAAGATCCGGGAAATCCTGGAGTCCGGAAAGAACCCTTATTTTCTGAAATATAAGGGGATCACCATAAAGATTGGGTTTGCTTCTACCAACCGTACCATAGAGGAAGCCATGCAAAGCCTTGTGCAGATGAAATGGTAAAGCCACGACAGGGATAGGGAACAAAGCGGATTGTTGGCAGATTACAGGGTGGACAAACCTTCTGGACTATGGTAGGATGATGGCAAGGACCCAGTAGCCTCTATCATTTAGGGAATCGGCTGACGAATCTAAATGATAGGAGCGAATACAATGAAAAATCAAATACTTAAAAAAATCTATCGTGCGGTTGTTTACCTGCGCCTTTCTGACGAAGATGGTGATAACAGGGAAAGCGACAGCATATCAAACCAGAGGATACTAATCCATAGCTTCTTAAAGAGCCACCCTGAAATTCAGGTGGTAAAAGAATGTGTAGATGATGGATATACCGGCACAAACTTTAACAGCCCCGGTTTTCAGGAAATGCTGCGTATGCTGGAAGAGGGGAAAGCAGACTGTATTATTGTCAAAGACCTTTCCCGTTATGGAAGGGACTTTTCCGGTGTTTTACAGTATGTGGAACGTATCCTGCCGAAAATGGGTGTGCGCCTGATCCTTGTCAATGACAATTATGACAGCCTCACGCCAAATCGTGATTTCCTTACCCTGAGATTTAAAAGTTTAATCAATGACCTTTATCCTGCGGATACCTCCAAAAGTGTGCGCTCTCATTTGTATGTCAAAATGACAGCCGGGCAGTGTGTAGCGCCTTTTGCTTTTTATGGTTATCTGAAATCCGAAGAGGATAAACATAAGCTAGTTATGGACGAAGTGGCAGCTTCTGTTGTACGGGATATTTACCACATGAAAATGCAGGGCTGCAGCCTAACGGATATATCCGAAGAATTAAACCGGCGTGGGATCTTGACGCCTCTTCGGTATAAGCAGGTATATTTAAAACAGAAATTAAAGACAGGGTTCCGCTTGACGGAAAAACCGGTCTGGATGCCAACTATGGTACGCCGTATCCTTCTTGATGAACGCTATACCGGAGTGCTGATACAGGGAAAAACAACAACGCCAAACCATAAAGTAAAGGTTGTGATCCACAAAGAGGAAGCCGAGTGGATACGGTATGAAAATGCCTTTGAGCCGGTTATCAACAGACATCAATATGAAGTGGTAGGCAACCTGATGAAAATGGATACCATGAGGGGTGCAAAGGGGCTGGCGCTTCTTTCCGGCCTGGTAAAATGTGGGGACTGTAAAGAAAGCATGGTACTGAAAAGCCCGGATAAAGTCCACCACTATTATGTATGTTCGACTTCCCTTTATGAAAAGCAGTGCAGTTCCCATAGTATCAGTGAGAAAAAACTGGTAGGAGCTGTGACAGAGGCAATCCTGCATTATATTTCTGTTCTGGTGGAGCTGAAAGAGATACTGGCGTATGTAAAAACTGCCTCAATCCCAAGACAGCGGCTTTTGGAAGAAGACAAAAAACTGGAGATGCTGGAAAAGGAGAGCCAGAGGATTTTAAACATTAAAGTAAAACTGTATGACAGTTTTGCAGAAGAAATCCTGGACCGGACAGAATTTGAAACCTTCAAAGCAAAGTATGACCAGTCTTTAGAGGAAATCCGGCAGGCAATGGAGTGCCAGCAAAGGGAAATCCGAAACTTGCAGGAAACCCTTGAAAAACAGCAGGAGTGGCTGGAATATTTTCTGGAATACCGGGACCGGACGGAAGTGGACCGCTTAATGCTGGTAAATCTGGTCAAGCGGATTGAGGTATATGAACAGAAGCGCATTATCATTCATTTTTGGTTTGAAGATGAATTTGAAAAGGTATTGGGACTGCTGGAAACGGTAAACAGGGCAAAGCCGGACCGGCGTGTGGAAGCCTTCCTGAAAGGAAAGGGGGCGGAAGCAAGTGCCTAAGGTAAGCAAAAGAGGACAGAGAAGACAAAGCAGCAAGCCAGAAGTTAAGTATCTGAGAACCTATATTTATGTAAGGCTTTCCGAAAAGGACGGAGGGCATGGCAGAAGGGATTCCATTTATATCCAAAAACAGATCTGTGAAGACTACGCAAAGAAACACCCGGAAATGCTGGTGGTAAAAGTCTATGCGGATAATGGTGTGACAGGTACAACGTTCCAAAGGGACGCATTTGAAGAGTTGATGGAAGATGTGGCAAATAAAAAGGTTGACTGCATCATTGTAAAGGATTTTGCCCGTTTTGGAAGGGACGCCTTAGATGCTGTAGATTTGATTGATGTGATTTTCCCAACCTTAAATATCCGGTTTGTTTCCGTTATGGACGAATATGACAGTGCAAACCCAGCTTGTGTAGAAAACAGGACCACCAATATTTTGAAACACTTTATGAATGATTATTATGCCAGGGAAGTTTCAGAGAAACTGGTACAGGCGCACCGGCTGTCCAGGGAACGGGGAGAGTTTTGGGGTTCCAGACCTCCTTATGGATACCAAAGAGCAGAGGAAAACAGTAAGAAGCTGGTGCCGGAACCAGAGGAAGCAGAAATAATCCGGCAGATTTTTTACTGGTATGTGTTTGAAGAAATGTCAAGCTATGATATAGCAAGGGAACTGAATGGTAAAAAGGTATTAGGACCGGAGGACAGCTACCAGAAAAGGAAACAGGGAAAGGAGCCGGAAAAAAGGCGGTTATGGAGATCAGACGGTATCAGGAAGATTTTACAGAACCCCGTTTATATAGGTGCTGCTGTTTATGGGAAAACAAAACAGATGCTTGCGCAGAATATTCCCCTTCAGATGATACCAAAAGAGCAGTGGGAAGTGTGTGAAAATGCCTGGGAAGCAGTTGTGGAACGGGCGATTTATGAGAAAGCACAGGAAATTGCAAAGGAACGCTGGAAAGATACGTTGGATAACTGGGCTGCAAACCCAAAAGAAAAACAGGGGGCAGATGGCCCTTTTAAGGGAAGGATTTTCTGCGGGCATTGCGGAAGACGTCTTGGAAGAAGCAGGAGCGGAGGTAATGAGAAACACAAATATATGGTTTATAAATGCCCTTCCTTTTCCCTTACAGATCATACGGAATGTTTCCGGACGGTGAATGAAATTTACATCAATCAGGCAGTCAAGGCAGCACTCCGCTACCAGATCCAGCTTGCTGTAGAAAGTAAGAAAACCTATGGTGCAGAGTTTTATCAAAAGCTGGAGCAGGAGGTAGCAGAAAAAATAAAAAATGCCAGACAGAAGTATGAGAAATATGGAAGAAAACTGGAAACCTTGTTTGAGCATTATGCTACCGGGCTGTTGGACTGCAAGGAATATCAGGAGATTAAATCAATCTATCAGGAAGAACAGCAAGCAGCCAGGCAGAATATGAAGCAGATACAGCTTCGTGGACAGCACCTGTTAGATCAGGTGAAGGCAAGAATGGATTGGACAGAGGAACTTCTAAAGTACCAAAGATTTCAGAAGATAGAGAAAGGAATTGCGGACCGCTTTATTGAAAAGATTACGGTATATTCCAAAGACTATGTGGAAATCGTGTTCTGGTTTGGGGATTTATTTGAAAAGGAGCTGGAAAAAGAACTAGACAATATGGAAGGAGGTCTTCCGTATGCAGTGTGATTTTGTTTTTGCTTATCTGCGTCTTTCCAGAGATGATAAAGAAAAAATGGAGGAAAGCAACAGCATTAAAAATCAAAGGCTTTTAATTCAGCACTTTGTAGAAAACCAGCCGGAGTTTGCAGGGGCAAAGTTTTTCTTCTTTGTAGATGACGGTTACAGCGGTACAACGTTTGACCGCCCGGAATTTAAGCGCATGATGGGGCTGATTACCAGGAGAAAACGAATCTGTATCATTGTCAAAGATTTGAGCCGCCTGGGAAGGGATACCATAGAAACACAAAACTATATCGAAAAAATATTTCCGTTCCTTGGGGTGCGTTTCATTTCAATCAATGATTTTTATGACAGCAGCCAGAAACCTTCCGAAAGAAAGGATACGGAGATTAAATTTAAGAACCTGATCAATGGGATTTATCCCCAGATTTGTTCCAACAATATCAAAAAAGTTATGAGGAAACAGGCTGAAATGGGACAATATCATGGTTCAATCCCAACATACGGATATTGCTTCCATGACGGTGTTCATACAAAACTTCATCTGGATATGGAGGCAGCTTCCGTTGTAAGGGGGATTTTCGACCAAAGGTTGGAAGGAAAGACCTATGCAGACATTGCCAGGGACCTGAATAAAAAAGAAGTTGAAACACCTACCGTATACCTTCAAAGGAAAGGCTGGGCGCCGGAAGCAAAGAAATCTGTGAAATTCTGGGACGGAAATTTAGTAAAGCTGATTTTGTTTAATCCGGTTTATGCAGGACTGACGGTAAGAGGGAAAACAGAAACCAGGGTTCCGTCAAAAAGAGAGTACCGATATATTTCAAGAGAGGATTGGATTTGCGTAAAAGGAGGACACGAAGCGATTGTAACGGAGCAGGAGCTTCAGAAGATCCAGGACATGGTACAGAAGGACAGAAAATATTATGGGCGGACACCGTCTTCTGAGAATATTTTTTCAGGTTTGATCCGTTGCGGACATTGTGGTCGGAAAATGCGGATACGGACAGAATACAAAGAAAAGCCGATTTATTGTAAAAGTGTTACGACAGCCCCCAATGCTTCCTGTTATCCAAAGAAATATAAGCAGAAAGAGTTGGAAGAACTGGTGCTAATTATGATAAGACAGCAGGTAACCCTTGCAGAGGATACCATAAAGCAGTTAAAGAAAGCCAATCAGACTTTGAATATTCCGAAACTCCGATATCGAAAAAAGCAATATGAAAAGAAGCTGGCGCTTCGTAAACAGGAGAAAATGGAACTGTATGAACAATATGCAGAAGAACAGATTTCTTTGAAAGATTACCTGGCACGAAAACAAACCTGTATGGAGAAGACAGCAGTTTATCAGCAAAAGATACAGGAGATAGAAGCAAGAATTTTAAAAGGGGAGGAGAAAAAACAAAAGGAGAAATCAGAGGGACTGCAACTTTTTGTAAAATATAAGGGATTGGAAGAGCTGTCTTATGAAGTTCTGCATGAGCTGATTGAAGTCATAAATTTTTATGATCCGGAACATATTGAAATTGTATGGAAATACAGGGACGAATTTCTGGAAGCAATAGGATAAGAAAGAACCGGGAGAGCTTATTGTCTTGGATTCCAGTAGAGAAGAAGATTTCATAAAAGAGGAGGAAAACGCTACGGTGTCTTCCTCTTCTTTGTATTAGGAGAAAATTTGGCAAAGAAGATGGGGGAAGAGCCATGTATCTTGAAACATATTCTATGGAAGAACTGATGGAACTGATAGAAGAGAAAGGATATTGTTCTGTGGAAGCAGTAGAAATTCTGAAAGAAATGGAACAGGCAAAAAAAGAGTATGATTTTTTACTCCGGGATTGTAAGGAAAAAGCGTGGAAAACAGACCAGGTGGTAGTTGATTATTACAGGTATCTCTTGGAAGAATTGCGGAAAGCGTTGCCCTATGATGCTATGGGAGGTCAGCACACGATTCCGATTCTGGTATTGCAAGAGTTCCGGAAACAGGATATTGTAGAAAAAATCAGGAATTTTATAGGCTGTCAGGCTGGGTTTTCTGATCATGATCTGTTACAGGAAATACAGAAATTTATTACCGTACATCTGGACCCGCAGGGAATTATCCTCTATATGGATGTACTGGGGAATCAGCCAGTGGCAAGGAATGCTTACAAACAGGGAGGACAAATGTGGTAAAAGAAAGAGTATTGGCGGTTCCGGATACAAGCATTTTTATTGCAGAACTGCCGGAAGCGACCAGAAACATCATAAGAAAAGACTTAGAAGAACACGCAAGAGAACATCATTACCGGCTGGAGTGGGATTTGAAAAATAAAGACTATGTAGCAATGAGCCGGAGATTTTGCGATATGGAAGACATTTATATGGATACCCATCTGCATTTTTGTGAGGCAGGGGAGGATATAGAGCCCTATGAAAAAAGCCTGCAGCGGACCATTTCTATCAGGTTATATCAAGACGAAGTAGAAGAACTCTGTAGGAAGTCTGGAAAAGTTGGGCTGTCAATCGGTGAACTGTTTGAAAACTTTGTTGCAGATTTGATTTGTGGTACACATACCAATGGTTCTGATGAACGCATGTATATTGAGCAATGGTTTGACCGGTGCTATTTCAGTATTATGCCAGAGGAAACATTTTTATCTTATCTGCTTGAAATGCGGGAGATAGACAGTGTTTTGGAATGCTGGGAAATCTTGCAGGAGTTGAAGGATCTGGAAGAGCCGGATTGTTATGATAAAGAGGAACTGGAGATACAGCAGAACACCTTGGAAGAATATTTTCAGGAATATAGAACCTATACAAGAGAACCGACAGAAGACCAATTGGAAGCTGCTATGGAAAAGGTGCTGGAATGGAATAAAGAAAGAGAGTATTTGTTGGAGGGAAATGTTCCAGAGAAGTCTTTGGGACGGTAGCCGGATTGGAGAAAGGAAGAAAACAGTGATAAGTAATGCGGAAAGAATTGTGTTAAGAAATATGTACCCACCGGGGTGTCGGGTAGAGTTGGAAGATATGGAAGCTGATCCGTATGTAAAACTGAGCCCCGGTGATTTAGGAACTGTACAGTTTGTAGATGATGGCGGACAGATACATGTATCCTGGGATTGTGGATACAGCCTTGCTATGGTGTTTGGTGTAGATCATTGCAAATGTGTTATGAAAGAGGAACGTTTGCAGGAGATATTACAAAGGATACAGGCTATGCCATTTGAGAGCTTGGAAAAAATGGAACGGTATGTTATGGAAAAATTATCAGGGGTTTTTCCTAAAATCAGTTTTCAGAAGAAAGAAGGGCAGGAGGTTTTTGTAGATATGGGAGTTGCCGCATTTATGAAGAAGGGTCTTGGTGTGGCAATTCAATATGAAACTGACAGCCAGCAGCACATCTTTATAAAAAAGATGGAAATGCAGGGACAGGATATTAAAGGAAAATTTGTCTTTCAAATGCAACAGAAACAGCGGTAGATTGAGAACAAGGATAGTAGAAATAAATAAGATTGTGATGATTAGTAATATTTGATAAGATATAAATAAAATTTATAAGAATATCGGGGGAACGATATGAGGTATTGCTGTGAAAAATGTTTTTCTAATAAGTATTTAAAAGAATATATCTTATCGGAGAGGAATGTAGGAAAATGTGATTATTGTAATTCCAATGGAGTAAATATTATTTCTACAGGAGAAATAGGAGCCTATATCCGAGAGTGTTTAAAAAAAGCGTATGAAGATATAGAAAATGGTACAGGGGCGTATTGGGACTCAGAAGAGAAACAATATTGCAATCGGACAGGAAGGAGTGTAGCTCCTTATTCAATCAGAGATATTTTAGTAGAAGAAGAAAATGTTTTAAACGAGGCTGTTATAGATACGACTATATTGGAAGATATATTTTCAGATTCAGGGTTAAGTTTTGAAGAAAAAAAGCAAGGGGAATCAGATGTATTTGAAGATATAGATAATTGTAATTTGGTACTTAAAGATGATTTATATGGCCTTGAGGCAACAAAAATGTATTATACATGGGAATTTTTCAAGTATATTACAAAATACTATAATAGATTCTTTGATATAGATAAGGATTGCCAGAGAAGAGATTATTTAAAAGAATTAGTACCATATATTTTAGAATATGATACTGTTATAAAAGCAGGAACGATTTATTATCGAGCAAGGAAATTGAACGATGAGAAATTACATGATCTGGATTATGCAGGGGTTTACAAAGAAATGGCTCCTGCACCCCCTAAATATGCAACAACAAATAGAATGAGTCCAGCAGGTATTTCATATCTATATGTTGCATCAGATAGAGAAACGGCATATAAAGAATGTCGATATAAAGATGCAACAGTAATGGTTGCTGAATATGTATTAAAAGAAGAATTGACAATTATTGATTTTTCTCAAGTTGCTTTTGTTACTACCAAAAGTATATTCAGCGAAGAATATGATCATGATTTACGTTGGATAAATAATTTTCTTGATGCATTTATTAAAGAGATAACCTCTCCAGTGGATGATAAAAAAGAGGATCATTCCTATGAATATGTAGCAACTCAGGTTATAGCAGAATATATAAGAAGCCTAGGATATGACGGAATATGTTTTAATAGCAGTGTAGGGAGAGGAAAAAGTTATGTATTTTTTTGTGGGCCAAACATGGAGTACAGTTCTGATGGATATGATTATATAGATGAATATTTATGGGATACTTATCCTAAATTGACATATTTTACGGACTGGTTTGATATTCAGAAGCTGGAATACAATTATGTTTTTCAAGATGGGGTTAAATATCGAGTGGAGAAGAAAATTGTTTTAAAAGACGAGTAATTCTGATTAACTCAAACTATTATGAAAGATTGCTGAAATAGGCAGTCTTTCTTTTTGTGTAAATTCAATATTTTTTTTGGATATTACTTGACAGGATAGGGTAAGTCTACATTGCTTCACATGATGGGAGGACTTGATACCCCCACTTCCGGCAGCGTGATTGTACGGGGAGAAGAACTCGCAAAAAAGAATGATGATGAATTGACAATTTTCCGCCGTCGTAACATCGGATTTATCTTCCAAAATTATAATCTGGTTCCGATTTTGAATGTATATGAAAATATCGTCCTGCCTGTGGAACTGGATGGCGATACAGTAGACCAGAAATTTATGGACGAAGTTGTGTATATGTTGGCTTTAGAAGATAAACTGGAAAATATGCCGAACAATCTTTCAGGCGGTCAACAGCAACGTGTAGCGATTGCACGAGCTTTAATTACGAAGCCTGCGATTATCCTTGCTGATGAACCGACCGGAAATCTTGATAGCAAGACCAGTGCAGATGTGTTAGGGCTTTTGAAGCATACCAGCGGAGAATTTAATCAGACCATTGTAATGATTACTCACAACAACGAGATCGCTCAACTCGCAGACCGCATTGTACGGATTGAAGATGGTAAAATTGTTGGCTAAAGGAGGTGGGAATTATGAATTATCCTTTTGAAAATGATACCAGTGCAGTAATTAAAAAATTAGCACGAAAAAGTGTGCGTTTTGATAAGAAGAAAAACTTATTTTGCCTTTCGGCAATTATTGTAGCCGTTGCTATGATAATGATGTCGTTGCTCACAGTGCAAAATATCATTTATCAAAATCAGAAAGAAATCGAAGGATTACATCAAGGGATTTTCTTTGACATTACGCAGGACAGTAAAGAAAAGTTGTTAGCAAACGAAGAAGTAAAAAGTGTAGGACTTTCCTGTAATATCAAAACAGTGAAAGAAAATTCTAAAGAACTGTCTCTGATTTATTATGATGATGACATGCTTAGTTTGATTCCTGCCTTTGACGGAAAATATCCAGAGAAAGCAAGTGAAATTGCTGTTACAGATGCCTTTTTTGCCAGTGAAAATAAGTCTCCGGAAATCAACGCCATAGTTCAGTTGAATCTGGATGGTACTTTGAAGAATTATACTATTGTTGGTATTTATCATGATAAAACTTCTACCGCTTATCCTGTTTTTGTTTCACTTGAAAAATGCCGGGAATTACGTGGAAATAACCTGCTTAATGGATATGTTTGGCTTGAAAATGCAGATACCCTTACAAAAGACGAAGCAACAGAAATATTATCTCAAATTTCAGAGGAGACTGGACTGAATAATTGGACAGTCAGCAGTTACTATGATTATGTAAATACAACTTTGTCCTTCAGTAATTATGCGGTATATGGTGTAGTTGCTGCCATTTTGTTTTTAGCTGCCGCACTTGTAATTTACAGCATTTTCTATATTTCGGTTGGACAAAAAGTTGCTGAGTTCGGACAGCTTCGGACAATAGGGGCAAGTAAAAAGCAAATTTATAAAATAGTTCTTAAACAGGGTTATATGCTTGCAGTTCCGGGGATTTTAATTGGTAGTATCATGGGAACGATCATCAGCTATTGTCTGCAATCAAAAGGCTGGTCAGTATTTGCATTTATTGTTTCTCTATGTGGCGCATGCCTTTTTGGAATACTGCTTGTTTATATTAGTGTTCGTAAACCAGCAAAAATTGCAGCGAATACTTCTCCAATTTCCGCCCTGAAAAATTCAGTGGGAATTGTAAATTACCGCACTCACAAAAGACATCGTATTACGCCTGTATATTTAGCGAAAATCAGCTTTTCCAGAAACAGAAAAAAATCTCTATTGACCATTTTATCATTGGGACTGTGCGGAGTTATATTTTTCCTTGCAGCAAGTTATCAGAGTTCTTTTAATGCCGAGAGTATGGCTCGTTATTGGGATATGAAGTACGGAGATTTCAAAATCAGCATTGATTTAGAAAACGAAAGTGAAAATTTGGATGCTCTCTTGCAGAAAGAATATTTTTCTGATTATGTAAAGCGTGTTGGAGATATAGAGGGAGTTAGCAATATATTTACTTATGCTACCGTACCAGTTGATTTCTCAACAGACAATGATATTTCAGATAGCACCTTGATGCTCGGCTATAATGAAAAGGATTTGGCGTCGCTAAATGCAGCGGTTTTGTCTGGAAATATTACTGATGATACAGAATTAGTTGTAAGTGATCCCGAACGTATTTATGATGTTTACCATTGGAAACCTCAAATTGGGGATACTGTGACCTTTAATTTCAAAAATCATAGTGGTAAAACAATAACAAAAGCATTCAAAATTGGTGCAATCACTTCCAGCAATGATGGAATGGGTGGCTATATTTTCAGAATGCCGGAAAATATGCTCAAAGAACTTGCAGGTTATGACTGTACATACGCAATCGAAATACAAGCAGAAGCTGAATATCAGGAGATAATCGAGCAAGAACTCAAATTACTCGTTTCTGACAATAGGGATGTTCGCTTACAAACCCTTCAAGATTTTATTGTAGAACACCAATCAGACAATCGTGCAGGTTTTACATTAGCTTATGCGATTGCAGCCATCTTGTGGATATTTGCGGTCATCAATCAAATCAATCTTACTGTGACAAATCTTTTATCACAGAAACAGGAAATGGGCACACTAAAATCTATTGGTATGACAAATAAGCAGTTGAAGCAAGCATTTATGATGGAAGGTCTTTTTACTACTTTGATTGCATTGCTTATAACTGCTGTTGTTGGAATCCCCGGCGGATATGCAATCGGTATATTTTTGAAAAATGCAGGCATGTCTACGGGATTTGTATTTCCGGTTGTTGCTTTTACTCTTTTTGCTGTTGCTATGTTTATGCTTGAAAGTTTGATGACAATATTGCTTATTCATTCATGGAAGAAGCAATCTGTTATTGCAATAATGCGAAATTGATGATAGAAAGCTTTTCATATCTCGGTCAGCTCCACAATTACATTACTCTGCTGATACAGCCAGTCCGTAAATTCTTTCGGGCTGGCTGTTCCTGTTTTTACAGCCTTTTTTCTCTGTAATACTTCTTTTCATACAGTAAATTTTCACTAGGCTGGTATGGAGTAATTTTACTGTCTATACAGTAAGTTGAAAATACTAATATGGTCTTTTTTCTAACCAAACTTTAAGATAACATCTAATTCCAACATATGCGCCCTGCGAAAGTACGAAAAGCAATAGAAGATTTACTGACAGTACTTTTTTGATTGATTCTCCAAAATAAATGACAATAGCAACACTTGTCAGTATCATTAGTAGAGTAATAACATCCCAACAGTTTTTCTTATATAATTCTATAACCTTTATTTCTATCAGTATCGCCAGCATCCCTGTTCCTGCCATACATATTCCTACAATCAATATTAGCAATAACCAATATACCATTCCGGCTATAAAAGCATTTGGAATTTTTGTACTAATCTGTGCCGCAGAATGCCCGGCATCAATCGTCCATCCGACAAAGGTTTGTATGAATGATGCTAAATCATTGAAGAATGATTTACAATCGACAAGGAACATATCTGACTGTACTGCCTGAAAAAGAGTGGTTGTCAACGAATACCATGCAAGAAGGAACAAGGTTGTTTGGAACATTACCGTTTTTGCTTTATACTGTCCTGCAAGTCGCTCTTTTTGTGTTTCGTATTTTGCTTTTGCATTCTGATAGGCTGTCCGGTTACAGGCTTCACATTTTTCATAGAGTACCGGCTTTTCTACCGGTATTTCTACGATTTTCTGATGTGTCCGGGCATAATCCCGTTCCTGTGTTAAATAGCATATTTTATCTTGACATTCCTCTATCATGACGTTTGCGCTTCGCAACTTCTCTTTCTCGATCCGCAATGCTCTGTCTGCCAGCTTCAAGTCGTTCTTTAATGCTTGAATATTCCCGGCTCTGTTCTCTTTGTTTAATTTCTCGTTCAAGGTCAGAGATTCGCTGAGCTGCGTCTTCAATTCCACGATAAGCTGTTCTTTCTGTTCTAGTTCTTCTTGTATCTCCTCGGTCAAGAGCAGAAGTTCTTCCAACTGTTCGGCGTTCTTTGATTCTCTGGATTCGTTCATCTATATCACGTCCTTTCTCTATCTGCTGTTCCAGTTCAGCAATTCGGTGTTCTGTTTCAGTAATAAACTGTTTTCGCTGTTCAGCTTCTGTGCCAATTTCTGCCATTGCTGATTTTCGTTTTCCAAAAGCTCTATCTTCGTTTTCTGTTCTTCCATCTTGGAAAGCAGTTCCTCGGTATTTGGCAAAATGTTGAGCAGCCCGGATAACTCGCTGTTTAATTTTTGCAATTTCTGATTCTGTTCCTGCATAAGAGAGAGTTGGGTGTCCCGGTTCTGCATTTCCAGAATCATTTCTGCCATTAAGGTCTGCTGTTCTTCGATTTGCCCAATCATGGATTCCATTAAGGGTATAATTTCCCGGCTTTCTTCTAATGTCATTTAATCGCTCCTTCCATAATGATAATGCACCCGATACTTTCCCAAAGGTGTCCAGTATCTTTTGCAATAACGTGTTTTGTTGTTTTATGATTTGATTTTCCGCTACTTTCCACGAACCTTTTATTTCCTGCCCGGCAAGAAACTTTTGTTCAATCTTTCTTGCGTCAGCGCCTTCATGGATGGTAGGAATCTGGAGTTTTCCCTGTTTTTCATAAGAACGGTGATCGACCTGATTCTGCAAAGGCAGATGTTCATTACATACCTTTGCCCATTCACTCCGCCATAGTTCACAGTTTTTTGGATTGTTCCATCCAGTAGCATCGGTCAGCACCCGTTTCCATTGCAAGCGGTTTCTTGCACCAATCTTCTGGATTCCGTTTTCGTCTAATACAGGGATACGGATTCCATGACGGTCAGGGTTTTTCTTATCCTGCCACCAGTTCGGATGGGATTCATCAATCACGATATTTCCGTTTTTATCTCTGACAAATTCCCAATCCTTGACTTCTTTCTTTCCCCAAGAATGATCCGGGTTAAAAGGGCGCATAGTCAGAAGCAGATGGACATGAGGATTGCCATCCCCTTTGTCGTGGATACTCCAATCAGCGCACATTCCTTTATCCACAAATGTTTTTTGGATATAGTCGGCTGTATATTGAATCTGTTCTTGTCTGCTCCATTCTTTTGGAAGGGCAAATTCAAATGACCTGCCAAGTTGGGCATCCGCACTTTTTTCAATCTTCAATACCTCATTCCATAACCTCTGTTTTTGAAATGTGATTTTAAATTTTTTTATAGCAGCTTCTTTATCTTCTGACCTTTTGTATCGGACAGACTTTTGAAAGCGTTTTATATTTTCCTCTGGTACTATCTGCCATTCAGAAGGTGCGTTTTCGCACATCATCAGACTGGTGTAGACCACTTCTTTTTTAGAAGTGTAATAACTGATACTCCCGGTTTCTTCGTTTTTCATCACATCCCCATTGAGATATGCAGAAGCGGAGATAACAGATTTTCCTTTACTTCGTCCGACTATTTTGATTGTGTAATGAAAAATCGCCATGTCTGGATTCCTCCTTTCTGCACATCCGGCATAGATTTCCGGCAACATTGCTTTCAATTTTAGAAAAAGCAGCATTGCCGGAACGCCCTCTGCGTAAGAGTGCCCTGCGCATAGCAGTCTGCATGGAATGCGCCCCTCTGGCGAAGAGTGCCTCCTGCGGCATGAGCAGGTCTGGCTGAAAGCCCCGCCGACGGAACGAGCCCGGCAAGCGTGAGCGCAGACCGGTTGCCACTTGTGGCAAACTTATTGGGACGACCTCTGGTTGTCCATAAGTGCGCCCTTCATGAAAAAGCAATGAAGGGAATGAAAAACTCATCCCCTCCGCCATTACACTTCCTCCATATCGGTATTGGCTTCTTTCTGCATTGCCTTTGAGAAAAACTTCCCATTGGCTTCCTGCCTTTTCAGAAAACCAATCAGCTTTGGGATGTCTTCCTCCTCAATAGGTGCACCAAGAACGGATTCCACTGCACCGCCAATCTGACAGAGCCTATGGGTTCGTTTTTTACTTTCTTCGGCTTTCTTTCGTTTCAGAAGTTCTTTCTTCTGTGTTGCATATCTTTTCGCCTTTTCAAGGCTTTCCTGTTCCTTCTTTTCCATTTCAAGCATTCGTTCTTCATAACTTTTTGTTGATTTTGCCATGATTACATTCCCCTTTCTTTTGCAAACATAAGTTCTCGGTTGCGTATCAGAAGAAGCACATGGTATAATCTTCTTGCGTGTAGGTATATCATGGCTTCGGTCTGATAGAACCTTTGGCGGTTTCTTTGGAAGCCGCCTTTTTAATTTGCCGCAGTTCTTGTTACGGCTTTTACATTTCCTCTATCCCTCAAATCACGACCTTCATTCGCTTCCATAAACATTTCCAGAATATCGGTTTTAATCAGGACTTTGCGACCAACCTTTAATACTGGAAGTTTCTTCCATTCTACAAGCTGTCTTAAGGTATTTCTGCCGATTCCCGTATAATCAGCAGCTTCTTCGATGGATAATGCAATTTTTCTTTGCGTCATATAATCACCTCCTTATAAATTGCATTATGCAATTCTTGCGATGTAAGTATATCCTTTCCAAATCTTTTTGTCAAGCGTTACGAAATATTAAAAATAATTTTTATATTGCATATTGCAATTTCAGAAAAACAATGCTATAATTCATACATACCGAAAAAGGAGGCAGTCAGCATGAAAGATAAAGAACTACGCAAGCTGATAGGCAGCAGAATAAAACAGCGCCGTCTGGAATTGAATCTGACACAGCCTTATGTCGCAGAAAAGATGGGTGTTACCGCTTCTACAATCCTGCGTTATGAGAATGGTTCGATTGACAATACGAAAAAAATGGTGTTGGAAGGTCTTTCGGAAGCACTCCATGTATCTGTGGAATGGCTCAAAGGGGAAACAGATGAATATGAAACCGATATTACGGATAAGAGAGAATTACAGATTCGTGATGCGATGGGAGATATTCTGGAACAGTTACCACTTGCCCTTACCAAAGAAGAAGATGCTTTTTCAAAAGATTTATTACTGCTGATGTTAAAACAATATGGTCTGTTTTTGGATTCCTTTCAGTTCGCCTGCAAAAACTTTAAGGGGAATGATGGTCAGACGGATATTGCCAAAACAATAGGGTTTGAATCGAATGATGAATATAATGAGATTATGTTCTTAAGGGAAATCACTCACACCATCAATGCTTTTAATGAGATGGCAGACATCGTAAGGCTCTATTCCAAGAAACCCAAAACAGCAGAGCAAAGGCTTGCAAATCTTTTATCAGAAGTCTTATACGAAGATTCCGAATCGGTATAGTAAGACAGCCGGAGTTATGATATACTTACACGCACGAAGCATTTCATCAGTTCCGATTGTCTAATATCGAAAGGAGACATACGATTATGGCAAAAGGATCTGTAAGAAAAAAAGGAAAGAAATGGTACTACCGCTTCTATGTAGAGGACGCAAGCGGCAATCTTGTTCAGAAAGAATGCGTTGGAACAGAAAGCAAAAGTGAAACTGAAAAACTGCTCCGTCAGGCAATGGATGATTATGAGAAAAAGAAATTTGTTGCCAAAGCGGAAAATCTCACAGTCGGACAACTTTTGGATGTGTGGGCAGAGGAGGAATTAAAAACAGGTACGCTCAGCAATGGTACTGTGGAGAATTACCTCGGAACAATCCGAAATATTAAGAAACATCCGCTGGCAGAACGGAAATTAAAAAATGTAACCTCTGAGCATTTGCAATCCTTTTTTGATTTGCTTTCCTTCGGGGGAGTTCATCCCGACGGAAAAGAGAGAAAGGGTTACAGCAAAGATTACATCCATTCTTTTTCCGCAGTCATGCAGCAGTCCTTCCGCTTTGCAGTATTTCCAAAACAGTATATTACGTTTAATCCCATGCAGTATATTAAACTGCGGTATCAGACGGATGAAGTTGATTTGTTTTCAGACGAGGACATGGACGGAAATATCCAACCAATTTCACGAGAAGATTATGAAAGATTGCTTGCTTATCTGAAAAAAAAGAACCCAGCCGCAATACTTCCAATCCAGATAGCCTATTATGCCGGGCTTCGTATTGGAGAAGCCTGCGGTTTGGCGTGGCAGGACGTAAATCTGGAAGAACAATGCCTTACCATAAGACGTAGCATCCGATACGATGGCTCAAAGCGCAAATATATCATCGGACCAACCAAGCGGAAAAAAGTGAGGATTGTTGATTTTGGAGATACGCTGGTAGAGATTTTCCGTAATGCCCGGAAAGAGCAGTTAAAAAATCGAATGCAGTACGGAGAACTTTATCACACGAACTACTACAAAGCGGTCAAAGAGAAAAACAGAGTGTACTACGAATATTATTGCTTAGACAGAACAGAGGAAGTCCCGGCAGATTATAAAGAAATTTCTTTCGTCTGTTTAAGACCGGATGGTTGTCTGGAACTTCCAACTACTTTGGGAACTGTTTGCAGAAAGGTGGCAAAAACATTAGAGGGATTTGAAGGCTTTCATTTCCACCAGTTACGTCACACCTATACAAGCAACCTTTTAGCAAATGGAGCAGCCCCAAAAGATGTGCAGGAATTGTTAGGACACTCAGATGTCAGTACCACAATGAATGTCTATGCTCACTCCACAAGAGATGCTAAACGAAAATCGGTTAGGCTTCTTGATAAAGTGGTAGGCAATGATTAAAAAAATTCCCTTATTTCCCTTGTGATTATCTCATAAGGGTAAAAATAAGGGAAACTACATATCATTTCACTAATGGACAGGCGGGAAAGCCTATAAAATGGGGAAAGTTAGAGAGATAATTATATAAATTAAAGTTTGTAGAATTCAAAAATTTAATATGAAATGTGAGATAGAGCGTATGGAAATTAACTATACGTTCTATTTTTTTCCCTTTTTTGAAAAGTGATTAAAAAACTATTGACATTTTGTTACTGGTGTCCACACAAAGCACTTCCTATATTAGAAAAAATAGTGTATACTTAACAAGTACATATGTTCGAAAAAGGAGTGCAATATGAGCAAAAAGAAATTTAAAACCATATTATGTGGATGTATAACGGCCCTTTGTCTTCTTTTGACATCCTGCGGTTTACTGCAGATATCACAAGGATCAGGCAATCAGGATTCTGACCGCGGAAATCAAACGACAACAGAAACGACATTCGCATCGACAGGGAACATAGAATCTGTAGATACGCTGGAAGAAGTACCGGAGTATACAGGACAGCCATACGTGGAGATCAATGATAATGAGCCAACATTTACAGAAGATGAGCTGACGACAGATTCTTACGAAGAATACAGCCCGTTAGATGAACTGGGAAGATGTCAGACAGCGGAAGCCTGTGTAGGTGAAGATTTGATGCCGACACAGAAAAGAGAAAGCATCAGTAGTGTGAAGCCAACAGGCTGGGTGAATAAGGAATATGATGGAATTGACGGTGGGTATCTGTACAACCGCTGTCATCTGATTGGTTTCCAGTTGACAGGTGAGAATGCGAATGAACGTAACCTGATAACAGGAACACGCTATATGAATGTAGATGGTATGCTTCCGTTCGAGGATGAGGTGGCAGATTATGTCAAAGAAACGGATAATCATGTGATGTATCGTGTCACTCCAATCTATAGCGGTGATGACCTGGTGGCTTCCGGAGTCCAGATGGAGGCGAAGTCTGTGGAAGATGATGGCACAGGGGTAACATTTAACGTATACGTATATAATGTACAGCCATATGTTGTGATCAATTATGAGACAGGAGAGAGTTATCAGACGGAAGAACTCGCAACGCCGGAAGGTGAGTGGGCTCCAGGAACAGAAGCTGAAGTAACTGATAAAAATGTATCCAATTCGTCAACAACATCAAAATCAACCAAAAAAGAAACTTATATATTGAATAGGAATACAAAAAAGTTTCATAAATCAACTTGTTCTGGTGTGAAGGACATCAAAGCAGAGAACAAAGAAGAGTATACAGGAAGTAGGTCGGATTTGATTAAAGAAGGATATGAGCCTTGTGGCAGATGCAAGCCGTAAGAGTTATGAGAAGAGTTATGAGATTAGAAATGGTTGCTGGTCGCACGAAGTGAGAACAGCAACCGCTAATGTGTAAGCACATGTGGTCTCAGACCTTTTTGCTATAGAGATTATTATAGAAAATATAATATCAACATATAACAGATAGTTCCACCTGCAATGGATAGAAACATATTTTTCTTCCATATATGAAGTACTGCGGTGACAAGAATGGAGATTCCTTCTGGAATTCCATGAGTTCCGTGCAGTACTTCTACATTTTTCAGACAATAGATAACTAACATTCCGAAAACAGCAGAAGGAAGAAATTTACCAAGATACTGGATATATTCCGGTGTCTTTTTATTTTCTTTAAAAATAAAGAAAGGAAGATAGCGCGTTGCCATTGTTCCAAGTATGCACATTCCGATTGTAATTATCTGTTGTGCCAAAGTCATGCTACTCATTTGGTCGGCTCCTCCTTTTCTTTAAGTTTGTCGCATTGTTCCAGCCACTTTCGAAGTACTGTCAGTAGAAGTACAATCAGTATCATTGTCGGAATCATAAAGGAATCCGCACCGAAGAGAATCAGACATACAAGCGAAACCAGGATTCCAATCATAGAAGAAACATGGATTTTTTCTTTCATCCACTGATCCAGGAAAATTACAACGAACATAGCTGTCATGACAAAACTGATTCCTGATGTGTCGAATTCAAGAAGAGAACCAATGATTCCACCAATCGTTGCGGAAGCAACCCAATAGAACTGGTTCAATAATGTAACAAAAAAATAGAACCATCCGCGGTCTACATCTTCGGGAATCTCAGAGGTGTAATTGACAGAGAAGGTCTCATCACACATTCCGAAAATCAGATAATACTTCTTCCATCCAAGTCCTTTGAATTTATCTAACATGGAAAGTCCATAGAAAAGATGTCTGGCCTGGATCATCACAGCCATGATCAGTACCTGAACAGGTGCAAATGGACTAAGCAGCATCTCAACACAGACAAACTCCAGTGATCCGCCGAAAATCAACATACTCATGAAAAATGGGTAGATAAAAGAAAAACCAGATGCATTCATATATATTCCATAAGCCATTCCAAGAAAAATGAACCCAGTCATAATAGGGATTGTTCGTGGAAAGGCTGCCTTTAGTGCTCTACGTTTCATAATTTTATTATAGTACCTCCTGATATAGTTCAGAATTATAACATGATAGGCTTGATTTGTGTTAATGTCTTTCGGATTGTACAATTTTTTTTGAAAAAAGTGTTTACAAACCACATAAAACCATCTATAATACAAATAGAAACCACAAGAAAACAATAGTAAAGAAGAAATAAACCACACAAAACAACATTGAGGTAAATGAGTAAAAACAGGAGGAGTAAAATAATATGAAGATTTTAGATGCGAAGTTTGTACAGGATTTTATTAAAATGGCAAATGACGGATTCCTTCAGGGATGGCATGAGAGAAATGGTGGTAATTTAAGTTATCGTCTGAAACCAGAAGAGGTTGAGCTGATCAGACCACGTCTGAATGAATCAGGAGAATGGACAGAGATCGGAACAGAGGTTCCGGGACTTGCAGGAGAATTCTTCCTTGTAACAGGAAGTGGAAAGTATTTCAGAAATATTATCGTTGATCCTGAAGTATGTCTTGCAATTATCGAGATTGATTATACAGGAACAAAATACAGAATCCGTTGGGGTCTGGTAGAAGGTGGAAGACCGACAAGTGAGCTTCCAACCCATCTGATGAACCATGAAGTGAAGAAGAGAATCACAAACGGAAAACATCGTGTAATCTACCATGCACATACAACAAATACAATCGCACTGACATTCGTTCTTCCTTTGGATGATCAGGTATTTACAAGAGAACTTTGGGAGTCAGCAACAGAGTGTCCGGTCGTATTCCCAGACGGAGTTGGAGTTGTAGGCTGGATGGTTCCGGGCGGAAGAGCAATCGCAGAGAAGACAGCTGAACTGATGGAGAAATACGATGTTGCTATCTGGGCACATCATGGAATGTTCTGTTCAGGAGAAGACTTCGATCTTACATTCGGTCTTATGCATACAGTAGAGAAGTCAGCAGAGATCCTTGTGAAGATTCTTTCTATGACACCAAGAAAGATTCAGACAATCACACCGGAGAACTTCCGCGAACTGGCACATGACTTTAATGTAACACTTCCAGAAGAGTTCCTGTATGAGAAAAAGAAATAATTAAATTTCTAAGAAAATAATAAAACGTATCAAATCGACCGGATATTCAATAGTGATAATTGAAATCCAGTCAGTTTGATACGTTTTTTTATAACCATTTCTTAAAAGTGCGTGCTATAATAAAACAGGTCGGAAATTCTATAGACGATCATAAAAGCGAAAGGAATGGAAAAAAGTAAATCAATGTTATATACAATCCCGGATTATTATCATGAATTTAGCTGTGTTGCAGGAAAATGCGAGGACACTTGTTGTGCCGGATGGCAGATCGTTGCAGATGAAGCTTCATTAGAAAATTATAAAAATGAGACAGGTACATTTGCAGAGCGTTTGAAAGAATCTGTCAACTGGGAAGAAGGAACATTCAAGCAGGATAAAGACAGAAGATGTGCTTTCCTGAATCAATCAAACCTCTGTGATATGTATACCGCCCTGGGAGAAGAGAGCCTGTGCAGAACCTGTAAATTGTATCCAAGACATATTGAAGAATTTGAAGATGTGCGGGAGGTTACACTTTCTGTATCCTGTCCGGAAGTGGCGAGAATCCTGATGAATAAAAAAGAACCGGTACATTTTCTTACTTATGAAACAGATGAGGAAGAAGATTATGAAGATTTTGATCCGTTTTTATATTCGAAACTGTTAGATGCAAGAGATGTGATGATTGAGATTTTACAGGACAGAGAGAAAAAGCTGAATCTGCGAGCAGCTCTTATTCTGGCGATTGCACGTGATCTGCAGGAATGTATTGACGAAGAAGATATATTCTCGATGGATGATGTATTTGATTACTATCAGGCTGAAGAAGGCGTGCGGGAAGTGAAAAATGCTCTTGCAGAAGTGGATTACTATACATATAGTAGAAAGATGTTTCAAAATCAGTATCAGATGGAACATTTAAGAGAGGATTGGGAGTCCTATCTCCAAGAAATGGAGAAATTATTATATGGAAATATAAACGAAAAAATAGACAAAAAGCGGTATATTGAGATGCGACAAGAATTTCATGCTTGGATGGCGAAAAAAATGCCGGAGTATGAAATACAGTATGAACAGCTCATTGTATATTTCATCAGTACCTATTTTTGCGGTGCAGTATACGATGGTGAAGCATTTGCGAAAGCACAGATGGCTGTTGTCAGCACCCTGTTGATCCATGAACTTCTGATGGCACAGTGGATGAAGCAAGAAAAAGTGCTAGATATAAATGATGTGATAGATACGGTGTATCGTTATTCAAGAGAACTGGAACATTCTGATTCGAACCTTAATTTAATGCAAGAATTGCTGCAAGAAAGTAACGAATAGATGGGAGAAATTCTTGACAGTGTTTTTTTAACATGTTATGCTATAGTCGATTTTGAGAGACGAAGATGCAGAGTAACAGACAGAGTCTTTTCAAAGCAATTGTTTCGGACCACCCAGCGAGGTTAAGGCCATACGGACAGCCGGGTCCACTGCCGATTATGGTAACTTTGGTTGCCTTATTGATTGAGTTAAAAGCTCTAATTTTATAAGTAGGTTTCTTTGATAGCCTTATGCGCCAGACGCGCAGACTTGTGAAACGGTCAATAAGAGTAGTAAAAGTATAATTGCTATATAGACTCTGACACGCATGATCCAGAAGTTTTATTTAAAAATCTAAGAGAAGACATTGCCTTTTCTGTTACAGCTGAGAATAAAACAGACGAATACATACCGAACGCAGGTTTGTGGCTTAGCGCCCTTATCTGCGTTTTTTCTGTATTAAGAAAGTGTTTTGACAAAGGAACCTGGAAAGAGAGGAAATATGAAAGGGAGTCGTTTTAAATTAAACCAGAATCATGCACCGATCCATGAGGCTCTGGAGACTTTCCGGCGAATGAGAGTTGTGCCATTTGATGTCCCTGGTCATAAACGGGGAAGAGGAAATCCGGAGCTGACAGAATTTCTCGGACAAAAATGTGTAGGCGTCGATGTCAACAGTATGAAACCACTGGACAATCTCTGCCATCCGGTATCTGTAATACGGGAAGCAGAAGAACTGGCAGCAGATGCCTTTGGAGCAGCACATGCATTTTTAATGGTAGGGGGCACGACAAGTTCTGTACAGACAATGGTTCTGACTGCCTGCAAACGTGGAGATGAGATCATATTGCCACGTAATGTTCACAGGAGTGTGTTGAATGCACTTGTTTTATGTGGTGCAATCCCTGTTTATGTAAATCCGGAGGTAGACCAGCGGCTTGGAATTTCCCTGGGAATGCAGAGAGAACAGGTAGCAAAAGCGATAAAAGAGCATCCAAAGGCTGTCGCAGTGTTAGTAAATAATCCGACTTACTATGGAATATGCAGTGATCTGCGAGCAATTGTCAAGATGGCACATGAGGCAGGAATGATGTGCCTGGTAGACGAAGCGCATGGAACACATTTTTATTTTGGTGGCGGACTTCCTGTTTCAGCTATGGAAGCAGGCGCAGATATGGCGTCCGTATCCATGCACAAAAGCGGAGGCAGTCTTACACAGTCGAGTCTGCTTCTTACAGGCCCGGACGTACATGCCGGGTATGTGCGGCAGATCATCAATCTGACACAGACAACATCAGGAAGCTATCTTCTGATGTCGAGTCTTGACATTTCAAGAAGGAATCTTGCACAGCGTGGCCGTCAGATTTTCCATCAGGTAGCAGATATGGCGGAATATGCCAGAGAAGAAATCAATGCAATCGGTGGTTATTATGCATTTGGAAAAGAACTGGTAAATGGAAATTCTGTTTTTGATTTTGATATTACAAAATTAAGTGTACATACGTTAGATATCGGACTCGCAGGAATTGAAGTTTATGATATTCTGCGTGACGAATACGATATTCAGATTGAATTTGGAGATATCGGAAATATTCTTGCCTACCTTTCGATCGGAGACCGCGCACAGGAAGTAGAACGGCTTGTGAGTGCACTTGCAGAGATCCGCAGACGTTTTCAGACAGATGGAACAGGACTTCTGAGTCAGGAATATATTGATCCTCAGGTAGTGACCAGCCCACAGGATGCTTTTTATGCAGATAAGTGCAGTCTGCCACTCAGGGAAACAGAAGGTATGGTCTGTAGTGAATTTGTGATGTGTTATCCGCCTGGAATTCCGATCCTTGCGCCTGGGGAACGCATTACAGCAGAAATTCTGGATTATATCGAGTATGCAAAAGCGAAGGGTTGTAATATGACCGGACCGGAAGATCCGGATATTTTGAAACTGAATGTTCTGACAGGGAGGTAATAACAATGGAAATGTGGTTTTCAGAATTCCATACACCGGATGTGAAACACAGTATCCGGGTAAACCGTCAGCTCTTTTCCAGACAGAGTGATTATCAGAGAATTGATATTTTTGAGACACCGGAATTTGGCCGTGTTCTGACTCTGGACGGAAATGTAATGCTGACAGAACGTGACGAATTTATTTATGATGAGATGATCACGCATGTGCCGATGGCAATCCATAAAGAAGCAAAAGAGATTATGGTGATTGGAGCCGGAGATGGCGGTGTCGTTCGTGAACTGACCAGATACGACAGGGTCAGGCACATTGATCTGGTAGAAATGGATCCGATGGTTGTCGAGGCATGTCGTGCATACCTTCCGGAAAATGCATGCAGACTGGATGACAGAAGAGTACATCTTCATTACGAAAATGCACTCCGTTTTATCCGAAGATGCGAGGCAAAATATGATCTTATTATCGTAGATTCTTCTGATCCATTTGGCCCATCGGAAGGATTGTTTACCCGCGAATTCTATGGAAATTGTTACAATGCGTTGAAAGAGGATGGAATCATGGTCAATCAGCAGGGAAGTCCATTCTACGCAGAAGATGCACATGCAATGCAGCGAAGCCATAAAAGAATTGCCAGTACATTTCAGATCAGTCGTGTTTATCAGGCACATATCCCAACCTTTGCCGCAGGTTACTGGTTGTTTGGATTTGCCAGCAAAAAATATCATCCCGTAGATGATCTGGACGCAGAAGCATGGAATGCATTAAATCTTCGTACACGTTACTATACAACAAGACTCCATAAAGGAGCATTTTACCTTCCGGCATTTCTGGAAGATATGCTGAAAGAAGTGGAGGAATAATTCATGATTTTACCGAATATAGAAACTTTTATCGGATGCGAAAGCAGCTTTGAAGAAGCATCGATTGTCCTTTATGGTGCGCCGTTTGATTCGACGACAAGTTTTCGTCCGGGCGCAAGATTCGGTCCGGCAGCTATGCGTCATGAGAGTTTCGGACTTGAAACTTACAGTCCATATCAGGACAGAGACCTTATGGATATCAGTGTATTTGACAGTGGGGATCTGGAACTTTGCTTTGGAAGCAGTGAAATGGCGCTTTCGGATATTCAAAAGAGAGCAGAAGAAATATTGAAAGCAGATAAATTTCCATTGCTTCTAGGAGGAGAACATCTGGTGACGCTGGCAGCAGTACGCGCTGTAGCTGCGAAATATCCGGATCTACATATCATCCATTTTGATGCACATGCAGATTTAAGGGATGATTATCTGGGAGCCAGATTGAGTCATGCTTGCGTTCTGCGAAGATGCCATGATCTTCTGGGAGACGGACGTATTCATCAGTTCTGTATCCGAAGCGGAGAGAGAGAAGAATTTAGATTTGCCGCGCAGCATACAGATTTCCATCCCCTTTCTTTTGACGGACTGGAAGAGACTGTAAGAGAACTGAAAGAGAAAAATGTACCAATTTATTTTACAATTGATCTGGATTGTCTGGATCCGTCAGTATTTCCGGGAACAGGGACTCCGGAGGCGGGGGGAGTAACTTTCTTAGAGCTTCTTGAAGCCATCCGTACAGTTGCACAGGCAAATGTAGTAGGAGCGGATGTGAATGAACTTGCCCCTATGCTGGATGCAAGTGGTGTCTCAACCGCAACAGCATGTAAGGTTCTTCGTGAACTGCTTCTTGCAATTGCAAAATAAAAATATAACTGTTGAAGAAAACAGTTACATGTCAAGAAAAGGAGAAGAGTTATGAGCAGAGTACTTGTAATCGGCTGCGGAGGAGTAGCCAGTGTAGCAATTCAGAAATGTTGTCAGGCAGATGAGGTCTTCACAGAACTTTGTATCGCAAGTCGTACAAAGGAAAAATGTGATGCACTTGCAGAAAAGCTAAAAGGAAAGACAAAAACAGTTCTTACGACAGCTAAGGTTGATGCAGACGATGTGGATCAGCTGATCGAACTGATCAATGATTACAAACCGGATCTGGTAATGAACATTGCGCTTCCATATCAGGATCTGACGATTATGGATGCGTGTCTGGCATGTGGCGTAAATTATATGGATACAGCAAACTACGAGCCGGAAGATACGGATGATCCGAAGTGGCGTGCAATTTACGAAAAACGCTGTAAAGAAGAAGGATTTTCAGCATATTTTGATTATTCCTGGCAGTGGGCATACCGCAAAAAATTTGAAGATGCAGGTCTTACAGCACTGCTTGGATGCGGATTTGACCCGGGTGTTACACAGGCATATTGTGCATATGCATTAAAACATGAATTTGATCAGATTGATACCATTGATATTCTGGACTGCAATGGCGGTGATCATGGATATGCATTTGCGACAAACTTTAATCCGGAAATCAATCTTCGTGAAGTAAGTGCACCGGGAAGTTACTGGGAAAATGGACATTGGGTAGAAATCCCGCCGATGGATATTAAGAGAGAATACAACTTTGATCAGGTTGGAGACAAGGACATGTATCTGCTTCACCATGAGGAAATAGAGTCTCTTGCAAAAACAATTCCAGGTGTGAAACGTATTCGTTTCTTTATGACTTTTGGACAAAGCTATCTGGATCATATGCGTTGTCTTGAGGATGTGGGAATGCTTTCTACAACACCGATCCAGTACAATGGACAGGAAATCGTTCCGATCCAGTTCCTGAAAGAACTTCTTCCGGATCCGGCAAGTCTTGGTCCACGCACAAAAGGAAAAACAAATATCGGCTGTATTTTTACCGGTGTAAAAGATGGAAAAGAGAAGACTTACTATATCTATAACGTATGCGATCATCAGGAATGCTACCATGAGGTTGGAAGCCAGGCAATCAGTTATACAACAGGTGTTCCGGCAATGTGCGGAGCATTGATGATGCTGACTGGAAAATGGATCAGACCAGGTGTATATACCGTAGAGGAATTTGATCCGGATCCGTTCCTGGACGCACTTGACCGTTATGGTCTGCCGCGCAGTGAAAATCATGATCCGAAGCTGGTAGACTGATGGAAAGATTAGATAAAAGAGCACCATTTACAGCCACCGGCGGAATTATTCCGCCGGAATTTCAGAACATCAAAACACCTTGTTATATACTGGATGAAAAAGCACTTATAGAAAACGCAAAACTGCTCGGTGAAGTAGCAGAACGGACAGGATGTAAGATGCTTCTGGCACAGAAAGCATTCAGTAATTATGATTGTTATCCTTTTTTTGAACCGTATCTGGCGGGTACAGAGGCCAGTGGATTGTATGAGGCAAGACTGGGTGCAGAGGAAATGCCGGGAAAAGAAGTTCATGTATTCTGTGCAGGTTACCGGGCGGATGAATTCGAGGAACTTCTTCAGTATGCCGATCATATTGTATTTAATTCTCCGTCCCAGCTTCTTCGCTTTGGAAGAATGGCGAAAGAGGCAGGAAAAAGCGTGGGACTCAGGATCAATCCGGAATGCTCTACCCAGGAGGGACATGAGATTTATGACCCTTGTGCACCGGGAAGCCGCATGGGTACAACAAGGGTACAGTGGGATGAAGCAATTGTGAAGAATCCGGAGTTGATGGAACTTTTGGATGGGGTTCATTTCCATACCCTCTGTGAGCAGGATTCAGATGATCTGGAGACAACCCTTGCTTCCGTAAAGAAACAGTTCGGTGATTTGATTGCCAAAGTGAAATGGATCAATTTTGGCGGTGGTCATCATATTACAAGACCAGGATATGATATTGATCGACTGGAGCAATGCATCCGAATGGCACAGGAAGAATGGAAGGTTGAGGTTTATCTGGAGCCGGGAGAAGCCTGGGCATTGAATGCAGGATTTCTTCTGACCAGTGTGCTGGATGTTCTGAAAAATGGAGACACACAGATTGCAATCGTAGATGCCAGCGCCGCCTGCCATATGCCGGATGTACTGGAAATGCCTTATCGTCCACCGCTTCTTGGAGCATCGGGTGAGACAACAGATAGTGGGATTACGGTCCGACTTGGAGGCCCAACCTGCCTGTCAGGGGATGTGATCGGAGACTATAAATTCAGCAAATTACCGGAATACGGAGATCTTCTTCTGTTTGGAGATATGGCGATTTATACGACTTGCAAAAACAATACATTTAACGGGATGCCATTACCGGATATCTGGATCAGACATGCTGACAGAACCATGCAGCAGCTAACTTCATTTAATTACACAGATTTTAAAGAAAGATTAGGAAGCCGTGAATAGCGGCTTCCTAACACATTTATCTAACACATTTCTTGTTTCACATCAACGTCCATACCCAATATACAACTCCAAGCGCCCAACTTGTCACAATTCCATACAAGATCACAGGCCCGGCAATCGTGAAGATCTTACAACCAATACCAAAAACCTGCCCCTCCTTCTTATATTCAATCGCAGGTGCAGCAACAGAGTTGGCAAAGCCGGTAATCGGAACAAGTGCACCTGCACCGCCCCATTTGGCAAGCAGTGGATAAATTCCGGCACCGGTGAGAAGGATACTCAGGAGAATGAGCAGAATAGAAGTCCAGCTGCTGCAGTCATCCGGGGAAAGTTTTTTCAATTCACAGAAATGATAAATACATTGTCCGATCAGGCAGATCGTTCCACCAAGGAAGAACGCCTTCATCATGTTAAACCACACATTGTGCTGTGGTGTTTTCTTTTTGACATAGGCTTCGTATTGCTTCTGTTGCTTCAATTGTTCTATTTTGTCCATAAATGAAAATCCCTTCTTTTTGTTTTTAAATTCTACACATAGTTTTTCACAAAAATGAAAATAATATCCTTAAAAATAAATAATGAAACATCAGAAATGAGGAAATGATATGAATGATACGGGAAATAAAAACCGGGCAGTTGAATCAGAGTGTGGTCCTTTTCATCTGTCCCAGCTTCGTGGAGTACAGAGCATTGTATTCACAAAAGCACCTTATCTTCTAAGTGCAGCATCTGTTGCCGGAAGCAAAGAAGCTCAGGGACCGCTTGGAAAATGCTTTGATCTGACAAATGAGGATGACCTGTTTGGAGCAGAGACCTGGGAGGAAGCCGAAAGCAACATGCAGAAGGAAGCTTGTGTACTGGCACTTGGAAAGTCGCATGTAGATCCGAAGTCTGTGCGTTATCTCTTTGGAGGAGATCTTCTCAGACAAGGGATCGCAACTTCTATGGGCGTTGAAGATTTGCAGATCCCCATATTCGGCCTGTATGGTGCATGTTCCACATCAGGAGAAGCACTGGCATTAGCAGCAATGAGTGTGGCAGCAGAATACGGAGATTACATGCTGGCAGTAACATCCAACCATTTCGGAAGTGCAGAGAAAGAATTTCGATTTCCGTTAGGATATGCGAACCAGAGACCACTTTCCGCACACTGGACCGTGACAGCCAGCGGGGCTTTCCTTGTAGGAAGCCATCTGAATAAAATACGTTCCGATAAGCAACATCAAAGAAAATCCCAGTTCCGGCATATTCGGATCACCGGCGTTACGATAGGGAAGATCGTGGACTTTGGATTGAAAGATTCACAGAATATGGGGGCATGTATGGCTCCGGCTGCAACCGATACCATCTACCGTAATTTTCAGGATCTTGGACGAACCCAGGAAGATTACGATCAGATTATAACAGGTGATCTTGGATATATTGGTCAATCCATACTTTTTGACCTGATGAAAAGCAGAGGATATGATATCAGAAAAAAGCATATGGATTGTGGAATGACAATCTTTGACCAGGAGACACAGGATACACATGCCGGAGGAAGCGGCTGTGGATGTGCGGCATCAACGCTGGCTTCATATATTCTGCCAAAGCTTGAGAATGGAGAATGGAGAAAGATACTCTTCGTGCCGACCGGTGCATTGATGTCAACAGTCAGTTTCAATGAAGGAGCAAGTGTGCCTGGAATTGCGCATGCGATTATGATCGAACACTGTTGAAAAGCCCTATTATAATAGGAAGAAGTAAAAAATGTGCTAAGTGTGTGTTAAAAAAAGAAAAGGAATAGAAAAATGGATTATATAAAAGCATTTTTAATCGGAGGTCTCATCTGTGCTGCGGTGCAGATTCTTCTGGACAGAACAAAGCTGATGCCGGGACGTGTTATGGTATTACTCGTCTGCACAGGCGCAGTGCTTGGATTTATCGGGGTATACGAACCATTTGTGAAATTTGCAGGAGCAGGTGCAAGCGTTCCACTTCTTGGATTTGGAAATGTCTTGTGGAAAGGTGTGAAGGAAGCTGTTGATAAAAACGGATTCCTAGGAATTTTCCTGGGGGGATTCAAGGCAAGTGCAGCCGGGATCAGTGCAGCACTGATTTTCGGATACCTGGCTTCATTGATTTTTGAACCAAAAATGAAGAAATAAACAAGAAATCACAATAATGTTATAAGGTTCATAAAAATATACATGAAAATAACTTGACAGTAAAAGAAAAATAAAATATCATTAATTGGGTGTTAAAGGCAATAAGATAAGACGATACAAGGAGGCACGGCAGGACAGATTTTTTATCTCAGGTGTCTCTTTCATTATGTAAAAGGACGAGTTAAAGATGATTGATATACATAGCCATATCTTGCCTGGAGTTGATGATGGAGCGTCTTCGATGAAAGAAAGTCTTCATATGCTTTCTATGGCAAGAAGACAGGGAATCACAGATGTGTTTGCAACTTCACATTATTCCAAAGCGTTTCCAAACAGAGATCCGGAGAAGTTGAGACGTCTTCGGGATGAGCTGATGAGCCGCGCAAACCGTCCGGTGAAAGGTCCGGATGGGAAGATAAAGCGAAGACAGCCAATTCGAATCTGGACAGGACAGGAGATTTTTTATTCTAATAGTGTTATACGTCTGCTTGAAGAGGGAAAACTGCTTACGTTGGCAGACAGTAATTATGTATTGGTTGAGTTTATGCCTTCAGTACCGTATTCTGAGATATGTACAGCAGTGAGGAATCTGTCAAGAGCAGGGTATGCTCCGGTAGTTGCTCATGCAGAGCGGTATCGCTGTCTTAGAAAAGGTAAGCGTGTAGAAGAACTGATTGACCTGGAAGCATTGATCCAGATGAATTACAGATCCGTCAGCGGTGACTGGAAGGATTCGACAGCACGCTGGTGTAAGGATAATCTGAAAAAAAAGAATATCCATTTTATGGGAACCGATATGCACAATATCGGGAACAGAATGCCTGATACAAAAGAGGCAATGAGCTGGATGAGGAAGCATTTAGACAGTACTTACCTCAGACAGATAACAAAAGAGAATGCACTTCGCATTGCAGAAGACAAAATAATAAAATAAAGGGGAGTAAAGATGGGAAATACGCATGATGACGACGAGGTCGAGATTGACCTCAGAGAACTATTCTACGCATTGAAAAAGCACATTCTGGTAATTCTTGCGGCTATATTGGCTGGAGCAGTGATTGCCGGAGCAGCAACAAAGCTTTTGATGACACCTGTTTACAGCGCAACATCTACGATGCTTGTTCTCACAAAGGAAACCACACTTTCTTCACTGGCTGATCTGCAGATCGGTACTCAGTTGACGAAAGACTACAACATCCTGATCACAAGCCGTACGGTATTGCAGGACGTAGTAGATGAACTAAATCTGGATATGACATATAAAGAGTTGAAGGAATGTATCACCGTAGAGAATCCAAGTGATACACGTCTTCTTTCCGTTACAGCAATAGACAAAGATCCAGAGATGGCAAAGAAGATTGCTGACACGCTGGCAAAGACATCAGCTGACTTTATTGGAGACAAGATGGAAGTAACACCGCCGAAGATCATTGAAGAAGGTGAAGTGCCGACAATCCAGACAAGTCCGAGTACAAAGAAGAATGTGCTGATCGGAGCACTGGCTGGTCTGGTTCTTTCCGCAGGTATTATTATCCTTCTCACACTGATGGATGATACAATCAAGTCAGAGGAAGATATCGAGAACTATCTTGGTCTGACAACACTGGCAAGTATTCCGGATAGAAAAGACTATATTACAGGAAAAGGATCTCGCAATTCAAGCAAGGCAGCATCAAAGAAAAAGAAGAAAAAAAGGAGGAAAAAATAAATGGCAATTCAGAGAGTTATGATGACGGACTCCAGAAAAGAAGACGTCTTCTATGAAGAGGCTATTAAAACCCTCCGTACAAATATGCAGTTCAGCGGTGTCGAGACAAAGAGTATTGTTATCACAAGCTGTTATCCGAATGAAGGAAAAAGTGACGTGGCTTTCCAGCTTGCAGTAGAGATTGGAAAGATGGGAAAGAGAGTTCTGATCATAGATGCAGATATCCGTAAATCCAGTTATATCAAACGTTACCAGATCAAACAGAAGACCAATGGACTGTCACAGTATTTAAGTGGACAGGTTGCTTTGGAGGAAGTGATTTATTCTACAAATTACCGTAATCTTGAGATTATCTTTTCCGGCCCATACGCTCCGAACCCATCAGAGCTTTTGGAGCAGGGACGTTTCAGCAGACTGATTGAAGAGACGAGAAAAGCCTATGATTATGTTTTAATCGATACACCACCGATCATCAATATGAGTGATGCAGCAATCGTAGCAAAACAGTGTGATGGTGCAATCCTCGTAATCGAGAGCGAAGCAGTAAGCAGAAGAGATGCTATGAAAGCAAAAGATCAGCTTGTGAAGAGTGGATGTAAGCTTCTCGGTGCAGTATTGAATAAAGTGGATATGAAGAAAGAGAAATATTATAGTAAGTATAATTCATACTACTATGGTAAAAGCAAACAGGAATAGTCGGATATGCAGTGGAGAATATCCGCTGCATATTCCATTTTACAGGGGAATTACAGACAAAACATTTAAGATGAATAAAATCAGATGTTTTGTTATGTAGTCAGACAGAAGACTATCAGGGGAAAAGGGTGTACGAGGAGAATGTACAGGAAGAACAGTAACAGTTGGTTGAAGCACTGGGACTTCATCATATTAGATCTTGTCGCATTACAGCTGGCTTATGTAAGCAGCTTTGTATTGCGCATGGGAATAAATGATCTGGATCATAACGGATTATATCTGAATATCGGGATTTTTATTGCACTGGTAGACATTTGTACAGCTTTCTTTACAGAGCCATATCATGGGATCATGAGAAGAGGATACTTTGTAGAGTTTAAGAATGTATTGAAGCATGTGTTTATCGTGAGTGCGCTTGTAATCGTATATCTCTTTATGAGTAAACAGGGAAGCATGACCTCACGTCTTGTGATTACATCATTTATTCCAATGTCAGTTATTTTGATTTATGCGGTGCGAATCATATGGAAGAGATATTTACTGAAACATGGCAATATGCTCTATTCAAAAATAAATATGCTCCTTGTTTCAACAAGTGATGAAATAGATTCCATGTTAAAACGAGTGGAACAGAATGTATTTAATGAATTCGATATTGTCGGAATCGTACTTGCAGACCGCGAACCGGAAGAAAATGAATTGATCGAAGGAATTCCGGTCGTAAGTAAGATCGATACAGTAACTGAATACATACAGACAAGATGGGTTGATGCTCTTCTTGTTGGAATTAAGAAGAAAACATTGATACCGGAAGATTTGTTTGAAACATGCGTGAACATGGGAATTACAGTTCACGAATGTCTGGATAACAGAACGGGATGGACAGGAAATCAGTTTATTAACCGTATGGGTGGATATACAGTCCTGACTTCCAGCGTCAGAGTGATTTCCTCACGACAGGCTATGATGAAGAGAACGATGGACATCTGTGGCGGAATCGTTGGAATGATTCTGACAGGTATCATTACAATATTCCTTGCTCCGGCAATCTATATTGCTTCACCGGGGCCAATCTTCTTCTCTCAGATGAGAGTAGGAAAAAACGGAAAATTATTTAAAATCTATAAATTCCGAAGCATGTATATGGATGCAGAGGAACGCAAGAAAGAACTGATGAAACAGAACGAGATGAAGGGGCTCATGTTCAAGATGGAGAATGACCCAAGAATCATCGGAAGCGGATCGGATGGAAGCAAGCATGGACTTGGCTGGTTTATCCGTAAGACATCTCTGGATGAATTCCCGCAGTTCTGGAATGTACTCAAAGGAGATATGAGTCTCGTAGGAACCCGTCCACCAACAGTAGATGAGTGGAAACAGTATGAGCCATATCACCGCGGAAGACTTGCCGTGAAGCCGGGACTGACCGGAATGTGGCAGGTGAGCGGAAGAAGTGATATCACTGACTTTGAGGAAGTTGTGAAGCTTGATATGGAATATGTCAAGAACTGGAATGTCGGAATGGATATTAAGATTCTGTTCAAGACCGTCGGAGTCGTGCTCAAGGGCAGCGGATCCAAGTGATGGAATGGATGGAAGAGATGAAGTAGAATGAATGATGATCTGCAGTGGAACCGGGAGGGGAAACTGCAGGTGTTATTGGTATTGAACGTATAGCTATAGGGAGAAATAACAAGGAGAGGGAAGACAGGGGTGCTTGGGATAGGAATGGAGCTTGGTGAGATGTTTTTCTTTTTTGGAGATTTGAACGTATAGCTAAACGAGAAATAAGCAAGAGGAAATCATAGGAATGTCAAATAAGAAAAATCTTCTGATTTATGCTCATTACTATATTCCGGATACTGCGTCAACGGGGCAGATTCTCCGTGAACTGGCGGAGGGTATGCTGGATAAGTTCAACATCACGATCATCTGCGTGGTGCCGAGTTACTTAGGGACGATTGAGGATAAATATAAGACACAGAAATATTACGAAGAAGAAATCAATGGCGTGAAGGTTCTGCGAATCCGAGTGCCGGAGTTCAGTAAGGCCAATAAAAAGAGCCGTGTGAAGAATATTGTTTCCTATTTCTTTGGGGCAATGGGGGCGACTTTCAAGGTTGGAAAAATGGATTATGTGTTTTCCATCTCTCAGCCTCCGATTCTTGGAGGACTGCTGGGTGTTTGGGGTAAGTGGGTGAAGCACGCCAAGTACATTTATAACATTCAGGATTTTAACCCGGAGCAGGTGCTGGCTGTTGGTTACACCAAGAGCAAGTTTGTTACTGATGCCATGATGTGGTTTGACAAGTTCAGTTGCAAGCGTAGTGACTTGATAATCACGGTTGGTCGTGATCTGGTGGAGACGGTAGAAAATCGCTTCAAGGGTAAGAAAGTCCCGAAAACCGTTATGATCAACAACTGGATTGATGAAAACGAAATCTATCCGTTGGATGAGAATAATGAAAAGGTTCTTGCCTTCAAGAAAAAATACGGTTTGGATGGCAAGTTTGTCATTATGTATTCAGGCAATATTGGACTGTACTATGACCTAGAGAATCTGATGAAGGTTGTGGAGAGAATCAAGCCGGGAACTAAGACTGTGGATGGAAGAGAAGTTGTTTTTGCATTTGTAGGTGCCGGTTCTGTGTTGGACAAGCTGGTCTTGTATGTAAAAGAGCGTCATATGGACAATGTGGTATTCATTCCGTATCAGGATAAGACAGACCTTATATATTCTTTGAATGCTGGTGATGTTCATTGGTGTGTGAATGCAAAACGAATTAAGGGCGTGAGTTGCCCATCGAATGTCTACCTCAAACTTTCAGTGGCGGCATGATGGTCTACGGTGGCGTATAAAACTCATGCAAAATACCCCTACTGCGAGCCTGTTTTATTGCAGAGCAAGGTGCGGACATGAAACCTTCATTTTTCCGAAGAATTAGAGGTGGAGGTTGAAAGTGTTGAAAAGCCAAAAATCTATTTTTCTGGAAAAGTTTATTGCAGAGTGTAGATGGATATGATAACTGCATTTTTCTGGGGAATTAGAGGTAGTGAGGGGTAGATGATTATTCATGTTGCAACAAAGATGGAATATGAACTTGTACAGTTTTAACAAAGTGAGTTGGTTTGCAGGTTATGACAATAAGGGTCAGCACTTTGAAAAATGGGTGTACTGTTCGAGATGTTATGACAATAAGACCTAACATTTTGCTGATGAGTTGTCCGTAAGGTGTATACCTCAAAGATTCAGTGGTGGTCTTTTGAGACTATAAATTGACAGAAAAACATGGACAAAAACACGCTGGATGGTTCCGGCTGGTAAAAATGATAAACACAGTTGTGGGAATCTGGTCCCTTAAATGATGAACACACTGTTTTAAATAACTTAAAAGATTCAGTGGCGGTCGGAGAATAGTCACTGTGAGAAAAATGATAACTACAGTATGGTAGCTCATCCGGCATGGATGATAAAGACACTGTTTGATATAGATAAAACCTGCCGGTCTATTAGCATCGGTGGTTAGAAATAAAAAAATGTGAGAGGAATATAGCGGAATGTCAAATAAGAAGAATCTCCTGATTTATGCTCATTACTATATTCCAGATACTGCGTCAACGGGGCAGATTCTCCGTGAACTGGCGGAGGGTATGCTGGATAAATTCAACATTACGGTCATCTGCGTGGTGCCGAGTTACTTAGGAACTATCGAAGAAAAATACAAGACGCAGAAGTACTACGAAGAAGAAATCAACGGCGTGAAAGTTCTGCGAATCCGTGTGCCGGAGTTCAGCAAGACCAATAAGAAGAGCCGTGTGAAGAACATTGTTTCCTATTTCTTTGGGGCAATGGGTGCGACCTTCAAGGTCGGAAAGATGGACTATGTGTTCTCCATCTCCCAGCCTCCGATTCTCGGCGGTTTGCTGGGCGTCTGGGGCAAGTGGGTAAAACACGCCAAGTACATCTACAATATTCAGGATTTTAACCCGGAGCAGGTGCTGGCGGTTGGCTATACAAAGAGTAAATTCATCACCGATGCCATGATGTGGTTTGACAAGTTCAGCTGCAAAAGAAGTGACCTTGTGATCACAGTCGGTCGTGATCTGGTGGAGACGGTAGAGAACCGCTTCAAGGGAAAGAAAGTTCCGAAGACCGTTATGATCAACAACTGGATCGATGAAAACGAAATCTATCCGTTGGATGAGAATAACGAGAAGGTTCAGACTTTCAAGAAGAAATACGGTCTCGATGGCAAGTTTGTCATTATGTACTCTGGCAACATCGGTCTGTATTACGACCTTGAGAATCTGATTAAGGTTGTGGAGAAAATCAAGGTTGGAACAAAAACAGCAGATGGCAGAGAGGTCGTATTTGCATTTGTTGGTGCTGGTTCTGTGCTAGATAAGCTGGTGCTCTATGTAAAGGAACATCACATGGACAATGTGGTTTTCATTCCATACCAGGATAAAGCTGACTTAATTTATAGCTTGAACGCCGGTGATGTTCACTGGTGTGTGAACGCGAAAGGCATCAAAGGAGTGAGCTGCCCATCGAAGGCATACGGCATAATGGCCGCTTCGAAGCCCATTTTAGGGGTCTTGGAGTCGGGTTCAGAGGTTCGTTGCCTGATTGAAGATACACATGGTGGTCTTTGCTGTGAGCCGGGTGAATATGACAAGGTTGAAGAGAACATCCGTTGGTTCATCGAGAATGCCGGAGACAGTGAGTTGAAGGCGATGGGAGCCAGAGGTCGTGAGAATCTGGAGAAGAATCTTACCAGAAATGTGTCGGTGAGAAAGTACGCAGAAGAGATTCTGAAGCTGTAAAGGAGGCGAGAGGTATGAACAGTAACTGGTTTAAGCTGGTTATGAAGATGACAAAAGTTGAATATGGAAAGAACCTCTTGCTGAAGGGGGTACCGATCATCTTCAACAAGGGCGGTGCCAAGTTGAAGATTGGTGAGAACGTCACGATCAAGAGTAGCTTTCTGAGTAATTTAGTTGGCCTTTATAGCCGGACGATTATTGTCACTCGTGCTCCGGGAGCAGAGATCGAGATCGGTGATAACGTTGGAATAAGCGGAGCAACGATTTACGCTCGGAAGAAAATCACAATTGGTGAGAATACCTGCATCGGCGGAAACTGTAAGATTTTGGACAATGACTTCCATCCAATCGAGGCAGAGGCGAGAAACAAACTGCTTCGAGATGAAAACGGTGGCGACAGTGATCTGGTGCCGAGTCGAGAGATTAAGATTGGTAAGAACTGCTTTATCGGGTGCAATTCAATAATACTTAAAGGCACAGTGCTGGGCGATGGATGTGTTGTCGGTGCCGGTGCTGTGGTTGCCGGAAAGTTTGAGGATAACTGTGTAATTGCTGGAAACCCGGCAAGGGTTATTAAGAAGTTATAAAATATCTTGGAAAATCTACAGAGATCAACCATGATGAAACCTCAGTATTGATTTGAGAGAAAGGCCTTTGGGAAAGTATGAATAAAATAGCAATTGTAGGTTTTCATAATTTGCATCTGATGCAATTTCTATATAAATATACTGATATTTTTGACAAAAATAATATTTCATATGACGTATTATACTGGGACCGAGATATGGATTCCAATCTTAAATGTAAAGCATTTAAGGGTAATAGCATTTCATATCGTTATAAAATGAGCAACTATCAGCCCAAGGCGAAAAAAATTCACGGCTTTGTGGGGTGCATGCGGTATTTTTGCAAGATAATTAAAAAGAACAAGTATGATCATATTATTTTATTGACAACGCAAACAGCATTACCTTTATATATGCTGAGTAGAACTGTCAGAAAATCAAAATTTGTTTTTGATTATAGAGATTTGACATATGAAAAAAATAGCATTTGTAGAAGAATAATAAAAAGTATTATTGAAAAATCCGAATTTACAGCTATTTCTTCAATGGGATTTAAAAAGGTTCTTGGTGAGAGCAATAAATTTGTAATGTCTCACAATGTAAGCAATTTAAAAATGGAATGTTTACCCAAGAAAAGGAGTAGGAACATCAGAGTCGTTTTTTGGGGAATGATACGGCAAATCGAATGGAATAAAAAAATCTGTGATTTATTCGGAAATGTACCTGGTATAGAATTACGCTATTGCGGAGAAGGCAATACAGAAGAACTCAAAAAATATTGTGAGAAGTATTATAATATTGTTTTCACAGGTAGATATACAGTTGACCAAATTCCCTCTTTTGTAGAACAAACAGATGTATTACTCAATCTTTATGAGAATGATGAGCAGCAGAAACTGGCGATGACAGTCAAACTTTATGATGGAATTCGCTATGGCTTGCCGATGCTGATATCAAAAGGATCTTATATGGGAGAGCTGATGCAGGCTAATGATTTCGTTTATATCACAGATGTAGATAAATTTGATGTTGAGGCATTTAAGAAGTGGTATCAAAACCTGAATAAAGATTGCTATCCATATTCAAGCGAATACATTCAAATTCAAAAAGATGATGAGCAATTTGAAAGTAGATTGCTTGATTTTGTAAAGGAATAAAAAATGCATATTGGAATTTATATAAATAATGAAAACATATCAAGTGTTGATTGTAAGAATTTGTTGGCAGGAAATCCGGGAATAGGTGGAACGGAATATTGCGTTTTACTGTTAGCCCAAACATATAAAATGTATTATTCAAATAATAAGGTTACATTATTTGTGGCTAAACAAGGTGTCCTGCCTGAAGTTGATAATTATGTAGTTGTTAATGGTATTGATGACTTACCAGCAAAGGCCAAAAAAGAGGACGTTGATGTCCTTGTTGTTAGTGCAGTTCATAATGGTATTCCGCTTCCGCAGAGCTTTTTCGATGATATAAGTGCGAAAAAGGTTAAAACAATTCTGTGGGGGCATAACTTTTATTTGAACGACTTCTGTAATAAAATTTGCAAATGCGAATATGCAAAGGCTAATGTGTTTGTTGGAAGGCAACAATATGATCGTTATATTGATCACGCTGTTATTAATAAGTCTACATACATATATAATATGTATCCGGAAACGGATGAATTGCACCGAGAAAAGATACAAAACCATGCGGTTACCTATATTGGTTCATTAGTTCCGACAAAAGGGTTCCATGTACTTGCTGCTGTTTGGAAAACTATTCTAAAAGAAGTTCCAGATGCAACGCTTAATGTTGTAGGAAATGGAAAGTTATATGGTCGGAATTCAAAATTGGGAAAATATAATATTGCAGAAGATTCTTATGAGAAGCAGTTTATGCCGGGCTTAACAGACGATAAAGGAAATATTTTGCCGTCTGTACATTTTTGGGGCGTTCTTGGAGTCGAAAAAAATGATGTGATTCGTAATACTTGTGTAGGTGTCGTTAATCCTACGGGAAGAACTGAGACATTTGGAATTAGTGCGCTTGATTTTGAAAGTATGAGTGTGCCAGTAGTTACCATTGAAAAAGGTGGCTTTTTAGATACCGTTTTGAATGAAGAGACCGGGCTACTGTATGGACATACAGATGATTTTGCAAAAGATATTATAATGTTGCTGAAGAATGATAAACTTAATGAGCAATACGGGAGAGACGGCGTTCAGTTATGTAAAAAATTCACACCAGATAAGATAATCAAAGAGTGGAATTGCTTATTTTTGAAAGTCCTGAACGGCGAAAAAATGGAATACATAGAACCGGATAGTTTTATGGCAACAAATCTTAAAAAATATCGATGCCTTAATCGGAAAATCAAAAATGCCATTGGAGTAGAATATCCGATATCTGTAATTGGCGCAGAAAGCTTTGCAAGAAATGTTTTGCGGAGGATGGGGAAATGATTAAATTTAGTATCATAACAGTGTGTCTAAACGCTGGAAATGATTTATTGGAAACTGTTGAGAGCACATTAAAACAGTCATATGATGAGTTTGAAATCATTGTAAAAGATGGCTTTTCGAAGGATGAATCAATTTGCAAGTTACCACAAGATAAAAGAATTCATCTTGTGCAAAAAAAGGATACCGGCATATATGATGCAATGAATCAGGGAATTGAAGCTGCACAAGGGGATTATATGATCTTCATGAATGCCGGCGATAAGTTTTATGATTCCGAAGTTCTTAAGCGTATTGCCGACGGAATTCAGAAAACACCAGGGGATTTGTATTATGGAAGATGCTATAATCAAATATTAGATGTAGTAGATCCTGCCCCCAAAAAGCTGACGAAATATTTTTGCTACAGATCAATGATTTGTCACCAAGCAACGATTTATAAAGCTAGTATGCTAAAAAAACGCGGGTATGATGTATCGTACACGGTAAGTGCGGACCGAGAGCGAATGTTATATGCCGTTATAAGGGAAAAAGCTAGATGCGTTTACCTTCCGGTTGTTGTTGTTGCTTTCCAAGGCGGAGGATTTTGTACAACAGACAAAGCAAAGAAACTGTTGGCAAACGAGAAGGAACGACTGACAAAAGCATATTTTTCAGCAGCAGAGCGTTTGAAATATGGAATCAAGCATAAGTTGACTTTTCCTGCACTTAGAAAAAAAGTATTGAATAATGAGTCTGCTGTGCGTGTATATCGAAAGCTTGTCAGCAAAATTTATGGAAATTGAGGAGAATCTATGGCGGTCATTATTATAAACCAAGGCTGGACTGATAACTTAGGAGATGTAGCAATTGGAAAGACATTAAAGAAAGAATTGGAAGAATTTCACCCAATTGAGCTTCAGTTTGCTCCAATTGTAGCAAAGCCAGCACAGACTGCGGCTTCAAAAATCCTTGAACTGATTAAACTTGACTGTAGATATAGAAGATGGATAAAGAAACGGCTAAATGAGATTAGCGAACCCATTAGCGCGGCTATTATTGGAGGCGGCGAGCTTTTAGCTACAAATATGAACTTTAATTCTGCTATGAAAATTTGGATAGAGCAGTTACATAAAAGAAAAATCCCTGTTTTCCTTTGGGGAATCGGGGGAGACTGTCCGAAAACTAAGTTAGGCAGTCATCCGTGAACATCAGATTGAACCACCCCCTAAAGGGGCGTTTCATATATATTTGTACATTGAAAACTGAATAAAGCACACAGAAATCAGGACTTTTCGTGAAAAAAATAGTATGATGTTAGTACAAAATACTTTATTAGAGGTGATGGATTAATGCCGTATGTTTCTACATTTGATCGCACACAGATGATGATGTGTTCTTGGGATTCTTTGGTTGACCCAGAAAGTATAGCAAGAATCATAGATGCTTTTGTAAATAGCCTTGATCTTGCAAAATATGGGGTAAAAGAAGTTGCTACAGAAGGCAGACCATCATACAATCCCAAAGGAATGTATAAGCTTTATATTTATGGGAGCCGTAAGGAAATCCGTTCCTCACGAAAGCTGGCGGAAAGTTGTAAAGTCAATCTCGAAGTGAAATGGCTGATGGGTGGAGCAGAACCGGACTTTCGGACAATTTCTGATTTCCGGAAAGATAATATCGAAAGCATGAAGGGAATTTTTCATGAATTTAACCGCAGGCTTTCCATGACAGTGGAGTGGGGATTTACATCTATTGATGGGAGTAAATTTCTGGCAAATAATTCTAAGGACAGCAACTTTACGAAGAATAAGCTGGATGACAGGATTAAATGGCTGAATGCACATACGGATGAGTACTTGCGGATACTGAAAGAAATGGATGAGCAGGAAGAACTGGAAGAAGTATCTGAAAATTTAACAAAAGAAACACTTGAAAAGAAACTGAAAGAAGCACAGGAACGTCTTGCCAGATATGAAGCATATCAAAAACTGATGGAAGATACAGGAGCATCCCAGCTTTCTTTGACAGATGCCGATGCAAGACTTATGAAAAATAAAAACGGTTTTGCGGTTGCGTATAATCCTCAGACAGCGGTAGATTCCGAAACACATCTGATCCGAGATTTTGAAATGACGAACCAGGTGACAGATCACGGAATGCTTAGTCCGACCATGAGTGGGATCAGGAAAGAAGAACCAGATAAGATTCTGGAAGCGGTAGCTGACAAAGGCTATGAAAATGAAGAAGATATGCTCAACTGTCTTGAGAATGGTATTATTCCTCATGTCATAATGGACGATGGAAAAGATGGATATGAATTAGAAATTCCTTATGAAGAAGCTGATGCAGATATCCATAGCACAAAGCCGGATGAACTGCGAAAAAGTCTTCATGCCGGTCAGATTCCGGAAGCATACAAAGATATCATTTCAGATGTCAAAGTCGAGGAAGTCCGTCGTAAAGTCAGAGATGAAGAAGAAAAATCGGAAGCTGAGAAAACCATTTACAGAACTCCGGAAGAGATATTGGAACGGGCAAAAGAAGGCTATTTTGTCAGGGATCCGGAAAGAAACCTGGTGTATTGTCCGGCGGGTGAGATCCTGAGACAGAAATGTATTAAGAAAAACGGAAACATTCGTTATGCCAATAAAAATGCCTGTAAGCATTGTAAAAACAGAAACAAATGTTATAAAGGCAAAGGCGAATGGAAAGAGATTGATTTTACAAAAGATAATCTGGAGAAGCCCTGTAAGGAATGGCTTAAGGCTGAAGGAAAAGAATGTTATACTTCAAAACATAATGTAAAAGGGCATTATGAAAAAGTAAAAGTAGTAAAATTCATTCTGAAGCCAAATCGTGAAAAAATGGCTAAGAGGATGTGCCTGTCAGAGCATCCATTTGGAACAATAAAAAGAGCAATGGGCGCCACCTACTTTCTCTTAAGAGGATTGCGTAAGGTGACTGGTGAGTTTGCGCTCTTTTGTCTGGGATACAATATAGAAAGAGCTAAAAATCTTCTTGGATTTGGAAAAATGATAGAGATAATGGCAAGAACATAAGCTCTTTTTCTTCACAGTGTGTGTTTTATTCAGTTTTCAATGGCACATTGAGAGAAAAGGAGCTTGTTTTATGCTTGAAAACAGAGTTTTCGGACAGGCTGCAAACCGTAATAAATGAGTATGACGTGTCTTTTAAAGAGTAAGAGATGCGATATGTGCTTCAGTTGGGAATGAAGAAACAATGGCCGTGTGAATTTACACACGGTAGCTGCTCAAAACCTCACACACCTCTTCGTGGTGAGCAGCAGGCAACGATCCATTTGGGGCGGCTGAGATGTGAAGAACGAAACCTATGGTAAAAGAATATCGTCAGAAAAAGGTACGAAAAATTATGAATACAACATTACTTATCATGGCAGCCGGTATCGGTAGCCGTTTTGGAACAGGAATCAAACAGTTGGAGCCGGTAGATGATTCTAATCACATCATCATGGACTACTCGATCCATGATGCGATTGAGGCAGGCTTTAACCATGTGGTTTTTATTATCCGAAAGGATATCGAGAAAGAATTCAAAGAGGTCATCGGTGATCGTATTGCCTCCATTTGTTCTTCTCATAATGTAACAGTGGATTATGCTTTTCAGGATATTAAGGATATTCCGGGAACTCTGCCGGAAGGTCGTACAAAGCCGTGGGGAACTGGTCAGGCAGTGCTTGCAGCAAAGAAGGTTATCAAAACTCCTTTTATTGTGATCAATGCAGATGATTACTATGGTAAGGAAGGCTTCAAGGCAGTTCATGAGTATTTGGTGAATGGCGGTAAGTCCTGTATGGCAGGTTTTGTGCTGAAGAACACGCTGTCTGATAACGGTGGTGTGACTCGTGGCATCTGCAAGATGGACGAGGAAAACAATCTGACTGAGGTTGTGGAGACCAAGGATATCGTAAAGACTGCAAACGGTGCAGAAGCGGACGGATTAGACGTTGATGTAAATTCTCTGGTTTCTATGAATATGTGGGGCTTGACTCCAGAGTTCTTGGATGTTCTGGAGCAGGGCTTCAAAGAGTTTTTCGAGAAGGAAGTACCAGGAAATCCGCTGAAAGCAGAGTATCTGATTCCTATCTTCATCGGTGAGCTGCTGGAGCAGGGAAAAATGTCCGTGAAAGTTCTGAAGACCAATGATACATGGTACGGCATGACCTACCATGAGGATGTTGCAGCAGTAAAGGATAGCTTCAAGAAGATGTTGGAGGACGGTGTGTACAAAGCCGATTTATTTGCAGATCTGTAATAGAAGAGTTTTGCTTGAAAGATTACAGAGTAATATTTGAATGCATCTATTTGAGGGCCACATAAATGAGTGAGGCAATAGGAACACGAGAATTTGCTGAAAAATACGGCGTGACACAGGCTACAGTTTCCAAGTGGTGCAGGGAAGGTAAAATTCCAAACTGCAATCAAGACGGAAAAGGATCGCCGTGGCATATTCCAAAGGATGCTGTTCCACCAGTTGGATATAAGCGAAGGAAAAAGTGATATTGGAAAGGAGCAACTTATGGACCAAGAACTATTCAATCCGCAATCTTCTTCCGTAAGTTCCTCCCGAATCATTTACACCCCATCAACCTTTGCCCGGACATCCTTGCTCCATTTGCAGGAGGTCGGCTCTTTGCAGGCTGTTCATCCACATGTATCCCAGAGAGAGGATTTGGTGTCGTTCCTTTGCTTTATTGTTCTGTCTGGCGAGGGAGAACTATCCTATGAGGAGCAGACCTATCAGTTAGGCGAGGGAGACTGCGTGTTTATCGACTGTCGGAAAGCGTACAGCCATTCTACATCCGATAATCTCTGGTCGCTTCAATGGTGTCACTTCTACGCACCATCTCTTCCAGCTGTATATGAGAAGTACAAGGAGCGTGGTGGTCGACCAGTGTTTCATCCAGATGATCTAACTCACTTTACATCACTCCTGACAGATCTCTATAACTTAGCTTCCTCATCTGATTACATACGAGATATGCGGATCAATGAGAAGTTGGGGACTCTGCTGACTCTCCTGATGGAGCAGTCATGGCATCCGGAGAGCGTAACGGTGAGCCGGAAGAGAATGGAACTGGCAGCTGTAAAGGAGTATCTGGACGAGCATTATACGGAGAAGCTTACATTGGATGATTTGGCAGAGAAGTTCTTTATTAACAAGTTCTATCTGTCCAAAATCTTCAAAGAGACTTACGGAACGACGGTCAACAACTATCTGATCTCAAAGCGGATCACCAGAGCCAAGCAGCTACTTCGCTTCACAGATATGACTGTGGATGAAGTTGGTGTTGCGGTCGGTATGGGAGATGCGAATTATTTCAGTCGGATGTTCCGAAAAGTAGAAGGCAGTAGTCCAAGAGAATATCGGAAACAGTGGTGAACACAGGGGAGAACACCCTGTGTTTTCCTAAAAATCATATAGTTTGAAATGAAAATAAAAGGAGAAGCACACATGGATACGAAGCCAATAATACTCACAGTCCCGTCCTTTGAAGACTTCAGAGGATATCTTGCCGTGCCATACGACCAATCTATAAATTTCACTGTTCGGCAGATTAACCAGGGATACAGCAAAAAAGCGTTCACGCTGCGTGGTCTGCATTTTCAGGAAGGGGAACACGCACAGGCGAAGCTGGTGTCCTGCCTGCATGGTTCGATTTTCAATGTGGCTGTGGATCTGCGCCCGGGGGAAACCTACGGTCACGCATATAGTGCGGTGTTGTCGTTTGGAAACCGGAAGCAGATGTATATACCACGAGGCTTTGCTCATGGATACCTGACATTGGAGGACGATACCTTGATGCAGTGGTGTGTAGATAATAATTTCTGCGGTGAAGCTGCCAAGGCTGTGCGGTATGATTCGGATTTTGTCTGGCAAGGTGAGTCGTGGCCGGAAGGAGCGTATATAATATCGGAAAAAGATCGGAATGCAGTGAGATTGGAGAATTTTTGTGGGAGATAAAAGACCATATAAACCAAGAAAACCCGGTGCCGGCCGGAAACCGTTGAAGCCGAGCTATGATGCGGCAGCTATCCTGCAGGAACAGATGGAAGCGGCTGTGGCTCTCTATACCAATAATTCCCTTCAGACAATCGCAGACATACTATCTCTCAATCCCATCAAGGTGCGAAAGCTATTGATCACAGCCGGTGTTTATGAATCTGAAATTGCGGATGCGGTGAATTCTGCTTTTGAGGAAAAACAGGGAATGCCTTATAAAGAAGCATTGGAAGCGGTGGCAGCAGAACTGAATTTGTCAAAAGCATCGGTGACTTCATACTTACCTTATAAGAAAGGCATGTATTTCAGGGAGGATTGTGACCGAAACCAGATCAGCGTTGGAGCCGAGGGGCTTCGACGAATGCGGCAGAGGAAGAAAGCGGTTGAAGCGTTGCAGAGCAGTCATGATGAACAGCATCTCTGGAAATGTGTCGTTGCTTTTCAAGGATACCGGTTCAAGACGATATCCGGATTGCCGTTTTCCTATAAGATCAAGACCGGGCGGAATGGGGAACTGACCAAAGAACTGTGGATCGATCGTCGAGAAAGCAGTAAGAGCCTGACGTGGAGTTCGGTACTGCTTGCTTTTGAAAAGACGGAAGGAAAGCCGCTGGTAGAGCGGCCAAAAGCACTGGGAGATATCCGTGGCGTGTCCTATATTTATGGGATGTTTAATAGGTTTGGTCTGATCGAGGTACCACAGAAAAAAGATGAAAATTAACTTGCTATGTGCAAAAGAGAGAGGTAATATGTGCCGTAACCGGGAAGCAGAAAGGAATACTCACGGTTGGAGAGGAAGGTAGCATTATAAAAGAGTTGATTCAAGAAATGGAACAGTATCTGAAAGATACGCAACCACATTATTATCCGCCAGTGGAGAACTTGCTGGATCTGGTGTATGAGCATTACACAGAAAATAACAGCATTGCACCGGAGAATACAGTGGCCGGGAAAGCCGCAAAGGAAAAAGAAAAGGAACTGGAAACATGGCTTCGAGGCTTGCCGAGGATGGATGAGATGGTAGAGGACTACGGAATAGACATTCCGCTTTGGGAAAAAATCATGGACCAGCAAGGCAGTGTGTGCTGTGCATGGGAGAAGACTGCTTTTGAGGAAGGCATGAAAGTCGGAATCAGGCTCATGATGGAAGCAATGAAGTAAGTGCGATCCGTTCCATATAGTTTGTAATGGAAATAAAAATCCCTCACTGTGAGATATGTACACAGTGAGGGTGATGCTCATATATAATTACTTTTCTTCAGCTTTTTTCTTCTTCGGAGCAATTTTATGACCGGAGTAGATTGCCATGCCCATGCAGACTAGAGAGCCACAAGCGAAATACTTATGAGCCTGCATCAGCTTCTTGCAGCCTGTGTAGAAGCATCCTGCCATGCAGGCAAGTGCTCCGAGTGACCAATATTTATGTGCTTTCATATTATGTGTGTTCTCCTTTCAGTCGTTATCTTCTGCCCGAATTCTGAGTAGTTCTTTTACTTCGGCATCTGTTGCCTGCCGTACTGCTGCGTGACCGTTATATTCTATTGCACCGCAATCAGGGCAACGGTCAGGGAACTTCTCGGCAGAGAAGCAGTAGTGGCAGGTATCACAGTAATAGTAGTTCACCTCATTTCACCTCGCTATTCTTCATGGAGTCTTTCAGAAAATCATTGTGGAGTTCAGGAAGAACTGGCAGCTGATATCCTTTTGCCGCGAGGATGTTCAGCTTAAAATCTACGAAGTGTTTTTCAATTTCGATTTTCTGGGCAATCTCAGCCGGGGTGAGTACATCACCGTGTGTATACAGGAATTCCTGTAAAAGTTCCTGATACTTCATCGCCCGATAAGCTGCAGATGCGTGGGATGGCATATTTGTCTCCAGATGAACACGGTCGGCATTGAATTCGTAATAGCCAATCGGTTTAAGAATATCATCGTCCGACAGAAGCAGTTCGGAAGCAAAGATATTTGCTCGTCTTTCTGCCTTGGAGTTGTCCAGACTATAAAAATAGGTGTCTTGAAATGCCTGGCCGGAGCTGGCATGCTTCCGGTCAAACAGTGCGTGTCCCAGTTCATGAGCCAGAGCAGATATACGCTGGGCAGCTGTACAATTTGGATTGATGCCGATATATTCGCAGTTCAGCAGGACGGTATAGTAACCCAGAAGGTCGTGGCAAAAACGGATGTCTTTCAATTTGATAGCCCGTTGTGAGATGATATCTTCTGGATTCCGGGTCTTATAGCGGCGAACCACAGCATCGGCGGTATCAATTATGCGTGTGTTCAAAGTAGACTCCTTTCCTCCGGAGTAAATGTGACTCTTTACCGCAGATATTTTTTTGGAGTAAATTTCTTCGCATCAGCTTTTGCATCGAGGAAAAGTGCTTCCATTTCTTTGATAAATGCCGCTTGATCTTCTTCGGACAGTTCACCGCCTGCAAACAGGGCTGTGGTCTGTTCTTTTATTTTCTTTGCCTGTGCAACACCACGGGAGCCATACTTTTTCCGTACATCCGCATAGAAGAGGTCATCGTTGAGTTCTTGCTGGAAAGTGGCCTCATCCATAAAATAATCAGTGGTGACTCCAAGAGCTGCGGCAATCTTCTGGATTGCGTCTACGCTTGGTTCACGCTGGTTGGATTCAATATAGCGGATCGCACGGTCTGACATAGAAGCCCGACGTGCCAGTTCAGCCATACTCATGTGCTGGGCGGTGCGGAGGGCTTTTATTTTATCTCCGTTGGTTGCGTCAGGAGCCAGAGTAGTGGCGGCTTCTGCCTTGGCATCCTGTGTGTTAAGTGGACTGGTTTCAAAGTTTGTTTCTTTTTTCATGTCATGCCTCCATGTGGGATAACCTGTTGTCTGTTGGAGGGAAAGCACCAACATTTACAACATAATTTTGTAAAGCTACTTGACAAGGAACAACTGTTCCTATATACTAAGAACAAAGGTTCGGGAACTTCTGTTCCTATAATACAATAGAAAGTTGTTGAAGTCAAGGGGTGATTTTGGAAGTAATTCGTTGAAATGTATGGTGAAAAGGGTACACTAAAAACATTTCAAAAATTAAATTGGAAATGTATTGACTTATACTACGATAGATGATAGTATATGTACATGAAAAACATTTCAAATGTATAAAACGAAATGGCGGTGAAAGTATGAATGTTGAATTTGGAGATTTGATGGGAATGAGCATGGTCGGAAGCATCATGTCCAGACTGCAGATAAAAGAGGATGACAGGATAAAGGGAATCAAAGCTGAAAAAGTTACCGTTCTGGTACCGAAAGCAATTTCTAATGGTAGTGTAAACCATCAAGAGTTGACAGAGTACGAGGTAAAGGAAGGAAGTGGACAATCACGGCTGACTGTTGTCGATGATATTGTTATAAAGCTGACAACACCTTATAGCTGTGCGCTGATTACGGAAGAAGATGAGGATTTGGTTGTTCCGTCCTATTGTATGATATGCAGAGATTTTGATACGCAAGAAGTGGATTTAGACTATCTGGTGGGCTATCTGAATACTGAATATGCACGACAACTTCTTACGGCTGGGGTTGCTGCAACAACCAATTCGATGTTAAAGCCTAAAGATGTACATCGACTTCCAGTACCAATGCTTCCAATAGAGGAACAGAGATTGCTTGGGAGACTTTATAGGCTGAGTTCTGAGAAACAGTTGGTGTTGAAGCAGATGCTTACGAATGAAGAAGCGATGGCAGATAATCTTATAACATCAGCGATTTTGGGGGTGATGAAGGATGAATGATATAAAGTTGGTTGAAAGTAACGAACAGCCGATGAAAAATCATTTGCTATCGAGTCATGAAAGGATTCGATCAATATATTGGGCAATAGAATTAGAACTACGAGGCTGGGATATTAGAAGTGCTTTTGTAGGGGGAACGGTATCTGCTATCGTGTATGTGACTTTTCTAAAATACATCTCAGACAGAAGAGATCAGTTAGGACTACAAGTTTCAGACTTGTATAGATATGATGCCTTGCTTAATCTATATCCAAATGTGGTTAACCAGCAAGAATTGTGCGAATACCTGGGTGATGTGGAAAGACAACTGGGGCTTTCTCAGCGGTTGCTCCAAAATTTTGTGCTGGACATAAAAAGCCCTAATTTAGATACAAAATTTTTGAATGCTTTACACATTGCAAATGAATTGGACTTTAGAAGTAATGATATAGCACAAATTGAAATCGAAGAGCTTGTTCGTATTGTGGAAAAGGTGATTGAATCAGAAGGGAAGGTAAGTGGGCTTGTATATACGCCTTGGGCTATTTCGACTTTAATGAGCGAAATCTGTCAGATTAAAGATGGAATGTCCGTATATGATCCGTGCGCTGGTTGTGGACTTTCTCTTATTCAAGCAATAAGAGGGAAAGACGTTAGCGTATTTGCACAGGAACAAAATATGCACATTGCTGCAATTCTTGAAATGCTACTTATTATGACTGGTGTGCGTAAGGGAGCAGTCCGGTGCGATGATTCGATTTGGCATCCATTAACGCAGACTTTCAATCAGAAGTTTGATTGTGTTATCAGTGAGCCGCCTTATATGAGGCCAGAAACATCCTATAGAATGTCGATTGATAAAAATCTGATTGGTCAAGTCTTATACTATCCGGACCAGAAGATTGAGGATACGTGGATTTTTATTAGACATATAGTGGCGTCTCTTAAAGAGAATGGCAAAGCAGCGGTACTAGTGCCAATGTCAATGCTAACTCGTGAAGGATCAGCTGCTGTCAGTAGGAAGAAACTGATAGCAGATGGTTATATAGATAGTGTTATTGAACTTCCGGCAAACGCATTCTCAAATCGGAATATGAAAACATCAATTCTAATTTTGCGTAAAGAAAGGCCGATTCATAATATATATATGCTGGATCTGTCGAGAGGCTTATGGGACGAAAAGTGTAAGACTGGAAAAGATGGAATTGCCGAAATTACAGAGATGGTGCTTAATCGTAAAATAGTTACGGGTGCGTCAGATATAGTAGAAACGGAAGAAATTGTTCAAAACGCTTATCAGTTAGGAGTTTCTCGTTATGTGCCGCAGGAAATTGATGTGGAACAGTTTTTAGCAGATTCCGTAAAGCTGTATCGGACGGCAGATAAGCTGGAAGCAAAGTTTGAAAGATTATGCAGAGAGTTTAAAGAAGCAATGGATGATTATAATGGATATTGCAATGAAAGAAAGTCGAAATGAAGGAGGAAACCGTATGGAGAATGAAATCTATCCAATTATGACAGAGGATGGAAAAATGTTTTGCAAGTGTCGTAATGATGGAACAACAGTTGAACTGATTGGAAAAAACTGCTCGATGTCTATACAGGAACTTGTATCAAAGGCATCAAATCCGAAAATGGCACAGCAGCGCCGGTTTAAGCGGAAAAATAGAACGACAAAACAAATTTAAGAAAAAAATGCTAGGCAACCCTGCGATATGGCCACAGTGTGCAAGCGGATTATTTCCCCCGAAGCATTGGACTGTGCGGTTATAGAACCTAATCATATCGACAAATCAGAGGAAGTCAGTAGAACAAATACGAATAATTTCTTACTCTAGAGCGAACCGAGTGGGATGGAATCCACTAAGAGAAAAGCCGGGGTAGATAAAAGTTTTATGGTATAGCCTGTACTCAAATTATTTTGAGTCTTGCAGACAGGAACTTTTATCTTCCTCGGCTTTTTTTGTTGGTATCAGCATAGACAAAATATTTTAGCATAATCGTTAATATACTTAAATATAACAAAAACATACAGAAAAATATATATTTCGGCGCGAAAAACGCAATCTGTTTCGATGTCGAAAAAGACACAAACAGGATATTATAAAGTAGGGAACTACACAGGAGAGGAGGTGGATTGAGTGACCGAGGAAGAAAAGCGGTTCCATGAAAAAATGGCTGACCGACTAATTGAAACACGAGAAGCAGCGGGAATGACGCAGGAGAAACTGGCCGAAAAAGTCGGCCTCCAAAGCAACTCAATCCACCGATATGAAGCCGCAGAGCGAAAAATCAACCTTTTTACAGCTGTAAAGATGGCCGACGCTCTTAATACAACAGTGGACAAGCTGGTTCCGGAGGAGTACATACACAAAACTGAAAAGACGGATATTGAGAGAGAAGCAGAGGATGTATTCCACCAGCTATCACCAGAAGAACAAAAAATGCTCCTTCGACAGATGAAGGGGCTGCTGGCAGTACCAGCATGAACCGTGCAGTAGAAGGTTACTGTGCGGTTTTTATTTTGTCATTGGCGGTCCTCCATGCCAATTATTTTTGAATTTCTACCAAATGGTAGAGCGGGAAACATATCTTCAACAGTCTGGTTGAGGAAAGCCGTTGGTCATTTTGTTATCATATAATCAGTCCAAGGGACAAGCCCACAGAGTCAAATGAAAGCATCTGTCGGCAAGCCCCGGACAAATAAAAAAATATCGTAAGCCCGATTCTAGAGCAGGCGAAGGATACCATAGCAGAACTTCACAGAACAGCGATTTATTTGCTGGCTGTGGAGGTGTGCGGTTGGGATTATTCCTGCTGTCTCTGGAATCGGGCTTTTGTGTTTTATGGCCCTACCAAATGGCTCAGCGTTTCATCAGCATCCTGCTTCGGTATCTTTCCCTTTCAGAGTCCGGGGGAAAGGACAAAACAATGATGATGAACATGATGACTGGAGCAGTTGCAATCAATGGTGGCGTTGGTGTGATGGAGGTTCGCCAGCCGCAGATGGTGGAGAAAGCGGTACAGGATGCAGGACATATCGCCGCAGATATTGCAGAGAACGCGCATATCACCTTACATGAGTTAAAGGAAAAGATCGATACGGCGTTGGAAAAGAAGCTGCCGAGTTTCAAGGCACTGATGGAGATGAAACCGATGGCTGTTGCACAGACAACCGTGGATGATGCTTCCCTGACCGTTTACCAGAACGGCTATGCAGTCTACGAGATGGATGACGCACACACGGTCATTGCAGTGGATCGCTGTGGTGATTACCGCTATGACTTCACAGATGGTACATATCAGGTAGTGCCGGCTGAGACTTTTGAGGAGACCGAGTGGAGCGTCCGTCTGCTCATGGAAGGGGAACGCCGGATGGAGCACAATCGGAATAACCGTACTGCTGAGACTGAAAATGTGTCTTTGGAATGCGATGGCTCCGACTGGTCGGCAGCAGTCATGGTGGATTTTTTGGATGAGGACAATGCCGAGATGTTGGCAGACCGGGAACTTCGCCGCTTGTATGCAGCCATGAGCAAGCTGACTGAACGCCAGTCGGAGATCCTTCAGCTTTACTTTTATAAAGGTATGAACCAATACGAGATTGCAGAGGAACTTGGCATCTGCCAGCAGTCGGTTAACCGGATCATGAATCAGGCAGTAAAAAGGCTGAGAAAAAATTTCTAAAAAAGTTTTTGAAAAAGTGTCTGTTAAAAGGCTCAAAAAGATGTTCATAGTGAGAGGGTTACTTCTCAAGTACATGAACAGGAGGTCAGAACTTATGAGTGCAGTAAGCATGAATGAAGCTGCAAAGAAAACTGCCCAGTTAGAAAATGCGAAGGAGGCCCGTCCACCCGGCGGTGCACCGCAGGAAGAACACCTGCCAAGAAAAATCTTCGTCTGCTCACCGTATCGTCCTACTTCACAGGACGAGAAGTGCAGAAAAGATGAACTGGAAGCAAACATCCGCAGAGCAAAGATGGCATGTCGGATTCTTTCCACACTGGGCTTTCTGCCACTGGCACCGCACCTGTATTTTACCCAGTTCTTAAAGGATGAGGAGAAGCAGGAACGAAATATCGGCATTCAGCTTGGAATGCAATGGCTGGAGGAGGCAGATGAACTCTGGGTGTTTGGGAGTACCGTGTCGGAGGGCATGGCTGCCGAGATCAAGAGAGCCCATGAGTTGCAGAAAAAGGTCCGGAATCTCCCGGAACCGGGGCGTGTGGTTGAACTGCTTTTGAAAAACATTTCAGAGCAGTACCATGTGCCGTTGGATGATAAGAAAACAGAGGGGCAGCAGGAAGCTGCAGAAAGTGAGGAAGACAATGGAGAATAAGAACGAGAAGAGCATGACTCTGGAGGAAATGATCAGCGAGATGCTGAAGGACGCCAAGGTGGTAAAGGTTCCGCTTCTTGCCAGGGCAGCGGAAAAAACGGAAGCGCAGAAGCAGGACAAGCCGATGCCTGCGCGCCCGTCTGGCGTACCGTTCCTTTCGCTCAACATCAAGAACCTGCATCTCCACATGGATGAGCGCATGACCTCTTACAACTACTGCTTCGGTCAGGAGCCGGATGCTGAGGCAGACGACCCGGCAGAGGACATCGACTTTGATGAGATGCTGGATCGCATCCATAAGGAAACCGGTCTGTGTGAGAAGGTCATTCTGGCAGTCCTGAAGGCACAGGCCGATTATCTGGATGACCTGTGGGGTGATGAAGAAGAAACTGGAGAGGAGGAAAACGTATGATGGACGAACTGAATGTCTTGAATGCTCCGAAGAAAGTTGTGGATGGTCTGGTCGAGGTCTTTGACGGTCTGGCACAGATGTTTGCGGGTGTATCCGAGCAGCTGGATATGCTGGCAGCAGATGCAAAGACGGAGGATGAGCCGGAGCTTCCGGTGGCAGAACAGCCGGTATTGCCCGTAACAGAAAAGAAAGGCCCGGCGGTTTCGCATCCCCGTAAGAAGCCGGTCAAGAAAACCAAAAAGGTGGAAGAGGCGGCTCCTTCGGCCATCGAGGAAGCCGCAGAGGTGCCTGTGGTAGAAGATTCTGGCGAGGCAGAGGAAGCAGTGAACTCCGAGAGCTCAGAAACTGCAGAGAGTGAGCATCCGGTGGATGATGCGGATGCGCTGCCGTGGGAAGAAGATACTGGCCAGAAAGAAGCATTGTCTGATAAAACTGCTGGCAAGGATACACCTGCTGCCAAAGCGGAAACACAGTCTGCGGTGACGATCACCAAGGACGAGATCACGGCGGTCATTGTCGCCAAGATCAAGAAGAAGCGTGATAACAACGAGAAGATCGGTCAGCTTCTGAAGACCTACGGCGTGGCCCAGCTGTCTGACCTGCCTGCAGAGAAGTACGAAGCATTTCTGGCAGATGTCTCCCAGATTTAAGGGAGGTCATCATGCCGGAAGTACATGCAATCCTTTCTGCTTCCAGCTCGAAGAGGTGGCTGAACTGTACGCCATCTGCAAGGCTGGAGCAGAACTTTCCAAATGAATCCTCGGTGTACGCCGAGGAGGGAACTGCTGCCCATGCGCTGGGTGAGTACAAGCTGCGGAAATATCTGCATGAACGGGTGAAGCGCCCAACCTCCGAGTATGAGGATGAGGAGATGGAAGCGAACACCGATATCTATGCGGAGTTCATCATTTCCACAGTGGAGCGCATCAAGGAGACCTGTCCGCATCCGCTGGTCATGGTGGAGGAGCGGCTGGATTACAGTTATCTTGTTCCATCCGGCTTTGGTACCGGCGACTGCGTGATCATTGCAGACGGTACGCTTTATGTCATGGACTATAAGAACGGCAAGGGCGTGTTCGTAAACTGTGACCATAATCCGCAGATGATGCTGTACGCCCTGGGTGCTTACCATGCCTACGGATATCTGTACAGCATCAAAAAGGTGTCCATGACAATTATCCAGCCGAGACTGGAAAATATTTCAACGTTTGAATGCAGTGTGGAGGAACTGCTGGACTGGGCAGAGACCTATGTCAGACCGAGGGCAAAGCTGGCCTTTGAAGGAAAGGGTGAGCAGGTTCCCGGAGACTGGTGCCGGTTCTGCCGTGCCAGAACTTCCTGTAAAGCCTGTGCCGATGAAGCAATGGCTCTGGTGAAAGAAGAGTTTCTGGATCTGGATGCCGGTGTGCTGGAGGATGAAACCGAGGAAACAGATGCGACAGCATCCTTTGATCCGGACACTTCCGTGCCGACCTTTAAATCCCCGGCACTGCTTTCCAAGACAGACATTGAGAAGATGCTGCCGACCCTGAACCGTATCGAGTCCTGGATCGAAGCGATCTTTGCTTATGTCAGTTCCGAGGCCATCAATCATGGTGTCAGCTGGGATGGGTATAAGGTGGTCGAGGGCAGGAGCAAGAGACAGTTCCTTGATACGAAATCGGTGGTGGCTGCTGCAGAGAAGGCCGGATACACCGATATTTATAAGACGGAGCTGATCTCCCTGACAGCCTTTGAAAAGCTCATGGGGAAGAAAAAGTTCCAGGAGATTCTGGGAGAGTATGTGGTCAAGCCGCCCGGTAAGCTGGCACTTGTACCAGATTCGGACCCCAGAGAAGCAGTCGATCTGCAGACTGCAGAAGATGAATTTGCTGTCCTCGACTGAGGGCAGCAGCAATACACAAAAAACAGATTGATGGAGGATTTTTATTATGGCTAACAAGATTTCCAGTGCAACTAAGGTCGTGATTCCGTGCCGTATCTCTTTTGCAAACATCTTTGAACCGAAGAGCATCAACGGCGGTGAGGCTAAGTATTCCGTTTCCTGCCTGATCCCGAAGGAGGACAAGAAGACCCTTCTGGCGATCCACAAGGCAGTGGAGGCTGCCAAGGAGGATGGCAAGACCCGTAAGTGGGGCGGTAAAATCCCACCGAATCTGAAGCTGCCTCTGCGTGACGGCGACATCGACCGTCCGGACGATGAGAATTACCAGGAGCATTTCTTTGTGAATGCATCCAGCAAGGATGCACCGCAGGTCGTGGACCGTCATGTCCAGCCTGTGACGGACCCGATGCTGGTTTACTCCGGCTGCTACTGCAACGTCAGCGTGAACTTCTACGCTTTTAACGCCAACGGCAACCGCGGTGTGGCTGCTGGTTTGGGGAACGTACAGTTCGTCAAGGATGGTGACCGTCTGTCCGGCAAGGCATCGGCAGAGTCTGATTTTGATGCGCTGGACGATGAGGATGTTCTGGGCGGCGATGCCGGTGAGGAACTGCCGGATTACCTTCGCTAAGAGAAACACAGATAAGTAACCGTGCCGGGGGATGCCAGGGTGTCCTCCGGCTTTTTACATCGAATAGAGGTGAGATATTTGAAAGAAACGCTGATCGATATTGAGACCTACAGCGAGGTGGATATCGGAAAATGCGGCCTGTACCGCTATGCCACAGATCCAAGCTTTGAGATCCTGCTGGTAGCCTGGGCTACCGATGAAGGGGATGGTTTTGGCGAGACCAGATGTGCAGATCTTGCATCAGGAGAACCGCTCCCCAAAGAACTGCTGGAGGATTTCCAGTCTGGAAACGTGCGCCTGATCGCCCATAATGCTTCCTTTGAGCGGGTCTGTTTTTCTGTGCATATGCAAAGACATCTGCCGGGACAGTATCTGAAACCCGGGGAGTTCCTTTCTCCGGACAGCTGGATCTGCACGATGGTTATGGCGGCATCGCTGACGTTGCCAATGGCCCTAAAGGATGTTGGCACTGTGCTGAAGACCAGCCAGCAGAAAGATAAGGAAGGCGAGCGGCTGATCAAGCTGTTTTCCATGCCCTGTAAGCCAACGAAAAGCAATGGGATGCGTACCCGGAATCTTCCGGAGCATTACCCGGCAGACTGGGAGAAGTTTAAGTATTACTGCATTCAGGATGTCAACACCGAGGTGGACATTTATAAGAGGCTGAAGAAATTCCCGATGCAGGAGCAGGAATGGAAGCATTACCGGGTCAATGAACGTATCAATGACCGGGGCGTAAAGATCGACACGGAGCTGGTGCAGCAGGCCATTGCCTGTGACCTGATGCTCTCAGATGCCATGAGTAAGAAAGCCTACGAGCTGACCGGGCTTGAGAATCCCAACTCTGTGTCACAGCTGAAGTCATGGCTGGATGAACGGGGCATTCCAATGGACACGCTGGGTAAAAAGGATGTAGCCCAGATGATTGAGGAACTGGACAAGAACGGAGTGGATGCCGAGGCAATGGATATGCTGAAGCTCCGGCTCCAGATGGCAAAAAGCTCTGTGAAGAAATATCAGGCGGCAGAACGCTGTGTCTGCTCAGATGGCAGAGCCAGAGGACTGTTCCAGTTCTATGGAGCCAGCCGCACGGGTCGGTATTCCGGCCGGAATATCCAGTTGCAGAATCTGCCGCAGAACCACATTTCCACGCTGGACGAGGCGAGGGAACTGGTGAAGCTGGGGTGCTTTGATATGGTCGAGACCATCTATGGCAATACCCCGGATGTGCTTTCCCAGTTGATCCGAACCATGCTGATCCCAAAAGAAGGTTGCGAGTTCATCGTGGCCGACTTCTCCGCCATCGAAGCCCGTGTGCTTGCATGGGAAGCCGGGGAGGATTGGCGGCTGGAAGCCTTTCTGGAAGGAAAGGATATCTACTGTGCCTCTGCCAGCCAGATGTTCCATGTGCCGGTGGTGAAGCACGGCATCAACGGGGAACTTCGGCAGAAAGGAAAGGTGGCAGAGTTGGCCTGCGGTTATGGTGGTTCTTCCGGTGCGCTCATCAGCATGGGCGCTCTGCAGATGGGTTTGAAAGAAGAGGAACTGCCGGAGATCATCGATTCCTGGCGGAAAGCCAATCCGAAGATCGTCCAGTATTGGTGGGATGTGGAAAAGGCGGCAACGCAGGCGTTCAAGACCGGAAAGCGACAGGAGATCGGCAAGCTGGCATTTGAGTTTTATTCCGGTACGCTCTGGATGCTGCTGCCTTCTGGCAGAAAGTTGGCGTATCTGAAGCCGAGATTGCAGCCGAACCGCTTCGGAAGGATGAGCCTGACCTATGAAGGCGTGGGTCAGAATCACAAATGGGCCAGACAGGAAACCTACTCCGGCCGGCTGGTGGAGAATGCGACACAGGCGATTGCCCGTGACATTCTGGCAGAAGCAATGGCTCGGATGGAAGGCTATGGCCTGAATATCGTAGGTCATGTTCACGATGAAGTCATCATCGAAGCACCCAAGGATCGGTACACGGTGGATGAGGTCTGCAAGCTGATGTCTGTCAACCCGGAGTGGTGCAAAGACCTGCCGCTGAATGCTGCTGGCTATAAGGGCAGCTACTACTTCAAGGACTAAAGGAGGGCGAGATGCCGCACGTCATTGAAATGAAAGACGGAAAACTCCTGACACCCTTTGGCATCCGGGATCTGCTGGATGCGGTACAGGATTATGCCGGTGAGGAACTCCGCCGGGAGATTGAAAGCTATATCGATACCAACGTGGAGGATATTGGCGACTATGAAAAGGAGTACAACCGCATGGAGCAGGACAATGAACGCCTTGCTGACCATCAGCGGTCGGTCCTCTGCAACATCCGGGATGAGGTGGATGCGCTGAATACACTCCTGCAGGACACCCGGCTGAACCGCCGACGTATGCAGGGAGCCGTCCGAATAATCCAGCAGATGATCAATCGGGAATTGTAAGCACTTGTAGTTATAAAAATACGGCGTTTTTGTCGGAAGGACACGGACGCATAAACAGGCGTATAAATATGCGCCGCAGAAATGAAAGGGAAAACACTATGAAAACAGGAAGAAATTTGCAGGAAGTCCTGGTCGAACTGAACCGGCAGAACCAGGCAAAGCAGGATTTCATCAGTCCGGCGCAGGGAATGCGTCTCCGGGAAGATGGACACACCTTTGAGATCAACCATCTTACAACCAGTCAGCAGGAGATCTTCGGTACGACCTCGCTGTTCCACCGTCAGGTGGCATCGGCACTGGGTATTCCGGCCAAATACTATGATCTCATGCAGGCACAGAAGCCGGAACTTCTGGCCGAGAATGTGAACAGCTGGTTTGCGGACAAGCCCAGCTCTTACATGGTCCGCTCGATGGATTATGGTGCCGGACAGGTAGCCCGTGCACTGCTGTCGGAACGCTACCGCCGTATCGATAACATGGAGATTGCTACAGCTGTCCTGCCGCTGTTTGCAGGTAACGACCAGTACGAGGTCATGTCCTGTGAGGTGACGGAGAACCGTCTGTACCTTAAGGTGGTCAACCACCGTCTGGAGATGGAAGTCCGCAAGGGTGATATCGTCCAGGCTGGTGTGATGATCTCCAACTCCGAGGTCGGTCTGGGAGCTGTGTCCATTCAGCCGCTGGTATACCGCCTGGTCTGCACCAACGGCATGGTGGTCAATGACATGGGTGAACGCCGCCACCATGTGGGCAGGCAGGCGAAAGCAGTGGAGGACAGCTTTGCACTGTATTCGGATGAGACGATGGAAGCAGAGGACAAGGCATTTCTTTTGAAGCTGCGTGATACCACGATGGCTGCCATCGATGAGGCTCGCTTTTCTCAGGTGGTCGGCCGCCTGCAGGAATCTATGGCAGTACCGATCACCGGCAAGGTACAGGATGTGGTGCAGCTGACTGCCCAGAGCTATGGAATCAATGCCGAGGAACAGGAAGGCATCCTCAAGTACCTCATTGAAGGCGGCGATCTTTCTCTGTATGGTCTGTCCAATGCGGTGACCCGTGCATCGCAGGATATTGTTTCCTATGACCGTGCCACCACACTGGAGGGCATCGGCTGGCAGGTCGCCACGATGGAGCCGCAGCAGTGGAAACAGATCAATCAGTGAGGTGACGGTATGGAAGATGTCATTCACTGGATTACAGAACACAAAGAGGAAAGCTCCCCGAACAGGAAAGTCAGCCACAGCCACCCGGACCCGACTGCCAATGAAGCCATCGGCAATGTGGTTCGGGAAGAGCGCAGGAAGAAGCACCGCCCAAGGAAACGCTCGAAAAGGGAACACCTGGAAAAGCACCGCCCACGCATCGGTGTCTGGCGGGCAGAGGAGGCGAAGCTGGATGAGGGAGAATGAAGTCGAAAAGCAGTTTGTGGAAGCAGTCAGGGCCGCCGGTGGGCAGGCCCTTAAATTTACCAGTCAGAGCATGAACGGTGTGCCGGATCGACTGGTTTTGCTGCTCGGCGGCAAGTGTGCTTTTGTGGAACTGAAAGCTCCCGGCAAGCAGATGCGTATCCTTCAGAGAAAACGCAGACTGCAGCTGGAAGAATTGGGGTTCCCGGTGTTCTGTGTGGACCGTCCGGAGCAGATTCAGCCGGCTATCAATGCTCTGCTCCGCTGGAATCCGGGAGAGCCTATCCCACAGGGGATCGGAGCGAAGATCCCGGAGATGCCGGAAGTTACGCTGCCGCAGAATACGCCAGAACAGGACGAAAAGTCGGAAAGCGAGGTGATGCCCAAATGAAGTTCATTCCTCATGATTATCAGAGCTACTGTACGGAGTATATTAAAACACACCCGGTTGCAGCCCTTTTTCTGGATATGGGCTTGGGTTAAGGAAAGACCGTTATCACATTGACAGCCATCAAAGACCTCATGCTGGAAACCTTTGAAGTCAGTAAGGTTCTCATCATTGCGCCGCTGCGTGTGGCCCGTGACACATGGCCGGCAGAGATCGAAAAGTGGGATCATCTGCAGGGACTGGATATTTCCGTCATCGTAGGTGACACAAAGACCCGCATTGCAGCACTCCACCATCCGGCAATGATCTATGTCATCAACCGGGAAAATATCAAGTGGCTGGTGGAGTATTATGAGAAAAACGGAATGCGCTGGGATTTTGGCATGGTCGTGATCGATGAGCTTTCATCGTTCAAGAACTACCAGTCCCAGCGTTTTAAATTCCTGCGGAAAGTCCGCCCGTATGTGAAACGATGGGTTGGGCTGACCGGTACCCCTTCTTCCAATGGGCTCATGGATCTTTGGGCAGAGATCGGAATTCTGGATGGCGGTGAGAGACTCGGCAAATTTATTGGCCGGTACCGGGAAGCTTATTTCAAAGCCTCTTCCATGAATCCTTCCACCGGTGTTGTGTTCCAATACAAGCCCAGAGAAGGAGCAGAGGAGCTGATCTACCAGAGGATCTCGGATATCACGATTTCCATGAAAGCACTGGATTACCTTCATATGCCGGACTGCATTCCAAGTCGGTATGAGGTGGAGATGAGCGCACCGGAGCGGGAACTTTACGATATGCTCCGCAAAGACCTACTTATTCCGCTGAAAGATGGTGACATAGATGCTGCCAATGCCGCATCACTGACAGGGAAGCTGTTGCAGATGAGCAATGGCGCTGTCTACGATGAGAACGGAAAAGCCCGCATCATCCACGATCATAAGCTGGAGGCACTGGAAGACCTGATCGAAGCCGCCAATGGGCAGCCTGTTCTGGTGGCGTACTGGTTCAAGCATGACCGCCAGCGCATCATGGAGCATTTGGCAAAGCAAAAGATTCCGGTGCGGGATATCAAGAGTAGCACCGACATCAAGGACTGGAATGCGGGGAATATCCCGGTCGCCCTGATCCATCCGGCATCAGCCGGACACGGTCTGAACATCCAGCAGGGCGGACACATCCTGATCTGGTTCGGATTGACATGGAGCCTGGAATTGTACCAGCAGACCAACGCCAGACTTTGGCGGCAGGGGCAGACGGATGTGGTTACCATCCACCATATCATTACCAAGGACACCGTGGACGAGGATGTCATGGCCGCTTTGGAGCAGAAAGACATGACACAGGAAAAGCTGATCTCAGCAGTCAAGGCGCAGCTGGGGAGATAAGGAGAGAATATGAAAGAGTATCTTTTTTTGAGTGCAGAGGACCGCCGTCCGGTCGAGGAGAGCGGTTATCGTTATAAGAAGTCGAAGCCGGTGACGGCTGTAAAAACCAAACGGGATGAGGATGGTTTCTTCATCCCCTGGGCAATGTTCCGACCGCTGGGAGAAAAAGGACTTTTCTGCGAACTCTTCGGGGCGAGTCCCGTCCGCAGAGCAGCAGATCTCCGCATGAACCGTGACCTGCTACTGAAGGAAGCCTATGAGCACGAAGTGGAACTGCTGATGTGCCGGATTCGTATGAGTGAATTTCAGATGCAGCAGGCATTCTGCAAGGAAGAACAGGCTCTAGAACTGTATCAGCGGTCCAAACTCCAGAATATGCCCAAAATCACACCGGAGTATAAGCGAAAGATTCTGCTGGATGCAGTCACTTGGAAATACGACTGTGTCCAGCAGTACAAGAAAATCTGCTTTCAGTTTGCCGAGGCAGTCATTGGCCGGGAGCATGACAAAGGCTCCAAAAATTTGAACCGGGATCATTTTATCGAGAATTTCATCCAGAAGGCAAATGAACTGCCGGAAGCAAACCGATTTCTGGTTGACCGTCTGTATGAGACGGCATGGCGCACGATTTTTGTTTTTAAGTATGGTTGTGATCCAGAAGACATCCCGGCTCCCTGGTACGACAAGAAGGGAGGCACAGAGGAGTGAGTACAGTAAGAAGTGCTGCGAGAGTTGCAGTCAATGAAAATCTGGACTGTTATGAAAATCTGGCAAATGCCATCATTCTGCAGGCGGTCAAGGATTACAAGAAAGCACTCCGCCAGCTGGAGGGCAATCCAAGAAATCAGGAGGCCCGGCATGATAAGGTGCGGCTGGAGAAATTCTTCCGTTCTCAGTGGTACGGTGTTCTTACAGAACTTGATCCGGAGCGGCTCATGGCCGGGGTGAAAGAAAATGTGCAGCATGAGATGAACGAGCGTAGGAGAAAGAAAGCGGAAAAGCTGCGCCGGAAAGCAGAACTGAGAGGAAGCTGATGGGCTGGATCGGCCAGAAAGGAGGGCCAAAGGTGGAAGAAGAAAAGAACGTGGCGACTGCAGAACGGAACTGTTCCGAGCAGACCGATTATCTGGAGCAGGCAAGAAAACTGGCCGATTCCTATCGGCGCCTGATCCACAGACGGGATATGCTCCGGCAGCAATACGAGGATTCCCGGTCCTGGTTTTACACTAAGGATGAGATCATCTATAAGCTGTCGCAGGGCGCGCATGAGGAATCCGAGCGCTTGCAGACCAGCGGTACATCAAATCCTGTGGAGCGTACCGTCCTCAACTGTGATAAGGTGCTGGCATCTATGAACCGTGAGGTACAGACCCAGCGCACGGAACAGTTTCTGGAACCTTACTATGAAGTCTGTGAACAGATTGAACTCTTTGAGATTGGACTTCGCAGTCTCCGGGGCCAGACCCGGCTTGTGGCAGAGCAGCTGTTTGTGGAGGGAAAGAAACAGACGGAGATCACAGGGGCGGATGGAAATAACTTGACCCGGCGAACGGTAGTCCGGGAAAAGAAAAATGCCCTTGTTGGAATAGCCGACACAATTTGCCGGTATCAGAAAAGGTGAGGTGGAATATGGAGCGAGAAGCAACAGAGGAAATGCTCCGGTACACAGCAGAAGTCTGCGGAAAGTATCGGGAAATCAAAATGCTGGCTGAAGAAGCGGAAGCTGCATGGAAACAGAGCCTTGCACTGATGGCGGAATCAAAGTATCCAAGCGAAAAAGAAATGTACGAACGTGAGGCAGCAGAGGAACTGGAAAAATATGAATCCGCCCGAAGCTGGATGAAACTGGTGAATGCCACAGTGTCCAAAGTGAAGGAAGAAAAGGCAAGGCTGGTTTTGAAACAGAATTGTCTGGAAGGCGCAACGATGAAAGCGGTTCTGGTGGACAAAAAGGCAGAAATTTATATGAGCCGGTCTACAGCAACCCGGTACAAAAAGAAAGGTCTTGCTGAACTTTCTTGCCGTTTGGTTCCGCTTCAAAGTCGCTTGGAAGAACTGGAGAAAAATATTTATAAAAATGAGCCAGTTTGAAGCTAAGTGAGCCACTTTGAGCCAAATTCTCTCTTAACCGTACATTGGCTTTTTGCTATACTTTAAACTAGGAAAATAGGAGAAACGAAGGCATGGAAAGTCCGGGAGCAGAAGATGCTGTCCGGTATTTTTTATGCCTTTTTACATTTTGTGCCGCCTAAAAGTGTGAACTTGGGCGGCCTTTTTGCTATCAACATGGAGGTGATATCCTGATGGGACGAAAGAAAAGTAATGCCCGGCCGATAGAGCGCGACCGCAAGATCCATGTCAATAAATACATCAATCAGCGTGGAAAAACGAAGCCTCACCGCAGATTAGAGGCATCCTGTAAACTGACATCGAAAGAACCTCAGTTTTACGAGTTGCCAGCAGATCAGTGGCCGGCAACAAAGATACCGAAGCAGTATGAAATCTGGTTTGCAGAATTGGGAAACCATTATGGCACTTCGGTCCAGAGCGGAAACCGTCCGGTGCTGGTCATCAGCAACGATATGGCAAACCGCAATTCCCCAATCATCACGGTGATCCCGATGAGTTCCAAGCTGAAGAAGCTGGAGCTGCCGGTACACATTCCGGTCACCGGGAGAGACTGCGAAATGCTCCGGGATGAGTGCCTGGAAGAATCCATTCTGCTGGTGGAGCAGATTACGACTATTGACAAGATGGTTCTGTGCAATCGGCTCTGCCGTGTGACTTCGGCCAAGAAAAAGCAGGAGATCGAAGCTGCTGTTAAGAAGCAGTTTGCGATGCAGGCTTGTACGGGAAGGGAGGCACAGGCATGATGGACATCAAGAACATTCCGGGCAAGCTGAAAACGACCTGCAGCTTCTGTGTCTGGAAGTTTGAAAAGCGCAATGGACAGAAAACGAAGATGCCGTACAACCCGGCAACGGGAGAACGGGCAAAGATCAATGACCTGCGTACATTTTCGGATTTCAAGAATACCCTCGTTACCTATGCGATGGGCGGTTATGACGGAATCGGCATCGCAGTCGGAAACGGCATCGGCGCTTTTGATATCGACCACTGTATCCGGGAGGATGGTACGCTGAACGATACAGCGGATACTGTCCTTTCCATCTTTCCTACGGCTTACGTGGAAAAATCTCCATCCGGGAAAGGACTGAGAGGTTTCTTTTGTGTGCCGGAAGACTACGTCTATGACAAGACGGTCTACTACATCAACAACCGCAGCAAGGGTCTGGAAGTGTATATGCCCGGTGCGACGAACCGCTTCGTCACCGTAACGGGAGATGTTTACCGCACAGGTGAAATCCCGAACGATGAAACGGCAATGACAACACTGCTGGATACGCTGATGAAGCGAAACAAGCAGGTGCAGCAGACCCATTTCCAGCACCATTCGTATCTGGATGATGAGGCTGTCATCGCACACGCCAACGAAGCCAGCAACTCCGAGAAGTTCAAAAAACTCTTTGCCGGTGACTGGGAGGATCTCTACGGCAGCCAGTCGGATGCAGATATGGCGTTACTGTCCATTTTGGCATTCTGGTGTGGCTGCGATGAGGAGCAGATGGACCGCATCTTCCGTACATCGGGCTTGATGCGTGATAAGTGGGATCGCAAGCAGGCTGGTTCGACCTACGGTGCGATTTCCATCCGCAATACCGTCAATACCTGTTCGGCTGTCTATATGCCGGTCAATGCGCAGGACATTGTGGATGAGGAATTTTCCAAGCTGGATGAGGATGATTATATCGAGTTTCAGCCGGATCTCACCAAGATCACAGTTACTCTGGAAGAAATGGCTCCGCACACAAATGCCCGGTATGGAAGAAATGAGATCGGCATGGGCAATATGTTTGCGGATTATTTCAAGCAGATCGCTCGGTACAACAGTGAGCGTAAAGGCTGGTATGTCTATGACGGCTCTGTCTGGCGGCCGGACAAAGGCAATCTCAAGGTGTCGGAACTGGCAAAGCTGCTGGCTGACAAGCTGTATGTGTTTGCCCTGACGATCACCGAAGAGGATGCCAGGAAGCGGTTCATCGACCGTGTCCGAAAGCTGCAACTGCGGAAGAACCGGGAAACGATGCTGAAAGATGCCATGTCCGTGTATCCGATCTCCATGCAGGCATTCGACAGGAACAAGTATTTCTTTAATTGCAAAAATGGAACGCTGGATATGCGGACACTGGAATTCAGGGAGCATCGGCCGGAGGATTATCTCACAATGGAATCCGGTATTACCTATGACCCGGATGCAGACTGCCCACGCTGGCACTCGTTTATCAAGGAAGTCATGTGTGGGGATGCAGATCTGGCAGACTTCCTTCAGCGTTCTTTTGGATACGCCCTGACAGGAGACACCTCGCAGGAGTGTATGTTTATCCTTTACGGTGCCACTTCCCGAAACGGAAAAGGTACTGCAATGGAAACATTCCTGAAGATCATGGGCGACTACGGAAAGACATCAAATCCGGATATGCTGGCAGCTAAATTCCGTGGTGGGAACACAGGCGGACCTTCGGAAGAAGTGGCTCGTCTGGTCGGTTCCAGATTTGTAAATATCTCTGAGCCGGAGAAGAAGATCACATTCAATGCAGCTCTCGTAAAAAGAATGACCGGCAACGATACCATCAACGCCCGATTCCTAAATGAGAACAGCTTTGATTTTGTGCCAGTGTTCAAGATTTTTATCAATACGAACTACCTGCCCAATGTCAATGATATGACCTTGTTCCAATCCGGCCGACTGAAAATCATACCGTTCAACCGTCACTTTGAAGAGGGAGAACAGGACCAGGGGCTGAAGGGGCAGTTTGCGAAGCCGGAGAATCTGTCAGGTATTTTCAACTGGTGCTTGGAAGGGTACAAGAAATATTGCCAGCGAGGTCTGGAACTTCCGCAGGCTGTCACAAAAGCTACGGAAGATTACAAGGATGATTCTGATCGAATCGGACAGTTTATCGAAGCGTGGCTGGAAAAAGATAATGAAGCTGAACTTCGGACCGCTGCAGCATACCAGTTGTACACAAAGTGGTGTGAGGAGAATGGTTATTCTTCGGAAAACCAGAAGAACTTCAAAAATGCCATCGGCGTGCATTTCACAGTGGCTCGGAAACGGCCCAAAGGCGGTGGCGGCCAAACGACGCTGATTCTCGGCTGTAAATTTAAGGAAGTGGAAGAAGGGGCAGAGGATCAGACTGTGCAGGATGCTTACAAGCCCAAAGACAGCCTTCTGTAAACTTTTTTCGTGGATTTCGGGCTGCGTTGTAGCGAGTAGCAGGTTTGTAGCCGAGATTTCATACCCCTTTTTATTATTACTTTCTTTTTATAGCTTTCTTATATAAAATTCAGCTACATAGTTGCTACGTGCTACATGAGTTGAAAAGAAGAAAAGCAAATAAGAGAATTTGAGGTCTGCTTTTCATCTGGGTGGCCCGGCTTTTTGAACAGCCCCATTTTGTGAGAGACAGAACGTGGTTCTTTTAACCGAAATATTTAACCGAGACAGAGCAGGCAGTCTTTGTGGGAGCCTATTTGTGGGCATGGGCAAAGGCGGCCTGCTTTGTGATACATGAAAGAGAGGACAGAACATGAGTAAGATTATTACCTGTGAACAGGTCAGCAATGGTCATCCCGATAAGATCTGTGACCAGATCGCAGATGCCATCGTGACCGACATTCTCCAGCATGACAGGAACGCCCGTGTGGCAATCGAGTGTCTGCTGAAAAAGAGCCAGCTTTTTATTGCCGGCGAAGTCACTACCGATTATCGGCCAAACTACAACCAGATCGTTCACGATGTGTTCAACCGCATCGGTGCTGAAAAGCTGGGCTGGAACCTGACTGAGCTTCTTCGTATCGGCATTCTGGTGGACAAGCAGTCACCGGACATTGCGCTCGGCGTGGATAAGGGCGGTGCCGGTGACCAGGGAATCATGTATGGCTACGCCACCAACGAGACGGCAGAGCAGATGCCGATCCCGTACATGGTCGCCACCAAGTTCCTGCAGCTGCTGAAGAACCATCCGTCCAAGATGTTCCGTGCAGATGCCAAGGCGCAGATCAGCTACGATTACGACACCGGACGCATCACCACATTCCTCTGCTCCGTGCAGCACAGCCCGGATGTGGAGGTCGGCGACTTCAGGCACATCATCGAATCCATGATGGTACTGGCCGCCTGTGAGTATGGGTTGGATGGGGACTTCACGAAGCTGGTCAATCCGACCGGCCGTTTTGTGCTGGGTGGCAGCTACGCCGATTGTGGTGTGACTGGTCGGAAGCTGGCGTGCGATACCTACGGCGGCATTGGTCGCATGGGTGGCGGTGCTCTGAGCGGTAAAGACCCCACCAAGGTGGATCGCTCCGCAGCATACATGGCACGAAAGATTGCAAAGGACATCGTGCAGGCCGGCTACGCAGACAAGTGCGAAGTCCAGCTGGCCTACGCCATCGGCGTGGTACAGCCAGTGGGTGTGTCGGTGGAGTGCTTCGGTACGGAACACCAGTCGTTGGACTTCATCGAAGCCTACGTTCATGACAGCTACGACCTGACTCCGCAGGGTATTATCAAGCGGCTGGGTCTGTTGGATGTAGATTACAACAAGGTCAGTGCTTACGGTCATTTCGGTAAGGCTGGTCTTCCCTGGGAGGAATAAAAAAGAGCCTATCCGAGGATAAGCTCTCAAAGTGAGTGATATTCTACGCCGTAAGGCTCCCCGTCACTCCCGGAGGATTAAACATCATGCCATTGGTCTAGCTTGGGAAACAGTAAGAGTCAGTCCAAGATGCTGGAAAATGTTTAACAAAGTTCCAAGATTAGGAGTTGTTTTGCAAGATTCAATTCTTGCAACAGAGGACTGAGGAATGCCACACATAGCAGCAAGATCACGCTGGCTTAAGCCAAGTGCGTTTCGCTGCTCGACCATTGCGGTTACGATGGCTGCGATTTCTTCAGTTTCTTCCATGTCTTTTGCAATGACAGGATCGACTGTTTTTACGTGTTCTTTGTAATCGTTCCAAGTTTTCATAATTCACCGTTCTCCTTTCTGGACAGATAGTCATCACGTTCACGCTTTGCTTTCTCAATTTCCCTGCGAGGAGTCTTCTGAGACTTTTTGCGGAATTGATGGAGTAGAACAAAGGTGTCTTTTTGGACGAAGAAATAAAAAACGCGGTTGTTACCGGGACGTAATTCCCAGATGTCTTCTTCCAAATGTTTTGTGATGTTTTCATTCATGTTGGTCCCGTTTAGTGAGAGCAACTCAATGTATAAGCTGGCTTGCTTATGTTGGATGCGGGCATCCTTGTTGGTAGAGGCTTTAATGCGTAACCCTTCGAGGAAGTCCCAAACCTGACATTCACCGTCTCTTGTTTGATAGAACGCAATTTCATATTTAGCGTCGCTCATTAGTGTATGGTCTCCTAAGTTATCTTATTCATTTGTTCAATATAATGATAGCATAAATGCTATCAGATTTCAATAGGAAAGGAAAAGTAAAATGCCGTACAGACCAAAGACACCGTGCCATCACCCTGGCTGCCCGGAGCTGGTGGAAGCCGGCCGGCTCTACTGTGAGAAGCACCTGCCTCTCCATCCAGAAGCCACCCGGCCAGCAGCAAAGCGTGGATACAACAGACGTTGGCAGAAAGCCAGGAAGTCGTATCTTGAAGCACATCCGCTCTGTGTGCAGTGTGCCAAGCAGGGCAAGTACGTCCGGGCAACGGTGGTGGACCACATCATTCCGCACCGTGGTGACCAGAAACTTTTCTGGAATCAGAACAACTGGCAGGCTCTCTGCAAGAGCTGCCACGATAAGAAGACGCTGACCGAAGACATCAACCCGACCTACACCTACTGACACCCCCACCGGGGCCGGGGTCACTTCTCTACGGTGAAGTCACACGGAGACCGGTGGCCCCTTTTGCGTGAAAAACCGCAAAATTCATAGGCCGGGGGTCAGAGGAATAACGGCGCAAAATGAAACAGGAAAATGCACAGGCATCGGAGCTTCGGTTCCGGTGCCATTCTTTTTCCCCGAAATGAACCAAAGTGTGTGAAACCTCTCGTAAACAGGGAGCTTTCGCACATTTTAGCTTGTTCCGGGAGGAGCGAGGGCGAGCGGGAATCGGACGTCGCAACAACGATCCAACCTGGCGGGGCGGTGCCGATTTCCACTTCGCCGCTTTTCGTATGAATTATGAGATTTTTCTAAGAAACCGCCGAAGAAACGGCGAAAAATGAGAGTGGGGTGAGGGCAGATGGAAGATTACACGGCTGAGATGATCAAGGACATGGCGTTTTCCTTCTGTCCTCAGTGCGGTACAGCCATTGTACCGAATCATAAAGGCAGACCGAGAAAGTTCTGCTCACCGGAATGCCGGTCACGGTGGAACAACACCCACCCGAAGCCGGAGAACTGGAAGACCGTGCGGTCGAAGATCTGCCCGGTGTGCGGCAGGGAGTTTTCCTACCGGCATCAGTACGGGTTGGAACGAAAATATTGCAGCCGGGCTTGTGCTAACCGGGGCAGAGGAAAGGAGGCAAAAGATGCAGCCGTTGAGTATTGAACGGGATGTCAGAAGAAATGGTATCCGTATGGATTGTGTTTTTGAAGGAACGGCGTTTGATGCTGCCAGGGAGCAGGTGAGGACGCTGCGGCTTTCTGGAACGAAACTTTCTCAGATCGCAGAGCAGACGGGAATGCCTGTGGAACAGGTGATGGATTACTGCCGAGAACTGGGATTGCCGGAAATAGGAAGCTGCCATCTGGTGCCGCCGGGCAGAGTGAAAGAACGCAGATGTCCAGTCTGTGGAAGAATCATCGGGCAGAGTGGAAGAGGTGCGCCGAGAAAATATTGTTCGGATGAGTGCTATGCTGAATATGAACGAAGGAATTATAAACGGGAAAAGGCTGGCAGGGTAGCATTCTGTCAGAACTGTGGCCGTCCGTTTACGGCAATCTGCGAAAGCAGGAGTCAGCGGATGTTCTGCAGCAGAAATTGTTATTTTGAATTTCGATATGGACTGAAGGAGGCGAAGGAGCATGAGTGAAAAGGTGATCGGTGTGTACCCGTTGTTCAACACCGGGGGTATTTGTGTACATGCAATCGACTATGCGGAAGATAAGGTCCTGGCATCTGTGAACGGGGAAAAACCGGAATGGTGCGAGATGGCAGAGAAACCGCAGCCAGAAGAAGATGGCAGTGAAATGGAGTCGGGCTTTTTGTTCGGCTCTTTTTTCGTGCCGTTCTCCGGGGTCATGCGCATGTGAATCTAAAACGGGAGGGCTTACATGAAAGCGACTGCTGAACTAAAGATGCTGCCGGTGTCTGTACTCAAGCCGGCTGCATACAATCCCCGGAAAAAGTTGAAGCCGGGGGATAAAGAGTACGAGAAAATCAAGAACTCCATTACAGAGTTCGGCTTCGCAGATCCTTTGGTGGTCAATGCCGACATGACGATCATCGGCGGCCATCAGAGACTGACTGTTGCAATGGAACTGGGATACACAGAAGTGCCTTGTGCGGTGGTGGACATCGACAAGACCAGAGAGAAAGCCCTGAACATTGCACTCAACAAGATCACGGGTGCATGGGATGATTCTCTGCTGGCTGACCTGCTCAAGGACATCGAAGATTCCAACTTCGACCTCGGTAAGACAGGCTTTGACCCGCCTGAGATCGAGGAGCTGTTCAACAAGGTCCACAGCAAAGAGGTCAAGGAAGATGACTTCGATGTGGAATCCGAGCTGAAGCAGCCGTGCTTCTCCAAAGAGGGCGACCTCTGGCATCTGGGAAAGCACATCGTTCTGTGCGGGAATTCTACCAAAGCGGAATGCTACGACACCCTGATGGACGGAACCAAGGCAAATCTGGTCCTTTCCGATCCCCCTTATAACGTGGATGTGGAAGAGACTGCCGGTAAGATCATGAATGACAACATGGGAGATTCGGAATTCTACCAGTTCCTTCTGGCAGCGTTCCAGCAGATGCACGGCCATCTGGCAGACGACGGTTCCATCTACATCTTCCATGCAGATACGGAAGGGCTGAACTTTAGAAAGGCATTCAAGGATGCCGGGTTCTACCTGTCCGGGTGCTGTATCTGGAAGAAGAATGCGCTGGTGCTGGGACGCAGTCCTTACCAGTGGCAGCATGAGCCGTGTCTCTACGGCTGGAAGCAGAAGGGCAAGCACCAGTGGTACTCTGACCGCAAGCAGACAACTATCTGGGAGTATGATCGGCCGAAGTCCAACAAGGATCATCCGACCATGAAGCCCATCGGCCTGATGAGCTATCCAATCCGTAACTCAACTATGACCAACGGCATCGTCCTCGATCCGTTCCTTGGCAGCGGCTCGACCCTGATCGCCTGTGAGGAAACGGACCGTGTGTGTCGGGGCATCGAGCTGGACCCGAAGTTCGTGGATGTTATCGTGAAGCGGTACATCGAACACAGCGAAGGCCACTACGATGATGTGTTTGTTATCCGCGACGGTCAGAAGCTGAAGTTCGAGGAAGTGGCAACCTTCGAGCCGGAAAGTGAGGATGCCGATGGAGAATAAACAGCTGACACTCGGCAGCCTCTTTGATGGTTCCGGGGGTTTCCCGTTGGGTGGACTTTTGACCGGGCAGATCACTCCGCTGTGGAGCAGCGAGGTGGAGCCCTTTGCCATCCGGGTCACGACCAAGCGCCTGCCGTGGGTGAAGCGTTACGGTGATGTGTCTGCCATCAGCGGTGCGGACTTGCCGCCGGTGGACATCATCACTTTTGGAAGTCCCTGTCAGGATATGTCTATCGCCGGTAAGCGGGACGGTCTGGATGGTTCACGGTCCAGCCTGTTTTACGAAGCAATCCGAATCGTGAAGGAAATGAGGTGTAAGACCAATGGAGAAAAACCAAGATTTATCGTGTGGGAGAATGTGCCAGGGGCCTTCTCCTCAAACAAAGGACTGGACTTCAAGGCAGTCCTCGAAGCCGTCATCGGTGTTAAAGAACCGTCCGCCCAGGTGCCTGCGCCTGAGAAAAAGGGATGGCCGGATGCTGACTACTATTTGGGAGACGGATGGAGTGTCGCATATCGAGTCCTTGATGCGCAGTGGTGGGGCGTACCCCAGCGTAGAAAACGAATCTTCCTTGTCGCAGATTTTGCAGACCAGAGTGCCCCAAAAGTATTATTTGAGTCCGAAGGCATGTCTCGGTATTCTGCGGAGGGCTTCCGTGCGTGGCAAAGAGCTGCCACCTGTGTTGAAAGCAGCACTGGAAAGGCAGGCGGCACAGGAAGAATCTGCCTGAATGATCAGGGTGGGGAGAGGATGGATGTGACAGAGGAAGTGACATCAACGCTTCGAGCAGAAGCACACCATCCTCCGTGTGTTCTGGAAGCAGCCGGTTTCTGTACGGAACACTCTGCCAACGCAAGAAGCATCGGGTATGAAGAGGAACGGTCACCAACTCTCCGGGCTGGTGTTGTGCCTGCCACTATCGCTTTGGAAAACCATCCTGCAGACAGCCGGGTGAAGATTTCCGAGGATGGCAAGGTTCAGACCCTGACCAGTCGATGTGGTACGGGTGGCGGGAATGTTCCGCTGGTCATGGATGGTGTTGAAAAGTCGGTGGAAAGCCCGGTGAAAGATGTTGAAAACTCTCCGGCAGTCACATTGAAGATCCGCTCCGGATGTGAGGGCGGTGGCAAGGGAGCCATCTGGCAGGAAGAAAAGTCAGCCACTCTCGGCTGCAACAACGACCAGACGCTGTTTGTTCCAAAATGCTATGGAGTCTGCTCAAAAGCCAGCCACTCCATGATGTCCGATAATCCGCACAGCGGTTTTTATGAAGCAAACACATCCCGGACTCTTGACCGCAGTGGTGGAGACCCAACCTGTAATCAGGGCGGCATCTGCGTAGTAGAGCCGGTTGCTTTTACCCAGAATCAGAGGGACGAAGTCAGGGATTTGAAGGATAAGTCAGCAGCATTGTCAGCAGAGCCGGGGATGAAGCAGCAGACCTTCGTTTTGCAGGGCAACATGATCGGCCGTAAGGATGAGAATGGTCCGCAGGGGGATGGCGTCAATGAGGATGTCTGCTTCACCTTAGATGCGACAGACCGCCATGCAGTCTGCGCACCAGAAAGTGTGTATGCCATGACAACTGGTTCCTATATGCAGGTGGAGAAAGAAGTTGCACCGACTTTGATGGCACGGGATTACAAAGACCCGACCACCATCGCACCGGCACCGCATCTGAACGAGGGAGTTATGGGAACGGTGGCGACTGGGGCACATCCCAGCGGCTTTAATGGGCAGGATGCTTTCAATGACCGTCTGGTTATTGATAATCCAGAAGTACAGCCCACGCCAGTGACCTATACCGTCCGCCGCCTGACACCGACCGAGTGTGCCAGACTGCAAGGCTTCCCAGACTGGTGGTGCAGAGACCTTGGAACGGAAAACCCGACTGAGGAAGAACTCATTTTCTGGGCAGATGTGTTTGAAACCCACAGACGGATCGTGACACAGGCTAAGAAGCAGAAGACAGAGAAACAGCTGCGAAAATGGCTGGCTGATCCGTATTCGGATGCAGCAGAGTACAAGCTCTGGGGCAACGGTGTCGCACTTCCGTGTGTATACTTTGTTCTCGCCGGCATTGCATGGTGCGCAGGTCTGGAAGAATAAAATGGCCCGCTATATTACAAGGTAGAAAGGCTACCAAGTGATATGGCGGGCTTACATATCGGGCCTATTTACACAAATGAGTTAGCATCTCATTGTGTAAAGGGTCGAACATAAAGATTATTCGGAAATGGACTTGCTATTTGCCCGGTTCAGAGTGATATATGTGCTACCGAAAAAAACATCGGGATGCACAAAAACAAAATAATGAAAAAGGAGCGATGAATCATGTTGAAGTTTGAACTAAATGTAGAGGAGCGCAAAACACTGGCAAAGCGGATGGAGGAGCTGACAGGCATTCATCCTTACTACACCAAGGCCCCTCGGTATGCGTATGACATCGGAAATTACACCATTGACCGGGATGGCAACCTGCTGGTGGAGGCGGAAAATGCAGATCTGGAATTGCTGACTACGCTGATGAATGAAGGCCTGATCCGTGGCGGCGAGGATGTGGATGCAGAGACTTTGCAGGAAACTGCAGACGAACAGCCTGCGGTAGACCTTGCCGAGGGTGTCCAGATGATCCCGGCAGTACATCCAAATGAGCAGGAGACCTGTGAAGGGGATTCAGAAGAAGCCGAGGAAGATGGGGAATCCGAAATGGAGAGTGCAGAGCAAATCCCATCGGAAGAAGGTGAGGAACAGCCTGTGGCAGAGGAAGCAATCCCTCTGGATGCGGATTTTTCTTTTCCGATCAGCCAGCATAACGGCGTATCGCTTCGCAACCTGGTCAATCTGATCTACAGCAGAGGGGAACTCATCAGCAAGGCAACGGACGGCATTTTCCTTGCCGATAAGGGGCTGGTGGATGCCTTGAAAGATGACAGCTGCACTTATGCGGTAGCAAATTTCATTCATGCGGTCAAAGAGTATGAAGAACAGCATGGTGCTTCCCTGGAAGGCTTGACGATCACAGATGAGAAAGTTACCTTTACAGGTTTCCCGACTGCACCGGATTATGACCACCTGACTGCATTCGGACACCTTGCGATTCTGATGAACCAGCAGGCTGTCAGCCAGAAGCGGATTCAGGCAAAAGAGGTGAACGATTCCAATGAGAAATATGCTCTGCGAACTTGGCTTCTGCGCCTTGGCATGAACGGTCCGGATTTCAAGCAGACCAGAAAGATCTTGCTGGAGAACCTTTCCGGCCATGCGGCTTTCCGCACGGATGAGGAAGCACAGAAGTTCCTTGCAAGGGAAAAGGCAAAGCGGGATGCCCTGAAAGCCGCGAAACAGGCAGCACAGGAGGGCAGTGCCTCCGCTGGGGAAACAATCGCATCAGCAGATGCCGAGCCGACACAGCCCGGCTGTGGGGCAGACACGGCGCAGATGCTGGAGGCGGGAGCGTAAGCTCCCAAGCCCCCAATGGGGGCCGGAAAATATGCGAGACCCTCTTCCATTGTACCGATATTAACTCTGAAAATGTACATTATCAAGCAGATAAACCGCAGAAATGTACACGATCATTCCACCTCATATTTGTCGAATATATGTTCTTTTATGGCCTTGCTATTATGTGCACCTGACGGTAATATGCACATACCGAAAGGGAAAACAAGGAAAAAACAAAGGAGAACATACCATGAACGATAAAACAAGAGAGCAGATTGAAGCCATGAAGAACCAGACCATCGGAGTTGAGATCGAGATGAACAACATCACCAGAGAAAAAGCGGCAAGAAAGGTCGCTGAGTACTTCGGAACCAGAGCATGGAACGCCGCCGGCGAGTACGGATATTACAGCTGGGCTTGCAAGGACCAGCAGGGCAGGGTTTGGAAATTCCAGAGGGATGTGAGCATCTACGGACCGGACGCAGAAAAATGCGAACTGGTCACCCCGATCCTCACCTACGACGACATCGAAACCTTGCAGGAGATTATCCGGCTGCTCCGAAAGGCAGGCGCAAAGAGCGGCCCAAGCCGCGGATGCGGAGTCCACATCCACATCGGCAAAGGGGACCACACCGCAAAGACCATCCGCAACCTTGTGAACATCATGGCGGCACACGAACAGCAGATCGGCAGAGCCATCCGGATTGACGCAGGGCGCACCGGACAATATTGCCAGGTGGTCAATCACCGCTTCCTCGACCGGCTGAACCGTGAGAAGCCGACCACCATGCGCAAGCTGGAAGACATCTGGTACGAAGGCAACGGTTCCAGCTGGGAAAACCGGAATGCCCACTACAATTCAAGCCGGTACCATATGCTGAACCTCCATGCCACCTTCACAAAAGGGACCATTGAATTCCGCCTTTTCCAATTCGCAGACCCAGCGGACGGAAAGCGCAACGGACTGCACGCCGGAGAAATGAAAGCCTACATCCAGCTTTGCCTCGCAATGAGCCAGCTTGCCAAGATGGTCAGATCGGCAAGCCCGAAGCCCCAGCAGACTGACAACGAAAAGTACGCGATGCGGTGCTGGATGCTGAGGCTGGGATTCATCGGGGATGAATTTGCAACGGCAAGGGAGATCCTTCTGCGGAACATGGAGGGCAACGCATCCTGGCGGAACAAATAAGCCGGGATGCACGGGCACCTTTTGGGCGGGCAACCGCCCTTGAGGTGGTAGAAGGAGGTGCAGGTTTATGAAAAGCACGTTAAAAAATGAAAACACACCGGGAGGCAGGGCCTTTAAGGTGACCATCACCGAGACCTACCAGAGAACGGTGACCATTTATGAATCCGAGATGAAAGAGCCGACCGTGGAGGAAGCACAGCGAGTGGCAGAGGACTGGTGGCAGGACAGCCAGATCGAGCTTGGGACAGAGGATTTCCAGGGCGTGGAATTCACTGGCAGGGAGGACGGTGAGGCGGATGTTTGAACTGATTAGCCGAGTCCCATCCAGATATTACCTTGCCTACGGAAGCAACCTCGACATGGAGCGGATGGGAAAGAGATGCCCTTACGCTGTGGTGGTCGGCACGACCGAGATCAAGGGCTACCGGCTCCTGTTCAAAAAGAGTAAGACCGGCTGCTATGCCACCATCGAGCAGGATGCCAATGAAAGCGTACCAGCAGTGGTCTGGAAGCTCTCAGAATACGATGAGCTCCTGCTGGACCGGTACGAGGGCTGCCCACGATACTACTACAAGAAGCAGTTCCAGCTTCCGGTCTGGAACCTGAACGGGAACCGCATGAAAAAGGCAAAGCCCTGCATCGCTTATGTGATGCACGAGGACCGGCGGCTTGGCTGCCCGGATGCCGAGTATTTTGAACTGCTGCACGGCGGATACAGCGACTGGGGATTTCCGCTGGACACACTGAAGCGTGGACTGGCAGCCAGTATCGGAAGGACGGAAGCCGTCCGGTATCTGAGGAAGCGGCAGATGATGTAAGAGTACACGATCAAAAGCAAAAAACATTGTGCAGTATATGATGCGCATCGGCCTTGATAAATCAGGGCAAAAGAGTGATATATACCATACCGCCAGACAAGAGCGGAGAAAACCGAAGGGAGAGACTCAAATGAAGAACAAGAAATATTACATCGCCTACGGCAGCAACCTGTCGGTGGAGCAGATGGCATACCGGTGTCCGGATGCAAAAATAGCAGGACAGGCGGTGCTGGCAGGCTGGGAGCTTTTGTTCCGAGGCTGCGCTACCATCGCACCGAACCCGAAGAAGAACACGCCGGTTCTGGTGTGGGAAATCTCGGAAAGGGACGAAGAGAACCTCGACCTCTATGAGGGCTACCCGAACTACTACCGCAAGGAAGACCTGAACCTCGAACTGCTCCGGGAAGGGGCAGAGCCGGAGAGGGTGACCGCAATGGTCTACATCATGGAGAACGACTTCGGACACCGCGCACCGAGCCGGTATTACTACAAAGTCCTGCATGACGGCTACAAGGCATTCCACTTCCCGATGCACATCCTCGAAGGTGCGCTGAAGGAATGCATGGATAAGGACACCGCCCATCGGAACGCAGGGAACCTGCAACGGGGTCGATGATGCCGGAAATATCTTGGTGAGCTGGGATACCGGAAGCCATCTGAACGTTGCCTACGGTGCGGACAGTTGCCACCGTGTGGCAACGGAAGCCGAGGTCAAAGTGTCGCTCGACCGCCTTGGTAAAATGCGACAGACCGGCCCACGTTGCCCCAGGTGCGGAGCAAAGCCTGACTGCTACGACCATCAGCAGCAGGCACTCAGCCGAAGGGCGGACATCCAGATCTGCAACCGCTGCGGAACGGAGGAAGCGTTAGAGGACATTGCATGGGGCGGACAGCAGAAGATGCAGCTTGCAGACTGGGCAATCGTGAAAGGGGGCTGGGTCGAATGAAAGTCCTTCTGATCAAGCCGATGGAGCATCCGCAGGTGGTGGACGTTGAAAACTCCCTGAAAGAGTTCTATCGCATCCTCGACTGCGACTGCATCACAGCCACATACCCGTGGGAAGAACGCGCCGCCCTGGTCACCGATGACAACGGGCTGTTCACCGAGAAGCCATTCAGCAGATACATCCCGGAACTGGAGCAGCCCATCAAGGGAAACTTCTTCATCTGCGGACTGGGAGAGGAAGATTTCGCAGAGCTGCCCCAGGACCTCATCTGGAAATTCAGGGAACGATTCTGGGTGCCGGAGGCATTCGTCAGCATGTTCGGGCAGATGGCAGTCATCCAGATGGATGACGGAACGAAGCCGGAATAAGATACTACAATCAGAAAAATACCCTCTCGGCCAGAAAAGACCGGGAGGGCTTGGTTTAACAGGAGGAGCCTATGGGACACAGAAAGATGCCGGCTTATGGCGAGAGGGAACACGGCGGCAGATACATTCTGGATGAATACGAATGGTCGAGAAATCACTGCAGGGCAGTAACCATCCGCAGATGGAAAAGGGACCTGAAAAAGAAAGCCAGAGCGTATAACCGCAGGGTGATGCATCAGGCAATGCAGGGCGAAGCCGATTAGACGGAAAATGGGAGCCTCAAAAGAATGAGAACCCCCTTCCAGTTTACTGTATGTTACCTCTATAAAGCAACGATAGCAAGAAGAACCGCCGCCATAATGTACACAAACATCTGGCAGCGGTTTTGTGTATCATACCAAACCAAAATAGGAGATACGAGGCAGAGCCCCAGCCTCTGCTGGGGAGCCTCTGGGGGATTCCTTAGAAGAAATCCCTCATGCTCATGCCGACCTCGTTCAGTCGCTCCTCCATGCTGTGGTAGTGCCAATCCTCTTCCTCTTCTTCGTCCTCTTCCTCAAGCTCCTCTGGGAAAGGGTCGTGACGCCATCCGGCTTTCTGGTATTCTTCTTCCCGGATGTCGTTGCGGTCGTAAATGTCCAGCTCGTATTCTTCTTCAAGCTCTGTGATGCGGTTTTCGATTGCGGTTTCAACTTCTGTAATGGTCTTTTTCATGGTTTTTTGTCCTCCGTTTTGGTTTGGTTTTCTTTGCTTTCGTTGTGTGTATAATGCCGCAGAAACACATATATAGCAAGTCAATCAGGGGTCATATATGTACCAAACATGAGGGGCGAAGATCGTTGATAATATGACGTTTTATGGCCTTGCTATCACAGGGCGGTGACGGTAATATACAGCTACAAAAAGCAAAGGAGGACAGCAGAATGGCTGATTGGAGAACATGGAAAAAAGGAAGAAAGACAACATGGCACTGGAACGAATTCGATGGTAGCGGAAGCCGGGAAGGGATCATCACCGAGGTTCATGAAGACCATGCGATCATGGAAGCAGACGGCATGCACCTTTGGATCGACGATGACACGGCAGAGATGTTCAGCTAAGAAAAACGGGGAGGGAAACCTCCCCGGATAAACACATAAATCCACCAGATCAGGGCGCAGATGATCGTGTACTTTAGCCGCTTGATAGTATCCGGCAGTGACGGTAATATACAGCTACCAAAACGAAAGGGGCAAAGAACATGGAACGCTACACTTACGAGATCACCTTTACACGGCTGGATGGACAGCCGGATGAAATCCAGCAGCACACCAGCGAGGAGCTGGCAAGAGAATGTTTCCGGCTTTTCAATGAGCCGGACAGCGCAGAGATGTACAGCAAAATCGAACTTGGCCGCCACGACTGGGAGACGGGCATGGATGAGATTCTGGAAACGATGACATTCTGAGAGGAGAAAAATATAATGACCTACACAAAAATCAACCTTTACCTTGCAAACGGAATTCCGGAGGCACTCAGCAACCTCTGGTACGGAAGCGACAGCGCGGTGGTAGAGATCAGGGATGCCGTTGAGGATGCGAAGAACGGCAAGGACCTTCTGAGCCGCATCCAGAGGATGAAGCTCCTGCGGAAATTCACCCTCGACAGGGAGAACGAAAAGCACATCCGCTTCAAGGGAACGGACTGCTGGGGCAACGTAAGCTACCTCGAAATCATCCGCTAAAGGCAAGACTGACAGGCGCAAGGGGCTGGAAATGACCAGCCTTTTGCTCGTGTCTGTCTTCCGAAAGCTGGCATGAAAAGCACATAAATATGACAATTACAGGGCTTGATGATCGTGTAGTTTAGCCGCTTGATAGTGCTCCGAGGTGACGGTAATATACAGTCACCGAAAGGGGAAAACAACAAAAACGGAGGATACGACAATGACGAAGAACGAAGACCGCATCAATAAACTTTTCAAGGAACTGGTACCAGAGACGGGTAAGGCAGACAGCCTCGCAGGGGAGCTGGTAAGGGCAATGAGCCGCATCGGATACCGCTTTTACAACGACGGCGACCAGCTAGGCATCGGCTACGGCAAGGAAACCTGCAACCCTGCAGGGCGGTTCCTTGGAGCTAAGGGAAACGACAAAATCGCAAAGCTAACTGCAGATGCCTGGGCGGTCTACAGCGAGGAAGCCTACGAAAAGGTTCTGGACATCCTTTGCGGAGCAGTTGCCGACTATGTCGAGCAGAACCCAGACCTTAGAAACCAGCCGACCGAAGATATGTGGGACTTCAAGGATGAGGAAGAAGACCAGGATGACAGCTGGGATGAAGAAGATGACTGGGGCGAAGAAGACTACTAAGCCAGAGAAACACATGGGGCTTGCCGGAAACGGCGGTCCTTTTCTTCTGCCGTAATACGTACAGTTCCGGGCGGCTATCTTTGTGTAGTATAGCCGCTTGATAGTGTGTGACATAGACGGTAATATGCACATACCGAAACGGAAAACCAAGAAAAACGGAGGAAACCACCATGAAGAAGAACATCACCAAGGAAGAAGAAAAAGCCCTGCTGGAGATCGCCAAGCATCTGATGGCAGCGGTTGAAAGCCGGGGCGACCTCGAAGCCCGTGACAATGACAGCGAGGACTTCATCGAGGTTCCGGTCTGGGGTATCCAGAAAGCAATGGAGGAAGCCTACCTGCTGGGACGGATGACCAGATAAACCGACAGCCCCCGACACAGCCCCACACAGGGGCTTGTGCCACGGGTGGCAAAACGATCCGAAGGAACCGACAACGCCCCAGACAGGGGCAGATGTGGCGGCGTGGATGCGCCAGGAAGGAAAAGCACATGGAAGAACGGATGATGGATGTCATCGTGGAAATCTACAACCACATGGATGACAGCGATAAGGATGCCTTCACGCTGGAGGATGCCGAGGATATGGTGGAAGACCAGATTAGGATGGATAAGGAAGTCGGACGGGAAGCGCTGGCATATGACCCGCAGTTCTTCTACGATACCATTGTGGAACTCATGGAGCAGGATGCAGAATGATGTATATTCTGCCTGGTATTCCGGGCGGAAGATCGTGTACTTTAGCCGCTTGCTATCCTTTGCACCTGACGGTAATATGCACATACCGAAAGGGAAAAGCCCCAAGGGAAAAACGAAAACACGGAGGAATTCACCATGAAAAAGCATTTGATCGACTTTCCAGAAAACAACATCAGCATTGAGAGTTTCTACGACCGACTCAGGCCTTGCTACGACAGCATCATGCAGTTCGGTGACCGAGTTTTGGTTGCCCAGATGAACTGGAACGGCATGCTGGAGGGAGCGGTATACGGATTTGTGGAAGACCCAGAGGAAGGCTGGTCACCTATTGAGTGCCGACTGGAGCTTCTGAAGATTTCCGATGAGACCTACACGGATGCCGGTCACGCGATCGAGTGGTGCATCAAGAACGCACACTGAAAAAGGGCAGAGCTCCTTCGGGGGCTTTTGCTCGTAGTGGCGGATTCTTCCAGTGTGGAAATACACATAAATCCGACAAAAAGAGGTGTGTATGATCGTGCAGCATAGCCGCTTGCTATGTCCGGGCAGTGACGGTAATATACAGTCACAACGAAGAGAAAAGCCCTACGGAAAACAAAACACACGGAGGATACAGACCATGACGAACAAAGCAAAAACCTACCTTAAGAACATTCAGGAAGCCGACACCGAGAAGAAGCTGATCGGCATCGAGATCGCCTTCAAGCAGGACATGACCCTCAGCTGCAACGACCTCGGAAGCCTTTGCAGGGCGGCAGAGGACAGGCGGTACAGCCTGCGGAACAATGAGGAGACGCTGAAGCTGAAGCAGATCCTTTTCTTCCGGACGAAAGCGGAGATGGATGCCTACCACGATATGAGCCGCAAGCCGGAAGACTGGACGGCAGAGGAAATCGAGCAGCAGAGAAGCCGCTTTTGCAGCATCTGGCAGGTCATCGAGGAAGCGGAGCTGGTCGATGAATACGAGGCTTGGAAGGAATCCAACCCCAACGCATAACAGCACCCAAAAGGTACACGCCCCGAAAAGGGGCTGTGCCTCGTATCCGATGTGTTTTATATAAAGTTGCCGAAATGGGAAACTATTTGTTAGTTATACAGAAAAGTTTCCTATTTGGGAAAATATTATTACAAGGACTTCTTCGGAGGTCCTTTTTCTTTACCTATTTTTACAGAAGGGAGGAGATGCCAATGGCTACCAGAGGCAGAAAACCAAAGCCGACCGCCATGAAGGAACTGGAAGGCAATCCGGGCAAGCATCCGCTGAATACCAGCGAACCGAAGCCCAACAAGAAAGCACCGGCCTGTCCGAAGTGGCTGGAGCCGGAAGCAAAGAAAGAGTGGCGCAGACTTGCCAAACAGATGGAAGCCATCGGCATCCTGACCGAAGTGGACATGGCGGCCTTCGCCGGTTACTGTCAGGCGTATGCTCGATGGAAAGAGGCGGAGGAGTTCATCACCCAGCACGGCACCATTGTCAAGACCCCGTCCGGCTACTGGCAGCAAGTGCCGCAGGTGTCCATTGCTCAGACCTATCTGAAAATCATGAATAAGTTTGCAGAGCAATTCGGTCTGACCCCGTCCTCCCGAAGCCGGATCATTGCTTCGGACGGCGGTCCAGCGGATGCAGCCGATGAGATGGAGAATCTGCTGGGAGGAGGTGGAAGCTGATGGCAGAGTGCAGACCAAAAAACTATCCGAAACTGAAGGACTACAAGCCCAGCCGGTTCATGCTTCCGACCTGCCACTACGATGCCGCAAAAGCAGACCGGGCAGTGACTTTTATCGAAAACCTGCGCCATACCAAAGGCAAGTGGGCGGGCAAGCGGTTTTGGCTGCTTCCTTGGCAGGAGCAGATCATCCGGGATGTGTTCGGCATCGTGGACGAAAGGGGAAACCGTCAGTTCCGCACGGCTTATGTCGAAATCGGTAAGAAGAACGGCAAGTCCGAACTTGCCGCTGCGGTGGCCTTGTATCTGCTTTTTGCCGATAATGAGCCATCTGCCGAAGTCTATGGTGCTGCAGCAGACCGCCAGCAGGCATCCATCGTCTTTGATGTTGCCCACCAGATGGTGCAGATGACCCCGGCACTTTTGAAACGGTGCAAGATCATGGCAGCCACCAAGCGCATCGTGAACTACGGGAACGCAGGATTTTATCAGGTTCTGTCTGCCGAAGTTGGTACGAAGCACGGTCTGAACGTGTCAGGTCTGGTGCTGGATGAGGTTCATGCCCAGCCAAACCGAAAACTCTACGATGTCCTTACCAAAGGTTCCGGTGATGCCCGTGAGCAGCCGTTGTTCTTCCTGATCACCACGGCCGGTACGGATAAGGAGAGCATCTGCTACGAGCTCCACATGAAAGCCCTTGACCTGCTGGCTGGACGTAAGATCGACCACACCTTTTATCCTGTGGTCTATGGACTGACAGATGAGGATGACTGGCATGATGAAGCCAACTGGTATAAGGCAAATCCCTCATTGGGGCAGACCATTCAGATCCAGCGTGTCCGGGATGCATATCAGGAAGCACTGGATAACCCGGCAGAGGAGAATGTGTTCAAGCAGCTTCGTCTGAACATGTGGGTGTCCTCGCTGACCCGGTTTATCCCGGAACACATCTATGACCTCGGCAATCAGTCAATCGATATGGAAGCACTTAAAGGCCGTGACTGTTATGGAGGACTGGACTTGTCCAGCACTGGAGACATCACGGCTTTTGTGCTGATGTTCCCGCCCAGAGTTCCAGAGGAGAAGTACATCATGCTTCCGTTTTTCTGGATACCGGAGGATACGATCCCCCAGCGGGTGCGCAGGGCATCCGTTCCGTATGATGTCTGGTATCAGCAGGGCTACCTGATGGCGACAGAAGGCAATGTCATCCACTACGGATTTATCGAAAAAGTCATTGAGGAGCTGGGCAAGACCTATCACATTCTGGAGATTGCCTTTGACCGATGGGGTGCGGTGCAGATGACCCAGAACCTTGAGGGGATGGGATTTACGGTCGTGCCTTTCGGTCAGGGCTTTAAAGATATGAGCCCGCCTACCAAAGAGTTCTACAAGCTCCTGATGGAAGGGCGTATTACCCACGGCGGCAACCCGGTCATGGCATGGATGGCGGGGAATGTGGTCGTGGATACCGACCCGGCAGGCAATATCAAGCCGACAAAGGCAAAATCGCCGGAGAAGATCGATGGTATCGTCGCTGCGATCATGGCACTGGACCGCTGCATCCGAAACGAAGGACAGCAGCAGGGAAGCGTCTATGACGAACGTGACATGATCGTTTTTTGATATGAAGATTTGGAGGAAAACACAATGAAGTATCTGATGAGTGCAGAATGGTGGAAGGCAGCCGGCATCCGTGCTGCAAAGACAATGTTCCAGACCGGCGCGGCCCTGGTTGTGACACAGATGCCCGGCGGCACGGTGGACTGGATGGCGGTCGGCAGTGCAGTGATCGTGGCAGGTGTTGCGTCCCTCGGTACCAGCCTTGCCGGTCTGCCGGAACTGGAAAAGGGGGATAAGGCTTAATGGGATTCTGGGAATGGATGGGGTTTGAGAACCCAAGGGATTCTCCCAAAACAGAACAGCCAAAAGAAGGTCTGCCGAAGGTCACGGATAACGTCCGCGATTCCGGGCAGACCTTTGTGTTTGGTCGCTCCAATGCCGGGGAGCAGGTGGATGAGAAAGCCGCCATGCAGATCCCGACTGTGTATGCCTGTGTCCGTCTGCTGGCAGAGTCCATTGCGGCACTGCCGCTGCATCTGTACCGGATGACAGACGATAACGGCAACAAGGAAAAGGCGAGGGATCATCCGCTGTATAAGATTCTGTATCGCCAGCCCAACCCGGAGATGACATCCTTTGTCTTCTGGGAAACACTGATGACCCACCTGCTCCTCTGGGGCAACGCCTACGCACAGATCGTCCGGGATGGCAGGAATACGGTACTGGGTCTGTATCCGCTTTTACCGGAAAATGTCGAAGTCGACCGAGATGAGAGTGGCGAGCTTTACTATATCTACCACGCCTACACGGATGAAGTTCCGGGAGAGCAGAATAAAGACCTCTACTTTCGCCGGGACGAGATCTTCCATGTGCCGGGGCTTGGGTTTAATGGTCTGATCGGTTTCTCACCGATCGCCATGATGAAGAACAGCCTCGGTACTTCCATTGCGGTGGATAAGTACGGTTCTTCTTTCTTCAAGAACGGCGCACAGCCCAGTGGTGTGCTGGAACATCCCGGCGTTGTGAAAGACCCGAACCGTATCCGGGATAGCTGGGAAGCGGCTTATGGTGGCGCAGCGAACGCCCATCGTGTGGCAGTGCTGGAAGAGGGCATGGCCTACAAACCGATTTCCCTGCCGCCGGAAGACAGCCAGTTTTTGGAAACGAAGCAGTTTTCCGTGACGGAGATCTGCCGCATCTTCCGTGTGCCTCCGCATCTGGTAGCCGATCTGTCCAGAGCCACATTCTCCAACATTGAATACCAGTCGCTGAACTTCGTGATGCACTCCCTGACTCCGTGGCTTGTCCGCATCGAGCAGGGCATCATCAAGGATCTGCTGTTGGAGGAGGAGCAGGATACCTACTTCCCGAAATTCAATGTGGATGGGCTGCTCCGTGGCGATTACCAGAGCCGGATGAACGGTTATGCGACCGGCATCAGCAACGGTTTCCTCTCTCCGAATGATGTGCATCGTCTGGAGAACATGGATCTCATCCCGGCAGAGGAGGGCGGAGATGACTACTACCTGAACGGCGGCTATGTGAAGCTGAAAGATGCGGGGGTGGCGCAGCAGAATAAAGCTGCCGCGGTCCAGCAGAAACAGCCGAAACAGACACAGCCAGAGGAACAAGACCCGGAAGAAGAACCTGACAGCGAAAATCGGCTGAGTGAGAGTAAGCCACGAAAGAATGAAAGAAGGAGAACCCGATGAAGAAATTCTGGAACTGGATCAAAAACAGTGACGACACCAGAATCCTCCGGCTGGAAGGTCCCATCGATGAGGAATCATTCTGGGGTGATGAGATCACGCCGCAGATGTTTCGGGATGAGCTGGAATCCGGCGAGGGGAATGTGACCGTCTGGATCAACAGTCCGGGCGGAAATGTGTTCGCCGCTGCCGAGATCTATACCATGCTTAAGGACTACAAGGGCAGCATCACGGTCAAGATCGATGCAATTGCGGCATCTGCTGCATCTGTTGTGGCAATGGCCGGTGATACTGTTCAGATGAGTCCTGTTGCCATGCTGATGATCCATGACCCCAGTACGGTTGCAATGGGCAATACCAAGGACATGGAAAAGGCCATCGAGGTGCTGACCGAAGTCAAGGAGAGCATCATCAATGCCTACGCTGCAAAGAGTGGACTCAGCCATGCCCGTATTGCAAACCTCATGAGCAACGAGACCTGGATGAATGCGAAGAAGGCTGTGGAGCTGGGCTTCGCAGACGAGATCCTCTTTGCAAAGAAAGAGGAGGAGTCGAACAGTGACCCGGCAGACCCGGAGAAACCGGAAGAAGACCCTGACAGTGAACCGGGCGAGGGCGAAGAAAAGAAGCCGTTCCAGAAGGATACGGCAGGGCACCTTTTCTCCAGCCGTCAGATGGATCTAATCGTCCTGAACCGTCTGGGGGTGAAGCCGGAAGACGTAGGTCAGAAGCACACTGAGCCGAAGGAACCGCCTGCTGACCCGAAACCGTCCGCAGAGCCGACACCTCCGGCCGAACCTCCTGCCAATTCCGGCCCTGTCCTTGATCTGGACGGCAAGACCGAGGATGGCAGCATCCCCTACAATATCCTGATGAAACAGCTTGAGTGCATGAAGTGATGTGCATTCAGGCTGTTTTTTATATCACCACAAATCAATCTATGGAGGACAAACACTATGAGTAAGATTCTGGAACTGCGCACCAAGCGCAACACTCTCTGGGAGCAGACCAAGGACTTTCTGGAGAAGAACCGCGGCGAGAACGGCCTGGTAAAGGCTGAGGCCGTGGAGCAGTACAACAAGATGGCACAGGAGGTCAAGGACCTGGGTGCAGAGATCGAGCGTCTGGAGCAGCAGGCACAGATTGAGGCACAGCTGTCCGCACCGACTTCCAGTCCTGTCCATGCTGACCCAAAGAACGGTGCCAAGAAGGATGTCAAGCCGACCGCCACTGCCGAGTATGCCGAGAACTTCTGGAATATGATCCGCAACCGTGGTCATTACGGCGAGGTCCACAATGCCCTGTCTGTGGGTGAGGACACCGAGGGCGGCTTTACCGTTCCCGATGAGTTCGAGAAGAAGCTGGTGGAGGCACTGGAGGAGAACAACATCTTCCGTGGTCTGGCGACTGTCATCCGCACCAGCTCCGGCACCCGTAAGATCCCCATTGCAGAGGATACCGGTGAAGCCAGCTGGATCGATGAGGGCGAGGAGATCCCGGAGAGTGATACCACCTTCGGCCAGACCATGCTGTCTGCGTACAAGCTGGGCACTATGATCAAGATCTCCAATGAGCTGCTGAACGACTCCGCTTTTGACCTCGCCACCTATATTGCCCGCCGTTTCGGTGTGCGTATGGGCAACGCAGAGGAGCGCGCCTTTATCACCGGTGACGGTGTGGGCAAGCCTCTGGGTCTGCTGGCTGAGACCGGCGGTGCCAAGGTCGGTGTGACCGCTGCCCAGAAGGATGCCGTTACCTTCGATGAGATCTTCAAGCTCTACTATGCACTGAAGGCTCCGTACCGCAAGAAGGCACAGTTCCTCTGCAACGAAGCCCTGGTGCTGCAGCTGATGACCATCAAGGACAACAACGGCAACTATATCTGGAAGCCGGGTCTGGAGATCGGCAAGCCGGATACCCTGCTGAACCGTCCGCTGAAGACTTCCGCCTTCATGCCGGAGATCAAGGGTGGAAGCAAGGTCATGGCCTTTGGCGATTACAGCTACTACTGGGTGGCTGACCGCCAGAACCGCACCTTCCGCCGTCTGAACGAGCTGTATGCCCGTACTGATCAGGTCGGTTTCCTGACCACCCAGCGTGTGGATGGCAAGCTGATCCTGCCCGAAGCCGTACAGCTTCTGCAGATGGCACCGCAGGGCTAAGAAAGTCTGGAAAGGAGGAGCCGGTTATGGCACTGATTCCGCTTTACGAAGCGAAGACCTATCTCCGCGTGGACAGCAGCGATGAGGATGCCCTGATCGGCATCCTTTTATCTTCTGCGGAGCAGATGTGCAAGGATGTGGGCCGTTTATCGGAAGACCAGTGGGAGGCAGTCAATGCCGCTGACCGGGATGCCGAGAACGGAGTACAGCCTACAAGGGAACTGGAAGCCCTGCGCAGCACCTGCCGTGTGGCGATTCTGTATGCGCTGGGGTATCTCTATGAGCACCGGGACGAAGCTGACCATAAGCAGCTGATGCTGACGCTTCGTTCCATTCTGTTTGCTGTGAGGGAGGGGGTGTTCTGATGATCGAAAAGCTGAATGAGCGGATCACGATCGAGAAAAGCACGGTCGTGACCGATAAGGTCGGAAACCATCGGAACACATGGGAGGAATATTTCACCTGCTTTGCCTACGCCTCGACCTATCAGGCGCAGGAAGAAGAGGGTGAGGTCACAGCCGAACAGAAGAGCGTGGTGTTTACGGTTCGCTGGTGCAGTGAGACGAGAGGCCTGACTTCCACCGGTTTCCGCATCCGCTTCCGGGAGCAGCTTTACAATATCGAATCCGTTGACCCGATGAACTATCAGAAGAAGATCCTGAAGATTCATTGCAGATTGGAGAGGAGGCAGCCGGATGAGCAGGACCGTCAGCATTGATGAGATGGCAGACGCCATCAACGAAGGACTGAAAGAGTATGCAACGCTTGCTTCCACGCAGGTGAAGAGTGCTGTGCGTAAGTCCGCCAAGACGGTCAAAGACCAGATTTCGGCCAATGCACCGTCCCGGACGGGCGCATACAAGGGAAGCTGGGTAGCGACCAAGCAGTCCGAATCCAGTCAGAGTCTTCAGATGGTGGTGCATTCCAAGAACCGCTACCAGCTGGCGCATCTTCTGGAAAAAGGTCATGCCAAGCGTGGCGGCGGTCGTGTGGCAGGAAGACCGCATATCGCTCCGGCTGAACAGGCAGGTATCGAGCAGCTCCAGTCCCTTATCGAAAAGGCACTAAAGTAAGGAGGAACCAATGACCCACGAAGAAGTAAAAGCTCTGGTGGAGGAGATGGGGCTTCCTTATGCGTATGACCATTTCGCAGAAGGGGAGAGCCCTGATCCACCGTTTATCTGCTTCCTGTATCCGAAAGCTGAGAACTTTGGCGCGGATAATCTTGTGTACCACCATTTCAACCGGCTGGACATTGAGGTCTACACCGATTACAAAGACCCGGATATGGAAGCAAATATTGAAGAAGTCCTGACCGCACACGAACTCTACTATGAGAAAAGCGAGGTCTGGATCGAAACCGAAAAGATGTATGAAGTCCTGTATGAGCTGACTGTGTGATGCTCATGCAGGATATTTTTATGGGAGGAACACTATGTCGAAGAAAAGCAATAAGGTCAAATTTGGCCTGAAAAACTGCCACTATGCAAAGGCAACCTTTGACGAAGATGGCAGTGTCACCTATGCAAAGCCGGTCCGTATCCCCGGTGCCGTCAGTCTTTCTATGGATGCCAATGGCGAGATCGAGCCGTTCTATGCGGACAATATCGCCTACTATGTTGTGAATAACAACTCCGGCTACGAGGGCGATCTGGAGATCGCGCTGATCCCGGAGAGCTTCCTCACGGACATCATGCACGAGGAACTGGATGGCAACGGCGTGCTTGCTGAGAACGCCAATGTGGAACTGGAACATTTCGCCTTCCTGTTCGAGTTCGATGGTGACCAGCGTCACATCCGCCATGTGCTGTACAACTGTGTGGCAAGCCGTCCGTCCATCGAGGGTGAGACCAACGAGGACAGCAAGGAAGTCAAGACAGACACCCTGAACCTGCAGGCAACCCCTCTGGCAAACGGTTATGTCAAGGCCAAGACCGGTACTAACACCACCGATGATGTCTATAACAAGTGGTACGATGCGGTCTACGAGCCGCAGGCGGAAGCTGTGGACACCGAAGACACCAGTCACACCGAGGAGCCGCAGGGCTAAGTGACCGACACACACAGCAGGGCTTCGGCTCTGCTTACATTATTATAAAGAGGTATATGACTATGAAGAAGATTTTTCCTTTGTTCGCAGTGATTATCGTTCTGGTGCTGGCTGTCTGTTCGTTTCACATCATCCCCACCGGATACACGGGCGTGAAGACCAGCTTTGGCCAGATCCAGGAGACCACCATCCAGAGCGGCAAGCTCAACTTTTGCATTCCCTTTGTGCAGAGCATTCACAAGGTCAACAACAAGCAGCAGGATAAACACATCGAGGCGCAGGTCTGGGGCGAAGCCTCTGACAAGACTCCGGTGTATGCTGCTGATGTCATCGTGACCTATCAGGTGCTTCCTGAGAAGAGTGCCTGGCTGTATGCGAATGTGTCCGACATCAAGAATCTGGTCGGTGATGAGCTGGTGGCATCTGCCATCAAGTCTGCGATGGCTGAACTTGGTCCAAATGAGGTGACGAACCGCACCAGGATCGAGCCTCTGGCGCAGCAGAAGCTGGCAGAATCTCTTGTGCAGAAATATGGTGAGGACGTTGTGTTCGTAAACAAAGTCGTCATCAACGACATGAATTTCGAGGATGCCTATAACGAAGCCATCCAGCAGAAGTCCATTGCACAGCAGAATGCAGATAAGCAGAAGATCGAGAATGAAGCCGCCATTGCCAAGGCAGAAGCGGATAAGCAGGTGGCGATCACCAATGCAGAGGCGGATGCCCAGAAAACTTCCATTGCCGCAGATGCACAGGCAGAGGCAAACCGCAAACTGGCAGAAAGTCTGTCCGATACGCTGATTGATTACCAGAAGATCCAGAAGTGGGATGGAAAGCTGCCGACTGTGAGCGGCGGTAATGCACTGGTCAGCATTGACCCGGCAGAGTAAGAAACACGATATACGGCAGGGCTTCGGCTCTGCTAATTTTACATGAAATTTTGGAGGATTACGATTATGGCAGTTACAAAGAAAATCGAGATCGATGGCAAGGAAGTAACCTTTAAGGCAAGTGCCGCTGTGCCTCGCCTGTACCGGATAAAGTTCGGCCGCGACATCTACAAGGATCTGCGCCAGCTGGAAAAGAGCGTAGGAGAGAACGACGAGGATAATTCCAACCTCGACCTGTTCAGTCTGGAAATGTTTGAGGACCTGGCATGGCTGATGGCCCGTCATGCGGACCCTGCGAATGTGCCGGACAGCCCGGAGGAGTTCCTTGACCAGTTCAACACCTTCTCCATTTACCAGATCCTTCCCCAGCTGATTGAACTGTGGGGCCTGAACGTGCAGACCGAGGTGGAATCCAGAAAAAACCTCGCAAAAGTGAGCGGGAAATGACCACCCCGCTCTTTCTGCTACGCTGTGTACAGCTCGGTATCAGCATCGCCGATCTCGACCTGCTGACAATCGGGTTGGTCAATGATATGTTCACAGAGCGGCAGAACGACGACTATCCGTACAAAGAGCTGGCATCGCAAGCTGATTTTGACAAATTTTGACAGAATAAAACTCGACGAGCGTGCATATATTAGATATGAAATAAGCACGCTCGTTTGATTTTACTTGACTACCGTGCTTATTTCGATTACAATATAAGCACGGAAGGATGGTGATTCTATGAATGAGATGACAAGATTAGCTCAAAATCATGATTACCTTACGCCGAGAATTGCGGGAAAATCTGGAATTTCAAAATTTAAGTTTTACAAATATGTCCGAGAAAACGGATTGGAGCCGGTCAGCCGTGGTGTTTATTCTACGGGAGCGGATTGGGTCGATGAGTTGTATGTGCTTCATAAGAGATGCCCGAATGCTGTTTTTTCACATGACGAGGCTTTTTATTATCATGGTCTGACAGACAGAGAACCGTTTGTCCACACACTTACCATATACAGCGGTTACAATGCACACCGGCTTACAGCGGATGGAAGTTGTAAAGTATATACGGTAAAACGGGAATTACTGGATGTCGGAAAGATTATTGTGAAAGACAATGACGGAAATATGATTCCAATGTATGACCTGGAACGAACAATTTGTGATCTGATGAGAAGCCGGAGCAGTATTGAAGTACAGGATTTCAATTCTGTTCTGAAGACATATGTTTCCAGAAGAGACAAGGACCTGAATCGACTTATGGAATATGCAAAGTTGTTTCGGGTTGATAATGTGATCCGCAGATATATGGGGGTATTATTGTAAAATGCAGCTGACACCTGAACAGGTTAAGGGAAGAATTAAGAATGTGGCAAAGGAAAACAAGGCAGATGCCAGAACGCTCATGCGGATCTATATGATGGAGCGTTTCCTTGAGAGAGTTGCCAGTTCGCAGTACAAAGATAATTTTATTATCAAAGGCGGAATGCTGGTGACAGCAATGGTTGGCGTAGCATTGCGGTCCACGATGGATATCGATACGAGCATTAAAAATCAGAATCTGTCGGCAGAAGGTGCCAGACGGATTGTGGATGAAATCAAGGACATCGACCTTGGCGATGGAGTGACCTTTGAGGTTAAGGAAGTTTCTAATATCATGGATGAGATGGAGTATCCGGGTATTCGGTTTACCATGAATGCCGTGATGGGAAAACTCGTTACACCGATGAAGATTGATATTTCTACAGGAGATGTTATCACACCAAGAGCCATCGAGTACAAATATAAACTGCTCTTGGATAATCGTTCCATCAATCTCTGGTCGTACAATCTGGAAACCATTCTGGCAGAAAAACTTCAGACGGTCCTTGCAAGAGGTCTTTTGAATACCCGAATGAGAGACTTTTATGACATCAAGACCCTGCTTTCTATTTACGAGCAGGATATCGATGCTGATGTGCTGAAAAAGGCATTTGAGGCAACTTGTAAGAAAAGAAGCACCGAAAATCTGAAAGAGGAAGCACCCAAAATCATGGCTGCCGTCAGTGATGACGCACAGTTACATACGCTTTGGAAGTCCTACCAGAAGAAATATCCGTATGCGGCTGATATCAGCTATGAGGATATTATGAAAAGCACAATGCTCTTATGGAGTAAAATTCAATAATCGGTGGCAACCCCGTTGGAGAAATCTGACGGGGTATTTTTATACCCATTTTAGCCTGTTTGCCCTGTGCAGATGGGCTTTTTTTATGCCCAAAAGGAGGTGGTCATCCACATGGCATCCAGAATCCAGGGCATCACCGTTGAGATCGGCGGCGATACCACAAAGCTCTCCAAAGCACTGGAAAGTGTAAACAAATCGATCAAGGGGACGCAGTCCGGACTGAAGGATGTCAACAAACTCCTGAAACTGGACCCCTCCAATACAGAACTGGTCGTCCAGAAGCAGAAGATGCTTAAGGATGCCATTGAAGCTACCAAGGAAAAACTGGCAACTCTGAAGATTGCGGCACAGCAGGCGAATGAGCAGTTTGCCAACGGTGAGATCACCCAGCAGCAGTACGATGCCCTCCAGCGTGAGATCGTGGAGACCGAACAGAATCTACGATCCTTACAGGACCAGGCGGCGACCACGAATGCGACTCTTGCCAAAATCGATGAAGCCGGAGAAAAGCTTCAGAACATCGGATCTTCTGTGGAGAATGTCGGCAAGAAGTTCCTGCCGGTGACTGCCGCTGTAACGGGTCTTGGCACTGCCGCAGTGAAGACGGCAGCCGACTTCGATTCCGAGATGAGCAAGGTTTCTGCTATTTCCGGTGCGACTGGGGATGACTTCGACCAGCTTCGTGCAAAAGCCCGTGAGATGGGTGCAAAGACAAAGTTCTCCGCATCCGAGGCTGCTTCGGCGATGGAATACATGGCCATGGCCGGATGGAAGACTTCTGACATGCTGAACGGCATCGAGGGTATCATGAACCTCGCGGCGGCATCCGGTGAAGACCTCGCCACGACTTCGGATATCGTTACGGATGCCCTCACAGCTTTCGGCTTGTCTGCGGCAGATTCCGGGCATTTTGCAGATATCCTTGCAGCCGCTTCTTCCAATGCGAATACCAATGTCTCCATGATGGGCGAGACGTTCAAGTACTGCGCACCTATCGCCGGTGCACTGGGGTTCTCGGCAGAGGATACCGCAGAAGCCATCGGTCTGATGGCAAACAGTGGTATCAAGGCTTCGCAGGCAGGTACGTCCCTTCGTACCATCATGAACAACCTTTCCGGTGAAGTGACCTTTGTGGGCAAGAACATCGGTGAGGTCACGATTGCGACCAGCAATGCGGATGGCAGCATGAGAAGCCTGAACGATATCCTTGCGGATTGCCGTGTGGCATTTTCTGGGCTGTCGGAATCTGAGAAAGCAGCCAATGCAGAAGCACTGGTCGGCAAGAATGCCATGTCCGGTTTCCTTGCCCTGATGAATTCCAGTGAAACGGACATCAACAAACTGCGAGGTGCCATTGAAAACTGTGACGGCGCATCAGAGAGCATGGCAGAAACCATGCAGGACAACTTAAATGGTCAGCTCACCATCCTGAAATCTCAGTTGGAAGAGCTGGCTATTTCTTTTGGCGATATCCTGATGCCGACCATCCGCAAGATCGTATCTGCCGTGCAGCAGTTCGTGGATAAACTGAACAGCATGGATGAAAGTACCAGGGAAACGATCATCAAGATCGGACTCCTGGCAGCATCCATTGGTCCGCTGCTCATTGTGCTGGGCAAGACCATATCGACCGTCGGCACAGCGATGCGGGGGTTCAGTTCTCTTGCAAAGGGTGTCCGGCTTCTTATCACCCATGTGGGTAGTGCCAGTGGTGTGTTCAGCAAGCTTGGGGTGGTTCTGGGCGGTCTGTCCGGGCCGGTCGTAGCAGTGGTGGCGGTCATCGGTACGCTGGTAGCAGCATTCATGAACCTTTGGAACACAAATGAAGAATTCCGCACTGCCATTACCGGCATCTGGAACGACATTGTTTCCAAGGTGAAAGGTTTCTGCGACCAGCTGACACAGCGGATCAATGGGCTGGGCTTTGATTTTAAGGATGTCACCGAGGTACTGAAAGCAGTCTGGGATGGATTCTGTCAGGTGCTTGCTCCGCTGTTTGAGGGAGCATTCCAGAATATTTCGACCATCCTCGGTGTGGTTCTGGATACCTTACTGGGACTGTTCGATGTCTTTTCCAATGTGTTCTCTGGCAACTGGAGCGGCGCATGGGAAGCAGTGAAAGGCATCTTCTCCAGCATCTGGGAAGGTGTAAAGTCCGTATTTACCACTACGCTTACCGCACTAAAGAGCGCACTGGATGTGTTCCTAGGTCTGTTCGGGACAGACTGGCAGACGGTCTGGGGCAGTATCAAGAGCTTCTTCGAGACCGTGTGGAGCGGAATCAGCAGCTTCTTTTCAAACACAGTTTCCGCTATCCAGAGTGTGGCAACGACTGTATTTACAGCAGTTTCGAGTTTCTTTACGACTGTCCTTACGAGTATCCAGACGACCTTCAGCACCATCTGGACTGCGATTTCCACAGCAGTTTCTTCCGTGCTGAATACGATCCATACCACGGTGACAACTGTGTGGACGGCAATCTCGACCGCAATCTCTACGGTCATGAACTCCATCAGCACGACCATCACTTCGGTGTGGAATGGCATCTACAACACCATGAAACCTCTGTTGGATGCGTTCAAATATCTGTTTGAGACTATCTGGCAGGCAATCCAGATCCTGATTAGCGCAGCACTGACTGCGATCCAGACGAAGATCACTTCCATCTGGAACGCCATCGTTGCTTTTATGACTCCGCTGCTGACTGGATTGCAGACGACTTTCTCTACGGTTTGGTCGGCAATCAAGACGGCTATCTCTACTGTACTGACTGCAATCCAGACTTCAGTGACGACGGTATGGAATGCCATTGTATCGTTCCTGTCTCCGCTGCTGACTGGCATTCAGACCCGGATGAGCACGGCATGGAATGCGATCAAGACGGTCATTTCGACTGTCCTTTCTGCGATCCGGTCCACGGTTTCTTCTATCTGGACTGCCATCAGCAGCAAGATCTCCGGTGTGGTAAATGGCATCAAATCGGTGGTTTCTTCCGGCTGGAATGCCATGAAATCCACAGTATCGTCCCTCAGTAACAGCATCAAAAGTGCGGCGACCACAGCCTTTAACTCCATGAAATCCGGGATTTCTTCTACGATCTCCGGTATCAAGTCCACCATCACGAATGGCTTTAACAGCGCAGTTTCCTTTATCAAGGGTCTGGCTGGACAAGCATTTTCGTGGGGTTCGGACATGATTGGCAACATTGTGTCGGGTATCCAGTCGAGGATTCAGGATGTGGCAAGTGCCGTATCGGGAGTGGCGGACCGTATCCGTTCCTTTCTGCACTTCTCCGTGCCGGATGAAGGACCGTTGGCTGATATGGAAAGCTGGATGCCGGACTTCATGCAGGGACTGGCAAACGGTATCACGACCAACACCAGCCTTGTGACTGCGGCGGCAGAGAACCTGTCCACCACGCTGTCTACTTCCATCACCAACTCCATGAGGGGTGTGGAGCAGGCATACAGTAAGAGCTGGGCAGCCATCAGCCAGACGGTGAAAACCGGAACGGCAGGTGTAAGTGCCGCGATGAGATCCGCATGGAACTCCATTACGACCAGTACCACAAGCACCTGGAACAGTATCAAGACCACTATCCAGAACAGCTTCTCTGCGGTGAAATCCAATGTGACCTCTGCAACAGCGGCGGTCAAATCTTCCATGACCAGTGCATGGAATGCCGTGAAGTCGCTGACAACGACCAGCTGGAACGGCATCAAGAGCGTTATCAACACAGCATGGAACGGAATCAAGTCTCTGACTATTTCGGCGGCTGCTTCTGTAAAATCGTCCATGGCAAGCGCATGGAACGCAGTGAAAACTCTGACGAACACAAGCTGGAATGGTATCAAGACGGTCATTACGACGGCGTGGAACAGTATCAAGTCTCTTACGACTTCTTCTGTCACGGCTGTCCGCAGTGCGGTTACAAGCGGCTGGAACACACTGAAATCTACCACGACCTCTGCTTTCAACAGCATCAAGTCCACGGTGTCTTCGGCAATGTCCAGCCTGCGCAGCACGGTTTCTTCTGGTGTTGCAAGTATCAGGAGCAGCTTTAACTCGCTCGGTTCGATTGCTTCTTCGGCATACCACTGGGGCGCAGATATCTGTTCCCAGATGGCGGCAGGTGTCCGGGCAGCGGCCGGTTCCGTGATCGCAGCGGCAGAAAATGTCGCAAGCAGGGTCAGAAGTCTGCTGCATTTCTCCGTGCCGGACGAAGGACCTCTGTCCGATGCAGACACCTATATGCCGGACTTCATGAAGCTGCTGGCGACCGGCATTAAGAAAAATGTCAAGTCGGTAGTGAAGGCTGTGCAGGGGCTTGCCGGGTCTATGAGCAGCAACCTGACAACCCCGGTAGATTCTCTGGGCGACTGGATGGATTCTGTGGTTGGCAGTTTTGCCACCACGATCAAGAGAAGCCAGAGCGGTATCGGCAGTGTTGCAAGGGATGTGGGCGGCGGTATCCAGTCCCAGCTGATGTCCGGGCTTTCCGGGCTGAAAACACAGTTCCAGCAACTCTGGACAGACCTGCAGGGCATCACCAAAACTGCAGTCGGCGGCATGAGCGATGAGGTGAAGCAGGGCTTTGCGGATATGAAGGATTCCATTGGAGAGCTGAGTTCTCAGACCAGTTCCCTTGGGAATGCGATCCGCAGCCTTGGCGATACCTTCAACTCGGATTTCCTAAAGAGTCTGGGCAACGGCATCAGCAAGGTTGGTGATACGGTCAATACAGTCACCGGCCTTGTGGACAAGCTCGGCTCCATGAAGAACACCATCGGAAACCTCGGTAATACCATGCAGAACCTCGGTAATTTCCTCGGTACAGAGAACGGTGGTGGTCTGCTGTCGAAGATCGGCAGTTTCCTGTCGAAGATCGGCAGTGCAGATGGCGGGCAGATCGTGTCAAAGTTTGGCAACCTGATCTCTGGGCTGACCTCCAAAATGGGCGGTCTGGGAGAAGGAATCTCCGGTATTGTCTCGAAGCTGGGAAGCCTTGGCTCCAGCAGTGGGAGAATCCTGTCGAATCTGGGCGGGCTGCTTTCCGGTGTAGTGTCGAAGATCGGCGGCTTAGGCGGCAGCCTTTCCGGTATCGTATCGTCTATCGGTTCTTCGCTGGGCGGTATTGCCGGGACGGTCGGCACAACGCTTTCCGGTCTGCTCGGTTCTGTGGGTACGACCGTATCCGGTCTGGCTGCTGGTGCAGGTACAGCCCTTGCAGGGGTAGCAAGTTCCGCAGGTGGTTTCCTCGCATCCGCAGGCACAGCACTTGCTGGCCTGGCGGGTCCTGCAGGTATCGCAGTGGCAGCCGTTGGCGGCATCGGTCTTGGACTGACCGCTCTCTGGAAAAACTGCGATGGCTTCCGGGAGGGAGTCACAAATATCTGGAACAAGGTCACTTCGGTATTCTCGAATGGAGTAAACGCCATTAAGAACGGAATCTCCAACGCGGCATCTGCCATCGGCAACGTGGCATCGTCCATCTGGGGCGGTATCAAGAACGTGGCTTCCTCGGCAGTCAGCTGGGGCAAAGACATCGTTGGCGGTATCGCAGGAGGCATCAAGAAGGGTGTGAGCTGGGTCGGCAATGCGGTCAAGAGTGTGGCAAGCGGTATCCGCTCGTTCCTGCATTTCTCTGTGCCGGACGAAGGGCCGCTGGCAGATGCAGACACCTATATGCCCGACTTCATGAAGCTGCTGTCCGGCGGCATCAAGAAAGGCGAGGGTGGACTGATCAGCCAGATCAAGTCGATGGCAGCAAAGGTACAGCAGGGAATGGAGGGCATCAGTTCCTTCAGCTTGCCGGAACTAACGCTGCCACACTTCGATGGCTCTGGCTGGAACTTCCCGCAGGCGGCTCTGGCCGGAGGCGGTACTACCCGGACGACCAACCTTGGTGGCGTATATATCACGGTCAATGGCTATAACGCCCGGAACGATGATGAACTCGCACAGACCGTTGCGGATAAGATCAACGGCATGATCCACGAGGATGATTCGGTCTTCAAGTAAAGGAGGAGATGCGTATGGGCTACAACGCCCCAAAGCAGACAGTATCACAGTTTCAGCTCAAAGGCAGATACGCCAGACAGTATCTGTCTTTTGCCGGGAAGTCCAGCAAAGACTTCCTTTTATATTTGTCTGGTCCCGGTGTGTATGATTCCCCGGCTGCGGATGTGGAGAGTACCTCCGTACCCGGCAGGAATGGGGACATCATCACCGAGAATGCAAGAACAGGCAGACGCAGATATCAGAACGTGGATATCAAGTATAAGGCATTTTTCTTCAACGGTCTGCCAGCCAAGACAGCAGCGGTCAAGGCGTGGCTGTTATCTCCGATCGGGTATCAGAAATTGCAGGATACCTACGACCCGGATTTTTTCCGGATGGCAGTCTGCAAGGATGCCCTGGAATTCGATGTGACAGCCCAGAAAGCCGCTGAGATGGAGCTTACCTTCAATTGTAAGCCCCAGCGGTGGAGCGTGGATGGGCAGAGGGTGCTCCAGTTGGATGGCAGGTCGACCTTAAAGAATCCTTTCGCTTTTCCGGCACAGCCCATCTTTAAGGTCTATGGAGATTCTGGCGGCGAGCTGTATGTGGGTGAGGAGAAAATCATCATCCACAGCATTCAGGACTATGTGCTGCTCAACTGTGAAACGCACAACGCTTACAACGCTTCCGGCTTTTGCAATGAGACCATCCTTTCGGATGATTTCCCGGAACTGCCGGAGGGAAAGACACAGATCACATGGACAAGCGGTATTACGGCGGTGGAGGTGACTCCCCGCTGGTGGACTCTGTAAGAGGGAGGTGCAGCCAGTGATCCCATGTTTATATGATTCCAAAGAAATGACTTTTGACCATAATGGCATCGGAAAGCTGGCAGATGCACAGTCATGTACCGTAACGGAAAAGAGAAACGGAAGCTATGAGCTGAAATTGGTCTGTCCGGCAGATGGCATCCATGCGGAACGTCTGGAGGAAGGAAATATCATCCTCGCTAAGTCTTCCGATACCGGGCAGAGCCAGCCGTTTCGTATTTATAAGGTCACGACCCCAATCGATGGGAAGCTGGAAGTGCAGGCACGGCATATTTCTTACCAGCTTAACTTTATCACGGTATCACCATTTTCAGTGACCGGATGTGTCGGGGCGATGCAGGGGCTGAAAAGTCATGCTGCTTCGGATTGCCCATTCTCCGTCTGGACGGATGTGGAATCCAGCGCAGCTTTTGCGCTTACAGTGCCGGCCTCATTCAGAAACTGCCTCGGCGGTATGGAGGCTTCGGTTCTGGATACTTTCGGCGGTGAATTTGAATGGGACCGGTATATAGTCAAGTTCCACCGGGCAAGAGGTGCTGACCATAACGTCCACATCATCTACGGTAAGAACCTGACGGATTTCAAGATGGAAAAATCCATCGAGAACACGATCACTGGTGTGCATCCGTACTGGGTAGACAGTGAAACGCAGGCGGTCATGGAACTGCCGGAGAAGGTGGTGCTGCAAAGCAAACGGTCGATCCCATACCAGAAGATCACCGTGCTGGACTGTACCAGCAATTTCCAGGAAAAGCCGAGCGAAGCGGCACTCCGGGAATACGCACAGAACTATATCGACACCACGGACTTAACGGAGCCGGAAATCGACATCAAGATCGACTTTTTACAGCTCTGGAATACGCCGGGATATGAGGACATCGTGGAAGCAGAGCGTGTCTCCCTTTGCGATACGGTCCATGTGTTTATCTCAAAGCTGGGTATCGAAGTCAGTTCCAAAGTTACCGAGACCGAGTATGATGCGCTGCTGGAACGCTATAACAGCATCACGCTCTCAAACTCCACGGTCAGCAGCCGGAATTCCTCCCTGACCGGTTCACTCAACAGCATCCGGAATACAGCAACGATTGCCTACGATACAGCGGTCCGTGCGGAGACAGCAGTGGGGGAGCAGGTCGGTGGAATCACAGCATCCATCATTTATGACGGTGCGCTTTTTGCCGCACTGTTTGGCCTTCATTATAAGAATGAGACGGACAGCAAAGGCAATACGGTCCGGTATGCATTCAATGCGGCAGCTTTGAAACAGTCAACGGTCGCATGGAAGAACAGCTCTGCCGGGTTGTTTGTATCCACGGATGGCGGTAAGACGTGGGGTTATGGCTGGGAGTCGGATGACACCGCAGTCAAGACAGCAATCCTGCTGGAACAGACCCTCAAGGAACTGGATGACCGCTACAAGAAAGCTACGGAGCTTTCCGAGGAATTGCTGAAAGAACTGGATGATCGGTATAAGACGGCAACAGCGCTTTCTTCCGAACTCCAAGAGCAGCTGGATCAGCGGTATGAAACTGCAAAGAAGTTATCCAAAGAACTGGCTGAGGAATTGGACAGACGGTATGGAAATGTCACGACACTCTCGGAAGCACTGCAAAAGGAATTGGATGAGAGATACAGCGTGGCAAAGAAGTTGTCGGAAGATGTCGAAAAAGAACTGGATAAAAAGTATCAGCCGAGTATCCCAGTATCGGAAACCGCACCAGAGGAGCCGGGGAACGATGCATTGTGGGTCGATAAGAAGAATTTGCGGCTGAAACTGTGGGATGGAGAAAACTGGCGGACTGTTGGATATGAGCCAGAAGACCCAAAAGAACCAGAGAAACCAGTAGAGCCAGAAGAACCGGACAACACCGGGCAGGGAGGAGGCGAAAGCGATGGCAGTAAGGAGGAAACAGATAGTGGAAACACAGACACAGGAAGCACAGGAGATGGCAGCGACAACAGCGAAACCAGTCAGGATCTTTCAGGAGATTGAACTGTCCTTCACGGAAAATCTGATCCCGGTGCAGATTCCGGTCAAACAGTTTGACAATCAGGCACGAAAAGTCAGATGCCGACTATATCAGAATTCGGTGGAATATGTTGTGCAGGAAGATACCATCGTCAGCTATTCGGGTACAAGGCCGGATGGAGCGGTATTCCAGTATTCCAGCGAATCCAGACCGGAGCTTGTGTTTGTGGATTCCGGTACGATCATTCTGACCGTCACTTCTTTTATGACGGAAGTGTATGGCCGTTTTCCAATTGACATTTACCTTCTTTCTGATGATGGGGATGTACTGGGAATGTTCAACCTGACGCTGAACGTGGCACGGGCAGCAATCACGAACCGGAAGATTGCAACGCTGACCTATAAGCAGTGCGTGGATGCAACGATGTCTGGCATTCAAGGTTTTTATATTTCCGAGGATGGATATCTCGTCATGGAGTCGGACGATGAACTGGGCCTGATGAAAGGTTCCTATTCCAGCACGATGGAAAAAGTGGCAGCAGATGTGTATGAGAAGATGGTCAACAGCTCCATTGACGGAAACGGCTATCTGAATTTTCAGTCCTGGGATGATCTGGGGCTGGTGTTTTCTTTGGATGAAGAATCACAGCTGGTCGTCCAGTATGGAGAAGAAAAAAAAACAATGATGCCGGAAATCCGGTAGGAAGGAGATACAATGGGAGAATTTCTTGGAAAGAGAGTCATTCCCCGTCATGAGGGAGACTGGGATAAGGCGAGAAGTTATGAAACGCTGATGATCGTCCTTGACCCGGAAACAGGGGATGGCTATATCAGCCGGTATGATGTTCCCGCCGGTACGCTGCTCACAAACGAGCACTACTGGGCAAGGTGCAGTCATTTCAATGCTCAGATGCACCGTCTTGAAACGGATGTGGCAGAAGATGTGGAAGGAATGCACACAGACCTTGCCAATACGAAGTCAGCAATGAGTGAGGAACTTTCGCAGACCCATCAGAAAATGGCAGAGGAACTCTCAGAAACAGAGAACCGGATGGGTGAAAAGGTAACTGCTGCAACGTCTGCCATGAAAGACACACAGAACAGCATGGATGCGGCAGTTGCCCAGATGAATAAACGTCTGGATGCAAATGTGACGGCATCCACGGACAGCAAGGCGGACTATGCCGCAGAACTGGTGGATACCAGAGTGGACAGCGAAGGAACTACCTATCCGAGTGCCGGGGAAGCCATCCGCAGCATTACGGCAGGTTTGGCAAGAAAAATTGTTCCAGCAGAAATGGGAACTGCATACCGGAATGAGAATACTGTTCAGAATAGTATGGAAGGTGCAGCTGTTCACTGCCTGGTTCATCATGTTTCTGGTTATACGGGAACCTTTCTCGGCTTTTTCGGCCCCTATAAAGAGTGCAAAGAAAAGTCGTTCCGGGTCGTTATTCTAAGCAACAAGGTGCCGTATGAAGGACAGGCTATCATTACAAATTCTCCGAATGCTTGGGGCAGCGACAATGGAAAGGTTGGTTGTGTAGCTCTCGGTGCTGTAAAGCTGAATGAGGAAAACGGCTATCTGGCAGCGTTTGATCTGGATTTTTCCGAAAGCCGCTGGGAAGAATTTGTGACGAAGTACACGGCATCCAGAAAACTCTATTTCTGTATCCGCAGGGAAAAAGCTACTGCACAGGACAGTGAGTTTTATGTGTATGCGTATGAAACAACAGATGTCAAGGATTTTGGCTGGAAATATGTTTCTGAGCATGACTGTCTGCGGATTCTGGAGCAGGAAATCATCAATGCCAGAGCCGGAGAGGCATCCCTGCCACAGCTTTTGCGGGCGCACGAGGCAATCCTGAAAGAGGTGACGGACTGTCATACAGATTCTGCAGGTGTGGAATATGACAGCCTGGCTGAGCGTTTGAAACTGATCGATGCAATGGCAGCACCAAGGCTGCCGGTATCCTATTATTTTGGACCGAAGGACAATACGAATGGCGCATTGTCAAAAGGTGTGACAGGAGCAGAGGTGGATGGTCAGAATGTGGTATTCAAGTTTGACCATGCTGCCTATGTGACACAGTATGAAAAGCTCCAATGGTCATCTCTGCATTTTGCTTACTGCATTTCCTATGAGCAGATGATGAAGCTGAAACGGCTGGATCGGCTGTATTTGGAACTGACTCTGGAGGGCATCGGACCGGAAGGAAACAAGGAGCTTGAAGGGGCAGAAGTGAAAGTTCGCTTTTATGTCAACAGTATTGGAAGCTGGGCATCCACGGTCACCCCGATCATTACCACATCCGTTACGGTCGGCTCCCGGATATTTTGCCCTCTGGAACAGGAGATGGTGGAAAAAGTTATTGCACTGGGGAAACCGCTGTATATCGTTTTCGCAGGCAGTTTTCTGAATGACAAAATCGTAGAAAATCTGGGACAGATCCAGTTGACAACCTCTATTGTAAACCAGCAGTCCTTCATTGCCCGGTCACGGTTTATAAGCCGTGCAGACCATGCAGAAACAGCGACATTTGCTAACGAAGCCGGAAGTGCTACCCATGCAAAGGAGGCTGAGAGTGCAGAGGAAGCCGGGTATGCCGGAAGCGCCGGGAGTGCAGTCGTTGCAGATAACTTCTTTATGGTGCCGGCAGACGAACTTTTGAATCAAGAGAAGGTACGTTACTCTCCGGGAATGGATACGCTGCAATACCCGGAACAATATCCGTATGCTTATCGCTATGGGTTTCAGAGTACCGGCAATCGAGCAAGTGCGAAGATCAATGGAACTGGATTTGACCAAGTGGTCGAGTTTCATATCGGTCTGAGTAAAGAATCAGACCAAACGCACAATCAGGGGTATAAAAAAGATATTTCCGGTATGATTTCGTTTGATGATATGCTTCGGAAGTTCAGGGAGGGATATCAATACTGTTATCTGTGTGAAATTGAGGAATGTGAGGACCATCCGGAAGGTGTTCAGGGTGGTGCGTATGATAACCGGCTGTTGATCGCCTATTATCTGGACGGCAAGTTTACCAATCCAATCAATGTCGCACCCGTATTGAAGCGTACCATTTACGGAAACCGCAGGATGTATGTCTGGAAGTTTGCTTTCACGCAGGAAATTCTGGATGTGATTCAGGCACAGGAAGCGGCTGGAACTTTTAAGACAGGATGGTTTGGTATCTGGAATACGCTGAAATATTCTGGTGAGAAACCAGTCGAGTGGACTCCGAAATGGTACTGGCAGGATATTGTTTTCACAGATGATCATTTTTCGGCAGACGAAGTGGCAACCTATTTCCAGAGCAAATACACTTATTGGGGTTCCTATGTGAACCATGGGAAACTGAAAGAGCGATTTGCAAGACTGGATTCTTCTATGGAACAGATGGCAGCAGATGCGGGAAAAACGGGAAACAATGTGAAGAAAGTGGAAGAAACGGTGAACAGTCAGGAAGAAAGGATTAAGAAGCTGGAAAAATCGTCAACGGCACTGACCGGCATTGTCTGCTGGGGCGATTCCCTTACAGCAGGAGGTGGATGGACATCCACTCTTCAGAAGCTGTCCGGGATTCCGGTCTACAACGGCGGTACCGGTGGCGAGAATGCCAGAACGATTGCAGCCCGTCAGGGAGCTGATGTGATGCTGGTCAATAATATCACGATCCCGGCCGCCTGTGAGCCGGTAACTATCGCTGTGCGAAAAACAGATTCTGGTATTTTGACCGAGGAGGGCCATAAGGTGACACCGCTTTTACAGGGTGGAGTCCATGTCAATCCGGTCAAGATCGGTGAGGTGGAAGGTACGCTCCGCTGGACTGGCACGAACTATGCGGATACCAACGGCATCTGGACGTTTACAAGGTCAGTGGCAGGAGAGGCTGTCACGATCAAGCGCCCGACTGCAATCCGTACTGCATTTGACCGGTTGCACAATCAGCCTTCTGAAGTGATGATCCTTTTCATTGGTCAGAACGGAGGCTATATAGATATTGCAGATCTGATTCGGATGCACCAGCAGATGATCAGTCATTTCAAGGGGAAAGAATATCTGGTACTGGGCCTTTCGTCTGGAACGGAAAGCCAGCGGGCAGAGTATGAGAAGCAGATGAAGCAGGCGTTTGGCCGACGCTTTGTCAGCCTCAGAGAGTATTTGGCCCATCCGGTGTACGACACGGATGGCAAGACGGTCATCAGCTGTTATGGTCTGGACGATGCCGGACTTGATCCCACGGATGCGGACATCGAGCGTATCAAACTGGGACAGGTTCCGCAGACACTGCTGGCAGATTCCGTTCATTACACAGCTGCAACCAAGACGGTCATCGGAACTATGCTATATAAGAAGATGATCGAACTTGGAATTTTGGAACAGTAAGAGAAAGGACACTAAAATGAAGAAAAAACGGTATATCGAAAAAATGTTCGGGGGGGGTAAAACCTGACCGCCATAAGAAAAGAACTCCTCCATGACCGGGTGACTATCCGAAACTGTTATGAGGACAGCCGGATAAATACCGGCAGGAAGGAGATTTTTTATGGGAACTTTTAAGGGTAAGCGGATCATTCCGAAACACGATGGCGTATGGGATCAGAAAAAGGAATATGAAGAACTGACAATCGTTCTGGACGCGGAAAGTGGGGATGGTTATATCTCCAGAAAGCCAGTTCCGGCAGGTACAGTGCTGACCGATACGGATTATTGGAGTCTGTGCAGTCATTTCAACGCCCAGATGCACCGTCTGGAAACAGATGTGGCAGAAGATGTGGAAGAAATGCACAGGAGTCTTTCAGAAACAGAATCTGCCATGCACAAAGAAATGTCTGAAGCAGAGAGCAGAGTGAACACAAAAGTATCTGATGCACAGAATGCCATGCAGAAAACGGAAGATGCCATGAACACAGCTGTGGAACAAATGAACAAACGGCTGGATGCAAACATGGCAGCTTCTACAGACAGTAAGGCGGATTATGCGGCAGAACTGGTTGATGTCCGGGTTGGACAGGATGGAACGGTGTATCCTTCCGCTGGTGAAGCAATCCGTGGGCAGTACAGTCTGGCTGTGGAGAATGGGATCACCGGAGCAAAGCTGGCACTTGCCGGCTCCAATGGTAATCTGGGTGAGGTGTTCCCAAAGGCTGCGATGCCGGCTCTGCTGGGAGCTAAATGTGAAGCAGGAGAATTTCTGGATTACCGGATCACGGGAACTACGGATTACGGTCAGTTCTACCATCGCTTTACCAATATGCTGATGGGCAAATTCCGAAAATATCTGTTCATCTCCAAGATCCGGGAGATTTCCGGCTCCTGTGCCGGTGTGAGCTGCTACCAGTATGATTCCAAAGGTGCAAATCTGAATACTCATGTGACGAAGGTGGTAAGAGTTGCTCACGGAAATGAAATCTATGTGGTATTTTTCGGAGAGATTCTGGAGAATGCATACAGGCTGGATATTTCTCCGTGTGTTGCAAGGAATGATGCTGTAGTGGAGTGTGACGGCAGATGTGTCCTACTGGATGTGACGGGACAGAGTGATGATGAACTGCAGAAAGTTCTGTCACTGATCAGCAGCAGTCCGGTTGAGGACAGCATCCTTCAGTATTATGACACATGGGGCATTGCCGGAAAAGTCATGAGCGTTCCGTATGCAGACAGAACCGGCATTTCAGACCAGACACGGGAAATGCTGGGCAATGTAGCATATGGATGCCCTGTCTTTTCTGAAATGATTCCTTTCTCCAGCAAGTTTCAGGAAAAGGACACACTGTATGCGTGGGCAAAGGCTGCCGTGACCCGCAACGAAGACTGGGGCGTGTTCGGCGGAGTACGGCTGAGTGGTCTGGCTGCCGGGAAGTATCTTGTCTTTGGCAGGGTGGAATCTGTAGAAACGGATGACACACAGCTGGGAGAGGTATCCATTGGCATCATCGAACCGGGTATTCCAAACTGGGCAAAACGTGTGCCGTGTGGAACACTGAACAAAGCAACGCTTCCGTTTCAAATGAATCTGGTTTACGAATATGCTGGTGGAAAGGATAATCTGAATTTTGCGGTGCAGTTGACGGGTTCCAATTACACTTCCTTTGTTGTGACCATGTGGGTGCTGAACGTGACCGGGCTTTCCAATGAGGAGATTGAGGCGCTCAATCACAGCAGCATAACGGAACGTGCTTCCGCTGTGAAGAATGCGACACACGCCATTCTTACAGAAAAAGCGGAAGTGGCAGTAAAAGCGGATCATGCTGAAAATGCGGAGACAGCGAAAAAGGCAGATCATGCTGGGGCATCTGATACCGCAGAGAAAGCTGTTACTGCCGGATATGCGGAACTGTCCGGTAGCTGGAAAGGGAAGAAGGCTTTGGTCATTGGTGACAGCATTACGGCGGCTGGAAAATGGCAGAAGAAGCTGGAAGAATTGCTCGGTATGAATGTTGCTACCCATGCAAAGGGCGGCATCGGAATCCTTCGGATGACGGACGGTGACAACGGTCTGGATGGAACGTACAATGCAGAAACGGATAAGAATGGTGTCCTGCGACCGCTGATGGCCGCTGACGTGGAAGGCGTCAGCTTGATTGTGGTGCTTCCGGCCTACAACGAAAGAGCAACGGTTCTTGGCTCGGTCGGAGACTGTCATCCAGAACAGGAAACCATCTGCGGGCGAATCCAGTATCTTTTGAACCGCATCTATGAAGAACTGGAGGATGCCGGGAATCTGCTATGTCATGTGCTGGTGGCAACGCCGCATTGTGCGGGCAAATATCCGTATGTGGATGCAGATGGATACGAAGAATATCCGACCGGAACTGGCCAGACAATGGAAAAACTGTCAGATACGATCAAGGCTGTGGCGCAGGCAAATAATGTGGCAGTCTGTGATCTCTGGCATGAGAGCGGGATCAACCGCAGGACATGGAGTGTCTTTGGCGCACAGAAGAATGCTGTGAACGAGCAGTATGCCAAGTATCAGATGGATGCATCCGGCAGGGTGGTTGGAAGTGCACCGCAGCGGTATGTGAACGGACAGTCATATTACCAAAAGCGGAATGGCAGCATTATTCTGGAAAAATATACAGGATCTTCGCCGTATCCGTTTAATGGCGACCAGCTCCATTGCAGTACGGAGGGCTACGCCAGAATCGGAGAATGTGTGGTAGGATCTGTGATCCGGGCATTCGGAAAATAAATTTCCACTGATTTTCACGCAAAGTGTCTGTTATTTGCTGTGAAACGGTGTTCATTATAGAAGGAGTATTTTTTTCTTAAGGGCGGCAGAGAAACCGCCTGTTTTTTATGCCCCAAAGGGGCTGGAAAGGACAAGATTATGCAGAATGTGATCGATAAGATTGAGTGGATGTTCGCAGGTCTGGGTGGTTTCCTGGGCTGGTTCTTCGGTGGATTTGATGGCTTTCTCTATGCACTGGTGGTGTTTGTGGTCTGCGACTACTTCACCGGAGTGCTGGCAGCAGCCATCAAGCATGAACTTTCTTCTGAAGTTGGCTTTAAGGGGATTGCCAAGAAAGTGTGTATCTTCGTACTGGTTGGCATTGCTAACATCATTGATACGCAGATTCTTCAGAACGGTGCGGCCATCAGAACTGCTGTTGTGTTTTTCTATTTGGCAAATGAGGGTCTGAGCTGCCTCGAAAATGCAGCTGTCATTGGCCTTCCGGTGCCGGACAAACTCAAGGAAATGTTGGCACAGCTGAAGGAAGAAAAGAGTGACAAGCAGAACAAAGAGTAAGGAAAACGGGGAGAGGTGATGAGCCTCTCCTTCATTAGTAGGAGGAAAGCAATATGAGTAAGAAAGAGTATCCCGCAAAGCTGACAAACGGCTATTATCGTGTGCGTGAAGTCTGGGAAGATGAGGCATCCCAGTTGGGAGCGTACCGTCTGCTGGCGAATGCAAAAGCCAAGTGTGATGAAAACCCCGGCAGCCGTGTGTTCGACAATGACGGCAACGTGATTTATCCGGAAGAGGCTGTACCAGATACTGGTGCAGATGAGAGTGAAGAGAAAGCAGTCGTGGACGATATCCCGGAAGAAAAGCCAGAAACCACAGTCCCTGTGGAAGATACCCCAGCGGAGAAAGAAGCAGAGGCTGAAGTGGATGAGAACGAGTTCCCGACTGCAGAGGAGCTTCCGGCAACCATTGCCTACGGCAAACTCAAGACCCTCATGAATATTCGGGAGATGCCGGACACTGGCGCAGAAGTCGTGACCGTTTACAAAAGGAACACACTGATTGAAATCGTGGAATTCTGTGCGGCCTGGCTGAAAATAAAGTGCCCGGAAGCGGTGAGTGGTTTGGCCTACGTTCTTAACAGTGCGGATACCTATGCCTTCACAGCCAGCAAGATCTATACTGTGGTTCCCGGTGATAATCTCTGGAAGATCGCAGAAAGGGAACTGGGGAGTGGCAGCCGCTGTGCAGATCTCCGTGTGCTGAATGGGCTGACTTCCAACGCTATCCGGGTCGGCATGAAACTGCTGATTCCGTAACAACCAAATAACCACAGCACGAGGTTCAGAGTGATCTGGGCCTCAATTTTTTTTAGAAGGAGGAAATCATTATGGGATATACCAATAGTCCACTCGTTGTTTACACCAAGCTCTCTCCGAACCATTCCGGTCAGAGGACACACAGCATCGACCGCATTACGCCGCATTGTGTGGTCGGTCAGCTTTCTGCGGAAAGCATCTGCGGCTGTTTTACCAGTACGAGCCGTCAGGCAAGTTGCAACTACGGTATCGGTACAGATGGCCGTGTGTCGCTTTGTGTCGAGGAAAAGAACCGCAGCTGGTGTTCGTCCAGCAATGCCAATGACCAGAGGGCGGTCACCATCGAATGTGCCAGTGATATGAATGAGCCGTATGCCATGAACAGTGCGGTGTACAGTTCACTCATTAAGCTCTGTACCGATATCTGCCGACGAAACGGCAAGAAAAAACTTCTGTGGCTGGGAGATAAGAATAAAACTCTCAATTATGTACCTGCCGCAGACGAGATGGTGCTGACCGTTCACCGCTGGTTTGCCAACAAAAGCTGCCCTGGAAACTGGCTGTATGTCCGTCTTGGTGATCTGGCTGCAAGGGTAACTGCAGCACTGGGCGGTTCATCCTCATCCGGCATGCAGGCTTCTTCGCTCAAGAATCTCTCTGAAGCAGAAGCAGTTGCAAAGATCGGTCCGCTGTTTACTGCGAACCAGAAAACCACTGGCATTCTTGCTTGCGTGTCAATGGCTCAGTTCATTCTTGAGTCCGGCTACGGTAAATCTGAGCTGGCACAGAATGCTAATAACTGCTTTGGCATGAAGACTTCGCTTTCCGGGAACAGCTGGAGCGGCAGCAGTTGGGATGGCAAGTCTGTCTATACCAAGAAAACACAGGAGCAGAATGATGATGGCTCGATGGTCACGATCACAGCCGACTTCCGAAAGTACAGTTGTGTGGAGGATTCCATTACCGACCATGCCGCATATCTGCTCGGTGCGATGAACGGCAGTAAGAAACGCTATGAAGGTCTGGCCGGCTGCACGGATTACAAGAAAGCGGTACAGCTGATCAAAGATGGTGGTTATGCGACCAGCCACACTTATGTACAGAATCTTTGCAGTATCATCGAGCGTTGGAACCTTACGCAGTATGATGTGGCAAAGGCTTCTGAGGGTACGGTTATCTCCGGCTGGTACCGTGTCCGCAAAAGCTGGCAGAATGCGGCTTCTCAGAAGGGTGCTTTCCATGACCTGGCTTACGCAAAGCAGTGTGTGGATGTCAATCCGGGCTATTTCGTTTATGACCCGGCGGGTAAGGCAGTCTACCCGGAAGTTAAGGCAAACTGCCCATATGCGGTACGCGTTTCAATCAGTGACCTTAATATCCGTAAGGGACCTGGTACGAACTATGCTAAGACCGGGCAGTACACCGGAAAAGGCGTATTTACAATTGTAGAGGAAGCAGACGGTGAGGGAGCAACCCGTTGGGGTCTGCTGAAGGCCTATGCCGGTAAGCGTAATGGCTGGATCAGCCTTGATTTTGCCAAGAAACTGTAAAAGATGCGGCTCTGTCTTTTCAGGCAGGGCCTTTACATATTGGATGGTGCAGATAGGACAATAATCGGGTGGATTATTCTCCGTCTTTCTGCACCGAATTTACTTGATAATATCACGCAGTAGAGGGAATATGTGACTGCCCGAAGAGAAAAGCAGATGGGCGGAAAGGAGAGAACAAGATGAGTACAGCAAATGATTTTTTGCAGAAACTGCAGAGCGCAACGGTCAAAAGTACCGTACAGCAGAAACAGAAAAGCCGCCCGAATGCTTCAGCAGCCGAGCTTTCAAAGATGTTGATGGCAGCGACCGGACAGGGCGAATCTGTTCTGCCGGAAACCACATCTGTGACTCAGATGCCTGTGCAGGAAAAGAAATCCCATGAAGCGGTGAAGGAAAAAAGTGGTGCAGCTGACCTATCTGATAAGAAGGCGGCTGCATCTTCTTTTTTGCAGGAAAGCGTTGTGCGCCAAGAGATGTCTACCCAACAAAAAGAGAAAAAGACAAAGTTGCCGTTATCCGAATCCAAGGAAAACGGAGATGCCGGAATTGCTTCCCTGATCCAGAAGGCGTTGGCTGCAAAGGAGAAAATGCAGCAGGCAGTTCCTGTTATGGAACGGGTCGGTGGGTTGAGAAGCGAGTTCGAGGCGGTCTTCCAGCCACAGGCAGAAGCAATGAAAGAAGAAAATGGATTTATTTCCACAGCTTCTTTTCGCAGGACAAAGGAAAAGGAAGGGCATCTGAATGTAGCCGCTTACATTCGAGTTTCCACTGATTCCAGTGACCAGGAAAACTCCTACGAAACGCAGGAACGGTATTTCCATCAGCTGATCGAAAACAATCCAGACTGGAATCCAATCGGGGTTTACTCCGATTATGGGATTTCAGGAACGGTCAAGGATAAGCGTGTTGGATTCAAAAGACTTCTGCGGCACTGCAGGGAAGGGAAAATAGACCGTATTGTATGCAAGTCGATTTCCCGTTTCTCCAGAAATACGGCGGATTTTATGACCGCCCTTAATATTTTGCATGACAACAATGTGACGATCCTTTTTGAGAAAGAAAATCTGGACACAGCTGATCCGACCAGTGATTTCATTCTTACGACACTTGCGGCGATTGCCCAGGAAGAAAGCCGGAGTATTTCCAGAAACATCAATCTTGGAAATAAGATGCGCTATCCGAGAGGTGAGGTAAAGAACATGGTCATATATGGGTATCGCTACAATGGAAAGATGGTCACGACAGAAAGTGGATATCAGTATAGGGATATCGAAATTGTGGAAGAAGAAGCAAAAATCGTGCGCCGGATTTTTCAGGAGGTGGCAGAGGGTACTGCCTATACAGATGTTGCCAGAGGTTTGAATCATGACCGGATTCCAGCTCCTGAGACCGTGGCGGTCAAAGCCAGAAAAAAGAACTCAAAGAAAGGACAGCTGAACAGTGATCTGGAAGAAGGATGGACTGGAAGGATTATTTCTCAGATGATACAAAGGGAACGATATACAGGAGCTGTCCTGATCCAGAAAAAATACACCGTGGACTTTCTGAACCATAACATCCAGCGGAATAATGGAGAACTTCCGCAGTATTTGGTGAAGAACCACCATCCGGCGATCATTGACGAAGAACTGTTTGAAACTGTTCAGGAAATCCGCAGAGCCAATGCCGCCAAAAAAGAGAAGGGAGTAAAGAAAGGATCAAAGCCATTCTCAGGAAGGATTTTGTGTGGGGAATGCGGCAGGTTTTTCCGTGTGAGAAATTCCAAGCACTATCCGGTCTGGTTCTGTCCAACAGCGGAAATCTACAATGGAAAGAGAATCTGCCACACCGAGAGAGTTTATGAAGAGCAGATTGTGAGGGCTTTCCGCAAGGCGATCATTGAGCGGTTCCGGCTGAGTGCACAGCCCATCCACGATAATGTGGAAGTGGCGGACATCATGAGCGGCCGTTACGGAGAGCAGTTTGAAGGTTTTACAAAGGAAGCTGATGACTTTGTTCCACAGATGATCAAAAGGCTGGAAAACATCCAGCATACCGACTTTATGGAACGGGACCGTGCTTTTTACAAACGGCAGATTGCCACCCTTCAGATTGGAATGGAAAGCAGCGGAAAAAAACTGCGTCTTCTGGAAAGCCAGAACGATGTGATGCAGACCAGACGGGAGCTGCTGGGAGATGAGAGCATCGACGAGGCAGTCATTCAGAGCAATGCTGAGAAAATCAGACGGCTGAAAGAAAAACTTGACCGGGATATGGATGAGAAAAAGAATCTGGAAGAACGGCTGGAGTATCTGGAAGGGTACTGGGAAGATTTGGAGAATGACCACGAGAGAAGAGAACGGGCAATTGAATGGATGAAGGAACTTCCGAAAGGAAGGGATGGCGTGGTGCAGTTTTTGAATGGAGTGACCTCAGATTACTGCAAGGCATTTGTCCTTTCTATCACGGTTCATTCCCCGCTGAACTATACGGTTCACTGGTATGATGATACAAGGACAGAGGTTGTCATGTACAGTAATATAGAAGATTACCGGTATACGGCATCTTATTTTGACGGACAGGCCATGCGGGATAACTGCTACCGGAAAAAATATGTAAAGAAAGGGTGAGGAAAAATGTCAGAGGTTTTACGATTGATAAAGGAAGCGGCGGCTCGAAAGGCTGCCCAGGAAAAGCCGAAGGGGTTAAGGGTGGCAGCTTACTGCAGAGTGTCCACAGATTCAGATGAACAGAAAACGTCCTACCGGACCCAGAAGGCATTCTACACGGATATGATACAGCGGCATCCGGGCTGGACATTCGCAGGAATTTATGCGGATGAGGGAATCACCGGAACAAGCCGCCTGCATAGGGATGAGTTCAACCAGATGCTGGAGGATGCGAGAAATGGAAAAATCGATTTAATAGTCACAAAATCCATATCGAGATTCGCAAGAAATACCGTGGACACCCTCGACTGTGCAAGACAGCTGAAACAGCTGACGCCTCCTGTGGGTATCTTTTTTGAAAAGGAAAACATCAATACGCTGGATTCCACCAGTGAGGTGATCCTGACCATTTACTCCGCACTTGCCCAGGAAGAAAGCCATTCCATTTCGGATAACATCCACTGGTCTTATCAGAAGCGGTTCCAGGAAGGGAAGCCGATGGTCCATCTAAGCCGGATGATCGGATATGACAAAGGGGAAAACGGAGAATGGATCATCAATGAAGAGCAGGCGGAACCGGTGCGTTACCTTTTTCGGAGATATGCCTGCGGAGCCGGCCGTGCAACTATCATTAACGAGATGAACGAGCGAGGCTGGAAAACGGTATCTGGTACGGACTGGAACCCCAGCAGTTTGGCGAATGTGCTGGGAAATGAGAAGTATGTGGGTGACCTGGAAATGCAGAAATATGTGACCAGTAATTTCCTTTCCCATAAGGCAGTCCCGAACAGAGGGCAGCTTCCAAAGTATTACATCAGGGACCACCACGCACCAATCGTCGACCGGGCAACCTGGTTGATCGTGCAAAGTGAAATGAAACGGAGGCCGCCGCTACTAAGCCGTGATCCTCTCAATATCTGCTATGTGAACCTTTCGTGTCCAGCGTGCGGAAAGACGATGGTGCACAAGAGGAGAAAGATTGCTGCATACTGGGTGGATGCAGAGTCCATTGAAGATACCAAGGAACGGCAGGGACTTGCGATTTATGGTGTTGGGAAGATGCGCTGTTCGGATAAAGGCTGCACAGAGGAGCTTTATGAGGTCGCTATTGAACAAGGCTTTATGGAGATGCTTTACCGCTTGAAACGGGATTACGAGGAAAACAAAGAGCAGTCGGAGCTGGTGGTCAAATACCGTGAATGCCAGAAGGAGCCGGAAGACCATTCGGGGCGGATTTTGAAACTCAGGGAACTGCTTCAGAAACTGGAACAGGAATGTAAACGCCTTATGAAAAAGCAGATGGAAGCACAGAAGCAGATGGCCGAGAGAGAAAGGGTTTACCTGCAGGAGAGCTTACAGGAATCCATTCGGGATGGGAGCATCCAGATGGATAATATCATGGAAGGGATGGATCAACAGCGTGTGGATAGTGTTTACACACCTGCGGCCGGAAGTGCCGAGGCAATGTACAATGAACTGCTGAAGGATATTCTGAAGCGGAAAGAAGAACTGGAAAACGAACTACACATTTTGGAAGAAAGCAGTGAAGGCGGCATCATCCTGAAAAAGAGGTACGAATATTTTCTGGAGGAACTGCTGGCCCTGCCGGAGCAAAACCGCTATGGACAGAAGCTGGTGGTGCATGGTCTGGATGATAAAGAACCGCATTGGACGGAATCGGGTGTGTTCTTGAGTACACCGGATATGCTAACCTTCAGCCGGGAAATGTATGCCGTAAATATTGAATCTGGCAGAGTGGACGGAGATGTGATTCATTACCGGACCATTTACGGAATGGAATTTACTGCTTTCGGAGCCAGAAGGACTATAAAGGACTTCAAGGATTATCGGGTATACGGCAAAGATGGAAAACCAAAGTTTGCGGAAAATGAAGCAGAGATCCTTGGAGAAACGGTTCAGGTAGAGTATAGAAAGCGTCGGAACGGAAAAAAGATATGAAGGAAACGGAGGAGAGCATATGATACAGAAAAAAGTAGAAGTGATACCGGCTACAAAGCGGTCGGTGCATAATGGTGGTCAGCTGAAGGTGCAGAGCAATATCCGTGTGGCGGCATACTGCAGAGTCTCCACAGGGGATGAAAGCCAGCAGACTTCCTATACCACGCAGAAAGCATTCTACACAAATCTGATCACGAACAAACCCGGATGGAGATTTGCAGGCATTTATGCAGATGAGGCAAAATCAGGAACCAGCAGGGAACACCGTGAGGATTTCAACCGCATGATGGCAGACGCCCTGGATGGAAAGCTGGATTATATCGTGACCAAGTCGATTTCACGATTTGCCAGAAACACGGTGGACACCCTGAATTGTGTCCGCCAGCTTCGGCAGCAGAATCCGCCGGTTGGTGTTTACTTTGAAAAAGAGAATATCGACACGCTGGATGCGACCGGTGAATTGATCTTGACTATTCTTTCCGCACTGGCGCAGGATGAGAGCCGGTCCATTTCGGACAATATCCGCTGGTCGATCCAGAAAAATTTCCAGGCTGGAAAGCCCAAGGTGGATCTGAACCGGATGCTGGGATATGACAAAGGCACCAACGGCGAGTGGGTGATCAATCCGGAGCAGGCAAAAACGGTTCGTTATATTTTTGAACGGTATGTATGTGGACAGACGGCAAACCGTATTGCAAAGGAGCTGAATGAACTTGGCAGAAAGACGGTGAACAAAAAGAACTGGTCGGCAAGTTCTGTGCTCACAGTTCTTCGGAATGAAAAATATGTGGGTGACATTGAGATGCAGAAGACCATCACAAAGGATTTCCTGACCCATCGGTCCACGATCAACAAAGGTGAGGCACCTCGCTATTATGTAGAAAACCATCATGTTGGCATCATTGACCGCAGTACATGGGACAAGGCTCAGACGATGCTTTATGAAAAGCCCAGCAAGGTTGGAGATTCGGTACCGGCTCAAAAGAAGAAGAGAGGATACACCGGCTCGCCATTTGGAAATCTGGTCTGCGGTGCGGTCCTTGAACATGGAGAAAGAGCCGGAAAAGAATGCGGTGAGGGATTCTTCCGTGTGACCTATACAGGTGTGGCAACCGGGTACACGGATGACCGAAGCCTTGCAGCAACTGGTGGCGATACGGATATCTACCTTGAAAAATACGCATATGCTTATCCCGTGTGGCGGTGTAAACAGAAGATGGGAAAGCGTGAGGGCGAAAAGCCCAGAGAGAATGGTACACCGGACCAGAAGCTGTACTGCAGGGAAAAACACGGGAGATTGTCGGATGCCGAGAGAAAAGCAGCCAATGAAAGATGCCCTTCGGAAAGCATCCATGAATGCGCCTTGGAACAGAGTTTTATGGAAATGCTGTACCGCCTGAAACGGGATTACGAGAAAAATCATGAAGCTTCGGAAATCAGCACACTTTTTCATAAAGCCTGTGAACAGATGTATCAGCAGATGAAAGGAAACAGCGTATCGGTGGAAAGACTGGAAACGCTGGATGCCCAGATCAAGGAGCTGGAAGAAAAACTGCAGGAGACGATCGGTCGTCAGGTTACGGCCATGCGCGATGCGGTATTGGAGCAGAATTTGGAACTGAATGAATCACTGGCGGAGGGAAACATCACATTGGACGAGATTGACAGTGATATCCGAAATGGGCTGACGGGAAATGATATTGGTACGAGCTTCTACCATGCTGACTATGAAGAAGGGTCTGAAATCGAAGCCTATGCAAGTCTGGCAAAGGATATCCGGCAGCGAATTGAGAGTTTCCGAAAGGAAAAAGAAACGCTGAGCCAGGAACAGGGAGCCCTTACGGTTATGAAGAAGAATTTTGACCTTTTCATTGCCTGCCTGAAAGAACTGCCGGAACAGAATGCCGCCGGTATGCCGCTGAAGGTGAACGGGCTGGATGTGCAGGGCAGCCTGTTTCGGGATGTGGATGGAAAGCCGGTTGACGGTGCGGTCGCCAGTTTGAACAGAGGACGATTGAAGATAACGCCGGAGAGGATCGCGGAAGCACCGGATCTGCTCCATTTTGAAAAGGGCATTTACTGCGCCTTTATGAAAAAGGGAACGGTGAAAGGCGACATGGTGCTTTATGAAACAAATTTCGGAGTAACGCTGCCCACCTGTGGAAATCAGAGGACACTGACCAGTTTTCTGGGATTTAAGAAATGCAGCCTTGACGGGCTGGTGACACTGGTCGATGCCCCGTACCGGGTATATGACAACACAGTTCAGTACCGAAGATATCTGAGAAGTAAAGCAAAACGAGAGCAGGCTGTATAAAGGAAAGGATGCCCTGTCGGATGTGGGGAAATGCATACCGGCAGGGTCCTTTTTTGCTTTGTACGGATTTTTTATCGTACATATTGCTATGTGCAGAGTTTTGGTATATGGTGAGGATACAGAAATACACATAGCAGGAGAGATTGACATGAAAAAGTTAGCTTGGCTGTCCGTTGAGGATTATGGAATAACAGTGATGGAGATCATTGTGGCAAGTGCAATGAAAGGGTATCTGAGGCGGATGTCAGAGAAAGAAGCATTGAAAAAGGTGGAGAGCATCATTGACCCGAAGGTGATACAGCTGTTCGGTGAAGGCGGCGCACCGATGCCAGTGCAAAGCCATGTTGACGGGGCAAAGTTCGCTGCGTTCATCGATGAGGCCGTGGCGGATTCGATACGAGAACTGGAAGTGAGGGAGGATGATATGTCCGGAGTCAGTATTGCTGTTTTGCAGAATGTAGAGGGAAAGAGTATGGTTGAGACAATGAGTCCGGAATTCGTGAATTTTATTGGAGATGCATATCGAAGCCTGAAATATACAAATCATTTAGAAAAGCCTTGAAATAAAACTGGAATCGAGTATCCTTAAAACTAGAAAAAATTGATATTTAGGGCTTGACGGGGACAAAGTCCCTATGTGCTATACTCGGTTTCAGAAAGGAGGTCGAATGTTATGAGACCAAAAGAAATACAAGAAAAATTAGGCATTGATGCAGAACGCATAAAACTCTTTAAGCGTGAGGGCATCTTCAAACCAGAACATCCGCCGGTGGGAAACAAGGCAACGGATTATACGGAAGCAGATTTCAAAAACCTGCAGAGGATTGTTGTCCTTACAAAATCTGGCTTAACCTGTGGAGATATAAAAAAACTTCAAGCAGGAGAAATTGATCTTGAACAGGCAATCCGTGAACGGAAGCAGTATATCAATGATGAACTTGAACGAAAGCGGAATGCCTTAAAAATGCTGGATAACCTTCTGGATGACAGCGCAGAATTTGAAACTTTCCAGACGCAGCATTATTGGGACATCATCAGCGAAAAAGAAGCGGCAGGCGAAGAATTTATCGATATCGAGGATATGTATGGATATCGGCCGGTTTCTCTGGAAAGAGCAGTCAAATGTCCTCATTGCGGTCATGAAGAAAATGTTGACCTTGAGGACTTCATGTATGATGAAAGCTCTTACGAAAAAGAAAATGGTATGGGACCGGATCTTGTGTACAGCTTTAATTCTGAAGATTGCTATGAATGTCCAGAATGTGGCCACACATTAAAAATCGAAGGCTGGATTCGGGAATATCCAATGGGAGCGTATGATTCGGAAGATATAAAAGTAGAGGATTGTGGGGGTGATGAAGATGACGAGTGAGGAAAGAGAACTGCTGAAAAGAATGGATGCTGGAGAACTGGACGGCATGGTTGGGGACATGTTTCAGACAGATGGTGGTTCAACTGTCTGGACAATTATTAAAAATGGGATTCCCGTCAGATTTAAGCAGGGCCCCGGAGGTAAGTTCTTCAACGGAAAAGAAAATGAACGATACGAGGGAGTTCTTCATACACTTGCAAAATGGATGACAGATGAAGAGCGATTGGACTTCTTGAGAAAATTTGGATGGCTTATCCACGATGCAGCAGTAAATGCTTATAGCGCAAAGTTTAAGCCGAAAAAGTAAGTAAATGACTGCCCGCTGGCGCACTGTGTAGAATCCTACATGGAACGCTGGCGGGCTTCTTTTTTTACCCCTGCCCGCATGAACCACAGACAGCACCTCGGAGTGAGCCGAAGTGCAGCTGTGGCTTATGCGGGCCTTTTGTTATGTGGTCAATGAGTTACAAAATCAGATTCCTAAACCATACAAAATCGCTTTCAGTTCCTTTACGGTGCGGGTAAGAATTTCCTGTTCCGTTGTATTGCAGTCTAAAAGCAGACGGTGAATCTCAGAATCTGCAGTAGATGCCGAGTGCGTCAGACTGTCTACGAGAAGGTCATCTGCAGATACATTCAGTGCATTTGCGATATCAACCAGGGTATCCAGGCTGGGACGGTTGATAGCAGTTTCGATAACACTGATGTGTTTACGGGTCATATTAAGTTGTTCACCGAGCGTCTCCTGTGTGATACCAATTTGTTTGCGGGCATTTGAAATACGCTTGCCCAAGGCTTCATAGTCAATAGCCATGTGTTCCTCCTTATGTTTTCCCGCATAAGGCTGGTACGATTATCCCGCAGAGAAAAATACATAGCAACTGAATATGAGAGATTTTTAAGACCGCAAAATGCCACACCCCTATCTGCTGTGTGGTCTAAGGCCATTTTGCTACCTACTATGTAGCAAAACATGGAACGTGCTACATGATAGGTAGCAGTCAAAATGTCATGCAGCTCTTATAATATAAATGTAGGAAAAGACTGCAAATGAAAGGTAAAGGGAATGACAGGCAAAGAGGAAACAGGAATTTTCACATTATATAGTGATGTAGAAGCAACAGCTGTTCGCTGGCTGTGGTATCCGTTCATTGCAGTCGGGAAGATCACATTGCTGCAAGGCGACCCCGGCGATGGAAAGTCTACCATGATGATGAATCTGATTGCAGAATTATCAAAGGGTGGAACTATGCCGGATGGAAAGTCTATTGGAATGCCCCAGAAAGTTATTTACCAGTGTTCGGAAGATGATGCTTCAGACACCATCAAGCCGAGATTGGAAACGTGTGGAGCAGATTGCAGGAATGTGGCTTTTATAAATGAAGAAATGAATAGTGGCTTGACGCTGGATGATGAACGTATCAGAAAGGCGATTATACAATTTCGTCCAAAGTTGGTGGTCATTGACCCGATACAGGCATATCTGGGAAGTGATTCTGACCTTCAGATTGCAGGCAGGGCGAGAAAGCTGATGCAGCGTCTTGGAATATGGGCATCTGCGTATGACTGTGCAGTTGTATTGATTGGTCACCTCAACAAGAAAGAGGGGACAAAAGATCTGTACCGGAGCATTGGTAGTGTGGACGTTGTGGCAGCAGCCAGAAGTGTTCTGCAGATGGAGCATGATCCGGGAAACAAAGACATTCGCATTGTACGACAGATAAAAAACAATCTGGCTCCATCTGATGGAGAGATTCGTTTCTCAATAACGGCCGAGGAGGGTTTTCGATGGCTGGAGTGCAAGATTCCAACTGACCCGGAAGCAGAGTCAGAGCCTCCGAAGTTTGAATCAAAGTCTGAGAAAGCCGCATACCTGATAAAAAAGCTGCTTTCCGAAGGCGATATGAGAGCAAGAGAAATCTATATGCGGATGAGTGACGAAGGCATCAGTCGCAGGACAGCAGAAAATACGAAAAAAGAACTCGGCATCCGAAGTTATCGGAAGATGCGCCAGTGGTTTTGGAGCATAAAGCCGGAAGAATGAGAGGAAGTACATGGGAAACAGTGGAACAGAGTCGGTAGACCGCAAGCAGAAAATCAGAGACAGGTATAAGGGAGTGGATGCTTCTGAATTGGAGGTCATCCCGGCAAAGGCAGTGGAGGGGCTTGGAGAAAGTACCTCTATTCGGCGTGTTGCGGCTTATGTCCGTGTTTCCACTGACAATGACGAGCAGACTTCATCCTATGAACTTCAGAAAAATTACTATACTGAGTACATAAAGGCACAGCCGGGATGGGAGTTCGTTGGAATTTACGATGATGAGGGCATCAGCGGAACTTCGCTGGAGCACCGCAAAGGAATGCAGCAGTTGATTGAAGACTGTAAGTCAGGAAAGATAGACTTGGTCCTTACAAAGTCCATCGCCCGTTTTGCCCGAAACATTGTGGACTGCCTTTCGGTCATTGAAACGCTGAAAAATCTTGACCCGCCCGTGGGTGTGAAATTTGAGGCCGACAATATTTATACACTGGACAGCAATGGCCGTATGATTCTGACCATTCTGGCATCTGTGGCGGAGGAAGAATCTCATTCCAAGTCGATTATTATGAACTGGTCTATTGACCGGCGGTTCAGTCGAGGTCTGTTTTTGACGCCGGCATTGTTGGGATATGATCAGGACGAGGATGGAAATCTTGTGGTAAATGAAAGTGAGGCACAGACGGTTAGGGTCATTTATTACCTGTATCTGAATGGCTTTTCCTTTACCGAGATTGCAGAGCTTCTGACCGAGTATGGACGTAAAACCAAGCTGGGAAATACCGAATGGAATCCGGGTACGATAGCCGGCGTCATTGCAAATGAACGCCACTGTGGGGATGTGCTGGCAAGAAAGACTTTCACGCCGAACTTTCTTACACATAAGTCAAAGAAAAATAACAATGACCGGACGCAGTATCGACAGAGGGACCACCATGAGGCGATTGTGTCCAGAGAGGTTTATAATGCAGCCAATCATCTGAGGGCATCCCGCAACTATACAAGAAAAAATAGGCCGTTGCCAGTTCTGAGTGTGGTGGATGATGGTATTCTTCGAGGATATGTGCCTTTTGATAAGGACTGGACTGGTTTCTCGGCAGAGGAATACCGGGAGGCTTCTGAAAGTGTAATGCAGGAAGAGCAAGAGAATAACGCAGAGGTCATGAACCGACTGAATCTATCGGGATATGAGGTGGTACGGGCTCAGTATTTTTCTACACTGCAGAACCCGGCAATGACAATCTCCAATGGTAAGCTGCGGTTCAATACTTCCTGTCTGAAAAAGTTTGAAGATGTGGAGTATGTGGAACTGCTTCTGAACTCGGTTGACCGCTGTGTTGCGATTCGGCCATGCGAAAAGGGCAATCCGAATGCTATTCACTGGGGAAGGCTGAAAGAGGGCCGCTGGTGTGCAAGCACACTTGGCTGCCGTGGCCTGGCTAAGACACTTTTCGACATTATGGAATGGGAAGAGGGTTTGAAGTATCGTTTCCGGGGGCAGTTTGTGGAACAAGGGAACAATAAGCTGATGCTTTTTGAACTGGATGAGCCGGAGATGATCAAAATAGAGGAAATCGTTCTGCCACCGAAAGAAGAGGAAGCCGAGGAAAAAACGGTCAAACAGACGATTTACATTTTCCCACCAGAATGGGCGGGAACTTTTGGACAGCCAATCACAAGTATTGCACAGGTTGGCATTTTGCAGCAGGAGCATTATGCAGGAAACTGGGATGTACTCCGGCCGGCAGCAGAAATTAAAGAAATGAATACATTTACCGCAGATGGTCTGAATGCATTGCTCCATGAGGCGGAAGAAATAATGGAAGGATGGACCGACACGAATGAATGAGGAACACACAAGCATTGCCCCATCAGCGGAGCAGGCAGAAAATGAAAGAGATGCACGAGCGGAGGAATTACAGAGTACCTTTTCGTATGATGGATATCAAGTTGTGCGAAAGGAGTTGTTTGCACATCTTCGTGATCCTGCAATCGTAATCCGTAAGGATAGTATCACATTCAACACAGCCTGCATCACAGGTCTGGAGGATGTGGTTTATGTACACGTCATGTTCAATAACGATTTGAAGCGTATTGTTGTGCGTGGGTGCGATGAAAACGACAAGGATGCTCTGCGCTGGTGCATTGCAAAGCCGGATAAGCGTAAGAGCAGGAAGATGAGCTGCAAGCCCTTTGCGGAACTGGTCTATAAAGAAATGGATTGGGATAGTGAATGCAGATATAAGGTGCTGGGGTACAGGATTACCTTTGAGGGGGAAACTCTGTATGTTTTTGACCTGCTTGTGCCAGAGATTTTTCATGATGGGCAGAAGCGAAAGAAAGGAACAGTGGCAGAACAGCCAGCTGATCAGGAGACTAAGCCTGTGAATACTCGGAAGGGATTTTACCCGGATGATATTGCAGGTACTTTTGGCGTGCCTGTAGAAGAACATCTAAGAGAATCCGAAGTCCGGCAGATGGATGGCTATGTATCAATGGGAGTTTTGACAGGAAGGACAGTCCCCGATACCGGGCTTGATTAAAAATGATTTTACAATACCAAGGGGGAAGTGCGCCCTTTTTTGGAGGTGAGAAGATTGCAGGAAAAAGAACAGAAATGGTACTCCGGGATGCTGGGAGTGACATTCAATGCGGAGGAAGGACGAATCACCATCTTCCGCAGCACACTGGAGGCACTTGGATGGCCGACACATTACCGATTTCTGTACAACAGGAAGATGGGACAGATTGCAGTACAGGCATGTAAGGCAGAGGATGCCGGGGCGCATCGGGTGACAAGGCTGAATGAAACAAACAGCTGCGAGATTAAATGTGTGGCTTTTTCCAGAATGATTTATCGAGATGCACGTTGGAGCATGAAAAGGTCATACAGGCTGGTTGGAAGATTATTCTCCGAACAGAACCTTGTGAGTTTTCCTGTTTCAGATGCGATTCCGATAGAAAACGGAAAAATGATGGACGAGGCTGTAAGCCCCACAGTTGCCCCACGTCGGGCAGAAGCCAGCCCATTGCAAAACAATCCCAGTTCGGCAGTAAAAGCCAACAGAGGGGCTGTCTGAGGGGCGTGTGGGCAAGGCGGCAGAGAGCCGGGAATTAAGCTGCCAGCTTGGTTAGAATCCAGCCTGCTACGGAAACGCAGCCAGCAGGATAGGAAATGCCGGGGCAGGGAAATAAGTGATTTTTCTCACTTATCTCAATAAAAAAGTGATTATAATCACTTGTATAGAAATGGTAAATAAGTGAGTTTTTCTGTCACCCCATGATAATTACATAAAACGAAATAAGTGAACATAATCACTTATGAACCCAGAAAAGTGAATAAAATCACTTATAAGCGAAAAAGTGAGCTTTTTGAAAATTAAATAGAAAAATGAATCTCTTGGAGCTACTGATCTGATGGTCGGTAGCTCTTTTCTTTTTGCCTAAAAATGAGTGGAAAAACCGAAAATGTACCTACATAAGACGAAAAATGGACATTATACTCCACCATGTTGCTATTTTTCCGGCGAATTAGAGGTGGTGGAAGGCATACGGAATAATGGCTGCGGCTAATTCTTTTACACGGAATAATTCTCCCTGACCACAAAAGATGGTCGTATAATTTCCTTTGCCGAGAAAATGATCAAACATCCGCAATACACTGTCATAGTTTCCAACAGCAGAATAAAAGCCACAGGTGGAAATCAGAACATGTCTTTTACCTTCCATATCATATCTGGAGTCATGACTTCCGCTTCCGTATCCGTTCTGTTTTGAACTCATAAAAGGAAGGCTCATAGGAAGCTGACGGTCGATCAAATTCTTTAAGATACCTGGGACATTAAAATAGTACAGTGGAAAAGACCACAGAATAAGATCAGCATCAATCAGTTTTTCAATAACCTTTTGCATATCATCCTTGATACAGCATATGCCAGGCGTTTTCTGCCAGCACGCAAAGCATCCTTTACACGCAGCTATATTCATTGAAGCTACATGGAGTTCATCGATGGAGATGCTTTCTTCATCATCCGTACATCCATTTTTAAATCCTTCAATAAAACTGTATGCAAGCTTTAATGAATTACTTCTTTTACCTTTAGGACTCCCATTGATCAGAAGTATCTTCATGCTTTCATCCCTCCACATTCATACATAAGATGTTGGGGTCAAAAGGTATTTTGACCCCTATGATACACGGATTGCTTCGCATTTCATGCTCTCGCAATCCTAAAACACCTCAAATCCGCTCATTTTTCTACGAAAAATGGCTACTTTTCGGTGTTTTGCGGGTCAATAAGTCATGCTTTTTCATGCAAGCAAGAAACGCATGACCTTTTGACCCTTGTATCATACATAATAATAAAGTATAAGAGGTGCTTACAAAATCCGCAACCTGAATTTCGCAAAATTGTTGTAAAGTATTATGGAAAAGTGATATTATGATCTAATGAGGAAACAGCAGGAAAAATTAAGTGAGGAGCATTTATGGGATATGATCCTCAGTTATCAAAACATAACGTTTAAAACATATTCCGGTTTGTCGTTCACCTATGAAGTGCGAAAAGGAAGAAATGGTGAATATACAAAAGAACTTTGGATTGACCGCAGGGAAAAAAGTAAAAGTCTGGCCTGGAGTTCGGTGAGGCTGGCATTTCATAATATAAAGCAGACAGGAGAAATAGTTGAAAGGCCAAAGGCTCTTGGAGATATCAGGGGCGTCACCTACATTTATGGAATGTTTTATCGATTTGGACTGATTGATGTACCGGATAAAGTGAAAGAAAAAATGAAGGAAGTATGAAACAACAGAAATTATTAAGTCTGATCCGTCAGGCGATACAAGATTACAACATGATAGAAGACGGAGACAGGATCGCGGTAGGTGTTTCCGGCGGCAAGGATTCCCTGACTCTGCTTTATGCGATGAAGCTGCTGCAGGGATTTTACCCGAAGAGGTTCGAATTATCTGCGATTACCTGCAATGTAGGATTTGAAGGGATGGATTTTACGGGCGTAGCAGAGTTTTGTAAGCACCTGGAGATTCCTTATGAGCAGGTTGATACAGAGATTGCCCGGATCGTATTTCAGGAGAATAAGGATATAAGACCGTGTTCTTTGTGTGCAAAGCTTCGGAAGGGTGCGATGTATCAACGGCTGGGAGAGCTTGGAATCAATAAGATGGCATATGCACATAATAAGGATGATTTTATAGAGACAGCATTGATGTCATTGATCTATGAAGGCCGGTTCTATGCGTTTCCACCGGTGACAAAATTGCCGGAAGCGGGAGTGACGGTGATCCGTCCGATGATGTATGTTCCGGAGCGAGGTGTAGCGCACTTTGTTGCAGACCAGGGAATCCGTGTGGTTAAGAATACGTGCCCGGTAGATGGTTCAACAAAAAGAGCGTATGCAAAACAGTTGATGGAGCAGATCAACAGGGAGACGCCAGGGGCGAAGGACAGGATCATGCATGCAATCGTGAACGGAAGGTTCCCGGACTGGCCACTGTAGTGATGGGAAAGTGATTAAGAAAATGCATTTTTTACTTCCCTATTTCGCCTATCTGTGTTACACTAACGAATGAGTTATTTAACTTTTTTGTAACAATTACGAAAGTGATAGGCTCATTGAAAAGGGAAAACAACATGGAAATGTATATAACTATTTGTAGAGAGGGATGCAGATAGTTACTGTTCACTCCCGTGTCAATCACTTCGCTGATTGACACGGAGGATGCATGTTTTGGCTTGAATGCATCTCGCCCCATCGCCAAAGGCGATTTAAAATGGCGAGATGCGTTGCTGGTCGCACATCGTGTGAACAGTAACTGCAGATAGTTAATAGGAGGAATTATTTATGTGTGGAATCGTAGGATTTACAGGAAATCATCAGGCAGCTCCGATTCTGTTGGACGGATTGTCTAAGCTGGAATACAGAGGATATGATTCAGCAGGTCTTGCAGTGCGTGACGGAGAGCATCTTGCACAGGTTGTTAAGGCGAAGGGACGTCTGAGTAATCTTTCAGAGAAGACAGACAGTGGTAAGGCACTCAAGGGAACTTGCGGTATCGGTCATACACGCTGGGCGACTCATGGGGAGCCAAGTCAGATCAATGCACATCCGCATGTATCCGGAAACTGTGAGAGAAGTGGATCCGGTACAGTTGAGTCTGAGGTTGTCGGAGTACATAACGGTATTATCGAAAACTATACCGAGTTGAAAGAGAAGCTGTTAAAGCATGGTTATACATTCTACAGTGATACAGATACAGAAGTAGTGATCAAACTGGTTGACTACTATTATAAGAAATATAATTTAGGACCGATTGATGCGATTGCCAAGACTATGGTTCGTGTACGTGGTTCTTATGCACTTGAGCTGATGTTCAAGGATTATCCGGGAGAGATCTGGGTTGCCAGAAAAGACAGCCCGATGATCATCGGTATTGCAGATGGCGAGACTTATGTTGCGTCTGATGTACCGGCAATCCTGAAATACACAAGAAATGTATACTATATCGGAAACCTTGAGTTTGCAAAGCTTGTTCCGGGAGAGGCTCATTTCTATGATCTTAATGGTGACGAGATCGAGAAAGAGACAACAGAGATCAAATGGGATGCAGAGGCAGCAGAGAAGGCCGGTTTCGAGCATTTCATGATGAAAGAGATCTATGAGCAGCCGAAAGCAATCCGTGATACTCTGAATTCTGTTGTGAAAGACGGAGTGATCGACTTTACGGATATTGATATTACAGAGGAAGAGATTAAGAAATACAGCCAGATTTACATTGTTGCGTGCGGTTCTGCATGGCATGTAGGAGTTGAGGCTCAGTATGTGATCGAGGAGCTGGCTCAGATTCCGGTTCGAGTAGAGCTTGCATCTGAGTTCCGTTACCGTGAGATGCCGCTTGTGAAGGATGGTCTGGTTATCGTGATCAGCCAGTCCGGAGAGACCGCAGATACATTGGCAGCTATGCGTATGGCGAAAGATAAAGGACTTGCTACACTTGCAGTTGTAAATGTAATCGGAAGCAGTATTGCCCGTGAGGCAGATAAGGTGTTCTATACACTGGCAGGACCGGAGATTTCGGTTGCTACAACAAAGGGATACAGCGCACAGCTTGTAGCTCTTGATTGTATTGCAGTTCAGTTCGCGAAGGTGAAAGGGCTGATCACAGACGAGCAGTACAGCTATTACATTTCCGAGCTTCAGACAATTCCGGAGAAGATTGAGAAGATTCTTCAGGATAAGGAGAGAATCCAGTGGTTCGCAGCCAAATATGCGAATGCGCATGACGTCTTCTTTGTAGGTCGTGGAGTGGACTATGCAGTATGTCTGGAAGGAAGTCTGAAACTGAAAGAGATTTCTTATATTCATTCTGAGGCTTATGCGGCAGGTGAGTTAAAGCATGGAACAATCAGTCTGATCGAGGACAATATTCTCGTAATCGGAGTTCTGACACAGAGCAAGCTGTATGAGAAGACAGTCAGCAATATGATGGAATGTAAGAGCCGTGGCGCATATCTGATGGGTGTGACAAACTATGGCAATTATGAGATGGAAGACAAGGTAGACTTTACCGTCTATGTTCCGAAGGTGGATGAGCACTTTATGGGAAGCCTCGCAGTGATTCCGCTTCAGTTACTTGGATATTATGTAAGTGTTGCGAAAGGTTTGGATGTAGATAAGCCGAGAAACCTTGCAAAGAGTGTAACAGTAGAATAAGAATATGATGAATCAGGCAGGTCGGGAAAATGAATCCGTCCTGCCTGATTTTGGCAAGAGCCAGAAACAGCACCGCATCTTCCCACTGTTCTGGCTCTTGTTTTATATAGGAATTATTATCTAGGCATATCCCACTTTGTATGATCTGTATGAAGTAGCATATGAGATTTGTGTGACAATGGTTTCTCAAGGAAATCGTTGTACAATTTCATAACATCCTGGTTCTCATGGGAGAAACGGATCTTTGCGTTCTTGTCAAGGAAGTAGAGGTTTGCACCGCGTGTGTGTGCAAGCTCTTCGCCGTCGTGGATCGGCTGGCCGCCTCCGCCGACGCATCCGCCCGGACAGGCCATAACTTCCACAAAGTCGTAGTGTACTTCACCGTGTTCAATTGCTTCAAGCAGTTTGCGTACATTTCCAAGACCACTGACAACAGCAGCACGGATCGTAGCATCACCGATCTGGACTTCAGCTTCTACAACACCCGTCTCAAAGGATGGACTGCGGACAATCTTAAATGCATCCGGATCCGGGTTACGTCCTGTTACAAGATAGTGTGCGGAACGAAGTGCAGCTTCCATAACACCGCCGGTAGCACCGAAGATAACACCGGCACCGGACCACTCTTTCATAAGCGGATCACATTCGCGGTCTTTCAGGATCTTTGGATCAATATGCGCAGCACGGATCATTCTTGTCAGCTCTCTTGTAGTGAGAACTGTGTCAATGTCATGTCCGGCATACTCGCCGTAGAAAAGTTCCATGTTGCGTTCACCTTTTTTTGCTACGCAAGGCATGACAGATACGGTGTAAATGTCTTCCGGAGCGACACCGATGGACTGTGCAAAATAAGTCTTCATAACAGCACCGAACATCTGCTGTGGTGACTTGGCTGTGGAAAGCTGTGGCACCAGATGTGGGTACTGTGATTTGATGAAACGGATCCAGCCAGGGCAGCAGGAAGTGAACATCGGACGCAACTTTAATTCTCCTTTGGTGAAGCGCTGCAGGAATTCATTTCCTTCTTCCATGATCGTAAGGTCAGCAGAGAAAGAAGTATCGAAGACGTAGTCTACGCCGATCTTTTTCAAGGCGTCCATGATCTTTCCGATTGTTGCTTCTTCTCTGGACAGGCCGAGAGCCTCTCCCCACGCGGCACGGACTGCCGGAGCAACCTGTGCAACCACCACTTTCTTCTTGTCAGCAATCGCACCCCATACATCCTCTGTATCATCACGCTCACGAAGTGCGCCGACAGGACAATGAGTGATACACTGTCCGCAGAGAGAACAGGAGACTTCATTGATCTTTTTATTTCCGTTTACATTGATCGTTGTTCTTGAACCTGTACTTGTAACATCCCAGATGTTCAGCCCCTGGATCTTGTCACAAATCTGGATACAGCGCATACATTTGATACATTTGCGTGAATCACGGATGAGTGGGAATGTCTTGTCCCAAGGTGTATCTTCAAAGCGTTCTTTGAACGGAAGATCAATCAGGTTCAGATCATTTGCAACCTGCTGAAGTGTACAGTTCCCGCTTCTGACGCAGGTTGCACATTTGCAGTCGTGCTGGGAAAGGATAAGCTGTACAGTCTGTCTTCTTGCAATGCGTACCTTCGGGCTGTTCGTGTAGATCACCATGCCTTCGGTTACGACGTTATTACAGGATGTGACCAGACGGTCTTTTCCTTCAATCTCAACAACGCAGACACGGCAGGCCGCAATCTCGTTGATATCTTTCAAATAACATAATTTCGGAATCGGAGTTCCAAGCTTTGCCGCAGCTTCCATGATAGTAGTTCCGGAAGGTACGGATATTTTCTGATTATCAATTGTAACATTTACCATTTTTCTTTCCGCCCCCCTTTGAAAATACCATAACCGAAATGATCGCAGCGCAGGCATCTGTGGGATTCCTGTTTTGCTTCGGCTTCTGTCATACAGTTTTCAACGCCTTCAAAGTCACAGACACGGCTGCATGCTTCGCGTTCTGTCAGTTCAACTCTTCCGCAAGGTTCGCGGTCGCTTAAGCGAGGTTCCGGAATCTCAACATCACAGCTGATGATATGGTGGAAACCAAGATATTCATCGATATTGGCAGCAACAACCTTTGCAGCGGCAATTGCCTTGATTACGGAAGCAGGACCGGATGCACAGTCTCCACCGGCGAATACGCCAGGGATATTGTCGAAACCGCCATAACGCTCTGTCATGATCTTACCGCGGGAAACCGGAACACCGGCTTCAGCGAAGTGTTCAGATTCGATATCCTGACCGATTGCAACGATGAGTGTCTGGCAAGGGATAAGGAAATCTTCTTCACCTGTCGGACAGACACTTGCACGACCGTCCTTGATCTTGCTGATCATCTGTGGTGTGACGTAGATACCTGAAACGTGTCCGTTCTTATCAGTCTCGATTCTGGATGGCGCTTTCAGTGTAAGTACTTCAATTCCCTCTGCAACTGCACCTTCGATCTCAGCCGGAAGAGCAGTCATATCTGCAGTACGGCGTCTGTAAACGATACTTACTTTTTTAGCACCGAGACGTTTTGCTGTGCGGACGGCGTCCATGGAAACGTTACCGCCACCGATGACAGCAACTTCCTGTCCGGTAAGATCAGGGCTCTTGTCTGCTCCAACATCACGAAGGAAGGACACAGCAGAGATGACGCCTTCTGCATGTTCGCCTTCGATACCAAGCTTCTTATCAGTGCTTGCACCGATGGAAATAAGAACAGCATCATATTCCTGGCGGAGACTCTGAATTGTGATATCTTTACCAATACGTTTTCCAAATTCTACCTGAACTCCTGTCTCAAGGATTGCCTGAATGTCTTCGTCAAGACGATCTTTCGGAAGTCTGTAGTTCGGGATTCCATAGCGGAGCATTCCGCCGAGCTTTGGAAGCATCTCGAATACGGTTGTCTGATGTCCCATCAACTGCAGGTAGTAAGCAGCACTGAGTCCACCAGGTCCACCGCCTACGACAGCGATACGCTTTCCGGTGGAAGGTGCGCATTCCGGTGGCGGAACCTTGCCTGCATAATCAGCGGCCATACGTTTCAGTCCACGAATATTGATGGCATCATCTACGATATTTCTACGGCAGCGGGCCTCACAAGGATGCTCACAAATAAAACCGCAGGTTGTCGGGAACGGATTATCCTTACGGATCAGACGGATTGCGTCAGCGTAACGGCCCTCTCCGGTCAGTGCGATATATCCAGGGATATCAACATGTGCAGGACAGAGAGAAACGCAAGGTACAGGCTGTGTATAGTGGCAGGTACAGCGTCCCTGACGGACATGTTCTTCATAATCTTCGCGACAGTCTCTTAAGCTCTTATGTACCATGGCACCGGCTTCATATCCGATCGGACAGTCAGATCCTTCGCGGATGGATTCAGACAATGTGTCAATCAGATCAAGTGTCTCCATTGTAGCAGTACCGTTCATAACATCTGTCAGAAGGTTCTTCAATTGCCACAGCCCAACGCGGCACGGGGTACATTTTCCACAGGATTGTGTCTGACACATCTCGATGAATGCACGAGTCATGTCAACCGGACATAATCCCGGAGGGCTGGATTCAATTCTGCGTTCCAGATCTTTGTACAACTCTTCAACGACGAGCTGGCCTTTGTCTGGACCTGGGATTTCAAGTCTACTCATTTTAAACCTCTCCTTTTACCATAACGTTCATTACTGACTGATTTTAAAATAGGAAATGTATTTGAAAAAACCTATCTTCAAACCAGTAAAGTTTTGTTTAGTAATATTCTACAAATAAATCTAAAAATTATCAAGAAAAGTTTAAAAAATGACAAGCTTGTTATTTGTTATACAAACAACAAGCTTGTCAAAAATAAACAAAAATATTCTAAAAAATATTGAGAAACAGCTAAAAAAATTAATTCATATAGCGGTAGCAACGAAAATGATAACAGAACGTTCACCTAAAAATATTTTAGATTCTACCGTAGGCATTGAATTTTTGTGAAAAAACTGACATTTAGGATCGCCGGTGTTGACCGCGACTTTCCATTTGTAATGTTCAGGAAGTTCCGGCAGAGTGAGTGTGACCGGAAACCATCCGGAATTTACAGCCAGATAAACAAGGTCTTCTTTTTGGGTTGCTTCATTATAGCCTGCGAATCGTACACAGACAACATGGCTGTCACCGGAGAAATTTGTCTCATCCGGAGTGAGCCCATGCGTGCTCATTGCCGGAATACCAAGATAGCTTGGTTCGAGATCCTTACGGATGACAGGGTGATCTTTGCGGAACCGGATCATATATTGAAAGAAATCGAACAGATCCTTATTTTTTTTGAGGAGACTCCAGTCCAGCCAGGAGATCAGGTTATCCTGGCAATAAGGGTTATTATTTCCATAACGTGTGTCTGCGAATTCATCACCGGAGAGGAACATTGGAGTTCCGCGGCTGCAAAGCAGAATGGCACAGGCATTTTTCATCAGTCGTTTCCGAAGTGCCAGAATGGCAGGATCATCTGTTTCGCCTTCTACGCCACAGTTCCAGCTGTTATTGTCGTCAGCTCCGTCAGTGTTCCCCCAACCGTTGGCTTCATTATGCTTCTGGTTATAACTGTACAGATCATAAAGCGTGAATCCATCATGACAGGTGAGAAAGTTGATGGAAGCATTTCCACCTCGGTAAGCAGGATCGTACAGATCAGGAGAACCTGTGATTCTTGCTGCAGCAGTCTGGGCAAGAAAGTCATCTCCTTTTAAAAAGCGGCGCATATCATCACGGTAGCGCCCATTCCATTCAGCCCAGCGCTTCCAGGAAGGGAAAGAACCGACCTGATAAAGTCCGCCGGCATCCCATGCTTCAGCAATCAGTTTTACATTTCCAAGGATCGAGTCGAATGCAAGGCTTCGCAGAAGCGGTGGTTGGCTTAGAGGGGTTCCGTCATCATTTCGCCCAAGAATGGAAGCGAGATCAAAACGGAATCCGTCTACACGGTATTCGATGACCCAGTAACGCAGACATTCCAAAATCATGTCTCGTACAACAGGGTGATTGCAGTTCAGTGTATTTCCACATCCGCTGAAATTATAATAATGTCCGTCCGGAGTCAACATATAGTAAATGTTGTTGTCAAAGCCTTTGAAAGAAAAGCACGGACCGAATTCATTTCCCTCAGCAGTGTGGTTGAAGACGACATCGAGGATCACTTCGATACCATTGTCATGGAGATCTTTGATCAGTGTCTTGAGTTCCAGTCCTTCGCGGTTATATTCCATAGAAGAACAGTAGCTTGTATTTGGTGCAAAGAAACTGACCGGATTATATCCCCAGAAATCAATAAGTTCATTTTCATCAATCAATCGTACATCACGCATCTCATCAAATTCGAAGATTGGCATTAGTTCAACAGCATTGACTCCAAGTTCTTTCAAATAAGGAATCTTTTCGCGCAGACCTTCGAATGTACCGTGGTGCTTGACACCGGAACTTTCATCCATGGTAAATCCGCGGACGTGTAGTTCGTAGATGATCAAGTCTTCCATAGGAATAGAATGGTGACGCTGGTCACCCCAGTCAAAGTTGGATTGTACCACACGGGCACGATAACCATGCTGGGCGTTATTTACATGCCCCCACTGGCTCTGTCCGGTGACGGCGCGCGCATAAGGATCCAGCAGGATTTTGTTTTTATCAAAACGGAGTCCTTTCTTTTCATCATAAGGACCATCCAATCGATAGGCGTACTCAAATTCTTCGATATCCAGATCAAAGACGATCATGGAATAGCAGAATCCGATCCTGTAACTTTCCGGAAATGGAATCACGGCGTAAGGTTCTTCGGCTTTGCGGTGAAACAGCAGAAGCTCGCAGGAGGTAGCTCCGTGTGTATGAATCGTAAAGTTGACACCACCCGGGATAGCGACTGCACCAAATTCACGGAAAAAGCCGGGACGGATCTGGAATCCATTGACAGTGTCAAGCGGCTTAAGTTGTTCGGATATTACTGGCATATAGGAAAACTCCTTTCTAATTGTATTCAAGTTAGAATGAATTAAGAATTAACATAAGTATAACACTTAGAAAAATAAAAGCATAGGTTCAGCCTATCATTCTTCAAGGAAATGTGCTACAATAATGTCATTGCGTTGCTGATCGTACATAGTGTGAGCAGTAACTCACTGTGTCAGAAAATGTCTGACGAAATGCGTAGCATTTTGGAGGTTGGCTCTGAACGGTTACATTATTTGTAGAAAAGAGGTTATGGTATTATGGCAGAAGAGCAGAAAACAGCAGGATGTTCAGAGGAATCCTGCGCCAGCTGTGCCAGTGCAGGAACGTGCACAAGTAAGAAAGTTGATATGCATGAACCGATGAACATGTATTCATCTATTAAAAAAGTGATCGGCGTTGTCAGTGGAAAGGGCGGCGTTGGTAAGTCACTCGTGACAGCATCCCTTGCAAGAATGATGAGAGCAAAAGGATATAATGTTGGTATCATGGATGCAGATATTACAGGTCCATCTATCCCAAAGATGTATGGACTTCATGAGATGGCAGTAGGAACTGAGCAGGGAATTCTTCCATGTGAAGCAGCAGATGGAACAAAGATCATGTCTGTCAATCTTCTTTTGGAAGACGAGGAAGCACCGGTTATCTGGAGGGGACCAGTGATCGCAGGTGTTGTAAAGCAGTTCTGGACAGATGTTATGTGGGGAGATCTTGATTATCTTTTCGTTGATATGCCACCTGGAACAGGTGATGTTCCGTTGACAGTATTCCAGTCTCTTCCGGTTGATGGCGTTGTGATCGTTACATCTCCGCAGGATCTTGTACAGATGATCGTGAAGAAGGCATATGGAATGGCGAAGCAGATGAATATTCCGGTTCTTGGAATTGTTGAGAACTACAGCTATGTGAAGTGTCCGGATTGTGGCAAAGAGATTAAAGTATTTGGAGAAAGCCACATTGATGAGATTGCAGAAGATCTTAATGTTCCGGTTCTCGGAAAGATGCCACTTGATCCGGCAATCGCGCAGATGGTTGAGGAAGAGAAGTTTTCTGAGGCAGAGAATCCATATCTGGAAGGATTCGAACTGTAAAGCAAGTTGAGTGTATGTAATGGGAGTCATGGAAGACAAGGTTGGGGGATCTTGTCTTTCGTGGCTTTTTTACGCGAGCAACGAGCAAAGTCCGTGCTCCTAAAAGAATAACAGAAAAGCACAAATTATAAATCACACAGGAGGAATTAACACATGATAGGCGAAAGAATAGAATTATGGCACAAAGAAGAATATCATTACCCTGCGGCGCATGGTTTTATCCCGATTATGGTCAGCTATATTCATGAGGATGAGCTGATGCATCCGGCGATGCTGGTTGTTCCGGGAGGCGGTTACAGACTTGTATCGCCTTCGGAAGCACATCTGGTTGCTATGGAATTTTATCAGGCCGGTTATAATGTGTTCGTCCTTGAATATACAGTGAATCCACTGGATGAAGCACCATTAAAGCTTCAGCCGCTGAAAGATATTTCCAGAGCAATGCGAATGATCCGTTTTCGTGCAGAACAGCTGCATATTTTATCGGATCAGATCGTGGTTTGTGGATTTTCAGCCGGAGGACATCTGTGTGCGAGTCTGTGTGTGCATGGAGTGGATATCGAGGATCCGGATGAAAAATATCAGAAGTTTTCAAACAAACCGGATGCCGCTGTGCTGTCTTATCCGGTAATTACTTCAGGAAAATATGCTCACAGAGATTCTTTTGTAGCTCTTTTAGGGAAGAATCCAACAAAGAAAGAGTTAGAATATATGTCAATTGAAAAGTATGTAACAAAAGAAATACCACCATGTTTTATCTGGCAGACAGCAACGGATGGAACCGTTCCGGTGCAGAATAGCTATCTTTTAGCCCAGAAATGTCTGGAAGAAGGAGTTCCATTTGCGCACCATGTATTTTCAGAAGGTGTACATGGAATGTCTGTTGCAACAGAGGATTGGCTGGAACGCAGAGGAAGACAGCCTTATACACAGGAGCAGCTTCGTATGCTTGCAGAAGCGATTCTTGCGGGAGAAACTTCATTTTCAAAGGAAAAGGGAGAAGAACTTCTTGTGCAAAATGGGATTGGAAGAACACAGCCACCGAAATGGACAGCAGAGCAGAAAGAAGAAATCCGAAAGACTCTGAAAGAAGTACAGATCTGGCCCAAACTGGCAGAGGAATGGCTGGAGAAAATAATTGATTACAAAGGAGAAACACGATGAGAATTCTATTGATCCGTCACGGAGATCCGGATTATGTAAATGACACATTAACAGAAAAAGGAAGACGTGAAGCGGCACTGCTTGCAAAACGTGCAGTATCTATGAATATGGGGGAATGCTATAAGTCTCCACTTGGAAGAGCGAAGGATACGGCGACTCCATGTCTTGAGGTAACTGGAAAAACAGCAGAAATATTGGATTGGCTGCAAGAGTTCCCGGCGCAGGTTGATTTGAATAAAAATCCGGAACTTGAAAAAGCATATCCCGATGTGAAAAAAGAAGGTGAGCATTTCCTGCCTAGAATTGCATGGGATATGGTTCCGGGGTATTGGACAGAACATGAAGCTTATATGGATAAAAATGCATGGCGTGAAACAGAAGTGGCGAAAAATTCTGATCTTGTAGAAGTATACGATCATGTGATTGAAGAATTTGATCGCTTTCTCGCAGAGCATGGATATGTAAGAGAAGGGGCGCATTATCGTGTGGAGAAAGAAAGTGATGAGACAGTGACATTTTTCTGCCATTTCGGAATCAGCTGCGTGCTGTTGTCCCATTTATGGAATGTATCACCATTCGTGCTTTGGCATAGTCTGGCTCTTGCACCGACTTCTGTGACAGAAGTAGTAACAGAAGAGAGAGAACAGGGAACGGCATATTTCCGAGGATTGAAAGTAGGAGATATCTCACATCTCTATGCAGGTGGAGAAGAACCGTCCTTCGCAGCAAGATTCTGTGAGACATATAGCAACAAGGAGCAGAGACATTAAAATCAAATGTCTCTGCTCCTTGCTTTATGGATTTTGGTATTATTAAACCACTTTCTGATAAGCAATTCGTTCTGTTCCATCCTCAACATATACGATTCCGCAATATTTGAATCCATTCTTATCTAACAGATGCTGCATTACGATATTGTCCCGGTGTGTATCAATACGGATGTTGCCGCATTGTTCCAAGGCCCAGTTCAGGCAGAAGGACGCTGCACCTTTTACATTTCCGGTGGAAGTGATGCGGTGGACGACTCCGTAACGGGAGTCATTGATCCATTCACCTTCGTAGATGCGCATATAAGTCGGATCAGCCCCTTCTTTATAATAGAAAGTAGCAATGATCTGATCCTGTTCTGTGCAGACATAACTGTTCCCCTCAGTGATGTCATCCAGAATCAACTGTGGAGAAGGATAAGTGTTTTCCCACTGAGAAGCATTTCCGTGAGTTGCCATGAATGTCCGTGCATGTTCATACATCTTAAGAAGTACTTCAAGCTCTTCAGGTTTTGTCTTTCTGATTTCCATAATATTCCTCTTTCATAAACTAAATATAGATACGCTAATGCACTATTATATCAAAAAACAGAACGTAACTCCATTGACAAAAATATAGAGAAAACATGAAACGAAATCGTTATCATAGAGGAAAAGTACCTAGAGTGAATTTTGAAAGAAAAAGAGGCTGTTTATTTGTCTGTAAATCAGACCGTACACATGGGGAAAATGTTCTTTTTACAGTACATTTTTACTGTATTAAAGTTCGTACAATTCCCCGTAAAATGGGCGTTTTTTCGTATATTTTGTACTAAATCGAATACAAAGCGATTTCCGATATTTATTCTCGATTTTACGCTTGTCATTTATTTAACACGGTGTTATACTATGCCCGTAAAACAATTACAAAACTATTTTAGGAAAGAATATAGGAGGATTTTTCAATGGCTAATTTTGAGCAGTGGGCTGGCTTCAAGGGAAGAAAATGGACACACTCTGTAGACGTGCGTGATTTCATCCAGGAGAACTACACACCATATGAAGGTGATGAGTCATTCCTTGAGGGACCAACAGAAGCAACAGACAAATTATGGGGAAGACTGCAGGAGCTTCAGAAAGAAGAAAGAGCTAAGGGCGGAGTTCTTGACATGGAGACAGAGGTTGTTTCCGGTCTGACAGCATATGGCCCGGGATATATCGATGAGAGCATGAAAGACCTTGAGCAGATTGTTGGTTTGCAGACAGACAAGCCGCTGAAGAGAGCATTCATGCCTTATGGTGGAATCAAGATGGCAGAGCAGGCTTGTACAACATACGGATACCAGCCAAGCGAGAAACTGCATGAGATCTTCACAAAATATCATAAAACACACAACCAGGGAGTATTCGACATCTACACACCAGAGATGAAGAAAGCTCGTCATAACAAGATTATTACAGGACTTCCGGATACATACGGACGTGGACGTATCGTAGGTGACTACCGTCGTGTTGCACTGTATGGTATCGACTTCCTGATCGAGAGAAAACAGTATGACTTCGAGCGTTATGCAAGACACGGCATGAAGGGTGAGGATTTCCGTCTTCGTGAAGAGCTTGCAGATCAGATCAAAGCTCTGAAAGAAATGAAAGAAATGGCTGCAGCTTACGGATTTGATATTTCACAGCCGGCTAAGGATGCTCATGAAGCAGCTCAGTGGCTGTACTTCGGATATCTTGCAGCAATCAAGACTCAGAATGGTGCAGCTATGTCTGTAGGACGTATCTCTACATTCCTTGATATCTATATCGAGAGAGACCTGAAGGCTGGAAAGATCACAGAGAAGGAAGCTCAGGAGATCATCGACCACATGGTAATGAAATTCCGTATGGTTAAGTTCGCAAGAATCCCATCTTACAACCAGCTGTTCTCAGGAGACCCGACATGGGCAACACTTGAGGTTGGTGGACTTGGACAGGACGGACGTTCTATGGTAACAAAGAACGACTATCGTTTCCTCCACACACTGAACAACATGGGACCTTCACCAGAGCCGAACCTGACAGTTCTTTATTCTTCAAGACTGCCAGAGAACTTCAAGAAGTTCGCTTCCCTGATTTCTGTAACAACAAGTTCTATCCAGTATGAGAACGATGATGTTATGCGTCCGGTATGGGGCGATGACTACAGCATCTGCTGCTGTGTATCTGCTACAGAGACAGGTAAAGAGATGCAGTTCTTCGGAGCTCGTGCAAACCTTGCTAAGTGTCTTCTTTACGCTATCAACGGTGGTATCGATGAGAAGAACAAAGTACAGGTAGGACCGGCTTACCAGCCAATTACTTCCGAGTACCTTGATTACGATGAAGTAATGGAGAAATATGACCAGATGATGGAGTGGCTGTCCAAGCTGTATGTTGATACACTGAACATGATTCACTACATGCATGATAAATACTACTATGAGGCAGCTCAGATGTCCCTGATCGATACAGACGTTAAACGTTCTTTCGCAACAGGTATTGCTGGATTCTCACACGTAGTAGACTCCTTAAGCGCTATCAAATACGCTAAGGTTAAAGTTGTCCGTGACGAAGATGGTCTTGCAACAGACTTCGAGATTGAGGGAGACTTCCCAAGATACGGTAACGATGATGACCGTGCAGATGAGATTGCTGTATGGCTTCTGAAGAAATTCATGCACAAACTGAACAAGTGCCACACATACAGACATTCTGTACCGACAACATCTATCCTTACAATTACATCTAACGTTGTATATGGTAAGGCTACAGGATCTCTTCCGGACGGAAGAAAGGCTGGAGAGCCACTTTCACCAGGAGCTAACCCGTCTTACGGCGCAGAGCAGAGCGGACTTCTTGCTTCTCTTAACTCTGTTGCTAAGCTTCCTTACGAGCTTGCACTTGACGGAATCTCTAATACACAGACAATCAACCCAGGTGCACTTGGACATACAGATGAAGAGCGTAAAGAGAACCTTGCTCACGTACTGGATGGATACTTCGATCAGGGAGCACATCACCTGAACGTAAACGTATTCGGTGTTGAGAAGCTGAAAGATGCTATGGAGCACCCAGAGAAACCTGAGTACGCTAACTTCACAATCCGTGTATCAGGATACGCTGTTAAGTTTATCGACCTTACTCGTGAGCAGCAGCTTGACGTTATCGCAAGAACTTGCCATGACCACATGTAATTTGTAATTCAGCCAAGCCATGCGAAGACAGACAGTAAAAGGATCGTGTAAGCTTGCTTACAAAGAGACTCTTTACTGGCTGGCTTCATAGGGCGCAGCCCTACAGCGAGAAGAAGCGGAGCGGATTCGAGCTGGGAGAGCAATGGCGTATAGAAATGCATAAATAAGCAGAAACTATATCAGGACGCAGTCATTTCACCATGCTGCGTCCTTTTTTCACAAGACCTGCAATTATAAAGAAATGCCAGAAGACAAATCTGAAGGTTGCAGAAGAATGGCAGGAAACTGCCGGAAAAAGAAGGAGAAATATATGTCAGAAGTAAAAGGATACATTCACTCAACAGAAAGCTTCGGTTCCGTTGACGGACCTGGCGTACGCTTTATCATTTTTGTAAGCGGATGTCCAATGCGCTGCCAGTTCTGCCACAACCCGGACACATGGAAGATGCAGGATGGCGAACTGAAGACAACAGACGAACTGCTTAAAACAGCACTTCGCTATAAAAGCTACTGGAAAGATAAAGGTGGTATCACAGTCAGCGGTGGAGAGCCACTGATGCAGATGGATTTCCTGATTGATCTTTTCAAGAAGGCGAAAGAACAGGGAGTTCATACCAATATTGATACAAGCGGAGCTGTATTTACAAAGGAAGAACCATTCTTTGGTAAACTGCAGGAGCTGCTGAAATACACAGATATGCTGATGCTTGACATCAAACACATTGATGATGAGCAGCATAAGATTCTCACGGGACAGAGCAACAAGAATATTCTTGAGTTTGCACGTTACCTGTCTGATATCAAGAAACCAATCTGGATCCGTCACGTACTCGTTCCGGAGCGCAGTGACAAGGATGAGTACCTGGAGAGACTCCATGATTTCATCGAGACACTGGATAATGTAGAGCGTGTTGAAGTTCTTCCATATCATACACTTGGTGCATATAAGTGGAAAGAACTTGGATATGATTACAAGTTAGAGGGAATCGATCCTCCGACACAGGAGAGAATTGAGAATGCAAACCGTATTCTTGAGACAGCGAAATATTTAAAATAAGATAAAAAAAGAACTCTGTTATGAGATGTATGAATCAATACATTCGCAACAGAGTTCTTCTTTTATAAATACCTTGCTTAAAATTTTCTCAGAAAGAAAAAAGTCACGATACACACGATTGCCTCGGTAACAGGAAGGCAGAGCCAGATACCTGTCATTCCAAAAAGTGCGGCAAGCAGGAACGCAATCGGCAGAATCAGTACAAGTCCACGCAGGATGGAAATGATGAATCCAGGTACCGGCTGATCAGAAGCACTTAAATAAGTCGCTGACACCATATTGATGCCTGAAAAGAACAGGCTTACAAAGTAAATGCGCATTCCTTCTGCTGCCATTGAAGTAAGCAGCGGATTCTTGTCTTTATTAAATAAGTCAGCAATCGGAACTGCAAAGACAAACACAACCAGATAGGCGATGAAAGCCATAAGTAATGCAGTGCTTAATGCATAACGTCTTACCTGGTGGCGTACAGGAACTCCATTTTTACCAGGGTGACTGCTAACAATCGGCTGTATGCCCTGTCCGATTCCGGTAAAGATCGCCACAAGTACGAGTGCGATATTAGCAAGGATACTGTATGCCGCAAGTCCGGTCGTTCCGCTGAATTTCAGAGTCAGCATGTTAAAGACAAGAATTACGATGCCGGAAGATAATTCAGCGACAAGAGAAGAAACTCCAAGCCGGCAGATATCTATAGCAGTTTTCAGATGTATCCTTGTTTTTACCAGATGAAACTGATTCTTCTTTTTCCAGAAATGCATGGACAGAATACTCATTCCAACCAGTGGAGCGGTTGCAGTAGCCAGTGCAGCTCCGGTCATGCCAAGCTGCATAGGATAGATGAAAATGTAATCCAGCACAATATTTGTCAGACTTCCAACAAGCATTGCAGTCATTGAAAGCCGCGGTTCTCCATCATTTCTGACAAAACAATTCAACAGATTGTTGCATAAAAACAGCGGAGAAAACATGAGCAGGATGCTGATATATGGAATTGCATGCGGCAATGTAGTTCCGTCGGCTCCGAGTAAGACACAAAGAGGTCTTGCAAAAAACAGTCCGATGCTGAAAAAGAACAGCATAGCTACAAATGCAAGCTGAAGTGCCTGGGTGAAGATCGTGCGATGAATCTCACTGTCAGCTCTGCCGGAGGAAAGCGAGTATCGCGCAGCAGCACCCATGCCAATCATCAGCCCTGTTCCGTTTAACAAGCTGAAAGCAGGAAGAACCAGATTAAGCGCAGCAATCGCATCCGAGCCGATTCCCCGGGCAACAAAAAATGTATCGGCAAGGATATAACAAGAATATCCGATCATGCCGAGTACATTTGATGAGACATATTTAACAAAGAGTGGAAATACATGTTCCCGGGCAGTTGAAGTAATTGAGTTGGATGACATAATTACAAATTCCTTTCTGTATTTTCAGAATGCGTATAATACCATAGAATTTTGAGAAAATCAAATCTTTCTTTCTTATGAAAATAGAGGTAAAATAAAAATGTTATGTCTACGGTATTTACAATCCCTGAAAAGATGGTTTACTTATTATAACATAGAACGAAGAAAGGAAACATATATGAATAAAAAAGAAGTACTTGAGATCCGTAAGCAGTTCTCACCGAAAAACTGTGCGATTACGAAAATCTGTGGCTGCTATGTGGATTATGAGAAGAATAAAAAGATGGAGTCAAAAGACGCATTTCTCGCACTTCCGGAGGAAGAAGCATTTAAGTATTTTGATATTTTTAAGAAGACACTTTCCGGAAGTATCGGAAAGAATATGCTGAATATGGAGTTTCCACTGGATGCAGAGATGCCGGGCGGAACGCAGGAATTTCTGTTGAAGCTTCGTGACAGCCGTCTCGAAGACGATATGCTTCTGGAAGAATTCTATGACAAAGTTATTGCAACGTATGAGTATGCGGAGAATTATTACATTATTTTGATCCATGCAGCATACGATGTTCCTGGAAGAACATCCGATGATCTTGAGATGGATGATGCTTCAGATGAAGTATATCAGCATATACTGATGAGCATCTGTCCGGTCAGTCTGTCAAAGGCAGGGCTTAGCTATAACGCGGAAGAGAACTGTATTCAGGACAGAATCCGTGACTGGATCGTTGATAAGCCGGACAAAGGATTCCTCTTCCCGGCATTCAACGACAGAAGTACTGATCTTCACAGTGTGCTTTATTACACGAAGAAATCAGAAGATCTTCAGCCGGAGATGATCGACCAGCTTCTTGGTGCGAAGATGCCGATGTCTGCGGACACACAGAAAGAGACATTCCAGATGATTATTGAAGATACATTGGGAGAAGATGGTGATTACGAGACTGTCCGCAACATTCACGAGACATTGAATGATATGATCGAAGAACACAAAGAAGAACCGGATCCGCTGACATTGGATAAAACGGACGTGAAGAAGATTTTCGAGCAGAGCGGTGTGCCGAATGAGAAGATGGAGAACTTTGAGAAGAACTTCGAAGAAAATGCAGGCGAGAAAGCAACGCTTCTGGCAAGTAATATCGCAGAGACAAGAAAGTTCAATATCGAGACACCGGATGTTGTGATCAAAGTAAATCCGAACAGAATGGATCTTGTAGAGACAAGAATGATCGACGGAAGACAGTGCCTTGTGATTCCTGTGGATGACCACATTGAGGTTAATGGGATCAATGTCAGAACGATGAAGGTAAAAGGCGTTGCAGGACCGAAAGCAGGTGGTTCTGGTGAAGCTGTGGAAAATGCAGAGGATGATGTTGTTCCGTTTGATGAAGATTAATTGACGGGGAATGAAATAGAGAAAACGTACAAAGAGGATTCCTGCCTGAAAATATTTCCATTTATTTAAAATGAAATATTTTCAGGAGGGAATCCTCTTTGCAGTCTTCTTTGAATAAAAACAGGTAGAAGAATAGTAACCTTAGATGATCGTATACTGCATCAGTTCATAGTGCAGTTTACAACCTTCTACAATCTCAGCCGGGAGCAGTGCTCTGGCTACGAGTTTTAACTCTTCATCCGGAAGATCAACTCTTCTTAAGTGTGCATAATCTCCGTCGATCTGTTCTACGATATAATCACATACTAACATTTTAAAATCTCCTTTTAAACACGATATAGTATTAGAAATATTTTATCATGAATTATAAAAAAGTAAAGAATAAAGGTGAGTTTGTAAGCGAACGATGTGATGAGAAGATAAAAAGTGCCAAAAACAGACAGTTGTAGATTTATCCTTCGTGTATTATAATATTGCATACCGACTAAACAGGTCTGAGAAAGGTTGGGGATTACAGACATCTGTGAATTAGGACCGAAAAATAGTATTGGAGGATTCTTCCTATGAAAAAATCTAGTTTTTTCAAAAGCCTGCCATTTAAACTTCTGGTAGGTGTTGTGATCGGAATTCTTGCCGGACTTGCTCTTAATGCAAATGACGGGACAGGTTTGACAAATGCAATTCTGAACATTATTGTAACTTTGAAATATGTTCTAGGACAGATTATTTCATTCTGCGTTCCGCTGATCATCATTGGATTTATCGCACCGTCCATTACAAAGATGGGAAATAATGCATCGAGATTACTTCTGCTTGCAGTATGTATTGCATATGTATCTTCTGTTGGGGCTGCGTTATTCTCTACAGCAGCAGGATATGCGCTGATCCCGCATCTTTCTATTGTGACAGATGTAGATGGACTGAAAGAACTGCCGGAGATGGTGTTTGAACTTTCTATCCCACAGATCATGCCGGTTATGAGTGCACTTGTATTTTCTATTATGATCGGACTTGCAGCGGCATGGAATAAGGCAAAATTAATCACAGGAATGTTGGAAGAATTCCAGAAGATCGTGCTTTCCATCGTGTCAAGGATTTTGATTCCAATCCTTCCGTTATTTATTGGATTCACATTTTGTTCTCTGGCATATGAAGGATCCATCACAAAACAGCTTCCGGTATTCCTTAAGGTTATCATTATTGTTATGATCGGACATTATATCTGGATGGCACTTCTTTATACAATCGCCGGCGTTTATTCAGGAAAGAATCCACTGGAGGTTGTAAAGCATTACGGACCGGCATATCTGACAGCCGTTGGAACAATGTCTTCCGCAGCAACACTTGGAGTTGCTCTGCAGTGTGCAGGAAAGGCGAAACCATTAAGAAAAGATATGGTACAGTTTGGAATTCCGTTATTTGCTAATATCCATCTGTGTGGATCTGTACTCACAGAAGTGTTCTTCTGTATGACAATCTCACAGATTCTGTATGGAAAACTTCCGTCAATTCCAACAATGCTTCTGTTTTGTATACTTCTTGGAGTATTTGCAATCGGTGCACCGGGAGTTCCGGGAGGAACAGTTATGGCATCCCTTGGACTTATCACAGGAGTCCTTCTGTTTGATGATGCGGGAACAGCACTGATGCTTACAATTTTCGCACTTCAGGATAGTTTTGGAACAGCTTGTAATGTGACCGGTGACGGAGCACTTACGCTGATTCTTACAGGATATGCGGAAAGACATAAGATTCCGGAGAAGTCAGATGAGATGCGGAATATTGAATTTTAATAATTGATTTTAAGGACAGCTATTATAGTTGTCCTTTCTTTTTGCCAAAACATTGAATTTTAGTACTATTCTGTGGTACAATCGTTTGGTATAAAAAAAGTAATCGTCTGGTTGATATTTGCAAGGGGAATGTGGATATCAACAGCATTTTCAGATTGAGAGGTGAAAAAAATGGGATTTACACATTTTGATGAAAAAGGAAAGGCCATTATGGTGGATGTGACGGAGAAGCAGGACACAGTCCGGGAAGCAACCGCCACGGGAAAGATCACGGTGAATGAAGAAGTGTTCCGTGCTGTCAAAGAAGGAACTGCAGGCAAAGGGGATGTACTTGGAGTTGCGACAACAGCAGGGATTATGGGAGCAAAGAGGACATCGGATCTGATTCCGATGTGTCACATTCTTCCGATCACAAAGTGCAAGGTAGAGTTCGAGATGGTTGAGAGTGAACTTGCAATTTATTGTAATTGTACGGTACGTGTGACCGGGAAGACAGGCGTTGAGATGGAAGCTCTGACAGGAGCAAGTGTAGCACTTTTGACAGTTTACGATATGTGCAAAGCGATGGATAAAAAGATGGAAATTGGGGAAATCTATCTGGTCAGAAAGAGCGGCGGTAAGAGTGGGCTGATCAACAATGGATATAAGAAGGAAAGAAAAGAAGGCGAAAAGTAAAGTGGAAAAGAAAGAACAAAGATGGAAAGCAGCGGTAGTGACACTGAGTGATAAAGGATATGCAGGAGAGCGGGAGGACAAGAGTGGACCGCTTCTTTGCGGTATGTTAGAAGAGGCAGGATATGAAGTAACAGAAGTAAGGCTTCTTCCGGACGAGCAGAAGATGATCGAACAGTGCCTCTGCGAACTTGCAGATGAGAAAAAAGTGGATCTGATCGCAACAACCGGAGGAACAGGTTTTGCACCGCGTGACTGCACACCGGAAGCGACACTTGCCGTGGCGACAAAGAATGCACCTGGAATTGCAGAGGCGATGAGACTGGCTTCACTTCAGGTAACACCAAGAGCAATGCTAAGCCGTGGCGCTTCTGTGATCCGTAATCAGACATTGATCATTAATTTTCCGGGAAGTCCGAAGGCTGTAAAAGAGAATCTAGAAGCAGTACTTCCATCTCTGGAACATGGTCTTGCAATTCTTACAGGAAATGCAAGTGAGTGTGGAAAACCAGTTTCTGAAGGAAAGTAAAACAGTAATGTAAGAGATAAATAATATGAGGTATGTAAGAGATGATCGATCAATATGGAAGAACAATAGAATATCTGCGTATCTCTGTGACGGATCGTTGTAATCTGCGCTGTGTCTACTGCATGCCGGAAGAGGGCATTGAGCAGCTGCCGCATGAACAGATTCTGACTTTTGATGAGATTGAGAGAGTATGCCGGATCAGTACAGAACTTGGGATTTCAAAGATTAAACTGACTGGTGGGGAACCGTTGGTGAGAAAAGGATTGCCGGACTTATTGGGGAAAATTAAGAGAATTTCGGGGATCGAACAGGTGACATTGACAACAAACGGAATTCTTCTTAAAAATCAGTTGGACGAGTTGATGCGTCAGGGGCTGGATGCAGTGAATATCAGTATTGATACATTGGATGAAACGTGTTACCATACAGTGACAAGATGTGGGGAATTAAATCAGGCACTGGAAGGACTGCAGGCAGCACTCGAATATCCGAATCTGCGTGTGAAGTTAAATTGTGTGCCGATGAATCAGTCAGAAGAAGAGTATATTCAGATGGCAGAGTATGCAAAGGAGCATCCGGTAGAGGTTCGTTTTATAGAAATGATGCCGATCGGGATGGGAAAAGCCTGTCAGGGAAAATCAAGAGATGAGCTTCTGGAACTTTTAGAGAAAGCATTAGGAAACGCTGAACCGTATGAAAAACATTTGGGGAATGGTCCGGCAGAGTATGTGAGCTTTTCGGGATTCCAGGGCAGAATTGGATTTATCAGTGCAGTGAGTCACAAGTTTTGCGATTCCTGCAACAGGATCCGGCTCACAGCGGAAGGATATCTGAAACTTTGTCTACAGTATGAAAGTGGAATTGATTTAAGAAAACTTTTAAGAAGTGGTGCAACGGATGAAGAACTGAAAGAAGCAATGCGTCAGGCAATCTGGAAAAAACCGGCCTGTCACAATTTCTCGGATGAGCGAAGAGATGAAGAAGTTGGTCAGAAAAAAGAACATCGGGCCATGTACGGAATCGGTGGTTAGATCAGTAATGAAATAAAATCAGTGACAGAAAAGTAACAGTGCAGATCATGCACAAAAATTATAAAAGTGAAAAAGTAATTTGAGAGGTATAGAAAAATGGGAAAAGTAATAGCAATTTGTACAAGTCCGGCAAAGGGAACACAGAAGACAAGAATCGAGGAAGGCACATTTATTGAAGATTTTGGTCTGGAAGGAGATGCACATGCAGGAAAATGGCATCGTCAGATCAGTCTTCTTTCTTATGACAAGATCGAGGCATTCCGTGCAAGAGGTGCAGAAGTAGAAGATGGCGCATTTGGAGAAAATGTGATCGTTCAGGGGATTGATTTCCGTAATCTTCCGGTTGGAACAAGATTAAAATGTAATGATGTTCTGTTAGAGATGACACAGATTGGAAAAGAATGTCATCATGGCTGTCAGATCTTCCAAAAAATGGGAGAATGTATCATGCCGCGAGAAGGGGTATTTGCAAAAGTGCTTCATGGTGGTAAAATAAAAGCCGGAGATGAAATGATCGTGCTTGCAGCAGAGGAATAAGGAAAATTACCTGGGAAACATTTCGTTACTGTTCACTCCTGTGTCAATCACTTTGCTGATTGACACGGAGGATGCATGTTTTGGCTTGAATGCATCTCGCCCCATCGCCAAAGGCGATTTAAAATGGCGAGATGCGTTGCTGGTCGCACATCGTGTGAACAGTAACAACATTTCTGCAACGGTACGGAACAGATGCGATTGGAAGGAAATGAATGAGAAAGAAGCAATGGGTGGCGGCGGCTCTTGTGGGGCTTGCAGTTATTCTTGTCGGCGTGGGTTCCGGCAACGTGAAGACAAGACAGACGAAGAAAGACAAGCAGGAAAACACGCAGATTGTCAGTGGAGTTCAGATTGTTACAGAAGACGGAAAGAAGTACTATGATTTCCAGGATGTGAAAGAGAATAATTACAGAGCAAGGCTTCAGGATCAAGTACCAAGGAATTCTTATGATTTTAGCAATCTGGCATTAGATGAAGAGACAGGATATCTTTCGTATAAAGATACGAAGGGAAAAGTGTCAGCGAAAAAAGGAATTGATGTTTCGGAGTTCCAGGGAGAGACGATCGACTGGCAGCAGGTGAAGGAAAGCGGAATTGAATTCGTGATCGTAAGACTTGGATACCGTGCATATGGAGAGAGCGGCGCGTTAGTTGAAGATGCCATGTTTGAACAGAATGTACAAGGCGCATTGGATGCCGGTCTGGAAGTCGGTGTCTATTTCTTTTCCCAGGCAATCTCAGCAACGGAGGCAGTCGAAGAGACTGACTTTGTTTTGGAACATATCCAGCCGTATCAGATTACAGGACCTGTTGTCTATGACACAGAAGAAATCAAAGATGATACAGCAAGAACAGGCCAGAATACAAGGGAAGACTTTACGAATTTTTGTAAAGTCTTTTGTGACGGAGTGAAACAGGCTGGATATCAACCGATGATTTATGCTAATATGAAATGGATGGCATTTACCTTGAAGATGGAAGAGCTGACAGAATATGATTTCTGGTATGCTGATTATCATGAACTTCCGCAGTGTCCATATGATTATAAGATGTGGCAGTACAGTGAGGCCGGTACGGTTCCGGGAATTCGTGCAAGCGTAGATTTAGATTTGTGGTTTCAGGAGGAAAACTAGATGAAATGGAATAAATTCAGATTGAAGACAACAACAGAGGCAGAGGATATTGTAAGCAGTATGCTGGCAGATTTTGGGATTGAAGGTGTTGAGATCGAGGATAAGATCCCGCTGACAGAGTCTGATAAAGAGCAGATGTTTGTTGATATTTTACCGGAGATCGAGGCAGATGATGGTGTGGCTTACTTAAGTTTTTATCTGGAAGAGGATGAGGACAAAGAAAAAGTTCTGGCAAATGTGAAGAAAGAACTGGAGGAGATGTCTGCGTATGTAAATGTCGGAGCCTGCGAGATTGAAGAATCCCAGACAGAGGATGTAGACTGGGTGAATAACTGGAAGAAGTATTTCCATCAGTTCTATGTGGATGATATTCTGATTATTCCATCCTGGGAAGATGTGAAGCCTTCGGATGAAGATAAGATGGTGATCCATATTGATCCAGGTACAGCATTTGGTACAGGAATGCATGAGACAACACAGCTTTGTATCCGTCAGATTAGAAAATATACAACAGAGACGACGAAGATCCTTGATGTGGGATGTGGAAGTGGAATTCTGGGAATGCTTGCATTGAAGTTTGGAGCAGAGCATTCTGTTGGAACAGATCTCGATCCATGTGCAATCGATGCTACATATGAGAACATGGAGAACAACGGAATTTCCAGAGATAAATATGAAGTGATGATCGGAAATATTATCAATGACAAAGAAGTTCAGGATAAGGTTGGATATGAGTGCTACGATATTGTGGCAGCGAATATCCTTGCACCGGTCCTTGTAGAACTCACACCAGTGATCGTGAACCAGCTGAAACCAGGCGGAATCTATATCACAAGTGGAATTATCGATGATAAAGAAGAGATGGTAAAAGAAGCTGTTGCAAAAGCCGGGCTGGAACTTCTGGAGGTCACATATCAGGGTGAATGGGTATGTGTGACAGCGCGCAAGAACGCATAAGGAGAAATAAGATGCAACATTTTTTTGCAGATCCATCCTGCGTGGACGGAGAACAGATCCGTCTGGCAGGAAGTGATGTGAATCATATGAAGAATGTACTCCGAATGAAACCCGGAGAAGAAGTGTGGGTCAGTGATGGAGAAGGAATGGATTACTTCTGCAGTGTGGAAGGTTATGAAGAGAAAGAGGCAGTCCTTCGTGTTGTGAAAAAAGAAGTGTCTCAGACAGAGCTGGCTTCCCGTCTGATCTTATTCCAGGGACTTCCGAAAGGGGACAAGATGGAATGGATCGTACAGAAGGCAGTAGAGCTTGGAGCTTACAGTATTGTTCCGTTTGCGGCAAAGCGTTCGGTTGTAAAGCTGGATCAGAAGAAAGCCGGAAAGAAGAGAGAACGCTGGCAGGCAATCGCCAAGGGGGCTGCGGAACAATCGAAGAGAGGAATTGTGCCACAAGTGCAGGATGTGATGAGCTTTCAGGAAGCGATGAACTACGCGAAAGAGCTGGATGTAGTGCTTGTTCCTTATGAACTGCAGGAAGGGATGAAAGCAACAGAAGCTGTCATAAGTAAGATTGAACCGGGACAGTCTGTCGGTATCTTTATCGGACCGGAAGGTGGGTTTGACGAGAGCGAGATCGAGCAGGCGGAAGAGGCCGGAGCGGTTCCAATCACACTTGGAAAACGTATTTTAAGAACAGAGACAGCAGGACTTACAACATTGTCAATTCTGATGTATCATTTAGAATGCCGGGAACAGTTGGACGATAAAAACATAAGATAATAGAAAGACGTTGCCGGTTGCAGACGCCTGTGAATGGCAACAGAGTTAGAAAAGGGAAGATAAAATGGAAGCATATTTGGATAATTCAGCCACAACCAGAGCATATCCGGAAGTGGGAGATCTTGTATATAAAGTAATGTGTCAGGATTATGGCAATCCATCCTCCATGCACCGAAAAGGTGTAGATGCGGAGCATTATGTAAAGGAAGCCAAGGAAACGATCGCAAAGGTTCTTAAGGTAAATGCGAAAGATATTTACTTTACATCAGGAGGAACAGAGAGTGATAATCTTGCACTGATCGGATGTGCAAGAGCAAACAGAAGAGCGGGAAATCACCTGATCACAACTTCAATCGAGCATCCTGCAATCTTAAATACAATGCGTTATCTGGAAGAAGAGGAAGGCTTCCGTGTGACATATCTTCCGGTAGATGCGAGTGGAAGAGTGAATCTGGAAGCATTGAAAGAAGCACTTTGTCCGGAGACAATTCTCGTATCAGTTATGTATGTGAACAATGAGGTTGGAACACTTCAACCGATTGATGAAGCGGTAAAGATTGTAAAAGAGTATAATTCTTCTATTCTTTTCCATTCGGATGCAGTGCAGGGATTTGGAAAATATCACATTTATCCAAAACGTCAGAAGATCGACCTGTTAAGTGCGAGTGGACATAAGATTCATGGACCGAAGGGAACCGGATTCCTTTATGTGGGTGAAAAGGTGAAGATTAAACCGATTCTTTTCGGAGGAGGACAACAGAAGGATCTCCGTTCGGGTACAGAAAATGTTCCGGGAATTGCAGGGCTTGGACTTGCAACAAAGATGATCTACAATGATCTGGATATGAAAGTAGCTCTGATGCGTGAACTGAAGGATTATTTTATTGAGCAGGCAGGAAAGATTGAGAATACAACAGTCCATGGTCTGAAAGATGAAGGAAGTGCACCACATATCATCAGTCTTGGAATTGCAGGAATCCGAAGTGAGGTTCTTCTTCATACACTGGAAGATAAGGGGATTTATGTCTCATCAGGATCTGCATGTGCATCGAATCATCCGGCAGTAAGCGGTGTTCTCAGAAGCATTGGGGCGGCACAGGAATATCTGGATGCGACGATTCGTTTCAGTATGTCAGAATTTACTACAAAAGAAGAAATTGACTACACGCTGGAAACACTATATAATTGTATACCGATGCTGAGAAAATATACGCGTCATTAATTGACGTTGATTCATAAAGGAGAAAAAGCATGAAATTTCATTCATTTCTGATAAAATACGGCGAGATCGGAATTAAGGGAAAGAACCGTTATATCTTTGAAGATGCACTGGTACGTCAGATTCGTTATGCTCTGCAGGGCGTAGACGGAGAATTCCTTGTACACAAATGTCACGGAAGAGTCTACGTGGATTGTGATGGAGATTATGATTTTGATGAGACAGTAGAAAGCCTTCAGAAGGTATTCGGTATTGTTGGAATCTGTCCGGTAGTCCGTGTACCGGTGGCTGAACTGGCACAGCTGAGAAAAGATGTTGTAGCTTATGTAGATGAAGCTTACGAAGAGAAGAACATGACATTTAAAGTTGATGCAAGAAGAGCAAAGAAGAGCTATCCTGCGAACTCTATGGAGATCAACTGTGAAGTCGGAGAAGCAATCCTGGAGGCATTTCCGGAAATGAAAGTAGATGTTCATAAGCCGGAACTTCGTATCAATGTGGAGATCCGTGAAGAAGTTTATATCTATTCCAGAATCATTCCGGGACCGGGAGGTATGCCAATCGGGACAAACGGAAGCGCAATGCTGCTCCTGTCAGGAGGAATTGACAGTCCGGTTGCCGGATATATGGTATCCAAGCGTGGTGTTGAACTCGAGGCAACTTATTTCCATGCACCACCGTACACAAGTGAAAGAGCAAAAGAGAAGGTAGTTGATCTTGCAAGACTCGTTTCTGCTTATTCAGGACCGATTAAGCTTCATGTTGTCAACTTTACAGATATTCAGCTTTATATCTATGAGAAGTGTCCACATGATGAACTGACAATCATTATGCGTCGCTACATGATGAAGATCGCAGAACATTTTGCAAAGAAAGACGGATGTCTTGGTCTGATCACAGGAGAGAGTATCGGTCAGGTAGCAAGCCAGACAATGCAGAGTCTTGCAGCGACGAATGCAGTATGTACACTTCCGGTTTATCGTCCGCTGATCGGATTTGATAAGAAGGATATTGTAGAAATTTCTGAGAAGATCAATACCTATGAAACTTCAATCCAGCCATTTGAGGATTGTTGTACAATTTTCGTTGCAAAACATCCGGTGACAAAGCCGAATATTGAACGAATTGAGAAGTCTGAGTTGAACCTTGCAGAAAAGATTGACGAACTGATGCAGACAGCAATTGATACTGTTGAGATCATTGAAGTGAAGCAGGGAGAATAATAGGAAAAAGAAAAGCTGCTCCAATGGAACAGCTTTTCTTTACTCTAAAAAATATGCGGACAAGCTACAAAAACAAAGTCCGCATGAGTTGTATTCAGATAGAATTATTTGATGATGTAAGCATCAAGTGCAGCAAGAATGTCATCAACATTGCTGTCAGCGTGGATGTTCAGGTCGATCGGTTTGGAAAGATCAAGGCTGAAAATACCCATGATTGATTTGGCATCTATAACATATCTTCCGGATACTAAATCGAAATCATTATCATATTTTGTGATAGTGTTAACGAATGATTTGACTTTGTCGATTGAGTTTAATGAAATCTGTACTGTTTTCATTTGAAATCCCTCCTTGAATTATACAATAAAGTTGGCTTCTAAGCCTAGGTATATTCTACGGGATGCAGTTTCAAAAGTCAAGAAATTAACGAGATAAAAGGAAAAAAGAGGTAGAAATAAATGAAGAAAGCAGCACTGCATAATTTGGGATGCAAAGTAAATGCCTATGAGACGGAAGCCATGCAGGAAATGCTTGAAAAAGCAGGGTATGAGATCGTTCCTTTCAAGGAAGGGGCAGACCTTTATGTAATCAATACATGTACTGTTACAAATATCGCGGACCGCAAGTCGAGACAGATGCTGCACCGGGCGAGAAAAATGAATCCGGATGCAGTTGTTGTCGCTGCAGGATGTTATGTCCAGGCGAAGGAAAAAGAGATTCAGGTGGATGATTGCATTGACATTGTGCTTGGTAATAATAAGAAGCAGAATCTGATCGAAGCATTGGAAGAGTATGAAAGAACACACAATGCAGATTGTAACGTAACAGAAAATGAAAAGAATGCAAAGAACCAGGAAAACGACAGAAAAGCAGAGATCAAGATGGAAGAGATCGGAAAAACAAAAGAGTATGAGAATCTTCACCTGACGAAGCCGGGAGATCATACAAGAGCTTATATTAAAGTTCAGGATGGATGTAATCAGTTCTGCACATATTGTATCATTCCATATGCCCGTGGAAGAGTCCGCAGCCGTTCCATGGAAGATGTGCTTGATGAAGTACGTACACTGGCAGATAACGGATATAAGGAGGTTGTACTGACAGGAATTCATCTGAGCTCATATGGAATTGATTTTGATAAAGAATATCACCTTCTGGAATTGATCCGGGCAGTCCATGAGATTGATGGAATTGAAAGAATCCGTCTTGGCTCTTTGGAACCGGGGATCATCACAGAAGAATTTGCAGAAGGGATTGCAAAGCTTCCGAAGATGTGTCCGCATTTCCACCTGTCTCTGCAGAGCGGATGTGATGCAACATTAAAGCGTATGAACCGTAGATATACAAGCAGTGAATATGCGGAAAAATGTGAACTTCTCAGAAAATACTTCCCGAATCCGGCATTGACAACCGATGTGATTGTGGGATTCCCAGGAGAGACAGAAGAAGAGTTCAAAGAGTCATATGATTTTGTAGACAGCATAGATTTCTATGAGACACATATTTTTAAATACTCCCGCCGTGAGGGGACAAAAGCAGCTGTGATGCCAGATCAGGTAGATGAACAGATCAAGGCGAAGAGAAGTGCACAATTAATTGAACTTGGTGAGAAAAAGCGTGCAGCATATGAACAGAGTTTCCAGGGAAAAGAAGTGGAAGTACTTGTGGAAGAGAATCTGGAACTGAATGGAAAAGAAGTACAGACAGGTCATACGAAAGAATATATGAAAATTGCACTAGAGACAAATGAAAATCTCAAGAATAGTATCGTAAAAGTTCAAATTGGGAAGGATTCGCAAATTATACATTGAATTTTGAATTCGGTTATATTAGAATTATAAGTAGGGTTTCTGGGTTTCCAGAGCGTTTTGCGCTGTTTGACAGAACAACAGCAAAGCCCTTCGGAAGAAGGAAATAGATACAAGAAAGAGAAGGAGGAAGAAAGATGAGTGATTTAAGTAGTACTCAGTTCTTTCAGGTAGAGCCGGGCCCGCAGATTTCTGCGAAGGATATTTTTGAGATCGTATACAAGGCTCTGAAAGAAAAAGGATACAATCCGGTGAATCAGATCGTTGGATATATCATGTCAGGAGATCCGACATATATTACAAGTTTTAACGGAGCAAGAAGCCTGATCATGAAGGTGGAACGTGATGAACTGGTAGAAGAACTGTTGAAAGCGTATATTGAGCATAATGCGTGGGAATAATCAGACAATGAGAGTAATGGGACTGGACTATGGGACGAAGACTGTAGGTGTTGCTATCAGCGACCCGCTCGGACTTACGGCCCAGGGAATTGAGACAATACAACGGAAAGAGGAGAACAAGCTGCGCCGTACCTGTGCGAGGATTGAAGAATTGATCAAAGAATATCAGGTAGAGAAGATCGTGCTTGGATTTCCAAAACATATGAATAATGATATCGGGGAGCGTGCACAGAAGTCATTGGAATTTCGTGACATGCTGGTTCGTCGTACAGGACTGGAAGTGATCATGTGGGACGAGAGACTTACGACAGTAGCGGCAGAGCAGACACTGATCGAGAGTGGTGTGAGAAGAGAAAACAGAAAGCAATATGTCGATAAGATTGCTGCTGTGTTCATTCTCCAGGGATATTTAGATTCGATTTATATGCAGAAAACAGCAGAATAGAGGAAAATCATATGGAAAAGGCAAAGTTTACTTTCAGTGATGGAAGTGGAGCAGATGAGTTCTTTGTACTTGAAGAGACAAAGATCAATGGTTCCGCGTATATTCTTGTAGTTGATTCAGAAGAAGATGACGCAGAATGCCTGATTCTCAGAGAAGTTGAAGAATCAAAAGACGCAGAGAAGACGTATGAGATCGTGGAAGACGATACAGAGCTGATGGCAGTTTCCAAAGTATTTGAGGAATTGCTGGAAGACGTCGATATTGAGATGTAATTACATGAAAGAAATACGAATGTAAGAGAAACTGCAGACAGGAATACTTTTCTCACTTTTGCAGAAGTGTCAGAAAAAAGTCTGGAGTTCTTTTTACAATATAGATAGGAGGCAGACAGATGGAAGCAGATAAGACACAGAAGCTTCTGAAAGAGAAGTTAAAGGAAAAGGGGCTGAAGGTGACTCACCAGAGACTGCTTGTTCTGTCCGTACTTGAAGAGAACAGTGGGAGTCATATGACAGCGGAAGATATCTATGATCTGGTATCAGAGGATTATCCGGAAATTGGGCTTGCCACAGTATACAGAACATTACAGCTTTTGTGGGATATGCAGCTGGTAGACAGGATTAATTTTGGGGATGGATGTGTGCGCTATGAGATCGGACATTTACTGAATGGGGAGACAAAGCACAATCATCATCACCTGATTTGTAAGAGATGTAACAAGGTGATGCCGTTTGATGATGACCTTCTGGAGAGTCTGGAAGATCATATCGAGAAGGCAACCGGCTTCCATGTCCTGGACCACGAACTGAAATTCTACGGACTGTGTAAAGACTGTATGAAGAAACAGAGATAGTGGAGGTGTATATTTTTTGAAAAAACAGAATAATGGAAAATTGCGTATCATACCGCTTGGAGGTCTGGAACAGATTGGTATGAACATTACTGCGTTTGAGTATGAAGACAGTATTGTTGTTGTAGACTGTGGTCTTGCGTTCCCGGAAGATGATATGCTTGGAATCGACCTTGTAATTCCGGATGTGACTTACCTGAAAGATAATATTTCCAAGGTAAAGGGATTTGTTATCACGCACGGTCATGAGGACCATATCGGTGCATTGCCGTATGTACTCAAAGAGATCAACATTCCGATTTATACAACCAAGCTTACAATGGGAATCATTGAGAACAAGCTGAAGGAGCATAATCTGCTTCGTGGAACGAAGAGAAAGGTTGTACGTCACGGTCAGTCAATCAATCTTGGAAAGTTCAGGATTGAATTTATCAAGACGAACCACAGTATCCAGGATGCGTCCGCACTGGCAATCTATTCACCGGCAGGTGTTGTTGTCCACACAGGAGACTTCAAGGTTGATTATACTCCGGTATTTGGAGATGCGATCGACCTGCAGCGTTTTGCTGAGATCGGTAAGAAAGGCGTGCTGGCACTGATGTCTGACAGTACGAATGCAGAGCGAAAAGGATTTACGCAGTCAGAACGTACAGTAGGTATCACATTTGATCACATTTTTGCAGAGCATCAGAATACAAGACTGATCATTGCGACATTTGCTTCGAATGTTGACCGTGTACAGCAGATCATCAACTCTGCTTATAAGTATGGCAGAAAGGTTGTTGTAGAAGGTCGTAGTATGGTGAATATCATTTCTACAGCATCAGAATTAGGATATCTGAATGTACCGGATAATACATTGATTGAGATTGATCAGATGAAGAATTATCCACCGGAGAAGATGGTGCTGATCACAACAGGAAGCCAGGGAGAATCTATGGCTGCGCTGTCAAGAATGGCAGCTGATGTACACCGCAAGGTTACAATTCAGCCGAATGATACGATCATTTTCAGCTCCAACCCGATTCCTGGAAATGAGAAATCGGTTTCACGTGTGATCAATGAACTCTCTGCAAAGGGAGCAGAAGTTATTTTCCAGGATGCCCATGTATCAGGACATGCCTGTCAGGAAGAATTGAAGTTGATCTATTCTCTCGTAAAACCGAAATATGCGATTCCGGTGCATGGTGAATACCGTCATCTGAAAGCAAACGCAGGTGTTGCGAAGAGCCTTGGAATTCCGAAGGAGAATGTATTTATTATGCAGTCCGGTGAAGTACTTGAACTGTGTGATGATTACGCTAAGGTTGTAGATAAGGTTCATACAGGAGCAATTCTGGTAGACGGACTTGGTGTTGGAGATGTTGGAAATATCGTTCTTCGAGACAGACAGCATCTTGCAGAAGATGGTATCATTATTGTGGTTCTTACATTAGAGAGAAGAACGAACCGCCTGCTTGCAGGACCGGATATCGTATCAAGAGGATTTGTCTATGTCAGAGAGTCAGAGGAGCTGATGGATGATGCAAGAAAGGCTGTTTCAGAAGCACTTGAGAAATGCCTGAAAGGAAGACATACAGACTGGAATAAGATCAAGCTTGTGATCCGTGATGCAATGAATGACTATATCTGGAAGAAGACAAAGAGAAGACCAATGGTGATCCCGATCATCATGGATGTGGATGTGTAAGATATGATAGTAGATGAACGTATTATTACATTCATCAATTCTATGGATACAGAGAACAGTGAAATACTGGAGACAATTGAACAGGAAGCTCTGGCGTCGGATGTACCGATCATCCGACGAGAGATGCAGAGCTTCCTGGAGGTTCTCCTTTTGATGAAAAAACCTATGCGCGTTCTGGAAGTCGGAACTGCCGTAGGTTTCTCTGCGTTATTGATGAGTGATTACCTGCCGGAAGGTGGACATATAACAACAATAGAGAATTATGAGAAGAGAATCCCGATTGCGAGGGAGAATTTCCGCAGAGCGGGAAAGGAAGATAAGATTACTCTGATTGAAGGAGATGCGACAGAAGTACTTGCGGAAATGGAAGGAACTTTTGATTTTATCTTTATGGATGCCGCGAAAGGGCAATATATTCATTATCTTCCGAATGTGTTGCGACTGCTTTCGGATGGAGGCTGTCTTGTGTCAGACAATGTGATGCAGGATGGGGATATCATAGAATCCCGTTTTGCGGTAGAACGCAGAAATCGTACAATACATGCGAGAATGCGGGAATATCTGTATGAATTGAAACACAGAGAGGATCTGGTCACATCTATTATTCCGCTTGGAGATGGTGTGGCAGTGAGCATAAAACAAGGAGTAGAAAAATGAGTAGACCGATCGAACTATTGATCCCGGCGAGCAGCCTGGAAGTGTTAAAAACAGCTGTAATTTTCGGTGCTGATGCAGTATATATCGGAGGAGAAGCATTTGGGTTGCGTGCGAAAGCAAAAAATTTCTCTATGGAAGAAATGAAAGAGGGAATAGAATTCGCACATGCACATGATGTAAAAGTGTATGTTACAGCAAATATTCTTGCCCACAACGATGATCTTGAAGGGGTAAGAGAATATTTTGAAGAGTTGAGAGAGATTAAACCTGATGCACTGATCATTGCAGATCCGGGGGTGTTTGAGATTGCAAAAGAGGTATGTCCTGAGATTGAGCGTCATATCAGTACACAGGCGAATAACACAAACTATGCGACTTATAACTTTTGGTATCGCCAGGGTGCAAGTCGTGTGGTTTCAGCAAGAGAATTGTCTCTGAAAGAGATTAAGGAGATCAGAGAAAGAATTCCGGAAGATCTTGAAATTGAGACATTTGTCCATGGAGCAATGTGTATCTCTTATTCCGGACGCTGCCTTCTGAGTAATTATTTTACAGGAAGGGACGCAAACCAGGGGGCATGTACACATCCATGTCGTTGGAAGTATGCAGTAGTCGAGGAAAAGAGACCGGGAGAATATCTGCCGGTCTATGAGAATGAGCGCGGAACTTACATCTTTAATTCAAAAGATCTTTGTATGATCGAGCATATTCCGGAATTAATTGATGCAGGAATTGACAGTTTTAAGATCGAAGGACGAATGAAAACAGCACTTTATGTTGCAACAGTGGCAAGAACTTACCGTAAAGCAATTGATGATTATCAGAAAGATCCAGAGCTTTATAAGAAGAATATGCCGTGGTATTTAGATCAGATTTCCAATTGTACTTATCGTCAATTTACAACAGGATTTTTCTTTGGAAAACCAGATCATGAGACACAGATCTATGACAATAACACATATATCCGAGAGTATACTTATCTTGGAATCGTCGGGGCTGTTGAGAATGGGCTTGCAAGAATTGAACAGCGCAATAAGTTTTCTGTAGGTGAGACAATTGAGATCATGAAGCCGGACGGAAGTAATGTTGAGGCAAAGGTTCTCCGGATCCTGAATGAGGATGGAGAGGAACAGGAAAGTGCACCGCATTCAAAGCAGGTTCTTCATGTAGAACTGAGCGAGACACCAGCTCAGTACGATCTTCTCAGAAGACAGGAAGAGGATAAAGAAGTTAATTCATAGAAGAGTCTTAGAAAGTTCAAAAATATTGTCGGAGTTTTCCGATAGCACTTTTTTCGATACGGGATACATAGGAGCGGGAGATGCCCAGTTGTGCGGCAATCTCCCGCTGCGTGTATTCTTCTCCCTGATACAGTCCGTATCGCATTTTCAGTACAAGTTTTTCTCTTGGAGAAAGTTCATTTTCCAGTTTTTCATAAAGCTTTTGAATATTGTCCTTCAGATGAATCCGCTCTGGAATATCTGTTTCTGTAGATTCGATGATATCGTAGAGGTTGACTTCATTTCCTTCCCGATCTGTGCCAATCGGTTCATAAAGAGAGATTTCATGGCTGCATTTTTTTCTGGCGCGCAGATACATCAGGACTTCATTTTCTACACAGCGGGAGGCATAGGCAGCCAGACGATTTCCCTTTTCAGGATCGAACGTAATTACAGCTTTGATCAGGCCAATCGTGCCGATAGAAATCAGATCTTCCGAATCTTCACTGGTATTTTGGTATTTCCGTATAACATGGGCAACGAGACGGAGATTGCGTTCAATTAAAATATGCTTGGCTTCCAGATCGCCCTCGGTGTATCTCTGAATGTATTTTTTCTCTTCCGCCGGTGTGAGGGGATTAGGAAATGCTTTCAAGACAGCACCTCTGGATGCATTTAATATAGTTTATGAAAAAATGTGGAAATTGTGCTTTTCCATATGCTCAAGTTCTCGGAAACTGATTGACAAATCGATATTCGGAAGTTATGATATCTATACATTCTCGGGATGTCAGTTCCGAAAATCAAATCCGGCTGATTCAGCCAGAATTTCAGCAGCTTACAATGGGGTGTAAGAAGAACAGGTGCGCTTGTGACTGGGAAAAGGAAGGAGCGCATATGAGTTTTAGTACAGTAAAATCCGCGGCAATGGAAGGGCTTGCGGTAGAAATGGTCTATGTGGAGGCGGATGTCAGCAATGGACTTCCGATTTTTCACATGGTGGGATATCTGTCATCAGAGGTGAAAGAAGCAGCAGAACGCGTACGGTCTGCAGTCCGGAATTCAGGTCTTGAATTTCCGGCGAAACGTGTGGTGATCAATCTTTCGCCGGCAACTATGAGGAAAAGAGGAGCGTCATTTGATCTTCCAATTGCAGTGGCGATTCTGACGTCACTTGGCGTTTTACAACAGAATAGAAGAATGAAAGACTGTATGATCATCGGAGAACTGGGATTGGATGGACAAGTCAGAAAAGTTCCCGGGATTCTTTCTATGGTATCAGAGGCAAAGGTACAAAAAGTTACAAGCTGTATTGTTCCGAGAGAAAATAAAAAGGAGGCAGAACTTGTAGAAGGGGTTCGGATCATTGCAGTTGGAAGTCTCAGGGAATGTATCAGTTATTTGGAAGATGGAGACAGAACAGGTGGAGAACAGAGATATCTTGGTGAAAAAGAGGCTGATAAAATAGAAGACAGAGGAAAAGTGGGAGAAGAAGTACCTGATTTCGCAGACTTATATGGTCAGGAGAATGTTCGTCGGGCAGCGGAAATTGCTGTGGCGGGAGGGCATAATCTACTTATGGTCGGACCACCCGGAAGCGGGAAGACAATGACCGCAAAATGTATGGCAGGAATTCTGCCGCCGATGAATTATGAAGAAAGTATGGAGCTTACAAAGCTTTATAGTGTTATGGGAATGCTGGATGGAAAGGAACCACTGATTTCCAGAAGACCTTTTCGAGAGGTACATCATACTGCAACGAGAGCAGCGCTGATTGGTGGTGGGATTGTTCCAAGACCAGGAGAGATCAGCCTGGCGCATAGTGGTATTCTATTTTTGGATGAACTTCCTGAATTTAAGAGAAGTGTTCTTGAAGTGCTCAGGCAGCCACTGGAACAACGCAGCATACAGATCACAAGAACCAGCGGAAATTATATCTTTCCGGCTGATTTTATGCTTGTATCTGCCATGAATACGTGTCCATGTGGAAAATTTCCATCGACAGCCTGTACATGTACGCCGGCACAGATTCAAGCATATTTAAGTAAGATCAGTCAACCGTTTCTCGATCGGATTGACCTTAGTGTTGAAGCTTCTAAAGTGGAATATCGGGATCTGGTGAAAGAGTCTGTTTCCTGTCCGGAGTCTTCGGCGGTGATTAAAGCGCGGGTATGTGAAGCAAGAAAGAGACAGAAGATTCGCTACCAAAACACGAAGATCCAGTGTAACGCAATGCTTCATGGTGCAGAATTGAGTAAGTATTGCAGATTAAACGGAGAAGAAATGCGACTGATGGGGCAGGCTTATGATGTACTGAATCTGACGGCGAGGTCTTATCACCGAATCTTAAAGGTTGCGAGAACGATTGCAGATTTAGATTACAGTGAGGAGATAAAACTGGAACATTTACAGGAGGCGATCGGTTATCGGACGTTGGACAGGAAATATTGGGGGAGGTATGTATGATGTGTGAAGAGATGATTTTTGAATACTGGTTTTCTACGATTCGAAAACTATCTGCAAGAAAAAAGTATCTGCTCCGAGAACTCATAGGAAGTGGAAAGAAGATATATTATATAGAAGAAACTGAAATTACAGGAATTGAATTCCTTACAGAGGAAGAAAAAGAGGGATTAAAAAAAGCCCGAAAAGAGAAAACGAAAGAACAATTAAAAGAAGAGTTTTACAAAATGCAGGAACATGGAATCGAATTTATTCCATTTTTTTCAAAAGAATATCCTCCGGGGCTGGCTGAGATACCAGATCCCCCGTTTGCTCTTTTTGTGAAAGGAATATGTCCGGGAGCCAAGAAGAAGGCAGCAATTGTCGGAGCAAGGGGTTGTAGTGGATATGGAGAACATTATACAAGAGAATTTGCGGAAGTACTGGCGGCAGCAGGTGTTGATATCATCAGTGGCATGGCGAAAGGAATCGATGGAACAGGACAAAGAGCAGCGTTGAATGTAGGCGGAAAATCTTATGCTGTTTTAGGGAGCGGAGTGGATGTCTGTTATCCAAGAGATCATATCGGTTTATATATGGATATCATAGAACACGGAGGCGGAATCCTTTCGGAATTTCCACCGGGAACCCCTCCGCTTGCAATGAATTTTCCAATGAGGAACCGGATCATCAGCGGACTGTCAGATGCAGTTCTGGTAATGGAGGCCCGGATAAGAAGCGGCTCTTTGATTACAGCAGATATGGCACTGGAGCAGGGAAAGGATGTTTATGCCCTTCCGGGACCGCTGGACAGTTCTTTGAGTGCCGGGTGTAATCACCTGATCCAACAGGGTGCCGGAATCCTTCTGAATCCTAAAAATCTGCTGGAAGAATGGGGGATTGAAACAAATGTTTTGTGCAGAAACACGGAGATAAAAAACGAGAAAAATAAAAAAGTGCTTGAAAGTACAGATGATTTGGTGTATAGTTGTGTCGGTTTGTATCCCAAGAATGTGGATCAGATTGCGCAGGAATCTCGGGTGGAGATCAGAAAATTGATGAGCATTCTTGTTACACTGGAACTGCAGGGATACATTCGTGAAATAACAAAGAATTATTATATCAGAATAAAATAGGAGTATAGTTTTTATGGCACATTATCTTGTAATCGTGGAGTCTCCTGCAAAGGTGAAGACGATTAAAAAGTTTCTAGGAAGCAATTATACAGTTGCAGCGTCACAGGGACACGTCAGGGATCTGCCGAAAAGTCAGCTTGGAATTGACGTGGAGAATGATTACGAACCAAAATATATTACCATTCGTGGAAAAGGAGAGATTCTTGCAACGCTCAGAAAAGAGGCGAAGAAATCAGACAAAGTTTATCTTGCAACCGACCCTGACCGTGAAGGAGAGGCTATTTCCTGGCATCTTGCTGCTGCCTTGAAGCTGGACGAGAAGAAAATGCGCCGTATTACATTTAATGAGATTACAAAGAATGCTGTGAAAGCATCTTTGAAAGCACCACGCGATATTGACATGGATCTTGTGGATGCACAGCAGGCAAGAAGAGAGCTTGATCGTATGGTTGGATATAAGATTAGTCCATTGCTTTGGGCAAAGGTAAAGCGTGGGTTGAGTGCCGGACGTGTACAGTCAGTCGCACTTCGTATTGTTGCAGACAGGGAAGCAGAGATTGATGCATTTATTCCGGAAGAGTACTGGTCATTGGATGCACAACTGAAAGTAAAAGGTGAGAAACGTCCTCTGACAGCGAAGTTCTACGGGACAGAGAAGAAAAAGATGACGATCCATTCAAAAGAAGAGATGGACGAGATCTTAAAGAAATTAGAGAACGAAGAGTTCCAGATTACAGATATCAAGAACAGTGAGAGGACGCGTAAAGCACCACTCCCATTTACGACGAGTACGCTGCAGCAGGAAGCTGCCAAGGCATTGAACTTTGGTACACAGAAGACAATGCGTATTGCACAGCAGCTGTATGAAGGTGTGGACATTAAAGGGAATGGAACAGTCGGTGTGATTACTTATCTTCGTACGGATTCTACACGTATTTCAGAGGAAGCTGATGCAGCAGCAAGAAGTTATATTGCTGAGACTTACGGGGAAGCATATGTAGCAGAAGGAACAAAAACAAAGTCCGCAGATAAGAAGATTCAGGATGCGCATGAGGCGATCCGCCCGACAGATATTACACGCACACCGGCAGCGATCAAGGATTCATTAAGCAGAGATCAGTTCCGTCTGTATCAGCTGATCTGGAAACGCTTCACAGCAAGCCGCATGCAGCCGGCGAAGTATGAGACAACAGCAGTCAAGATCGGAGCCGGTGAGTACTGCTTTACTGTATCAACAGCAAGGGTTGCATTTGATGGATTTCGCTCTGTGTATGTAGAGGCAGAGGAAGAGAAGGAAGAGAGCAATGTACTGGTCGGACATCTTAGCATGGATTCTGTTCTTACAAAAGAAGAATTTGATCCAAAGCAACATTTTACGCAGCCGCCGGCACATTATACAGAGGCGAGTCTTGTAAAGACAATGGAAGAGCTTGGGATCGGACGTCCAAGTACCTATGCTCCAACCATTTCTCTGATCCTTGGAAGAAGATATATTACAAAAGAAGGCAAGAATCTTTATCTGACAGAGATTGGTGAAGTTGTTAATAATATTATGAAACAGTCATTCCCAAGTATTGTAGATGTTCATTTTACAGCGAATATGGAAGGGCTTCTTGATATGGTTGAAGAAGGAAAGGTTCCGTGGAAGGAAGTAATCCGTAATTTCTATCCGGATCTTGAGGAAGCTGTTGAAATTGCAGAAAAAGAGCTTGAGGAAGTTAAGATTGAAGATGAAGTAACAGATGTGATCTGTGAGGAGTGCGGTCGTAACATGGTGATCAAATACGGTCCGCATGGTAAATTCCTTGCATGCCCGGGATTCCCGGAATGCAGAAATACAAAACCATATCTGGAAAAGATCGGAGTTCCGTGTCCTGTGTGTGGAAAAGAAGTTGTTATCCGCAAAACAAAAAAGGGAAGAAAGTATTATGGATGTGAGGATAATCCGGAATGTGAATTTATGTCCTGGCAGAAGCCATCCAGTAAGAAATGTCCGGAATGTGGTGGATACATGGTAGAAAAAGGCAATAAATTAGTTTGTGCTGATGAAAAGTGCGGATATGTGGAAACAATTAAGAAAGAAGATTAAATATTTCAAAAAACAGAAAAACACAACGTTGCTATTTTCTGAATTGTATGATAATATAAGCTAGTAAGGAATTTGAAATTTGATTTGTGTATACAACTTGGAAAATAATAGTTACTGTTTGCTAGAAGTAGTGAATAAGAGCAAATCATGTGGAGGAGACAATGAGCGTACAATTATTGGATAAGACCAGAAAGATTAATAAGTTGCTGCATAATAATAACTCCAGCAAAGTTGTGTTTAATGATATCTGTGCGGTACTGACAGAGATTTTGGACTCAAATGTGCTGGTAGTCAGCAAGAAGGGAAAGATTCTTGGAGTCAGCAAAAGCAATAAGGTGAGAGAAATCAGTGAACTGATCACAGAATCTGTAGGATCTCATATTGATAATATGCTTAATGAAAGATTGCTGAGTGTTCTGTCTACAAAAGAGAATGTTAATCTGGAGACACTTGGTTTTTCTTCAGATGCTGTGGAAGGATGTCAGGCAATCATCACACCGATCGATATTGCCGGGGAGCGTCTCGGAACATTGTTTATCTACAAACAGGATGCAACGTATTCTATTGATGATATTATTCTCAGTGAATATGGTACTGCTGTAGTAGGACTTGAGATGCTTCGTTCAGTGAATGAAGAAAGTGCGGAAGAGACAAGAAAAGAACATGTCGTTCAGGCAGCAATCAGCACACTTTCTTTCTCAGAGCTGGAAGCAATTATTCATATCTTTAAAGAACTTGATGGTACAGAGGGAATCTTGGTTGCCAGCAAGGTAGCGGATCGTGTGGGAATTACAAGATCGGTTATCGTGAATGCACTTCGCAAGTTTGAAAGTGCAGGAGTAATTGAATCACGTTCTTCAGGAATGAAAGGAACTTATATTAAAGTTCTGAATGATTATGTATTTACAGAGCTCGAGAGGATTGAGAAAGAGCGGATGTAAGCAGAAGGAGAAGACAAGATGTACGAGGGAAATCCGGTTGATCTGCAGATGGAAAAAGTGATTTCAGCAGATGCTATTTTTGATGATACAACAAGAGTCTGTAAGGTGGATCATTATGATACAGAAGAAGATTACATTTATCTTGAAGTGATGGAAGATCCTCTGACAACGATTCTGCTGGATGCAAAATACAGATGTTATATTTCAACGGGGACAGAGCTGTTGTGTTGCTCCGGTGTTGTGAAAGAGAGATACCAGTCGGAAGACAGGAATCTACTGAAGTTTAAAATTGAGAACGGATTCTATGAGATGAACGAAAGAAGATCATAGAGAAGTTTTAGAGACGAAAGAAAAGCTGTGAGGCAGAGAAAGCCCCATGGCTTTTCTTTTATAAAAAATATGTAAACTGTGTTGACAAATGAAATGGGGAGTGCTATTTTATATTCATGGGTTAGCACTCAAGAGAAATGAGTGCTAATAAAGTAAGGAGGAATTACAATGAAATTAGTACCATTAGGTGACAAGATCGTTTTAAAACAGTTAGAAGCAGAAGAGACAACAAAGTCCGGAATCGTATTACCGGGACAGGCAAAAGAGAAACCACAGGAAGCAGAAGTAATCGCAGTCGGACCTGGCGGAGTTGTGGATGGAAAAGAAGTTGTAATGCAGGTTAAGGTTGGAGATAAAGTAATTTATTCCAAATATGCCGGAACAGATGTAGAGCTTGAAGGAGAGAAATACATCATTGTAAAGCAGAATGATATTCTTGCAATTGTAGAGTAATACCCAGACAAATATAAAGGAGATGCAGTTAAAATGGCAAAGGAAATCAAATACGGATCAGAAGCAAGAGCAGCACTTGAAAGAGGTGTGAATCAGTTAGCTGATACAGTTAAAGTAACATTAGGACCAAAAGGAAGAAACGTAGTACTTGATAAATCATTCGGTGCTCCGCTTATTACAAATGATGGTGTAACAATCGCGAAAGAGATTGAACTGGAAGATGGATTTGAGAACATGGGTGCACAGCTGATCAGAGAAGTTGCAGCTAAGACAAATGATGTTGCCGGAGATGGTACAACAACAGCTACAGTTCTTGCACAGGCAATGGTTCACGAAGGAATGAAGAACCTTGAGGCAGGAGCAAACCCGATCGTTCTGAGAAAAGGAATGAAGAAAGCTACAGATAAAGCAGTAGAAGCAATCCGTGAGATGAGCAGCAAAGTCAACGGAAAAGAGCAGATCGCAAGAGTTGCTGCAGTTTCTTCAGGAGATGATGAAGTTGGACAGATGGTTGCAGATGCAATGGAAAAAGTATCCAACGACGGAGTTATCACAATCGAAGAGTCTAAGACAATGCAGACAGAGCTTGACCTTGTAGAAGGTATGCAGTTTGACCGTGGATACATTTCCGCATATATGGCAACAGATATGGAGAAGATGGAAGCAGTTCTGGATGATCCATATATTCTGATCACAGATAAGAAGATTTCCAATATCCAGGAGATTCTTCCGGTTCTTGAGCAGATCGTTCAGTCTGGAGCAAGACTTCTTATTATCGCTGAAGATATCGAGGGTGAGGCACTCACAACTCTGATCGTGAATAAACTGCGTGGAACATTCAACGTTGTAGCAGTAAAAGCACCTGGATATGGTGACAGAAGAAAAGAGATGCTTCAGGATATCGCAATTCTGACAGGTGGACAGGTGATTTCTGAAGAACTCGGATTCGACCTTAAAGAAACTACAATGGATCAGCTTGGACGTGCAAAATCTGTTAAGGTTCAGAAAGAGAATACAGTTATCGTTGACGGATGTGGAGACAAGAACGCAATCGCAGATCGTGTTGGACAGATCAAGAAAGCAATCGAAGAGACAACATCTGATTTCGACAGAGAGAAACTTCAGGAGAGACTTGCAAAACTTGCAGGCGGAGTTGCTGTTATCCGTGTAGGTGCAGCTACAGAGACAGAGATGAAAGAAGCTAAACTTCGTATGGAAGATGCTCTGAATGCTACAAAAGCAGCAGTTGAAGAAGGAATCATCGGTGGTGGTGGATCCGCATACATCCATGTTTCTAAGAAGGTAAAAGAATTCGCAGAGACTCTTGAGGGAGATGAGAAGACAGGTGCCAAGATTATCCTGAAAGCACTGGAAGCTCCTCTGGCTCAGATCGCAAAGAATGCAGGACTTGAGGGAGCAGTTATTGTAAACAAAGTAAGAGAGTCTGAAGTAGGAACAGGATTTGATGCTTACAATGAGACATATGTAGATATGGTTGAGAAGGGAATCCTTGATCCGGCGAAGGTTACAAGAAGTGCTCTTCAGAACGCAACAAGTGTTGCTTCTACACTTCTTACAACAGAGTCTGTTGTATCTACAATTAAAGAGGATACACCGGCTATGCCAGCAGGCGGAGCAGGTGGAATGGGAATGATGTAATCTATCCATCAGGAAGATTTGCAGAATTTCTATAAGAATAGAATAAAAGAGCTGTTACATAGAGATCTGTAGCAGCAGGAACAGAGGGTTCTATCACATTTTCGTAATGTCAGATAGAACCTTTTGTTTGTTCTAAAAAAGGCTCAGTTTGTCGCATAGATAATAAATAAAGGAGTACTTATAAGTAAAACTTAATAATAAAGGTTAAAATAAATCAATACAAATTATGAGCACATCAGGGAAAATACTCTTGACATCCTTCGGGAATTTCTGTAGTATATCAGTTAATAATTACAAAAGATTTTTAGATACATTAACTGCCATTTCAAAGCAGTTTCATGGGTTCTTAAGAAAGAGAGGTAAAGTATAATGGGTAAGATTATAGGGGAAGGTATTACATTTGATGATGTTCTTCTTGTACCGGCTTATTCAGAAGTAATTCCGAATCAGGTAGATCTGTCAACACATCTGACAAAGAAAATCGTATTGAATATTCCGATGATGAGTGCAGGAATGGATACTGTTACAGAACATAGAATGGCAATCGCTATGGCTCGCCAGGGTGGAATCGGAATCATCCATAAGAATATGTCTATTGAAGCACAGGCAGAGGAAGTTGATAAGGTGAAACGTTCTGAGAATGGTGTTATTACAGATCCTTTCTTTCTTTCACCGGAGCATACACTTGAAGATGCAAATGACCTGATGGCAAAATACCGTATTTCAGGTGTGCCGATTACAGAGGGACGTAAACTTGTCGGAATCATCACAAACCGTGACCTGAAGTTTGAGACAGATTTCTCTAAGAAGATCAAAGAATCCATGACTTCAGAAGGACTTGTTACAGCAAAAGAAGGAATCACATTAGAGGATGCAAAAAAGATTCTTGCCAAAGCAAGAAAAGAGAAACTTCCGATCGTAGATGATGAAGGTAATCTGAAAGGACTTATCACGATTAAAGATATTGAGAAACAGATCAAGTACCCACTGTCAGCAAAGGATGAGCAGGGAAGACTTCTCTGTGGAGCAGCTGTTGGTATCACAGCAAACTGTCTGGAGCGTGTAGAAGCACTTGTGAAATCTCATGTAGATGTTGTTGTTATGGACTCAGCACATGGTCATTCAGCGAATGTTATCCGCACAGTGAAGATGGTTAAGGATGCATTCCCGGATCTTCAGGTGATCGCTGGAAATGTGGCTACAGGAGAGGCTGCAAGAGCACTGATCGAAGCTGGTGTAGATGCAGTTAAGGTTGGTATCGGACCTGGATCTATCTGTACAACACGTATCGTTGCAGGTATTGGTGTACCTCAGGTTTCAGCTGTTATGGATTGTTACGAAGTTGCTAAAGAGTATGGTATTCCGATCATTGCAGATGGTGGTATCAAGTACTCAGGAGATATGACAAAGGCAATCGCAGCAGGTGCGAATGTATGTATGATGGGAAGCATCTTTGCAGGATGTGATGAAAGCCCGGGAACATTCGAACTGTACCAGGGAAGAAAATATAAAGTATATCGTGGAATGGGATCCATCGCAGCGATGGAGAACGGAAGTAAAGACCGTTATTTCCAGGAGAATGCAAAGAAACTTGTTCCGGAAGGAGTAGAAGGACGTGTAGCTTACAAGGGATCTGTAGAAGATACGGTATTCCAGCTCATGGGTGGACTTCGTTCAGGAATGGGATATTGCGGAACACACACAATCGAAGAACTCAAGGAGAACGGAAGATTTGTGAAGATCTCTGCGGCATCACTGAAAGAAAGTCATCCACATGACATTCATATTACAAAAGAAGCTCCGAACTACAGTGTAGACGAGTAATTGGGAAGTTTGCAGATTTTATGCAGACTGATAATTTGGAAGTACTGCGGATATTCCGCATTACCTGACGGGATGAAAAATCACATCCCTGATATAATAAAATAATATATAGGAACGCCTTGAGGAATTCCCGGAGGTTCAGTGAGAGCTGGATCTACCGGGAATTTCTCTTTTATACGAATATAAAACAGTTAAGACAAAATTCATAAATGGTTAAGAAACATATGGTATAATAGCTGAAATAAGAAGATGTTTGTTTTAAACGATGGAAATGAGAGAATTAAAAATCAGGAGAAATACCGAATGAGTACGTCAAGACGAAATCAGCTGGCAGGACGGAAAACATTGCCGAAGAATACACGAAGGAAGAAAAAGCGAGGCAGGAAAATGCTGCGGATCATAATGATCCCATTAATGATTTTATTACTTTTTCTTCTTTTTAAATCCTGTATACAAAAGAAAAATCAATATGCTGATGTGGATGCAACGCAGCCGGAGATGGATGTACAGTTGTTAGATATAAATCCGTATTCCAGACCAGGGACAACAATTGACCATGTGAATGGGATTGTTGTCCATTACACAGCGAATCCGGGGAGTACAGCGCAGGATAACAGAGATTATTTTAATGGTCTCAAAGATAGCCATGAGACTTCGGCAAGCAGTAATTTTGTGATAGGATTGGAAGGAGAGATTATTCAGTGTATTCCGACCTGGGAGATGGCATATGCTTCAAATGACCGCAATGCGGATACGATTTCGATTGAATGTTGTCATCCGGATGAGAATGGAAAGTTTACTGATGCAACATACCGCTCACTTGTACAACTTACAGCATGGCTTTGTGCAAAATATGATCTGACAGCAGATCAGGTGATCCGTCACTATGATGTAACCGGAAAAATCTGTCCGAAATATTTTGTGGAGGATGAGGACGCATGGGTAGAATTCAGGAGAAATGTGCAGGATGCGTTGGAAAAACAGTAGACATCATTTCACTGAATTGTTATAATGAAATCAATTCTTGGGATCATAGAAGAATTGATTTCAAAGCTTACGGAGTTAGATGAAAATAATGTTTGAAAAATTTTTTCCAGATGAATATTTGGGGTCGACTTATAAGATCCCTTTTGAAAAACTATATGAGCAAGGATACCGGGGGGTAATCTTTGATATTGATAATACATTAGTTCCTCACGGTGCACCGGCAGATGAACGTGCAAAGAGACTGTTTCAGAGACTGAGAGAGATTGGCTTTGAAAGCTGTCTGTTGTCCAACAATCAGAAAAAACGTGTAGAGATGTTTAATCAGGAGATCCAGACACATTATATTTATAATGCGCTGAAGCCTGCAAGAAAGAATTATCTTCATGCGATGGAGATCATGGGAACAGATCAGACGAACACGCTGTTTGTCGGCGATCAGCTTTTTACAGACGTATGGGGCGCAAAGAGGGTCGGAATACACAACATTTTAGTGCATCCGATCAATCCAAAAGAAGAGATTCAGATCGTTTTAAAGCGGTATTTGGAGAAGATTGTGCTTCATTTCTATAAGAAGAGCAAAAAAAGATTGAAAAAAGTCGCAAATTAGTATAGAATGGTAGAAGCAAAAAGTCTGTAACGAACAGTTACATTGTCTGAACGAAATGCAATTAAGGAGGATTATACATGGTTTCAGCAGGAGATTTTAAGAATGGTTTAACAATTGAGATTGAGGGAAATATTTTCCAGATTTTGGAATTCCAGCACGTTAAACCTGGTAAAGGTGCAGCGTTCGTAAGAACAAAACTGAAAAACATCATCAGTGGTGGTGTAGTAGAGAAGACATTCCGTCCGACAGAGAAGTTCGAGAATGCACACATCGAGAGAAAGGAAATGCAGTATCTGTATCAGGATGGAGATCTGTATAACTTCATGGATGTAGAGACATATGATCAGATCGCTCTCAACGCTGATGTAGTTGGAGACGCTCTGAAATTTGTAAAAGAGAATGAGAACGTTAAGATCTGTTCCCATAAGGGTAACGTATTCTCAGTTGAGCCGCCGCTGTTCGTAGAACTGGCAATCACAGAGACAGAACCGGGATTCAAGGGTGACACAGCTCAGGGAGCTACAAAGCCTGCAATCGTTGAGACAGGAGCTACTGTTATGGTACCGCTGTTTGTTGAGACAGGTGATGTTCTTAAGATCGATACACGTACAGGCGAGTATCTGTCAAGAGTTTAATTACGAATTTAGTACAGTTTAAGCTGTATTTCAAAAAGGAATCTGTATCATGCAGGTTCCTTTTTTCTTGTGCGCCTTGCGGCGCACGTTTCTAATGGGTGAAAGTCCCTAATCCACCCTAGTAGTGGGAAGGATATAGCCAAGACCAAGGGTGTCCTATTCATAGAGTTGCTATGATTAACGTGAGGGGAATCTGAAGGAAGGTGGAGGCAAATCTCTGGTCTGACGAACAGAAATCACATCAGGCTACAGTTAAGGATAAGGTTGCACGACAAACTAAAGTCCAATAACTACTCGGAATTAACAGTAGTAAATGTGGCAGATATATGGAGAGAAAGAAACGTGTGGTACCAAGGGAGGTCTCGTCAGCGGATGAAAACAGAGTATGAAATCCGTCAGTAACAACGAATGGCGAGAAGTCAGCAGAAGCCATAGTAAACCAGTGGTTGCAAACACTGGCGAAGGGCTGAACTTTAGGAGACACAAGCAATGAATGTAACTGAAAGTAGATTTAAGAACAGACAACTTCATATGGAAGACTATCTGCAAATGGTATCTGCGGAACAGAAAGAGTATGCAGAAGTGTTCGACTACTCTAAGATTGCTGAAAAGAGCGGTGTCATCACAGACTATTGGACGAACAATCTTTTGGATTTGATTTTGCGAAAAGGCAATCTAAACAATGCCTATAAACAAGTCAAGAAAAACAAAGGAAAAGGTGGAATCGATGGTATGCAGGTGGATGAACTTCTGCCCTTCCTTAGAGAAAACCAAGATTCCTTAATCCAAGAGATAAGGGAAGGAAAGTATAAGCCTAACCCAGTTCGAAGGGTAGAAATACCCAAGGAAACAAAAGGCGAATTTCGAAAGTTAGGAGTTCCTACTGTTGTTGATAGAGTTATTCAACAGGCAATAGCACAGGAATTATCGCCAATCTATGAGGAGCAATTCTCAGAAAATAGTTTCGGTTTCAGACCAAAGCGAGGAGCACACGATGCTCTCAGACAATGCCAAAAGAACGTAAATGATGGCTACGTATATGTGGTAGATATGGACTTGGAAAAGTTCTTCGACACAGTATGCCAGAATAAGCTGATAGAAGTATTGTCAAGAACCATCAAAGATGGCAGAGTTATATCCTTAATACACAAATATCTGAATGCGGGAGTAATCGCAAAAGGAATGTTTGAACGTACAGAGGTTGGAATGCCACAAGGCGGTCCGCTTAGCCCATTGCTTAGTAATGTAATGCTAAATGAGTTGGATAAGGAACTGGAGAATAGAGGACATAGATTTGTCCGATACGCAGACGATTGTATGATTTTCTGCAAGAGCAGAAAAAGCGCAGAAAGAACCTTGAAGAACATCATTCCATTTATTGAAAAGAAACTATTTCTTAAAGTAAATCGGAAGAAAACAGAGGTGGCTCATATCAGCACAGTCAAATACCTCGGATATAGCTTTTATAGACATAAAGGTAAATGCAGATTTAGAGTACACCCGAAGTCAGTAGCAAAGATGAAGAATAGAATCAGAGAACTTACTGACAGGAACAAAGGGATAAGCAATGAAGTGCGAGAAAAGAAGTATCAAGAGTATGTGCGAGGATGGGTAGAATATTTTAGACTTGCAGACATGAAGAAACTTCTCCAGAAAACGGACGAATGGGCAAGACGCAGAATCAGAGCGGTCTATTGGAAACAGTGGAAGAAAATCAAAACAAAGTGCCGAATGCTGAAAGCACTAGGATTAGAGGATTGGAAAGCCAAGGAATTAGCCAACAGTAGAAAAGGCTATTGGAGAATGGCGAAAGTCTTGAACCAAATCTTTTCGAATAAAATAATAGCCAAGTTAGGATATACATCCATGCTTGACTATTATCTAGTAGTCTACGAAAACTAAAGAACCGCCGTGTACCGAACGGTACGCACGGTGGTGTGAGAGGTCGGCTAATCAACTAATGGTTAGCCTCCTACTCGATTGACAAAATCAGATGAAATTCTCTGTTTTCACTAAAAAAATCAATTTGGATTTATGCAAAATTCTGGCTTGCTTTTTAAGGAAGGCCTGTCTATAATAAAGAACACATAATATTTGTTCTAAATTTTAAGAAATTCTATTTGGAGAGATTCTGAACTCTCCGGGAAATTCTAACTCAATTGAAATAGTACATTTCGTACTGGTTTCTCATTTTAATTTTATGAACCGCAATCAGGAAGGAGAAGAGTGAATTATACAGAATTTGTAAATGCGGTAAAGGAAAAACTGACTCAGGAGTTAAATGGAGGTGTCAGGGTAAACGTCTATACGACGAAAAAAAATAATGCAACAGAGCGTACAGGACTAATCCTGGAGACGCCGGGTGTTAATATATCGCCGACAATCTATCTGGAAGAATTTTTTGAACTATATGAAAAAGGGAAACAGATGGATTGGATCATTGAAGATCTGGTGGAGCTATATGAAGAAATCCGACAGGAAAAATCATGGGATTATGAGAGAATGCTTTCTTTCGAAGGGGTAAAAGACAGAATCATCTTTCGACTGATCAACACAGAGAAAAACAAGGAATTACTTCTGGATGTTCCACATAGAGAATTTTTGGATCTGTCACTTGTGTTTGCAGTACTTGTAGAAGCGGACAATGATGGGACGGCAGTGATGCTGATCAAAGATCTGCATATGAGACAATGGAAGGTGACAAAAGAACAGCTTTGGAATGTGGCAAAAGAAAATACAAAGCGTCTGCTTCCGGCAGAATGTTTCGGAATGAATTTTGCAGTGTATGAACTGCTCAGCAGATCAACTCCGGGGGAACATGATCGGGAGAATCTGTTAAGGAGAACCTGGCATATTCATGAAGAACTGGAACTCCCGGAAAAAGATAAAATGTATGTTTTGTCTAATAAACTGAAAAATTATGGGGCGGCCTGTATTGCATACCCTTATATTCTGGACATGCTTGCAGGAGTCTTAAAGGAAAACTTCTATGTTCTTCCAAGCAGTGTCCATGAAGTGATCATTGTACCGGAATCCTCTCAGATCCGTCAGTCAGAATTAGAAAGAATGGTGCGGGAAATCAATGAAACGCAGGTGCCTGAGGAAGAAATCTTAAGCAATCATGCTTGTTTTTATTATGCACAGGAAGGGAAACTTCAGCTGGGGAAAGAGATGTGTATCGACAGGGAGGACAATGAATGAAAGGACGCGGAGAGATTATAACAATCCTCTGCATGTCAGTCTTTTTTATCTGTATTCTCTATGCAATGACATATGGAGGCATTGTCAAGGCCGAAGAACTTGAAAAACAGCCTGAAGAGGCCGGAGAAAAAACGGAGGTTGATATTGAAGAAGAACTGCGCTGGGCAGAAGAAGTAAAAAAAATCCTGAAAGATATCGGTGTGGGATTTTGCGACGAAACGGAGGATAAACAGGAGGAAGACAAGGAAGAAACTTTTGATCAGACAGATGAAAAGAAGATACAAAGCATAGGTGTATATGCAGCGGCAAGGGCAGGAGAAACTGTTTATACAAAGGCAATCGAAAGAGGAATCGGTGCAATCGATGTAGTTGACTATAATGACCCAAACTGGCCTGTGCTACAACATTGGAATGAAGGAAGACTTGGTACGAAATCAGGAGAAAGTCTGTATTGCACCAATCCAACATTAAAGTTTCAGGAGGGCAACAAAACAGCAGTAGATGCTTCAAAACGTTATAACAAACAGACCATTCAGATGATCGCGGCAATGTTCTATTACTACGATAAGAATAAATGCAACGGTGTGAGTTCGAATTACGATTATCTCTTAAAACAATGCGCAGTATGGTGGATCATGAATGAAGTACATCACTGGTATGGAGATATGGTCCAGATAGAAACAGGAAATAATGTAGCCTGTGGGAATGGTCATTGGATCTCAGCACACAAATCTGAGTATTATCAAAAAGGGATTGCATGGGCGAAAGAGAATTATAAATATTTCCCGGATGCATATGGGGTTATTTATGAAGGAAATGGCCAGCCGCTCAGTAAATGGGGCGGAACATACCAGCCGACCGGAACAGGGAGATTAAAGAAGGTGTCAGCGAATACTTCTGTGACAGAAAAGAACAGTTGCTATTCTTTGGAGGGAGCAGAGTATGGCATTTATAGCAGTCCTACTCTTTCGGGTGCATCAAGAGCAGGAACGTTTAGAACAGATGCGGCAGGAAATTCGTCATCAGTTGCGCTGAATGCAGGAACTTATTACGTAAAGGAACTAAAAGCTCCTAAAGGTTATGCACTTGTGGATGAAGTAAAAATGGTTACAGTAAAATCCGGGCAGGAGTCTCTGGTGACATTTTCAGACCCACCGCAGATGAATCCTGTGGAACTTTTGCTAAAGAAAACAGGCATGGAACAGGAGTATGTTGATCCGTCAGGGAGAGCAGCGTATCAGGGAGCACAGTTTTTAGTGAAATTTTATGCAGAACTTCTGGATCCAGGGAAAAATCCGGAAAAGGAAGGGGAAAAGCCAGTCAGAAGCTGGGTCTTTCAAACAGATGCAAAAGCAGTTTGCCGTTATCAGGAGAAGTATAAGGTAAAAGGTGATGCATTGTATAAAGCGACAGACGGAACAGAAGCGCTTCCGCTGGGAACTGTAACAATTCAGGAGATAAAACCGCCAAAAGGGTATTTCCTGAATGAGGAAGTCTTTGTTTGCCAGATAAAACCAGAAGGTACAGGAGAAAAAATAAATGTATATCAGAACCCTACGATACCGGACAGGGTTTTCCAGATCCATTTGGTGAAAAAAGCAACAGAGACAGGACATCCTCTTTCGGGAGCGCAATTTAAGCATATCAGACCGGATGGAAGTGAAAAGATTCTCACAACGGATGAAAAAGGGACTCTGAAAGTAATGCCATTATCTCAGGGAACGCACAAATTAAAAGAAGTAAAAGCACCGGCCGGGTATCGGACAAATAATAATGAACTGATTTTTCAAGTTGATGAGAGCGGGAAAACAGAATTTTTATCTGAGGTAAATACAGAAGAAGGAGAGGTTATTATCGAATATACAGAGGATGGAATTGCGGTAGTGACGATAGAAGATAAGCCGGCCTGTTACAAGATTGAGCTGAAAAAGGAAAATGAAAAAGGTGTTGCACTTGCAGGAGCTGAGTTTACTTTATATGAAGACCAGGCATGCCAGAAAGAAATTGACCGGGTGTTGACGGATGGGAATGGAATTGCAATGTTCGAAAATCTGGAAGTAAAGAAAAAATACTATATGAAAGAAACAAAAGCGCCGATAGGTTACAGAATTCCGAAAACATCAGATGATGCAGATATTGTATATGAAATCTGTCTGGAAAGTAATCCGGAAGAGGGAAAGTGTCTGTTGGTTGTAAATGGAAAAGAATACAGAAGCAAAGATACTGCAGACAGCAAGATAAGTATTGAAGGTTCAATTAAGGAGTGGAATGTGAAAATGAAAATTATAAATCAGACAGGAAAGAAACTTCCAGATACTGGATCGGCAGGAAAACCTGTGTTACTTACAGGAATTTTAGCAGTAGGGATCATGACAATGATTTACAGAAAAAAAGAGCAAAAAAGATAGTAGTAAAACAGTGAAAAATGAGGAGATGAGAAAATGAAAAAAAGAATGATGAAAATTTGTTATATGATGACTTTAGCTGCGGTACTCTGTACTTCTGGAACAACAGGTGTGACTGGAATCAAATCTGTATATGCAGCGGAAAATGAAGTACAGGAAAGAGCAGCAACTACAAATGGGGTTTTAAATCTTAATAATGGACCGGCAAGTATTACAATCAAAGGAAATGACGGACAGAGCCTGAAAGGAAAAAGATTCCTGGTATATCAGTTGTTTCAGGCAGAAAATGCGAAAGGAATGGAATCCATTAATTACACATTTAATCCGGAATACAAGAAATTTGTTTGTTATATCGTGGGACAGCGGATTCATAAGGATGAGAGAAATGTAACAGAGTATGAGGTGATCGATTATATTCAGTCTCTGAATACGCATCAGACAGAAGGGGCGCAGACCGCTCAGGAAAAGGAAGGAGCATACAGTGAATATCGTGTTTTTGTAGAAGAATTAAGAACCCATCTACAGAGAAATGGAAAAACAGGTCAATCTGTTGAAGTGACAAGTACAAAAGCAGACAATTCATTTGAAATTAAGGGATTGCCGTATGGATATTATATTATTGATGAAGTGACAGAGGTAAAAGGAACGAATTCGGCAGCCTCTTTGTGTATGGTAAGTACAGCTAATCCGGAAATGAATCTCAACATAAAATCAGACTATCCGGTTGTGACAAAAAAGATCCGGGAAGATGATGATCAGGACAAAGTTGGAAATCAGGGATGGAATGATCTGGCTGATTTTGAAATCGGGCAGACTGTTCCGTATCGGTATGAGTCAAATATGCCTGATGTTAACGGATACAATACTTATTATTACGCATGGCATGATGTGATGAGTGAAGCACTTACTTTCAAAAAGGATTCTGTAGCCATCCGGATTTATGAAAGTTCAAATGCAAGAAATTATTATGAATTGAAAGAGGGTGAATTTGAAGTAAAGGAAGCTCCGGGAGGAGGAGATACGTTTCAGGTCATTGTTTCTGATATGAAAAAAATCATAGACAGAGAGTTTAATCGTAAAAATGAAGCAGGAGAAAATAAATATGGACAGAAAATAGTGCTTACCTATCAGGCAACATTGAATGAAAAGGCAGCGAAAAATACAGGACGTCCAGGATTTGAAAACGATGTTCGGCTGGAATTTTCAAATGATCCGGATTCAGCGGTGAGAGGAAGCACAGGGTATACACCGTGGGATACAGTTGTTTGTTTCACTTATAAAATCAATGCATTGAAATCAAATAACCATGGACAAAGTCTGGAAAATGCCAGGTTCAGACTTTATTCTGACGCTGGATTAAAAAATGAAGTATATGTAAAACAGGGAGAAGGTGGGTACATTGTAATTAACCGGGACAGTCTTGGAGGAAACGACCATACAGATGGAAAGCAGCCGGAAAATGCGGTGGAGATGAAATCCGGTCAGGATGGAACATTTGTGATCTATGGATTAGATAGTGGCACCTATTATCTGAAAGAAACAGAGGCACCGGCAGGATACCGTCTGCTGACAGAGCCGATTGTGTTAAATATAAAAGCAAGTTTTCCAAATGATAGAAACGCATATGTAAAAGGAGACGGAAAAACAGAAAAAGGATTGAAAAAACTGGAGATATCTGCGCAGATCAAAGAATTTATTAACGGAAACTGGAAAGAATCAGAAGTCAGTCTGACAACAAATGAAGGCGAAGGATCTGCTAATCTGACAGTAATTAATACAATTGGAAAAAAACTGCCGGTAACAGGTTCTTCAGCAGCTGTTATCTGTATTACAACCGGAAGTGTTCTTGTTCTTGCAGGAGCAATGAGAAGAAACAGAAAAAATGCAAAGGAAAAACAATAGATTACAGTCAGATCTTTTACTATGGATAGGAGTTCTTTTGTGTAGTATACCTCTTTTGACTGGCTGGTATAGTCAGAAGAAAACAAAAAATGTGTTGGCAACATATGAACAGGTTGTGGAACAGACAACAGGAGATGAAATTGAACAATTAAGGAATCAGGCTGATGAATATAATAAAAAGCTTTGGGCAGAATCGAAAGGAGTCAGGGAACAAAGCGAGCCTGACCAGATGGAAGAGTATGAAGGTCTGTTAAATGCCGAAAAAATACAGACAGGAATGATGTGTGTACTGGAAATTCCGTCAATAGATCTCAGGCTTCCGGTTTATCATGGAACCAGCGAGGCAGTACTTAAGGAAGGTGTAGGGCATTTGATGGACAGTAGTCTTCCGATAGGGGGAGAAAATACGCATTGTGTGATGACGGGACACCGTGGGCTTGCAAGTGCGAGACTTTTCACTCGTCTGGATGAATTAAAGGAAGGCGATGAGTTCTTTCTGGAAGTACTGGGAGAAAAACTCGCATATAAGGTAGAAGAAATAAATGTAATCTTACCAGAAGAGGTAGAAAGTCTGGAAATCAGACCGGGAGAAGATCTGGTTTCGCTTGTCACATGTACCCCATATGGAATTAATACCCATCGGTTAGTGATTACTGGAAAGCGGGTTGTGTATGAAGAGAAAAAAGAAGAGGAAATCAAAAAGAAACGTCCGTCTGTCAGAGAAATGATCTTCACAATGATTCCAATTCTCTTTTTGGTATATGTTGTGATTGAAAGAATAAAAAGAAAGCGAGAAAAAAGAAATTGTGAGGGAAAGAGAAAAAGAAACAGAAACCAGAAAAGGAAATGTAAGCACTACAGGAGAAAGAAACGTAAAAGAAAGAAAAGCAGGAGACAAAAAAGAAAGATGCAAAAGACGGCAAAATGGGAAAATCAAATGCGGAATTCTTCTTTTGATATGTTTTCTGGTGGTAGCAGTAAAGAACCCGGCGTTTGCAGAAACAGAAACAGGAAATATAGAAATCTGTATTGAAGATACCGGAGAACAAATTAAGAGAGAAGGTGTTACATTCCAGTATTCCAAAGTGGCATCTCTTGTTGATGGTGCTTACGAGATGGAGAAAAGATATGAAGATAAAGGCGTGGATCTCAATGAGGTAAGGTATGCCAGAGAACAGGAAGAGCTGGCGCGGACTTTGAGTAAATATCATTATAGTGATGGATTGTGCAGGACGGATTGTGATGGAAAAGCAACCCTTACGAATCTGAGGGCAGGAGTTTATCTGATCTATGTTGAAGATGAATCAGAATACGAGGTTCAGCCGGTTCTTGTCCAGCTGCCAAAATGGGAAGAAGACAAAGGGGCAATGAACTGGAATGTCAGGGTATGTCCAAAACAAACGATAAGGGAAGAGGCTGCAAAGACCGGAGATTCACAACAGGCAGGTGCATGGGCAATGCTTTGTCTTGGGGCAGGGATATTAATTCTTCTGCTTGCAGTGAAAAAAGATTAACCGCAGAAAGTTAGAGGTTTATTTGCCACTTTACATTTATACAGAATTGTGCTAGGATAAAAAAGGTTGTTAGCTGTACGAAATTAAATTTTCCTACTAACAACCGAGATGCGTCTGTAGCTCAGTGGATAGAGCGATGCCCTCCGGAGGCATGTGCGGCGGTTCGACTCCGCTCAGACGCTATAGGATAAAAAAGTCCTGTTATTTCAGCGCATTCAGATGGCTGATAATAACAGGATTTTTTCATATAGTTTTTTATTCACAATCTGCAAGGATGTGGTCTTTCATTTCAGGATCAAACCGGTTGTTTCTTAGCATTTCAATCTCATACTTATAAGGGGCATAAGATTTCTTTGCTTTTGTTACAGAAGGAATATAAGGAGTCTCAAGGATCTTCGGTACAGATTCGAAATCCGGGTGATGGACAATTGTAGAAATTGCATCAAAACCGATTTCTCCAAAGCCGATATTTTCATGCCGGTCTTTCGCGGCTCTTGGAATATTTTTACTGTCATTGATGTGGAAGACTGCAATCTGATCTTTTCCAAGCAGACGGTCAAAAGACTCCATAACATCATCAAAATGATGGATGATATCATATCCGCTGTCACTTGTATGACAAGTGTCAAAGCAGACTCTCAATTTATCATTCTGGACAACTCCATCATAAATCCGGGCAAGTTCTTCAAAATTCCGTCCGATTTCTGATCCCTTTCCGGCCATTGTTTCAAGGGCAATACAGCAGTCAGTCTCAGCAGTGAGAACTTCATTGAGTCCTTTGATGATCTGTGCGGTTCCGATTTCGACACCGGCACCTACATGAGCACCTGGATGAAGGATCAGAGTGTGGCTCCTGCAGGCAATCGTGCGGTCGATTTCTTTTGCCAGAAATTCTACGGCAAGAGAGAACGTCTCTGGTTTTACTGAATTACCGAGGTTGATGATATAAGGTGCATGAACGACAATTTCATCAATTCCGTGTTCTTTCATATATTCCCATGCTGGTTCGATATTCAATTCACTGATTTCTTTTCGGCGGGTATTCTGTGGGGCTCCGGTATAAAACATAAATGTATTGGCACCGTAAGAAACGGCTTCTTTCGCAGAACCAAGAAGCATTTCTTTTCCACTCATGCCAACGTGTGAACCTAATTTTAACATTGTTGGATATCCTTTCTGTCTGATGTTACATCATACAGGTAACAGTATGTGTAAAGTTTTGGTTACATTATAAGTATTCGATATTTTTATGTCAATCAGTTTTGCGACGGGTTTCATTATCTTTGCACTTAATCTCTGTTAATCTCTGTTTACAGTATGTTAATCTCCGTTTACAGTAACGCTTGCTGTTCTGTTGGATACATGATAGAATAAATAGTGGCTGTTTGTCTCCAGAAAAGTTGGGAGGCAGACTTGTTTTAATAAAATTGCCGTCAGGCAGAAAAGACAAACGAAAAGTAAAGAGGAGTGTGAAACTTTGAAGACATTACTGGAAATGATCACAATAGAAATGAAAGAAGCGTTCAAAGCAGCAGGATATGATGAAGAGCTTGCAAGAGTTACGCTTTCCAACCGCCCGGATCTCTGTGAATATCAGTGTAATGGTGCAATGGCAGGTGCGAAGAAATATAAGAAGGCTCCAATTATGATTGCGAATGCAGTTGTGGAAGAACTTGCAGATAGCAAGTATTTTGCATCAGCAGAAGCGGTGAATCCGGGATTTATCAACCTGAAGCTGGCACCGGAAGTTGTTGCAGAGTATTTGAATGAGATGGCAGCAGATGAGAATCTTGGTGTTGAAAAAGAAAAGAATCCGAAAAAAGTTATTATTGATTACGGCGGACCGAACGTGGCAAAACCGTTGCATGTCGGACATCTTCGTTCTGCGATTATCGGAGAGAGCATTAAACGTATTATCCGTTTTAAAGGAAATGATGTAACAGGAGATATCCATCTGGGAGACTGGGGATATCAGATGGGACTGATCATCACAGAGCTGAAAAAACGTAAACCGGAACTCCCGTATTTTGATGAGAGTTTTGAAGGAGAATATCCGGAAGAAGCACCATTTACGATCAGTGAACTGGAAGAGATTTATCCTACAGCAAGTGCTTATGCAAAAGAGCACGACGATTATAGAGAAGAAGCACTTCATGCAACTTATCTGTTACAGAATGGATATAAAGGATATCGTGCAATCTGGAAACATATCATGAATGTGTCTGTAACTGACTTGAAGAAGAACTACGAGCGACTGAGTGTAGATTTTGATCTCTGGAAAGGTGAAGCAGATGCCCAGGCATATATTCCGGATATGGTTGAGATGCTCAAGGAGAAAGGATTCGCACATTATGATGAGGGTGCGCTTGTAGTAGACGTTGCAGAAGAGACAGATAAGAAAGAGATTCCTCCGTGTATGATTCTGAAATCTGACGGAGCTGCGCTGTATGATACAACAGATCTTGCTACACTGGTAGAACGTGAGAAACTGTATGATCCGGATCAGGTGATCTATGTTGTTGATAAGCGTCAGGAACTGCATTTTGTGCAGGTATTCCGTTGTGCGAAGAAGACAGGAATTGTAAAACCGGAGACAGAACTTACATTCCTTGGATTTGGTACAATGAACGGAAAAGATGGTAAGCCGTTTAAGACAAGAGAAGGCGGTGTTATGCGTCTTGAGAATCTGATCCGTGAGATTGATGATGAGATGTATAAGAAGATCATGGACAACCGTACAGTAGAGGAAGAAGATGCAAGACGTACAGCAGAAGAAGTTGGACTTGCAGCGATCAAGTACGGAGATCTTTCTAACCAGGCTTCTAAAGATTATATCTTTGATGTTGACAGATTTACTTCCTTTGAGGGAAATACAGGACCGTATATTCTTTATACAATCGTTAGAATTAAGTCTATTCTCAAGAAATATGCTGAGAATGGCGGAGTTCTTGACGGAACGATCAGACCGGCTGAGAATGATGCAGAGAAGTCTCTGATGCTTCAGGTAGTGAAATTCAATGAAGTGATCGATAATGTATATAAAGAGACAGCTCCTCATAAGTTGTGTGCATATATCTATGATCTTGCGAACGACTTTAATAAGTTCTATCATGAGACAAAGATTCTTGCAGAAGAAGACGAAGAGAAGAAGAAAGGTTATCTTGCACTTCTTACACTTGCGAAAAAAGTGCTTGAGACTTGTATTGATCTTCTTGGATTTACAGCTCCGGAAAGGATGTAATACGAATTATGACAGAAAATGGATTGATGGATGGTACAAGAACAGAAAAACTGTTTTACAATGACAGCCATCTTTCAAAATTTACTGCAATGGTTCTGGAATGTGAGCCGTATGAGAAAAAGGAAGGATGCTATGCGGTAGAACTTGACCGTACAGCATTCTTTCCGGAAGGTGGCGGACAGTATGCAGATACAGGAAAACTGAAGGATGCGAAGGTATCTGATGTTCGGGAAAAGAATGGAAGAATTCTGCATATTACAGATCAGCCGTTTGAAGCAGGAGAGATTGTTGAAGGCGAGATCGACTGGGAGACCAGATTTATGAAGATGCAGCAGCACACCGGAGAGCATATTGTTTCCGGAATCGTGCATGCAAGATACGGTTTCAACAATGTCGGATTTCATCTTGGAACAGAAGATTGTACGATGGATTTTGATGGAGAGATATCAAAAGAAGCACTGCAGGAGATTGAACTTGAAGCAAATCGTGCAGTGTGGAAGAATCTGACAATAGAAGTGTCCTATCCATCCAAAGAAGAGCTGGAAGAACTGGATTACCGCAGTAAGATTGAGATTGAGGGACAGGTTCGTATCGTATCGGTTCCGGGATATGATATCTGTGCGTGCTGTGCGCCGCATGTTGAACGCACAGGAGAGATCGGTATGATCAAGCTTGTTAATATGCAGCGATACAAAGGCGGCGTTCGTGTAACAATGCTCTGTGGAAGCCGTGCACTTACAGATTATGAGAAGAAGCAGGAACAGAACAGGAAAATTTCAGCGTTGCTCTGTGCGAAAGAATATGAGACAGCAGAGGCAGTGGGACACTTGAAAGAAGAGCTGGATTCTTTGAAACGGACACTGGTGGAGAAAGAACGCCAGCTTGTACACGTCTGGGCGCAGTCTGTTTCGGAAGAAGAAAAAACGGTCTGTATGTTTTCAGAGGATATCAGTGCGGATGCCATGCGTCAGTATGTGAATGAAGTGCTTGAAAAAGAAAGAATTCTTTGTGCTGTGTTTTATGGAAATGATGCAGCGGGATACCGTTATGTGATCGGAAGCAGAACCCAGGATCTTCGTGCATTTTCCAAAATGTTAAATGCTGCATTCGAAGGAAGGGGCGGCGGAAAGCCGGAGATGGTTCAGGGAACTGTAAAAGGTGAAGCCGGAAAGATCAGAGAGTGGATTCAAAAGATAGCGGAGGAATTGTCTTATGAAAAATGATCCGAGACGCTCCTTCTGGAGAGCTGCCGGTCCTTTACTTGGATTCTGGGGAATCCAGCTGGTGATGGAATTTGTGATTGAGTTTATAATCATTCTTCCTTTTATGGGGGAAGCATCTTCCAGGATGACACAAAGTGGAGAAGTTCTTAATTATCAAGAAATGATGAATAAGTACTATGAAGTGTTAAGTCCTGCGTTTGATAAAATCATAGGAGGTCAGACTGCGATTGCAGGGATTGCTACAGCAGCAACGTTGTTTCTGACAGTTACATTGTTTGTTATCGATCGAAAGAAAGAGCAGATTGCAGGGATACAGCGGATGGGGGTTCAAAAGCCACTGAAGAATTACTGGTCACTTCTTGTGATGGGAGTGATCGGAAGTATTGGTGCTACATGTCTGTCCGCTATGGCACAGGCCGTTTTGGTTGATCCGGAGTATATCCAGACCGCACAGAATATGTATTCAGCAGATTTTGTGGTTCAGATTATTGTATTTGGATTTGTAATTCCGATTGCAGAGGAATTTATGTTCCGCGGAGTGCTCTATCAGAGGTACCGGGAGACCAGAGGATTTTATTATGCAGCAATCTGGACAGCACTGTTTTTCTCAGTCACACATACCAACACGGTACAGATGATCTACACTTTCCTCTTAGGAATTCTTCTATGCTATGTTTATGAGAAATTTGGTTCAATGAAAGCTCCGATTATGCTTCACATTGTTTTGAATCTGGGCTCTTTGATCTTTACAGATATCGGAGTATTTAACTGGCTTGCCAGAGAACCGTTTAAAATGGCAGTGGCAGTGATCATCAGCACATTTATCTGTGCAGCTTGTTTTGTGTGGATTCAGAGAAGCGGGGATCCGGTGAGTACTCAGAAAACAGAAGAATAGTGAAGAAATACAAAAAAATAAATTGTATTAATAAAAATACAATCTTAAATTGTGCGCGATGAGGTGCGAAACCTTGTCGCGCTTTTTCTTTTTAATTTACTATTTTATTAAATAAAATCAAAGAAAAACAGGAATTTTGATAATTAATATTATTTTTATAAGAAAACAAGAAAAATCTGACTATTCAAAGAAAAACAATAAAAAATCAAATAATCAGACAATTTAAAGCATTTTACCTATTTACAGCCTGGGTAAAAGGGTGTATATTCTAGAAAAAGTTTTACACGACGTGAGAAAGAAATGATTGAATGCGCCGGACAAAGAAGATTTTAAAGTAAACTTTAGATTACAGGAAGAAAGGATAGCGACTATGAGGAAAGAAATGGAAAGTCAGAATCGTGGTCTTTACCGCGAAAGTTTTGAACATGATAACTGTGGTATTGGTGCAATTGTCAATATCAAAGGCAAAAAGACACATAGTACAGTGGCAGGAGCCTTGAGTATTGTAGAACAACTTGAGCACAGAGCCGGAAAAGATGCAGAAGGAAAGACAGGAGATGGCGTGGGTATTCTGACACAGATTCCTCATGGATTTTTCAAAAAAGTCTGTCAGCCACTTGGGATCAAGCTGAAAGATGAAAGAGATTACGGTGTAGGTATGTTCTTTCTTCCGCAGGATGAATTAAAACGTAATCAGGCGAAAAAGATTTTCGAGGTTATTGTAAAAAAAGAAGGATTGAAGTTCTTGGGCTGGAGAGAAGTTCCGATTCATCCGGACATTCTTGGAAAGACAGCAGTAGATTGCATGCCATGTATTATGCAGGCATTTATTGAACGTCCTGCAAAATACGAGAAAGGAATCGACTTTGACCGTCGACTGTATGTAGTCAGAAGAATCTTCGAACAGAGCAGTGATGATACTTATGTTGTTTCACTTTCCAGCAGAACAATCGTTTACAAAGGAATGTTCCTTGTAGGACAGCTGAGACTTTTCTTTGAAGATCTGCAGGATGAAGAATTTATTTCTGCAATTGCAATGGTACATTCCAGATTCAGTACGAATACTGCACCGAGCTGGCAGAGAGCGCATCCGAACCGCTTTATGGTCCACAACGGAGAGATCAATACGATCCGTGGTAATGCAGATAAGATGCGTGCCCGTGAGGAAACGATGGAGGCAGGATGTCTGAAAGGCGAACTTCACAAAGTACTTCCAGCAATCAATACTTCAGGTTCTGACTCCGCAATGCTTGACAACGCATTAGAATTCATGGTGATGAGTGGAATGGATCTTCCGCTTGCAGTTATGATCTGTATTCCGGAACCTTGGATCAACAATAAAGAGATGTCCCAGAACAAGAAAGATTTCTATCAGTATTATGCAACAATGATGGAGCCATGGGATGGACCGGCGTCAATCTTGTTCTCAGATGGAGATGTTATGGGAGCAGTACTTGACCGTAACGGACTTCGCCCTTCCAGATATTACATTACAGATGATGATAATCTGATTCTTTCTTCAGAGGTTGGAGTTCTGGATATCGATCCATCCAAGATCGTGATGAAAGAAAGACTTCATCCAGGCAAAATGCTTCTTGTTGATACTGTTGCAGGACGCGTGATCGATGATGAGGAATTAAAAGAAAAATATGCAAATCAGTTCCCATATGGAGAATGGCTGGACAGTAATCTGATTCAGCTGAAGGATTTGAAAATCCCGAATAAGGATGTGCCAAAGTATACTGCCGAAGAGTGTACACAGCTTCAGAAAGCATTTGGCTATTCTTATGAAGACGTGAAAACTTCTATTCTGACAATGGCAAAGAACGGTGCCGAAGGAACCGCAGCGATGGGAATGGATGCACCGATTTCAGTCCTTTCGCAGAAACGTCAGCCACTGTTCGGATATTTTAAACAGTTGTTTGCACAGGTAACAAACCCACCGATCGATGCAATCCGTGAGGAAGTTGTAACATCTACAACAATTTATGTCGGAACAGACGGTAACCTTCTGGAGCAGAAGGAAGAGAACTGTAAGATGCTCAGAGTCAATAACCCGATCCTGACAAATACAGATCTTCTGAAAATTAAAAATATGAAAGTGGATGGATTCAAAGTTGCAGAGATTCCGATCACTTATTATAAAAACACAAGTCTTGAGAAGGCAATCGAGTATCTGTTTATTGAAGTTGACCGTGTGATCCGTGAGGGTGCTAATATTTTGATTCTGACAGACCGTGAGGTAGACGAATATCACGTTGCAATCCCGTCACTTTTGGCAGTATCCGGACTGCAGCAGCATCTGGTACGTACAAAGAAGAGAACCTCAGTCGCGATGATTCTGGAAAGTGGAGAGCCTAGAGAGGTTCATCATTTTGCAACACTGCTTGGATATGGAGCATGTGCGATTAATCCATATCTTGCGCATGAGTCAATCCGTCAGCTGATTGAGTCTAATCTGCTTCACAAAGATTATTATGCAGCAGTAGATGATTATAACTCAGCAGTAATTCATGGAATTATTAAGATTGCATCCAAGATGGGAATTTCAACGATCCAGTCCTATCAGGGAGCAAAAATCTTCGAGGCAATTGGTCTCAAGACAGATTTTATTAACCGCTATTTTACAGATACAGTCAGCCGTGTTGGTGGTATCGGTATTGAAGAAATTGCAGAAGATTACACAGCATTCCATACAGAAGCATTTGATCCGCTTGGACTGCAGGTTGATACGACACTGGACAGTGTTGGAAAACATAAATATAAAAGTGGCGGAGAAGAACATCTCTATAATCCACAGACAATCCATATGCTTCAGCAGTCCACAAGACGTGGTGATTATGAAATGTTCAAGCAGTATACAGAGATGGTTGATGAGGAAGGCGAGAAGATCAATCTGAGAGGTCAGCTTGATTTCAATTTCCCAAAGAAGAGTGTACCGCTTGATGAAGTAGAAAGCGTAGATTCAATCGTAACAAGATTCAAGACAGGTGCGATGTCCTATGGATCTATTTCAAAAGAAGCACATGAGACAATGGCGATCGCCATGAATATGCTTCATGGTAAATCAAACTCCGGTGAAGGTGGAGAGGATATTGAACGTCTTGACACAAACAGATGCTCTGCAATCAAGCAGGTTGCTTCCGGCCGATTCGGAGTTACATCCAGATATCTGGTCAGTGCACAGGAAATCCAGATCAAGATGGCGCAGGGAGCAAAACCAGGAGAAGGAGGACATCTTCCGGGGGGAAAGGTATATCCATGGATCGCCAAGACTCGTCATTCAACACCTGGTGTGAGCCTGATCTCACCACCGCCACATCATGATATCTATTCGATTGAGGATCTTGCACAGTTGATCTATGACTGCAAAAACGCAAATAAAAATGCTAGAATTTCAGTGAAACTGGTATCAGAAGCAGGTGTAGGAACAGTCGCTGCTGGTGTTGCAAAAGCAGGAGCCGGAGTTATCTTGATCTCAGGATATGACGGAGGAACAGGAGCAGCACCGAGAAGCTCGATTCAGAATGCAGGACTTCCGTGGGAGCTTGGACTTGCAGAAACTCATCAGACATTGATTCAGAATGGTCTGCGTGAGCGTGTCCGTATTGAGACGGATGGTAAGCTGATGAGTGGTCGTGATGTTGCGATTGCAGCAATTCTTGGAGCAGAAGAGTTTGGATTTGCAACAGCTCCGCTTGTAACAATGGGATGTGTTATGATGCGCGTCTGCAACCTGGATACTTGTCCGGTTGGTGTTGCAACTCAGAATCCGGAGCTTAGAAAACGTTTCAGCGGAAAACCGGAATATGTTGTCAACTTTATGCGTTTTATTGCAGAAGAATTAAGAGAATATATGGCAAAACTTGGTGTCCGCACAGTGGATGAACTGGTAGGACGTACAGATCTTCTGAAAGTAAAAGACGTTCCGACATCAGAGCGTGCCGCAACATTGGATCTGTCACAGATTCTGTACAATCCATATGCGAAAGAGAAGAAAGGTGTTATCTTTAATCCAAAGAAAGTCTATGATTTTGAACTTAACAAGACGTTGGATGAAAAAGTACTATTGAAACAGCTTCTTCCAGCCCTTGAAAGAGGAGAAAAGAGAGGACTTGAAGTAGATGTTACAAATACAGACCGTACTTTCGGAACAATTTTCGGATCTGAGATCACAAGAAGATATCCGGAAGGACTGGAAGAAGACAGCTATGTGATCCAGTGTAAAGGTGCCGGCGGTCAGAGCTTTGGAGCATTTATCCCAAGAGGACTGACACTGGAACTGACAGGAGACAGTAATGACTATTTTGGAAAAGGACTTTCCGGTGGAAAACTGGTTGTTTGCCAGCCGAAAGGTGTGAAATTTAAATCAGATGAGAACATTATCATCGGAAATGTTGCTCTTTACGGAGCTACAAGTGGTAAAGCATTTGTAGGAGGTGTTGCCGGAGAGCGTTTTGCGGTAAGAAACTCTGGTGCACGTGCAGTTGTAGAAGGTGTCGGAGATCACGGATGTGAATATATGACAGGTGGATGTGTTGTTGTACTTGGACAGGTTGGAAAGAACTTTGCAGCCGGAATGAGCGGCGGTATTGCCTATGTAATCGATCTCGATAACAGCCTGTATCGTAAAGTAAATAAAGCAATGGTCAACATTGAACGTGTCACAGATAAGTATGATGTACAGGAATTAAAAGGAATGATCCAGGAGCATGTTGCTTATACAAACTCTGAGGTAGGTAAGAAGATTCTTGATAATTTCAAAGAATATCTGCCAAAATTCAAGAAGATCATTCCGGAAGACTATGAGAGAATGATGTCCACGATCATCCAGATGGAAGAAAAAGGACTTAGTAGAGAAAAAGCAAAAATCGAAGCATTTAATATGATCAAGAACGGAAGATAGGAGGCATAGAGATGGGAAAACCGACAGGATTTATGGATTATGAAAGACAGGATAAACCGGCAGAGAGCCCATTGGAACGCATCAAACATTTCAATGAGTTCCATACGCCTCTTAGCAAAGAAGAACAGGAGCTTCAGGGCGCACGCTGTATGGCGTGTGGAGTTCCGTTCTGTCAGTCTGGAAAGCCGCTTGCAGGAATGGCCAGTGGATGTCCATTGCACAACCTTGTGCCAGAGTGGAATGACTTGATCTACAATGGAAATTGGAAGGAAGCTTATTTACGTCTGAAAAAGACAAACAATTTTCCGGAATTTACTTCCCGTGTATGTCCGGCACTGTGTGAAAATGCATGTACCTGTGGACTGAATCAGGAGGCAGTTGCATCAAAAAGTAATGAATATGCAATTATTGAAAATGCATATGAGATGGGATATGCAAAGGCAAATCCACCGAAAGTGCGTACAGGAAAGAAAGTCGCAGTGATCGGTTCCGGTCCGTCCGGACTTGCGGCAGCAGATCTTCTGAACAGAAGAGGTCATCAGGTAACTGTTTTTGAACGTGAGGACAAACCGGGTGGATTGCTCCGCTACGGAATTCCGAATATGAAGCTGGAGAAACAGATTATCGACCGTAAGATTGCGATTATGGAAGAAGAGGGAATTATCTTCCAGACTGGATGTAATGTTGGAAAAGACGTAAAGGCGGCAGATATCCTGAAAGAATATGACCGCGTGATCCTTGCATGTGGAGCATCAAATCCAAGAGATATCAAAGTACCGGGAAGAGATGCACAGGGAATTTATTTTGCAGTAGATTTCCTGAAATCAACAACGAAAGCACTATGGGCAAATGACATGAAGCTTAAAACAGGAAGCTACATTTCTGCAAAAGGAAAAAATGTAATTGTAATCGGAGGCGGAGATACAGGAAATGACTGTGTCGGAACATCTATCCGTCATGGAGCAAAGAGCGTTCTCCAGCTGGAGATGATGCCGAAAGCACCGGACGAGAGGACACCGATGAACCCATGGCCGGAGTGGCCAAGAGTCTGCAAGACAGATTATGGTCAGCAGGAAGCGATCGCTGTGTTTGGTTCTGATCCTCGTGTTTACACAACGACAGTGAAAGAATTCGTAAAAGACAAGAAAGGGAATCTCTGTAAGGCAGTCCTTATCAAACTTGAGAGTAAGACCGATGAGAAGACCGGACGGAAAATGATGGTTCCGGTAGAAGGAAGCGAGTATACAGTAAATGCAGATCTTGTTCTGATCGCAGCAGGATTCCTTGGAAGCCAGGATTATGTAACAAAAGCATTTGGTGTAGAAGTGAATGAACGCACAAATGTAAAGACAGAGGCAGGAAAATATTCTACAAATGTGAAGGATGTATTTACAGCCGGGGATATGCACAGAGGACAGTCTCTTGTTGTATGGGCTATCCGTGAAGGTCGTGAAGTGGCAAGAGAAGTAGATGAAAGCCTGATGGGATATACAAACTTATATATTCAGTAGAAAATAAAAGATCATACAGTGAAACAGGAATCTGGAAAGTTTATCTAAGAATAAAGAGAACTTTCCAGATTTTTTGTTACAAAAATGTTACGAAAAAATGAAAAAAGTAAGGGAAACTATTGAAAATATTACATAAATACGCTATAATATTGAGCGTAGAATGTAAATAAAATACCCTCTTGTTACGAGAAATATGTTGAAAAAACACAATAGATGTTGTATTATAACATATGAGTATGTGGAATTATAATGTAACTATTTACAATGAATTGTGATACGAAAAATTATAATGCATCACATGGGGGACTAGATAAAAATAAGGATAGGTGGAAAGATGAAGTTAAAAAAAGTAAGCAGTATGATTCTTGCAGTAACACTTGCATGTACAATGACTGTTACACCGGTACTTGCTGACGAGGTCAGTGATCTGAAGCAGAAGAAGCAGGAGACACAGAATCAGGTAAGTAATCTTCAGACACAGCTGAATTCACTTATGACCAAGATCTCTGATCTTGAGAATGATCTGATCGAAACAGGTGAGGAAATCTCTCAGACAGAGGAAGATCTGAAGACAGCGCAGGAGGAACAGGAACAGCAGTATGCAGCCATGAAGCTTCGTATTAAGTACATGTATGAAGAAGGAACAGGCACTGCTACAGTGGAGAAGGTACTGACATCCGGAGATATTTCCAGTGTACTGACACAGGCAGAATATTCCCAGCAGGTACATTCTTATGACAGAGATAAGCTCGAAGAGTATGTTGCGACAGTTCAGAAAGTAGAAGATCTTAAGACAACGCTTGAGACAAAGATGGCTGATCTGCAGGAGACACAGACAGAATATGATGCGCAGAAGGATGAACTGAATACAACAATCACAGAGAAGAGTAGTGAAATCGCAAATCTCGATGTTAAGATTGATGAAGCTGTAAAGAAAGCGGCGGAAGAAGAAGCTAAGAGAAAGGCAGCAGAAGCAGCAGCAAAGAAAGCTGCCGAGGAAGCAGCTAAGAAGAATAACTCAAGCAGTAGTTCTTCTAATAGAAATAACTCAAGTAATAGTTCTTCCAGTAGTTCAAGCTCAAGCAGCTCAAGCTCAGGAAGTTCAAGCAGCTCAAGCTCCAGTAGCTCAAGCAGTAGTTCTTCCAGCAGTTCAAGCTCAAGCAACTCAAGTTCTTCCTCATCAAGCCCAAGCTATAGTGCAGATAAGGGAAGCATTATTGTAAATGCAGCTTATTCACAGATCGGAGTTCCATATGTATGGGGCGGATCTACACCGGGAGTTGGACTTGACTGTTCAGGACTTGTACAGTATTGCTACAGACAGGCAGGAATTTCAATTCCAAGAACAAGTGGAGATATTCTTGCAGCAGGAACAATTGTAAGCAATCCTCAGCCGGGAGATATCTGCTGGACACCGGGACATGTAGCGATTTACATTGGCGGCGGACAGATGATCGAAGCACAGCAGACAGGAGTACCGGTTAAGGTAAGTTCTGTACGTGTTACATATTATGTAAGATATTAGAACAAAAAAAGGAATCAGTGATGCTGATTCCTTTTTTTAAAACTTTTTTTATTTGCCCGGTACAATTTCCAGCCAGTATCCGTCAGGATCTTCAATAAAATAAATTCCCATAGATGGATTTTCGAAGCAGATACATCCCATCTCTTTATGTTTTTTGTAAGCAGCATCGAAATCATCGACAGCAAATGCGAGATGGATCTCATTATCTCCCAGTTCATATGGTCGATCCATATCACGCAGCCAGGTGAGCTCTAAAAGATGTGGGGTCACACCGTCTGTGAGATATACAAGCTTAAAACTTTCGTCATCGGCAAGTTTTTCACGTTCTACTTTTAAATTCAGAGCTTTCTGGTAAAAATCCAGTGATTTTTCAAGATCATATACATTCAGGTTATTGTGTGCAAATGTAAAATTCATTTTAGTACCTCCATAGAATTATAAGGTTTTTATTCACAGTCAAGTGGAATGATGACTGGAATCTACTTTCTAAGGATATCACAGGAGGGGAGGAAAAATCAATAATGCATAGATAAAACCTGATGGGATAGAGTGATAACACAAAATATAGTGAAAAATGAATGGAAAACATTTTTGAAATGCAAAACATGTGAAAATAAAGCTGAAAAAAACAAAAAAATAAAAAAGAATGCAAGAACCCATTGACGAAACGTCAAAAATTATATACAATAACAAAAGTGAAAAAATAAAGAAAGTGGAGGATTCCTGCAATGACTGCATATAAAGATTTGAGCAAAGAAGAGTTATTGGAATTAAAGAGTGGCCTGGAGGCGCAGTTTGAAGAAGTGAAGGCAAAAGGGCTGAAACTGGATATGTCCAGAGGAAAACCGTCAGCAGACCAGCTAAATCTGTCAATGGGGATGATGGATACACTGACAAGTGGTGTTGATCTGACTTGTGAAGATGGTGTTGACTGCCGTAACTATGGCGGACTTGATGGAATTGATGAAGCAAAACAGCTTCTTGCAGATATGATGGAAGTTCCGAAAGATAACGTGATCATTTTCGGAAACTCAAGTCTGAATGTGATGTATGATACGGTAGCACGTGCAATGACACATGGTATCATGGGAAGTACTCCATGGTGTAAGCTTGATAAGGTAAAATTCTTATGTCCGGTTCCGGGATATGACAGACATTTCGCGATTACAGAGCATTTCGGAATTGAGATGATCAATGTACCGATGACATCAACAGGACCGGATATGGATATGGTTGAGAAACTTGTAAGCAGTGATCCGGCAATCAAAGGAATCTGGTGTGTACCGAAGTACTCTAACCCACAGGGAATCACATATTCTGATGAGACAGTGTTCCGTTTTGCGAACCTGAAGCCGGCAGCAGAAGATTTCCGTATCTTCTGGGATAATGCTTACTGCGTACATCATTTATATGAAGATAAACAGGATTATCTGATTGAGATTCTGATGGAGTGTAAGAAGGCAGGTAACCCGGATATGGTTTACAAGTTTTCTTCTACATCCAAGATCAGTTTCCCGGGATCAGGAATTGCAGCAATGGCAGCATCTGATGCGAACCTGGAGGATATCAGAAGCACAATGCGTGTGCAGACGATCGGACATGATAAGGTAAATCAGCTGCGTCATGTAAGATTCTTCGGAGATATTCACGGAATTGTAGAACATATGAAGAAACATGCAGATATCCTGCGTCCGAAGTTTGAGACTGTTCTTGAAGTTCTTGAAAGAGAACTTGGCGGACTTGAGATTGGATCATGGATCGCGCCACGCGGAGGATATTTCATCTCCTTTGATGCGCTGGATGGATGTGCGAAAGCGATTGTTGCGAAGGCGAAAGAAGCTGGCGTTGTTATGACAGGAGCGGGAGCAACATTCCCTTATGGAAAAGATCCACATGACAGCAATATCCGTATCGCACCGTCTTATCCAACACCGGAAGAACTTGCAGTTGCCGCTGAAGTATTTGTATTGAGTGTAAAACTGGCAAGTGTTGATAAGATCCTTGAGACAAAATAAATAACAGCATTTTATAAAGACCTTTTGCAAGTGGTTGATCTGCCGGCAGAAGGTCTTTTTCTGATGGTTGACAGTTACTGTTCACTCCCGTGTCAATCACTCCGTTGATTGACACGGAGGATGCGTGTTTTGGCTTGAATGCATCTCGCCCCATCGCCAAAGGCGATTTAAAATGGCGAGATGCGTTGCTGGTCACACATCGTGTGAACAGTAACGGTTGACATGCGTTTCCAGGGAGATTATAATGTAGTGCATAGCAGAAAAGAGGAATGACATGATAAAAGGTGTAATATTTGACGTAGATGGTGTCCTTCTCAATTCCATGCCTGTCTGGGAGAATCTTGGAGAATTGTATCTGGATCATTTGGGAATTGAGGCCGAGAAGAACCTGGGGGAGACATTATTTGAGATGAGCCTGGAGGAGGCGGCAGATTATCTGATCTCACATTATAACCTGGAGAAGACAGTGGAAGAGGTTGTACAGGGACTGAATAAGGAAGTGGAAGACTATTATGCAAAACGAGTTCCATTGAAAGAAGGGGTTCGTCAGTATCTGGAGGAATTCAGAGAGCGGAAGATTCCTATGGTGATCGCAACAACCGGTGACCGGAAGAATGCAGAAGCAGCTCTGAGCAGATTGAAGGTATTACCTTATTTTCAAGGAGTTTTTACAGCATCTGAGATCGGAAGCGGTAAGGATCAGCCGGATATTTATTTTGCAGCACTTTTGCAGCTGGATACGGAGCCGGAACAGACCTGGGTGTTTGAAGATACTTACCAGGCTTTGAGAACGGCAAAGCATGCGGGATTTAAGACAGTAGCAGTTTATGATAAGGCAAATGACAAGAATCTGGCTCAGATCTGGAATACGGCAGATATCTATTTGCCGGAATTTGATGATTTTAATGTTTTTTGGAACAGGGTGTCTGAGGAAGAGAAAGAACAGTTGCTGATTGTAGAATAAGAGGAGAATGAAAAAAGCAGATTCGAATTCAAAGGAGAGATGCTCCGGTAGAATTCGAATCTGCTTTTTATCATATAATTGACTGGTCTGTCTTGTGTTTAGAGAAGGTGGATGCCGGCATCAGCAGCAGCTTCAACTACATTTTCAGGCCAGAGGGAAGACTGTACTTCACCGATATGAGCCTTTCTTAAGTAATACATACAGATACGGGACTGTCCAATACCGCCGCCGACTGTATATGGAAGCTCGCCGTTCAGCAGTGCCTTCTGGAATGGAAGTTCTGCACGATCTTCACATCCGGCTTCTTTTAGCTGTGCCTTTAATGAGTCTTCGTCAACACGGATTCCCATAGAAGAGAGTTCAAGACCGATGTCAAGAACCGGATAGTAAACGATAATATCACCGTTCAGCTCCCAATCATCATAGTCCGGAGCACGACCGTCATGTCTTTCGCCGGAAGCAAGTACTCCACCAATCTTGGAGATAAACACTGCGCCTTTTTCCTTCGCAATCGCTTTTTCACGTTCTTTGGTAGTAAGATCCGGATAAAGGTCTTCCAGCTCCTGTGTAGTGATGAAAAAGATATCATCAGGAAGAAGAGGATCAATATAGTTGTAACGTCTGGAAATGTATTCTTCTGTATCTTTCAGAGCCCGGTAGACTTTGCGGACAGTGTACTGAAGTGTCTCTGTGTTACGTTCTTCCTTAGAAATTACTTTTTCCCAGTCCCACTGGTCAACATACAGAGAATGGATGTTGTCTGTATCTTCATCACGACGTATCGCACTCATATCTGTGTAAAGCCCTTCGCCGGAATGGAAATTATAATTCTTCAATGCATATCTCTTCCATTTTGCAAGAGAATGAACGATCTCTGCAACAGAACCATCCTGTTCTTTGATGTCAAAGGAAACCGGACGTTCCACACCGTTTAAGTTATCATTCAGACCGGATTCCGGACGGACAAACAGTGGTGCTGACACTCGTGTCAGGTGGAGATTCTTTGCAAGAGCACGCTCGAAGTGGTCTTTCACTTCTTTGATGGCTACTTCTGTCTCACGAATTGTAAGAGGGGAATGATAGCCAGCAGGTATTCTTAACTGTTCCATAATAAACTCCTTTATGTTAGCATTTTATTGCTGTTCACAGTATTATGCGGTCAGCAATAGCATTTCTCTTCTATTTTAAGTGGAGAAGAATAAGAAGTCAATGGAAAGGTGAAATGAACACTTGTAATCAGTAAAAAAAATTGCTAAAATGAGCAGTAGTGAGTAATAAATAGTAAGGGACGAAGGTGTAAATAATGAATATAAATGATATGATTGATACAATTCTGAATTTTGACCTGGATGTTGTTCTGGCTGGACTTAATGAAAGCAGTCATCATTTGAGTCAGATGGAATTTATTTCTCTGATCGTTATAACGGCCGGAGCGGTACTGTTATGTCTGACGGGGCTGAAACTGGTACGTTTCTGGTCTGTGATCGCAGGATTGTCAGCAGGATGCGCAGCTGGAATTGCGGTCGGAGCGATTGCAGGTCTAGATCAGACAATCGCATTGGCGGCAGGAGCAGGTGTGGGACTTGTATTGGCGGTACTTGGTGCATGGAAGAAGCAGATTGGTGGATTTGTGACAGTAGCGGTACTCGTCTTTGTTGTCAGTGTACATTTGATGAAACCACAGGATTTTATTATCTATGGAATCTGTGCGGGTATTGGTCTTGTGTGTGCATTGCTTTCTATTAAGTTTCATAACTTTATGCTGATTGCTGCTTCTTCTGTGTTTGGAGCAATGGCAGCGGGCAGCAGTATTTTTTATCTGCAGCCATATAAAAACGGAATGATCCATGTGGCACTTTGTGCTGCAATTGGTGCACTTAGTATCTGGATCCAGCTTCTTTTGGAATCCGGAAAACGTAAGAAAAAGAATTTACTTAAAGCCGCAGAAATCCGTGAAGAACATTCTACAGAAAATGAAGTCGAGAAGGCAAGGGCACTGGTTGAGAATCTGGATGATTTTGATGAGCTGGATGAGATTATAGAGAGTCTTCCGGAAAATGTCCTGAAAGAAGACAAGGGCACAACAGTTGTCAGCATGGATGAATTTGATGATCTTGAAGATGATCTGGAAGAGGATGAAGTGGAGAACTTTAAAGAAGAGAAGTTTGATGTAGACGAGGAAGATTGGGAGGAAGACGTCGAAATTGAAGTAACTGCTGATGAGGCAGATGCGACAGAGGATTATGATTTTGATGAAGATCTGGATGACTTGAATGATCTGGAAAATCTGGATGACTTAGATGATTTGGAAGATCTGGATGATTTAGATTATCTTGATGACGATGATGATATCGAGTTTCTGGATGAAGATGAGTAGATAAAAAAGCTATCGATTACAATAACTTAACACATATCTGTGTTGTTATCGTAGTCGATAGCTTTTGTATTATCTTACTGCTGTAAATACTCCGCGGAGATCATGGATTACATGTCTTGGACATTTTACAGAGCACATTCCACAGCTTAAGCAGATGTCTTCCTGGATTACTGCGCAATTATCTTCTACATGAATTGCACCTGCAGTACATGTTTTTTCGCAAATACCGCATCCAATACAACTGACTTCACACTGCTTACGTGCAACAGCTCCTTTTTCTTTGTTAGAGCATTTTACTACAATGTAGTTTGCACAGTCATGGATTTTGATCAGGTTCTGTGGACAGACTTTTGCACACTGTCCACAGGCAATACATTTTTCTTCGTCTACTTCGGCAACGCCATATTCATTCATGGAAATCGCGCCGAATTTACATTTTTCTATACAGGCTCCACATCCGATGCAGCCATCTTTGCATCCACCGTCTTCAGAGCCGGCTGCGCGGCAGCCACCGTTACAGGCAACCAGAGCTGCCCGGTAAGGAAATCTCTTTTTAATTGCCATGATTATTTCTTCCTTTCGTATGGTGTGTTAGAAAGAGGAAGGCTGTAGCGTCTTTCTCCGTCAAATCTGCAATATGCATCCGCGATTGCAGGAGCAGTAGGGATGGATGTGATTTCTCCGATACCGATTGCTCCACAGGCAACATCCAGACCAGGTTTATCAATAACGATTGCTTCAATCTCAGGAACTTCGTGAGAACGGAAAAGTCCTAAGGAACCATACTTGTCAATTGGTTTACAATTTTCATCGATTGGATACTGCTCTCTGAGTGCGAATCCCATAGACATTACAACACCGCCTTCAATCTGACCTTCGCAGGAAAGTGGGTTGACAGCTTTACCAACATCGTGTGCGGCAATCATTTTCTCAATCTTACCTGTCTTAGGATCAAGGATGCAGACCTGAGTTGCATATCCATAAGCAACGTGAGATATCGGATTAGGCACATCTGCACCAAGTGGATGAGTCTTAGCGAGATACTCTCCGTAGAAAGTTTCTCCAATCATATCTTTCATGGACTTACCGCTGTTTTTCGCTTCCATGAATTTTTCACATGCTCTGCGGCATGCTTCACCAGTTACAAGTGTCTGACGAGAACCGGAAGTTGTACCGGAATCAGGTGAAATCCATGTGTTGCTTCGCTCATAGACGATATCATCATGGGAAAGATCTGTATTTGTAACGATCATCTGCACAAGTACAGTACCAAGTCCCTGACCGATACAGGAAGCACCAGTGAAGATGTGAAGTTTTTCATCTTCTTCAACAATTAATTTTACACGTCCTGTATCCGGGATACCAACACCAACGCCGGCATTCTTCATAGCACAACCAAGGCCAACAGCCTTACCGGCCGCAAGTGCAGCATCATACTCTTCTTTGACAGCTTCCAGTGTCTCTACAAGACCTGTAGAGTTATCTACAATCTGTCCGTTCGGAAGTACTTCGCCTGGGCGGATCGCATTGCGGTAATGAATCTCCCAAGGCGTAATGCCTACCTTGTCAGCCATCATGTTCAGAAGTGTCTCTGTTGCGAAACAAGTCTGTGTAACACCAAATCCGCGGAATGCTCCGGCAGGTGGGTTATTTGTATAGTAGGCAGTTCCTTCAATTTCAAAGTTTTCATAATGATAAGGTCCTGCTGCATGTGTACATGCACGTTCAAGAACCGGGCCGCCAAGAGAAGCGAATGCACCTGTGTCAGATTTAACAATCGCTTTTACACCCTGGATCACTCCATTCTCATCGCATCCCATTGTCATATCCATGTAGAATGGGTGACGTTTCGGATGAACAAGCAAGGATTCCGCTCTGGATAATTTCATCTTGATCGGTTTCTTTGTTACGTAAGTAAGCAATGCGCTTAAATGCTGAACAGTCATGTCCTCTTTACCACCGAAACCACCGCCGACTAATGCGTTCTGAACCTTTACTTTATCTGTTCCAAGCATAAGTGTAACTTCGTGTAGTGTCTGGTGAGCGGACTGGTCTGTTGAATATACGAAAATGTCACCGTCTTCATCATAGAAAGAAACAGCACATTCCGGTTCAAGGAAAGCATGCTCAGTCCAAGGTGTCTCAAAGTGATGTGAGATCACGTACTTGGAATTCTTGATTGCTTCTTCCGCATTTCCGCGGCTGATGTGCTTATAAGCACATACGTTAGTCTCTTCTTCATCATAAACAAGAGGTGCATCCGGAGCAGCAGCATCTTCCACTGTATGCACATGAGGAAGTACTTCATATTCAACTTTAATAAGTTTCTTTGCTTTTTCTACAGTTGCCATGTCAGTTGCAGCTACAAGGGCAATTGCATCTCCGAGATAATGTGTCAGTCCACCAACCGGAATCAGTGAATACTGATCATGTTTTAAGTGTCCGATCTTATTCTCCCCAGGAATATCATCGGCTGTTACAACCGCTTCTACGCCAGGCAGAGCCTCGGCAGCAGAGGTATCAATAGAAAGTACACGAGCTCGTGGATATTTACTACGAAGAGCAGCGCCATAGAGCATTCCTTCCGGATAATAGTCATCCGGATATTTACCTGTCCCAAGCACTTTTTCTTCAACATCTATACGAGAAACACGGGAACCAAGAGTCCAGCTAGGATCTCCGTCATCTGGTAAAACTCCTTCTTTCAGAATCTTAGCTGCCAGACGTACCGCGTCCATGATCTTAACATATCCTGTACAGCGGCAATAGTTGTTGCGCAGCGCATAGCGAATCTCATCATCGGTTGGTTCCGGATTTACATCCAAAAGTGCTTTTGTGCACATAACCATACCAGGAATACAGAATCCGCACTGTACAGCGCCTGCCTTCCCGTAAGCATAAGTGTAAACTTTCTGTTCCCAATCAGAAAGCCCCTCGACTGTGATGACATTCTTTCCGGCCAATGAATCTGTGTCAGGTACGCAGGATTTGCAAGTCTGTCCATCAATGATAACAGTACAGGCTCCACAAGCGCCTTCGCTGCAACCATCCTTTGCAGAGGTAATGTGCAGTTCATCACGCAGGAACCGTAACAGTTTCTGATTCTTTGAAGGTGAGACTTCCTGACCATTTACTATAAATGATGCCATGTCAGTTACTCCTTTCTTTGTAACAAAATCCCCAAAGAAAAATCTTTGAGGAGTATGTGTTTGTTGTGTATTTTTAATTATATAAAGATACCTATGGTTATATTTTATCACATATTCAACAAAAAGCAACAACTATTCTAAAAAAGTTTTTGACACCTAAAAATATTTTAGATATATGATATAAAAAATGCATATCAGGACAAAAAAAGGGAAGTACCGCAAAATGATACTCCCTTGTAATTATCTTATATAAATTGTTCTTAGAAACCAAAAAGATTTACAACGCGATTTTAATTATCGTGTTCTTCTTCAAATGGATCGTCGTAATCATCTTCATCATCGTAATCATCTCCACCGTGGGAAGCAATTGCGAGAATCAGTGAAATAACAGCAAGTACACCACTTACACCGGCTAAAATCAGAAGCTCGAATTCATCTCCATGTTTCAGGAAAGCAAAAACAGCACAACCGATATAGAGAATCATCGGGATAAGGAATGCAAAAAGTGTATCACGGTTATTCATGATGAAGTATAACAGTGCAGTGACAAGCATACAAAGAGCAACAATGACATAATTCATGCCAGAGGCAGAAGTCACGTCAGCTCCTGATGTGCTGAGTCCTGTTACGAAACCTTTATAAATACAGAAACCAAATGTAAGCAGGGAAATGATTCCAAGGATGATGCGTCCAGGTCTGAAACGTGGATATTCGTCTACATATTCATATTCATCATCATCTTCATCATCATAGTCATCCATTTTTCTGGATTTTACATCTTCTTTTGCTTTCGCAGTTTCGGCTTCCTCTTTCTTTTTCTTCTTGGCGGCTTTACTGTCAGGGTCAGTTGCAAGCATATCTTCGTATCCCTTGCGAACTGCTTTTTCACGCTTATCACGGATTTCTTCCGCTGGAATGTTCCCATATTTCTGCTCTTCGGAATTATCAGTGGCAGCTTTCTGTGCAGCGGCTTTGCGGGCTCTGGCTCTCTCCTTAAGAATACGTTCAGCTTCTTCTTCTGAAATCCCTTTGTCAGCAGCAAGGCGGGCAATCGCTTCTTTGCGGGCGCGGGCTTTTGCTTCTCTGCGGGCAGCTCGTTTCTCTTCAGCGGCACGGGCGGCGGCATCAGCTTTCGCTTTTTCTTCAGCAGCGCGGGCGGCAGCTTCAGCTTTCGCTTTTTCTTCAGCAGCGCGGGCGGCAGCTTCAGCTTTCGCTTTTTCTTCAGCAGCACGGGCGGCAGCTTCAGCTTTTGCTTTCTCTTCTGCGGCTTTCTTGGCAGCGATCTTCTTTGCACGTTGTTTATCAAGGTTCCATTGCTTTTTACAGCTATGGCAGATTGCATATTCATTAAAGATTGGATCCCCGTTTTCGCTGGTGCCAATCTGCTTATTCTGCAAATCCAGGTCTTTTCCACATATTGGGCACTTCATATTAATCATGTACTCCTCTCTTTTGTATCAAAATATTTATAACAGACTTATTATAGCATCTTAAAAGAGGAAGAACAACGAAAAAAGTGTGTTTTACATAAAATGTTTTAGAAAAAAATCAAAATTGTGCAAGAATTTAGTTTAAATTCATAAGAAATGGTGGACTTTAAAAATTTAATGTGTTAAAATCAAAAAGTGGCCTGAGAAGGCAAAAGGTATTGTTATGGTTTATGGTATGCCGTAAGCCATCATATAATTAGCCGGTTGAGAAGGAGATTGTTTCGTATGAGTAAGAAGATCAGAACCGAGGCAGTAGATTATCTGTTTCAGGCAATCTTAAGCCTTGAGAATAAAGAAGAGTGTTATACATTTTTTGAAGACATCTGTACGATCAATGAGCTGCTTTCATTGTCACAGAGATTTGAAGTGGCAAGAATGCTCCGTGAACAGAAGACATATTTGGAGATCGCGGAGAAGACAGGAGCATCCACTGCGACAATCAGTCGTGTGAACCGTTCTCTTAATTATGGGAATGACGGATATGATATGGTTTTCAAACGTGTAGGGCTTGCTGAGGAAGAGAATGGAACGGAAGAATAACACTTAAGAATTAAGCTTACAATAAAATACCTTTTATCAATCAAAAGATACAGCTTGCGGAAGATCCTGATAAAGTCTTTCGCAGGCTGTATCTCGTTTTAAACAGAAATGTTTATTTCCCTTTCTTTTTCTCTTCGTTTTTTGAAGACTTGGAAGAGAGGTCATCAATGATCCGTTCAATGATCATTTTCTTGATATATACATCAAAACTCAAGCTGCATATAAATGCAAACTGCTGTAAGATCTCCTTATCTTCGCCATCAGTAAGATGAGTGAAAGTCTCAGCAGATTTCTCATAAGTAGCAGTTACATTCTCTTTGATGGAATCCAGCTGTTCTTTTTCAATCTTGCAGACTTCTTTGTAAATATCCGCTAATTCAAAAGAGCTTCCATCCGGAAAATATTTCTCTGTGAGCGGTGCAAGAACTGTCTCAATATCTTTGATTGAAAGGATATTTTTAAAATAATAAATGAAGACCAGAAGGAGCAGGTGCTCTCTGGAATACTTCTTCTTCACCGGGGGTGGAAGAAGATTGTTCTTCGTATAATTATTGATCATGGTCTTTGTTAGGATCTTATCATCAGGGTAACGTTTGGTCGAAGCCAGCTGCTCATCCATAAAAGTAGTTACTTGATCCATGTAAAGATTAATATTCGGAACATCGCCGGGATGCACATAACTTAAAGAAGAAAGTTCTTCTAAAATGCTGTTTAACAGATTACTTGTGTCTATATTCATGTTATCACCTCGATACATTTATTATATAGTATTTAAAACTAGATAGCAAGCAAAAGATAAGAAGGCCGGAAAATGTAGTTGACAAACAGGAACGTGTGTTTGATAATGGGAATACATTTACAGATATCTTTATAACTTTAAAGGAGTGGAAAGATGAGCATTTATGATAAATTAAATGAACCGCAGAGAGAGGCTGTTTACCACACGGACGGCCCTCTTCTGATTCTTGCCGGAGCCGGTTCAGGAAAAACAAGAGTTCTGACGCACAGGATCGCATATCTGATCGGAGAACGTGGCGTGAACCCATGGAATATCCTTGCAATCACATTTACGAACAAAGCGGCAGAAGAGATGCGCCAGCGTGTGGATAACCTTGTCGGTTTTGGAGCGGAAAGTGTATGGGTGAGTACATTTCACTCTGCGTGCGTGCGTATTTTGAGAAGGTTTATTGACAGATTAGGGTATGAGAATCATTTTACTATATATGATACAGATGATCAGAAGACACTAATTAAGGAAGTCTGTCGGAAAGTAGATGTGGATACGAAAGTGTTTAAAGAAAGAAGTCTGCTTTCAGCAATTTCATCTGCCAAGAATGAGATGATCCTTCCGGATGAATTTGAACTGAATGCCGGAGGAGACTTTGCAAAGATGAAGATTGCTAAGGTTTACCGTGAGTATGAGACGCAGATGAGAGCGAATAATGCACTGGATTTTGATGATCTGCTTGTAAAGACAGTACAGCTTTTGCAGACACAGCCGGATGTGCTTGAGAGTTATCAGGAAAGATTCCGCTATATTATGGTAGATGAATATCAGGATACAAATACAGTCCAGTTTCAGCTGGTAAGCCTTCTTGCAGGAAAATATAAGAATCTTTGTGTCGTTGGAGATGATGACCAGTCAATCTACAAGTTCCGTGGAGCGAATATCCGGAATATTCTTGACTTTGAGCATGAATTTCCGGATGCAAAGGTGATCAAACTGGAGCAGAACTACAGATCTACAGGGAATATTCTGAATGCAGCGAACAGTGTGATCGCGAATAACCGCGGAAGAAAGGAGAAATCACTTTGGACGGAGAACGGAGAAGGTGAACTGATCCGTCTGCGTCAGTTTGATACTGCATTTGATGAGGCGGATTTCATAGGCGAAGATATCAAAAATGCTGTCAGACAGGGAGGTTCCTATAATGACAGTGCAGTTCTTTATCGTACGAATGCACAATCCCGTCTGCTGGAAGAGAAATTTATTGCCATGAATATTCCTTATAAGATTGTCGGTGGTGTAAATTTCTATGCGAGAAGAGAGATTAAGGATCTTCTTGCTTATCTCAAGACAATCGACAATGGACGTGATGATGTTGCGGTTAGAAGAATCATTAATGTCCCAAAGAGAGGAATCGGTCTTACAACAATTAACCGGATTCAGGAGTCTGCAACAGAACGTGGAATTGGTTTTTATGAGGCATTACTGGCACCGGAGCTGATCGCAGGAGTGGGAAGAAGTGCAACAAAACTGGACTCTTTTGCGGCATTGATCGAGTATTTTAAGACGTTGGCAGAAGAGATGAACATCACAGATCTTTTACAGGAAGTGATTGAGAAGACAGGATATATAGAAAGCCTTGAAAATGAAGATAAAGAAGAGGCGAAAACAAGAAAAGAGAATATAGACGAGCTGATCAGTAAAGCGGCAACTTATGAGGAAAGTTGTCAGGATAAAGATGAAAAGGCAACATTGAGCGGATTCCTTGAAGAAGTTGCTTTGGTTGCGGATATTGACAGTCTGGATGAAGACCAGGAATATGTTGTTCTGATGACTTTACATAGCGCAAAGGGACTTGAATTTCCACGTGTTTATCTTGCAGGGATGGAAGATGGACTTTTCCCGGGATATATGAGTATTAATGCAGGAGACAGAGAAGAACTGGAAGAAGAGCGGAGACTTTGTTATGTTGGAATCACAAGGGCAGAGCAGGAACTGACTTTGACAAGTGCGCGCAGAAGAATGGTGCACGGTGAGACACAGTACAATCCGATGTCACGATTTGTGAAAGAGATTCCAAGGGAACTGCTTGATACAGGAAACAAGAAGTTTACCCAGGAGACGGAGATGCCAGCACAGCAGAATACATATGCACGTGCCAGAGAAGCATTTCGGGCACAGGCATTCGCAGGAGCACTTTGCGGAATGACACCTGCAAAGAATCAGGGGGCGGGTAAGCCGCTTACAGGAAGTCAGGCACTGGCATCCTTGCAGAAAGGCAGTCAGCTGGCAGCAGGTGGGAATGGTCCACTTGGTTATGAGGTCGGAGACCGGGTACGTCATGTGAAGTTTGGGGAAGGAACAGTAACGGATATCAAAGAAGGTGGACGAGATCACGAGGTTACGATTGAATTTGACAGTGTCGGAACACGCAAGATGTTTGCAAAATTTGCCAAGCTTGTAAAGGTATGAGAAAGTTATAAAAAAATGATAAATCAGTAGTAATATGAATCGTCAGGTGTTATAATAAACACAGATTATCTGTCACCGCAAAAGGTGAAGAAAGGACGTGTTAATATGAACAAGAGAATAGAAGATATCATTGCAGAAACAAGATTGAACGAGATTCTTCATAAGAATGAGGCTGAGAAGCAGAAGAACACAGTAATCTGGACACTGGCTATCATCGGAGCAGTAGCAGCAGTAGCTGCAATCGCTTATGCAGTATATCGTTTTGTATCACCGGATTATCTTGATGATTTTGAAGATGATTTTGATGACGATTTTGATGATTACTTCAGCGAGGATGATCAGGTATAATTCTTGAGTGAATTGCAAAAGTGCAGACAGGGTGAGAGAAGAAACCATCCTGTCTGTTTTTCTGTTAAAATAGATTAGAATTGATAGGAGATTAGGATGAAAAAAGGTCAGATCTACGAGGGTATTATTGAACGTGTAGATTTCCCAAACAAGGGGATTGTATTTGTTCCGGAGGAAGAACAGTATGTTACTGTGAAAAATGGGATTCCGGGACAGAAGATCCGTTTTATGATAAATAAATTTAAAAGAGGAAATGCAGAAGGAAGACTTCTTGAAGTGTTGGAGAAATCTCCATTAGAGACAAGAGAGCCGGTCTGTAGTATCTTTCCTGCCTGTGGCGGCTGTATGTATCAGACAATGCCATATGAAGAGCAGGTGAAGATGAAAGAAGGACAGATCCGCAGAATCATGGATCCGGTAGTAAAAGGTGAATATGTTTTTGAAGGTGTGAAGCACAGTCCGAAGGAATTCCATTATCGTAATAAAATGGAATTTTCTTTTGGAGATGAATTCAAAGACGGTCCGTTATCTCTCGGTCTTCATAAAAAAGGAAGTACTTATGATGTACTGACAGCAGGAGACTGTCAGCTTGTCCATGAAGATATGGATAAGATTCTCCTTTGTGTGCTGAATTATTTCAAAGAAAGAAATGTAAGTTATTACAAGAAAATGCAGCATGTCGGTTATCTCCGCCATCTTCTTTTAAGACGAGGCGATACAACAGGCGAGATTCTTGTGAATCTTGTAACGACAACGCAGGAAGAATATGACTTAACTCCATTAGTAGAAGAACTTCTGGCATTAGAATTAGAAGGAAAGATTGTTGGAATCCTTCATATATTGAATGACTCCCTGTCTGATGTCGTGAAGAGTGATGAGACAAGAATTCTTTATGGACAGGACTTCTTTTATGAGAAGCTTCTCGGACTGGAATTCAAGATTACACCATTTTCCTTCTTCCAGCCAAACTCAAAAGGTGCAGAAGTGCTGTACGAGACTGTAAGAGAATACATTGGAGATATTGATAATCAGGTTGTATTCGATCTGTTCAGCGGAACAGGAACAATCGGTCAGGTGCTTGCTCCGGTTGCGAAGAAAGTGATCGGTGTCGAGATTATTGAAGAAGCAGTCGAGGCAGCAAAAGAAAATGCTGTCCGAAACGGACTTTCCAACTGCAGATTTATTGCCGGAGATGTGTTTAAGGTACTTGATGAGATTGAAGAGAAGCCGGATGTGATCGTACTGGATCCGCCGAGAGACGGAATTCATCCGAAGGCACTCCCGAAGATCTTGAATTATGGGGTGGATAAGATTGTATATATTTCCTGTAAGATGACAAGCCTGGCAAGAGATTTGGAGATGATGCAGCTGGCAGGATATCGCGTGGAGAAGATGACGGCGGTGGATCAATTCTGCGAGACGGTTCATGTCGAAGTCGTGTGTTGTCTACATCGGGTGAATTCGTAGAAGTCCTTAATTTCTGCGAAGACAATGAGGAGAGTTCCGAAGAAACAACTGGCTGTAAAGCCAGTTGTTTCTTCGGAATTTGACGAATGTACGCGATCTGAGAATTTCATAGAAATTCTCAGATTCAGGCACTTTGCGAGGTATATGAGTTTCACACCAACAGGCAAACAGAGCAAGAAAAACCGAAAGGACGCTTGTTTTCAGAACTTCTGGAAGATGAGTGTCCTTTTCTTTTATTCAAAAGCAAAGGAGAAAATAAAAAATGGCAATGAAGAAAGAAATGTGTTCATCAGAGAACCACGAGCCGGGTGCAGATGTTTCGTAAGGCAAATCCCGATATGGAGGAAACAGCCATTCCGGTTGAACTTGTGACCTGTTCCGGCAGCGGACTTGATCAGCATATCTCCCCTCTCAAAAGATGAGCAAAAGATTTCAGACTTCTGCGCATCTTTACACAATCTTAATTTCAAAACAAACTTACTTACGCCCATTTAATACAAATAAAGATAGAATAAAGAAAATATAAAAAAGAAATTAAGACTATGGGGATATAGTTATGCAACAGACAAACAGATCAAGACATCGACATATAACATCATTTCAAGTGATTAGTTTAGGGTTTTTATCCGCGATTCTCTTAGGCAGTCTGCTTTTGATGCTGCCGATTGCTACAAAAAGCGGTCAGTGTACCTCCTTTTTGGATGCTTTGTTTACCGCAACTTCTGCGGTTTGTGTGACGGGACTGGTTGTTAATGATACGGCAACCTACTGGTCTTTATTTGGCCAAGGAGTTATTTTACTGCTGATTCAAATCGGAGGTATGGGAATTATTACGATTGCTATTGCGATTGCTGTTGTTTCCGGACGCAAAATCGGGTTGATGCAGCGAAGTACCATGCAAGAGGCAATTTCGGCTCCAACGGTGGGTGGTATTGTGCGGAGAACGCAATTTATTATTCGGACTACTATTCTTATCGAAATCATTGGTGCGGTTCTTTTAGCGCTGTTTTTTGCAGGGACTTTGGGTTTTGGAAAGGAATATGGTATTCACTGTTCCATTCTATTTCTGCTTTTTGCAATGCAGGATTTGATCTAATCGGTATAAGAACCCCTTTTTCCTCGTTGACCTCTTATTCTGTACAGCCGATTGTAAATCTTGTAATTATGATGCTGATTATTGCAGGAGGTATTGGATTCCTTACCTGGGAGGATATAAAGAATCGTAAATGGCATTTTAAAAAATACCGGATGCAAAGCAAGGTGATTTTTATGGTAACAGGAATATTGATATTCTTACCGGCTCTTTACTTTTTTTATTTTGAGTTTTCAAATGTGCCTCTTACAGAAAGAGTATGGGTTTCTTTGTTTCAATCCGTTACGCCGAGAACAGCAGGATTCAATACGGCAGATTTGACTTTACTCAGTGAAGTTGGGCAAATGCTTATCATTATGCTGATGCTCATCGGTGGCTCGCCTGGTTCCACTGCAGGTGGTATGAAAACGACAACTCTTGCAGTTCTCGTTTCATCGGCATTATCTGTATTTAGAAAAAAGGAACACACCCATTTTTTCGGCAGACAAATTCCGGATGGCACTATCAGAAATGCAGCTACGATTTTTTTGATGTATATCGTTTTATTCCTTGTCGGAGGAATGGTAATTTGCAGAACAGAAGATATTCCACTTATGACCGCTTTGTTTGAGACGGCGTCGGCAATCGGGACGGTAGGGTTATCGTTGGGAATAACTCCTGACCTGGGGCTTGTTTCCCATATAATCTTGATTTGCCTGATGTTTTTTGGCAGAGTGGGAGGATTGACCTTGATTTTTGCTACCATTTCTGAAAAAAAGCCTAACGGTTCAAAATATCCTCAGGAAAAAATTACAGTAGGTTAAGGAGAATAAAAAAATGAAATCAATATTACTTATCGGTCTGGGAAGATTCGGACGGCACATTGCTATAAAATTAGATGAACTGCATCATCATGTGATGGCGGTAGATAAAGAAGATACTCGAGTTGATGCTGTACTTCCCTTTGTAACTAACGCTCAGATTGGGGATGCGACTAATGAGGATTTTTTAAGTTCGCTTGGTGTTGGAAATTTTGATGTTTGTATTGTGGCTATCGGAGATAACTTTCAGAGTTCATTGGAAGTAACGTGCCTTTTGAAGGAACTCGGTGCAAGAATGGTGGTGTCTCGTGCCGCTCGTGATGTTCATGCAAAATTTCTTTTACGAAACGGCGCAGATGAAATTGTTTATCCCGAAAGGCAGCTTGCCGATTGGGTTGCGATCCGTTATAGTGCTGATCATATTTTCGATTACATAGAACTAGATGAAGAACATGCAATCTTTGAAATATCTATACCGGGAGAATGGATAGGAAAAACAATCGGTCAGTTGGATATACGAAAAAAATATGACATGTCAATATTATGGCGCTGAAAACAAATGATATTATGAATTTGAAAATAAGTTCCGATACGCAGTTGTTAAAGGGCAGTACCATGCTTGTTCTTGGGGAGACGAAACATATTCAAAAATGTTTTCATATTTAATTTTTGAAAGAAGTTGGTGATATGAAAGACTTTGTTTTACTTATAGTGGTATTGCAGCATTTATTTATGGTTATTTTCTTATGGAAAAGCTGGATAAATTTCTCAAGGAAAATCAATCCCAAAAACTTATTTCAGATTCTAAGCTCAGGATTGGATTTGAAACACCTGCAATCACAGATTCTATTGCAGATCTATTAGAACAATTTTCAAGCGAATACCCAAACTATGAGCTGAACCTGTTCTACGGTTCTGTAAGTGAAATAATAAATGGGCTGGAAAATAATAAACTTGATTTTGGCTTTATCATAGAAAATTCCAACGATATTTTGAAAGATGAGTATTGTTCCTTATCCTTTCAAATAAAGCAAAGTGTCATTACTCCAGGCTCTATGGACATTGCGGTACATCCCATCAACACGATTGAGAAACCAGCGAGAGTGATATGGCAAAATGACATTAATTGTATGAAGGGTCTATTTGTCGAAAAATTGCGTGATTTTTCGGAGCGTTTTCTGCTTTCGGCTACACGCCCGAATGGAAAAAAAGAAGAAAAGGTGGTATAATCTTTGTGCGATTTTAATGTCAGTGCTAAAATGCTTTTCTGAAATTTACGTATTATTCTATATAATGTTTTTGTACAAGGAGATGACCGTATGAGTGAAAGCAGACACAATCCGGATCAGTTATCAAAGGAAATCCAAGCTGATGAAGAAAACCGTAATAAAGGACATTTGAAAATCTTCTTCGGATATGCAGCTGGTGTGGGTAAAACCTACGCCATGTTAGAAGCAGCTCATATGGAAAAACAGCAGGGAATTGACGTGGTAGCCGGTTATGTAGAACCCCACGCACGTCCCAAAACAGCAGCTCTTTTGAATGGCTTAGAAGTTCTTCCTACAAGAGAAGTTTTTTATAATGGTATGATGCTGGACGAATTCGACATTGGCATGGCGTTGAAAAGAAAACCACAGCTTATCCTTGTAGATGAACTTGCGCATACGAATGCCGAAGGATGCCGTCATGCAAAACGGTATCAGGACATTAAGGAACTTTTGAATGCAGGGATTGATGTCTATACGACTGTCAATGTTCAGCATATTGAAAGCCTTTGTGATACAGTTGCATCCATTACGGAAATTGTTGTACGGGAACGCATCCCGGATTCTATTTTTGATAATGCAGATCAGGTTGAATTAATAGATATTGAACCACAGGATTTGATCAACCGTTTGAATACAGGAAATGTATACAGACAGACACAGGAAAAACAGGCAGTAGAAAATTTTTTTACAATAGAAAATTTAACAGCTCTCCGGGAGATTTCACTGCGGCGATGTGCGGACCGGGTGAATATCCTCACAGAAAATACCCGCATAAAAAATCATGGAGATTATCACACGGGCGAACATATTCTTGTATGTCTATCTTCTTCTCCATCCAATGCGAAAATTATCCGTACCGCCGCAAAAATGGCTTCTGCTTTTAAAGGGGAGTTTACGGCTCTATTTGTAGAAACCCCAGATTTTTCGGTGATGAGCGAGGAAAATGTAAAACGCCTGCGTTCAAATATTTGTCTTGCTGAGCAGCTTGGGGCAAAAATAGAAACAGTTTACGGAGAAGACGTTCCGTTTCAGATTGCGGAATTTACTCGTTTGTCCGGTGTGTCAAAGATTGTGATCGGACGTAGTTCTGCTACAAAACGGCATTTGCTCAGCAAACCGACCCTGACAGAAAAATTGATTGATTATGCCCCTAACCTGGATGTGCATATTATTCCGGATACGGTTTCTAATGCGGCAGTGTATCAGTTAAGAGGGGGCAGGAAAAAGAATCATATCGTATTCTCTGTCACTGATACATTAAAATCTACTGCGATTCTGATTTTATCCAGTTTAGTCGGAATGATTTTCCAGAAATTTGGATTTGACGAAGCAAATATCATTACTGTTTTTGTTTTAGGTGTTCTTGTCACCGCTGTCATCACGAAACATCAGATATACAGCCTAATTTCCTCGATTGTAAGTGTTTTGGTCTTTAATTTCCTGTTTACGGAACCTCAATTTACCTTGCAGGCGTATGATCAGGGTTATCCTGTTACCTTTATTATCATGTTGTTGGCGGCATTTTTAACCGGTTCTCTTGCTATACGGATTAAAAACCAAGCAAAACAGGCGGCACAATCTGCTTACCGTACCAAAGTGTTATTTGATACAAACCAGCTATTGCAACAGGCAAAAGATAAAAATGAAATTGTATCTGCAACTTCAAATCAGCTCATTAAACTCTTGAGAAAAGATATCGTTTTTTATTTAGCTGATGGAGAAGTGTTGGATACGCCGCATATTTTTTCTGTAACTGAAGAAAATTTGGAATCGTGTATTTCCGAAAATGAAAAGGCCGTTGCCGGCTGGGTATTGAAAAACAATAAACGTGCCGGAGCTACAACAGGAACGCTTTCCAATGCAAAATGCCTGTACCTTGCTGTTCGCAGCAGCAGTATGGTATATGGAGTTATTGGAATCGTGATGGGGGAAATACCTCTTGATCCATTTGAAAACAGTATTCTACTATCCATTCTCGGAGAATGTGCCCTGGCTTTGGAAAATGAGAAAAATGCCCGTGAGAAACAGGAGGCGGCCGTTCTTGCAAAAAATGAACAGTTGCGAGCGAACCTGCTGCGTGCTATTTCACATGATTTGAGGACACCGCTGACATCCATTTCCGGTAATGCCAGCAATCTTTTGTCCAACGCGATTCTCTTTGATAATGATACAAAAAAGCAGCTGTACATGGATATTTATGATGATTCCATGTGGCTGATTAATCTTGTAGAAAACTTGCTGGCTGTAACCCGGATTGAAGAAGGACGGTTGAATCTCCGTATAACGGAAGATTTGATGGATGACGTGATCACAGAAGCGTTACATCATATTAACCGAAAGAGTGAAGAACATCATATTTCCGTTGAAAGCAAAGAAGAATTTCTTCTTGCAAAAATGGATGCAAAGCTTATTGTTCAGGTAATCATCAATATTGTTGATAATGCTATCAAATATACACCTAAAAACTCTCATATTGTTATTCGGACAGAAAAGCGGGGAAAACAAGCAATCGTATCTATATCGGATGACGGAAACGGAATTGCTGACGAAATAAAGCCACGGATATTCGACATGTTCTATAGCGGTGCCAATCAAATTGCAGACAGCCGCCGAAGTTTAGGACTCGGATTATCTTTGTGCAAGTCCATTATTAACGCCCACGGCGGAGAACTTACTGTCTCAGATAATCTGCCGCACGGAACAGTATTTACATTTACATTACCGGCAGGGGAGGTCAAAGTATATGAATAAGTCACTAATATTAGTTGTAGAAGATGACACATCTGTCAGAAATTTAATTACAACAACCTTAAAAACGCACGAATACCGATATCTGACGGCACCCGATGGTCAATCGGCAATTTTAGAAACATCTTCACACAATCCTGACATTGTTTTACTTGATTTAGGACTTCCTGATATAGACGGTGTTGAGATTATTAAAAAAATCCGTACTTGGTCAAATATGCCAATTATCGTAATCAGTGCTCGCAGTGAAGATACCGATAAAATTGATGCGTTGGATGCTGGCGCAGATGATTATTTAACAAAGCCATTTTCTGTTGAGGAACTGCTTGCCAGACTACGAGTCACGCAAAGAAGGTTATCGATGATGCAAAAAGTATCCCCTGCCGAAGCGGTTGTTTTTGTAAACGGAAAACTTCGTGTAGATTATGCTGCAGGTTGTGCTTATTTGAATGAAGAAGAGTTGCATTTAACACCTATTGAATATAAGCTGCTTTGCCTGTTGACAAGAAATACAGGAAAAGTTCTGACCCATACTTTCCTTACGCAAAGCATTTGGGGAAGTAGTTGGAATAATGATATTGCTTCCCTTCGTGTGTTTATGGCAACACTTCGTAAAAAAATCGAGAAAGAACCAAACTCTCCACAATATATCCAAACACACATTGGCGTGGGGTATCGGATGCTGAAAGTTGATTGAACTTCACAACATTTATTATAATCAGTGAGGTGGCGGATATCTTTTCAAGTAATAATGAATAGAATACATCACTCTGTAAAAGAAGTTATAAGGTAAGCGAACAGATTGGTATAGCTTGTTAAAAATATATCAAAATCACATTGTTATTTTCCTTAAGGTGTGCTATAGTATATTTTAGTCGTGAATCGGAAAAATTAGGAGGAAAAAACAATGAACTTAAGAGAAAAATACGGTGAGTGGGGTATCATCCTTGGAGCAACAGAAGGCGTTGGAAAAGCATTTGCAGAGAAAATCGCATCTGAGGGAATGAGTGTTGTCCTGGTAGGAAGAAGAGAAGAGAAACTTCAGGAGCTTGGAAAGAGTATCAGCGAAACATATGGTGTGGATCACATGGTTATCCGTGCAGATTTTGCACAGTCCGACTGTACTGACAAGATTTTTGAAGCAACAAAAGACCTTGATATGGGATTCATGAGTTATGTTGCATGTTTCCATACATTTGGAAAATTGCAGGATACTCCATGGGAGAAGCATGAGCAGATGATCAATGTTAATGTTATGACATTCTTGAAATGCTTCTATCATTACATGGGAATCTTTGCAAAGCAGGATCGTGGAGCTGTAATTAATGTATCTTCTTTGACAGCAATCAGTAGTTCACCATATAACGCACAGTATGGTGCAGGAAAATCTTACATTAAGAAACTGACAGAAGCTGTGGCAGCAGAATGTGAGAGTACAAATGTAGACGTTGAGGTTATCACGTTAGGAACAACAATTACACCAAGTTTGTTAAGCAATCTTCCAGGCGGTCCAGCAGGAGAAGCTGTTATGAAGACTGCTATGACACCGGAAGCTTGTGTAGAGGAAGCATTTGACAATCTTGGCAAATCTCTTTCTGTTATTGCAGGTGAGCACAATAAAGCAAATGTTCATAATTGGCAGGCAAATAAAACAGATGATGAATATATCCGTTATATGGGTTCATTCTATTCTAACAACTAAAAAATCAGATTTTAGATGAATCATCTTTCAGTGATTATAGTAGCTGTTTCTCTGAGTGGGGGAAGCAGCTATTTTTTATCTATTTTGGACTCCCAAAGGTTGGATTGTCTATATCCGCGGAAGTATGCGGAGCTGTGGGATTAGGGCTTTTGGGTGGAAGCTACATGGCAGAGAGTTTTCGAAGCGAGCTTGAGGCAGTGCCGGTGCTGCAAATGGAATCTAAAAGAAACCAGTGTGTTTTCAGCAATCAGCCTGATATCAGTTATTCTCAGTATGGCATTCGGAATTTTACTTGGAATGATTAAATGAAAACTATTATAAAATAAGTCTGGCTTTTTTAAATAGAATGTGATAATATAGTAATGTTTGATAGAGGCGCGGTGATATGAGTATCCGCTGACGAGAGTCTTGGGAAGACTGTCAGTGAGAGAAAGGAGAAGCCGCCGAAGGAATGATATTCCCAGATATGATTCCTGGGCCGGATGTAGAAGATACGCCGGACTGTCACAGGTGTGGAGAGCTATCGATGACGCTAGAATTATTATGCCATGGGTGACTCACCAGCAGAGAGTGCCTATGGCATTTTTTGCGTTTAGAGAATCCCAGGCGAAACCCACTATGCTTACACACAAACTTAACAAACATAAGTTTATAGGAAAGGAAAAAAGAAAATGAGAAACAAAAGAAAAATGGGGTATGTGTTTCTGATGTCTCTGCTCATTCTGTGTTGTAGTTCAACAACAGTATTTGCCGCAGATACATCTGCCGAGTATGTACCTCAGCTCTATGCAACAATCTGGTCTCTGGTGCCGCCGGTCGTTGCAATCGTACTGGCACTTATTACAAAGGAAGTTTATAGCTCCTTATTTGTTGGAATTTTGATCGGAGGTGTATTTTGGTCAGGATTTAAACCGGAAGCTACCATCTTACATGTATTTCAAGATGGTATAGTAGGAGTTCTTACAGATTCTTACAATATGGGTATTCTGGTATTCCTGGTAATCCTTGGTGTCATGGTATGCATGATGAATAAAGCCGGTGGTTCCGCAGCATTCGGACGCTGGGCGAAAGAGCATATCAAGACAAGAGCGGGTGCACAGCTTGCAACAATCACACTTGGAGTGCTGATTTTTATTGATGATTATTTTAACTGCCTTACAGTTGGGAGCGTTATGCGTCCTGTAACAGACAGCCACAATGTATCCCGTGCGAAACTTGCATATCTGATCGATGCTACGGCAGCACCAATCTGCATTATTGCACCGATTTCTTCCTGGGCAGCAGCAGTAACAGGATTTGTTAAAGGGGAGGATGGATTTTCAATTTTTATTCGTGCAATCCCATATAACTATTATGCAATTCTTACAGTTATAATGATGGTAACACTGGTTCTTGCAAAAGAAGATTATGGTCCGATGAAGGCGCATGAGAAAAATGCGATTGAAGGGGATCTTTTTACAACAGGAGACAGGCCATTTGAAAATACATCCGAAAATGCGATTTACAATAAAGGAAAAGTAATCGATCTTGTATTCCCGATTCTGTCACTTATTGTATGCTGTGTCATTGGTATGATTTATTCTGGTGGGTTCTTCTCAGGAACAGGCTTTGTAGAGGCTTTCTCCGAAAGTGATGCATCGGTTGGACTGATGCTTGGAAGTTTCTTTGCAATGGTAATTACAATTGTTTTTTATGTAGTAAGAAAAGTTCTTCGTTTTTCGGATTCTATGGCTTGCATTCCGGAAGGATTTAAGGCAATGGTTCCGGCTATCCTGATTCTTACATTCGCATGGACTCTGAAAGCAATGACAGACAGTCTCGGAGCAGCTCCATTCGTAGCTTCTGTAATGAATTCAGCAGCAGGCGGATTGATGAACCTTCTCCCAGCAATCATCTTCCTTGTAGGATGTTTCCTTGCATTTGCAACAGGTACTTCCTGGGGAACATTCGGAATTCTGATTCCAATCGTAGTTGCAGTATTCCAGGGTACGAACGAGACAATGATGATCATCTCAATCTCAGCTTGTATGGCCGGAGCAGTTTGCGGAGATCATTGTTCACCTATTTCAGATACAACAATCATGGCATCCGCAGGAGCGCAGTGTAATCATGTGAATCATGTATCCACGCAGCTTCCATATGCAATGACTGTAGCAGCGGTTTCCTGTATTACATATGTGATCGCAGGTATCTTGCAGAATGCAGTCATCTGTCTCGTGATCGGAATTGCTCTGCAGATTGGAGTTCTGCTTGCAATCAAAGCAATCACAAAAGATCATACAGGTAGGGTGAAAACAACAAACTAAAAACCAGAGAGAAAGCGAGGAGTTGATCCTCGTTTTCTTTTTACAGAAATGTAGTAAAAAAGGACGAAATGAAAAGCTTGTTAAGCGGTTCATTTCGTCCCTGTTTGTTTTATGAAATCTTATTTATCCAGATCTTTTCCTGTCAGCATCTTATATGCCTGAAGGTATTTCTCAATCGTCTTATCTACAATTTCCTGTGGAAGTGTCCAGTCGTTGTCTGGATTTGCTTTCAGCCAGTCACGCGCAAACTGTTTGTCAAAAGATGGCTGTCCATGTCCGGCTTCATAACCGTCAGCAGGCCAGAAACGGGAGCTGTCAGGAGTGAGCATCTCATCTCCAATTACCATATTTCCATTTTCATCAAGTCCGAACTCAAATTTTGTATCTGCAATAATGATACCTTTGCTCAGAGCATATTCGGCACATTTCTTATAGAGAGCAATTGTGTTGTCGCGAAGTTTCTCAGCGAGTTCACGTCCTCTTCCAGGGTAATATTTTTCAAGGTGATCAACGCTCTGCTCGAATGAAATGTTCTCATCGTGATCTCCGATTTCAGCCTTTGTGGAAGGTGTATAGATTGGTTCAGGAAGTTTGTCAGATTCCTTTAATCCTTCCGGAAGTGTGATTCCACAAACAGTTCCGTTTTCTTTATAGCTTTCCCAGCCACTTCCAGTGATATAACCACGAACGATACACTCGATTGGAAGCATTTCGAGTTTCTTACACATCATAGATTTTCCATCATATTTCTCCTGCTGGAAGAACTCCGGCATATCTTTTACATCAACAGAGAGCATGTGGTTAGGAAGAATGTCTTCTGTCAGATCAAACCAGAATTTGGACATCTGAGTCAGGACAGTTCCTTTCTTTGTAACGTCATTGTTGAGAATCACGTCAAAGCAGCTGATGCGGTCTGTAGCAACCATGATTAAGCTGTCTCCATTATCATAAATTTCACGAACTTTACCTTCTTTGATTGGTTTTAATTCCTGCATTTTTTCACCTCATAGAATTTTCTTAGAATTTACAACGTAACCGTACACTTTTTAGGGGAAACTGTCAAGCGGGCTGAAAACGTGGGAAGAGAGGTGTGAAAAATCATTGAAGAAGGAAAAATGTGGAAAATTGTATTTTTTGTATAAAAACAACGGAAAAATAAAGAGAGTGATTGTGGAATACGTTAGGTAAAAAGTAAAAAAAACAGAATGTTTTTGAGGTATCATAAACAAATCAGATATTATTTAATAAGAAATTATTATAGTAGAAAAGGCAGTTACACAGAAGGTGAAAGAGAATAGTAAAAAGAAATATTGACATCTATGACATATTGTAATTAAATTAAATTAGTATGTCTATTTATATAGAAGAAACGAGGGAATAGAATGATGCAGAATCATAATCAACAGAAAAAAATTGCGCTGATCAATGACTTTACAGGCTTTGGCAGATGCTCAATTGCGGTACAGATGCCGATTATTTCAATGCTGAAAGTGCAGTGTTGTGCAGTGCCTACCTCGATTTTTTCAAATCATACCGCATATGAAGATTATTATTTTACAGATTATACATCAAATATGGAAGCATATATTGAACAATGGAAGAAGCTGGATCTGAAGTTCGAAGGAATTTGTACTGGTTTTTTGGGATCAGCAGAACAGATTCGGATTGTCAGTGAGTTTATCCAGTATTTTAGAGACGAGAATACAGTGGCTGTGATCGATCCGGTGATGGGGGACAATGGGGAGGCATATTCGACTTATACGGAAGAAATGTGCAGACAGATGATTCAATTAGTCCGCTATGCGGATGTAGTTGTTCCAAATGTGACAGAGGCATGTATCCTGACAGGAACACCGTATAAGGAACGGTGGACAACAAGAGAGCTGGCAAAGATGGCAGAACAGATTGTGCAGACCGGACCAGAAAAAGTTGTGATTACAGGAATTCCACAGAAAACGTATGTATCCAACTTGTGCTATGAAAAAGGCAAAGGATACGAGATGATCCGTACACATAAAGTAGGACATTCCAGATGTGGTACGGGAGATATTTTCTCTGCAATCATTGCAGCAGATGCGGTCAATGGAGTGGAATTTACAAAATCTGTCCGAAAGGCATCCGCATTTATAAAGAAGTGCATACAAAAGTCAATTGAAATGGAGATTCCGTTGACGGATGGTGTCTGTTTTGAAGAATTAATGGGACTATTGAAATAAAAGAAAATTAAGGAGTAAACAAAAATGAATTTAGAAGAATGCTATGAAGCAATAGATAGTGACTATGATGATGTGATGAGAAGACTTGGAAGTGAAACACTGGTCCGTAAATTTGTATTGAAGTTTTTGGATGATACAAGTTTCCGGGGATTAAAAGAAGGACTTGAAAATCAGGATGCAGAACTCGCATTCCGAAGTGCACATACATTGAAAGGCGTGTGCATGAATCTTGGATTTACAAAGTTATTCGAGGTCAGCTCAGCATTAACAGAAGAGCTTCGAGACAAAGAAATCAAAGAAAACACTACAGAGATGTTTAAAGAAGTAGAACGAGAATATACCCGAACAATAGAAGCAATTAAAGGATTATGTTAAGAAGACAGGAGCATTTATCAATCAACTACTTACACGTGGTGTATTGAATGATGATCTAAAACCATTTTGGGGAGCTATGGAGATTGGAATGGGAACTGCTCCCCGTTAAGTAGACAATTGAAAAAATATAAATTTTTCCTGCCAGTAGAAATTTATCTGCTGGCAGTTTTTATAGTTGCACCACTTGCAGCGTATACTCCTTCAGCAAGGCCTGTATCAACGGAAACAACAGGTCTTTTATATGTTTTCATGATAAATTCCTTCAATGCTTTCGTGTATTACATACTATCTAACCACATTAATGGAAAAAATGTATAGAAATCAAGAAAAATCCTTATAAAGTGAATGACAATTCATTCAAGCAGGGTGTAGAATAGTAAAATAATGGCTGAATAGTGATTGGAAAAGGAGAGAAGGCATGCTTCAGATACAACATATTTGCAAGGAATATCGAACAGGTAATCTGATACAGAAAGCATTGGATGATGTCAGTCTGAATCTCAGAGATAATGAATTTGTTGCTATTCTGGGACCGAGTGGTTCGGGAAAGACAACGCTTCTGAATATCATTGGTGGTTTGGACCGATATGACAGCGGAGATCTGATCATCAATGGAATATCAACGAAGAAATATAAAGACAGAGACTGGGATTCTTATCGTAATCATACGATAGGATTTGTTTTCCAGAGTTATAATCTGATTCCGCATCAGACTGTTCTGGCAAATGTTGAACTGGCACTTACGATTTCTGGGATTGGCAAGTCCGAGAGAAGGAAACGTGCGACAGAAGCGCTTGAAAAGGTTGGTCTGGGTGCGCAGCTTCATAAGCGACCAAGTCAGATGTCCGGAGGACAGATGCAGCGTGTTGCGATTGCCCGGGCATTAGTGAACGATCCGGATATCCTGCTTGCAGATGAACCGACAGGTGCACTGGACAGTGATACAAGTGTGCAGGTCATGGATCTTCTTCAGGAAGTAGCGAAAGACCGCCTGGTTGTTATGGTTACACATAATCCAGAGCTTGCAGAGCAGTATGCGACAAGAATCGTTACATTAAAAGATGGTGTGATCCGTTCAGATACAGATCCGTTTGAAGTAGATGAAACGGTGATGGGAGTGGCAGAACACAGGAATATGGGGAAATCCTCGATGTCATTTCTGACAGCATTAGCTTTGAGCTTTAACAATCTGAAGACAAAGAAGGCACGAACGCTTCTGACTTCATTTGCAGGTTCAATCGGAATTATCGGAATTGCATTAATTCTGTCTCTATCTACAGGTGTGAATCAATATATTCAGAACGTAGAGGAAGAGACGCTTTCAGAATATCCTCTGCAGATACAAAGTACAGGCTTTGATCTGACATCCATGATGGTCGGGATGGACAGTGCTTCTGCGGATGATAAAAAAACAGACAAAGAGAAGTCAGATACAAAGAAAAAGTCAAAGGATCAGGTTAAAGTAATTCAGATGGTGACGAATATGTTTTCCACAATGGATTCAAATGACCTTGGTGCTTTGAAGAAGTATCTTGATACTGGCAAGAGTGGAGTGGAACAATATACGAATGCTATAGAATATAAGTATAGCGTTTCTCCGCAGATTTATAAAGAGAATAAAGACAGTATTCGTCAGGTGAATCCAGATCAATCCTTTTCTGCTATGGGATTGGGTTCTTCTATAAGTACGAACAGTATGATGTCATCTATGATGAGTACAGATGTTTTTTATGAGATGCCGGAGAGTAGTAAACTCTATGAAAATCAGTATGAAGTGGAAAAGGGGCATTGGCCAGAGAAATATAATGAATGTGTTGTGGTTCTGACTTCGAATGGCGGAATGAGTGATTTTATGCTTTATACATTGGGACTTCGTGATCCGCTGGAGCTTGATGAGATGATCCAGTCCTTTATGAAAGAGGAAAATGTTACTACACCGGATGATCTGGGAACCTATTCTTATGATGATATTATCGGAACAAAGTTCAAGCTTGTGAACAGTTCGGATTATTATGAGTATGACAGTCAGTATCAGGTCTGGAAAGATAAGACGGATAATAAAGATTATATGAAATCACTTGTAGCGAATGGGGAAGATCTTACCGTGGTTGGAATTGTGAAACCCGCTGAAGATGCGAAAGCCTCCTCTCTGAGTCCGGGAATTGCATATCCGACATCATTGACGAAACATGTGGCAGAACAGGCAGCAAAAAGTGAGATTGTGAAACAACAGCTGACAAATCCGGATGTTAATGTATTTACAAATAAAAAATTCGGAGAGAAAGACAGTGAAAATGGATTCGCCATGGATTCTTTATTTACGGTTGACGAAGCAGCACTGCAGAAAGCATTTGGATTTGACGCAAGTGCGATGAACAATTTAGGAAATTCTCTGGATTTCGGGAATTCGTTAAATCTCAGTGAGTCTATGGATCTGTCAAGAGCATTTCAGACAGGAAGTAATACGCTGGATCTGTCGGGACTTGTGAATCCAGATTCTCTGAACTTAGATCTTTCCGGAATGCCGCAGATGAATCTGGGAGAGATCGTTTCGAATCTGGATCTGAAGGTATCACCGGATGGTATGAAACAGATGGCTTGTGGACTGCTGACGGGATATCAGGAGTATGCAAAGACACATCCAGAGGCAGATTATTCAGGTCTTGGAGAGGATTTTACAGCATTTCTTAAGACAGATGCAGCAAAAAAGATTATTTCTGATAATATAAAAGATATTATAAAATCAAGCGGAACTGTGACGATTACAACCGAGAAAATACAGGAATTGATCAAAAATATTATGGCCGGATACGAACAGTATATTACGGAAAAAGGATATACAGATCCGGATCAATTTGATGAATATTTGATGGAATATCTTCAGACGGATGAAGCGAAGAAAATAATTTCAGATTGGATATCAGAAGTTATGCCGGAAGATCCGAAGATTGAGATAACACCGGAACAGCTTGAGAAACTATCAGATGACCTTGTGAAAGGCTATTTGGCATATGCTTCAGAGAATGGTCTTCCGGATCCGTCTAAGATGGGAGAACATTTCATGGCTTATCTGCAAACAGATGATGGAAAGAAGCAGTTTCAGGAAGGTCTGTCAGCAATGATCGATATGGATCAGCTGGAAAGCCAGGTGTCAAAAATCATCGGAAATTATATGAATCAGGCAATGGGGACTATGGGAAATGCGATAGGTCAGGCACTTGAGACACAGGTGTCCTCTGCGATGACACAGATTGTCAGTCAGATGACAACTGGGCTTGAATCTGCAATGAAACAGATGATGACCAACGTAGGAACGCAGCTTCAGAACAGCCTCGGAAATGCAATGCAGATTGATCCGACAGCATTTGCAGATGCATTTCAGATGAATATGACGGAAGATGATCTGGCAGAGCTTATGATGTCGATGAGTGGGAAAGGCTTGTCTTCTTATGATAGTAATCTGCAGAAACTGGGATATGTAGATTTTGCAGTCCCGTCTGCTATTAACATTTATCCAAAGGATTTTGAAAGAAAGGAACAAGTAGTAAAGATTCTGGACGATTATAATAGCAGGATGGAGGCAGAAGGGAAGGATGAGCAGGTCATTACTTATACCGATGTAGTTGGAACTTTAATGTCCTCTGTCACAACAATCGTAGATACGATAAGTTATGTGCTGATTGCATTTGTAGCAATTTCTCTTGTGGTATCTTCCATTATGATTGGTGTTATTACCTATATCAGTGTGCTTGAGCGGAAGAAGGAAATTGGAATATTAAGAGCAATCGGTGCGTCAAAGCGAAATGTATCACAGGTATTTAATGCAGAGACATTTATTATCGGACTTTGTGCAGGATTGATCGGAATCGGACTGACTTTATTACTTCTGATTCCGGGAAATGCGATTATTCACAGTGTGGCGGATAATGCGAAGGTAAATGCAGTTTTGCCGATTGTTCCGGCAATCATACTGATTTTATTAAGTGTTGTCCTTACATTACTTGGTGGACTGATCCCATCAAAGAAAGCAGCAAAGAGTGATCCTGTGACAGCGCTTCGTACAGAGTAGGGGACTGGTGAGAAGAATGGAAAATTTAGTTTTTAGTCTGAATGCAACCGTACCGATCTTTTTGATGATGGTACTGGGAATGCTGTTCAGAAAGCTTGGCTGGATGGATGAAGAGTTTGCAGCAAAGATGAATAAATTTGTCTTTCTGATTCCATTGCCGGTATTGTTGTTTGGTGACCTGGCAAAGGTTGATTTTAAAGAAGTGTGGAATATCAAATTTGTGATTTTCTGCTTTGTAGTAACATTTATCTGTATTACAATTGCTGCACTGGTATCTTGCATCTGGAAAGACCGTTCAATCCAGGGGGAATTTATACAGGCTTCTTACCGGAGCAGCGCAGCACTTCTTGGAATTGCATTTATCCAGAATATTTATGGAAATGCAGGGATGGCGCCACTTATGATCATTGGAAGTGTACCACTTTATAATGTAATGGCAGTTATCGTGTTGTCCTTTTTTCATCCGGAACGAAAGGCAATTGATAAAGCTGTATGGATGAAAACGTTAAAGGGAATCGTAACCAATCCAATCATCATTGGAATCGTGGCTGGTCTGATCTGGTCAGCCTGCAAGATCCCAATGCCGGTAATTCTTAATAAAACGGTGACAAGTATTGGAGGAATGTCCACACCAATGGGGCTGATGGCAATGGGAGCTACCTTTGATTTTAGGAAAGCACTTGGAAAGATCAAACCGGCTGTGACAGCAACAATTATGAAGTTGGTTGTATTTGTGGCAATTTTTCTTCCGATTGCTGTGAAACTGGGATTCCGTCAGGAAGAACTGATTGCAATCCTTGTAATGCTTGGATCCGCAACAACAGTAAGCAGTTTTGTTATGGCAAAGAATATGGGACATGAAGGAGTTTTATCATCAAGTGTAGTGATGCTGACAACATTGTTCAGTGCATTCACGTTGACAGGATGGCTGTATGTGCTGAAAGCGTTTCAGCTGGTATAGGAAATTCACATCTTGTTGCGTAGGAGGATAAAAATGGCTGTTGGTCGCACATAGTACGAACAATAACAAAAAATGTTGAAAAATGGGGGCGTTGTGGGAAAAAGTTCTTGCAACGTCCCTTGTTTTATGCTATACTACGAACGTTGCTAAAAAACACGTATGTGGATTCCTTCCAAGGTGCCTAAGTCGAGACAGGAGTTTCGTCCGGTTGCGAAGGAGAGTAAAACATACGGAAGAAAAAAACCAAATGGAGGAGAATAACATGAGCGTTATTTCAATGAAGCAGTTATTGGAAGCAGGTGTTCATTTTGGACATCAGACAAGAAGATGGAACCCTAAGATGGCTCCATACATCTACACAGAGAGAAATGGTATCTACATCATCGACCTGCAGAAATCTGTAGGAATGGTTGACGATGCATATAAGGCTGTTTCTGACATCGCTGCAGAAGGCGGTACAGTTCTTTTCGTAGGAACAAAGAAACAGGCACAGGATGCAATCAAAGCTGAGGCTGAGCGTTGCGGAATGTATTATGTAAACGAGAGATGGCTTGGAGGAATGCTTACAAACTTCAAGACAATCCAGAGCCGTATCAAACGTCTGAAAGACATCGAGAGAATGGCAGAAGATGGAACATTCGAAGTACTTCCGAAGAAAGAAGTTATCGAAATCAAAAAAGAGTGGACAAAGCTTGAGAAGAACCTTGGCGGAATCAAAGATATGAAGAAACTGCCAGACGCTATCTTCATCGTAGATCCTAAGAAAGAAAGAATCTGTGTACAGGAAGCACACACACTCGGAATTCCGCTGATCGGTATCTGTGATACAAACTGTGATCCAGAAGAACTGGATTACGTAATCCCAGGTAATGATGATGCAATCAGAGCTGTAAAACTGATCGTTTCTAAGATGGCAGACGCTGTTATCGAAGCAAACCAGGGTGCAGCTGAGGATGAGTATTACGAGGAGGCTGCAGAAGCAGCTGAAGCTGAAGAGGCTGTAGAAGAGTAATATCAGTTCTTGATATGAAAGAAAATGCTTCAGCCTGATTATCAGGTTGAAGCATTTTACTTTATAGAAATAGTTCTATAGAGAAAAGCATATGTTACTGCTTACAGTGACATACACATTATGAATAATGGAGGAAAATTATCATGGCAATCACAGCAGGAATGGTAAAAGAGTTAAGAGAAATGACAGGCGCTGGAATGATGGACTGTAAAAAAGCGCTTTCTGAGACAAACGGAGATATGGACGCAGCTGTAGAGTTCCTTAGAAAGAACGGACAGGCTAAAGCTGAGAAAAAAGCTGGAAGAATCGCTGCAGAAGGTATCGTTAAGACAGTTGTTAAAGATGACAAAGTTGCTGCAATCGTAGAAGTAAACTCTGAGACAGACTTCGTTGCAAAGAACGACGAGTTCCAGGGATTCGTAGAAGCAGTTGCTAACCAGGTAGTAGATTCAGAAGCAGCTGATCTTGATGCATTTATGGCAGAGGCTTGGGAAGCTGATACAACAAAGACTGTAAAAGATGCTCTCGTAGAGAAGATTGCAGTTATCGGAGAGAACCTGAACATCAGAAGATTCGAGAAAGTTGCAGCAGACAACGGTGTGGTTGTTCCTTACATCCACGGTGGCGGACGTATCGGTGTTCTTGTTGTTGCTGATACAGATGTTGTTAACGACGAGATCAAAGTAGCACTGAAGAACGTAGCTATGCAGGTAGCAGCTATGTCTCCGAAGTATGTATCCCGTGAGGAAGTATCTCAGGATTACCTTGATCACGAGAAAGAAATCCTTCTTGCTCAGGCTAAGAAAGAGAACCCGGAGAAACCGGAAAACATCATCGAGAAGATGATCATCGGACGTCTGAACAAAGAGCTCAAAGAGATCTGTCTGCTTGATCAGGTATACGTTCAGGACAGCGACCTTACAGTAGGAAAATACGTTGATAAGGTAGCAAAAGAGAACGGTGCAAACGTTAAAGTTACAAAATTCGTTCGTTTCGAGACTGGTGAAGGAATCGAAAAGAAAGTTGACGACTTCGCAGCAGAAGTTGCAGCTCAGGCTGGAATGTAAGCGTCTAGCACAAGCAAGGCGTATATAAAAAGAAATCCTCGACACAAGTTTACTTGTGATCGAGGATTTCTTTTTATATGCATCGTGCGACGCACGTATAGCGAGAAGAAGCGAAGCGGAATCGAGCTAAGCGTGCTTGTGCGGATGTCTTGATGCACCTACAATGCACAAGCTGTACCTAGACCAAAACCCCACAAGTTTACTTGTGATCGAGGATTTCTTTTTATATGCATCGTGCGACGTACGTATATAATGCCTAAGAAAAGACTTGACTTTCAGATATTACAAGTGTAAGATTTAAGAAAATAAAAGCGTTGAAAGAAAGTGGTATCTATGAAAAGAAAACGGAAAAAGCAAAACACTCAAAAATCTTACATTTGTAAGATTTTTGGGCTGATAGTAGCTATAACAGTAATTGCTGTTTCAGGAGGTGTTTTATTAAAAAGGACGATAACGGAATTACCAGAAGACACACTTGTGGAATATATGAACCATATTGAAAAAAAGGAATATGAAGTAATGTATACTATGATAGATTCAGATGAAAAAGTTTATTTGACAAAAGAAGAATACATACAACGAAATTCTAAGATATACGAAGGAATAGAGGTCAGTGACATTAAAATCAGTCATATAGCTGTGAAAGAGAAAAAAGCAGATACAGTTACGCTTTCGTATGAAACATCATGTAATACAATTGCCGGAACAATACAATTTGACAATATGGCAGAACTGAAGAAAACGAAACAGGGATATAAATTAGTATGGCAGGATAGCCTGATTTTTCCAGATTTAGAGAGTGATGATAAAATAAGTGTTACTACATCAAAAGCGGAGAGAGGAGAAATATTAGACCGAGATGGTAAAATGCTTGCAGGAAAAGGAGTAGCAACATCAGTTGGCATTATACCGGGAAAGCTGGAAGACAGGAATGTATCTATTGAAAAAATAGCGGAGTTATTAGAGATAGATGTAGAAACAATAAATAACAAACTCACAGCAAAGTGGGTAAAAGAAGATTCTTTTGTACCAATTGAAACTATTCCAAAAGTAGAAGAAATAGATTTAATGAAAATACAGCCAGAAGAAAAGACACTTGAGGAGCAGGATTGTCAGAATAAACTTTTGGAAATTCCAGGGGTTATGCTATCAGATGTGGAAGTTAGAACCTATGAGTTAGGGGAAGCAGCAGCTCATTTAATTGGTTATGTACAGTCTGTAACAGCAGAAGATTTGGAAAATCATCCAGGGGAAGGATATTCAGCTGAAAGTGTAATCGGAAGATCTGGGTTGGAAAAGTTATACGAAAAGCAATTAAAAGGAAAAGATGGTTGTGATATAAAGATTTTGGATAGTGATGGGGAAGTAAAAGAGGTTCTTGCAAGTATTTTTAAAGAAGATGGTATGGATATAAGATTAACGATAGATTCCGATTTGCAAAAATCATTATACGAGCAGTTTAAAGAAGATCCGGGGTGTTCTGTCGCAATGAATCCTTATACGGGAGAAGTATTGGCTTTGGTAAGTACCCCATCTTATGATAATAATGAATTTATACGGGGCTTATCATCAGAGAAATGGACATCATTAAACGAAGATGAAAAGAAGCCATTATATAATCGTTTTCGTCAAGTATGGTGTCCTGGCTCAACATTTAAACCAGTTGTGGCAGGAATTGGGTTGAAAACGGAAAGCATAGATCCAAAAGAAGATTTTGGAAATGAAGGTTTGGCATGGCAGAAAGATTCGTCTTGGGGATCTTATCAAGTGACAACACTTCATGAATATGAACCGGTTATTATGAAAAATGCAATTATCTATTCTGATAATATTTATTTTGCAAAGGCAGCTCTTAAAATTGGTAGTGAGAATTTTATGAATACTTTAAATGAAATAGGATTTAATCAGAATATGCCGTTTGAGATTGCGATGCAGGAATCAACATATTCCAATACAGATAAAATAGAAACAGAAATACAATTGGCAGATAGTGGTTATGGGCAAGGGCAGATTCTTGTAAATCCATTACATCTGGCAAGTATTTATACTTCATTTTTAAATGAAGGGAATATGATAAAACCGTATTTGAAATACAAAGAAGAAGCATCCGGTGAAACATGGATAGAAAATGCGTTTAGTAAAGAAAATGTAGAAGAAATTATGCAAGGGGTGGAAGGTGTTGTAAATGATCCGGAAGGAACCGGATATGCTGCACATCGTGACGATATTTTGCTGGCTGGAAAAACAGGGACAGCCGAGTTGAAGGCAACGAAAGAAGATACTTCTGGCAAAGAAATCGGGTGGTTTTCGGTGTTTACGGCAGATAAAAGCGTGGACAAACCAATTCTTCTTATCAGTATGGTTGAGAATGTGAAAGGAATCGGTGGAAGTGGTTATGTTGTTAAAAAAGATGCAACAGTATTGGAGGAATATTTTGAAAAATAAAAAAATTTTTACAGGGAATTATTACATATGTAAGAAATTTGCGATGATATTGATAGTTCTTATTGTTTTTACAGGGTGCGGACAAAATCGAATTACGGAAAAAGAAGAAAAGAAAGAAACCGTAGAATCTGAAATGAATGCAGAAGTAAAAAAACAGCGCAAACTTTTCGGTCTGTTTATATGAAGGAGAAGTCGGAGTTAAATACATTAAAGGTGAAAAGAAAAATTATCAATTGTCTGGAAGAAAAAGGATATGCGGCAGTAGATTGTGATAATCAGATTGATATGGTCAATCGTGAAAAATTGTAAGATTTTTGCAAAACAGCGGAGAAAGAAGAACAGGCAGCAGTAGATATTGTACAACCGACCAGAGATTCGCTACAATATTAATTTATGTATAATTATGTTGTAGGTACAAAAATAGTGTGACAGCGAGGTAGAGAAAATGGAAGAGCAGATAAAAAAGATTTATTGCTTTCATCGTCTGAGAACCTGTCTCACGGTAACGACGTTCCACATTCTTGATCAATCCTT